>Ga0302175_10000004_pt1 | contig 164586 bp, 157 predicted proteins | sample I_Fen_N3_3_FD_198791 | JGI IMG/M metagenome (GOLD analysis project Ga0302175, IMG submission 198791) | Peat permafrost microbial communities from Stordalen Mire near Abisko, Sweden - I_Fen_N3_3 | ecosystem: Environmental > Terrestrial > Soil > Wetlands > Permafrost | place: Sweden: Abisko... | reverse complement strand
CGTGCACCTGCACGCCGAAGTTGAAGCCACCGTACGCGTTGTCGTGGTAGCAGCTTAAGCAGCACTTGTCGGCTGGCACCCCCGGGTGCTTGCCGGTAACATCGGGCACGATCCTGTTTACAGGTCGTGCCCTTTGTCTTTCTGCACCCTGTGTTTTTTACTCCCCTGATTCCAAGTGGCCATGAACGATATCTCCGCTCCTGAGCAATACGATCTGCAAACCGCTGCCCTGAAGGTGCCGCCGCATTCCATCGAGGCCGAACAGGCCGTGCTCGGTGGTCTGATGCTGGACAACAACGCCTGGGAACGCGTGCTCGATCAAGTTTCGGATGGCGACTTCTATCGACATGACCACCGCCTGATCTTCCGTGCGATCGCCAAGCTGGCCGATCAGAACATGCCGATCGACGTGGTGACCCTGTCCGAGCAATTGGACAAGGAAGGCCAGACCTCGCAAGTGGGTGGCCTGGGTTACCTGGGCGAACTGGCGAAGAACACTCCGTCGGTGGCCAACATCAAGGCCTATGCCGCGATCGTGCGTGAGCGCGCGACCTTGCGCCAGCTGATCGGCATCAGCACCGAAATCGCCGACAGCGCCTTCAACCCCGAAGGGCGCACCGCGGCCGAGATTCTCGACGAGGCCGAGCGGCAGATTTTCCAGATCGCCGAGGCTCGCCCGAAAACCGGCGGTCCGGTAAGCGTCAATGACCTGCTGACCAAGGCCATCGACCGCATCGACACCTTGTTCAATACCGACAACGCCATCACCGGCCTGTCCACCGGCTACACCGACCTCGACGAGAAGACCAGCGGCCTGCAACCGGCCGACTTGATCATCGTCGCCGGCCGTCCGTCCATGGGTAAAACCACCTTTGCGATGAACCTGGTGGAAAACGCCGTACTGCGCAGCGACAAGTGTGTATTGGTCTACTCCCTGGAGATGCCAGGCGAATCGCTGATCATGCGTATGTTGTCGTCACTGGGGCGGATCGATCAGACCAAGGTCCGGGCCGGTCGCCTGGACGATGACGATTGGCCGCGCCTGACTTCGGCGGTCAACCTGCTCAATGATCGCAAGTTGTTCATCGACGATACGGCCGGTATCAGCCCCTCGGAAATGCGCGCGCGGACCCGACGCCTGGTGCGTGAACACGGCGAAGTCGCGCTGATCATGATCGACTACCTGCAGTTGATGCAGATCCCGGGTTCGGGCGGCGATAACCGGACCAACGAGATTTCGGAAATCTCCCGCTCCCTGAAAGCCCTGGCCAAAGAGTTCAACTGCCCAGTGGTGGCGCTGTCGCAGCTCAACCGCTCCCTGGAGCAACGTCCGAACAAGCGCCCGATCAACTCCGACTTGCGGGAATCCGGAGCCATCGAGCAGGATGCCGACGTCATCATGTTCGTGTACCGGGACGAGGTGTATCACCCGGAAACCGAGCACAAGGGCATTGCCGAGATCATTATCGGTAAGCAGCGGAACGGTCCGATCGGTACGTCACGCCTGGCGTTCATCGGTAAGTACACCCGCTTCGAAAACCTGGCCCCGGGCAGCTATAACTTCGACGAAGACTAAGTCGTCAGCTGCAAACCACAAGTCTGGAGCTCGGAACTCTTTCCCGACCGTTATAGTCGGAATTGGTTATTTTTTGTGCTATATTCCGCGCCCGCGAAATTCAATGAAAGCCAACACCGGTTATCGACATGATGCAAGCAGCCAAGCCTCTCTTTGACTATCCCAAGTACTGGGCCGAATGTTTCGGACCAGCGCCGTTCCTGCCGATGAGCAGGGAGGAGATGGATCAGCTCGGCTGGGATTCATGCGACATCATCATCGTGACCGGTGATGCCTATGTCGATCACCCGTCGTTCGGCATGGCGATCATCGGCCGGCTGTTGGAGTCCCAGGGCTTTCGCGTAGGGATCATTGCCCAGCCGAACTGGCAGTCCAAAGACGACTTCATGAAGCTCGGCGAGCCGAACCTGTTCTTCGGCGTCGCGGCCGGCAACATGGATTCGATGATCAACCGCTACACCGCCGACAAGAAAATCCGTTCCGATGACGCCTACACCCCAGGTGGCATGGCTGGCAAACGTCCGGATCGCGCCAGCCTGGTCTACAGCCAGCGCTGCAAGGAAGCCTATAAGAATGTGCCGATCGTCCTCGGCGGCATCGAAGCGTCCCTGCGCCGTATTGCCCACTACGACTATTGGCAGGACCGCGTACGCAACTCGATCCTGATCGATGCCTGCGCCGATATCCTGCTGTACGGCAACGCCGAGCGGGCCATCGTCGAAGTTGCCCAGCGCCTGTCGTGGGGCCATAAGATCGAAGACATTACCGACGTTCGCGGCACTGCGTTCATTCGCCGTGACACGCCGCAGGGTTGGTACGAAGTGGACTCCACCCGTATCGACCGCCCGGGCAAGATCGACAAGATCATCAACCCGTACGTCAACACCCAGGACACCCAGGCCTGCGCCATCGAGCAGGAAAAGGGCCCGGTGGATGACCCGGAAGAAGCCAAGGTCGTACAGATCCTGGCCAGCCCGCGGATGACCCGGGACAAGACCGTGATCCGCCTGCCGTCGGTGGAAAAGGTCCGTGGCGACGCGGTGCTGTATGCCCACGCCAACCGCGTGTTGCACCTGGAAACCAACCCAGGCAACGCCCGCGCTCTGGTGCAGAAGCATGGTGAAGTGGACGTGTGGTTCAACCCGCCGCCCATTCCCATGACCACCGAAGAAATGGACTACGTGTTTGGCATGCCTTACGCCCGTGTCCCGCACCCGGCGTACGGCAAGGAAAAGATCCCGGCCTACGACATGATCCGCTTCTCGGTGAACATCATGCGTGGCTGCTTCGGCGGCTGTACCTTCTGTTCGATCACCGAGCACGAAGGGCGGATCATCCAGAACCGTTCCGAAGAGTCGATCATTCGCGAGATCGAAGAGATCCGCGACAAAGTCCCGGGCTTTACCGGTGTGATTTCCGACCTCGGCGGTCCGACCGCGAACATGTACCGCATCGCCTGCAAGAGCCCGGAAATCGAATCCGCGTGCCGCAAGCCGTCCTGCGTATTCCCGGGAATCTGCCCGAACCTGAACACTGACCACTCGTCGCTGATCCAGCTCTACCGCAGCGCCCGTGCCTTGCCGGGTGTGAAGAAGATTCTGATCGCTTCCGGCCTGCGCTATGACCTGGCGGTCGAGTCGCCGGAATACGTTAAAGAGCTGGTGACCCACCACGTCGGTGGTTACCTGAAGATCGCCCCGGAACACACCGAGGAAGGTCCGCTCAACCAGATGATGAAACCGGGCATTGGCAGCTATGACAAGTTCAAGCGCATGTTCGAGAAGTATTCGAAAGAAGCCGGTAAAGAGCAGTACCTGATCCCGTACTTCATTGCGGCCCACCCAGGCACCACCGATGAAGACATGATGAACCTGGCGCTGTGGCTCAAGGGCAACGGTTTCCGCGCCGACCAGGTGCAGGCGTTCTACCCGTCGCCGATGGCCACCGCCACCGCGATGTACCACTCGGGCAAGAACCCGCTGCGCAAGGTGACCTACAAGAGCGACGCCGTGACCATCGTCAAGAGCGAAGAGCAGCGTCGTCTGCACAAAGCGTTCTTGCGCTATCACGACCCGAAAGGTTGGCCGATGCTGCGTGAAGCGCTGACCCGCATGGGCCGCGCCGACCTGATCGGGCCGGGCAAGAACCAGTTGATCCCGTTGCATCAGCCGGCCACCGACAGCTACCAGAGCGCCCGTCGCAAGAACTCGACGCCGGCTGGCAGCCATAAAGTGGCAGGCGAGAAGACCACCAAGATCCTGACCCAGCACACCGGCCTGCCACCACGGGCCAGCGATGGCGGCAACGCGTGGGACAAACGCGAACAGGCCAAGGCAGCGGCATTTGCCCGCAACCAGCAGGCGGCCAAGGAGCGCAAGGACGCGGCCAAGGGCAAGGGACCCAAGCCCGCGCGCAAACCGGTCGTACCGCGTTAAGCGCAACGCCAGCCTCAGGGCTGGCGTTTTGCATTCTGGCGAAACATTTTCGCGGGCTATCGGTCTTAAACATCCTGTTGGCGTTGTTAAGGTGACGCCAGTCTGCTCGAACGACCTGGCCGGCAGGCCGACTTTCCACTCATGAGATCAAGGACGACTCCCGTGACCTGCACTCAAGACGACGTGATCCCAGGCCTGCGCCCGCCCCAGGTTCTGGCCCGCCAGCGGATCGAAAGCCAGGTCAGCCTGCCGAGGTTGTTTGCCGCCTTTGATACCGTCCCTTCGATTGCCGGCGCCGGGGTGATTCTGCGAGAGGCTGAGCGCTGCATCGCGCCCCAGCAGTTTGCCGGCCAGCTGAACCCCCTCGCGGTGGAACGCTACGAGGCGTTCAGCGAATGATTGGCGGTGGCCGGACGGTGGATTTTCTCGCGCGTTATTTTCCGACCTTCATGCTCACGATCTTGCTCGGCTGCTTCAGTGGATCGATCCTGCTGTCACTGGCCGGCACCACCTATTGGCGCATGTTGGAGCCTTCTCGCAGTACCGATAATGTCGGGCTCGGCATGTTGCTACTGGTGACACTGTTGGTGTTCGGCAACCTGATGATTGTGCGCGGACGGGAATGGGCGACGTGGCTGGTGGCGGGGTATTTCCTGCTGTGCCTGGCGGCGCTGGTGCCGATGTACAGGTATGGGCTGCATCCGGGGATGTATGGCTTTGCGCTGGTGTTGCCCTTGCTCGGCCTGTTGTTACTCAACAGCCGGCGTCATCGGGAAATGCGCAAGCGGCTTGTGCAGATTCGTCACGAACGCCAGCGCATCAAGCGCGAGGTCAAAGGGCTGCGCAAGAGGGGTTGAGCTACTGCGCTGCGCCTGCCGCATTTGTGTGCAACCCTTGCACGGCAATGCAGGCACTGCGCGGTTTTGGTGCTGTACTGCGTTGAGTCACAGTGGAAAGCGCCGGCGGGGCTGGATGGCATAAGTCTTGCGCGCTTTCTTTCACCGCCCAGGCTCGCAGGAGGCACGCCGTGTCGATCCATGTCGCATTGCACCATGTCACGCATTACCGCTATGACCGCGCGGTCGAACTCGGCCCGCAGATCGTGCGCCTGCGCCCGGCTGCCCACAGCCGTACGCGGATTCTTTCCTATGCGCTGAAGGTGTTGCCTGAGCAGCACTTCATTAACTGGCAGCAGGACCCCCAGGGCAACTATCTGGCACGCCTGGTGTTCCCGGAAAAAACCAGCGAGCTGCGGATCGAGGTCGATCTGCTGGCCGAGATGGCGGTGTTCAATCCGTTCGACTTTTTCCTTGAGCCCTACGCCGAGAAAATCCCCTTTGCCTACGCCGCCGACGAACAACGCGAGTTGGCGCCATACCTGGAAACCCTGCCGCTGACCCCGAAGTTCCAGGCCTACCTGGACGGCATCGACCGTACGCCATTGCCGGCGGTGGATTTCCTGGTAGCCCTCAACCAGCGCCTGAGCGAAGACATCGGCTATCTGATCCGCATGGAGCCTGGGGTCCAGACCCCGGAGCAAACCCTGGACAACGCCTCGGGCTCCTGCCGCGATTCGGCCTGGCTGCTGGTCCAGCTACTGCGCAACCTGGGGCTGGCGGCGCGATTCGTCTCGGGCTACCTGATTCAGTTGACCGCCGACGTCAAAGCCCTGGACGGGCCATCGGGCACCGAGGTTGACTTCACCGACCTGCATGCCTGGTGCGAAGTCTATTTGCCGGGGGCGGGCTGGATCGGCCTGGACGCCACCTCCGGGCTGTTTGCCGGCGAAGGGCATATCCCTTTGGCGTGCAGCCCCGATCCGTCCTCTGCAGCGCCTATCAGCGGCCTGGTGGAGCCTTGCGAGTGCGAATTTACCCACGAAATGTCGGTTGAGCGGATCTGGGAAGCCCCCCGGGTCACCAAGCCCTACACCGAAGAGCAGTGGCTGGCGATCCAGGCCCTGGGCCGGCAGATTGACGCCGACCTGCTGGAAGGCGATGTGCGCCTGACCATGGGCGGCGAGCCTACTTTTGTCTCGATCGACGACCCGGACGGTGCCGAGTGGAACACCGCAGCCCTGGGGGCCGACAAGCGCCGGCTGTCCGCCGAATTGTTCCAGCGGATGCGCAGCCACTACGCGCCCAAGGGCCTGGTGCATTTCGGCCAGGGCAAGTGGTACCCCGGCGAGCAACTGCCGCGCTGGTCGTTGAACTGCTACTGGCGGCGGGACGGCGTGCCGATCTGGCACAACAGCGCCTTGATTGCCGATGAGCATCAGGACTACGGCGCCGATGGCCTGCTGGCCGGGCGTTTTCTAGCCAGCGTGGCCGAACGCTTGAAGCTGCCAGCACGCTTCGTGTTCCCGGCCTATGAGGACAATTTCTACTACCTGTGGCGCGAAGGTGCCTTGCCGTCCAACGTCACCGCCGAAGATTCGCGGCTGGATGACGCGCTGGAACGCGCACGCCTGCACAAGGTGTTCAGCCAGGGCCTGGACAAGGTCATCGGCCAGGTCTTGCCCCTGGCGCGCACGGCCAAGGGCGACCAGTGGCAGAGCGGCCGCTGGTACCTGCGCGACAGTCATTGCCGCTTGATCCCCGGGGATTCGCCCCTGGGTTATCGCCTGCCCCTGGCGTCCCAGCCGTGGGTCAAGGCGGCGGAATACCCGTTTATTCACCCCGGCGACCCCAACCAGGCGTTCGCCGAGCTGCCCGGCAGCCAGCAACTTAACAGCCATGGCGAGCCGTCGGCGGTGGACGAGCGGGTGCCGGCCATCGATGAGTCCGCCGACTGGCTGACGCGCACCGCGCTCTGCGCCGAGGCGCGTGAGGGGCGGTTGTACCTGTTTATGCCGCCGCTGGAGCGGGTGGAAGATTACCTGGAGCTGGTGAGCGCCATCGAAGCCACCGCCGAGGAGTTGCACAGCCCGGTGTTGCTGGAAGGGTACGAGCCGCCCAGCGATCCGCGCCTGAGCAACTTCCGGGTGACCCCGGACCCGGGTGTGATCGAGGTCAACGTGCAGCCTTCGGCCAGTTGGGACGAACTGGTGGAGCGCACCGAGTTTCTCTACGAACAGGCGCGGCAGAACCGCCTGACCACCGAGAAATTCATGATCGATGGGCGCCACACCGGGACCGGTGGCGGCAACCACTTTGTGCTCGGCGGCGCGACCCCGGCGGACTCGCCGTTCCTGCGGCGCCCGGACCTGCTGCGCAGCCTGATCAGTTACTGGCACAACCACCCATCGTTGTCCTACCTGTTTTCCGGGTTGTTTATCGGACCGACCTCCCAGGCCCCCCGGGTCGACGAGGCGCGTAACGACGCCCTGTACGAGCTTGAAATCGCCTTCGCGCAAATGCCCGAACCAGGCCAGGAGTGTGCCCCGTGGCTGGTGGACCGCCTGCTGCGCAACCTGCTGATCGACGTCACCGGCAATACCCACCGGGCCGAGTTCTGCATCGACAAACTGTATTCGCCGGACGGCGCCACCGGACGCCTGGGGTTGCTGGAACTGCGGGCCTTCGAGATGCCGCCCCATGCGCGCATGAGTCTGGCCCAGCAACTGTTGCTGCGGGCCCTGGTGGCGCGCTTCTGGCGTGAACCCTATGCGCCGGCCAAGTTGGCGCGCTGGGGCACCGAGCTGCATGACCGTTTTATGCTGCCGCACTTTATCGAGCAGGACTTCGCCGACGTCATTGTCGAACTCAATGCCGCCGGCTACGGGCTGCGTGCCGAATGGTTTGCCGCGCACCTGGAGTTTCGTTTCCCGAAAGTGGGTGATTACGCGGTCAGCGGTATCGAGCTGGAACTGCGCCAGGCCCTGGAACCCTGGCATGTGCTGGGGGAAGAGGGCACGGCCGGCGGCACGGTGCGTTACGTCGACTCCTCCCTGGAGCGCCTGCAGGTCAAGCTCAGCGGGCTGGCACCGCAGCGCTACATCTTGACCTGCAACGGGGTGGCTGTGCCGTTGCAGCCAACCGGGCGGGTCGGCGAGTTTGTCGCCGGTGTGCGCTATCGCGCCTGGCAGCCGGCCAACTGCCTGCAGCCGACCATCCCGGTGCATGCGCCGCTGGTGTTCGACCTGCTCGACACCTGGATGCAGCGTTCCCTGGGTGGCTGCCAGTACCACGTTGCGCACCCGGGCGGGCGCAACTACGACAGCCTGCCGGTCAACGCCAATGAGGCGGAAAGCCGGCGCATGGCGCGCTTTTTCCGCCTGGGCCACACGCCGGGTACCTTGCCCGTGCCGACCTTGAGCATCAACGACGAGTTGCCGATGACGCTCGATTTACGACGTTTCTAAAGCAGACGCGACGTCCGGAGGATTCGAATATCCGGGCGTCATGTGTCTGCGTTAATCTGACGGTCCTTGCCGTCTGCCGAGTTCTCCATGCCTGACCTGCTTGACCGCTACCCGCTGACGGCGGGTACTTACCACGAACTGCTGGACGCCAGCGGTGCGGTCCGGCCGCACTGGCGGCGCCTGCTCGAGCAATTGCAACGCAGCACGCCGGCGCAGTTGGCCCAGCGTCAGGCACTGCTGACCCGGCAAATTCACGAGAACGGCGTCACCTACAACGTCTACGCCGACCCCAAGGGCGCCGACCGGCCCTGGGAGCTGGACCTGCTGCCCCATGTGATCCCCGCGGACGAGTGGCAGCATTTGTCGGCCGGGATCGCCCAGCGCGCGCGCCTGCTCAATGCCGTGCTGGCCGACCTCTACGGGCCCCAGCGGCTGATCAGCGAAGGCCTGCTGCCGGCTGAGCTGGTGTTTGGCCATAACAATTTCCTGTGGCCGTGCCAGGGCATTCAACCACCTGACGGCGCCTTCCTGCACCTGTATGCGGTGGACCTGGCGCGCACCCCCGATGGCCGCTGGTGGGTCACTGCTGACCGTACCCAGGCGCCTTCCGGGGCCGGTTATGCCCTGGAAAACCGGATGATCGTGTCCCGGGCGTTTCCCGATCTGTACCGGGACCTGCAAGTGCAGCATCTGGCCGGGTTCTTCCGCACCTTGCAGGAAACCCTGGCCCGTCAGGCCCCGCGAGACGAAGAAGCGCCGCTGATCGTGCTGCTGACCCCGGGGCGTTTCAACGAAAGTTATTTCGAACACCTGTACCTGGCGCGGCAACTGGGCTACCCCCTGGTCGAGGGCGGCGACCTGACCGTGCGCGATGCCACGGTCTACCTGAAAACCCTCAGCGGGCTGCGTCGGGTGCACGCCATCATGCGCCGCCTGGACGATGACTTCTGCGACCCGCTGGAGCTGCGCACCGACTCGGCGCTCGGCGTGCCCGGGCTACTGGAAGTGGTGCGTCAGGGCCGGGTGCTGGTGGCCAATGCCTTGGGCAGTGGGGTGCTGGAGTCACCGGGGTTGCTCGGCTTTTTGCCGAAGATCAACCAATACCTGTTCGGCGAAGAACTGATACTGCCGTCGGTGGCCACCTGGTGGTGCGGTGAGGCGCCAGTGCTGGCCCAGGCCCTGGAGAAAATGCCGGAGCTGCTGATCAAGCCGGCGTTCCCTTCGCAAAGCTTTGCGCCGCTGTTTGGTCGCGACCTGACCCCGGAACAACGCGTGGCGTTGGCCGAGCGGATGCGCGCGCGGCCCTATGCCTATGTCGCGCAGGAGTTGGCGCAGCTGTCCCAGGCGCCGATCTGGCAGGCCGAAGACGGCCAATTGCAGCCCCGAGCCATCGGCATGCGGGTGTACGCCGTGGCCAGTGCCGACGGCTATCGGGTATTGCCCGGTGGCTTGACCCGGGTGGCGGCCGAGGCGGATGCCGAAGTGGTGTCGATGCAGCGCGGTGGCGCGAGCAAGGACACCTGGGTGCTTGGCGAGCGCGCGCCCAGCGGCGAGCAATGGAAGGGCCAGCGCACCATTGGCGTGTACGACCTGGTGCGGCGCGACCCTTACCTGCCGTCGAGGGTGGTAGAGAACCTGTTCTGGTTTGGCCGTTATTGCGAGCGTTGCGATGACAGCGCGCGGCTGTTGCGGATCATGCTCGCGCGCTACGTCGACGGCGATGACCCGCAGGCCTTGCAGGCTGCCGTCGACCTGGGCGAAAGCCTGATGCTGCTGCCGGAAGAAGGCGAGCTGCCGGAGCGCTTGCTGGCAGCGCTGCTTGGCGAAGACTGGTCGTTTAGCCTGCGCTCCAACCTGCAACGCTTGCAGTGGGCGGCGTCCCAGGTGCGCGGCAAGCTGTCCCGGGAAAACTGGCAGGCGCTGGTGGAGTTGCAGCGTGAAGCTCTGGAACTGGACACCGAGGAGCCAGACTTTGGCGAGCTGCTGGACTTCCTCAATCGGTTGGTGATGTCCCTGGCAGCGTTGTCCGGTTTCGCCCTGGACGATATGACCCGCGACGAGGGCTGGCGCTTCCTGATGATCGGCCGGCGTATCGAGCGCCTGCAATTTCTCAGCGCCAGCCTTGCCGCGTTCCTGCGGGGCAGTGGCGCGTTCGATCAGGCCGGGCTGGAGTGGCTGCTGGAATTGGGTAACAGCAGCATCACCTACCGCTCGCGCTACCTGGCGGTGGCGCAGTTGATCCCGGTGCTCGATTTGTTGCTGCTGGATGAGCAGAACCCGCACGCCGTGCTGTTCCAGTTGAAACTGGTGACCCGCACCCTCAAGCGTTTGAACGATGACTTCGGTGCCCCCCGCGAAGCCGGCCTGCCCAAACTGGTGGAGCGTCTGTCGAGCTTTGACCTGGGCTGCCTGGAAAACTCCCTGTTTGGCGAAACCAGCGTGCACGCCGCCATCGAGGGCCTGGCCGACCTGTTGCAGGCGATCGCCGATGCCAGCAGCCAGGTGTCTGATCGCCTGGCCTTGCGGCATTTCGCCCATGTCGATGACGTTAGCCAACAAACGGTGTCTGTCTGATGAGCGCCCGGTACCAGATCTTTCACGACACCCATTATCACTATGACAGCCCGGTATCCCTGGCCCAGCAACTGGCCCACCTGTGGCCGCGGGCCTGCGCCTGGCAGCGTTGCACCGAACAGCAGTTGCTGATCAGCCCGGAGCCGACGGTGCGCCGCGATGAGCTGGATGTATTCGGCAATCCGCTGACCCGCCTGGCTTTCGAGCGGCCCCACGATGAGTTGCTGGTCAATGCCCAACTGACGGTCGAAGTGCTGGCCCGGCCGCCCCTGGAATTCAGCCAGTCCACGGCCTGGGACGAAACCCGCAGTGCGTTGACCTACAGCGGCCGCCCGGTGCCAGCGGCGTTGCTGGATGCCTGCCGTTATCGTTTTGAATCGCCCTATGTGCACCTGAAGAAAAGCTTCGTCGAGTTTTCCGAGAGCTGTTTCCCGGCCGGGTGTCCGTTGTTGCTTGGGGTGCAGGCGCTGATGGAGAAGATCTTCAGCGAGTTCACCTTCGACGCCGAGGCCACCCAGGTCGCGACGCCCTTGGTGGAAGTGCTGGAGCGCCGGCGGGGTGTGTGCCAGGACTTTGCCCACCTGATGCTGGCCTGCGTGCGTTCCCGGGGGCTGGCTGCGCGCTATGTCAGTGGCTACCTGCTGACTCAGCCACCGCCCGGGCAGCCCAGGTTGATTGGCGCCGATGCGTCCCACGCCTGGGTTTCGGTGTTTTGCCCGGTGCTGGGGTGGGTCGATTTTGACCCGACCAACAATGTCCAGCCTGCGCTGGAGCACATCACCCTGGCCTGGGGCCGGGATTTTTCCGATGTCTCACCGCTGCGCGGGGTGATTCTCGGTGGTGGCAACCACGATCCCGAAGTGCAGGTCACGGTGATGCCGCTGGAATAACCGGGGCTGGTGGGTCTTCATCCAGGCGTGGTGGTGCCAACGGCAAGGCCGGCGACTTGCTTGTCGAAAGGGGGGGCAGACCCGTGGGTCAAGGGGTGGGTCTGTGAGGACCGGCAGCGTGACTGCCGATCCTGGGCACAGATCCCGGGGCCTGATCGGAACATCGGGCCCGGCGGGTATCAGGCCTGGGGAGCCTGATTGTCTACGGCGTCACTATCATCGGCTGCCACTTCACCTTCTGTTTCCGGGTTCAGTGCGCTGGCTTCTTCTTCAGCGGTCGCTTTCTTGCGTTGCAACTTTTCCTCTTTCTTCTGCTCCTTTGCCAGGTCTCTCTGACGTTTGGCGAAGGAGTAATTAGGTTTAGCCATGGGCGATCCTCTTGGGGTCGAAGGTGAGGTTGAGCGGCGCGTATTCTGCCTTGTATCGGGCCTGGGCGGTTAGCTGGGTTTTTGTTCGGCCCATTTTGATGGGGCCGAAGGTTGCCAGGCGTCCAGTACATCCAGCAGTTCTGCGGGCGATTCGCTCATTTGCAGCATGGCACGGTGCGGGGCCCGAACGAAGCCTTCGCCGACGATATGATCGAGAAAACCACTGAGCTTTTCATAAAATCCGTTCACTTCCAGCAGCCCCAGCGGCTTGCCGTGGTAGCCCAGCTGACCCCAGGTCCAGACTTCGAACAATTCTTCCAGGGTGCCAAGGCCGCCGGGCAGGGCGATAAAAGCGTCGCTCAACTGGGCCATGCGCGCCTTGCGTGCATGCATGCCATCGACCACTTCCAGGCGGGTCAGGCCGGTGTGGCCGATCTCTGAGTCTTTCAGGCTTTGCGGAATGATCCCGATCACTTCACCGCCGGCCGCCAGGGCCGCGTCGGCGACAATGCCCATCAGCCCGACGGCGCCACCGCCGTAGACCAGGGTCAGCTTGCGCTCGGCCAGGGCGCGCCCGAGGGCGACGGCCGCTTCGCGGTAAGCGGTGTTAGTGCCGGTGCTGGCACCACAGAACACACAGACAGAGGTTAATGGCATGCCTTACTCCAAGGTCATTGAGGGCCCAAGAGTAATGGCTTGAGGGTAATGCGCCAAACGTTAAACCTCGCGTTGCGGGGTTTCATAGGTGCCGCTGGCGCCACAGGCATAGGCGGCGAGCAAGCTGCGAAACAGGCTATTGAGGGGCATGACGGTGCTCCGGCTGGGGGAATGGGCCGATCTTAAAGGCCGAGCCGGACCTGGGTGGGTCAATTGTCTTAATCAGGGCTATAGATCGAAAGTTGTATACAACGTCTTGATGCAAATCATAGGAACTTGCGCGGTTTTCAGGCAGTCTTCACCACCATGGATTCAGATGGATTTTGTTAAACCCTGCCTTGGAGATTCACCATGTTTGCCAAACTTGTTGCGGTATCCCTGTTGACACTGGCTAGCAGCCAATTGATGGCCGCCGAATGCAAGGTCGATGTTGATTCCACCGACCAGATGTCCTTCAACACGAAGGAGATCACCATCGACAAGAGCTGCAAGACGTTCACCGTCAACCTGGGGCACTCCGGCAGCTTGCCGAAGAACGTCATGGGCCATAACTGGGTCCTGAGCAAAACCGCCGACATGGCCGGTATCGCTACCGACGGCATGGCCGCCGGCATCGACAAGAACTACCTGAAAGAAGGCGACACCCGTGTTATCGCTCACACCAAAATCATCGGTGCTGGCGAAAAAGACTCGGTGACCTTCGACGTGTCGAAGCTGACTGCCGGCGAAAGCTACCAGTTCTTCTGCTCGTTCCCAGGCCACAACTCGATGATGAAAGGCGCTGTGGTCCTGAAGTGATCGGTTGACCCTGACGCTACAAAAAAGCCGCTTTCCCGGTATGGGAAAGCGGCTTTTTTTATGGGGCGCGAGCCCGCTCACTCGCCTCAGGGCGCGAAGGGCATTTCGCGTTTGTGGTGGGTCTTGCGGTAGGTGTCGCAGATGATCTTGAAGGCTTCTTCGCGCACCGGCTGGCCCTGCAGGAAGGCGTCGATCTCGGTGTAGGTGACGCCATGGGAGGCTTCATCCGGTTTGCCCGGCGAGAGGTCTTCAAGGTCGGCGGTGGGAATTTTTTCCACCAGGGATTCCGGCGCGCCGAAATGCCGGGCGATGGCCCGCACTTGGTTCTTCACCAGGCCGCTCAGGGGCGCCAGGTCGCAGGCGCCGTCACCGAACTTGGTGAAGAAACCCATTACCGCCTCAGCGGCGTGGTCGGTGCCGATCACCAGGCCATGGGCGGCGCCGGCGATGGTGTACTGGGCGACCATGCGCATCCGCGCCTTGGTGTTGCCGAGGACGAAATCCACCGACACCGCGTGCAACCCTTCAAAGGCGGCGACTTCACTGGCCAGGGCCTTGACCGCGGGGCCGATATTGACCGTGTGCCGCTCATCGGGGTCGATAAAGTCCACCGAGGCCTGGGCATCGTGCTCGTCGAACTGGGTTTCGTAGGGCAGGCGTACGGCAATGAAACGGTACTTGTCGTCGCCTGTGCGTTCGCTCAGCTCGCGTATCGCCCGTTGTGCCAGGAGGCCTGCGGTCAGGGAGTCGACACCGCCGCTGATGCCCAGCACCAGGGATTTGAGTCCTGAGTTGAGCAGGCAGTCCTGGATAAAGGTCACGCGCCGGGCGACTTCCGCCTCCAGGGCAGCCTGGTCCTGGAATGGTGCTTGGACCTTGAGCTGCTGCGCAATCTCACGCTGTACGGCTTGCATGATTTACTCCTTGCTTGATGTGTCTGAAAGGGCGGCAGGTACTTGGAAAACGTGGCGCAGATAACCCACGAAGTTCGGATCCCGGCAATGGGTCTTGCCCGCTTCGTCGGAGATCTTGGCGACGGGCTGGCCATTACAGGCGGCCATTTTAAGCACGATGCTCATCGGCTCGACACCGGGAATATCACAGGTCAGGTTGGTGCCGATGCCGAAGCTGACGTTGATCCGACCACGCAGCGCCCGGAAAATCACCAGGGCGCGGGGCAGGGTCAGGCTGTCGGAGAACACCAGGGTCTTGCTCATCGGCTCGATGCCCAGCTTGTGGTAATGGGCGATGGCTTTTTCGGCCCACAGAATCGGGTCGCCCGAGTCGTGGCGCAAACCGTCGAAAAGCTTGGCGAAGTACAGGTCGAAGTCGCCGAGAAAGGCGTCGGTGGTGATGCAGTCGGTCAGGGCGATGCCCAGCAGGCCACGGTACTCGCGGACCCAGCAATCAAGGGCGGCGATCTGGCTGTCGATCAGCCGTGGGCCGAGCTGCTGGTGGGCCATGATCCATTCGTGGGCCATGGTGCCCAGGGGCTTCATGTCCAGCATCCGCGACAGGTGCACGTTGCTGGTGCCGACGAAGCGTCCGGGGAAGTCGTGCTTGAGCACGTTCACCACTTCCTCCTGCACGCGGTAGGAGAAGCGCCGGCGGGTGCCGAAATCGGCGACCTGCAGCTCCGAAAGCTCTTCGCTGCTGGCGTTGGCGTTGAGCCAGTCGAATTTGCGGTACAGCTGCTCGCGCGCCTGTTCCAGTACCACCTCGCGGTAGCGGTAGCGGTTACGCACCTCGCTGACGATGGCCAGCATCGGCACTTCAAACAGGATCACGTGCAACCAGGGCCCGCGCAGGCGGATAAACAGCTCTCCGTCCTCGATGCCGGTGTAGACGTAGCGCAGGTTGAAGCGGAACAGGCCGAGAAAGCGCAGGAAGTCGGGCTTGAGGAAGCTGATGCGCTCCAGGGAACTCAGTTGGTCGGCGCTCAGGCTGAGTTCGGCGAGGCGCTCGAACTGGTAGCGGATTTCTGCCAGGTACGGCCGCAGATCCTCGCTGTTACGGCAACGGAACTCCCATTCGACTTCCACGTTGGGGTAGTTGTGCAGCACCGCCTGCATCATGGTCAATTTGTAGAAGTCGGTGTCGAGCAGGTTCTGCACGATGCGATCGGCAAACACACTCTCGCTCATAACGGGAATCTCCAGGCGGGCCGCGTTGAAATACGCGGCTTTGCAGCTCTTTTCAATGAAGGCGGTAGTGGCGCATATCCGCAGTCTGTTTTGCCAGCGTTTTTTTAGCGGGCGTGGCCGAGCCGCTAGGGAGCCGGGCTGTCGACCTGCTCCAGCATCCAGCGCACAAAGTCGCGGACCTTGGGCACTTCGGCGGAGTGCTCGGGGTAGGCGATGAAGTACGCATCGTTGCTCGGCATCGCGTACTGCCAGGCGATCACCAGCTTGCCGTCGCTCAACTCTTCCTCCACCAGAAAGCGCGGCAGCAGGGCCACGCCGCAACCGACCTGGGCGGCGCGGATGCACATGTAGAAGGTTTCGAAGCGCGGGCCGTGATAGCTGTGTTCGGTGTGGTAACCCTGGCTGTCGAACCAGTCGTGCCAGGCCTGGGGGCGGGAGGCATTTTGCAGCAGCACCAGATCGGCCAGTTGTGTCGGGTCGCTGAACGGCTGGTCCGGCAGGCTGCCCGGGGCGCAGACCGCCACCAGTTCTTCGCTGAACAGCTTCAGGCACTCGGTGCCGGGGCGTGAACCCTGGCCGAAGTAAAACGCCAGGTCGCTGCGGCCTTGCAGCAAATCGTCGGCCTCCTGCTCGTTGCACAGGTCCAGATGGATGTGCGGATGGCGCAGGCGCCAGCCCTTGAGGCGGGGCACCAGCCAGCGCGCGCCAAAGGTCGAGGGCGTGGACACCCGCAGCACTTCGGTTTCACCGCCGTAGGAACGCAGGTAGTGGGTCGACATCTCGACCTGGGTCAGGATCTTGCGCACCTCCACCAGGTACAGGTCGCCGGCCGGGGTCATCTGCAAGCGCCGGCGCACGCGGCGGAACAACAGGTGTTGCAGCAGCTCTTCGAGTTGCGCCACCTGCTTGCTGACCGCGCTTTGGGTCAGGTTCAGCTCTTCGGCGGCACGGGTGAAGCTCAGGTGGCGGGTGACCGCCTCGAAGCACTGCAAGGCGGTGATCGAGGGCAGGTGGCGTTTGTTCAGCATGGCGCAAGGTCCCTGGTTCTTGTCTCAGCGCTGCTTGGCCGACGCAGCATGAATAAACGGAATGATATCTCGCCTAATCGTCGTTTGTTGGCAAGTCTCAGGCCAGCTACAACTACAGGCCTCAATAGCTGGTGTATCGGCTACGACTTTTTGTCTTTTCATCTGTAAGGAGTGACCCATGGTTGCCGCATTGCTTGATCGTCTCGGTGTGAACCCGGCCCTGTATCAGTCGGGCAGTCAGCCCGTGCATTCGCCGATCGACGGCAGCCGTATCGCCGCGGTGAACTGGCAAGGCGCGGCCGAAGTCGAGCAACAGGTCAGTCGCGCAGAGCATGCATTCGAACTCTGGCGCAAGGTTCCGGCGCCCCGTCGCGGAGAGCTGGTGCGCCAGTTCGGCGAAGTGTTGCGCGAATACAAAGCCGATCTTGGCGAGCTGGTGTCCTGGGAAGCCGGCAAGATCACCCAGGAAGGCCTGGGTGAAGTGCAAGAGATGATCGACATTTGCGACTTTGCCGTCGGCCTGTCGCGCCAGCTCTACGGTTTGACCATTGCCTCCGAGCGTCCTGGCCACCACATGCGTGAAACCTGGCACCCACTGGGCGTAGTCGGGGTGATCAGTGCGTTCAACTTCCCGGTGGCGGTCTGGGCCTGGAACACCACCCTGGCGCTGGTCTGCGGCAACCCGGTGATCTGGAAACCGTCGGAGAAAACCCCGCTGACTGCCCTGGCCTGCCAGGCACTGTTCGAGCGGGTGCTGAAAAACTTCAGCGACGCGCCTCCTTACCTCAGCCAGGTGATCATTGGCGGGCGTGAAGCCGGTGCCGCCCTGGTGGACGATCCGCGTGTGGCCCTGATCAGCGCCACCGGCAGCACCCGCATGGGCCGTGAAGTGGCGCCCAAAGTCGCCGCGCGCTTTGCCCGCAGCATCCTGGAGCTGGGCGGCAACAACGCGATGATCCTCGGCCCAAGCGCCGACCTGGACATGGCCGTACGCGCCATTCTGTTCAGCGCCGTCGGCACTGCCGGTCAGCGTTGTACCTCCCTGCGCCGCCTGATCGCCCATGAGTCGGTCAAGGAAGAAATCGTCACCCGGCTCAAGGCGGCCTATTCCAAGGTGCGTATCGGCCATCCGCTGGAAGGCAACCTGGTCGGTCCGCTGATCGACAAGCACAGCTTCGACAATATGCAGGAGGCCCTGGAGCAGGCCCTGAGCGAAGGCGGCCGGGTGTTTGGTGGCCAGCGTCAGTTGCAAGAGCAGTTCCCGAATGCCTACTACGTGTCGCCGGCCATCGTCGAGATGCCTGAGCAGAGCGACGTGGTGCGCGATGAAACCTTTGCCCCGATTCTCTACGTGGTCGGCTATACCGAGTTTGCCGAAGCGCTGCGCCTGAACAACGCCGTGCCCCAGGGCCTGTCTTCGTGCATCTTCACCACTGATGTGCGGGAGGCCGAGCAGTTCATGTCAGCGGTGGGCAGCGACTGCGGCATCGCCAACGTCAACATCGGCCCGAGCGGCGCGGAAATCGGCGGCGCCTTCGGTGGCGAGAAAGAAACCGGTGGCGGTCGTGAGTCCGGCTCCGATGCATGGCGCGGTTACATGCGCCGCCAGACCAACACCGTCAACTACTCCCTGGAACTGCCGCTGGCCCAGGGCATTACTTTCGATTGAATGAGGGCGGCAAATCTGTAACCGCTGCCGAGCCTTCGGCAGCGGGTACATCGGCGAATGCAAACCTGTAGGTGGTTGATTTCGGAGTCTGGCAATGGCGTTACGCGAAGAGTGTCTATGGGAAAAACTGACGCCGCAAAGGCCTGATAACGCTGCGCTCAACGGCGAGGTTGCGGTGGATGTCTGCGTGATTGGCGCAGGCTTCACGGGTTTGTCGGCGGCGGTGCATTTGCTGGAGCAGGGCAAGCGAGTGTGTGTGCTGGAAGCCCACCGGGCGGGGCATGGCGGCTCGGGGCGCAACGTCGGTCTGGTCAACGCCGGGATGTGGATCCCGCCCGACGAGATCGAGGCCGGTTTCGGCGAGCAGGTTGGCAGCCAGCTCAACCGCATGCTGGGCGCGGCGCCCTCCCTGGTGTTCAGCCTGGTGGACAAATACCGGATCGATTGCCAGTTGCGCCGTGAAGGCACCTTGCACATGGCCCATAACGCGCGGGGCGAGGCCGACCTGCGCAGCCGCGAGCAACAATGGAAGCGTCGTGGCGCGCCGGTGGAGTTGCTGACCGGTGCCGAATGCGAAGCCGCCACCGGCACGAAAAAGATTGCCGCCGCGTTGCTGGATCGACGCGCCGGTACCATCAACCCCATGGCCTATACCTCGGGCCTGGCCAAGGCGGCGGTCGATCTGGGCGGCCAGTTGTTCGACCACTCGCCGGTCACCCGCCTGGAACGCCAGGGGCAGCGCTGGTCGGTGCAAACGGCCCAGGGCTCGGTGCTGGCCGAGCAGGTGGTGATTGCTTCCAACGCTTACACCGAAGGCGACTGGACCGAACTGCGGCGCAATTTCTTCCCCGGCTATTACTACCAGGTTGCCTCCCGCCCCCTGACTGAAGACGCCGCGCAGCAGATTCTGCCGGGTGGCCAGGGCTCCTGGGACACGCGCCAGGTGCTGAGCAGCATCCGCCGCGATGCCGAAGGTCGCCTGCTGCTGGGCAGCTTGGGCAACGGCAACCAGAAACCGGCCTGGTTCCTCAAGGCCTGGGCCGATCGGGTGCAGCAGCATTACTTCCCGTACCTCAAACCGGTGGAGTGGGAGTGCACCTGGACCGGCTGCATTGCCTTCACCCCCGACCACCTGATGCGCCTGTTCGAACCTGCGCCCGGTTTAGTGGCAGTCACCGGTTACAACGGCCGTGGCGTGACCACTGGAACGGTGGTCGGCAAAGCCTTTGCCGACTACCTGTGTAACGGAAATCCTCAAGCCCTGCCGATTCCTTTCGCGCCCATGCAGCCGCTGGCTGGAGTGGGTCTGCGCAGTTGCCTGTATGAGGCCGGGTTTTCGCTGTACCACGCAGGCCAGTGCCTGCGGATCGTTATCTGATCGGCAAAATTCAACCCTTGGGGCGGCGCTTTTCGGCGCAGCGACTAGCCTGTAATGGTGCGGCTCGTAGCAGTACCGCACCAGCAGTGTGCACTTCGGTGACGCGGGCTGTTACAGGCTGGTTGCACGTTGATTTACGCCGTGGTTGCAATGATGGCGCGTGCGGGTTGCGCCTTTCATTTTTTACGGTTTCACCTTCCGCGGTTTAGACGGTTGCACGCCCAATAAAAATGGGCTCGAAACAGTCGAAATAACAACATCAGAACGACTTTTTTCAGAATAAAAAACCAATGGCACGGCCCTTGCTCTGAGCATTGAAGTGAAGTCGCAGTGCCAACTAAAAAAACCTTGGAGCACCACCCCATGTCCCAGACGTTTTACAAGAAAGGCTTTCTGGCCCTCGCAGTGGCAACTGCGCTGGGTGTTTCTGCGTTTGCTCAGGCCGACCTGAAGATCGGCGTAGCGGGTCCCATGACGGGCGCCAACGCGGCATTTGGCGAGCAGTACATGAAGGGTGCACAGGCAGCGGCTGACGAAATCAACGCCAAGGGTGGGGTCAACGGCGAGAAGATCGTCCTGGTCAAGGGCGATGACGCTTGCGAACCCAAGCAAGCGGTGGCCGTGGCCAACCGCCTGGTGGACCAGGACAAGGTCGCGGGCGTGGTCGGGCACTTCTGCTCGTCCTCGACCATTCCGGCTTCCGAGGTGTACAGCGATGCGGGCGTGATCGCCATTACCCCGGGCTCGACCAACCCACAGGTTACCGAGCGTGGCCTGAGCGCCATGTTCCGCATGTGCGGGCGTGACGACCAGCAGGGCATCGTTGCCGGCGACTACATCGTCGATGTGCTCAAGGGCAAGAAAGTCGCGGTGCTGCACGACAAGGACACCTACGGCCAGGGCCTGGCGGATGCCACCAAGGCACAGCTGACCAAGCGCGGCGTGACCCCGGTGCTGTACGAAGGCCTGACCCGTGGCGAGAAAGACTTCAGCGCCGTCGTGACCAAAATCCGCTCCGTGGGGGCCGATGTCGTGTACTTCGGTGGCCTGCATCCGGAAGCCGGTCCACTGGTGCGCCAACTGCGCGAGCAGGGCCTCAAAGACGTGAAATTCATGTCCGATGACGGCATCGTCACCGACGAACTGGTCACCACCGCTGGCGGCCCGCAATACGTCGACGGCGTGTACATGACCTTCGGTGCCGACCCGCGCCTGCTGCCAGACAGCAAGACCGTGGTCGACGCGTTCCGCAAGGCTGGCACCGAGCCTGAAGGCTACACCCTGTATGCCTACGCGTCGGTCCAGGCCCTGGCTGCCGGCTTCGGCGGCGCCAAGTCCAACAAGGGTGAAGACGCGGCCAAATGGCTGAAAGCCAACCCGGTGAAAACCGTGATGGGCGAGAAGACCTGGGACGCCAAAGGCGACCTGAAGGTCTCCGACTACGTGGTCTACCAGTGGGACAAGGACGGCAAATACCACCAGCTCGAAAAACAGAAGTGACATGAGCGTCTGAGCCGCCCGGCACCGCCCCTCGGTGTCGGCCGGTTGCCCGTGCAGTACTTGTCTTTTCTCGTAGAGCTGCACAATCGCCGTGTTGCGCGGGTGGCTGAACCCCAGTCCGTCGTATCCGCTGTGTGCAGTCTCTCAAATGCGTGAGATTGCGTTATGGATGGTATTTTCCTGCAGCAACTGATCAATGGACTGACCCTCGGGTCTGTCTATGGTCTGATCGCCATAGGCTACACAATGGTCTACGGCATCATTGGCATGATCAACTTCGCCCATGGCGAGGTTTACATGATTTCCGCTTACCTCGCGGCAATCAGTCTGGCTCTGCTGGCCTACTTCGGCATCGAATCCTTCCCGCTACTCATTCTCGGCACCCTGGTCTTTACCGTCGTCGTGACGGGGGTCTACGGCTGGGTCATCGAGCGCGTCGCCTACAAACCCCTGCGTAACTCCACCCGCCTGGCGCCGCTGATCAGCGCCATCGGTATCTCGCTGATCCTGCAGAACTACGCGCAGATCAGCCAGGGCGCCAAGCAACAGGGTGTGCCAACGTTGTTGGCCGGTGCCTGGAAGGTCGATATCGGCAGCGGTTTCGTCCAGCTCACCTACACCAAAATCTTCATCCTGGTCGCGGCATTCGCCGGCATGGCGTTACTGACCTACATCATCAAGTACACCAAGCTTGGCCGCATGTGCCGCGCTACCCAGCAAGACCGCAAGATGGCCTCGATCCTCGGGATCAACACCGACCGCGTGATCTCCTATGTGTTCGTCATCGGCGCCGCCATGGCTGCGCTGGCGGGCGTGCTGATCACCATGAACTACGGCACGTTCGACTTCTATGCCGGCTTTGTCATCGGGATCAAGGCGTTTACCGCCGCGGTGCTCGGCGGCATCGGCTCGCTGCCGGGCGCGATGCTGGGCGGGATCATTCTCGGGATCTCCGAGTCGCTGTTCTCCGGGTTGATCAACTCCGACTACAAAGATGTGTTCAGTTTCTCACTGCTGGTGCTGATTCTGATCTTCCGTCCCCAAGGCCTGCTGGGTCGCCCACTCGTGGCGAAGGTATAAGTATGTCTGCTGCCAATAAACCGATTGATATCAAAAAGAGCGTTATAGACGCCGTACTGGCCGGGCTGATCTCGCTGATCGTGTTCGGGCCGATTGTCGGCGTGGTCCTGGATGGCTACAGCTTCAACCTGCAGCCGGCGCGCGTCGGCTGGCTGGTGGCGATCGTGATGATCGGTCGCCTGGCCATGAGCCTGTTCCTGCAGACCCCCAAGGGCCTGAAAATTCTCCAGGGCTTCGAGACCACCGGCTCCGGCGTGCATGTGCGGGCGCCAGACTACAAGTCGCGGTTGCGCTGGATCATTCCAGTGTTGATCGTGATTGCCATCGTGTTCCCGATCTTCGCCAACAAGTACCTGCTGACCGTGGTGATCCTCGGGCTGATCTACGTGTTGCTGGGTCTGGGCCTGAACATCGTGGTCGGCCTGGCCGGCCTGCTCGACCTGGGGTACGTGGCCTTCTATGCCATCGGCGCCTACGGCCTGGCATTGGGTTACCAGTACCTGGGCCTGGGGTTCTGGTCGGTGCTGCCGCTGGCGGCAATTGCGGCGGCGCTGGCCGGTTGCATACTCGGCTTCCCGGTCTTGCGAATGCACGGTGACTACCTGGCCATCGTGACCCTGGGGTTTGGCGAGATCATCCGCCTGGTGCTGAACAACTGGCTGTCGTTCACGGGCGGGCCCAACGGCATGCCGGTGCCATCGCCGACCTTCTTCGGTCTGGAGTTCGGCCGCAAGGCCAAGGATGGCGGGGTGCCGTTCCATGAGTTTTTCGGCATGGATTACAACCCCAACCTGAAATTCCTGTTTATCTACATCGTGCTGTTCCTGGTGGTGCTGCTGGTGCTCTACGTCAAGCATCGCCTGACCCGCATGCCGGTAGGTCGGGCCTGGGAAGCCTTGCGCGAAGACGAAATCGCCTGCCGGGCCATGGGCCTGAACCACGTGCTGGTCAAGCTCTCGGCGTTCACCATCGGTGCTTCGACCGCGGGTCTGGCCGGGGTGTTCTTCGCCAGCTACCAAGGCTTCGTCAACCCGTCGTCTTTCACCTTTTTCGAGTCGGCGCTGATCCTGGCCATCGTGGTGTTGGGCGGCATGGGGTCGACGGTGGGGGTGGTGATTGCCGCGTTCGTGCTCACCGTGGCTCCGGAGCTGCTGCGCAGTTTCTCCGAGTACCGGGTGCTGCTGTTCGGGGTGTTGATGGTGTTGATGATGATCTGGCGACCCCGTGGCCTGATCCGCATCAGCCGTACCGGTGTGACCCCGCGTAAAGGTGTCCTGACTCAGAGGAGCGCATCATGAGCGATGAAGTGATTCTCTCGGTAGAGAACCTGATGATGCACTTCGGCGGGATCAAGGCCCTGAGCGACGTCAGCCTCAAGGTGCGCCGCAACTCGATCTTCGCCCTGATCGGCCCCAACGGGGCCGGCAAGACCACGGTGTTCAACTGCCTGACCGGGTTCTACAAGGCCTCCGGCGGGCGTATCGAACTCAACGCCCGGGGCCAGAGCACCAACGTCATCAAGCTGCTCGGCGAGCCCTTTCGCGCCACTGACTTTGTGTCGCCCAAAAGCTTTGCCAGTCGCCTGTACTACAAAATGTTCGGGGGGACTCACCTGGTGAACCGGGCGGGCCTGGCGCGGACTTTCCAGAACATTCGCCTGTTCAAGGAAATGTCGGTGCTGGAGAACCTGCTGGTGGCCCAGCACATGTGGGTCAACCGCAATATGCTGGCCGGCATTCTCAACACCAAGGGCTACCAGAAGGCCGAGAGCGACGCCCTGGACCACGCCTTCTACTGGCTGGAAGTAGTGGACCTGGTGGACTGCGCCAACCGCCTGGCCGGTGAATTGTCCTACGGTCAGCAACGCCGTCTGGAAATTGCCCGGGCCATGTGCACCCGGCCGCAGATCATCTGCCTCGACGAACCGGCCGCCGGCCTCAACCCTCAGGAAACCGAAGCGCTGAGCGCGATGATCCGTCTGCTGCGTGACGAGCACGATCTGACCGTGGTGCTGATTGAACACGACATGGGCATGGTGATGAGTATTTCCGACCACATCGTGGTACTCGACCACGGCAACGTGATCGCCGAAGGCGGGCCGGAGGCGATCCGCAACGATCCGAAAGTGATCGCAGCCTACCTGGGTGCCGACGAAGAGGAGCTGGTATGAGTACACCTATCCTCGAACTGAAAGAGATCGATGTGTTCTACGGGCCGATCCAGGCCCTGAAGAAGGTCTCGCTGCACATCAATGAAGGCGAGACCGTGAGCCTGATCGGTTCCAACGGCGCCGGCAAGTCGACCTTGCTGATGTCGATTTTCGGTCAGCCCCGGGCCGAGTCCGGGCAGATCCTCTACCGTGGCGTGGACATCACCCACAAGTCGTCGCATTACATCGCCTCCAACGGCATCGCCCAGTCGCCGGAAGGGCGGCGGGTGTTCCCGGACATGACGGTGGAAGAAAACCTGCTGATGGGCACCATCCCCATCGGTGACAAGTACGCCACCGAAGACATGCAGCGCATGTTCGAACTGTTCCCCCGGCTCAAGGAGCGGCGCACCCAGCGGGCCATGACCATGTCGGGCGGCGAACAGCAGATGCTGGCCATTGCCCGGGCGCTGATGAGCCGGCCCAAGCTGCTGTTGCTGGATGAGCCGAGCCTGGGCCTGGCGCCGATCGTGGTGAAACAGATCTTCTCCACGTTGCGCGAGCTGGCGGGCAGCGGCATGACCATCTTTCTCGTGGAGCAGAACGCCAACCATGCGCTGAAGTTGTCGGACCGGGCCTATGTGATGGTCAATGGCGAGATTCGCCTGAGCGGAACAGGGAAGGAGCTGCTGGTCAATGAGGAGGTGCGCAACGCTTATCTGGGGGGGCACTGACACCCTGGACTGTGGATAAAAAACGCCCCGATGTGCCTTGGCCATCGGGGCGTTTTTTTGTCCACAGTCAGCGGAAGTTGCTTATTTAAGGTGCGTTTTATCGGATGTCCACAGCGGGCACTGGAAATTGTGGAAAACATTATTCGCAAGCTATCAAAGCGCGGCATAAAGACGCTGCAATTAGTTGTTTTGTCACGGTTTTGACTTGTCCCCGTTTGCTGTGGAACTGGCTGTGGGTAACGTGGGAGTAGCTGGCTACAGGCCTTGATTGGCGCGGGCTGCAAGCCTGTGGTTGTTTTTTGATCAGGGGTTTTTCCTGAAGCGCGCGGCGGGATTGTCAACCTTTTTATTGTCGCAGCCAGACCCTCTTCGATGCCCCCTTCAGCCTGTGGATAAGTCTGTGACTAAACTCTGGAAAGACTCGGCTAAGCGCCGTAGTTACTGGCTTCAAGCCATCTGATCAAAGCGTATTTTTGAACGCCAACAGCTAGGGGCTGCATGAGGGCCGTGTGCGGGTCAAGCAAAAAACTTGCAAAGCCGGGCTGTAGGCCCTGTGGATAGCGGCTTTCAGACTTTTGCACTTGCCCCCAAAGACTGTGGACCGGCCTGTGGATAAGATGCGCGCAGATGGCTACAGCCCATGCAAATCAACGCCTTGCGCCAACTGATCGTTTTTCGTACAGCTACCCGGCGATTATCGCCCAAATACCTGTGGCCGCTGCCGAAGGCTCGGGCCCCGTTCGGACACCGGCCTTCAATCCCGCCGTGATGTACCTGACACTCCTCTATCGCCCATCCGGGCCAGCGCAGCCTCGCGGGTTCGGCAGTGGGGTGTAACGTCCGGTTGCCGCTCGGAGCGAGGCCGGGCATGCTGCGAAGCGATTTTCCATTTCAATGGCTGCGCGCCACCCAGCAAGGAGAACACCATGACTTCCACCCTGTTTATCACCGGGGCTACTTCCGGTTTTGGCGAAGCCTGTGCCCGGCGTTTTGCCGAGGCCGGCTGGTCGCTGGTACTCACCGGTCGTCGTGAAGAGCGCCTGAATGCGTTGTGCGCCGAGCTGTCCAAGCAGACGCAGGTGCATGGCCTGGTGCTCGACGTGCGTGACCGCAAGGCCATGGAGGAGGCGATCGCCAACCTGCCGCCGTCCTTCAGCACGCTGCGCGGCCTGATCAACAACGCCGGCCTGGCCCTGGGCGTCGATCCGGCGCCCAAGTGCGACCTGGATGACTGGGACACCATGGTTGACACCAACATCAAGGGCCTGATGTACAGCACTCGCCTGTTGCTGCCCCGGCTGATCGCCCACGGTCGCGGCGCCGGGATCATCAACCTGGGGTCTATCGCCGGCAACTACCCGTACCCGGGCAGCCATGTCTATGGCGCGAGCAAGGCCTTCGTCAAACAGTTCTCCCTGAACCTGCGCTGTGACCTGCAGGGCACCGGCGTACGGGTGACCAATATCGAGCCGGGTCTGTGCGAAAGCGAGTTCTCCCTGGTGCGCTTCGCCGGTGACCAGGCGCGCTACGACGCGACCTATGCCGGTGCCGAGCCAATCCAGCCGCAAGACATCGCCGAGACGATTTTCTGGGTGCTCAATACCCCGGCGCACATCAATATCAATAGCCTGGAACTGATGCCCGTCAGCCAGACCTGGGCCGGGTTCTCGATTGAGCGCAATGCCAAGCCCTGAGGCTTGTGCGTGGTGGGGCGCGCAGCCTGGCGGCACCGCCCCCCCCTGTAGCCGCTGCCGCAGGCTCGGCCCGCGTTCGGCCGCTGGCCAGCGGCAACACCCCCACCCATCGGCCTACCGCGAAGACGCCCGTCAGCTACAGTTGATGGGCCTGGAAACATATAAGCTGATTCGTTTCAGCTTGAGGTCAGCCAAGCCCAGGTAGAATTCCCGGCTGAAACTTCGCTGCTGTCTCCTTCGAGGCGGTGTGTTCGAGGTTCGATAGGAGGCGTTGTGAGTAACCGAGGTGAGCAGGTTCTGCTCAAGCAATCGACCGTACTGATGTTCGCTGTGGCGATCGCCGGTATCGTCACGGGTTTTGTTTCTGGTGCCCAATCCATCTTGTTCGATGGCTTTTTTTCCCTGATCGCGACCTTTATCAAAGTCCTGATGCTGATCACCGCCAAGCTGATCGCCAAGGAAAGCAACCACCGTTTCCAGTTCGGCTTCTGGCACCTGGAACCCATGGTGCTGTTGATCGAAGGCAGCTTCCTGCTGCTGATCGCGATCTACGCCTTTCTCAACGGTGTGTTCGGCATCATCAATGGCGGGCGTGAGATCGAGCTGGGGCTGGTGATCATCTACGCCGCGGTGTTCACCGTGGTCGAGTTCGCTTATTTCTTCTACATCCGCCATCGCAACCGCAAGCTCAAGTCCACCTTGATCCAGTTCGACAACATCAGTTGGCTGGTGGACGCCATGCTTTCGGTCGGCCTGTTGGTGAGCTTTCTCGCAGCCTTGCTGCTCAAGAGCCAGGGTTATCACGACTGGGCGATGTACGTGGACCCGTTGATCCTGATCCTGCTGGCGCTGAGCATGCTGCCTGCGGCGTTCAAGATCCTGCGCCCGGCGCTGCGCGATGTGCTGGGCATCGCCCCCGATCAATTGGACGACAAGGTGCGCAACGTGATGGACGCGGCCAAGGCCGAGCACGGCTTCGCCGACTATGTGTCTTATGTGCAGAAACACGGCCGGGCGCGTTTTATCGAGATCCATATCGTGCTGCCGGAGGGCTATCCGCTGCACAGCGTGGCGACCCTGGATCAGTTGCGCGAAGAGATTTCCAGCCAGCTTGGCCAGGCGGACACGGCGCGTTGGCTGACTATCAGCTTCACCGGGGATCGCAAATGGATCGCCTGACCTGAAACCCAAGGGCCGGCCGGCGTCTGTACGACCCCGGCGGCCCAGTCAGGCAACGTATTCAGCCAACCCGCGATAGCAGGTAGCCAGGTGATAAGGCGTGGTCGACGGCATGTCTTGCCGGCTGACCTTGCCGGTTGCATCCAGGCATTCGTTCCAGCCGGCGGGGTGCAGGAAGTGCTGCTGCAACGCCAGCAATTGGCGCCGCAGCGATGCCTCGCTGTCGTGGCGCAAGGTCAGGGCGCGCAGGTATTCAGCCTGGGCCCAGATGCGCTGGGTGGCATCCCTTGGCTGTGCCGCACCGTGCAGGTCGAGCATGGCCGCCACTGCGCCCGTCTCCGGGTTGACGCCACAGTGTTCGGTGAAGGCGAAGGCCCGATCCAGCGAGCCGTGCAGCGCCGTGCCACGGAGCAGGGGCGACGACTCGAGGAGGAAAAACCACTCGAACTGATGCCCCGGCTCAAACCAGTTATCCACAGCCCCCTGCGGCTTCTCCAGCATCACCCCGGTTTTCGGATCGATGAAGCGCCGTTGCATGGCTGCGCATAACGCGATGAGCGCCGCTTGCACGCGGCTGTCGTCGCGTACCGCAAGGGTCGCCAGGAAGGCTTCGGCAAGGTGCATCAGCGGATTTTGCAGTGGCCCGGAGCCCAGGGACGACCAGTCTTGGTCAAGGCTGGCCTGGTACAAGCCGTCGTCGCTGGCGAAACGTTCGGCCACCACGCTCAGCGCGGCATTGAGCACCGATTCCACCAGGGGGTCGCGAGCTTTGGCCCAGTAATGGGCGCAGGCGAAAATGATGAATGCGTGGGTGTAGAGGTCTTTGCGCTTGTCCAGCGGAGCGCCCTGGGCGTCGATGCTGTAGAACCAGCCGCCATGTTCGGCATCGTGAAAGTGCTGCTGCAGGGAGCGAAACAGCGCTGCTGCGCGTTGTTCGGCAGCGGGAACCTGGCCGATCAGGCTGGAGAACAGATACAGCTGCCGGGCGCAGGCCATGGCGCGATAGCGCTGCACCGGCAATGGCTGATGCCCAGCGTCCAGGGCCTCGAAAGGCAACGCCAGCGCCGGGTTCCAGCCAGGGCCTTGCCACAGGGGCACGATGACCTGCCGGAAATGGTGCTGTACGGCCGTGAACAGAGCGGTCACTTCAGGCGGGGAGGCGGAGCTGGAAACATCGGGCATTGGCTGGCGTCGTCACGGCAGGGTTGAGTGCGCGATATGGTAGCAGGGCGAACGGGGCAGGCGCTTGCGAAAGCGCCTGCCCGTCTGTTCGGGGTCGACGTTCGGCCTCAGCCGGCCAGCAACCATACGCCGGTGGCCGCCGATGCCGCACCGGCGATCCGTACCAGCGGCGCTGCAGCCTGGGGCAAGACGCGGACCACGGCGTAACCAGCGGCGTGCAAGGCGGCGGTCGCGGCCACGAAGCCAGCGGCATAGGCCCAGGGGCTGGACATGTCCGGCAGTTCCAGGCCGTGGGCCACGCCGTGGAACAAAGCAAACAGCGCGGTGGCGGCCAGGGCCAGGCTCAATGGCGGGCGTACTGCCAGCGCCACGGCCAGGCCCAGGGCCAGCACCGAGGCGGCGATCCCGCTTTCCAGGGCCGGCAGGCTCAGGCCTTCAAAACCCAGCAAGCCGCCAATCAGCATGGTGCCGACGAAGGTACAGGGCAGGGCCCAGCGTGCTGCGCCTTGTTGCTGGGCGGCCCACAGACCGACCGCGAGCATCGCCAGCAAGTGGTCGAGACCGCCGATGGGGTGGCTGATGCCGGCCAGCAGGCCGTTGTCGCCATGCCCCGGGTGGGCAAAGGCCAGGGCCGGGGTTAGCAGCAGGGCCAGGGCCCCGAAAATACGCTTGAGTGTCATAGGGTGGCTTCCTTGTTGAGTTGTTTATCAAGGGGTATCAGGCGGCGCCAACCAGCAGGCCCTGGCGCTCGATGAAGGCGATGATCTGGTCCAGGCCCAGGCCGGTTTTCTGGTTGCTGAAGACGAACGGTTTGCCCGCACGCATGCGCTGGGTGTCGCTGTTCATCAGTTCCAGGGAGGCGCCCACCAGCGGTGCCAAGTCAACCTTGTTGATCACCAGCAGGTCGGACTTGCAGATTCCCGGGCCGCCCTTGCGCGGCAGCTTGTCCCCCGCGGAAACGTCGATTACGTAGATAGTCAAATCCGACAGCTCCGGGCTGAAGGTCGCCGACAGGTTGTCGCCGCCGGACTCCACCAGGATCAGGTCCAACCCCGGAAAACGCCGGTTCAGTTGATCCACCGCTTCGAGGTTGATCGAGGCATCTTCGCGAATGGCCGTGTGCGGGCAGCCGCCGGTTTCCACGCCGATGATCCGTTCCGGCGCCAGGGCCTGGTTGCGCACCAGGAAATCGGCGTCTTCGCGGGTGTAGATATCGTTGGTCACCACTGCCAGGTTGTAGCGCTCGCGCAGGGCCAGGCACAGGGCGAGGGTCAGGGCGGTCTTGCCGGAACCGACCGGGCCACCGATGCCGACGCGCAGGGGTTGTGAGTTCATGAGCTTCTCCAAAATAAAAGGCGCCAAAGTCAGAGCCCCTAGGAACGGAACAGACGGCTGTACTGGCGCTCATGGGCCATGCACGCCAGGGACAGGCCAAACGCGGCGCTGCCGTAATGAATGGGGTCGATGTTCGTGGCCTCATGCTGTGCCTGTTGCAGCAGTGGCAGCAGTTCGCTGGTCAGGCGCTGGGCGGCCTGCTGGCCCAGGGGCAGGGTTTTCATCAGCACCGCCAGTTGGTTTTCCAGCCAGCTCCAGAGCCAGGCGGCCAGGGCGTCCTGGGGGCTGATCTGCCAGGCGCGTGCCGCCAGGGCCCAGCCCAGGGCCAGGTGCGGCTCGCCGCGTTGCTGGAGAAAACCACGGGCGGCCTGATCCAGCTCCGGCAGGCCGTTGAGCAGCTGTTGCAGGGAATAGCCCATCTGCCGGCTTTCCTGATACAGCTCGCGGGTTTCCCGGCTGGCGCGATGCTCGTCGCAAAGTTGCAGCAGCTGCGCCCAGTCTTCATCGGCCGCGGCTTGGCAATGGGCGAGCAACAGGGGCGCTTCGAAACGCGCCAGGTTCAACAGCAATTGATCGCTGATCCAGCGCCGGGCGCTGGCCGAATCCACCACGCGCTGCTGTTCCACGGCCATTTCCAGGCCCTGGGAATAGCTGTAGCCGCCAATCGGCAATTGCGGACTGGCCAGGCGCAGCAGGGCCCAGGCTGGGTTCATGGGCGCACGCCGAACTGGTGCAGGCGCGGGGGGTAGTTGAAGTCTTCGTCACCGTGCCGCGAGTGATGGTGGCCGCCGCCGTAGGCGCCATGTTCCGGTTGAAACGGCGCTTCAATGGCTTCGGCCGTGGCGCCCAGTTGTTCGAGCATGGCCTTGAGCACGTAGTCATCGAGCAGGCGCAGCCAGCCATCACCGACTTGCAGCGCGACATGACGGTTACCCAGGTGATAGGCGGCGCGGGTCAGCTCGAAGGCGTTGCGGCAGGTGACGTGCAACAGGGCCTCAGGGCGGGCGCAAACGCGCACGACGCGTCCGTCTTCGGCGGCCAGGCATTCGCCATCGTGCAGCGGCGGTTGGCCGCGCTCCAGAAACAGCCCGACGTCTTCCCCTTCGGCACTAAAACAGCGCAGACGGCTTTTGCTGCGGGCCTCGAAGTTCAGGTGCAGCTCGGCGGACCATTGGGCTTGGGGTTCGATTCGGCGATGAATCACCAGCATGTGAGGGCTTCCAGCTAAGAGCGATGCAGGTGCTAGAGCAAGGGCCTTGCCAATCGTCGGATCCGCTCGAAAACTCCGGCGATTCCCTGGGCGCGCGCCTGAAAATGGGGCACACCCGTGTTTTATTTTGTTACAAGTCGGCGAGGTGTACTGATTTATAGCACCGGCTTGGTGCGTCGTCGGTTTTTTTGCTGCACGGCGGGGCGCCGCTGCAGGCGGTGAGCGCGGGGTGTAATCGGGCGAGAAGGGCGGCGTGCTGGCGGGGGTGGTTTTAGGCGGGGTTACTCGGTGCTGCCCAGGCCTTGCCAGTGCTTGAGGCCAATGAAGATAAAGCGCAATTGCTGGGTGATCTTGGCCTGAGGCGTCAGGTGCTCGGGCAGCGCCGCAGCGGGTGGATCGATGATGTCGGGCAGGGTGGCGAACACGCTTTTGACGATCAGGTCGGCGATCACGCCGAGGTCGGCCGCTGCCAGGTGTTGCAACTTGGGCATCAAGCTCAAGTCGGTGGCGAGGTCGGTGCTGATGTTTTCCCGCAGGTTGGCAATCGCCTGGCGCACCGGCAGCGAGCCACCGTACTGCTCGCGGGCGAGAAACAGGAACTGGGAACGATTGGCCGCCACCACATCAAGGAAGATCCGCACCGAGGCGTCGATGATCCCGCCCATGACGAATTCGTTATGGCGCACCAGGCGAATGGTTTCACGAAAGGTCTGGCCGACTTCGCTGACCAGGACCAAGCCCAGTTGATCCATATCGGAAAAATGCCGGTAAAAACCGGTGGGGACAATACCGGCGGTCTTCGCCACTTCGCGCAGGCTCAGGCTGCCGAATCCCCGGCCACACTCCATCAAGTGACGGGCGGCGTCCATCAGGGCGTTGCGGGTTAGTTGCTTCTGTTCGGCGCGGGGCAGCATTAGGCGGGCTGACTTTCTACTCAGGAAGAGCGGGGCACTCTAGCAAATCAACTTTGTCGGCGTCGAACCCGGGCTGGATCGACGAGGAGGCGTGTTGGAGCGAGGTGACGGCTTTACACAGTCAAAGCCCGATCCAGGGATCGGGCTTTTTTCTGGGCCAGCATGGGCTCAGCTCACAGCTTGATGACGTTGTTCCAGGCGATCAGCACCGTCTGCGGCGACGGTCTGGCCTTGTGGGGTGCGATCGTAGCCATCTTCGGCGACGGTTTGGCCTTGTGGTGTGCGATCGTAGCCATCTTCGGCAACGCTCTGGCCTTGTGGGGTGCGGTCCGAACCATCGGCAGCGACTTTGTTGCGTTCGATCAGGCGGTCCGAACCACCTTCAGCGAGGGTCTGGCTGAACACGGTGTGGCTGGCTTTGATTTGTGGAGTGGCCTGTTCGGCGGCTGGCAGCGCGTAAGCGTTGGCGGCCAGGATCGAGAGGGTCAGGCTAAGCAGTAATGGGCGTTTCATGATGGGGTGCTCCTCGGGAGGGCGATAAAGTGGGTACGGAGGCAATGTTACCCGCGCTAAATCGATAGAAAAGTTCATAAAGACAATGGTAATAATCAACCGAATTGATTGTTCGGCCCAAAGGCTCTACCCCGGGGTTTTGCGGCGAGGTGTTTTGCACCGGAGTGGGTATTTCCGACCCGCTTGCGCTTCACATCCGGGCGGGCGCGGTAACGCGAAGTTGGCGGTCTGGTCAGAAACCCCCAGGTTATTTCGTCTAAATCGGCCTTCGGGTTAAACCTGAGAGCGGTTTATCAGTCGTAGTTTTCATGGCCGATCATTTTGTCCCGGCATTTCACCCAAGGCGCCGTCGCACGCGCGCCCCGTCGTATTCAGGAGCCCTGTGCAATGACGCGCACTCGTAAAATTCTCGCCTGGACCTTCGCCAGCCTGGTGCTGTTGTTGGCCGTGTTGGTGCTGTTGATTGCCTTCTTCGATTGGAACCGGATCAAGCCGCAGATCAACGCCAAGGTGTCTGAGGAGTTGCATCGGCCATTTGCAATCAATGGCGACCTGGCGGTGATCTGGCAGCGCGAACCCGACGAAGGTGGCTGGCGGGCCTGGGTGCCGTGGCCGCATGTGGTGGCGCAAGACCTGACCCTGGGTAACCCGGACTGGTCCAAGGTCCCGCAGATGGTCACGCTCAAGCGCGTCGAGTTGCGTATTTCACCCCTGGCGCTGTTGGCGCAGCGGGTGCGCATCCCGCGCATCGACCTCACTGAACCCAACGCCGCACTGCAACGCCTGGGCGATGGGCGCGCCAACTGGACCTTCAAGTTCGATCCCAAGGACCCGAACGCCGAACCCTCCAATTGGGTGGTGGACATCGGCGCCATCGGCTTCGACAAGGGCCACGTGACCCTCGACGACCAGAGCTTGAAAACCCAGCTCGACCTGCTGATCGACCCCCTGGGCCAGCCGATTCCATTCAGCGATATCGTCGGCGACAAGGCCGCGAAAAAGGTCCAGGAACAAGGCGCCGAGCCCCAGGCCTACGCCTTCGCGTTGAAGGTCAAGGGGCAATACCATCAGCAGAAACTCGCCGGCACCGGCAAGATCGGCGGGCTGCTGGCCCTGCAGGACGCGGCCAAGCCGTTCCCGTTGCAGGCCCAGGTCAAGATCGCCGACACCAGCGTCGAGCTGCAGGGCACCCTGACCGACCCGCTGAACCTGGGGGCGCTTGATCTGCGCCTGAAACTGGCCGGCAGCAGCCTGGGCAACCTGTACCCGCTGACCGGTGTCACCCTGCCGGATTCGCCGCCTTACTCCACCGACGGCCACCTGATTGCCAAGCTGCGCGACCCGGCCGGCGCGAGCTTCAATTACCAGGATTTCAACGGCAAGATCGGCAACAGCGACATCCATGGCAACCTGGCTTATATCGCCAGCCAGCCGCGGCCCAAGCTCACCGGGGCGCTGGTATCCAACCAGCTGCTGTTCGCCGACCTGGCGCCGCTGATCGGTGCCGACTCCAATGCCAAGCAGAAGGCCCGGGGCGGCGAAAGCAAGCAGCCGGCGGGCAAAGTGCTGCCGGTGGAGGCGTTCCGCACCGAACGCTGGCGCGATATGGACGCCGATGTCGAATTCACCGGCAAGCGCATCGTCCACAGCGCGGATTTGCCGTTTACCGACCTCTATACCCACCTGGTGCTCAATGACGGGCACCTGAGCCTCGAGCCGCTGCGTTTTGGCGTGGCCGGCGGCAAGCTCGATGCGCAGATCCGCCTCAATGGCCAGGCCACACCCTTGCAGGGCCAGGCCAAGCTGACGGCGCGTAATTTCAAGCTCAAGCAGTTGTTCCCGACCTTCGAACCAATGAAAACCAGTTTCGGCGAGCTCAATGGCGATGCCGATATCTCCGGCACCGGCAATTCGGTGGCCGCGTTGCTGGGGACCGCCAATGGTGATCTGAAGATGCTGATCAACGATGGCGCCATCAGCCGCAGCCTGATGGAAATCGCCGGGCTCAACGTCGGCAACTACGTGGTGGGGAAAATGTTCGGCGACAAGGAAGTGAAGATCAATTGCGCCGCCGCCGATTTCGGGATCAAGAGCGGATTGGCCACCTCGCGCCTGTTCGTCTTCGACACCGAGAACGCCATCATTTACATCGATGGCACGGCGAACATGACCCGCGAGCAACTCGACCTGACCATCACCCCGGAATCCAAGGGGCTGCGGTTGTTCTCCCTGCGCTCGCCGCTGTATGTGCAGGGGCCGTTCATCAAGCCGAGCGCCGGGGTCAAGGCGGTGCCGTTGATGCTGCGCGGTGCTGGCATGGTCGCCCTGGGGGTGATTGCCGGGCCGGCGGCGGGACTGCTGGCGCTGGTGGCGCCGAGCGGGGGCGAGCCGAACCAGTGCGCGCCGCTGCTGGAACAGATGCGTTCGGGCAAGGCGCCGGTCACGGTAAAACCGACCCGATAACCCGCCCAAACGAAAACAGCCAGCTCCGTGCGGGAGCTGGCTGCGTTATGACCGGGAAAGGGCTTACAGGTCGGCCAGGATATCCGCCATGTCGTCGGCGTGTTCTTCTTCCTGGGCGAGAATGTCTTCAAAGATCCGCCGCGTGGTCGGGTCCTTGTCGCCGATGTACTGAATGATCTCGCGGTAGCTGTCGATGGCGATCCGCTCCGCCACCAGGTCTTCGTAGACCATCTCTTTCAAGGTATTGCCGGCCACGTACTGGGCATGGGCGTTCTTGGACAGCAAGTCGGGGTTGAACTCCGGTTCGCCACCCAGTTGCACGATGCGCTCGGCCAGCTTGTCGGCGTGTTCGGCTTCCTGGTTCGCGTGTTCGAGAAATTCGCTGGCGGCGACACTGGCCTTGATCCCGTTGGCCATGAAGTAGTGCCGTTTGTAGCGCAGGACGCAGACCAGTTCAGTGGCCAGCGACTCATTGAGCAGGCGCAGGATTTCCTCCCGGTCGGCACTGTAGCCCTCGGTCACGGCGCCATTCTCCACATGCTGGCGTGCGCGTTCGCGAAGGGTGTTTACATCAGATAAATGCATGTCGCTCATCTCGATCTCCTGGAGGCTAATCCGATTGACGCCAGGCTCTGTCGGCCTGATCGCTACCTTGGGTGTGAGTCGCGAGGGCCGCAAAAAGTTTTATCGGATGTGTCCGGCGGTCAACTGCGCGCCAGGGGTGGATGCCCGGCCAGCAGTGATTCCTGCTGCAGCCATTGGAGAAAGGCGCGCACCGGCGGATGGCGCTCGCGCCCCGGCACACACAGTGCGCTGTAGCCGGCACCGTCCACCTGGACCTCGGGCCGATAGGGTTGCAGCAGGCCGCCGGCCACGCTCTGCGACACCAGGATGTTGCTGGCCAGGACCAGGCCCTGACCGGCAATCGCCGCTTGCAGGGCGTACTGTTCCTCGTCGTAGGAGCGGATCAGCGGCTGGTGCTCGAACCAGTTTTCCCCGGCCAGGGCGCACCAGGCCTGCCAGCCGTCGGCATAGAGTCGGGAGTTGCGCCAGTGCACGCTGATCAGGGTCGGTTGCTGCTGGTGGGCCTGGGCCACTTGCTGCGGGGCGCCATAGACCGCGAAACGCTCGTCGAACAGGCACAGGCCGTGCAGGTTCAGGTAGCCCTCCTGGCTGTAGCGGATTGCCACATCGATGCTCGCATCCTGTTGCAGGTCCACCACCTCGCATTGGCTATCCAGGCGCACGCTGATGCTGGGATGCCGGGCATAGAAACGCCCCAGCCGCGGCACCAGCCACAAGGCGGCAAAGGCCGCGGTGGTGGAGACCGTCAGTTGGGTGTTGCTGGGTTTTGGGCGCAGGGTGTCGACGCTCTGGGTCACCTCCAGCAGGGCGCTATGCAGGCTGTGGAACAAGCGCTGGCCGGGCTCGGTCAAGCGCACCTGGCGCGGCAACCGTTCGAACAGCGCCACCCCCAGCCAGTGTTCCAGGCTACGGATCTGGTGTGACACCGCAGTGGGCGTCACCGACAGGTCTTCGGCGGCGGCCTTGAAACTCAGCAGGCGCGCGGCGGACTCGAAAGTGCGTAGGGCGGTGAGAGGCAGGTGAGCAAACATCCAAGGCTCCATGATTGAATTAAACTCATCTGAAATGATTTCTGCTCATTTGTTGAAGCAGGGCTTGGCTTATAGATTTAGCCAGTAAAGGCCCTGATTTCAAGGCCGCAATCAGCAACCTGCATGAGGCAGATGAGATGAATACAGTTCTTGCGGTTCACGGTAGCCCACGGGGCGAGCGTTCCCATACCCGGCGCTTGGCCGAGGTTTTTCTCCAGGCCTGGCAAACGGCCAACCCCCAGGGGCATCTCACCCGGCGCGAGGTCGGACGCGGGTATTTGCCCCACGTCAGCGAGGCCTTTATCGCCGCGGCGTTTTATCCACAGCCCGAGGCGCGGCCGCTGTCGATGCAGGCTGACCTGGCTTTGAGCGATGAACTGGTGGCGGAGCTGCTCGGCCACCAGCGCCTGGTGATCGCGGCGCCGATGCACAACTTCAGCGTGCCCAGCGGGATCAAGGCCTGGGTCGATCACATCGTGCGCCTGGGGCTGACGTTCAACACCCTGCAGGACAACGGCGTGGCTCAGTACCAGCCGTTGGTAGAGGGCAAGAAAGTGTTGATCGTCACCAGTCGTGGCGGGGGCGGCTTTGGTCCGGGAGGCGAGTATGAAGCGATGAACCATGCGGATCGCTGGTTGCGTACGGCCTTGGGTTTTATCGGTATCGAGAACGTCACGGTGGTTGCCGCGGAGGGTGAGGAGTCGGAGGGCGAGGGTTTCCAGCGTTCCTGCGCAGAGGCGCAGCAGCGCTTGCTGGCCCTGGCGCAAACCTTCTGAGAAGGCAGTGTCATGGCCTGGGCGTTCCTGCTGCTGGTGGGGCTGATCGTGGCGGGAGTGGTCAGGCTTAAGTCGCCGGGGGGGCGACAGGGCTGTCATCTGCGTGTCGCCAAAGCGTCATGGGGGCTGACGATGTCCTTGGTTATGGTTTAGCTTTCAGCCAGCCCCGCCGCTTTCGCACAAGGAAGTCGCTGCATGTCCCAAGAGCTTGCCACGCGTTACCCCCTGGTCCTGGTGCCCGGCATGCTGGGGTTTGTCCGCTTGCTGCTGTACCCGTATTGGTACGGGATTGTCGCCGCCTTGCGCCGGGGTGGCGCGACCGTGATTGCGGTGCAGGTTTCGCCGCTCAACTCCAGCGAGGTGCGGGGCGAGCAGTTGCTGGCGCGGATCGAGGCCATCCGCCAGGAAACCGGAGCGGCCAAGGTCAACCTGATCGGCCACAGCCAAGGCTCGCTGACGGCGCGCTATGCCGCGGCCAAACGCCCCGACTGGGTGGCGTCGGTGACCTCGGTGGCCGGGCCCAACCATGGTTCTGAACTGGCCGACTACCTGGCGAAACACTACCCGGCGACCACCGCCAAGGGGCGTTTGCTGAGTCTTGGCCTGCGCCTGATTGCCGGGCTGATGAGCCTGCTGGAGACTGGCTATCGCGGGCCGCGGCTGCCGGTGGATATCCATGCGTCCCACCGTTCGCTGACCTGCGAGGGCGTGGCCGTGTTCAATCGCCAATACCCCCAGGGCTTGCCGCAAACCTGGGGCGGCCAGGGGCCGGAAGAGGTTAACGGCGTGCGCTATTACTCCTGGTCCGGGACCTTGCAGCCTGGCAAGACCGACCGTGGGCGCAACCTGTTGGACGGCACCAACCGCAGTTGCCGGCTGTTTGCCAGGACCTTCGTGCGGGAAGCAGGGCACTGTGATGGCATGGTCGGGCGCTACAGCTCGCACCTGGGCACGGTGATTGGTGACGAGTACCCACTGGATCATTTCGATATCGTCAACCAGTCCCTGGGACTGGTGGGCAAGGGCGCGGAGCCGGTTCGGCTGTTTGTCGAACATGCCCGGCGCCTAAAGGCGGCGGGCGTCTAGGGGCTGTCAGTGTGGCGCGGCTGGCTCAGGCCGGTTGCGGCGAGCGGCCGATGACGGTGGTCCAGCGTTCGCAGACAATCACTCCGCCCAGGGTCAGTACCCCGCCCACCAGGTGGTACAGGGCCAATTGTTCGTGCAGCACCACGGCCGCGATCAGCGCGGTGACCAGCGGCAGCAGGTTGAAAAACTGCGTGGTGCGGCTCGGGCCCAGGCGCGTCACGGCCTGCATCCACGCCAGGGGCGCCAGCATCGAGGCCAGCAGGCAGGCATAGAGCACCAGGGGAATGTTGCGCAGGGTGGGGCCGACTTTCTCGGACACCAGAAACAACGGCAATAGCACCAGCACCGCCACCAGCACCTGCAGGTACAACAGCACCAGGGGCGGGATGCGCAGCTGCCATTTTTTCAGCAGGGTGCTGTAGACCGCGTAGGCCAGGGTGGCAATCAGCATCATCGCGTCCCCCAGGTTCACCCCGTGCTCCAGCAGTGTCGCCAGGCTGCCGGCGGACACCACCACCAGCACCCCGGCAAACGACAGCAAAGCCCCGACCAGCGCGCCGGCGGTCAGGCGCTGGCCGAGGCTGATGATGGCCATGGCGAGGGACATCAGCGGCATCAGCGACAGGATGATTCCCATATTGGTGGCCGAAGTGCGGCTTGCGGCGAAGTACGCCAGGCTCTGGTAAACCGCCATGCCCAGCACGCCGAGGATGAAAATTTTGCCCAGGTTTGGGCGGATCAGCGGCCAATGCTGCTTCACCGGCTTGAGCATGAACGGAGTGAACAGCAGTCCGGCCAGCAGCCAGCGGTAGAAACCGATCTCCGCCGGGAAGATCGCGTCGGCCGCCAGTTTGGTGACCACGGTGTTGCCGGCCCAGATCAGGATCGCCAGCAGGGGATATGCGTATTGCATGAGAGAAGCCATAACGTTGATGAGGAGGAATTATCCGCCTGTCTGAATAAATGCTTATACTTCGAAACAGACAACCCGCCCTTGAATCCGGACAGCATGAGCAAAAAACATATCGAGCTGCTGCCTTTCAGCGGCCTGCCGGCACCGCTGTACTTTCGCCATGCTCACTTTCACGCCCACAGCCATGCCTTGGAGCACCGGCATCCCTGGGGTTGCCTGGAGTATTCGGCCCATGGCGTGCTGCACATGGAAATCGACGGCAGCCGCTTCATGTCGCCGCCGCAGTTTGCCATCTGGGTGCCGCCTCATACCGAGCACAGCTTCTACAGCCCGCAGCCCATCACCTACCGTGCGGTGTGCCTGGTGCCCGAGTTGTGCGAGGGGCTGCCGCAGCAGGGCTGCACCCTGGCCATCAGCGATATTCTCAAGGCCATCCTCAAGGATTTCGCCGTGCGTGACGTGCAGATTCCCGACGGGGCGGCTGACCAGCGTCTGGCCGAGGTGGTGCTGGATCAACTGCTACAAGCGCCGGTGCATGACTGCTATCTGCCCTACGCCAGCAGCCCGGCCTTGCTCGGGGTACTGGAGGCCTTGCAGGCTGCGCCGGGGGATAATCGCCCGCTGGCCGACTGGGCCGGGCAGATCCATGTCAGCGAACGCACCCTGGCCCGGCAGTTTGTCCGTGAGCTGGGGATGAGCTTTGGCGAGTGGCGCCAGCGCCTGCGGTTCCTGGCGTCGATCGAGGCCCTGGACGGTGCCCGCAGCGTCCAGGAGGTGGCGTTCGACATGGGCTACAGCAGCGCCTCGGCCTTTATCGCGATGTTCCAGCGCCAGGCCGGCTGTACCCCCGAGCAATATCGCCGGACCAGTTTGCAGAACAGGTGAAGGTGTAACCGGGTTTGTCTACACTGCGCTGGAGGCCGTGCCGATCGGCGCGGTAACAAGGAGAAAACTCCATGAAGATGCTGCGTATTCCGTTGTTGATGGTGGGCCTGTTGCTGTGTTCCCAGGGGTTCGCCGCGACGGCTGCCCAACAGGCACAGCAGGACAAGATGAAGTCCTGCAATGCCGACGCCACCACCAAGGCCCTCAAGGGTGATGAGCGCAAGGCCTTCATGAGCACCTGCCTGAAAGCTGCCAAGCCCACCCAGCAAGACAAGATGAAAACCTGCAACGCCGACGCCACCACCAAGGCCCTCAAGGGTGATGAGCGCAAAGCCTTCATGAGCACCTGCCTCAAGAGCAAGTAAATCCCCCGGATCAGGCCTCTGCTGTGGTTGCAGTCGGAGGCCTGTGCCGACCTTCAAATTCGTTCGCGAAATCTACGCCTCCCGGCCTATCTCTTTGGTTATGATTCGGCGCTGTAGTGGCGTTTTGTCATTGTCTGCGACATCACTCAGCCCAATCCGCGCATTCCGGTGGTGCTGATCGATGACACGCCCGGCTCGACCATGCAGGCGTTTCATTTGCCTTAGGGGTTGTTGCCGTTTGGCCCAGCAACGCGGCTCGTCACCAAACGGCAACAGACCTAGGCCCCAGATCTGGCGTGTTTGAACTTTTGCGGTTAAAAAGTACGGCTCCCGGGCTCAAGCCACCTTGGCTTAGAGCTGCCAGGGGGCATCAGGATGGTTCTTCAGGCACCAACATAGGGATATGAGCATGAACAAATGGGTATGGATGGCATTCCTGATTGCCTTGAGTGGGTGTGCCTCGAAGCCGGCTATTAAAAGTCATGACGATGTCCTTTCCGATGTCGCTGCCGTGGTGCAAGGGGATAGCCGCGACGCCTCCCAGCTGGACATTCTCGCCACGCGGATTAACAGCCATGGGCAGCTTGCCGATCACCTTATGATTGCGGCGGGAGGGGGGTGGGAGCGCCTCAACGTGCGGGATATGTTCGCCAAGGTCTCCGAGCAAGCGAATGGAAAGTTCCTGATGTTCGGAGCCAATCCGGCCCTGGATAAGGCGATTGTCGCTGGTGCGTTGAGCGATCAGCAGTTTCCACGGGTCTGGTTGTTTTTTGTCGGCGAGCCGCAACAGGAACAGGAAATGAAAGGCATCGTTGAAGCAGCGGGCATCAAATACTCATTCATCAGTAAGTACAAATGATGCGGCGGCGCCCATTGGGCGAGTTAATCCGAGCTGCTTTATGTGGGGTTCTAGCGGCGATCAGCGGCTGCATGGCGCCGCCCCTGGTCTACGAGAATGCTCGCTTCGACAACCGCATGCTTTGCACCGAAGGCGCCAAGCGGGTCACGCTGATGCAGCGTTATTCCTTCGACTTGCCAGGGCCTTTTCGCCATGCGCCCTGCGGGACGATCACCAGTGGGTTTTATTATGAAAAGGGCCTTGATGCTCTTTCCGTAGGGACTTCCGGAACCTTTTCCTATGGCGATATCCAGGTGACGGCGTCCGGGCTCTACATGCGGGTCAACAGCTTTCTCAGTGGCAGGGCGGACGGGCTGCTCTATCCGAGGCAAGCGTTTAAGGACGATCTGGTGGCCAGGCAGGCGTTGCCCTCCTATCACGGGGTCAAACCCAGCAGTTTCGATTGGGTGACACACCAGGGTTTTCAATGCCTGCGTACCTACGAGCGCTGGGAAGGGAAGGCGGTTGGCATTTTCGAGGATGAGGTCAAGTACTGGTGCTGGGAGCAGGAGAGCGGCTTGAAGCAGCCTTTCTATGTGCATGCGGGCCAGCGCCTGCCCTTGGGGACCAAGGGTTACGACCTGGATCAGGTGTTTATCGAGCCGTTCTTCCAGAGCCTGAAAATCAATCGATTGCCTGCACCTGTGCTGGCCAAGGCTCAGGCGGATCTTCAAGCCTTCTGTAGCCACGTCAAGTCTCGTCTGGATAAGAACCTGCCCTGGGGCGACGACTACCCCGACAAGCGCCTGAACCTGACCTTTCTGCATTACTGCGGCTACGACGTGCCGCTCCCTGACTCGGCCGCGCCAGCGCCCTGATGGCACCGTTGATTCGAACCAACAGCCGCCGCGACACTCTTGTACATTATTGAGCCGCTTTCCTTACGGTGCGTGCCCCTATTCGTGCCCTTGGAACGCTGGCAGACTGCCCATCTTTTCAAGCCGTTCGTTTTGAGGCTATATGCCAACGTTTTCTCAGCGTCATCTGTTGTTGTTCAGTTGGGTCATCATTTTCGGCGGGTTGCTCCTGATTCTGCCTCTACGGCTATTACCAAGTCTGCTCGCCGGGTTGTTGGTGTTCGAACTGGTCAATATGCTCACCCCGCAGCTGCAACGGCTGATCGAAGGACGACGTGCGCGCTGGCTGGCGGTGGCTTTGCTCGGCACTCTGGTGGTCAGCCTGCTGACGCTGCTGTTTGCCGGGGCCATCAGTTTTCTGCTGCACGAGGCGGAAAACCCCGGAGCATCCCTGGATAAATTCATGACCGTGGTCGACAAGGCGCGCGGGCAGTTGCCGCCGTTTCTCGACTCCTATCTGCCGGCCAGCGCCGCCGAATTCCAGGCCGCGATCGGCGCCTGGGCCAGCAAGCATTTGAGTGAGTTGCAACTGGTGGGCAAGGACGCGGCCCATATGTTCGTGACCTTGCTGATCGGTATGGTGCTGGGGGCGATCATTGCCTTGCAACGCATTCCCGACCTGACCAAGCGCAAGCCCTTGGCCGCTGCCCTGTTCGACCGTCTGCACCTGCTGGTCCAGGCGTTTCGCAATATCGTGTTTGCCCAGATCAAGATCTCCCTGCTCAACACCTTCTTCACCGGGATCTTCCTCGCCGTGGTGCTGCCGATGTTCGGGGTCAAGCTGCCACTGACCAAGACCCTGATCGTGCTGACCTTCCTCCTGGGCCTGCTGCCGGTGATCGGTAACCTGATCTCCAACACCCTGATCACCATCGTCGGGTTGTCACTGTCGATCTGGGTGGCGGTGGCGGCGCTGGGCTACCTGATCTTTATCCACAAGCTCGAGTACTTCCTCAACGCGCGGATCGTCGGCGGGCAGATCAGTGCCAAGTCCTGGGAGTTGCTTCTGGCGATGCTGGTGTTCGAGGCCGCATTCGGCCTGCCGGGGGTGGTGGCAGGGCCGATTTACTACGCGTACCTGAAGAGTGAATTGAAGCTGGCGGGCCTGGTCTGAACACAGAGACAAACGGCAAGCTTTAAGCAGCAAGCTACAAGCCAGAGCGAACGCGCTTTGCCCTGACTTGCAGCTTGTTACTTACCGCTGCTCTTATCCGTAGCGCTTCTTGGCCTCGATCGCCAAACCGCTGCCGATGCTGCCGAAGATGTTGCCTTCGACGTGGCGGGCATTGGGTAGCATGGCCGAGATGCTCTGGCGCAGGGCCGGGATGCCGCTGGAACCCCCGGTGAAGAACACTGTGTCGACCTGGGCCACATCGACGCTGGCGTCGTCCAGCAACTGGGTCACGCTGTTGCGGATGCGCTCGAGCAGGTTGTCGATGGCCGACTCGAACAGCGCCCGGCTCAACTCAACGCTCAACCCTGGCTCGATACGGTCCAGGGGCACATGGCGGCTGTCGGTGTGGGTCAGCTGGATCTTGGTTTCCTCGACTTCCATCGCCAGCCAGTGGCCTGCGCGCTGCTCGATCAACTTGAACAGGCGGTCGATGCCGCCGGTGTCTTCGATGTCGTAGCGCATGCTGCCCAGAGCCAACTGGGATTTTTGCGAGTACACCGAGTTGATGGTGTGCCAGGTCGCCAGGTTCATGTGGTGGCTGGTGGGCATGTAGGCGCCGCTTTTCATCCGGCTACCGTAGCCGAACAGCGGCATCAGGCCTTGCAGGCTCAATTGCTTGTCGAAATCGGTACCGCCGATGTGCACGCCACCAGTGGCCAGGATGTCGTCGTGACGGTTGTCCAGGTCGCGGCGCTCGGGGGCCAGGCGTACCAGGGAGAAGTCGGACGTACCGCCGCCGATGTCGACGATCAGTACCAGTTCTTCGCGTTCGATGGTCGACTCGTAGTCGAAGGCCGCAGCGATGGGTTCGTACTGGAAGGACACTTCCTTGAAGCCCAGCTTGCGCGCCACGTCCACCAGGGTATTTTCGGCTTCCTGGTCGGCGGCGGCATCGTCGTCGACGAAGAACACCGGGCGACCCAGGACCACTTCCTCGAACTCCCGACCGGCGGCGGTTTCCGCGCGAGCCTTGAGCTGGCCGATAAACAGGCCCAGCAGATCCTTGAAGGGCATCGCCGTGCCCAGCACGCTGGTGTCGTGCTTGATCAGCTTGGAGCCCAACAGGCTTTTCAGCGAGCGCATCAGGCGGCCTTCATAGCCTTCCAGGTACTCGTGCAACGCCAGGCGACCGTACACCGGGCGACGTTCTTCGATATTGAAGAACACCACCGACGGCAGGGTGATCTTGTCATCCTCCAGCGCGATAAGCGTTTCCATGCCGGGGCGCAGCCAGCCGACAGTGGAGTTGGACGTGCCAAAGTCGATGCCGCAGGCACGGGCCGGAGATGCGTTTTTCATGTCTTTCGAGTTCCGGTTAAAAAACGGCCGCGCAGTGTATGTCAGTCGCTGGCAGATTCGAAGGCCGACTATCCGCTAAAGCGAAACCTTTTCCCGCCTTGAAAGACTATTCTTCACCCCCAAACTTGCAGGCATGAGCCGGGCAATCACCGGGCGCTCGCAAGAACCGCCGGCGATTGCCGATAAACTTTTGATGCGCCGCACCAGTCAACGGATTGAGATTGATCAATCCTTATGCTGCCAATGAGAGCATGCTGCACTGTATGCCGCGCGATATTGATAACGGATGGTGATTCCTTCGATGGACTTCAAAGACTATTACAAGATTCTCGGTGTGGAACCGACAGCGGACGACAAGGCGATCAAGGCGGCCTATCGCAAGCTGGCGCGCAAGTACCACCCTGACGTCAGCAAGGAAAAGGACGCCGAGGCAAAGTTCAAAGACGCCTCGGAAGCCTATGAGGCGCTGAAAAGTGCCGACAAACGCGCCGAATACGACGAAATGCGCAAATACGGCCAGCACGGCCAACCGTTCCAGGGGCCGCCGGGTTGGCAGGGCCGTGGCGGTTTTGGCGGTGGCCAGGATACCGGCGACTTTTCGGACTTCTTCAGTTCGATCTTCGGTAACCGTGGCCCGGGCTTTGGGGGTGAACAATCGCGGCGCAGTGCCGGACGTCGTGGACAGGATGTGGAAATGGAATTGCCGATCTTTCTTGAAGAAACCCTCTCTGCCGAGTCGAAGAAGATCAGCTTCCAGGTGCCGCAGTACAACGCCGCCGGCCAGCATGTGAGCAATACCAGCAAGAGCCTGAACGTGAAGATCCCGGCCGGGGTCAGCGATGGCGAGCGTATCCGCCTCAAGGGCCAGGGCGCCCCGGGCGTGGGCGGTGGGGCCAATGGCGATCTGTACCTGACCATTCGCTTTGCCCCGCACCCGAAATTCGACGTCGAAGGCGAAAACCTGATCATCACCTTGCCCCTGGCTCCGTGGGAGCTGGCGCTGGGGACCGAGGTCGCGGTGCCGACCCTGACCGGCAAGATCAACCTCAAGGTGCCGTCTGGCAGCCAGAACGGCCAGCGCATGCGCGCCAAGGGCCATGGTTTGCTGAACAAGGCCGGCGAGCGTGGTTCGCTGTTCGTCCAGCTCAAGGCGGTCATGCCCAAGCAGGCAGACGATGATGTCAAGGCGTTGTGGCAGGAGCTGGCGAAAAAGGCGGCATTCGACCCACGGGAACATTTTTGATTCGAGAATGGAGTAGCTGAGTATGAGTACCCTGATCGTTCAGCTGGACATGGAAGAATTCTGTGAGGTGACCGACCTGTCGGCCGCTTACGTGATCGAAATCGTCGAACACGGGATCCTCGAACCTCAGGGCCAGGCGCCCAAGGATTGGCGTTTCAACGATTACCAGCTGGCCCTGGCCAAGCGCGCCGCCATCCTGCACCGCGACCTGGAACTGGAGTGGCAAGGCGTCGCCCTGGCCTTGGAGCTGCTGGATGAAGTGCGCGAACTGCGCGCGGAAAATCGCATGCTCAAACAACGCCTGGGGCGCCTGGTCCTCGACTGAGGGCAGCAGTGACAGGGGCGGCGGGATACATCGGCAAGGTGCGTTTTAGGGCTGTGCTCGGGACACCCGGGGCAGGGTGACGGTGAAGGTGGTGCCGTCGCTTTCGTTGGAGCTGACTTCGATGCTGCCCTGGTGCGCGCTGACCACTTCCTTGACGATAAATAACCCCAGGCCAAGGCTGGTGGAGGGGCCGCCGAGTTCTTCGCTGGCGCTGCGCACCAAGGGGTCGAACAAGGTGCTCAGGGCTTCCTCGGGGATTGGCGCGCCGTAGTTGTGCACCGTCAGCAACACCTGTTCAGCGCCGCCGGTGATGGTGACGGTCACGGTGCGGCGGTGGTTGCCGTGCTGCAACGCATTGCCAATCAGATTCTGCAACATCTGCTCGATGCGTCCGCGATCCCAGATGCCGTGGCCGTCACCGTGGAAATTCAGCGAGGGCGTGCAATCGGGCTGCCCGGCGCAGGCTTCATCCATGGCGGCCCTGGCGGCGCTGGCCAGGTCCATGGGCGCCGGCTCGATCGGCAAGCCGCTGCCCAACCGGCTGCGCACAAACTCCAACAAGTCGCTGACCATTGCCCCCATGTGCCGTGCGCCACTCTTGATCCGCGACACATAGGCCAGGCCGTCGGCATCCAGCGCGACACGGCGCGCCAGCAGCTCGGTGGACATGCTCACGGCCTGCAACGGCGCGCGCAGGTCGTGGCCGAGAATTGCCAGGAAGATATCCCGCGAACGATCGACCTGTTCGGCATAGGCAGCGGTGGACTCGGCCAGCGCTTCGTCGATGGCTTCGTTGAAGCGGATCATGTCCTGGAAGTACATCAGGTCCGGTGATTCCAGGCTGCCCACCCACAGGCGGATCACGCAGGCGCGCAGGTGGCGGAATTCGGAGGTCATCTGCACCAGGTCAAAGCCCACGGTGTGCCGCAGTTCGCCATGGCTGGCGGCGGCCTCATCCAGGCTTGGGGTTTTTTCCGGCCCTTCGCCCTTGGCCTTGGCCTGTTGTTCATGGGCGGTCTGGGCGGTTCGCATGTCGCGCGCGGCGGCCAGCAGGATCGATTTTGCGTGATCGCGCAATTGCAGGCGGGTCATGGAGTCGGCGGCAGGGGCAATGGATTTCGCGAACTGCTCCCATTCATCAACGATTCGATCAACGTGTTGCACGATGAAATCGGACAGGCGCATAGCCGGGAACCCTGCTGGCAAGTTGTGAGAAATCGAGTGGCATCTTAGCGCCAAACCGGGGTTTTCAAAACTCACGTTGCCAAACAGGGCTCCAAGCCACTCGGCGCTGGGCGCTAGAAAAGAAAGTAGCGTTGTGCCATCGGTAGTACCTCGGCCGGTTCACACCACAGCAGCACGCCATCGGCCTTGACCTGGTAGGTCTGCGGGTCGACATCGATCTGCGGCAGGTAGTCGTTGTGGATCAGGTCGGTCTTTTGCACCTGGCGACAGCCCTTGACCACGGCGATGCGTTTTTTCAGGCCCAGGGTCTCGGGTACGCCGGCGTCCAGGGCCGCCTGGCTGATAAAGGTCAGGCTGGTGGCGTGGCGGCTGCCGCCAAAGCTGGCGAACATCGGGCGGTAGTGCACCGGCTGCGGGGTTGGGATCGAAGCGTTGGCATCGCCCATCAGGCTGGCGGCAATCGCCCCGCCCTTGAGGATCAGGGTTGGCTTGACCCCGAAAAACGCCGGGCGCCACAGCACCAGGTCCGCCCACTTGCCGACTTCGATCGAGCCCACTTCGTGGCTGATGCCGTGGGTGATCGCCGGGTTGATGGTGTATTTGGCGATGTAGCGTTTGACCCGGAAGTTGCTGTTGCCCTCGCCATCGCCCGGCAGCGGGCCGCGCTGCTTGTGCATCTTGTCGGCGGTCTGCCAGGTGCGGGTGATGACTTCGCCGACCCGGCCCATGGCCTGGCTGTCGGAGCTGATCATGGAGAACGCGCCCAGGTCGTGGAGGATGTCTTCGGCGGCGATGGTCTCGCGGCGAATGCGGCTTTCGGCAAAGGCCACGTCTTCGGCGATGCTCGGGTCCAGGTGATGACAGACCATCAGCATGTCCAGGTGCTCGTCGATGGTATTACGGGTGAAGGGCCGGGTCGGGTTGGTCGAACTCGGCAACACGTTGGCAAAACCGCAGGCCTTGATGATGTCCGGCGCATGGCCGCCGCCGGCGCCTTCGGTGTGGTAGGTGTGAATGGTGCGGCCCTTGAAGGCGGCCAGGGTGGTTTCGACGAAGCCCGACTCGTTGAGGGTGTCGGTGTGGATCGCTACCTGGACGTCGTACTGGTCGGCGACGCTCAGGCAGTTGTCGATGGCCGCCGGGGTGGTGCCCCAGTCTTCGTGCAGCTTGAGGCCGATGGCCCCGGCCTTGACCTGCTCGATCAAAGGCTCCGGCAGGCTGGCGTTGCCCTTGCCGGTAAAACCGATGTTCATTGCGAAGGCGTCGGCGGCCTGCAGCATGCGCGCCATGTGCCAGGGCCCCGAGGTGCAGGTGGTGGCGTTGGTCCCGGTGGCCGGCCCGGTGCCGCCGCCGATCATGGTGGTGACGCCGCTCATCAGCGCCTCTTCGATCTGTTGCGGGCAGATGAAGTGGATATGGGTGTCGATGCCACCCGCGGTGAGGATCATGCCTTCGCCGGCGATGACTTCGGTACTGGCGCCGATGGCGATGGTCACGTCGGGCTGGATGTCCGGGTTGCCGGCCTTGCCAATGGCGGCGATGCGCCCGTCCTTGAGCCCGACGTCGGCCTTGACGATGCCCCAGTGGTCGATGATCAGGGCATTGGTGATCAGGGTGTCGACCACCTCGGCCGCCAGCAACTGGCCCTGGCCCATGCCATCACGGATCACTTTGCCCCCGCCGAACTTCACTTCTTCGCCGTAGGTGGTGAAGTCCTTTTCCACTTCAATCCACAGCTCGGTGTCGGCCAGCCGCACCTTGTCGCCGACGGTGGGGCCGAACATGTCGGCGTAGGCCTCGCGGGAAATGCGCATTCCTCGGTCCTCGGAAATAAGCGGCAAGCTTTAAGCTGCCAGCTGCAAGAAAAATCAAAAGCTATCGATAGCGCCGCAAATGGCTGTTACTTGCCGCTTGAAGCAGCGCTCAAAGAGCGCCCATCACTCGTCCGGCAAAGCCGAATACCCGGCGGTGTCCGGCCAGGTCCACCAGTTCCACTTCACGGGTCTGCCCCGGTTCGAAGCGTACGGCGGTGCCGGCGGGGATGTTCAGGCGCATGCCTCGGCTGGCGGCGCGGTCGAAGGTCAGGGCGTCATTGGTTTCGAAGAAGTGGTAGTGCGAGCCGACCTGGATCGGTCGGTCGCCGCTGTTGGCCACTTTCAGGCTCAAGGTGCGGCGGCCGACATTGAGTTCGATGTCGCCGGGCTGGATCTGGTATTGGCCTGGAATCATGCGGGCAGTCCCAAAGTCTTGAAGTAAATGGCGGTCGGGGTGTAAGTGCCGTCCGGGCTCTGGCAGTAGTTGGGCAGTTCACCGACCCGGACATAGCCCAGGGAGCGGTAAAAGTCCTCGGCGGGGGAGCCGGCTTCGGTGTCCAGGTGCAGCAGGCCGCGCTTGTTCTGGCGGGCGGCCTGCTCCAGGGCCGTCATCAGTTGCTGGCCCAGGCCACGGCGGCGGGCGTCGTGGCGCACCTGGAGTTTCTGGACCTCGGCGCGATTGCGTCCGTTGGGTTTCTGGCACAGCGCCAGTTGCACACTGGCCAGGACCTTTTCGTCATCCACCACCACCCACAGCAGCAGGCTGGCGTCCTCCACCCCGGCCTGCAGGTTGCGCAAGTAGGCGTCGGCCTGTTCCCGGTCGAGGTCGGCCATGAAGCCGATCGAGGCTCCGTGCTGCACCGCGTCGAACAACAGATCACTCAGTCCCTGGCGGTAATGGGCAAAACTTTCCCCATGCACTCGACGCAGTTGGGCAGCGTTCATCGGGTATCACTCCTTGTCGACGGCGGGCGGTAGCGCCCCGGGGTTGAGGATCAGTTGCATGAAGGTCAGGTCCAGCCAGCGTCCGAACTTGGTGCCTACTTGGGGCATCTGTCCGGTGGTGATGAAACCCAGGCGCTGGTGCAGGCGGATCGACGCTTCATTGCCGCTTTCGATGGCTGCGACCATCACGTGCTTGTCACAGCCCCGGGCGCGCTCGATCAGCGCGTCCATCAGGCGTGGGCCAAGGCCGTTGCCGCGCTGGTCGTTGCGCACGTACACCGAGTGTTCGACGCTGTGGCGAAAGCCGTCGAACGGCCGCCAGTCGCCGAACGAAGCGTAGCCGAGCACCACTTCGTCGGCGTTGATGATCACCAGGATCGGATAGCCCTGGGCCTGCCGGGCGCTGAACCAGGCCTGGCGATTGCCCAGGTCCACGGGCTGTTCGTTCCAGATCGCCGTGGTGTGGCGCACGGCGTCGTTGTAGATGTCACGGATCGCTGGCAGGTCGGCATGCAGTGCATCGCGGATGCGGTAAGTCATGGTGCGGCCTCAGGCGATGGGTTGGTGGACGGTGACCAGCTTGGTGCCGTCGGGAAAGGTCGCTTCGACCTGGATCTCCGGGATCATTTCCGGGATGCCCTCCATCACTTGTTCGCGGCTGAGCAGGGTGGTGCCGTAGTGCATCAGTTGGGCCACGGTCTGGCCGTCACGGGCGCCTTCGAGCAGCGCCGCGGAAATGTAGGCCATGGCTTCCGGGTAATTGAGTTTCACGCCCCGGGCCAGCCGTCGCTCGGCCACCAGGCCAGCGGTGAAGATCAGCATCTTGTCTTTTTCGCGTGGGGTCAGGTCCATCGTGTTCAATCCATTTGGGCAGTTAGAAGGTTGAGCGCGTCAGGGCGGCGAGCCGGCGTGACAGGCGCTTCATGTGTTCCAGATCCTCGGCGGCACGGCCTCACGCCCAAGCAGGGCGGGGCGCAGCAGGCGCCATAGGTCAATCAGCCAGGCCCGGGCCAGCAGCGCTTCGTCGGCCAGGCAGCGGGCCACCAGCAGTCCGGGCAGTTGGGTCAGGTCACCGCGTACCTGGTGGGGCAGCGAGCGGCAGGTTTCCAGCAGTTCAGTGTCGATTTCGCCGGTGACCAGCAGGGTCGCGAACACCGGTTGGCCGTCGAGGCCGATGGGCGAGTCCAACAGGCCGTCGCCCCCGACAATGCGCTGGCGTTCGTGCCAGAGCAACTGGCCGTCACGGCGAATGTCCAGCTGCGACTGAAAATGCCCGAGGTCGAAGCGCTCACCGCTGGCCGGGCGACCCAGGGCCACGATGTCCCAGTAGAACAGCCGGGCGTCGCCCTCAAGCTCGATCACGGTCGCCAGTTGCGCCTGGGCGGCGCTGAAGACGATGGTCTCCTGGGGCAGCCATTCCAGGGTCGCGCCGGCAGCGGCCTTGAGCTCCAGGGTCTGATAGGCCGGGCCCGCCGCGCGGTACCACTTGGCGGCGCCGGGGCTGGTCAGTTGCGCCCAGGCGTTGGCGCCGACGCTGGCGCGGATGTCCAGGCGGTCGCCTCCGGCAATCCCGCCGGGGGGGTGGACGATGATGTGCTGGCAGACCTTGGGGCCTTCGGCATACAGGTGCTTCTGCACCCGCAGTGGGCCCAGGTGGCGGCGTTGCACCGGGCGCGTGGTGTCGCCGAAACGGGCGTAGCCCAGCTCCAGCTCGGCGTGCCAGCTGGGGGTGAACAGGGCGGTGGCGGCAGGTTGGTTCATGCTGGGTCGTTATCGTTAGGAGGCTACAGATTAGATCGTAACCAGGCCGCGTACACCTTCGGCCTGCATATTTTCGCCACGGCCCTGCTGGACGATTTCCCCCCGGGACATCACCAGGTACTGGTCGGCCAGTTCGGCGGCAAAATCGTAGAACTGCTCCACCAGCAGAATCGCCATGTCGCCTCGCGCCGCAAGCTGCTTGATCACCGCGCCGATCTCCTTGATCACCGAAGGCTGGATGCCTTCGGTGGGCTCGTCGAGGATCAGCAAGCGCGGGCGGCTGGCCAGGGCACGCCCGATGGCCAGTTGCTGCTGCTGGCCGCCCGACAAATCGCCGCCGCGGCGTTGCTTCATTTGCTGCAGCACCGGGAACAGCTCGTAGATAAACGCCGGCACCTCCTTGGCTTCCTTCGCGCTGAAACGTGAAAGCCCCATCAGCAGGTTCTCCTCCACCGTCAGGCGCGGGAAAATCTCCCGGCCCTGGGGCACATAGGCAATCCCGGCGTGCACCCGTTGGTGCGGCTTGTAGCCGGTGATGGCCTGGCCCTCCCAGGTGACCGTGCCTTCCTTGGTCGGCAGCAGGCCCATCAGGCATTTGAGCAGGGTGGTCTTGCCCACGCCGTTGCGCCCGAGCAGGCAAGTCACTTCGCCCACCGTCACGTCAAAGCTCAGGCCGCGCAGAATGTGGCTGCCGCCGTAGTACTGGTGAAGGTGTTGGATCTGGAGCATAGAAAACCTCAGAGAAGAGAGCGGCAAGCTTCAAGCTGCAAGAAACAGCGGGTGTACGGCTTTACTTCTAACTTGCCGCTGGCCGATTCATCGGCCCAAATAAACTTCGATGACCCGCTCATCGGCCTGCACCTGCTCCAGGGAGCCCTCGGCCAGTACGCTGCCCTGGTGCAGCACGGTGACGTGGTCGGCGATGGCGCCGACGAAGCCCATGTCGTGCTCCACCACCATCAGCGAATGCTTGCCGGCCAGGCTCTTGAACAGTTCGGCAGTGAATTCGGTTTCGGCATCGGTCATGCCCGCCACCGGTTCGTCGAGCAGCAGCAACTGCGGGTCCTGTACCAGCAGCATGCCGATCTCCAGGAACTGCTTCTGGCCGTGGGACAGCAGCCCCGCCGGGCGCTGGACCGAGGCGCTCAGGCGAATGGTGTGCAGCACTTCGTCGATACGGTCGCGCTGTTCGCCGCTGAGCCGGGCCCGCAGGCTGGCCCACACCGACTTGTCGGTCTTTTGCGCCAGCTCCAGGTTTTCGAACACGCTCAGGGCTTCGAACACCGTGGGTTTCTGGAACTTGCGGCCGATCCCCGCCTGGGCGATCTGCACTTCGCTCATCGCCGCCAGGTCCAGGGTTTCGCCGAACCAGGCCTTGCCGTGGCTGGGCCGGGTCTTGCCGGTGATCACGTCCATCAGGGTGGTCTTGCCCGCGCCGTTGGGGCCGATGATGCAGCGCAGTTCGCCCACGCCGATGTACAGGTTCAGGTCGTTGAGGGCCTTGAAACCATCGAAGCTGACGCTGATGTCTTCCAGGGTCAGGATCGTCCCGTGGCGCGTGTTCAGGCCCTTGCCGGCGGCCTGTCCGAGGCCGATGGCATCGCGGCTGCTGCCCTGGTCCTTGTTGGGTTCGAGGATAGGTTCGAGCATGAAATCCGCGGTCGCCGTGACTCTCATTGCTCACCTCGTTTTTTCAGCAGGCCAATCACGCCCTTGGGCAGGTACAGGGTCACCACGATAAACAGCGCCCCGAGGAAGAACAGCCAGTACTCAGGGAAGGCCACGGTGAACCAGCTCTTCATGCCGTTGACCACGCCGGCCCCCAGCAACGGGCCGATCAGCGTGCCGCGCCCGCCCAGGGCCACCCACACGGCGGCTTCGATGGAGTTGGTCGGCGACATTTCGCTGGGGTTGATGATGCCCACCTGAGGCACATACAAGGCCCCGGCCAGGCCGCACAGCACCGCGCTCAGCACCCACACGAACAGCTTGAAGCCGCGCGGGTCGTAACCGCAGAACATCAGGCGGTTCTCGGCGTCGCGCAGGGCGGTCAGCACCCGGCCGAACTTGCTCTGGGCCAGGCGCCAGCCAATCCACAGGCTGGCCACTAGCAACAGCACGGTGGCGGAAAACAGCACCGCGCGGGTCCCGGGTTCGGTGATGCCGAAACCGAGAATGGTGCGGAAGTTGGTGAAACCGTTGTTGCCGCCAAACCCGGTTTCGTTGCGGAAAAACAGGAGCATCCCGGCGAAGGTCAGGGCCTGGGTCATGATCGAGAAATACACGCCTTTGATCCGCGAGCGGAAGGCGAAGAAGCCGAACACCAGAGCCAGCAATCCCGGCGCCAGCACCACCAGGCACAGGGCCCAGAGAAAGTGGCTGGTGCCGACCCAGTACCACGGCAGCTCGGTCCATGACAAAAAGGTCATGAACGCTGGCAAGCCATCGCCCGAGGCCTGGCGCATCAGGTACATGCCCATGGCATAGCCGCCCAGGGCAAAGAACAGCCCGTGGCCCAGGGAGAGCAGCCCGGCATAGCCCCAGACCAGGTCCAGGGCCAGGGCGACGATGGCGTAGCAGAGGATCTTGCCCACCAGGGTCAGGGTATAGGCCGAGACGTGCAGCGGGTTGTCCGCTGCCAGCAGCGACAACAGCGGCAAGGCCAGCAGCACCAGAATCAGCAGCGCACCGACGGTGATCGTGACCCTGGGCCCGGCTTTCTGGCTGGCGGTAATGAGCAGTGGTTGATTCATCAGTCGATCACCCGTCCTTTCAGAGCAAAGAGGCCTTGCGGACGTTTTTGGATAAACAGAATGATCAGCGCGAGAATCAGGATCTTGCCGAGCACGGCGCCGATCTGTGGTTCGAGAATCTTGTTAGCGATCCCCAGGCCAAAGGCCGCCAGCACGCTACCGGCCAACTGGCCGACCCCGCCCAGCACCACCACCAGGAACGAGTCGATGATGTAGCTCTGGCCCAGGTCCGGGCCGACGTTGCCGATCTGGCTCAGGGCCACGCCGCCCAGCCCGGCGATCCCGGAACCGAGGCCGAAGGCGAGCATGTCGACGCGCCCGGTGGGTACGCCGCAGCAGGCGGCCATGTTGCGGTTCTGGGTCACGGCGCGCACGTTCAGGCCCAGGCGCGTCCGGTTCAGCAGCAGCCACGTGAGTACGACGACAAACAGCGCGAAGCCGATGATCACGATGCGGTTGTAGGGCAGCACCAGGTTGGGCAGCACCTGGATCCCGCCCGAGAGCCAGGCCGGGTTGGCCACCTCGACGTTCTGTGCGCCGAACACCAGGCGCACCAGTTGGATCAGCATCAGGCTGATGCCCCAGGTCGCCAACAGGGTTTCCAGCGGGCGGCCGTAGAGGTGACGAATCACCGTGCGCTCCAGGGCCATGCCGATCGCCGCCGTGACAAAAAACGCCACCGGCAGTGCAATCAATGGGTAGAACTCGATGGCCTGCGGGGCAAAGCGCTGGAACAGCACCTGCACCCCGTAGGTGGAGTAGGCGCCGAGCATCAGCATCTCGCCGTGGGCCATGTTGATCACCCCCAGCAAGCCGAAGGTGATCGCCAGGCCCAGGGCCGCCAGCAACAGGATCGAGCCCAGGGACATGCCGCTGAAGGCCTGGCCCAGCACCTCGCCCACCAGCAGCTTGCGCTTGACCTGGGCCAGGCTGGTTTCGGCGGCGGTGCGCACCGCGGGGTCGGCTTCGACCCCGGGTTCGAGCAGGGCTTCCAGGCGGGTGCGGGCCAGCGGGTCGCCGGTTTCACCGAGCAGGCGCACGGCGGCCAGGCGTACCGCCGGGTCGCTGTCCACCAGTTGCAGGTTGGCCAGGGCCAGGCTCAGGGCGGCGTGTACGCGCTCGTCCTGTTCCGCGGCCAATTGCCGATCAAGGAATTTGAGTTGCGCCGGTTTGGCGCTCTTTTGCAGTTGCTGGGCTGCCGCGAGGCGGAGCTTGCTGTCGGCGGCAAGCAGTTGGTGGCTGGCCAGGGCGGTGTCGATCAGCCCCCGCAAGCGGTTGTTCAGGCGCAGGGTCTTGGCCTGGCCATCGACTGTCAACTGGCCCTGCTGCAAGGCATTGATCAGTTCGATGCGTGCCGGGTCGGGCTGCGCCGCCCAGGCCTCCAGCAGTTGGGCCTGCTGTGACGGGTTGGCCGCGACAAAGTCTTGGGCGTCACCGGCCTTGGCCGCCAGCGGCAACAGCAGCAGGCAGGCGAGGAAAAAACGGTAGAAGGCAGTGGGCATAACGATGTCCTTGAAAGCACCCGGGTAACCCGTAGGAGCGAGCTTGCTCGCGATACGAGGAGCACGACCGCTGCGCGGCCGATCGCGAGCAAGCTCGCTCCTACAGGGAGGGCGTCAGGTCTGGATCAGTTGCTCTTGACCGCGTAGTCCGGCTTCTTGTCGTTACCCGGAATGAACGGGCTCCACGGCTGGGCGCGGATCGGGCCTTCGGTCTGCCACACCACGTTGAACTGCCCGTCGGGCTGGATCTCGCCGATCATCACCGGCTTGTGCAGGTGGTGGTTGGTCTTGTCCATGGTCAGGGTGTAGCCGGACGGCGCGGCAAAGGTCTGGCCGGCCAGGGCTTCGCGGACCTTGTCGACGTCGGTGGACTTGGCTTTCTCCACCGCCTGGGCCCACATGTGGATGCCGACATAGGTGGCTTCCATCGGGTCGTTGGTCACGGCCTTGTCCGCGCCCGGCAGGTTCTTGGCCTTGGCGTAGGCTTTCCAGTCGGCGACGAATTTCTTGTTGGTGGGGTTATCCACCGACTCGAAGTAGTTCCACGCCGCGAGGTTACCCACCAGGGGTTTGGTGTCGATGCCGCGCAGTTCTTCCTCGCCCACGGAGAAGGCCACCACCGGTACGTCGGTGGCTTTCAGGCCCTGGTTGGCCAGTTCTTTGTAGAACGGCACATTGGAGTCGCCGTTGACGGTGGAGATAACGGCGGTCTTGCCCCCGGCGGAGAATTTCTTGATGTTGGACACGATGGTCTGGTAGTCGGCATGGCCGAACGGGGTATAGACCTCTTCGATGTCCTTGTCGGCCACGCCTTTGGAGTGCAGGAACGAGCGCAGGATTTTATTGGTGGTGCGTGGGTACACGTAGTCGGTGCCCAGGAGGAAGAAGCGCTTGGCGGCGCCGCCGTCTTCGCTCATCAGGTATTCCACGGCCGGGATCGCTTGCTGGTTGGGCGCGGCGCCGGTGTAGAACACATTGGGCGACATCTCTTCGCCTTCGTACTGCACCGGGTAGAACAGCAGGCCATTGAGCTCTTCGAACACCGGCAACACCGATTTGCGTGACACCGACGTCCAGCAACCGAACACCACCGCGACCTTGTCCTGGGTCAGCAACTGACGGCCCTTCTCGGCGAACAGCGGCCAGTTGGAGGCGGGGTCGACCACCACCGGTTCCAGCAGCTTGCCGTTGACCCCGCCCTTGGCGTTGATCTCGGAGAGGGTCATCAGGGCCATGTCTTTGAGCGAGGTCTCGGAGATCGCCATGGTCCCCGACAGCGAATGCAGGATGCCGACCTTGATGGTCTCGGCGGCCTGGACGGTCCAGGTCATACCCATCGCGGCAATGCTTGCCGTGAGTGTGAAAGCCTTGATCAAGCTGCGACGCTTCATTGTGCGATCCCCATGACTATTTGAGTTTTTCAGGTGGCAGATGCGAGCTACTGAAAAGCTGTTTTGCAAGGGGTGTGCCGAGTCGCTGCAAGGCATGAAAACGTCGGGTTACCCGCGCCGGCAGGGTAGGCGGCGCCCCAAGACGAGGCCTTGAGCGGGGCGTGGTGCGCCAGGATGCTTCATTGTGGTGCTGCCGCAGGGCGGCAGCCGAGGTTGCGAAGACGCTTCAATTCGCGCCGGGAAAGGAGTCCACATACTGGATGGTGAAATCGGGGAAGGAGTCGACAATCTGGATCTTGTAATCCGGGAAACTGTTGACGATTTTCCACTTGCCTGGCGAGTCGGCGAAGGAGCTGACCTGCTTCACCTTCAGGTCTGGAAAGGAGCGCACCATCTTGACTTTGTAGTCCGGGAAACTGTTGACGAACTGGATGTTGCCGTAGATTTCCGAGACATCGACCGTGCTGCCGGCCATGGCGCTACTGGAGCCAAATACCAGCAGCGACAGCAAGATTTTTTTCAACATAAGACTCATCCTGAGCAGTGTGAGGCGCGCATTTTAGAGCGCGTCGAGCCGTTGTGGGAAATCGTCCTATCGCCGCCTACCTATCGGTATGCCGAGGGCATTCAGCGCCGGCGCATCAGCCCGATAAAGAACAACCCACCAATCGCCGCCGTGGCCACGCCGATCGGCAGGTCTTCGGGGGCGATCAGGGTGCGTGCGCCGACGTCGACCCAGACCAGAAACAGGCTGCCCAGCAGCACGCACACCGGCAGCAGGCGCCGGTGTTCGGCGCCCACCAGACGGCGGGCGATGTGCGGCACCATCAGCCCGACAAACCCGATGGAGCCGCTGATGGACACCAGCACCCCGGTCATCAGGGAGGCGATCAAAAACACCCGCAAGCGCACGTTGCGGGCGTTCAGGCCCAGGGTCACGGCGGTCTGCTCGCCGGCCATCAGCGCGTTCAATGGGCGCGCCATGCCCAGCAGCAGCACCAGGCCCAGCAAGACGCTGACGGCGGGGATCGCCAGCAATTCCCAGCGCGCCAGGCCGAGGCCGCCCAGCATCCAGAACATCACCGCCGAGCTGGCGCGGTGGTCGCCCATAAACAGCAGCAGATTGGCGATCGCCATCATCACAAAAGACACCGCAACCCCACACAGCAGCAGGCGATCGCTGTCTAGGCGGCCGTGGCGCGCGGCGATGCCGAGGACCAGCAGCATGCTCAGCAAGGCGCCGATAAAGGCCGCCAGGGGCAGGGTCAAGAGGCCGATCACTTGCCCCACATGCAGCACCACAATCACCGCGCCCAGGGTCGCGCCGGACGTAACTCCCAGCAGGTGCGGGTCGGCCAGCGGATTGCGGGTCACCGCTTGCAGCACCGCGCCGATCAGCGCCAGCCCGGCGCCCACCAACGCCCCGAGCAACATGCGCGGCACGCGGATCAGCCAGACGATATGTGCCTGCCCGGCATTCCAATTCACCTCACCGATACCCAGAATCTTGTGCAGCAAAATGCGCCACACCACGTCCAGCGGCACCGGCGCCGGGCCGAAGCCGAGGGACACCACGCAGGACACCAGCAACAGTGCCCCCAGGAGCATCAACAGGGCGGCATAACGACTATTGATCATGGGCCGTGGAAACCCTTGGCCAGGGTCTGCACCGCCAGCACGTTGTCGATGCCCGGGGTGGCCTGGACATAGGGGATCACGATAAAGCGCCGGTTCCTGATGGCGTCGACCGACTGCAACGCCGGGTTGTCCAGCAGGAACTGCTGCTTTTGCTCGGCGCTGATTTCGCTGTAGTCGACGATCACAATCACCTGTGGGTTGCGCTCGACCACGGTCTCCCAGTTGACCCGGGTCCAGCTGGTGTCCAGGTCGGCGAGAATGTTGCGCCCGCCGGCAGCGTCGATCAGGGCCTGGGGCATGCCCAGGCGACCCGAGGTCATGGCGCGGTCTTCACCGCTGTCGTAGAGGAATACCCGGGGGCGGTCGGCGGGCAGCTGTTGCTTGACCTCGGCCACCTGCTGCTGCATCTGGCTGATCAACTGGTTGGCGCGCTCCTGCACATCGAAAATGCGCCCCAGGTTACGCAGGTCGTTGTAGGTGTCGTCGAGGCTGGCGGCGGGGCGCTTCATGACAAAGGCGCAGGACTCGGTCAGCTCATAGACGTTGATGCCCAGTGGCGCCAGGGTCTGGGGCGTGAGGTCGCCGCCGACGCGCATGCCGTAGTCCCAGCCGGCAAAAAAGAAGTCGACGTTGGCATTGAGCAGGGTTTCCACCGACGGGTATTTGGCCGCGAGTTCCGGCAGCCCGGCGAGGCTGGCCTGCATCTCGGGAGTCATGGCCTTCCAGCCGCTGATGCCGCTGTAGCCGACCATGCGCGGCTTGAGGCCGAGGGCGAGCATCATCTGGGTCATATTGATGTCATGGCTCAGGGCGTGATGGGGGGCCTGGTTGAAGGTCACTTCGCGGTTGCAGCTGTGGACCGTCAGCGGGTAACGGGTGGCCTCGGCCAGGGCTTGGCCGGCTATCAGGGACAGGGCGAGGCACAGCAGAACGCGCAGGGTCATGGTTGGGTTATCCAGGTAATGCGTGGGTGGTCGGCCAGCGGGTGACGATCGATCAGCGCCTCGACCCCGAACACCTCCCGCAGCAGTTCGGCGGTCAGGACCTCGGTCGGCGTGCCGCTGGCGACGATGCGCCCGTGGTCGAGCACGTACAACCGGTCGCAGAAGGCGGCCGCCAGGTTCAGGTCGTGGATGCTGGCCAGGGTGCCTACGCCCAGGCGTTTCACCTGTTGTAGCAACTGCAATTGGTAGCGCGGGTCGAGGTGGTTGGTCGGTTCGTCGAGGATCAGTAATTGTGGCTGCTGGGCCAGGGCGCGGGCCAGAATCACCCGCTGCTTTTCACCGCCGGAGAGGGTGGCGAATGCATGCGCTTCAAAGCCCAACAGGCCTACCGATTGCAGGGCCTGGCGGGCCAGTTCGCGGTCATGCTGGGTGTCGCCATCGAACAAGCCCTTGTGCGGAGTACGGCCCATGGCGACCACTTCTTCAACGGTCAGGCCGAAAGCGTCGGGGAACTCCTGCAGCACCACGGCAATGCGCTGCGCGCACCAGCGCGGCGATTGCCGCCACAGGTCGTGATGTTCCAGGCGCACCTCGCCCTGTTGCGGCTTGCTGAAGCGATAGGCGCAGCGCAGCAGGCTGGTCTTGCCACTGCCATTGGGCCCGATCAGGCCGACGAACTCCCCCGGCGCCACTTGCAGGCTGGCGTCACGCAGTTGGAACTGGTGATGACAGTGACCCTGGCCCAGGGGTGTCCAGGCCAGGTTGGTGAGGTTCAGCGAGGTCATGCGCGATCCGTATTGATTGCATGGCGCCGCGATGGGGCGGCGGGCAGCAAGCTTACACTTATGGGTTACAAAGTAACATTGGCCCGGGGGCCGGGCCGCGCACAGTCTACAGAAGCGCAAACGCCGCGCATCTCGCCGCGTTCATGTTGAAGATGAGGCCGATTCAGAAGCGCGGTTCCAGCGTGACAGCAGCAGGCGATCGAGCAGCCACACCGCAATCAGCGAAGCGCCTACCAGGGGAAATGCCAACGCGAGGGCCAGCATCACCCACATTGCGGTTTTCCACTTCGGCAGGTCATGGCGCAGCGGCGGTACACCGAGCCGGCCAGTGGGGCGGCGCTTCCACCAGATCACCAGGCCGCTGACGGCGCTGAGCAGAATCATCAGGCAGATCAGCAGCACCACGATCTGGTTCAGCGGCCCAAACATCTTGCCTTCGTGGAGCATGACCCCGACCTCGGTGGCGCGGGCCACGGGGCTGTAGTCCTGCCAGCGCACGTCGGCCAGGACCTGGCCGGTGTACTGGTCGATGTGCAGGGTGGCGTCGTTGCGCGGGTCGTCGGCGAACACGGCGATGGTGAACACCCCGCTGGCGGTGGTGGGCAGGGTGATGCTGTAGCCGGGCTCGACCTGGCGCTGGCGAGCGATGTCCTGCACCGGCTGCAAACCGATGGCAGGCGCTGCGGGCGCGTGATTGGCGCCGCCGTGGGCCATGTGCTCGGCATGGTCGCCGGACATCGGCATCGGTGTGTTTTCCAGGGCCCAGGGCACGGTCTGGCGCGTGGCGTTATTGAGGGCGCCAGCCTGCTGGTCGGACTGCGGCACGTTGTTCCACATGGCCGCCGGGAAACGGTTCCAGAGTTCGGCGTATTGCTTGCCCCAGAAGCCGGTCCAGGTCATGCCGCTCAACAGCATCACCAGCAGGAACGCAGCGCCCCAGAAGCCCACCACGCTGTGCAGGTCGCGCCAGAACAGCCGACCGCGGCTGCTTAAGCGTGGCCACAGGACCCCGGCCGTGGACTTGCCGCGCGGCCACCACAGGTACAAGCCGGACACCACCAGCATCACGCCCCAGCCGGCGGCCAGCTCCACCAGGCGGTCGCCCAGGGTGCCGATCATCAGCTCACCGTGAATGGCCCGGGCCACGGCTTGCAGGGTGCGCTTGGCGTTCTGCTCGCCGAGGATGTCGCCGTGGTAGGGATCGACGAACACGTTCAGCTCGACGCCGGCGTTTTGCACCACGAACTGTGAGCTGCGCTCGGCATTGATCGGCGGCAGGTACTGCTTGACCTGGGCCTGTGGATAAGCGGCCTGCACCCGCTTGAGCTGCTCGTCGGCGCTGAGGCTCTGATGCCCGGCGGGGACGTTGAGCAGCTCGCCGTACATCAGCGGGTCGAGCTGGGGCTTGAACAGGTAAATGATGCCGGTCAGGGCCAGCATCACCATAAAGGGGGCTACAAACAGCCCGGCGTAAAAATGCCAGCGCCAGGCCAGGTTGTAGAAAGAAACCTTGGGTTGAGTCATCGGTTGAAGCTCCGCACGGCAGTGGATCTGTTGTTGTAGGGGCCGCTGCTGGTCGCCACCAGCAGCGGTCAGTCTCGATCGCCGCGGCCAAGGCACGAGGCTGCGCTGATTCACGCGGTCATCTGCATGACCGCTGCACCGAGCGCCCCTATCGACAGCGGCCACAGGCTTAGAAGCTCAGGTCGACCTTGGTCCAGAGCGTGCGTCCCGGTTCGTTGATGGCTTGCGGGTCATTGGCCGGATAGCCGAACCCGGCGTTGCCGGCCAGGTTCAAGTGCTCGGCGTAGGCCTTGCCGAACAGGTTGTCGACGCCGCTGCTGAGCTTGAGGTTCTTGTTGATCCGGTAGGCGCCGTTGAGCGAGAACACGCCGAAACCGCCGCTCTTGTCGAAGTCCTTGCCGACCACGTTGCCCTTGTTCTGGTCGATGCGGTTCTGCGCCGCGACCACCCGCCACAAGGCTCCGGCGCTCCATTGATCCTGGCTGTAGGTCAGGCCCATGCGGGCGTCGAGCGGCGGCATCTGCGGCAGGGCCTTGCCATCGCTGCTGTTCTTGCCCCAGGCGTAGGCCAGGGTGGCGTCGGCCTTCCAGTTGGAGGTCAGTTTGTAGGCCGCCCCCAGCTCGCCACCCATGATCCGGGCGTCGATGTTCTCGGCCTGGGAGGTGGTGCCCATCATCCCTGGACGATAGTTGAACAGGATGTAGTCACGGATTTGACCGACATAGCCCGAGGCCCAGGCTTCCAGGTCTTCACTCTTGTATTGCAGGCCAAAATCAAGCTGGGTGGTTTTCTCCGGCTTGATCGAATCGAAGGCATTGACCGAGCCGGTCGGTCCGGTATTGGGCGAAAACAGCTCCCAGTAATCCGGGAAGCGCTGGGTATGGCCCAGGCCGGCGTACAGGGTGGTCGGGCTGTCTGCCAGGTCGTGCTCGTAACGCACAAAGCCGCTGGGCAAGGTGTCGGCGCGGGTGTTGTCGGCGGTGGGGTTGGGGCGGCTCATCATGTTGCTGGTGATGCGCTGGCGATAGTCCTTGGCCGAGGCGCGGTCCAGGCGCGCGCCGCTGATCAGGCGATCGCGGTCGGCGGCGTACCAGGTCAGTTCGCCGAAGGCGCCATAGTTGTGGAAGTCGGCGTCCTTCTCGCGGGGCAGTTGCTTGTAGGTGTCGACGCCGCTGCTGGCGCGTTGGCGGTGTTCGTTGGTCTGTGCATCCAGGCCGCTGATCAACTGCACATCGGCCCAGCGCCAGGTGGCCTTGATCCGCGCACCGAGGGTCCGGCGGTCGACGTTGGAAGCCATGGGCCCGGCCATCATCCCGGTGCCCGACGGCGTGCGCAGGCTGTAGTTGTCCATCACGTGGTCGGCGTAGTTGTAGTAGACCTGGGCCTCGACCTTGTCCAGCACCTCGCCGAGGTTGGACTTCTCGAAGCGCAGCCCCAGGCTTTCGCGCTTGAACTGCGAACCGTCCATGCCGCGCCCGGCGTAGCGTGCCTCGCCGTCGCCCTTGCCGGCGGTCAGTTCCAGCAGGGTGTCGGCGTCCGGGGTCCAGCCCAGGGCCACATCGCCGTTCCATTTGTCGTAGCGCGAAGCCACGGTGTCGTTATTGCCGTCTTTGTAGTCGTCGGCGTGGGCGGTGTTGCCGATTACCCGGACATAGCCCAGCGGGCCACCGGCGGCGGCATCCAGCACCTTGTCGAAGCGACCGTTGGAACCGGCCAGCAGGCTGGCATTGACCCGGGTGCCCAGTTCGCCGAAGTGCTCGGGCTCACGCTCGAACAGCACGGTCCCGGCCGACGCGCCCGGGCCCCAGAGCACGGTTTGCGGGCCTTTGATCACGGTCAGCTTGTCGTAGGTCTCCGGGGAAATGTAGGAGGTCGGGGCGTCCATGCGCCCGGGGCAGGCGCCGAGCATCATGCCGCCATTGGTCAAGATGTTCAGCCGCGAGCCGAACATCCCGCGCAGCACCGGATCGCCATTGGTGCCGCCGTTGCGCACCAAGGCAAAGCCGGGAATGGTCTTCAGGTAGTCGCCACCATCGCTGGCCGGCACCGGCTGGCGCGGGTCCTTGGGGTTGGTGACCACGGTCAGCGGCGAGCTGGGGGCGATGGCGGTGATCACCGTGGGCGTGAGCTCTTGCGCAACAGGGTGCTGATGCAGCTCCTCGGTGGGCTCGGCGGCCATGGCCAGGGGGGCGAGCAGCGTCCCGCACATGACGGCGATGGCGCGGTTGAAACGCACGCGGGACGGTTTCAGGGCAAAGGCGTTGCAAGCCTGGGCAGCGCCCGGGCGAGTGTTGGCAGAAAACATAAATGTTCCATCAATAGGCACAAACGACACGGCCAGGCGCCTGCGACTGTGGGGGCGGGCCGTGGGAGAGAAGCAAGAGGCCTAACGCAGGGCGGGCGGGGCGCGGGTCAGGGCGCCAGGGAACACGGTCTGCCGGGCGTGACCCAGGCGCGGGGAGGGGCTGACCAAGGGGGTGTTGGCGGGCGTCGCGGCGATGCTGAACGACAGGCCTCCAGGCAGCGCCGGACAGTTGAACAACAGGCTGCAATAACCGCACTTTTCCCAGAGCCCATGGTGCTCGCTCAGGACCTTGCCCTGCTGTGCGCCGGGCTGGCTTTCGCCGTGGCAGCCGGGCTCGCCGCTGCGCATGTCCATCGACATGGACATGTTCATCGGCATGGCCCGATCCATCGGCATCGCTTGGGAAATCAGCGGACCGATAAAGATCATCAGCATGGCGAACAGGCTGATCCAGCTACCGCGACGCACTTTTATCGAGTGGCGAGGCGGCAGGGATCTCCTGGCGCCGGGCGGGCGCAGGGCGTTCACGAACAGCGTGGGTCAGTAATTACTGGGCGTGCTTGTGCTCGGCCATGTTGTCGGGCGCCTGCTTCTGCACCGCGACGTCGACCGTTACATCACCGGCCTTCTCGAAGTGCAGGGTCAGCGGGAAGCGCTTGCCATCGCTCAGCAGGCTGCGGTCTTTGAGCTCCAGCAGCATCACGTGATAGGCCATGGGCGCGAACGTAACCTCGGCCCCCGGGGCAATGTCCACCTTCGGCACTTGCTGCATTTTCATCAGGTCGCCCTGCATCACGTGCTCATGCAGCTCGGCTTTGCCGGCAATCGGTGTGTCGACGCTGAGCAGGGTGTCGGCCGTGTTGCCGGTGTTGTGCAGCACGAAGTACGCAGCAGCGGTCGGCGTGTTCGGCGGCAGCTCCTGGGACCAGGGGTGGGCAATCTGAATCTCGCCGGCCTTGTATTCGTGGGCATTGGCGAAACAGGCAGGTAGCAGTACGGCGGCCAGCAGCAGGGCTTGCTTGACCAGGGATGGTTTCAACATGGCAGTTCTCCAGAGTGATTCAAAAACGCAGGTCACGTGCGAAAGGAATCACGCCAGAGGCGGTGCACCGGGGTTCAGGCTCGGCCATTGCTGGCGCGGCGTGGGGGTGTCGATAAGGGTGGGCAGCGGGCTGCCGTGGGTGGCGTAGCGAGCGAAAAACGGCTGCGGCACATGCCCGGGCAAGGCCACCAGCGGCGCTGAGCCAGAGCAGCACCAGCAATGCTGCATGGTGGAGTGATCGTCGTTCTGCGGGGCTTTTTGCTCGAGCTTGCCCAGGGAGATCGCCACCAGCTTGGTGCCGGTCGAAGAGCAGAAGCTGCCCCACAACAGTTGCTCGGTGGCGCCTTGATCATCCCGTGGCATGGTCCCGGAAAGCGGCATGGCAAGCATGTTGAACAGCACTGCGAAGCAGGCGATCCAGGCAAATGCGAGCCGTTGTCGGGACATGATGGACGATCCGTCGAGTTGAGCGATCAGGCGGGTATTTAGCCTGATCGCCGGGCATAAGTAAAAAAGCCATGTGCGGTGTGGTGTCGCAGCGCGGCTCAGGCAGTGCTGGCGTGCAGCTTGAGGCCCAGGGCCTTCATCACTTTGATGATAGTCGCGAACTCGGGATTGCCCTGGCTGCCCAGCGCTTTGTACAGACTTTCGCGGCCCAGGCCTGTGTCGCGGGCGATCTGGGTCATGCCCCGGGCGCGGGCGATGTCGTTCAGGGCTGCGCGAATCAGCACGCCGTCGCCGCTGTCTTCCTCGAAGCAGGCGTCGAGGTAGGCCACCATGTCCTCGGGGCTTTTGAGGTGCTCGACGGCGTCGAAACGGATCAGTGGGTGGTTCATGGTTCAGTCCTCACTGTTGAGGTCATGTGCCAATTGCCTGGCACGTTGGATATCGCGCGGCTGAGTGGTTTTGTCGCCACCTACCAGCAACAGATAGATCACCTTGTCGCGCCGGGAAAAGTACACCCGGTACCCGGGCCCGCGATGGATGCGCATTTCATAGACGCCCCCGCCGATGGCTTCGCAGTCTCCGAAGTAACCAAGCTGCGCGGGCCTTACCCTAGCCAGTACCCGAGCCCTGACGGTGGAATCTTTCAAGGCCTGGAGCCAGCGGACAAACACTGGGGTCTGTTCAAAGATAAGCATGGCGAATGTGTTCCTTGGGATACGACCTGGCAAGTCATTTGCCAGGCGGCCAGCCCGCGAGGCGACGACCGGCCTTTCCGGGCTGCGGCCATCGCTACCGATCTGGTTGCGCAAGGAAGGTTAAAACGTCGGTTTTTTTAAAGCTGTCAGGGGAATCCCAAGGGGCTGTGGGCAGGAGCTTTATTGTTTGTCAGGCTTGAGGCTGATCGCTCAAGGCCAGCAGTAGCTCGGCCACGGAGGTGAAGCAGCGATCGGCCTCGGGCAGCGCCGGGCGCTTGAGCACCAGCACCGGTATCCGGCGCTCGCGGGCCACTTCCAGCTTGGGCTCGGTGGCGCTGCTGCCGCTGTTTTTGCTGATTAGCACATCAATTCGGCGCCGCTCGAACAGCGCGCGCTCGGCGTCCAGGTGGAACGGTCCACGGGCGCCTATGACCTCGCAACGCGCGTTACCGGGGTAGGCGTCGAGGGCGCGCAAGGTCCAGAACTGCCCCTCGGGGATCTCGTCCAGATGCTGCAAGGGTTCGCGGCCCAGGGTGAACAACGGGCGCTGGAATGGGCGCAGGGCTTCGACCAACTCGTTCCAGTCGGCGACTTCCCGCCAGTCGTCCGCAGGCTGCGGTTGCCAGGCCGGGCGGCGCAGGGCCCAGCATGGAATGGCACTCTGGCGCGCGGCGTTGACCGCGTTGTGGCTGATTTGTGCGGCGTAGGGGTGGGTGGCGTCCAGCAGCAGGTCGATGCCTTGTTCCTGGATAAACCGTGCCAGTCCTTCGGCGCCTCCGTAGCCGCCGACCCGTACCTGGCAGTTGAGGTCGTCGGGCACCCGGCCGACCCCGGCCAGGCTGTAGATATGCGCCGGGCCCAGGGTGCGGGCGATGGCCAGGGCTTCGGTCACGCCGCCCAACAGCAAAATACGCTTCATTGGAAGGCTCCGGCCCGGCCGACAATGCCGCCTTGGCGATCGATGGCAAACACCTCGACCTGCACCTGGGCCGGCACCACGCTGCGGGCAAATGCCAGGGCGTGCTGGCACACCGCGTCACCCAGGGCGATGCCGGCGGCGCTGGCCATGGCCAAAGCTTGCTGGCTGGTGTTGGCCTCGATGATGGCCTGTTGCAAGGCCCCGTCGGCGCCGATGGCTGCGGCCCAGGCCGCCAGTTGCGGCAGGTCGATGCTCGAGTGGCGGCTGTGCAGGTCCATGTGCCCGGCGGCCAGTTTGCTGATCTTGCCGAAGCCACCGCACAGGCTGAGTTTATCCACAGGCACTTTGCGCAGGTGCTTGAGTACCGCGCCGACAAAGTCGCCCATCTCGATCAGGGCGATTTCCGGCAGGTCGTAGACCCGGCGCATGGTGTCTTCGCTGGCGTTGCCGGTGCAGGCGGCGATGTGCTGGTAGCCGTTGTGGGTGGCGACGTCGATGCCCTGGTGGATCGAGGCGATATAGGCCGCGCAGGAAAACGGCCGCACGATGCCGCTGGTGCCGAGGATCGACAGCCCCCCGAGGATGCCCAGGCGCGGGTTCATGGTTTTCAGGGCCAGGGCCTCGCCGCCCTCGACGTTCACCGTGACCTCGAAGCCGCCAGCGTAGTGTTGTTCCTGCGCCAACTGGTTCAGGTGGTCGCTGATCATCTTGCGTGGCACCGGGTTAATCGCCGGTTCGCCGACCCCAAGCACCAGCCCCGGGCGGGTCACGGTGCCCACGCCGTGCCCGGCGACAAAGCGGATGCCCGGCTCCGGGGCCAGGCGCACTTGGGAATAGAGCAGGGCGCCGTGGGTCACATCGGGGTCGTCGCCAGCGTCCTTGAGGGTGCCGGCCTCGGCGCTGTCGGCCTGGAGGCGGCAGAACTCCAGGCGCATCTGCACCTGTTTGCCCTTGGGCAGGGTGATCTGCACCGCATCGGCCCCCGCGCCAGTGAGCAGCAGGCGCGCCGCCGCGAGGCTGGTGGCGGTGGCGCAGCTGCCGGTGGTCAGGCCGCTGCGCAGGGGCGTTGGCTGTTCGGCGGTTTCGTCACGCATCGAGCGCTCCTGGCTGGGGTCGGTCGCCGGCTGCCACGGGTGGGGAATGCGAGTTCATAGCGGTTTGCCGAGGTCGAGCAGGGTGATCGGCAGCGCCTGGCGCCAGGTGTCGAAGTTGCCCAGGGGCTGGGCCTGGGCGATGTGGATGCGGGTCAACTCGCCGCCATGGCGTTCGCGCCAGGCCATCAGGGTCATTTCGCTTTGCAGGGTCACGGCATTGGCGATCAGCCTTCCGCCGGGCTTGAGCTGCTCCCAGCAGGTTTGCAGCACGCCCTCGCGGGTGACGCCGCCGCCGATGAAAATCGCATCCGGGCGCTCCAATCCGGCCAGGGCCTGAGGCGCGCTGCCGCGAATCAGTTGCAGGCCGGGCACGCCCAGAGCGTCGCGGTTGTGTTCGATCAGTTGCTGTCGCCCGGCATCGGCCTCGATGGCCAGGGCCCGGCAACTGGGGTGGGCGCGCATCCACTCGATACCGATCGAGCCGCTGCCGGCGCCCACGTCCCACAGCAGTTCGCCGGGCACCGGTGCCAGGCGGGCGAGGGTGATGGCGCGGACATCGCGTTTGGTCAGTTGCCCGTCATGGGCAAAGGCGTCGTCCGGCAGCCCGGCCAGGCGCGACAGGCGCGGGGTGCCCGGTTCGGCCAGGCATTCGATGGCCAGCAGATTGAGGTCGGCATGGGGCGCATCGTTCCATTGGCTGGCGATGCCGTCGATCCGCCGTTCAGCCTCGCCCCCCAGGTGTTCGAAGACGCTGATCCGGCTCGGGCCAAAGCCCCGCTCGCGCAATAAGCGAGCGACGGCCGCCGGGCTCTGGCCATCGTTGCTCAACACCAACAGGCGCACGCCGCTGAACAACTGGGCACTGAGAGCGGCCACCGGGCGTGCCACCACCGACAGGGTCACCAGCTCTTGCAGCGGCCAGCCCAGTCGCGCGGCGGCCAGGGAGTAGGACGAGGGCGCGGGCAGCACCTGCATTTCGCCGTCAGCCACCTGGCGTGCCAGGCTGGCGCCAATACCGAACAGCATCGGGTCGCCGCTGGCCAGCACGCACACCGCTTCGCCGCGCTGGCCGAGCACCGGTTCCAGGGAAAACGGGCTGGGCCACAGTTGGCGCTGGCCACGGATGCACGCCGGCAATAAATCCAGTTGCCGCTGGCCGCCCACAATCCGCGAAGCGCCCATCAAGGCCCGACGGGCGTTTTTGCCCAGGCCCTTGAAGCCGTCTTCACCGATTCCCACTACCGTCAGCCAGGGCGACATCTCTATTCCTCAAAAGCAAAGCGCTTGAAACTGGAAGATCCGACGGGCAGGCTTTTCATGCCTTCGGACAAAGCAGGCATAATACCGCGCCTTCGCCCGCGAAGCGTCTTTCCCAGCAGCCGGTCGCCCCCTTTGAAACCACGCCTGATGTCCACTGCCTTACGCCCCTCGGCCTGCCCGGGGTTGCTGCGTATTGTCCCGGCGCTGGATGGTGGGATCTGCCGCATCAAGCTGGCCGGCGGCGTCATCAGCGCGGCCCAGGCCATGGCCGTGGCCCAGGCGGCCGAGCGCTATGCCGGTGGGGTGATCGAGGCCACCAACCGCGCCAACCTGCAAATCCGTGGCATTGGTGAGCAACAGTCGGCGCTGATTGCCGAGCTGCTGGCGGCCGACCTCGGCCCCAGCACCGCCGCCGGTGACGATGTGCGCAACCTGATGCTCAGCCCAACGGCGGGTATCGACCCGCAGAGTGTGATCGACACCCGACCGCTGGCCACAGAGATCCTCGCTACCGTGCAAAACCAGCCGCGCTTCCACCAGCTATCGGCCAAGTTCGCCGTGCAGTTGGACGGTGGCGAAGCCCTGGCCATGCTCGACCATCACCACGACCTGTGGCTCTCGGCGTTCGCCGGGGTCGACGGCCCGTGCCTGGCGTTCGGCCTGGCCGGCTGCCCGGTGGACACGCCCCTGGGCGCGGTGGCACTGGAGCATGGGCATCGATTGCTGGTGGCGGTGCTGGAGCTGTTTCTCGACTTGGCGCGACCGGAGCAGACCCGCATGCGCCATCTGCTGGCCGACTACTCGGCGGCCGAGGTGCTGGCGCGCCTGGACCTGCCGCTGCTCAAGGTCGAGGCCTGGGCCCGCCCGCCGACCCCGGCCGGTTTGCACATCGGCAGCCACCCCCAGGCAGGTAGCGGGCGGGTCTATGTCGGCGCCGTGACCCCGCTGGGCCGGCTCGATCCCCCGATGCTGCGGGGCGCCGCCCAACTGGCCGGTGAATGGGGCGACGGCCACCTGCGCTTCACCCCCTGGCAGAGCCTGTTGCTGCCCAATGTCCGGGTTGAAGACGGGCCCGAGGTCATCCGGCGCCTGGAGCAGTTGGGGCTGCTGTGTTCAGCGGATCAGGCCCTGGCGCACCTGGTGGCCTGCACCGGCTCCAGCGGCTGCGTCAAGGGCCTGGCCGACACCAAGGGCGATGCCCGGCAACTGTCCGCGCTGCTGCAACGCCATGCCCGGACCCAGGACGTGCACTTATCCGGCTGTCCCCGTTCCTGCGCCTGCGCCCATGTCGCGCCGGCCACCCTGCTGGCCGTCGCCCCCGGCCGCTACGACCTCTATTTACGCGATGCAGGGCAGCCGGGTTTCGGCGCACTGCACGCACGCAACCTTTCTATTGAAGCGGCAGGCGCATTGCTCGACGCCCGCCCACGGAGCAACCTTGATGCTTGATTACATCCGCGACGGTCAGGAGATCTATCGCAACTCCTTCGCCATTATTCGCGCGGAGGCTCGGCTCGACCGTATTCCGGCCGACCTGGAAAAACTCGCGGTGCGGGTGATCCACGCCTGCGGCATGGTCGACGCCATCGACGGCCTGGAGTTTTCCGAGGGCGCCGGCAAGGCCGGGCGTGATGCCCTGGCCGCCGGCGCGCCGATCCTGTGTGACGCGCGGATGGTCTCCGAGGGCGTGACCCGTGCCCGGCTGCCGGCCAACAATCAGGTGATCTGCACCCTGCGCGACGACAGCGTGCCGGAGCTGGCCCGGGAGCTGGGCAACACCCGCTCGGCGGCGGCCCTGGAGCTGTGGCGGCCGCACCTGGAAGGCAGCGTGGTGGTGATTGGCAATGCCCCTACCGCCCTGTTCTACCTGCTGGAAATGCTCGACGCCGGCGCCCCGAAACCGGCGCTGATCCTCGGCTTCCCGGTGGGCTTTGTCGGCGCCGCCGAATCCAAGGCGATGCTCGCCGCCGACAGTCGGGGCGTGCCCTTTGTCATCATGCAGGGCCGCCTGGGCGGTAGTGCCATGGCCGCCGCAGCGGTCAATGCCCTGGCCACGGAGGTCGAATAATGCAGCAACCTGGACGTTTGATCGGCCTGGGCGTGGGCCCCGGTGACCCGGAACTGATTACCGTCAAAGCCCTGCGCTTGCTGCGTGAGGCGCCGGTGGTGGCGTACTTCGTGGCCAAGGGCAAAAAGGGCAACGCCTTCGGCATCATCGAGGCCCATCTGCAATCGGCCCAGACCCTGATGCCCCTGGTGTACCCGGTGACCACCGAAGTGCTGGAGGCGCCGCTGTCCTACGAACAGGTGATCAGCGACTTCTACGACAGCGCCGCCCAGGACCTGGCCCAGCACCTGGATGCCGGGCGTGATGTGGCGGTGATTTGCGAGGGCGACCCGTTCTTCTACGGCTCCTACATGTACCTGCACGACCGTCTGGCCGAGCGTTACCAGGCCGAAGTGGTGCCGGGGGTGTGCTCGATGCTCGGTGGCGCCTCGGTGCTGGGGGCGCCCCTGGTGTACCGCAACCAGAGCCTGTCGGTGCTCTCCGGCGTGCTGCCCCATGACGAACTCAAGCGCCGCCTGGCCGATGCCGATGCGGCGGTGGTGATGAAACTGGGGCGAAACTTCCCCAAGGTGCGCCAGGTCCTGGAAGAGCTGGGCCTGTCAGAGCGTGCGCTGTACGTCGAGCGCGCGACCATGGCCAACCAGAAAATCGTACCCCTGGATGAGGTGGTGCCGATGTCGTCGCCGTACTTCTCGCTGATCATCGTTCCCGGTGAAAGGTGGCAAGGCTGATGGCTCGTTCAACACCGGCCATCGTCATCCTCGGCCAGGGCAGCCTCGCGACCGCCCGCCGGATCCAGCAGCTGTACCCGGATGCGCTGATCCACGGCCTGGCCGAACGGGTTGAAGGCGCGGACCGTCCGTACCAGGATTTCGGCGCGACCCTGCGTCAGCTGTATCAACAGGACACGCCGATCATCGCCCTGTGCGCGGCCGGTATCGTGATCCGCACCCTGGCTCCGCTGTTACTGGAAAAAGGCGCCGAACCACCGGTGCTGGCCGTCGCCGAAGACGGCAGCGCCGTGGTGCCGCTGCTCGGTGGTCTGGGCGGGGTCAATGTGCTGGCGCGGGAAATCGCCGCCGGATTGGGCGTGGTGGCGGCCATCACCACCAGTGGCGAACTGCGGTTTGGCACCTGCCTGCTGAACCCGCCCAGCGGCTATGCCCTGGCGGACCTGGAGCTGGGCAAACGTTTTGTTTCCGACCTGTTGGGCGGTGAAAGCGTGCGCATCGAAGGGGCCGCGCCGTGGCTGGCCGAGGCTCGGTTGCCTGAGGATCAGCACGCGCGCCTGAGCATTCATGTGGGCTCCGCCGAGCGAGAACCGGCGGCCAATGAACTGCTGATCTACCCGCGTTGTGTGCTGGTGGCGTGCCGCCGCGGGGGGGATGAACACCTGGCGGCGCAGATTCGCCAAGCGCTGCACCAGGCCCGAATCGCCGCGCAGTCGGTGGCCTGCTTGCTGGCCGCTGACAGCGACATGGCCTGTCCGTCCTTGCGCAAAGCGGCCCTTGAACTGGGCGTGCCCCTGCGTTTTGCCCCGGCGGCAGAGAGCGTCAGCGTGCTGGCCCAAAACGCCGTGCCGCAACTGCTGCCGCCGCTGGCCGTTGGCGATGGGATTGCCATCGCCGTCGCCAACCAGCCATTGGACCCCGAGCATATCGGCCGTCCTCGTGGCCGTCTGGCAGTGATCGGCCTGGGCCCGGGTGCGGCCGAGTTGATGGTGCCGGCGGTGAAAGCCGAACTGGCGCGGGCCAATGACATTCTTGGCTACGAAACCTATGTGCGCATGGCTGGGCCGTTCCGTGCCGATCAGGTCATGCACTGCACCGACAACCGCGAAGAAATGCAGCGCGCCCGCCACGCTTTCGAACTGGCAGCCCAAGGTCGCTCGGTGGTGGTGGTGTCGTCCGGCGACCCGGGCGTGTTTGCCATGGCGGCGGCGGTGCTGGAGGCGCTGCACGAGTCTGCGGACACCGCCTGGCACAACGTCGAGCTGGAAATGCTGCCGGGGGTTTCAGCTTCCCTGGCCACCGCGGCCCAGGCGGGCGCGCCGTTGGGGCATGACTTCTGCGTGCTGTCGCTGTCGGACAACCTCAAGCCGTGGGCGATCATCGAGAAACGCCTGGACTTGGCGTGCGAGGCCGATCTGGCATTGGCCTTCTACAACCCGATCTCCCGTTCGCGGCCCTGGCAATTGGGGCGGGCGCTGGAGATTGTGCGCCAGCACCGGACCGCGCAAACGCCGGTGGTGCTGGGGCGGGATATTGGGCGGCCGGGCCAGACCCTGCGCGTCATCACCCTGGGCGATTTGACGCCGGAGCAGGTGGATATGCGGACCATGGTGTTGGTGGGGTCGTCGACGACCTGCACCTTTCCCAAGGCGGGGGGCGGCGAGTGGGTCTATACGCCGCGTTGGTACAGGAGCAGCTGAAAGCTTCAAGCTGCAAGCCTGTCGCCGCTGCCGCAGGCCCTCCCGGGCGCCGGTGATATTGCAGTGGCGAGGGAGCTTGTTCCCGCTCGGCTGCGCAGCAGCCGTAAACCCTGCCACTCGGTTCTGCCTGAATGCACGCGGTGCCTGTTTTGGGGCCGCTTTGCGCTGGAGCGCCAGGTGAGTCTGTAAGTATTGGCAACACGTTGGCGGTTGTTGTGGGGGGAGGTGGACGCCAGAGTTGCCCGGTCGCCGACGCATCGGCGGCCGATCTTAGCCGGTCGGAATGAATACCTATGGTTGTTCTTCAGAAATCTATGGATATCGACCCATGACCGACTTCATCCCACTACAAAGCAATCTCACCCCCCCCCACCCCGATCTTCCATCTCGACCGCAATGCGCCCGCCGCTGATCTGCACGGTGGTGCTGTGCAGCGGATCAAGGCTTCGCGGGATTTGCTGCACAGTCTTAATTGCCTGAGTGTCCGCGGTGTGAGCGATGAGGATTTGATGCATTTCGTCAGCGCGGCCCACTTGCTGTTGCAGGACGGTTGCGATGCGCTGGATGCGTTGCAGTGGCGTATCGCAAGCTGACGGATCACGAGTCAGTCCGGCTGTTCGTGACAGGGCGGCCTTTTTGTTCCACCTCTTCGGTCGTCAGCCGTCTGCTGGCGCATTCAACGCGCGCGGCCATTTGTCCAGGTCCAAGTCACTCTGGTGGCGGATGAAGTGGTCTTGGGCCTGGGCCAGGGTCATATGGTTCGGCCCGCTGTACACGTCCGGCGCTTGGCTGCCGTCATCTTCCCAGTGGCACAGGTCGCAGATCTCATACTCGCCCCGCGTGCCCAGGGTCAGGTAGCCGCAGCAGGGGCAGGCGAGCATCGGCTCGATGGGCCCCTCGACCTGGTGTGTTCCGCTCCCGGCCTCTGCCAGGCATCGGCTCAGGTAGCGGGCGGTGACGCCGTGGTACTGCGCGCGCAGGGCGATCAGCAGCAGTTCGTCGTAGCGCGGGTCTTGTGCATCTTCGGCGGGCTCGGGTTGGTCGAGCAGGCTCTGGCGCAAGGCGAGGGGCAGCCCGGCGAACTCGGGATGGTTGTCAGCCAGGCCCCAGACGTCCAGCAGGAGGTCGGCGCGCGCCGACGGGTCGAGGGCCAGCAGGCGCTGCCGGCTCAGGCGGTCGATGGCGACAGGGCGGGTGAGGCTGGGCATGGCGGCGGGTGCTCCGGGCCTGGGTTCAGTAGCCGTAGATCGGGTCGTAGTAGGAGAGCGGCGGGTGGGTTTTTTCCCAGTTCTGGGCAAATACCAGGCCTTGCTCGATTTGCGCCGGGGTCATCTTCGCCGCGATTTGATCCAGGGTCAGCTTGGCTTCCCGGGGCGAGTTGCCGCCGCCTTCCAGGTGGGCCACCAGGTAGGTCAGGCCGTAGGCCTTGACCAGGTCATGGGGCTGGCCGAAGCGGTTGGGCTGGTCGGACAATTCGCTGGCGTAGGTGGCCACGGAGTCGATATGGCCTCCCTCGGCGGCCTGTTCGAGCCAGTGGCCGATTTCCCGGGTGTCGCCGTTGTTGTCGTACAGCAGGCTGGCATAGAGGAACATGCCTTTGGGGTTGCCGCCCTCGGCCGAGGCCTTGTACCACTTGCGGGCGGCCATTTTGCCCAGGGCGGGAATCACGTACCAGCCACCGCCATCCTTGTAGATGCCCGCCAGCCATTCCTGGGCGCGGCTGTCCCCGGCCTCGGCGGCCATGTGCAGCCAGCCCAGGTCATGACGGGTGATATACAGCACGGTCATGGCCTCGGTATCGCCCTGTTGTGCGCGGGCATAGGCCTGCTCGGTGGCGACCTTGCGCCATTGCATATCGTTTTCGCCGTCGCAGTCGCCCAGGTATTTACAAAAGTCATCGGCGTTGCCCAGGCGCAGCATGGCGTACAGATGGCCTTGGCGCGCGGCTGCTTCATACCATTTGCGAGCGTCTGGCGTGCTGTAGCGGTTGCTCAGGCGCAGGGCCTCGCCCAGGTAGTACTGGGCTTGCGGATCGCCGGCTTCGGCGGCGGTTTTCAGCAGCGGCTGCGAGTCGTACCAGTCACTTTGTTTGTACAGCGCGATGCCCTTGTCGCGGGAGGCTTGCTGTTCCGGGCTCAGTTGGGCCAGAGCCGGCCCCGCCAGGGCGAGGGTCAAGAGGAGGGTGCTTATCAGGAGCTTGATCAAACGCGGTTCTTCCATGGGGCGGTGTGTTTATTGCGTGAGCGTGAGCCGGCCGGGTCTTCAGGCGCTGGGCCAGGCCAGAGTCAGTTGGTCGGGGCGGTCGATGGGGATCCGGGCGATGACGCCGCAGGTGGAATGGGCATGCACCGACCCTTCGTGGATTTCAATCCCGCTGAAGGGGTTGGTGTCGCGCAAGACCAGCAACCAGATCAGCCGACCCGATTCCTTGTCCTGCAACGCCACAAAACCATCGCCACCGTAGGCAGCGCATTCACCGCCCCGGGCGTGGAACGGTTGCGGGCCGTCGGCGGCGGTGCCCAGGGTCGCCAGGCAATCGCAGGTTTCCTGCGCGCGGTAATCCAGGGCCGGCAGCCACACCTTGTTGGTCAGGTGGGGGTGTTGATCAGGCAGGTCGAACAGGCAGTAAAAACCATTGCCCAGGGTCAGGCTGTTTTCCCGCGGGTAGGCTTCATCCCGCCATTGTTCCTGGATAAAAGCCATGTCGGCGCTGTAGGGCATTGAGGTTCCTTGATCTGTCAGGAGCGGCATGGGGGGCTCTATAGGCTGGGCACCAGCAAGAAGCCGGAGTAGTAGGCGCAATGCCCGGGGTAGCCGGGGCGTGCATCACAAGGCTTGAGGCAACCCTGGGCGCCGCCGGGGAAGCGCGCCGCCACCGACATGGCAAAGCCGTAGGTCGGCGTGGTCACCGCAAAGCTGTTATCGCATGCGGCCTTGGTGCTGTAGGTGAAGGTCATGGCCTCGCGCCGACCGTTGTGGGCAAAGGCCACTTCGAAGCTGTTGAGGCTTTTCCAGCCCGACAGTGGCAGCACCACAAAGCGATAACGGGTGCTGTCCAGGCGCTGGCCCATGACCCGTAGCGAGTTGGTCGAGGAGTCGGTCTTGGGCGACGGATAGGGCAAGGCCAGCAGTGCCCGAGGGTCGCCGAGCACACCCAGCTCGAAGCCGATGCCCTTCTGGTAGAACGGAATCTCGATGTTCGGGTAACCCTCGATTTTCACGTAGTGGCTGGAGGCGTAAGGCCCCGAGGTCTCGGGCTTGTAGTCCGGCGCCCGGGCAAAGGTCACCTCAAGCTCCAGCACCGCGTCGGCGGCCTTGGCGTCTTCGCTGCGAATATCGCTGGGTTGCTCGCTGCCGTGGCTGGCGCAACCGGCCAGCAGCACGGCGGCGCTGAGTTGCAGCAGGCGTGGCAATAGAGAAGTGGGCATGACTCAGTGCTCCGTCTTGAGAGGGCTGGAGGTCAGGCCCAGGCCCTTGAGCTGCCACGTCCCTTGGACCTGCTGCCAACTGAATGTCTGGCCCACCCACTCCACTTCGAGTGCACGTTGCAGGCGCCTCTGGTCGATGCGCCGGCCTTCGTCCAGGGCCTTGCGGGCGCGGGCGCTGGCTTCTTTGTACAGCGGCCAGAGCTGGCTCAGGTTCAGCTCCTTGCTGATCGGCAGTTGGGCGTAGACACCTTTTTCCGTCGAGCTGAGCAGTAAGCCCTCCTTGGCCAGGAATGCCGCGCTGCGGTTATCCGGCGCCACCGACACCAGCATCCCGTAGTGGGAAAAGCCCCATCCCGGCAGGCGCTCGTCAAACCACAGGACTTGCCCGGTCGACGGCACAAAGGCTCGCGCGCCCTCGGGGAACAGCAGCAGGTCGCTGCGCCCGGGTTGGGCCTGGCCCCAGTCGGGTTCGTCGCGGTTTTTCACCGGGCTGAGGATGCGCGCCAGGGGCGTGTCGTTCTGCACCGCGATCACCACCGTGCCGACGCCCATCCATTCGATAGTGGTCGCCAGCAGCACCGGCTGGCCATTCTGGAACGCGCCAGTGGGGCGCACATCGGTGATTTGCCAGGCGTTAAGCGGCCGATAGGGACGGCCTTTGTAGGTGATTTCCAGGGTGCTGATGGACGACTTGCCGCGAAACACATGGAAGTCGCCAAACTGCTCGCTGTAGCCGCTGAGGAAATCGAGCCTGGCCTTGGCGGGGGGGTGTACCGGGTCGGCGGCGAAGCCCGGCACCGCCATCAGCATCAGCAGGCAGGCCCCTAGCAGCTGTCGTGGCAGCGCCAGAAAGGGGGGGCGTGTCGAGGTGGAGTCCTTGCTGCGAAGTCTCTGAGGCATGTGCATTCCGTTGCGTGTGATTGCATGAGGGCACTAAGGCACCAGGTAGCCGCGAACCCCGGTAAAAATGATCTGCGCCGCCAGGGCGCAGACGAACAGCCCCATCAACCGGCTGACGATCTGCAAGCCTTGCTCGCCGAGAATGCGTTCGATGCGATTCGACAGATAGAGCACCACGCCGACGGTGAAACTGGCCAGGGCGATGCTGAGGATGGCGGTGAGTTTGTCGTCCCAGTGCGGTTGGCTGACCCCCATTACCAGCAGCGCACCGATGGTGCCAGGGCCGACGGTCAGGGGGATGGTCAATGGGACGATGGTCACGTCCTGTTGCACGTTGTCGGTCTGCACCGCGGACTTGCCTTGGGCCATGCCCAGCGCCGAGATGAACAGCACGCTGCCGGCGCCGATGCGGAAGGCGTCGACGGTAATCCCGAACACGCTGAAGATCACGCGCCCGAACAGGTACAGCAGCACGCTGGAGACCAGGGTCGCGAGGGCCACTTTCCAGGCCAGGCGCCGGCGCTCCTTGCTGGAGTAACCACGGGTCAGGCTGATAAAGCAGGACAGGACGAAGAAGGGGCTATAGAGCACCAGCATCTTCAGGTAAACGCTGAACAGCACGTGGAGCATGGTGGAAGCTCGCAGCGAAGGAGGGCGAGCGCGAGTTTAACAGGCGCCGCGCAGTCTGTCGGCTCAGCTGGCAGGCTCCGCGCTGCGATTGTGCTGGTCGCGCTGGGCCACCCAGTGTTCGATCAGTTCGCGCAGTTGCGAGAGCTCCACCGGCTTGGCCATGTGTCCATCCATGCCGGCCTGGCGCGCGCGCTCCTTGTGTTCGGCGAGGATGTGCGCGGTGAGGGCCACCACCGGGGTGCGCACCCGTTGGTTGCCGACTTCCCAGGCCCGCAGTTGCTGGGTGGCAGAGAAGCCGTCGAGGACTGGCATTTCGCAATCCATCAACACCAGGTCGTAGCGCTGGGCTTTCATCGCCTGCAGGGCTTCTTCGCCATTGCTGGCGGTGTCCGGTTGCAGGTTGAGCTTGCCGAGCATGCCGCGGATAACCTTGGTCGAGATGCTGTTGTCTTCGGCCACCAGGATGCGGAAGTCGCTGGGCACGGTGATGGGCGTCGCGGCCGGCGCAGCGGTGTTGCCCGGCAGGTAGTGCGGGGTGCCCACGCCTTTGTTGCGCTGGGTCAGCTCGTCGGCCAGGGTGGTTTTGAGGGTGTAGCCGGCCACCGGTTTGGCGAGGATGCGCTTGATCCCGGCATTGCGCGCGATGACCTTGCTCGGCGCGTTGCTGATGCCAGTGAGCATGATCAGCAGGATGTCGTGATTCAGGCTCGGGTCTTCCTTGATCTTGGCCGCCAGTTGCATGCCGGTCATGCCAGGCATGTTCTGGTCGAGCAGGACCACGTCGAAATAATCGCGCAGGTGGGCCTTGGTCCGTAGCAGGGCCAGGGCTTCCTTGCCCGACGGCACGGCACTGACGTTCAGGCCCCAGGCGCTGCATTGCTGCACCAGGACTTTGCGGCAGGTGTCGTTGTCGTCCACCACCAGCACCCGCGCGCCTTGCAGCGGGCCGTCGAGGTCCGAGGTCGGGTGCTCCAGGCGTTCCGGGTCCAGGGGCAGGGTCAGCCACAGGGTGCTGCCTTGGTTGGCGCTGCTCTTGATGCCGAATTCGCCGTGCATCAGCAACACCAGTTGCCGTGCGATCACCAGCCCCAGGTTGCCCCCCAGGCGCGTCGAGGCGAGGAAGTTCTTGCTGTGCAGTTCCGAGTGCAGCAGGGCGTCGCGTTCTTCGGCGTCCATCGACTGGCCGCTGTCCTGCACGGCGATGCGCAGGCGCGGCTTGCTGCTGCGCTCGTCGAGGGCGACCACGATCAGCACTTCGCCTTCGTCGGTTTTCTTCAGGGCATTTTCCAGCAGGCTGAGCAGGGCCTGGCGCAGACGCGTCGGGTCACCGCTGATCACCCGTGGCACTTGCGGCTGGATAAAGCTGATCAGCTCGACATTCTGCTGTTCGGCCTTGGCGCGGAAGATGCTCAGGCAGTCTTCGATCAGCGCATTGAGGTCGAATTGCACGTCGTCCAGCTCGATCTGCCCGGACTCTAGCTTGGTGATGTCGAGGATCTCGTTGATCAGGGTCAGCAGTTCGTTGCCGGCGCTGTGGATGGTTTGCACGTAGTCGCGTTGCTTGACCGACAACGGCGTGCCCAGCAGCAGTTCGGTCATGCCCAGCACGCCGTTCATGGGGGTGCGGATTTCATGGCTGATCTTGGCCAGGAACTCGGCCTTGGCGTTGACCTCGGCATTGCTTGCGGCCAGGTCGCGGCTGACGCTGAAGCGGTTCTCGGTGATGTTGCGCTGGCGCTCGCCGAGGGCGACGCTCATCAACAGGCCGCTGACGCAAATCACGCTGAGCAGGGTGATGATCAGGCCCTGGGGCGCCACCAGGGTCAGGCCAAGCAGGGCCGGGAGAATCACCAGGGTGCCGAGGTTGAAGATCACCATGGCCGCCACGAATAGCCGCGCCGGGCGATAGCCCTTGTGCCAGTGGTAACCGCCCACCAGCAGCATGCTCAGGCCGGCCAGCGCCACCAGGGCGTAGGTGATGATGTTCAGCGGCAGGGTGTTGACGAACAACAACATCAGCCCGCAGAGGATGATCAGCAGGATGTCGCCCAGCAGCAGCTTGTTCAGCGGGTGCGGGCCCAGCGGGGCGAAGTAGCGGTAGGCGAACATCAGCCCGCAGGGGGCGGTCAGCAGCAGCGCCACGTAGGCCCCCGGGGTTTGCAGCGCCTGCCAGTTCGGCAGCCAGGGGCCGGCCAGGTTCAGCAGCATCAGCAGGCTAAGGGACAGCAGCACTTCACAGGCGGCCAGCCACAGGCTACTGCGGGAGCGGGTGTAGGCATAGCGGGTGAGGTTATGCAGGATCAGCATCGCCAGGCAGCCGAACAGGACGCCGTAGATCAGGGTCTGGCTCTGGTTGGCCGCGGCCATGACCGCCGATTGCAGGGTGATGTAGGGGCGTAGCTGATGGTCGGAAATCAGGCGCAGGTAGACGTCGAGGGTTTTCTCACTCTGCGGCAACGCCAGCATGAAGTCGTTGCTGGGTAGGGTTTTATCGGTCTGTGGCTGATGGGTGCCAGTGTTCACTTGCTCGATCAGGCGGTCGCCGTCGAATACATACAGATTCAGTTGCGACAGGTCGGGAGCGAAGATGCGCAGCAGTTGTTCGTGACGCTCGGGATGCAGTTTGAAGCGTACCCAGAGCGCGCCGTCGGGTTCGGCGGCGGTCAGCTTGTCGAGTTCGATCGGGCTGAATTGAGTGGCGTAGCGTTGGGAGCGGATGTCGCTGAGCTGCAAGCTGGCCTGATCATCGAGCAATACCGCCCAGCCACTGCCTTGCGCGGCCAGGGCCGTGTTCAAGCAGAGCAGGGTCAGCAATGTTGCAATGAAGCCTGTGGCAATCCTGAGCCAGCGCACGGCGAAATCCCTTCGTAGGTTGATGCCAGGTTGTAACTATGCGCGGGGGCACCAGGCTACGGCAAGGGCGTGGGCCCTTGCCGAGCGATAGGGCCGCCTTATTACTGTTCTTCGCCACGCTCGCGGGCAATGGCACGGTAGCCGATGTCCTTGCGGTAGAAGCAGCCTGGCCAGTCGATCTTGGCGGCCAGTTTGTACGCTTGTTGCTGGGCGGCGTCGACACTGTTGCCTAGGGCCGTGGCGCACAGCACGCGACCACCGGCGGTCACGACCTGGCCGTCCTTGAGCGCCGTGCCGGCGTGGAACACTTTGCCTTCCAGGCTGGCGGCGGCGTCCAGGCCGGTGATGGCTGCGCCTTTGGCGTAGTCACCCGGGTAGCCACCGGCCGCGAGCACGATGCCCACGCTCGGACGTGGATCCCATTGGGCTTCGACCTTGTCCAGGGCTTGGGCCAGGGCGGCTTCCACCAGCAACACCAGGCTCGACTGCAGACGCAGCATTACCGGTTGGGTTTCCGGGTCGCCGAAGCGGCAGTTGAACTCGATGACTTTCGGATTGCCGGCCTTGTCGATCATCAAACCGGCGTACAGGAAGCCGGTGTAGACGTTGCCTTCGTCGGCCATGCCGCGCACGGTCGGCCAGATCACCAGGTCCATCACCCGCTGGTGCACTTGGGCCGTAACCACTGGCGCCGGGGAATAGGCACCCATGCCGCCGGTGTTCGGACCGGTGTCGGCGTCGCCGACACGCTTGTGGTCCTGGCTGGTGGCCATGGGCAGTACGTTCTTGCCATCGACCATGACGATGAAGCTGGCTTCCTCGCCGTCGAGGAACTCTTCGATCACCACCCGCGAACCGGCTTCGCCAAAGGCATTGCCGGCTAGCATGTCGCGCACCGCGTCTTCGGCTTCGCCCAGGGTCATGGCGACGATCACGCCTTTACCAGCGGCGAGGCCGTCGGCCTTGATCACGATCGGCGCGCCTTTTTCACGCAGATAAGCCAGGGCAGGCTCGATCTCGGTGAAGTTCTGGTAGTCGGCAGTCGGGATCTTGTGGCGCGCCAGGAAGTCCTTGGTGAAAGCTTTCGAACCTTCGAGCTGCGCCGCGCCAGCGGTTGGACCAAAGCAGTCCAGGCCACGGCTGCGGAACAGGTCGACCACGCCGGCCACCAGCGGTACTTCCGGACCGACGATGGTCAGGGAGACATTCTTCTCGGCGAAATCGGCCAACTGCTCCAGGGCCAGTACGTCGATGGCGACGTTCTCGCACTTGGCTTCAATGGCGGTGCCGGCGTTGCCCGGTGCCACGAATACTTTCTGGACGCGTGGGTCCTGAGCGACTTTCCAGGCCAGGGCGTGTTCACGACCGCCGCTACCAATGATGAGGACGTTCAAGTCAGACTCCTTTGGAGGAAGTTACAAGCTGCAAGCTGCACGTCAAAAATGCTCTGAGGTGCAGCCTGCGACCATTTAATTAGAGGGGCTGCAAGCAAGCGGAAAGCGACCCAACCCTGCTTTTACTTGCCGCTTGAAGCTTGCAGCTCGTGGCTGCTCTTAGTGCCGGAAGTGGCGCATGCCGGTGAACACCATCGCGATGCCCGCTTCGTCGGCGGCGGCAATCACTTCGCTGTCGCGCATCGAGCCGCCTGGCTGGATCACGGCGGTGATACCGACCTTGGCTGCGTTATCCAGGCCGTCGCGGAACGGGAAGAATGCGTCGGAAGCCATCACCGAACCCGCTACCTGCAAACCGGCGTGTTCAGCCTTGATCGCGGCGATGCGCGCCGAATTCACGCGGCTCATCTGGCCGGCGCCGACACCGATGGTCTGGCGGTTCTTGGCGTAGACGATGGCGTTGGACTTGACGTACTTGGCCACTTTCCAGGCGAAGATCAGGTCGTTGATTTCCTGTTCGGTCGGTGCGCGCTTGGTGACGACTTTCAGGTCTTCGCTGCCGATCATGCCAATGTCGCGGCTCTGTACCAGCAAGCCGCCGTTGACGCGCTTGTAGTCCCAGGCAGCGGCGCGTTCAGCCGACCACTCGCCGCAGGCCAGCAGGCGTACATTGGCTTTGGCGGCGACGATGGCGCGGGCTTCTTCGCTGACGGAAGGGGCGATGATCACTTCGACGAACTGACGCTCGACAATGGCCTTGGCGGTCTCGGCGTCCAGCTCACGGTTGAAGGCAATGATGCCGCCGAAGGCCGATTCGGTGTCGGTGGCGTAGGCCAGTTCGTAGGCCTGGCGAATGCCGCCTTCGGCGTCTGGGCTCACGGCCACGCCGCACGGGTTGGCGTGCTTGACGATTACGCAGGCCGGCTTGACGAAGCTCTTCACACATTCCAGAGCGGCGTCAGTGTCGGCCACGTTGTTGTAGGACAGCTCTTTGCCTTGCAGTTGGGTCGCGGTGGCAATGCCGACTTCAGCAGGCTTGGCCTCAACGTAGAACGCCGCGCTCTGGTGCGGGTTCTCGCCGTAGCGCATTTCCTGGGCCTTGATGAACTGGCTGTTGAATGTGCGCGGGAACTGGCTGCGACCTTCAGTGCTCAGGGTTTCAGCCGCCTGATTCACGGTGCCCATGTAGTTGGCGATCATGCCGTCGTAGGCAGCAGTGTGTTCGAAGGCCTTGAGCATCAGGTCGAAACGCTGGGCGTAGGTCAGGCCGCCGGCTTTCAGGCTTTCCAGTACGTTGGCGTAGTCGCTGGCGTTAACCACGATGGCCACGTCTTTGTGGTTTTTGGCTGCCGAGCGAACCATGGTCGGGCCGCCGATATCGATGTTTTCGATGGCGGTCGGCAGGTCACAGCCTGGCTTGTTGATGGTGGCTTCGAACGGGTAGAGGTTGACCGCTACCAGGTCGATCGGCTTGATCCCGTGTTCGCTCATGATGGCGTCGTCGATACCGCGACGGCCGAGGATGCCGCCGTGGATTTTCGGGTGCAGGGTCTTGACCCGACCGTCCATCATTTCCGCGAAGCCGGTGTAATCCGCGACTTCCACTGCGGCCACGCCGTTGTCGCGCAGCAGCTTGAAGGTCCCACCGGTGGAGAGGATCTCGACGCCCAGGGCTTCCAGTTCCTTGGCGAATTCGAGGATCCCGGTCTTGTCGGAAACACTGATCAAGGCGCGGCGGATCGGCAGGCGGGTGGTCTGGTCGGTCATCTCAATTTCCATCAAAAGCAAAGGAGTCAGCAAAAAAGGCGACCGGTGTTACGCGGGCGCCTTTCTGGTTTGATTGAATGCTTACAGCAAATCGTATTGTTTGAGCTTCTTGCGCAGGGTGCCGCGGTTCAGGCCCAGCAGCTCGCTGGCTTTGGTCTGATTGCCCTTGACGTAGTTCATCACGCTTTCGAGCAGTGGGGCCTCGACTTCGGAGAGCACGAGGTTGTACACGTCCGTGACGGCAGCGCCCTCAAGGTGGGCGAAATAATTGTGCAGCGCCTTTTCCACACTCCCGCGAAGGGTCTGGCCTTCTTCGCTCGGCGTATTGAGGTGCTGTTTCAAATTCACGTTGTCGCTCACGGGTGTTGTTCCACTCACTAAAGTCTCGGTCATCATCGTCATGCGGCCACCCCTTCTCCGTCCCCTGTTACCAGGCTCTTGTAACGCTCGGCAAAGAACTCACGAACGTTGGCGCACTGTGCTTCCGTATCTTCCAAACGATTGAAGTGGGCGCGGAACTCCCTGGCGCCCGGCAGGGTTGCGAGATACCAGCCGACATGCTTACGAGCAATGCGTACGCCCATGACATCTCCATAGAAGGCATGCAGCGCGGCCAGGTGCTCTAGCAGAATACGTTCCACTTCAAACAGCTCCGGTGCCGGGAGGATTTCGCCGGTACGCAGAAAGTGTTCGATTTCACGAAAAATCCATGGCCGCCCCTGGGCGGCCCGGCCGATCAACAGCCCGTCGGCTCCGGTGGCATGCAGCACCTGCCGGGCCTTTTCCGGTGAGTCGATATCGCCGTTGGCGAAGACCGGAATCGACACTGCCTGCTTGATCGCGGCAATGGTGTCGTACTCGGCTTCACCGGTGTACAGGTCGGCGCGGGTCCGCCCATGGACCGCCAAAGCCGTAATGCCTGCCTGTTCGGCGATCTTCGCCACCGTCAGGCCGTTTTTGTTCGCCCGGTCCCAGCCGGTGCGGATCTTCAAGGTGACCGGCACATCGACCGCAGCCACCACGGCCTGCAGGATCTGGGTCACCAGCTCTTCATCTTTCAACAGGGCGGAACCGGCGGCCTTATTGCAGACCTTCTTGGCCGGACATCCCATGTTGATATCAATAATCTGCGCGCCCAGCTCGACGTTGGCCCGGGCCGCATCCGCCAGCATCTGCGCATCGCCACCGGCGATCTGTACCGAGCGTGGCTCGGGATCACCTTCGTGAATCATGCGCATCCGCGATTTGCGGGTGTTCCACAAACTCATGTCGCTGGTGACCATTTCCGAGACTACAAGCCCTGCGCCCAAACGCTTGCAAAGCTGACGAAAGGGCTGGTCGGTGACACCCGCCATGGGGGCGAGAATCAAGCCGTTGTGCAATGTATATGGGCCGATGCGTACCGCCGACATAGGACTTCCCTGTTGTGGGGCCGGATCATGAGAGTTCGAAAAAGGGTTGGCATGATACCCGCTCTCGATGACTGGTTAAAGGCTGAATTGGATAAAATCTGAACAGTTATTCCGTTATCGCCAGCGGTTTGGTCGGCCGGGGTTATCGGAAAACTGCCGTCAAAAGTGTGCCGCCTGTGCGGTCGGGGAGCGGATCACTCGGGGGAGTGGAAGCTCAGACTGTAGTTAACGGCTTTGGGGCCCGGATCCAGAATGTCCAGGGCGATATGGATCGGTGTCTGCGGCGGCATTTCCGACAGGCCTTCGAGATCGCCGTTGAGGTACTCGCCGGGCTTGAAGCGTCGGCTGGCGATCAGTTGCCCGTTGAGGTCGGCGAAGCGCAGTTCCAGCAGGGGGAACGGCTGGGAGAACGGCGCGCGGTTATAGATGATGGCGTCCACCACCAGTGCGCCGCTGAAATCCGGATGGCTGCGCACCACCAGGTTGCTGCTCTTGATTCGGGCGATATCAACTTTGGATGGCACGCTGCAGCCCAATTCTGGGCACAGTTGCTGGAACCACGGGCGGTACTGGTCCTGGCGCGCCAGTTCGTCGAAGTGATAGGCGATGTACTGTCCCGCCAGGGCGGCGGCGGCCAGCAGGATCAACAGGCTCCACAGCAGGCGCCGGCCCCAGGGAGAGCGACGTTTTTGCCAGTCGAGGTGGATCGGGTCGTCGACCAGGTCCAGCAGCACCTCATCCTGGACGCCAGGCTCGCTGCGGCTGCGCTTTTGCTTGCCATTGGCGGGCACCTCGACGGGGGCCTCGTCGCGCTCGGCGGCGATTGGCGCGGTCGGCTCGAGGTCGTTGTCATGCTCGAGGTGGCGGGCGGAGGGTTCGTCGTCGAGGTCGGCCAGGTTGAATGACAGCGAGGGCTCAGTGCGCCCGGGCTTCTGCGTATCGGCTGGTGGCGCCGGTGGCTCTTCAGCTGGGCTCGCGGCATCCAGGTCCTCGCGCTCGGTGGCGCTGGCGCTGAACAGGCTGTCGGGCCAGTGCTCGTCTTCGGCATCCGGTTGGTCGCGGCGGGCGCTCAGGGCGTCTTCGCGGTGGCCTCGGTCCTGGCCGAAAGTCTTGGTGGGCTGGATTTCCCGTTGCTCAAGCTTGGCCAGTTCCTCATCGAGGTCCAGATGGTCCAGGTCGAGTTCGCTGGCCGACCATTGCTTCTGGCTGATGGCGCGCTGCACGGGAGGGGCGACGGGCGCCACCGGTGTCGGGGTGGTTGCGGCGTCGCGGCTGGCGCGTTGTTCCAGCAGTTGGCGCGCCGCGTTGAACACCTGCAGGCACGAGCCGCAGCGCACCACGCCACGGGCCACGCTCAACTGGGCGTGGCTGACGCGGAAGCTGGTCTGGCAATGCGGGCACTGGGTGACAAAACTGTCGGTCATGCGGCCATCCGGATTATGCAGGCGGCCATTCTAGCGCCGACGGCCGCTGATGCGCACCCAGCCATCGCGATTGGCGATGGGGTCCAGGTCGAAGTCCTGGGCATAGGCCGCGGCGACGTCTTCGCCCTGTTCCGCCAGGATTCCGGACAGTGCCAGGCGACCGCCGGGCTTGACCAGGCTCGACAGCTGCGGGGCCAGGGACACCAGGGGGCCGGCGAGGATATTGGCCACCAGCACGTCGGCCTGAACCTGGGGCAGGTCTTGCGGCAGGTACAGCGGGAATAGGGCTTCGGCGATGTTGTTGCGCCCGGCGTTATCGCGGGAGGCTTCCAGGGCCTGGACGTCGATGTCGGTGCCGACCGCTTCCTTGGCCCCCAGCAGCAGGGCGGCGATGGCCAGGATCCCCGAGCCGCAACCGAAGTCCAGCACGTTGCAGTCCTTGAGGTCCTGACCGTCCAGCCATTCCAGGCACAGAGCGGTGGTCGGGTGGGTGCCGGTGCCGAAAGCCAGGCCCGGGTCCAGCAGCAGGTTGACGGCGTCCGGCTCTGGCGCGGCGTGCCAGCTCGGGACGATCCACAGGCGCTGGCCGAAGCGCATGGGCTGGAAGTTGTCCATCCAGCTGCGTTCCCAGTCCTGGTCCTCGATCACTTCGCTGTGGTGCTCGGGCAGTGGGCTGCCGGTCAGCAGTTCGAGATGGGCCAGTACGCTGGCTGGATCGGCGCCGTCTTCGAACAGGGCCAGCAGGTGGGTGTGGGACCACAGCGGAGTGGTGTTGAGTTCGGGTTCGAAGATCGGCTGATCCTCGGCGTCCATGAAGGTGACCGAGACGGCACCGACTTCAAGAAAAGCGTCTTCATAGGTTTCGGCTTGTTCTGGGCTGATGGCGAGACGGACTTGCAGCCAAGGCATGGCGGGCACCTTTGAAAATATGTGTTGTGCAGCCTAGCGGGCCGCGAGAAGCGCGCAAGTTTACGCGAGCCAGGACCGGGTTGCACAGGATATCCCCGTGGCGCGGGAGCAAGCGCCCTCGCCACGGCGGGGGAAGTGGGGCATTTGTTTCAGAAACAACAAAGCCGCTCGAAAGCGGCTTTGTCGGTGTGGCATGTGCCGATCAGTGTTGCTCGGCCAGCTTGTGCTCCAGGTAGTGAATGTTCACTCCCCCTTTGCAGAAGCCTTCGTCACGGGTCAGGTCGCGGTGCAGCGGGATGTTGGTCTTGATCCCGTCGACGACGATTTCGTCCAGCGCATTGCGCATGCGCGCCATGGCTTCGTCACGGGTCGCCCCGTAAGTGATCAGCTTGCCGATCAACGAATCGTAGTTCGGTGGAACCGCATAACCGCTGTACAGGTGCGAATCGACACGTACGCCATTGCCGCCCGGAGCATGGAAATGCTTGACCGTGCCTGGACTTGGCATAAAGGTTTTCGGGTCTTCGGCGTTGATCCGGCATTCCAGCGCGTGACCGCGGATGACGACGTCATCCTGGGTGAACGACAGCTTGTTGCCAGCGGCGATGCTGAGCATCTCCTTGACGATGTCGATGCCGGTGACCATTTCCGATACCGGGTGCTCTACCTGGACACGAGTGTTCATCTCGATGAAGTAGAAGCTGCCGTTCTCGTAGAGGAACTCGAACGTGCCGGCACCACGGTAGCCGATGTCGATGCACGCTTTGACGCAGCGGGCGAAGACTTCCTGGCGCGCTTTCTCGTCGATGCCCGGTGCCGGTGCTTCTTCGAGAACCTTCTGGTGACGACGTTGCAGCGAGCAATCGCGGTCACCCAGGTGGATGGCATGGCCCTGGCCGTCGGAAAGTACCTGGACTTCCACGTGACGTGGGTTGGTCAGGAATTTTTCCAGATAGACCATCGGGTTGCCGAACGCCGCGCCTGCTTCGGAGCGGGTCAGCTTGGCCGAGGAAATCAGGTCTTCTTCTTTGTGCACCACGCGCATACCGCGACCACCACCGCCGCCAGCGGCCTTGATGATCACCGGGTAGCCGACTTCACGGCCGATGCGCAACGCGGTTTCTTCGTCTTCGGGCAGTGGGCCGTCGGAGCCAGGAACGGTCGGTACGCCGGCAGCGATCATGGCGTGCTTGGCCGAAACCTTGTCGCCCATCAGGCGGATGGTTTCAGCTTTCGGGCCAATGAAGGCGAAGCCGGAGTTTTCCACCTGTTCGGCGAAGTCGGCGTTTTCCGCGAGGAAACCGTAGCCTGGGTGAATCGCCGTGGCGCCGGTGACTTCTGCTGCCGCGATGATGGCCGGGATGTGCAGGTAAGACTGAGCGGCTTGCGCCGGACCGATGCAGACGGATTCGTCTGCCAGGCCCAGGTGCATCAGCTCTTTGTCCGCCTTGGAGTAAACGGCGACGGTCTTGATTCCCATTTCCTTGCAGGCGCGCAGGATCCGCAGTGCAATTTCACCGCGGTTGGCAATCAGGACTTTTTCCAACTTCGCAGGGGTCGGCATCAAAGGCACTCCGCGGCTCAAACGATGGTGAACAGCGGTTGGTCGTACTCAACCGGCTGGCCGTCTTCGACGAGGATGGACTCGATCACACCGCTGGTTTCAGCTTCGATGTGGTTCATCATCTTCATGGCTTCAACGATGCACAGGGTGTCGCCTTTCTTCACGCTCTGGCCAACTTCAACGAAGGAAGGCGAGGACGGGGAAGACTTGCGATAGAAGGTGCCGACCATTGGCGAACGGGCAACGGTGCCGTTCAGCGCTGGGGCTGCGGGTGCGGCCGGTGCGGCAGCGGCGGCCGGAGCTGCTGCTGGAGCGGCAACCGGAGCAGCCATTGGAGCCGGCGCGTAGTATTGCTGGGCTGGAGTCTTGCTGTGGCGGCTGATGCGTACGGACTCTTCGCCTTCCTTGATCTCCAGCTCGTCGATGCCGGACTCTTCCAGCAGTTCGATCAGTTTCTTGACTTTACGGATATCCATGAATCATCAACTCCCAAGGGTCGGTCAGGGGCGTTTAGCTTGTTGTTCAAGCTGCTCTAGGGCGGCCTCCAGGGCCAGTCGGTAACCGCTGGCGCCAAGGCCGCAGATCACTCCCACCGCAACGTCGGAGAAGTAGGAGTGATGGCGGAATGGTTCGCGTTTGTGCACGTTAGACAAATGCACTTCGATGAATGGGATGCTCACCGCCAGCAGCGCGTCACGTAATGCGACGCTTGTATGCGTAAAAGCTGCTGGATTGATCAAAATGAAGTCCACGCCTTCGCCACGGGCAGCATGGATCCGGTCGATCAATTCATACTCGGCGTTGCTTTGCAGATAGAGCAAATGGTGCCCGGCATCACGGGCCCGCTGTTCCAGGTCTTGATTGATCTGGGCCAGGGTGACTGCACCGTAGACGCCCGGTTCGCGGGTGCCAAGCAGGTTCAGGTTGGGTCCGTGCAGAACCAGTAGGGTCGCCATCTGCTGTTCCTTGTTATTGCGCCGTTGTTAGAGTGAGCAGTGCCCAGAACTGCGCGACTATGCCGCAAAGACTTTATGACTGTCCAGTTCTCTGCAATAGCCAGCACGATGACCGATGTTTGCGCAAAATATGTGACTGGGTGTTTAAATCCGGTCATTCGCTTTCGCGACACGTTCGGCGAAGTCCGCCGCGTTGATTTCACCAACCACCCTGACTTCTGCACGTTCGGCGCCATCTTTGCCAAAAAACAGCAAGGCCGGAGGCCCGAACAACTGGTAGCGATCGAGCAGGGCGCGTTGCTCGGCGTTACTGGCGGTCATGTCGAAACGGATTAGGCGGTAGCCCTTGAGCCGGTCGATTACCTGGCTGTCGTTCAGCACCTGGTGCTCGATGACTTTGCAACTGATGCACCAGTCGGCGTACCAATCGAGCAGCAGGGGCTGGCGCGCAGCCTTTGCCTCGGCCAGTGCCTGCTCCAGCTCGGCTGGGGTACTGATGGTTTGCCAGGCGCTGTTCGAGGTCTGGGCCGCCACCGCAGGCGTGCTCCCGGGTATGGGCCGCAGTGGGTCGGTTTGCCCGCTGAACGCGCCATGCCAGCAGGCCAGCGCATAAAACAGCAGGAACAGGCCGAGCAATTGCGCCAGGCGCTGGCGTGGCGCCTTGTAGATAAACTCCAGCGCGCCGAGGAACAGCCCGACGCCCGCCGCCAGCGCGCCCACTAGCAGCAAGGTGATCTGCCCCGGCAGTACCCGGCTCAGCAGGCCGATGGCCAGGCCCAGTAGAAGCACGCCAATCGCGTTTTTTACGTAGATCAGCCACGAACCGCTTTTCGGCAGCCAGGCCGCGCCACCCGTGGCCACCAGCACCAGTGGCAGGCCCATGCCCAGGCCGAGGGCGAAGAGTTTCAAGGCCCCGCCCAGGGCGTCGCCGCTGGCGCTTATATACAGCAGGGCGCCGGCCAGTGGCGCGGATACGCAGGGCGATACCAGCAGGCTGGAGACCACCCCCAGAACCGCTGCGCCCCACAGCGATCCGCCTTCGGTGCGCCCGGCAATGTGTTCCAGGCGGTTGCTGATAAAGCGCGGCAGCTTGAGTTCGAACACGTCGAACATCGCCAGGGCGAACACCGCGAAGAACAGTGCGAAAGGCCCCAGTACCCAGGCCGACTGCAGGCGTGCCTGCAGGTTCAGCTGCGCGCCGAACATCCCCATCAGGGCGCCGAGCAGGGCGAAGCAGGCCGCCATCGGCAGCACGTAGGCCAGGGACAGGGTGAAACCGCGCCAGCCACCGACCTGACCACGCAACACCACCCCGGACAGAATCGGCAGCATCGGCAGGACACAGGGGGTGAAGGTCAGTCCGATGCCTGCGAGCAGGAACACCGCCAGTTCGCGCCAGCTCCAGTGCGTTGCAGTCTTGCCGGGGCTGGCCGTCGGCTCGATCTGCAGGCGTTCGGTTTCCGGTGGGTAACACAGGCCCTTGTCGGCGCACCCCTGGTAGGTGACGGCCAGGGTAAAGGCCCGTGGGTCGTTGGCAGTGCGTGGCAGCTCGACGTCGAGAATGCCGTGATAGACCTCGACATCGCCGAAGTACTCGTCGTGTTTCTTTTCGCCTGCAGGCAACTGCACCGCGCCAAGGCCGATATCGGCCGGCTCGCTGCGGAACTGAAAGCGGTGGCGGTAGAGGTAATAACCTTCGGTGGCGACGAAACGCAGCTTGATCGACTCGGGCGTGCTCTGCACCAGGCTCAATTGGAAGGCTTGGCGCACCGGCAGGAAGTCGGCGCTGTTATTGATCGCCCCCAGGGTCGAACTGGGGCGTGAATCCAGAAGCCCGGCGGCGGTGACCGGCAGGGCGAGCATTAGCAGCATCAGGCAGAGCAGGCGGCGCATGGCGATCTCGCGAATCGAAGGTGTGCGCATGATAACGGACGCTGGCCCTCATGGGCGCTGTGGCGTGCCACGCGAATGTCGCACCCCATAGCGGCTGCCGCCAGGCTGCGCTGGCCGCAAAAAACACAACACCTGCACCTGACACGCAACGGCGACCTCGAGGGCCAGCGCCGCTTGGCAGCAGCGGGTCACACGCGAAAGGCCTGCACGGCGGTGTGCAACTGCCCGCCCAGGGTCAGCAGGGTGGCGCCTTGCTCGCGGCCTTCGCCGATGCGCAGCAGGTTGTCGCCACCCAATTGGTGGATGCGCTCACTGTGATCGCGGATCTCGCTGACGGCGCCGCTTTGCTGGGCGGTGACGTCGGCGATGCGCACGGCGGTATCGGAGATGGTCTGGATCGCGCCAACGATCTTATCCAGTGCGCCGTCGGCGGCCTGGGCCTGATTGGCCGTGGCTTCGGCGTGTTCGACCTGGGCGCGCATGCCTTCCACCGACTGCCGGGCGGCGGTCTGCAGGCCGGCGATCAGAGTCTGGATCTCGGCGGTGGCGCCGGCGGTACGTTGCGCCAGAGAGCGCACTTCCTCGGCCACCACGGCAAAACCACGGCCCATCTCCCCGGCCCGAGCCGCTTCGATGGCGGCGTTCAGGGCCAGCAAGTTGGTCTGGTCGGCGATCGAGCGGATCACCGTCAGCACGCCGCCGATGGTCGCCGACTCTTCAGCCAGGTGCTCGATCATCTGCGCGTTGCCTTGCACCTCATCCACCAGCGCGTGGAGCCCGGTCAGGCTCAGGCCAATCACTTTCTGCCCATGCTCCACGGCGATCCCGGCGCTGCGGCTGGCGTCGGCGGCCTGGCTGGCATCGCCGGCCACCTGCTGGATGGTGGCCTCCAGCTCGCCCAGGGCGTCGCGGATCTGCGCGGTATCACCGGCCTGGCGTTGCGCGCCGCTGTGCAAGCCGCTGCTCAACTCGGCCAGGGCCCGGCTGCTGCCGGCAACCTGCTCGGCGTTCTGGCGAATAGTGCCCACCAAATCCACCAGATAGGCCCGCAGGCGATTCAGCGACTCCTCGATCGCATGCAATTCGTGGTTGGTCTTGCCCAGGTGGATGCCCTGGCTGAAGTCGCCATCGGCCCAGGTCGACAGCGCCGGGGCCAGGTTGGTCAGGACCCGCGCGAGCTTGCGTTGCAGGGTGTCGATCACCAGCGCGATCAACAGGATCAGGCCGATCATCAGGCCTTGCATCAACCGCACTTCGCCTTGGATTTGCCCGTGCTGGGCGCGCACCGCTGGTTCCAGCCCGGCGATGGCTTGTTGCACGGCGGTGATTTTCAGGTGGGTGGCAGCACTGAGGTCGGCACGTTTCTGGATCTGTTCGCGAGTGCGGTTCAGCTCGGCCGGGTAACGGGTGAGCAGGCTGTTGAGTTCGCGCTTGAGGCCAACGCCGGTGTCTTCGGTCACGGCTTTCTCGCTATTGCCCAGGCCCATCAGGGCGGCGAAATCATCGGTGTTGGATTCACGGCTGCTGGTCACGCCCAATAACGGCAGGGCCTCCAGGCGCTCGGCCTGGCTGCGGATGTTGTTCACCTCGCGCTCGACATCGGCGGTCAGCTCGCTGCGTCCGCTGCTCACCAGTTTGTCCCGGGCCAGGGACAGTTTGCCCAGGTGCTGCGCCGCACTCAGCAGCAGGGGCAGGTAGGCGCTGGCGCTGGCGTTGTCGGCGTTGCTGGCGTATTGGCTGAGTTGTTCAAGGTTGGCTCCCAGTTCGCGTTCGGCCTGGAGCAGCAGGGCTTGCGGGTCGCCGGCCAGCTTGCCGGCGGCCAGCAGGTCGCTCTTGCTGAACTGATCGAGGCTGACCAGGCTCGGGCGCAGACTTTGCGCCAGTTCCGGGGGCAATTGGCCGAGCTCGTTCTGCAGGGTTTCGATGGCTTGGCTGGCGCTGCTCAGGCGCAGGGCGTCGCCGCTGGCCAGGTAGTCCTCGATATTGCGCGCCACGTCGCTCTGGAACTGCTGGGACAGGCCCAGGTAATGCTCCATCAACAGATAGGGGCGCTCCAGGGCGCGCTGCGACCACCACAGGGTCGCGCCTAGGGCCAGGCACACGGCGACGAGTAACAGGGTATTGAGATTGGTCAGCAGCTTCAGGCGCATCAGGGCTCTACCAACGTCTTGAATGGTAAGGGCCTGAATTTATTGCGTTTGTATTACAGGGTTATGACCGAATCGGCGGATTCGGTGGAATAGGTGGCACTTTGATGTCGCGCTGCCTGGACCCGGTTGCGGCCGCTGTTCTTGGCGCGGTACAGCGCTTCGTCGGCCTGGCTGGCCATCATCAGGCTGTCGGAGTCTTCGCGCAGTTCGACCACCCCCGCGCTGAAGGTGCACCACAGGTCCTCGGGTTGCGCGGGGTAGTGGATTTCGGCGAAGCGCTGGCGGATTTCATCCAGCACCTTGCAGGCCGATTCGACGTCGGTGTCGGGCATGACGATGGCAAACTCTTCACCGCCGTAACGGCCGATAAAGTCGGTCTTGCGCAGGCGCTGCTTGAGAAACAGCGCCAGGCTTTTGATCACCCGATCGCCCATGGGGTGGCCGTGGCTGTCGTTGACCCGCTTGAAGTGGTCGATGTCGAGCATGGCAAAGCTCAGCGGCTTGTTTTCGCGGCGCGAGCGGAAACTGCAGTCTTCGAGCAATTGCAGGATGTGGGTGTGGTTGTACAGCCCGGTCAGGCTGTCACGGACCATCCGCGCCTTGAGGTTGCGCGCCCGTGCCGCGCGGTTGCGCACGGTGGTGATCAGGTGACGCGGCTTGATGGGCTTGGTCAGGAAGTCGTCGCCGCCTTCGCTCATGGCATCAAGCTGCTTGTCCAGGTCGTCTTCGGCCGACAGGTAGATGATTGGCACGCTGACATAGCGGTCGTTGTGGCGGATTACCTTGGCCAACTCGGTGCCGGTGCAGGCCGGCATGTACATGTCGAGGATGATCAGGTCCGGCTGGAAGTCCGCCAGCTCGGCCATGGCCTGGATCGGCTCGATCAGGGTGCGGGTAACGATCCCGGCGCTGTTGAGCAGGCGCTCGGTGTGCATGGCCTGGGCCCGCGAGTCGTCGATGATCAGCACCTTATAAGGCTCGTACTGGGCGACGCAGGTCAGGACTTCGATTTTCTCCAGCAGGCTCGAGGCTTCCAGGGTTCCGGTGAGGAACTCCTGGCCACCGGCGCGCACCGCTGCGAGGCGGGTCGGGGTGTCGGTTTCGTGGAGGCTGAAAAACAGCAGCGGCAGTTTGTGTTCCAGGCCTTCCTGGGCTTCGGCGGCGAGTATCAGGCCTTGGCCGGCACCGCTGAAGTCGACGTCGATGACGATCGCCGCCGGCAGGCGCTCGACCATGGAGGAGCGAAACGCATCGACGCTGTCCAGGGACTGTGCGCTGAGCCCGAAGAACTCCAATTGTTTGGCCAGGCGTTCGGCACGATCGTGGTCTTGCAGCATCACGTAGATCGGCTTGCGCAGGGGCGGCAGGAAGGTTTGTTCCAGTTGGTCGCCGTGGCGCAGTCCGGTGCGCGACAGGCGCTGCATCAAGCGGTTGAGGTCAGTGATCAGGCCACTGCTCAGGCGCCCGCGATTGGCATCCACGGCGCTCAGCGAATCGCTGATGCTGCGGGCCAGCAGACTGTGTTCGGGTTGTTCGAAACGTTCGGCGAAGCGCAGCAGGCGCAGGTTGGCCTCACTGAGTTCGGACATGTCGGCGGTGGACCATTCGCTGCGTTGCAGGCGTTGCCATATCTCAAGAATTTGACGTGCCTGATGAATTACCCGCTGGGCAAAGTGGTGCTTGAGGCGCTCACGGCTGGGGTCTTCTGGCTCGGTCATATCCTGACTACTAGTTAGGCTGCATGCTGAGGTCGACTGGTGGCTCTATGCTAGCACCTCTTTTCAGTCCTATGAGTGTCGTACGTCAATAATCTGCGCAGGGCGCTGATTCATTTCGCGACTGATTGGTCGCATAGGCTGTGGGCTGTGCTTCATTTATAGTGGCGCGTCGATCTGCGGCGGTGCTCCGGGGCACGGGCGATTTATCCGCTCGATACCCGGCACGATGGAGTAGGGTTGTGGTCGAACCGATGAACTCAAGTGATTGAAAGGATATAGCCATGCTGGACTGGAAGAATCGCGCAGGCAGCGCGCCGGATCGTGCTGCCGAACCCACGTCGGCGACACGCAGCTATTTCGGTGGCCTGCTGTTCAGCCGCGCCCTGGCCACTTTGCTAGGGTTCTACCTGCTGGCGACCATTGCCCTGGGCTGGTACTGGAGCCAGGAGCCGGCCTTGTTTCCGGTGCAGCAGAACGCCCAGATCGCCGCCGAGAAAGAAGGCAAGCAGATGGTCATCGGCTATACCACGGTGGAAACCCTGAAGACCGTGGCCGGGACCCTGCTCGACAAACCGGGTGGCTATATCTCCAACGACCGTTTTCCGCCGGGCCTGTGGATGGACAACATGCCGAGCTGGGAATACGGCGTGCTGGTCCAGGTTCGCGACCTGACCCGCGCCCTGCGCAAGGATTTCGCCCGTTCGCAGTCGCAGTCCGCTGAAGATGCCGACCTGGCCAAGGCCGAGCCGCGCTTCAACTTCGACAACAAAAGCTGGGTGCTGCCGTCCAGCGAATCGGAATATCAGGATGGCATCAACTCCCTGAGCCGCTACCAGGCCCGGTTGTCCGATCCGAACCAGAAGGGCGCGTTGTTCTATGCCCGTGCCGACAACCTCAACAACTGGTTGGGCGACGTTGGCACCCGCCTGGGCTCGCTGTCCCAGCGCCTGTCGGCCAGCGTGGGCCGGGTCAAGCTCAATACGTCACTGAAAACCGAAGCGCCGGCCGTGGGCCAGGTGCCGCAGGTCGACGAGGAAGTGGTCGAGACTCCGTGGATGCAGATCGACAACGTGTTCTACGAAGCCCGTGGCCAGGCCTGGGCGCTGTCGCACCTGTTGCGCGCCATCGAAGTCGATTTCGCCGACGTGCTGGCGAAGAAGAACGCCACGGTCAGCGTGCGTCAGATCATTCGTGAACTGGAGGCTTCGCAGGAGCCGGTCTGGAGCCCGATGATTCTCAACGGCAGCGGCTTCGGCGTGTTGGCCAACCACTCGCTGGTCATGGCCAACTACATTTCCCGCGCCAACGCCGCAGTCATCGACTTGCGTCAACTGCTCAACCAGGGCTGATTCATGTCCGCTTCCCATGACGAGGCCGCGCACCGTGCGGCCTCGGATGCCGAACATATCGCCTGGGTCGACGGTGAAGACCGGTTGCTCGGGGCCATGGTCCGCTCGCAATTGCGTGAGCGCGGGCTGATCGGGCGCGGCACCTACATCCTGCTGTTCAACTCAGCCGGTGAGCTGTGTGTGCACCGCCGGACCCTGAGCAAGGCCATCTACCCGGGGTATTGGGATGTGGCGGCAGGGGGCATGGTGCTCGCCACTGAAACCTACGCCGAGTCGGCGGCCCGGGAACTGGAAGAAGAGCTGGGGGTGGGCGGTGTCGAATTGACCGCCCATGACCACTTCTACTTCGAAGACACCGGCAGTCGCCTGTGGTGCTCGGCGTTCTCCGCAGTGTGGGACGGCCCTCTGCGCTTGCAGCCTGAAGAGGTGCTGGAAGCGCGTTTTCTGCCGATCGATGTGGTGCTGCGGGAAATCCAGGAAAAGCCCTATTGCCCGGACTCTCTGGCGGCCCTGCGACGCTATCTGGCCCGACGTCGTTAAAGTTGCATAAATTGACGCTGATTGGCTCTTAGCAACGGGGCTTTTTGCCGTTACACTGCGCGACTTTTCAAGCTGAACCGGCGGTGTTTTTATCGGCGCCCCGGTCCAGTAGCGCTGCCCCTGCCTGAGTGGGGCTTCGCGGTCGATGGCACGGCCTTGTGCTTCGACCAGTCTTTGTCCTCCCAAGAGGATTGCCGGTGGCCAAAAAAGCCGCATCCTTCGCCGCCCTTGGTGGCCTGGTATTTTCCACCGACGCAGGTCGACATTGCCCGGACTGTAGCCAGCCGGTGGCAGCCTGCATCTGCAAACAAACCGCTATCCCGGCCGGCGACGGCATTGCTCGCGTGCGTCGCGAAAGCAAGGGCCGTGGCGGCAAGACGGTGACCACCATCACCGGCGTGCCCCTGGCCGAAGACGCGCTCAAGGATCTGGCAACGAGCTTGAAGAAACGTTGCGGCACCGGTGGCGCCTTGAAAGACGGCGTGATCGAGATCCAGGGTGATCATGTCGAGCTACTCTTGGCCGAGCTGATCAAACACGGTTTCAAAGCGAAGAAGTCCGGCGGCTAGCAGCCTCTGTGAAAACCACCCCTCGACTTGATGCAGCCGGTTCATAGCGGCTCGTGCGTCGTCTCCATGGTTTTCACAGAGCCTGTTCATGACCGGTTTCTAAACTCGGCGCGGCAACTGAGGTCTACCCCCTCGTTGCAGGCTAATCGTCATTTTCATTCTTTAGACTGCGCCAGCCTTCGATAGGGGTGGCGCTCTATGACTTCTTTATAGGGGACTTCGATGTCCGTACGACGCACACGCAAAGACGATGGCAGCCAATGGACAGTTGCGGACAGCCGCAGTGTTTATGGGATTCGCCATTGGGGGGCCGGGTATTTCGCGATCAATGACGCCGGTCGCGTCGAAGTTCGTCCGAACGGCCCGAACAGCTCGCCCATCGACCTCTACGAGCAAGTCGACGAGCTGCGCAAAAGCGGCCTGTCCTTGCCGCTGCTGGTGCGCTTCCCGGATATCCTGCAAGACCGCGTGCGCCAGCTGACCGGTGCTTTCGACTCGAACATTGAGCGCCTGGAGTACCAGAGCAAATACACCGCGCTGTACCCGATCAAGGTCAACCAGCAGGAAGCGGTGATCGAAAACATCATCGCCACCCAGGACGTGTCCATCGGCCTGGAAGCCGGCTCCAAGCCTGAGCTGCTGGCCGTGCTGGCCCTGGCGCCGAAGGGCGGCACCATCGTCTGCAACGGTTACAAGGACCGTGAGTTCATCCGCCTCGCGCTGATGGGCCAGAAGCTGGGTCACAACGTGTTTATCGTGATCGAGAAAGAGTCCGAAGTCGGCCTGGTGATCGAAGAAGCCGCCTCGCTCAAGGTCAAGCCACAGGTCGGCCTGCGGGTGCGCCTGTCGTCCCTGGCGTCGAGCAAATGGGCCGACACCGGTGGTGAAAAGTCCAAGTTCGGTTTGTCGGCGGCGCAACTGCTGTCGGTGGTCGAGCGCTTCCGCGCGGCCGGCCTGGACCAGGGCATTCGTTTGCTGCACTTCCACATGGGGTCGCAGATCGCCAACTTGGCGGACTACCAGCACGGCTTCAAGGAAGCGATCCGTTACTACGGCGAGTTGCGTAACCTCGGCCTGCCGGTGGACCACATCGACGTCGGCGGCGGCCTGGGCGTGGACTACGACGGCACCCACTCGCGTAACGCCAGCTCGATCAACTACGACATGGACGACTACGCCGGTGTCGTGGTGGGCATGCTCAAGGAATTCTGCGATGCGCAGAACCTGCCGCACCCGAACATCTTCTCCGAAAGCGGCCGCTCCCTGACCGCGCACCACGCCATGCTGGTGGTGCAGGTGACCGACGTCGAGAAACACAACGACGACGTGCCGGTGATCGACAACAAGGAAAGCCTGCCGGAAACCGTGCAATGGCTGGTGGACCTGTTGGGCCCGACCGACATCGAGATGGTTACCGAGACCTACTGGCGCGCGACCCACTACATGAGTGACGTGGCGAGCCAGTACGCCGACGGCAAGCTGACCCTGGCGGAAAAAGCCCTGGCCGAGCAGTGCTACTTCGCGGTCTGCCGTCGCTTGCACAACTCGCTGAAGGCGCGCCAGCGTTCCCACCGCCAGGTGTTGGACGAACTCAACGACAAGCTGGCTGACAAGTACATCTGCAACTTCTCGGTGTTCCAGAGCCTGCCCGACACCTGGGCCATCGGCCAGGTGCTGCCGATCCTGCCGCTGCACCGACTCGACGAAGAGCCGCTGCGCCGCGCTGTATTGCAAGACCTGACCTGCGACTCCGACGGCAAGATCAAGCAGTACGTCGACGAGCAGAGCATCGAGACCAGCCTGCCGGTGCACGCCCTGAAAGAAGGCGAGGACTACCTGCTGGGGATCTTCCTGGTGGGCGCCTACCAGGAAATCCTCGGCGACATGCACAACCTGTTCGGCGATACCGACTCGGTGAACATCTATCAGAAGGCCGACGGTTCGGTGTACAGCGCGGGTATCGAAACCCACGACACCATCGAAGATATGCTGCGCTACGTGCACTTGTCGCCCGAAGAGCTGATGACCCACTACCGGGACAAATGCGCCAGCGCCAAGATCAGCGCCTCGGAGCGCACCCAGTTCCTCGACGCCCTGCGTCTGGGCCTGACCCGCTCCTCGTACCTGTCGAGCTGATAAAGCCCTTAAACGGCTGAACGATCGCGGCCTTTGCCGGTTCCTACGTTGTAGGTGCCGGCGAAGGCCGCGATTTTTTTGCCTGTGCCTCCCTACAAGCCAGCTAGCCTGCTGCATAGGGCCTGTGGCGCCCGAATACCTGACCTGGAGCAGAGCGATGTCGAACAAGCTGATGCGGGTGTGGCTGCTGGCGGCCAGCGGGATGCTGATGGCGATACTGAGTGGCTGCTCGCCGCTCAAGGTGCTCAATGCCCTGACCCCCAGCAGTTCGTTCAGCAAGGTCAGTGCGATTGCTTATGGCAGCGATCCCCGGCAGAAGCTTGATATCTATCAGCCCAAATCGGCGGCGCCGAATGCACCGGTGGTGGTGTTTTTCTACGGTGGCAGCTGGAACAGCGGCTCGCGCGAAGACTACGGTTTTGTCGGCGAGGCCTTGGCCTCACGCGGCATGGTGGTGGTGCTGGCCGACTATCGCCTGTACCCGCAGGTGCGCTACCCGGCGTTTTTGCAGGATGGGGCGCAAGCAGTGGCCTGGACCTACCGGCACATTGCCGGCTACGGCGCCGACCCGACGCACCTGTATCTTATGGGCCACAGTTCCGGCGCCTACAACGCGGCAATGCTGGCCCTGGACCCGAGCCTGTTGGCGGCGCAGGGCTTGAGCCCGGCGCTGATCAAGGGCTGGATCGGCCTCGCGGGCCCCTATGATTTTCTGCCGATCGCCAACCTGGACGTGCGCCCGGTGTTCTTCTATCCGGATTCGCCGCCCGACTCGCAGCCCATCAACCATGTCAGCCGCGGGGCACCGCCGGCGCTGTTGATGGCGTCCAGCAAGGATTCCCTGGTCAACCCGCAACGCAACACCGGCGGCCTGGCCAATACGTTGCGTCGGGCCGGGGTGCCGGTGCAGGAATTCTACTTCGCCAGAACCAATCACGGCACTCTGGTGGCGGCGCTGTCGCGACCCTTGCGCGGCCTGGCGCCGGTGTTGGACCGGGTGACGGAGTTCGTCGGCACCCCGCCCGCTCAGTGAGCCTTGGCGAACCAGCCGTCGGTTTTCTCCAGGTGCCAGGCAAAGGCCGCCAGTGTCAGGCTGCGCAGGGCCATGAACAGCAAAAAGGTCAGCCACAGGCCGTGGTTACCCATCGTGCTCAGGGCCCAGGCGAAGGGCAGCAGCATCAGCACGCTGAGCAGCATGCCGTTGCGCATCTCGCGGGCGCGGGTGGCGCCGATGAACAGGCCGTCGAGCAGGTAGCTCCAGACCGCGATCAGCGGCAGGGCGGCGAGATAAGGCAGGTAGATAACGGCGGTTTGGCGCACTTGGGGAATGTTGGTCTGCATTTCGACAAACAAGTGGCCGGCCAGCAGGAACAGCGCGGCAAACCCCAGGCTGGCCAGCAGCGACCAGCCGCAGGCGACCACCAGTGAGCGGCGCAGGGCACGTCGATCATGGGCGCCTATCGCGTGGCCACACAGGGCCTCGACCGCATGGGCCAGGCCATCCAGGGCATGGGCGGTCAGCAACAGCCCGTTCAGCAGCAGGGCATTGGCCGCCACCGTGGCATCGCCCAGGCGCGCACCCTGAACCGTGATCAGGAAGAACACCGATTGCAGGGCCAGGCTGCGGATGAAGATATCGCGATTGACCGCCAGCAATGGGCGCCAGCTCTGCCAGCGGCGCAGCGCGCGCCAGGCAATTTGCCCCGGATAGGCGCGCAGGGCCGGGCGGGTCATGGCCAGGCCGATCAGCGCGCCGGTCCACTCGGCGATCACCGAAGCCCGCGCCGAGCCGACCACGCCCCAATCCAGGCCCAGCACGAACCACAGGTTAAGGGCGATGTTCACCAGGTTGGTGCTCAAGAGAATGGCCAGCGGCGCGCGGGCATTCTGGGTCCCGAGGAACCAGCCCACCAGGGCGAAACTGGCCAGGGCCGCCGGCAACCCGAGCAGCCGGGTGTGGAAAAAGGCCCGGGTCATCTGGTCGAGTTCCGCCGAGGGCTGCATCAACTGCAAGGCCATGCCGCTGAGGGGCACGCCAATCATCCCCAGCAGCAGCGCCAGGCCCATGGCTAGCAGCAGGCCTTGCAGCAGAATCTGCCGCAGCGCTGCGCCGTCGCCACGGCCGGCGGCCTGGGCGGCAAAACCGGTGGCACCCATGCGCAAAAAGCCCATGGCCCAGGCGAGGAAGGTATAGAGGCTGGCGCCAACCGCCACCGCGCCCAACTGATGGGCGTGGGGCAGGTGGCCGATCACGGTGCTGTCGACCAGGGCCACCAGGGGCACGGAGATATTCGAGAGCATCATCGGCGCCGCCAGCGCCCAGACCCGCCGGTGGGTCGGGCGGTGGCGCCAGTCGTTAATCAGGGGGGACATGCGGGCTCCTTGCGAGAGCGGGCATTGTAGCCGCAGCGCACGTCTTCGCGGCGGCCGGGGTGCTTTTTAGCGGCAGGCGTGGCTCAGTGGACGACCCAGCTCAATAGCCACAGACCGAGCATCAGCCAAATGATGCCCATGATGATCGAGGCCCGCATAAAGGCTCGCACGGCCGAGTACAGCAGCATCAAGCCGATGATCAGCGCGGCGATGCTGATGATCGAGGTGTCCATGCCCAGGGTCCGCGACAGCCCGTCGACGAAGTTGCCGCCGGCGTGGGTCAGGGCGTTGAACAAACCACTTAGGCCATCGACGATAAACCGGATGACCGAGCCCAGGGCCTGGCCGAGCCATTCGAAAAAGCTTTCTACCTGCATGTGGGTGTCCTGATCAGTGAGTGGCTTGCTTGCCGGGTCTGTGACTTGGGCCGTTGGATCGGCTGCCGAGTTCCCTTCAAGCATAGAACTGCTGGCGCGCGACAGATGCCGGGCATTCTGCAGCAGCCGCCTGCCCGGGGATAGCGCTTGGCGCTTGCGTCCCATGCCCATCCCCCGGAAGCTATACGCCTTCAGGAGACCCCGATGAACCTAGACGAACTGACCCAACGCCTGCACGCCATTCGCGACCGCAATGACTGGCGGCAATTTCACAGCCCGAAGAACCTGGCCATGGCCGCCAGTGTGGAGATGGCCGAGCTGGTGGAGATATTCCAGTGGCTGAGCGAAGACCAATCCCGCCAACTGCCCGCCGATAAACTGGCCCATGCCGGCCAGGAAGTCGGCGACATCGTGCTCTATCTCTTGCTGCTGTGCAGCGAGCTGGGGTTGGACCTGGAGCAGGTGGTACGCAGCAAGCTGGCGGACAGCGAACGGCGGTTCAGCTGATGAGCGACCGTCATTTCGATCAGTTGGCGACCCGTTTCGCCGAAAAAATCTACGGCGGTGCCAAGGGCGCGATCCGCCTTGCGGTGTTGCAGGCGGATCTCGCCGAGGTGTTGCCGGATCGCCCGTTGCGGGTGCTGGATATCGGCGCCGGGCTGGGGCATATGTCGCTGTGGCTGGCCGAGCGCGGGCATCAGGTGACCCTGGCCGAACCCGCAGCGCCCATGCTTGAAGGGGCACGCCAACGTTTCGCCGATGCCGGGCAGGTGGCGACCTTTATCCAGGCGCCGTGGCAGGAGCTGCTGGGCCAGCTCACCGAACCCTACGACCTGGTGCTGTGCCATGCCGTGCTCGAATGGCTGGCCGAGCCCCACGCGATCCTGCCGGTGCTGCATCAACTGACGGCCCGCGATGGCTGGTTGTCGCTGGCCTTCTATAACCGCGATGCCTTGATTTACCGCAACCTGCTCAAGGGCCACTTCCGTAAGATGCGCAGCAACGACATGGCCGGCGAGAAGCAGAGCCTGACCCCGCAACAGCCCCTTGATCCACGGGAGCTGGCGGCGCAACTTGAGGGCCTGTGGACGGTCGAAACCCAGAGCGGGGTCCGGGTGTTCCACGATTACATGCCGGTGGAGTTCCAGGCCCGTGCCGAGCTGGTGGATGTACTGGAAATGGAACTGGCTCACCGTCGTCACCCAGGCTTTGCCGGGCTTGGGCGTTATCTGCACTGGATATGTCGTCCGGTCTAACGGAGCGCAACATGAACCGCCGTCTTGCTCTGATCCTGCTGTGCACCGGGCTTGCCGCCTGCCAGGGCAGCAACCCTTACGTCGCCAGTTCCACACCGATGCCGCCGGCGCCGCCGCAAGCGGCCAACACCTTCGACCGCAGCGCTTACCCGGCGCCACAGCGGGACTATGGGCGCTATCGCAATTGGGCCTGGCTCAACGGGCGCCTGCCCAGCGGCTCAGCCTGGGCCGACTCGGCCCAGGTGGCCGAAGCGGTAAGCAATGCTCTGGATCAACGCGGCTTGCGGCCCGTGCATGACAGCCGTCCGGCAGACCTGTGGGTGAGTGCCGACCTGCACCTGGAGAAGCGCCTGCGCCAGGAGCGGGACGACTACGGTTATGGTGGCTATGGCGGTTATAACCGTTACGGCAATGGTTACGGGATGTACGGCAGCGTGCCGGTGGTGCGCACCTACGAGGTGGAAGTGGTTGTGGTGCGGGTCAACCTATTCGACGGCGGCACCGGGCAACCGGTGTGGAGCGCCAGTGCCGAGACCAGCAGCGCAGGTAGCTTGAGCGAGCGCGCCGATGCCTTGCGCAAGGCTGTGGAAAAGGCCATGCAGGCGTATCCTCCCAGCTAGTGGCAACTGTTCAGGTCCCTGTCTTGAACCGGAGAAAATCATGTTCCGTCGTCTCGCTTTACTGGTCGCTGCCGTGCTGCTCAGTGCCTGCGCCGCCAACCAGGTCAACCATGACTTCGACGCCAGTCGCGACTTTGGCGCCTACCGCAACTGGAGCTGGAAAGAGCCTGGCCTGCAGTACCGGCCCGATGACCCGCGAATCAAGAGTGACCTCACCGAGCAGCGCATCCGCCAGGCGGTGGCCGATCAACTGGACCAGCGTGGCCTGCGTCCGGCCGCTGCGGGCAGCCGGGCTGACCTGAATGTTCAGGCCTACCTGATCGTCGAAGACCGCCAGCAGCAAGTCACTACCAACTATGGCGGCGGTTGGGGTGGCCCCTGGAATGGCTACTGGGGCGGGCCGATGTACAACGAGACGCGCACCATCGCCTACAAGGTGGCGACCCTCCAGATCGACCTGCTCGATGGCAAGGACGGCAAGCTGGTATGGCGCGGCAGCGACGAGCAGATGCTCAGCAGCACGCCCAACCCGGCCGATCGCAGCGCAGCGGTGCGCGCTACCGTGGCCCGGATCCTCAGTAACTACCCACCCCGCTAAACCTTTCCCCACGCCCGCAGGCACCACCAGTCGCCTGCGTCGGCGCCCGGCCTGCGTGCTGTTGCGGGCGTGTCTACACTGCTGAACATCCAGGGAAATAGCACCCGGCACAGCGCCGGTAAAGGAGTGCTCCGTGTATCGGTGTGTGCAGTTTTCCGGGCCGGGCCGCCAACGTGGCGCCATCGGCCTGATCGCGGCGGTGACTTTGGGTCTGGCACTGCTGTTCATGTTGCTGGTGATCGACAGCGGTCGGCTGTACATGGAGCAGCGTAAGCTGCAACGGGTCGCCGACAACGCCGCGCTGGAAGCGGTGAGCCGTGGCGGGAGCTGCCTGTCCGGGCTGACGGCCGCCGCCTATGCCGGGCAAAGCGCGGCCCGCAACGGCTTTGTGGTCGATGCCGATACCACCTTGGTGACCACCTGTGGCTCGCTGGTAACCGGGGCCAACAACCTGCGCACCTATACGGTGGACGCCACCCAGTCCTCGGCGGTCCGGGTGATCGCCAGCGACGCGGTCTCCACCAGCGTCGCGGCCGGCATCGGCGCGCTGTTCTCCGGCGGCCCGGCCAGCTTCAATACCCGGCTCACGGCCACCGCCGTCGCGGCCGTGCCCACCCCGTCCGTGGCGCAGTTGACCATCCGCAGTACCCTGTTGACGGTCAGTACCGCCCAGTCGAACCTGCTTAACCCGATTGTCGGCGGGCTGTTGGGCGGTAACGTGAGTGTCTCGGCCGTGGGGTGGAACGGCTTGCTCAACACCAACATCAACCTGCTCAGCTACCTCAATCAACTGGCGATCAACCTCAATGTGGCCGCCGGCAACTACACCCAGTTGCTCAACACCACGGCGACCGTCACCCAATTGATCCAGGCGGCGGCCACTGTGGTCCAGGCCAATGGCGCGACGGCCGACGTGATGACCGCCTTGGGCAACCTGCAACTGGCGGCGGCCAATGCCACGCCGGTCAAACTCGGTGATCTGCTCAACCTGCAGACCGGCCTGCCGACGACTGCACTGGATGCCAACCTGCAACTGTTCCAACTGGTACAGGCGATGGTGCAGTTGTCCAACAGCAAAAGCGCGGTGGCGGCGACCTTGCCGGCCAGCGTGCTGGGGCTGGCCAATATCACGGTGCAGGTCAAGGTCATCGAACCGCCGCAATTGTCGGCCATCGGCGACCCAAAACTGGCCAAGGCCAACCCTCAAGGGGCGAACCAGATCTACGTGCGCACGGCCCAGGTTCGCACCTTGATCACCGCCAACCTCACGGGGCTGGCCGGGGCCACCGGAATTGCCAATGCCTTGTTGGGGCTGGTGGGCAACCTGACCCCAACCCTCAATGGTCTGTTGGGCCTGAACCTGGCGGCGACCATCGATTCCCTGGGTTGCCTGCTGGGCGCCGGCTGCGATCAGATCGACCCGAGGCTATTACCATCGCCGCAACTGAACATCGCCCTGGATGCCGGCGCCGGCGAGACCTATGTCACCGATTACAGCTGCCCGACAGGCACGGTCGGAACCAAGAGTTTGACCGCGCATACCACCACTTCGGTGGCTGACCTGAAGGTCGGCAAGATTGATCCGACTAACGCCTTCTCCTCATCGGCCGAACCCACGGTGACGCCGTTGCCGGTAGTCGATCTCGGGGTCTGGACGTGCCACAAGATCCTCGGGCTCGGCAGCTGTGGTCCCGCGCGTACGGCATTTGCCGCCGGCGGGATCGGCCTGATGGTGCAGAGCAGCGTGGCGCAGACCAACCAAGACCTGGTGTTTTCCAGCGGCGCGCCGTTCGCGACACCGCCCAACGTCAAGCTGCCGCCGGCTTACCAGACTGCCGCCCCCAGCACCAACATCGTCGGCAGCCTGGCGGGCACCCTGGCCGGAGTTAACCTGGTGACCTACCAGCCGGTGGGCGCCAACCCCTTGGGTTCGATAGTCGCGGGTGTGGGTGGGCTGGTCAGCGGCGTCACCAATCTGCTGATGCCGTTGATCACGGGCGTGCTGAGCCCGTTGCTCGACCCCTTGCTCAACAATCTGTTGTCGAGCCTGGGGATCAACCTGATGGACGTCGAAGTTGGCGCCAACCTCACCTGCGGCCAGACGGGCAAGGCTTACCTGGTGATCTGATTGGCCGGGATAATCGGCAGCTCGATACAGAACCGCGCCCCTTCGGGGCTGTTCTCGACGCTCAGGTAACCGCCCATGTTTTCCACGATGCCGTAGCTCACCGACAGCCCGAGCCCTGTGCCCACGCCCACCGGCTTGGTGGTGAAAAACGGTTCGAAGATCCGCTCCAGCAGCCGCGGGTCGATACCGCCGCCGTTGTCCTCGACCCAGATCCGCACCTTATGCGCATCACGCCGGGCGTACAGGGCGATCCAGGGTTGGAACTCGGGCTGTTTCTCGCGCTTGCCCAGCAGTGCATCCCGGGCGTTGACCATCAGGTTGATCAGCACCTGCTCCAGTTGATCGGCGTAGCCCTGAACCAGCACCTCGAAACCGAAGTCGCTGATGCGCAACTCCACACCCTTGCCGTGCATGGCCTCGGCCAGCAACGCCAGCGTGCCGTCCACCGCTTGCGCCGGGTTGAAGGGCTGCTGTTCGATCTCCGAGCGCCGGCCGAACACCCGCATATGGTCCACCACCCGCGCGGCCCGTTGGACCTGGGCGTCGATGCGCTTGAGCTTGTCCTGCAGGTAATCGATCTGTACGTCGCCGTTACCCAGGCGTTTGAGGACATTGACGATGGCCATGCTCATCACATTCAGCGGCTGGTTGATCTCGTGGGCGAGGCCGGTGGCCATTTCACCGAGGGTGGCCATCTTCGCGCTCTGCATCAGTTGCAGTTGTGAGCGGCGTACTTCGGTGTTGTCGCGACCCACGGCCTGGACCTCCAGCAGTTGGCCTTGGGCATCGAACACGCCCCGATCCGACCAGACCCACCAGGCATGTTCGCGGCCTGGCAGTTGCAGGCTGATTTCCGCGGTGCTCACCGGTAAGTCGGGGCTGAGCCGGCCGATTCGCTGCAGGAAGGCCTCCCGTTGCTCGTCCGACAGCCACTGCCCGAGGTTGCTGCCGGGCAGGTCCCCGGGCGCGCACTCCAGGTACGCTGCCAGGGGCCGGTTGCCGAAGGTCAGGGTCAGGTCGGGTTGGTAGCGGCAGATCATCGCTGGCGAGTCTTCCACCAGAATCCGATAGCGCTCCTCGCTCTGCCGGACCTGCTCGGCGCTCTGGGTCGCGTCAGTGACGTCCAGCCATAACCCGACCGCTTCGGTCGGCAGGCCCAGGTCATCGCGCAGTAATTTGGCTTCGTCCAGCAGCCAGTGGTAGTGGCCCTGGCTGTCGCGCATTCGATAGCGGCTGCGCACCGTGCCTTCGCGCAGCAATTGCCGGGTGCGTTGGAAATACAGTTCGCGATCATCCGGATGCAGCCGCTCCGGCAGCGCGTCGTTCTGGCAGTCAGCCAGGGTCCAGCCCAGCAGCGGTTGCAGGCTATCGCTGAAAAAGCTGGGTTGCAGGGCGCCTTCGACGTAACGCTGGACATAGATCACCGCTGGCGAACTGGCGATCAGGTTGTTCAAGCGGGCACAGGCGGCAGCGGCCTGTTGCTCCTGATTCTTGATGTCGCTGATGTCGAGCATAAAACCCACCAGGCGCTGGCTTTCACCCACACCCAGGGCCTGGCCCTGGACCCGGTACCAGATCGCCGGCAGGCTCGGGTCCGGGCGCAGTAGACGCACGCACAGCAGCAGCGGTTTGCCCTGCTCGAGGTCGCGTAAGCGGCTACCCAGTTCTTGGCGATCGGCCGGATGCACCTGTTGCAGCCAATCCTCCAGGGGCAGGCGGGTGGGGCCGCTGTCCAGTAGCAGAGTGGCCGTCAGTTGCGGCGCCAATTGCACTTCGGCGCTGCGTGGGTACAGCTCCCACCAGCCGGTGCCGAGCAGATCCTGCAAGGCTTCGAAGCGCTCCAGGTGCTGATGGTGGCGTTGTTCCCGCAGGCGGCCGAGCAAGGGGCCGGCCACGGCCGCCGCCAGCATCAGCCAGTCGCGCTCACTCAATTGCGGCGCCAGATGCTGGACCGAATACGGCGCGCACAGCAGCCAGGCGGCCAGGCCGTGGTCGTCGCGATAGGGCACCAGGAAACCCTCATGATGGCCGAAGGCGCTGATCAGCCGTGGGTGCTCGCTCAGGCCATGGATCGGGTTCAGGTGCAGCGGCGCGTTGCCGCTCAAGCTGTCCAGGCCGGTGCCCAGCACCTGGCCGATGTGCCAGAGCTCGGGGGCGTCGTGGGCGGCGTAATAGCCGTGGATCTGCCAGCCCTGCTCCTGTTCGTCGAGCAGGGCCAGGGCGATACAGGGAACGCGCCAGCGCTGGGCCAGGCTTTGCAGTTGCTCGTTCAGCACCTCGGGCAGGCGCGTCATGCTGCACAGGCGCAACTGTTCGCTGATGTGCGCCGCCAACTGCTGGCAGTGCTCGCGCACGCGCGCCTGCTCGCGCTCTTCAAGCAGGTCGCTGATATCCAGCAATTGCAGGATCCAGCCCTCGGCCAAGGGTTGGACCCAGCCGCGCAGGTGCAGGGTCTGGCCCCCCAGGCGGTAAAAGTCCAGGTCCAGGGTCTGCCCGGACCAGTCGACTGGGTAGCCTTCGACGCTGGTGCGGCTGTGGGGCAACAGGAGTCCGCTCAGTAGCGGCGGCAGGTCGCTGGGCGCCTGTTGTTCCAGGGCGTGGCGCAACGGGCCGGCGATGTGCAGCACTCGGCCCTGGGCATCGAGCTGCAACTGCAAGCCGATAGCCTGGGGCGGAGTGAGAGGGGCTGGGGCCGCCTGGCGACCGAGGAGGCGGTCGAACAGGGTCTCTCCTGAACTCAAAATTGCAGGCTCGACGAGGCGGTCAAGGTGGTTGGCAGGCTGGGAACGGTGCCTATCCCGGGCAGCACCAGAAATGGCACCACCTGGTTCAGTTTGCTGGTGGGGTAGTTCACGCTCACGGTGAGCACGCCGCCGCTGTACACCGAGCTGTAATCGCTGGCGGCGAAGTTGAAGGCCGTGGGAATCCACGCCAGTTGGGTGGCGATCACCGAATTGGCGAGGTTTTGCACGGTGGTGCCGTAGTTGGCGGTATTGGGGTCGACCGCCACCGCGCGCCGCACGGCTTCAGCGGTGGCCTCATTGAATGACTGCATCATCAGCAGCGGCAGGCTATAGCTGACCAGGCCATAAAACACGGCAAAAAAAATCACGAATACCGCGGCGAACTCAATCGCCACGGCGCCTTTTTGCTTGCGGGGGAGGCTCGATTTCATGGCTGCGTCTACCCTGACAATGGCTGCCTGATAATGAGCATAGGACCATTCCGCCAAAAGGGACGTTTTTTACCGGATGCCGTATTTCGTACTGTTTATCTGGCTGGCGCTATGCGCGGCGCAGGACATCCGCCAGCGCCATATCGCCAATAGCCTGACCCTGGGAGCGGCAGCGCTGGCCCTGGTTTACCTGTTATGGACCGGCCACACCTGGCTCGGCGCCCACGCGGCGCAGGGTGGTTGGGCGCTGCTGCTGGCCCTGGCGTTCACCTTGCCCGGCTACGCCATGTCGCGCATGGGGGCGGGGGATGTGAAGCTGCTGGCGGCGTTGGGGTTGGCTACCGATCATCTGCATCTTTTAGGCACCTTTATTGGTGCCGGAGTCAGCAGCCTGCTCTGGGTGCTGCTAGCGCCAAGAGTCTGGCCCCATATAAGTCAGAGACTTAGGCAGCGCCTGCAATATCTTGATCCAAAGCAGTCAAAGAAATACGCCTTCGCGCCTTTCATCCTGGCGGGAATGGTCTTGACTGTCCTCTGGATCCACTAGTCACCATGCCCTCTAGCGCTATGTACATAGTCGGAAAGTAGGTCTAGGTTTAATTTGTGTGTCGGCCCTTATGGCGGGCGGGACAGGAGCGGTCAGGCTCTAGCTGACCAGGCATGGAGTTACATGTGAACAAGCCTAGATTGCAGATGAAGGTGCTCGTCGTCGACGACCAACCGTTGATCGTCGAAGAACTCTGCGAGTTTCTCGACAGCAGCGGTTACCGATGTGTCCCCTGTGAGTCAAGCCGCGAGGCCATCGAGCGTTTCAGCGAAGATGCCGAGATCGCCCTGGTGCTCTGTGATTTGCATATGCCGGATCTGGATGGCATCCAGCTGGTGCAGGAGCTGCAACGCATCGCCGGCAAACAACGGGTGTTCGAGGCCATCATGCTCACCGGGCGGGCCGAAAAGCAGGACGTGATCAAGGCCTTGCGCGCGGGGATTGCCGACTACTACCAGAAGCCGATCAATCTGGACGAATTGCTCGAAGGCCTGCAACGCCAGGAAGTGGCCCTGCAGGAACGGCAAAAAAGCCTGCAACTGGGGCACTTGAACCAGAAACTGCAATTTCTTTCCGAATCCATCGACGACCTCTACCAGGACCTCGACAAAGTGCGCCGTGCGCCGCAAACGGTTCGTGGTGAGGGTGCGGAGCCTGCCAGCGACACTGAGGCGATTGAGATTCCGGCCATTTTCCTCCAGTTATCACCACGTCAGCTGGATGTGGCGCGGCTGGTGGGCAAAGGCCAGACCAACTATCAGATTGCCTGTGAGCTGGGCATCACTGAAAATACCGTGAAACTCTATGTGTCCCAAGTGCTGCGCCTGACCCATATGCATAACCGAACCCAATTGGCCCTGGCGCTGTCACCGAGCAATTCGGGGTTGCGCCAGCGCGGGGTCACCGCTCACTAGGGCAGCGGACCCCCGGCCATGACCTGCCGGTCTCTTACTTGGTCGAGACCTTGCCGCCTGCGTCCGGATCGTAGAAGTCCGGAATTTCGTAGTTGTATTTTTTCAGCCAGCGCTGCAGCGCCAGTTCACGCTCGGTGGGTGTGGCGGTCTGTGGAATCCGTGAGGCGACCTTGTTGCGATTCTGCAACAGCAACCAGCCTTCAGTTTCCTGTTGCTGGGCCGAGGCCGGCCCCGGCTCTATGGCCTTGGCGGTTACGGGCAGCATCAGCAGGGCGATGCAGCAGAGCGTCTGCGGCTTCATCATGGGTACTCCTTTGGCTTACTTGATATTCGGTGACAACGGATCGTCGACCACGGCGACCTGGCCCTTGCCCGCCGAACGGCCGGCAGGCGCCTTGAGTTTCTGTGCGTGCTGCTGGGCCTGGTTGAATTGCTCGGGGCTCAGGCCGGCGCGGCTGACCACCTCGGCCGCCTGTTGCCAGTTGTCCTGGTAGATCAGCAGGGTTACCAGGTTGACCGCTGCCAGTGGGTCGTTCTGCTTGAGTTCGATGGCAGTGAGGAACTCGAAGCGTGCGTCTTCCAGGCGCAGTTGATTGAGGTAGACCACGCCCAGGTCGTTGCGGATTTTTTCATTGGTCGGCGCCAGGAGTGCAGCGCGTTGCAGATGGGCCTGGGCCTGGCCGTTATCGCCTCGGCCGGCGGCAATTTGCCCGAGACCGTGCTCGGCGTCGGCCGCCAGGCAACTGCCCAGCAGGCTGCGATACAGCGGCTCGGCTTCGCTACGGCCCAGCAGCCGGTAGACCTTGGCCTTGCGCAGGCGCACGGCACCGAGGTTTTCCGGCAGGCTTTGCAGGTTGGCCAGGCTGGCGTGCAGCTTGCCTTCATTGGCCATATCGTCGGCCAGGTTCAGCGACAGTTCCTGATCGGGGCTGGGCGTGGCGCAACGGGTGGAGGAGGTCAGGGCGGCCCAGGATGTTTGCCCATTGCTGGCGCAACCGCTGAGTAGCATCAGGCTTGCCACGGCAATCAATACTTTCATCATTTTCCCCTAGGAAGCAAAAGCTCGGGCGATGGCGGTGAACCCAGGCCCGGCCAATACGATCAGCAAGGCCGGAAATAAAAACAGCATCATCACCACCGACATCTTGGCCGACATCTTCGAGATGTATTCCTGTAGGCGCGTCAGGCGCCGGTCGTCGAGCAACTGCTTGAGCGACTGCAACGACTTCATCGCGCCGCCGCCCTGCTGGATCAGTTGCTGGAGGATTACGCAGGTGTCGGTGAATTCATCGACCGCCAGCAGCACGGCGGTCTGGTTCAGTTCGTGGCCCAGCTCCAGGCCGGAGTCGACCCGGCTCAGGATCAGCCGCAACTCGAAGGTCAATTGCGGCAGCAGCTTTTGCCCTTCGCTGGCGAGTACGCGCAGGGCCTGTTCCACCGCCATGCCCGACTCGAACAGAATGCGCAGCAGCGGGATAAAGGTGGAGATCTCGACGGCGATCAGTTTCTGCCGCCGCTTGGCCAGGTAGGCCAGAGCCCGTTTGGGAATCAGGTAACCGACACCCGCCGCCAGCAGGGGTGCCAGCCATTTGTTGTCGGCTTGGGGAAACAGCAGTTCCTGGACAATCAGCGCCACGCCCAGCACCAGCAGCGGCACGCCGATCTGGCAGGCGGCGAACAGCGAGCGCTGGCTGGCGCGGCGCCAACCCATGCGGTTGAGCAGGGTCAGGGTCTCGCTGTCGATGCTCACCGAGCGCTGGCCGAAGCGGCTGTCCCCCAGTATCCGCAGCCAACTGCTCAAGCGGTTATCACGGACCATATGGCCTTGCAGGCGCTGAGTCACCTGCCGTTCGCGCCGGCGTTGTTCCAGCAGGCTGTTGGCGACCAGTAACAGGGCGCCGAGAAACAGCAGGGCACTTGCCAGGAGAGCCATCTCAGATACTCCGCAACATGCGCCACAGCGCCAGGCAGCCAAACACCTGCAGGAAGATAGCGGTGATCAGCATGTTCCTGCCGCTGGGGTCGTTCCACATGCCAAGCATGTAGCCAGGGTTGGTGGCCATGAAATACATCACCAGGAGCAACGGCAGGGCGCCCAGGACCCAGGCGGTCATGCGGGTTTCACCGGTCAGGGCGCGCAGTTGCCGCGCGCCCTGGTCGCGCTCGCGAATCAGCTTGATCAGGTTTTCCAGAAGTTCGCTGGCGTTGCCGCCATAACGGTGATTGACCTTGAGCCCAAGGGCGAACATACGCAGCTCGTCCTGATCGTACAGCTCGGCAAAATCATGCAGCGCCTCCGGTAGGTTGATCCCCAGTTGCACGTTGCGCTCGACACGGCCCATGGCTGTTTTCAGGGGCGGGCTGCTGGCGTCGATGCTGCCCAGTACCGCATCGGCCAGGGTGCGTCCGGATTTCAGGCTGCGCACGGTGTGGTCGAGCAACTGCGGCAATTGCTCGATCATGCGTCTGACTCGGCGCTGATACAGCCAGGCGACGTAGGCGCGCAGGACCAGAGGCGGCAGCAACACCAGGCACAGCGCGCCGACCCAGCCCGCCGCTGCCACGGCCAGCAGCACCGAGAGCCCCCACAGGACCAGCCACAGCCCCAGGCGTTCGGTGGGGTGTCCCAGGCCGGCCCGGAGAAAGGCCCGTTCGAGGCTGGTCCAGGTGGTTTTCTCCGGTATCAGTTCCGGTTGCCCTTTGGCCAGGCGATTGAGCACCTTTTCGGTGTTGGTCTTGCGGATGCCGTTGTAGAACAGCCACAGCGATAGGCTCAGGAGCACCAGGCAAATCAGGGCCAGCAAGGGACCGATCATGGGCTCGCTCCGCTTCAGTTAAGGCTCAGGTCATGTTCGCGGCGCAGCTTGTCGCCCGCCGGGTTGATCGCCTCGCGCAGGAAGCCGAAGCCGTTGCGTCGATCGAGTCGAAACAGGGTGTTGGTGACGTAGGTGTCATCGCGTACGCCCACCACCTCCACCACTTCACTGACACAGCGCCGGCCATCGGGCATGCGCGTCAGTTGGATCACTACATCGAGTGCGGCGCAGATCATCTGGCGCAGGGTGCGTTCGGCGATCTGGCGTCCGGTCAGGCCGACCAGGGTTTCCAGGCGCAGCAAGGCATCCTGGGCGTTGTTGGCGTGCACGGTGCTCATGGAGCCGTCGTGGCCGGTGTTCATCGCGGTCAGCACGTCGAGCACTTCAACACCGCGGATCTCGCCGAGGATGATGCGGTCCGGGCGCATCCGCAGGGCGTTGCGGATCAGGTCGCTGGCTTTCACTTCGCCATGGCCTTCAGCGTTGGGCGGACGGGTTTCCAGGCGCACCACATGGGGATGGCCCAGTTGCAGTTCGGCCACGTCCTCGATGGTGACCAGGCGTTGATGCGGGTTGATCAGCTGGCTGAGGATATTGAGCAAGGTGGTCTTGCCGGTCCCGGTGCCGCCGCTGATAAGGATGTTGCAGCGTTTGCCCACGGCCTCCTGGAAAAACTCGAAGATCGACTGGTCGATGGTCTGCATGGCCACCAGGTCGGCGCTCTTGAGCATGTCCTTGCGAAATTTTCGAATCGACAGGCAGGGGCCGTCGAGAGCGATCGGCGGGATGATGGCGTTGACCCGGCTGCCATCGGGCATGCGCGCATCCACCATCGGCGAGGACTCATCCAGGCGTCGGCCGAGTGGCGCGAGGATCCGTTGCATCACCCGTTCGACATGGTGCGCATCGATGAACCGCAGGTCGCTTTGGTGCAGCACGCCCTCGCGCTCGACGAACACCCGGTGCGGGCCGTTGACCAGGATCTCGGTCACGGCGGGGTCCCGCAACAACACTTCCAGGGGGCCGAAACCGGTCAGCTCATCGACGATCTCTTCGGCCAGGCGCTCCATTTCATAGCGGGAAATCGCCAGGTGCATGCGGGCGATGTACTCCGCCACCTTGTCGGTGACGAACTGCGAAAGGTTCTGCCGCGAGCCTTCCAGCAGGTTTTTCCCGGACTCTTCGATGGCGTCGATGATGTAGCGGTGCAGAACCAGTTTCAGCCCTTCGTGGTCGGTGTTGCCGACCGGTCCGCACGCTTGCTGGGCGCCGAACAGTTTTTCTCCGTTCATTTGCTACCTCGCATTCGGTCGAGCCAACTGGACTTGGGTTTGACCAAGCCTTCGGAACGCTTGGCCAGGCGCTCGCCGAGGACGCGCAGGGACTGGGTGAGGCCTTCCCGGGGGGCCATTTCAAACAGGGTGACCCCTTGATTCTTGGCGTTCAGGCGCACCTCCGGGCTATGGGCCAGGGCTGCGATCACCTCCAGGCCGAAGGTCTTGCCCAGGGTGTCGGAGTCTGGGGCGACATTGCGCAAGTAGCGGTCCACCAGCAGCCGTGCATGGTCCAACTTCATGCCTTTTTCGCGCCACAGATTGAGCACCGCGAGGTTGCGTCGGCAGTCCAGGACGCTCTGGTCGGTGCACCACAGCAATTTGTCGCAATGGCTGACGAAGGTGCGCAGGGCCTCGCTGTCGTGCTGCCCGGTGAGGTTCACCACGATGTGCTGGAAGTGCTGGCGCAGGGCACTGAGCAGCATGTATAGCTCGGCGGCGCTGGTGCGTTCGAGGGGCTCGTCGTTGGCTGCATAGGCGAGGATCCGCAACCCGGCCTCGGCGGCGGTGAAGGCGCTGTCGATCAGGGTCGAATCCAGGCGGCGCAGGTGGCGCAGGGCATCGCCGAAGTGGAACGAGCTTTCCAGTCCCAGCAGCGCCAGGCTATCGCCAGGCGGCAGGCCCAGGTCCAGCAACAGGGTCTGTTGCCCGCTTTTTTGCACCACCAGCGCCAGATGGCTGGAGAGCAGTGCGCCGTCGGTGTCGCTCTTGGTGCCGTAAAGCACCGTCAGGCCGCCGAGCAGGGTGCTCGGCGCTACCGGAGGCAAGCGCTTGCTCAGGCGCCTGACCAGGCCGGCGACCTCGCTGGAGCGGGAGCCGTAGGCGACAAAATCCCGCGCGCCGGCGCGCATCGCATTGAGCACCAGTTGATTGTCCATGCCGTCGCCCAGCGCGACGATGGCCAGCATCGGTTTCGCTTCCAGGGCGCCCTCGATCAAGGCCGACTGGGCCACGACGTGTTCGCGGTCGAGGCCGATGAACACCAGGTTGGCGAAGGTAACGTCGACCAGGGCCAGCAGCTCGTCGAGGCTGCCGCCCCCGGCACTTACCACTTGGCCCAGAGGCGCGAGGGCACCTTGCAGCCACTCCAGGTCGGTGTCGTTGCGGGTGATGGCAAGAAAGGTCTGACTCAGGCTTTGGCTCATTGCGATAATCCACTGCGTTTATCGAAGTTGCCGTTTTCCAGGAAGAACATGCGGTAGAAGTTCGGGTCGTAGTTGCGCAGGCGCTCGCCGGGCAGGGACGGCAGCCGGGCGTCGGCTGCCAGCGGCTGGACCAGGTGCGGGGTGACGATCATTAGCAGCTCGCGTTCTTCGCGGCTGATGTTGGTGTCGCGGAAAAACGCGCCCAGCACCGGGATATCGCCCAGACCGGGAAATTTGTTCACCTGGGAGCTGTTGCGGGTACTGATCAGGCCGCTGATGACGAAACTCTCGCCGTCGGCCAGGGAAATACTGGTGTCGGTGCGGCGTATGGTCAGCGCCGGAACCTGAGTGCCAGCGATGGTTACGGCGTTGCTGTAGTCCAGCTCGCTGACTTCCGGGGCGACCTTCAGTGAGATGCGCCCGCGGTCGACGATGGTCGGGGTCAGGGTCAGGCGGATCCCGAACTCCTTGTATTCGATGGTCACGCTGTCGCTGCCGGCGCTGGGTACCGGAATCGGAATCTCGCCCCCCGCCAGGAAGCTCGCACTCTGTCCGCTGAGGGTCACCAGGCTGGGGCGCGCCAGGGTGTAGGCAAAGCCGCTGCCTTCAAGGGCATTGATCAGGGTCAGCACCCGGCCGTTGCCGAAACCGAGGTTGAAGCTGCCGTTGTCCAGGGGAATGTTGGTCCGCGCGCCGCCAAAGGTTGGGGTGGTGCCCCCGGTATTGGGCATGGTTCCAGGGGCGCCGAACAGGAAGTTGCCACCGCGGCCGAAGATCGAGGTGCTGGCCTCCTTGAGCTTGGTGCGGCTGACCTCGACAAAGCGGATATCGGTCTGGACCTGACTTGGCAGCAGCGGGTCTTGCGAAGCCAGTGCCGCGCGCCCAGTCATGTCTGCCGTCGCCCGCCCCTGGACGAACACCATGCTCTGGCGCGGGGTTTTGGTGCAGGCGGTCCAGACCATCAGGGTAGTGGCGCCCGGCGCCATGCCTGTCAGCAGGAACGCTTTATCGCCGTTGGCGTGAACATCGGCGATTTTTGGATCGCCCACCGCCAGGCGGGTGATGGCCACCGGTGAATGCAGTTCCTGTTGCAGGCCTTCACCGACTTCCAGCACGGTGGGTAGCGGGGCCAGTCCGCCGCAGCCTGTGGTACTGGCGGCCAGTGCTTGACCCAGCGGCAGGCTGGCGAGCATCAGGGTCAAGAGTGCCGCTTGGGACATCAGCATGGAACGACTGCGCATGTGTGCATCCTTGCATCAGGGCGTTTGTTGGGTGACCTGGTTGCCGCGAATGACCTCGACCGCACGACGGGTTCCGCCGCCATGGGCCACCGGGCGGGGCGGGCCGCTGCCGAGGGCCAGTTGGGTGAACTGGAACAGGCTGCTGTTGGCGGCGTCGATAGTGGCCAGGGAGTCCTGATCCCCGGCCCAATAGCGCGCCAGGCGCTGTTCCTCGCTGCTGCGCACGGCCAGGCGCAGGGTGCCGACCTGGGTGGCAAGCATCATCCGGCTCAGCAGTTGTTCAGGCACTGCCAGTACCACCGTGCGTGCGGCCAGCCGCCGTTGGTCCTGCTTGATTCTTTCATCGGCGCTCAGCGCCGGGGAGGCTGGTTTACCGTCGTTGGTCAGGCCCAACTGCTCGCCGACGGCCAGTACCCGCATCGCCGGCACGGCAATCTGCGCCGATTGCTGGAGGTTGCTGGCGTCCTGGCGCAGAAACAGCAACACATCGACGTAATCGCCCGGACTCAGCTGGCCGGCGGCGCCTATCACCTCGTCCACCGCCACCGCCAGGGCGCGCTCGTCGGGGTGGATCATGCGGGACAGGGCACCGCCAGTGCTGAAGCTTTCATCGTTGAGCCAGGTACCGCCGGTCAATGCTCGCCAGGGCGTGCGCCCAACGGCCTGATCGATGCTGGTAAGGCTGCCGGGGGGCACGGTGCGCAGCCGCTCCAGGGTCAGGTCGGCGGCGTTGAGGGCAACAAACGGCGGCACATCATGGGCCAGGACCACCACTGGTTGGCGGGTCTGGTCCTCGGCCATGGCGACGGTTTTTTCTACGGTGTCAGAGGGCGTGGACTGGGCGATCGGGGCTGGTGGCGGGGGCTGGCGGCTGACGACCAGGCCCCAGTAACCCACGAAGACCGCACCCAACAGCAGCAGCCCGGCCAGAATCATGGTGACGCGACTGTTCATATTAGGTTCTCCCTTTCCCGCTGCACTACTAAGCCTGCGCTTGTCTAGGCTTGCGCTTGCAAATGACTCAACTACACAAATAAAGCAGCTATGAACATGCAACTATTTCGCTATTTGAAGGTAGCCCAGCTAGGACGAAACGCCATTACTCCCCTGAAAATAACTAACGAATGTATGAGGCGCGCCATCGAATCAATGGTTTTCTGGCGTCAACCGTCCAATTAATACTTAGTGATTAATCAGTTATTACAGTTGTTGGTCCGCCGATTGTTGACAATGCTCTGGTTGCACAAGCGGTTAATGTTGCAGCGCAGTAGTGTTATATCGGCGCCCTTGGCGCAAGGAGAAAAGTAAGATGATTCTTCAATATCTGATACTTAGAGCACGTCTTTTCTTCGATCGAACCGAAGGTGCCTCAGCGATCGAGTATGCGATTGTGGTAGCGATGGTGGCGGTTATTGTGGTGGCGTTCGTGACCCCCATGGGGGCCCGGGTCCTGGCCATTTTCAACAACATTCTGGTCGCCCTGGGAGGTACCGCCGTCACTCGTCCAACGCCATGACAGCAAGCCAAGCCCGAGTCGTTCATGTTGTAGCCTGATGGATGTCATCAACCGGGAACGCTCGGTTTCCGGTTGATTGGCCATTGCGAGGTCTACCTATGTTTCTGGACCCTCTTTTACTTCGCGCTCGCCTGTTCTTTTCCGATACACACGGTGCATCGGCAATTGAGTACGCGATTGTGGTTGCCATGGTCGCGGTGGTGGTCGTGGTTTTCATTACCCCCATGGGCGATCGGGTGCTGGCGATATTCAACAACCTGCTGGTGGCTCTGCAAGGCACGGCGGTGGCCCGTCCTGTGCCTTGAGGCCGATGGTTGCCCGCAGCTGAGACCTCCCCAATCTTCAGCACCAAGGTGTTGCTCATGACTGCTTCATCGTCTCCACGCCAGCAGCTTCTCCTCGTGGATGACGAGGAGGATGCATTGCTTGAACTGGCCGAGTTGCTGGAGGGGGAAGGCTTTTGCTGCTTCACGGCGACCTCGGTGAAACTTGCCCTGGCTCATCTCACGCGTCATCCCGACATCGCACTGGTCATTACTGATCTGCGCATGCCCGAGGAAAGCGGGCTGTCGTTGATCAGGCGCCTGCGCGAGCACACCTCGCGCCAGCATCTGCCGGTGATCGTCACGTCCGGACATGCCGACATGGACGATGTCAGCGATCTGTTACGTCTCCAGGTACTGGATCTGTTTCGCAAGCCGATCTATCACGTGCGGCTGCTGGAAACTCTCGATAACTTGTTTCCCCAGCCAAAGTTGCACTTGGTGGGGCCGCACTAGATGCGGATGGCACTGTGGCTGAGTGTGGGCTAGTTGGGGGAGGGGCGGAAACCCGTGTAAGGATTTCGATACTTTTAAGTGTGAAATGATTGTTCAAGTTCATACAGAATCGTTCATAAAAACCTATTAGTCAGCAACAAAACAACCCGCCAGGTGCGGGTTGTTTTTGTGGGGGTTCAACTAAAGCTGGTAACTGAAACTCAAGGTGTAGCGGGGACGTCGATTGTAAGTGTCCAGGGCTTCATCGGACATCGGCTTGGCGATCTCAAGGGCGATGTTGTAGTACTTGGCGTCACCGAAGCGCAGGCCTGCCGCTGCCGAAGACATATCGCTGCCCTTGACCTGCAGTTCGTTGAACCAGGTTTTCGCCCGGTCCAGCACTACATAGGGTTGCAGCACCCTGACCCAGGTGCCTTCGCGATTGAAGCTGTAGTTGACCTCGTAAGCCACGCCCCAGCCCTTGTCGCCCAGGCCCTGGTCGTCCGGGTAGCCACGGCCGAAGTTCTGCCCGCCGAAGGTGGCGCGTTCGCTGTCCGGTACCGTGTCATCGGTCCAGTACAGCGCCGCCGACATCACACCCTGCCAATTGTCGAAAAACTTGTCACTCTGGACCCCGGCCAGGCGCAGGCGGAAGAAGTCCAGGTCCAGCTTGTTGTCGGTCGTCGCCCCCATGCCATCGATACCCTGATACAGCCCGGCGCTGAGGATGCGCAGTTGGCGTGGATCGGATTTGCTCCAGTCGCCTTCAAAGGCCACGGCGCGGGTATTGGTTTTTTCATCCAGGGTCAGCGAGGTACCACGCACCTTGTAACGGGTCTTGTCGTTGATCGCATACAAGCGTGCGCCTGCGCTGAGCATTTCGTTGGGCGAGGCAATGAAGGGGTGGGTCAGGCCGATCGAAAATCGATCGTTCTCGCGGTGTGGATCCAGCTCCAGGCCGTTGCCCAACTGCAGGCTGGCGTGTGGGTCGGCGCGGTAACGGGTGCCGTAGAGCACCAGTTGGGTGCCTTCGGCGTTGATGAACTGGTTGTAGTCCACGCGGTAGTACTTCTCGTGGTCCTTGCCCGGGGGGAACAGCCCGCTGATGCCCAGTTGCTCGCCCATGGAGGTTTGCGAGTTGCTACTCACTCCCAGCAAGGCTTGCAGGCCATTGCGATTGTCCTCGGTGGTGCCCAGGGTGCTGGTGAAAGGCTTGCGGCTGGCCTGGGCAATCAGGTAGGTCGCACCATCGGTGGTACCGGGGGGCGGAACCTGTGCTTGCAGGGTCACCCCTGGTATCCGGCTCATGAGGGTGGTGTAGCGTTCGAAGGTCTTGCGTGTCAGTGGCCGTTCGGCCTTGAGCTTGGCCACCAGCTTGTCCAGGTAGGCCGAGACCGGGCCGATATCGCCCTGCAACTGATAGTCCTTGATGTAGCCCTCCACCAGCACCACACGCACCAGGCCCTGGTCGAAATTCTGCTGGGGCAGGAAGGCGTAGGACAGCAGGTAACCATCCTGCTGATAGCGGCGGGTGATAGTGCGCGTGGCTTCGATCAGTGCGCCAAGGTTGCTTTCGTGGCCGATCAGCGGCTGGTAGATCGCCGCCAGTTCTTCGAGAGGGTAGAGGGTGCCGCCCTCGATCTGCAGTTTACGGATGGTGATCTTGGTGCCCGTCATCAACGGTTGCCCCTGGGCGGCATTCGGTTCCGGCAACTGCAATTGCGGGGAGGCCTGGCGATAGGCATCGGCCGGCAGGTTGGGCTGGGGCAGATTGCGGATGGTGTCGTTGCTATTGAGAAAACGCGGGAGGGAGTCGGCGTGAACGTAAGAGCAAAAGCCCAGTAACAGCAAGGAAGCCAAAGCGCGCATAGGACACTCCATGGTCAAACCGCAGCATTGCGAAAAATCTTCAGTCGAGTCGTCCGTCAGGATCTTGGTCGAGATGGGGAGCGCGGGACTGTTTTACTCTAGGAAGAAAAAGACGAGAGACTCATCTGAATCTCTCGTCCCAACCAAGCGTAGGCGCTGTAGGTAGGGCCGTCGAATCGGCCAGGTGCAATTTATTTTTTGCCACCCAGGGCGCCGGTCAAGCCGCCGAGTACTCCACCCAGGCCACCCAGGCCGCCAGTACCGGTGGCTGTGCCGCCGCCGGTGACCAGGCCTCCGACCGAGGCCACGGTGCCACCCAGGCTGGTGACGGTTTGGCCCAGGGAGCCGGCCACTGGGTTGGCGTTGCCTGCGCTGAGCGTGGTGCCGACACCGCTGACTGCGCCGCCCACTTGGCCCAGCAGGCCGCTGACCGGGCCACTGAGGCCGGTGGCCGCCCCGACTTGTTGGGTCAGGCCGGCGACGCCGCTGGTGACCGGGTTTAAAGCCGAGCCGAAGTTGCCGCCGACGCTGGCCAGGGGAGCGCTGACCACCAAGTTGGGGCTGCCGCTGCCGCCGAGGGCGCCGCCCACCGAAGCGATCAGGCCGCCGATCGAAGCACCGGCCACGCCGCCGGCGCTGACCACGCCATTGCTGTTGCCAGCGTTCAGGCCGTTGCTGAGATTGGCCACTGCGCCGCCCACGGTTTCCAGCAGGCCGTTGTTGCCGGTGCCACCTGTCCCCGTGCCGTTGGTGCCGACATAGCCGCCGGCTTTGCCGGCTACCGTAGCGACGTTGCTCAGGGCGCCACCGAGGGTATTGGTGAGTGGGTTGCCATTGCCGGCATCGGTGACTTTATCGCCGGCTCCGTCCACAGCCTGGGCGACACCGTTGAGTAACCCTTTGACCGGTGCGCCAAGACCGGTTGTGCTGCCGACTTTGCCGGTCAAGCCCTCAGCCAGGGTAACCACGGGCACCAGCACATTGTTGCCCACGCCATCGGTCAAGTTGCCGACCGGGCCGCTGCTGGTAACGGTGTTGAGGGTGTTGCCCAGCATGGTCACTTTGTCGCCTACGCCGTCCAGCACCGGGGCGACTTTGGTGACGATACCGCCCACCAATGGAACGCTTTGGGTGGTGGTGGCGAGTTTGCCGCTGAGGTCGGAAACACCGTCGCCGACATCGCTCACTACGTTGCCCACGACAGCGGTGGTTTTGCTCAAGGCTTTGGGGTCGGTGCCCAGTTTGCCGAGGCCGTTGGTCAAGCTGGAGCCGACGGTGTCGACCACATTGCCGGTGGTGTTGACCGCGCTCTGGACCACGCCGCCAACCACTGGAACCGCGGCCAGTGAGTCGCCCAGGTCGCTGACGCCGGTGCCAACGCCGCTGACGGTACTGCCGACGGTGGACACCAGGCTGCTGGTGACCAGCGGCGTGGTGGTGCCGCCGGTTCCGCCTGTACCACCGGTTCCGCCCGTGCCGCCACCTGTACCTCCAGTGCCTCCGCCGGTACCGGTGGTGCTGTCGGGGGTCGAGCTGCTGGAGCTGCTTTTGTGGCCGCCACCGCCGCTGCTGCAGCCTGCCAGGCTGAGCGTGAGGATAAGGGTTACTGCCGTGCTTGCTTTCAACCAAACGTGAGCGTTCATGAGAGAAATTCCTTGCACCTGTACAACGTTCGTTGTTTTCGATAGCCCTCCAGTTCTGTGGCTGGAGATGCCTTCGTCCGTTGTCTACATAAAAGGCTCAGGGGCTGTTTCCCACCATTCTCAACTTGGTATTAACAACTTATATATTCGCTCTCCGGTCTCACGTAGTGACTAATACCAAAGGCAGGAGTGGCGGGTTTTTTATGCGAAAAAAGCCTTTAAAAACAAGGGTTTTAAGTTTTATGCTGGCTGACGTCGGGCGGCTTAAAACTTAAGTTATATATATACAATTAATCATTGGATTCAGCGTTCAAGGCACGGGGTGCATGGTTTTCAAGTGTTGACGAGTTACGCCAATCTTTATGCGCGGGCGGATTAACCTATACTGCGCAACCCAAAATCCTGCCGGAGAACGTTATGCCCGCCCCAGTCTGGTGGCTGTTGTGCCTGCCTTTTATTGCCGGTGCCTTTTTGCCCCTGCAAGCCGGAATCAATGGCCAGTTGGCCAAGCAGGTCAGCAGTGTGCTGGCCGCCGCACTGATTTCCTTTTTTGTCGGGACCCTGGCGTTGTTGGTGCTGGTGATGATGCAGCGTGAAGTGCCGAGCCTGGGGGCGCTCAAGGGCCTGACCTGGTGGCATTGGAGCGGTGGCTTGCTGGGCGCTTTTTTCATTACCACGGCAGCCTTCGCCGGGCCGCGGATCGGCGCCATGTTGTTTATGTCCCTGGTCCTGGCGGGCCAGCTGGGTATGGCGCTGGCCCTGGACCACTTCGGCTGGGCCGGCTTTCGCGAGGCTCCGATCAGTATCGGCAAGGCCGCCGGGCTGGTGTTGATCCTGGCGGGCGTGTTCCTGATTCGCCGCGGTTAAGGCGGCCCCTCAGGCAATCGGGCGCCAGGTGCCGAGCATGTGCTGCAACTCACCTGCACCCACCAGTTGCAGATCGCCACTTGAGCCTGGCGCGCTGCTCAGCAGCGTGACCTCGCTGGGCAGACGCACCGGTTTCCTGAATTCCACGGCAATCTCGATATTCGCCGCCGGCAGATGCTTGGCCAGCGCGGCCAGGGTACGTGCCTTGTTCCATAGGCCATGGGCGATGGCCTGGGGGAAGCCGAACAATTTGGCGCTCACGGCACTGAGGTGGATCGGGTTGTAGTCGCCGGACACCTTGGCATAACGCCGACCGATGTCCGCCGGAGCTTGCCAGCGCGTCAGCTCTTCAAGGGCGGCGGGTGCCTGCTGGCTATCGGCCGGTGGCGTACCGGGCAGTTCCACCCCTTTGCACAGCATCCGGCTCTCGGCTTCCCAGAGTGGACCCAACTGGTCGTCGACCTGGGTGATGACATCGAACACCGCGCCCTTGGCATGGGCTTGCAGATTGCGCACTCGCACCCCGACCAGCAGCCGGCCGACACCGCCCAGGGGGCGGATGATGCGGATCCGGTTGGCCAGGTGAATCAGCCCCAGCAACGGGAACGGGAAGTCCTTGGCGGTCAGCAACTGCATCTGCAAGGCGAACGCCAGCACGTGGGGATAGGTGGGTGGCAGCAGGCCGTTCTCGGCAAAGCCGCAGACCTTGCGATAGGCCGCGAGGTTGTTCGGCTCGACCTCCAGCCACAACCGCAGGCCGGATTCAGGCAGCTCGGTGCCGGTGATCTTGCGGCGCAGGGCGGCCCGCAGGTACAGCTCGGGCAGCTTGGGTGGGGCGTCGAGGTGGTGCCAATGTTCAGCCATGGTCATGCTCCCAATACGCTTTGCCCACAGACCCGCAGGGCTTGTCCGGTGACCGCGCCGCTGCCGGGCTGGGCCAGCCAGGCCACGGCCTCGGCAACGTCCTGAGGCAGACCGCCCTGGCCCAGGGAACTCATGCGGCGCCCGGCTTCGCGCAGGGCGAATGGAATATGCGCGGTCATCTGGGTTTCGATAAAACCTGGGGCCACTGCGTTGATGCTGATGGCGCGTTGCTGCAACAGGGGCGCCCAGGCTTGGGCAAGACCGATCAGCCCGGCCTTGCTCGCGGCGTAGTTGGTCTGCCCGCGATTGCCGGCGATGCCACTGATGGAGGCCAGCAGGATCACCCTGCCATCGGCATGCAGGGTGCCGCTGTCGAGCAGGGCCTGGGTCAGGACCTGCGGCGCATTGAGATTGACCGCCAACACCGCATCCCAGAACTCGGGCGTCATGTTGGCCAGGGTCTTGTCGCGGGTGATGCCGGCGTTGTGCACCACGATATCGATGCCATCGGGCAGGTGTTCGATCAATTGTTCGGCGGCGTCGGTGGCGCAGATATCCAGGGTAATGCTGCGCCCGCCGAGGCGTGCGGCCAGGGCTTCAAGGTCGGCCTTGGCCGGAGGCACGTCCAACAGCACCACCTCGGCGCCATCGCGGGCCAGGGTTTCGGCAATCGAGGCGCCAATGCCCCGGGCGGCCCCCGTGACCAGGGCCTTGCGCCCGGCCAGGGGACGACTCCAATCCTGCACCTGGGCGGCGCAGGCTTGCAGGCGCACGACCTGGCCCGAGACGAACGCGCTCTTGGGCGACAGGAAAAACCGCAGCGCCCCTTCCAGCTGTTCTTCGGCGCCGGCACCCACGTACAGCAACTGCAGGGTGCCGCCGTCGCGCAGCTCCTTGGCCAGTGAACGGCTGAAGCCCTCAAGGGCGCGCTGGGCGCTGGCGGCGAACGGCTGGTCGAGGGTTTCCGGGGCGCGGCCGAGAATCACCAGGTGGGGGCTGTGATCGAGGTTTTTCATCAGCGGCTGGAAGAACTCGCGCAGTTGCTTGAGCTGGTCGGTGTGCACCAGGTCACTGGCATCGAACACCACCGCCTTGAGCTTGGGCCCGTGGCCGGGAATCCATGGCGTGCCCAGGCTGGGGTCGTTGCCGTAGTGATAGGTGGCATCGGTCAGGCGCTTGGCCAACTCACTGACCTGCTGCGCCAGCGGCCCGCCACCGATCAGCAGGGCGCCGTCGATGGGCCGCAGACGCCCGGCCTGCCAGCGTTCCAGGCGTACCGGTGATGGCAGGCCAATGGCCTTGACCAGGCGATGGCCGAAGGCCGAGTTGGCGAAGTCGATATAACGGTCAGACATGGAATGCTCTCCGATTCAGGCTGTCTGAAAACTACTGCGTGCTGAGCGCGTCCTGCGCTCGGCTCTCACTCAGCCTGGTTGCTGGGGTTAAGACTGTGGACCACCTCGGGCCGCCAGTCGTTCGATCCACGAGATACAACCTACGCTTGTGGGTTGTCGCACTCACAGAATAGGGAGCTTTCCATGACTCAGCTGCGCCGCGTCGCGATTATCGGCGGTAACCGCATCCCCTTCGCCCGCTCCAACGGCCCGTATGCCACCGCGAGCAACCAGGCGATGTTGACCGCAGCGCTCGAGGGCCTGATCGAACGCTACAACCTGCATGGCCTGCGCCTGGGGGAAGTCGCCGCAGGGGCGGTGCTCAAGCATTCGCGGGATTTCAACCTGACCCGCGAATGCGTACTGGGCTCGCGCCTGGCGCCGACCACGCCGGCCTATGACATTCAGCAAGCCTGCGGCACCGGCCTGGAAGCCGCGTTGCTGGTGGCCAATAAAATTGCTCTGGGGCAGATCGAGTGCGGCATTGCCGGCGGTGTGGACACCACCTCCGATGCGCCGATCGGGGTCAATGAGGGCTTGCGCAAGATCCTGCTACAAGCCAATCGGCAGAAGAGCCTGGGCGACAAACTCAAGACCTTTCTCCAACTGCGCCCCCATCACCTCAAGCCCGAACTGCCGCGCAATGGCGAACCCCGCACCGGGCTGTCCATGGGCGAGCATTGCGAGCTGATGGCCCAGACCTGGAACATTACGCGCGCCGAGCAGGACCAGTTGGCCCTGGAAAGCCATCAGAAAATGGCCGAGGCCTACGCCGAAGGCTGGCACAACGATCTGATCACGCCCTTTCTTGGCCTGACCCGTGACAACAACCTGCGCCCGGACCTGACCCTGGAAAAACTCGCCAGCCTCAAACCGGCGTTCGAGCGCAGCGCCAAGGGCACCCTGACCGCCGGCAACTCCACGCCGCTGACCGATGGCGCCTCCCTGGTGCTGCTGGGCAGTGAAGCCTGGGCCAAGGAGCGCGGCTTGCCGGTGCTGGCCTACCTGCGCGATGGCGAAGCGGCGGCGGTGGATTTTGTCAACGGCACCGAAGGCCTGCTGATGGCACCGGTCTATGCCGTGCCACGCTTGCTGGCGCGCAATGGGCTGACGCTGCAGGATTTTGATTACTACGAAATTCACGAGGCGTTCGCGGCCCAGGTGCTCTGCACCCTCAAGGCCTGGGAAGACGCGGACTACTGCAAAAGCCGCCTGGGGCTCGAGGCGCCCCTGGGCGCGATCGACCGCAGTCGTCTCAACGTCAAGGGCAGTTCGCTGGCGGCCGGGCACCCGTTTGCGGCCACGGGCGGGCGCATCGTGGCCAGTCTGGCCAAGTTGCTGGAGGTGGCAGGGCAGGGGCGTGGGCTGATCTCGATCTGCGCCGCCGGTGGCCAGGGCGTGACGGCGATTATCGAGCGCTGAGGGCTGGCGCCTGCTGGGTAGGTGCGGGCGCCGGTTGCATCAGGTCTTGAAGCGACGGACCAGGCTGTCCAGTCCGTCGGAAAAACCGGTGAGGCTCTGGCAGTCCAGGCGCGCCGAGTTGGGCACCACGGCAAAACCTCGGCCTTGCTCCCCGGCGCGGGCCGCTTCAATGGCCGCGTTCAAGGCCAGCAGGTTGGTCTGTTCGGCAATTGAGCGGATGGTGCCGAGGATCGACTGGATATCAGTGCTGTCGCGTTCCAGTTGTTGCATCGACTGCGCCAACTGTTCGATTTCCTGGCTCAACTGATCGACGCTGTGCACGGCGTCGTCGATCTGTCGCTGGCCAACTGCGCGGTTTCATCGCTGCCGCGGATGTTGAGGTTCTGCGTCGGTCTGTGATGACTTCGGCTGCGGGAAAGGAAAATTGAGGTGCTGCGAGAAAACTCCTCGACTAAACAAGGAAAAGTATCTCGACCTGTATCGGAAATGCCTGCGACTTACATCACCACTACCTGGCTGTCACTGGGCTATGATCTGCGTCGGTCGATAGATAGGTGTCGGCGGATGTGTTCGATTTATCTGGCACATTGAGTGCATCTTTACCGCTGATATCTGCGGTTCATAGGTCGGCAACCTCTCCCCGCCATGCGAGGATTGCCGTATAACGAGTGACATTCGCGTGTTCGGTAATAAAGGACCCACAATAAAAGCTGATGAAGACTCCAAAACGCATTGAACCCCTGATCGAGGACGGTCTGGTCGACGAGGTGCTGCGCCCACTCATGAGTGGTAAAGAAGCAGCTGTTTATGTGGTGCGCTGCGGCAACGAGTTACGTTGCGCCAAGGTTTACAAGGAGGCGAATAAACGAAGTTTTCGTCAGGCGGCCGAGTATCAGGAAGGCCGCAAGGTGCGTAATAGCCGGCAGGCGCGAGCCATGGCCAAGGGCTCCAAGTTCGGGCGTAAAGAAACCGAGGATGCCTGGCAGAACGCCGAAGTCGCGGCCTTGTTCCGTTTGGCGAGTGCCGGCGTGCGAGTGCCCAAGCCATTCGACTTCCTCGAAGGCGTGTTGTTGATGGAACTGGTGGCCGACGAATACGGCGACGCTGCCCCGCGTCTCAACGACGTGGTGCTGGAGCCGGACCAGGCCCGCGAATATCACGCGTTCCTGATCTCGCAGATTGTGCTGATGTTGTGTACCGGTCTGGTGCACGGTGACCTTTCCGAGTTCAACGTGCTGCTGACTCCGGACGGTCCGGTGATCATCGACCTGCCACAGGCGGTGGATGCGGCGGGTAACAACCACGCGTTCAGCATGCTGGAGCGAGACGTCGGCAATATGGCGTCCTACTTCGGGCGCTTTGCCCCGGAGCTTAAGCGCACCAAGTACGCCAAGGAAATGTGGGCCCTGTACGAAGCCGGGACCTTGCACCCGGCCAGCGTCTTGACCGGTGAGTTCGACGAGCCGGAAGAGCTGGCAGATGTCGGCGGGATCATGCGCGAGATCGAAGCTGCGCGTCTCGACGAAGAACGCCGGCAAGCGGTGCGTGCCGCTGACGATGCGCCCCCTGGCAAGTCCGAAGAGCCGCCGCCTCCGCCCTGGATGCAGTAAGCCCCCAAAAATCCGGCCCCGCGCCGGATTTTTTTTTGCCTTGAACCCTGTGGCCGGTGCCGAGCGGGCGAGGCTACAGGCCCACTCAGGCTGGGACAGGCTCGCAGCAACTACCCGACGCCAATTCCTTGAGAATTGGGCAGTCCGGCCGATGATCGCCCTGACAATGCTCCACCAGGTCTTGCAGGGTGTCGCGCAGCGCCGCCAGTTCGCGGATCTTCTGGTTCAACTCGTCGATATGCTGCCGGGCCAGGGCTTTGACATCGGCGCTGGCCCGCTGGCGGTCTTGCCACAGGGTTAGCAGCTTCCCGACTTCCTCCAGGGAAAACCCCAGATCCCGCGAGCGTTTGATAAAGGCCAGGGTGTGCAGGTCATCCTCGCCATACAGGCGGTAGCCGCTGTCGCTGCGATGGGCCGGCTTGAGCAAGCCGATGGATTCGTAATAACGGATCATCTTCGCGCTCAGGCCGCTGTGGCTGGCTGCTTGGCCGATGTTCATTCCAGCTTCTCCAGGTCTTTGGGTTTCCAGGTCTTCAAGAGCAGGGCGTTACTGACCACGCTGACGCTGGACAGGGCCATGGCCGCGCCCGCCAGCACCGGATTCAGCAGGCCGAAGGCCGCCAGCGGGATGCCGATCAAGTTATAGACGAAGGCCCAGAACAGGTTCTGGCGGATTTTCGCATAGGTCTTGCGGCTGATCTCCAGGGCCGCAGGCACCAGGCGCGGATCGCCACGCATCAGGGTGATCCCGGCTGCATGCATCGCTACGTCGGTGCCGCCACCCATGGCAATACCGATGTCGGCGGCCGCCAGGGCCGGAGCGTCGTTGATGCCGTCGCCAACCATGGCCACCACCCCGGTTTTCTTCAGTTCGGTGACAGTGGCGGCTTTATCCGCCGGCAGCACTTCGGCATGCACATCGGTGATGCCCAGGGCCTCGGCCACAACTTTGGCGCTGCCGCGGTTGTCGCCGGTCAGCAGGTGGCTGCTGATATGGCGCGCGTTGAGCTGTTGCACCGCTTGCAGGGCGCCCGGCTTGAGGGTGTCGCCAAAAGCGAACAGGCCCAGGACCCGCAACTGCGGACGTTGCTCGATCAGCCAGGACAGGGTCCGGCCTTCGGTCTCCCAGGCCTGGGCCGACTCGGCCAGGTCGCCGGCGCTTAGGCCGCTCTCTTCCAACATGCGCTTATTGCCCAGGGCCAGTTGCCGGCCGTCGAGGCTGCCGGCGATGCCGCGACCGGTCAGTGACTGGCTGGAGGTGACGTCGGCCACCGGCAATTCACGTTCGGCACACAGGTCCAGCACCGCTTTGGCCAGGGGGTGTTCGCTGCCACGTTGTAGGGCGCCGGCCAGTTGCAGCAGGGTGTTCTCATCGGTATCCACTGCCCGTAGATGGGCGATACGCGGTGTGCCGGAGGTCAGGGTGCCGGTTTTGTCGAATACCACGGCGCTGACTTCATGGGCGCGCTCCAGGGCTTCGGCATCCTTGATCAGAATGCCGTGGCGGGCGGCGACCCCGGTGCCGGCCATGATCGCAGTCGGCGTGGCCAGGCCCAGGGCACAGGGGCAGGCGATGACCAGGACCGCGACGGCGTTGATCACGGCGGTTTCCAACGGTGCGCCGTACAGCCACCAGCCGATCAGGGTCACCGCCGCCAGGAGGATCACCACCGGGACGAACACCTGGCTGACCCGATCCACCAGCTTCTGGATCGGCGCCTTGCCGGCCTGGGCGTCTTCCACCAGGCGGATGATGCGTGCCAGCACGGTTTCCGCGCCGAGGGCCAGGGTCCGCACCAGCAGTCGGCCTTCACCGTTGATGGCGCCGCCTGTGACCTGGTCGCCCGGCTGTTTCGGCACGGGCAGGCTTTCGCCGCTGATCAAGGCTTCATCGGCGTGGCTCTGGCCTTCGATCACTTCGCCGTCCACCGGGAAGCGCTCGCCGGGCTTGACCATGACCAGGTCGCCCAGGCGCAGGGCGCTGATGGCGACATCCTGTTCGCGGCCGTCGATCACTTGAATCGCCCGTTCCGGACGCAGGGCTTCCAGGGCGCGAATGGCACTGGCGGTCTGGCGCTTGGCCCGGCTCTCCAGGTATTTGCCCAGCAGCACCAGGGCGATGACCACGGCCGAAGCTTCGAAGTACAGGTGCGGCGTGTGGCCATGCATTGCCGTGGCCCACTCATAGATGCTTAGGCCATAACCGGCGCTGGTGCCCAGGGCCACCAGCAGGTCCATGTTGCCGGCACCGGCGCGCACGGCTTTCCAGGCGGCCACGTAAAAACGCGCGCCAAAGATGAATTGCACCGGGGTGGCCAGGGCGAACTGAGCCCAGGGCGGCAGCATCCAGTGCAGGCCAAAGGGTTCCACCAGCATCGGCAGTACCAGCGGCAGTGCGAGGAGGATGGCCAGCACCAGGGTCCAGCGTTCGCGGCGCAGGCGTTGTTGTTGATCATCGGGTGCTTGCTGGTCGGCCTGCCACAGGCTGGCGCTGTAACCAGCCTTGGTCACCGCGTCGATCAACGTGGCCGGCGCGACCTGGCCCAGCCATTCCACGTGTGCCCGCTCGTTGGCCAGGTTGACGCTGACGCGGCTGACGCCCGGCACCTTGTTCAAGGCCCGTTCGATACGGCCGGCGCAGGAGGCGCAGGTCATGCCGCCGATGCTCAGTTCCAGGTTCTGGGCCGGTACGCTGTACCCGGCGCTATGCACCGCCTCCAGCAATGCCGGCAGGCTGTCGGTGGGCGCCTCGACCCGGGCCTGTTCGGTGGCCAGGTTGACGCTCACGGCGCGGGCGCCAGCGACCTTGCTCAAGGCGCGCTCCACGCGCCCGGCGCAACTGGCGCAGGTCATGCCGGCAATCGGCAGGTCGAAGGTGATTGATTCGGGCATCGCTGACACTCCCTGTAAAAGTTGCCTACAGGATCAACCTTGCCACGCGGGCAAGGTCAAGCGCCATGACGCGAGGTGCTTCAATTTGTCTCGCCGGCCCCAGGCTGGGGCCCGTCTTCAATAGCCCAGTGCAGCGGGCTTGAGGTAAATGCCGGACTCGCTCATGGCGATGCGGTACTTGATGACGTCACCGGCCCTCAGGGAAATATCCTGGGAACCGGGGGCGAGCAGGCCCGGGTTGCAACCTGGGGCCTGGCCCGGCAGCAGTTTCAGGCGCACCGAGACCTTGCCTGGTGGCAGGTTGAACGAGGCGGACTGCTCCTGGAACAGGCGGCCTGCCAACTGATCCTGGATGTACAGGCCGATTTCGCAGGAGGTGGCGACTTCCAGGCGTTCCCTGGAAATGATCAGAACCCCGTAGTCTTCCCCGGCGGCGCTGGCCGCAGGCGCGGCGGCCAATAAACCAAGCAGGCTGAATAGGCTCAAAGCTGACCAGCGCATGGCTGAATCTCCTACTGTCGTGTCATAGAGGGTGAAGCTTGGCCGAGCGCGGCGCTGATTGCCAGCCCGGCAGCGCAATGCAGAACTTGACCTTGCCATGGTGGCAAGGACGAGACTGAGTCCAACCCTCATAACAGGAGCAACCTCATGCAAGTATTCAATGTTCAAGGTATGTCGTGCGGCCATTGCGTCAAGGCCATCACCCAGGTGCTTCAGGCCAGGGACCCGGCGGCTGAGGTCAAGGTCGACCTGGGCGCGAAGGAGGTGGGTGTGCAAAGCCGGCTGAGCGACGACGAGGTCATTAGCCTGATCAGCGGCGAAGGCTACAAGGTGCAATTGGCCTGAGTCTTTTTGATAGGTAGCGACCTATCGGAATGTTCAAGGCATCCAAGCACGGCTAGACTGTCGCGTTGCTGACTGACGCTTGACCTGGATGCCTGATGAATTTACGCACGATCCTGATTCTGGGCGCCCTGAGCGCCTTCGGCCCGCTGGCGATCGACTTCTATCTGCCGGCTTTTCCGGCGATGGCGCTGGCCTTTGGCACTGACGAAAAACACGTCCAACTGACCCTGGCGGCCTATTTTCTTGGCCTGTCCATTGGCCAACTGGCCTATGGCCCGGTGGCTGACCGCTTCGGGCGACGCCTGCCGTTGCTGGTCGGCGTCAGCTTGTTCACCCTGGCGTCGCTGGCCTGTGCCTATGCGCCGAACCTGGAGTGGTTGATTGCTGCACGCTTCGTCCAGGCCCTGGGCGGTTGCGCGGGGATGGTGATTTCCCGGGCGGTGGTCAGCGATAAGTGTGATGCCGTGGGATCGGCCAAGGTGTTTTCCCAGCTGATGCTGGTGATGGGCCTGGCACCGATCCTGGCGCCAATGCTCGGCGGCCTGCTGGTGAATCTCTATGGCTGGCAATCGATTTTCATCATGCTCACGGCGTTCAGTGCCCTGTCCGGCCTGGCGGTGGCCCTGGGCTTGCCGGAAAGCCTGCCGGCCGGTCTACCGCGCCAGCCGTTGTCCGGTTCGTTGCGCCAGTACGGGCGCCTGCTGGCCGACCGGATATTTCTCGGCCACGCCCTGACCGGCGGCATCGCGATTGCCGGGATGTTTGCCTACATCGCCGGCTCGCCCTTTATCTTCATCAAGCTGTATGAGGTGCCGGCCGAGCATTTTGGCTGGTTCTTCGGGATCAACGCCGGCGGTTTTATCCTGGTGGCGCAGATCAATGCGCGGCTGCTGGCCAAGCGTGGGCCGACCTTTCTGCTGGCACGCACGGTGTGGATCTATCTGGCTGCGGCCCTGGTCCTGCTGGGCATCAGTTCACTGCACACGGAAAAACTCTGGCCGTTGTTGCTGCCGCTGTTTGTGTGTATTGCCAGCCTTGGCTGCATTATTCCCAATGCCTCGGCATGCGCCATGAACGGTCAGGGCGCACGCGCCGGCAGTGCCTCGGCCTTGCTCGGTTGCCTACAGTTCAGTGTGGCGGCCGGGGCGGCCTGGTTGGTGGGATTCCTGCACGATGGCAGCGCCATGCCGATGGCCATGGTGATCAGCCTGTGCGGCATCCTGGCGGTGACCATGGCCATGCTCACCCGACGTTTACAAAACGCCAGGGCGGTTCATGCCGCCAAGCTCTAAGTTCAGCCGGCAGCGCGCTGCTGGCTTTCAGGGAATCGGTGGGGGGCTTGTAGACGGGTTTCCAGGGTTTGAGCGAAGGCGCGGGCTTCGGCTTCGCTGCGAAAGGTGACCGCATGCTGGTCCAGTCGGACCTGCCATTGGGAGCCTTGGGGTTTTGCCAACTCTTTTATCAGGATCTTCATTGCTGACCTCCTCGGGTAAAAGACTGCGTTGCAAAGGCCGTCAGTGTAGACCCGAATACGGTCATGAATATGACAAGCGTCAACTCTCGGACTGACGGCGTTGCCCATCCGGCAACGCCGTCTGCCCGGGTCTTCAGAAGCCTTCGAGGACAATCTTGCCCTTGGCCGTGCCGCTTTCCAGCAGCTCATGGGCGCGCCGCAGGTTGGTCGCGTTGATGGTGCCGAAGTGCTCGCCGACCGTGGTTTTCAAGGTGCCGGCGTCGATCAGCTCGGCGATGCGGTTGAGCAATACGTGCTGTTCTTGCATGTCTGCGGTTTCGAACAACGAACGGGTGTACATGAACTCCCAGTGCAGAGACAGGCTCTTGCGCTTGAGTTTGGTCACGTCGAGGGTTTTCGGGTCGTCGATCAGCGCCAGCTTGCCTTGGGGGGCCAGGGCTTCTACCAGTTGGTCGAGGTGCAGGTCGGTCTGGGTCAGGCTGGCGACGTGGGTCACGCTGGCCTGGCCGGCACGCTTGAGTTCCTCGCTCAGTGGCTGGCTGTGATCGATCACCAGGTCGGCGCCCAGGTCTTGTACCCAGCGTTGGGTCTGCTCCCGTGAAGCGGTGCCGATGACCTTGAGGCCGGTGAGCTGGCTGGCCAACTGGGTCAGGATCGAACCCACGCCCCCGGCGGCGCCGACGATCAGCAGGCTCTGGCCCTGGTTTTCCCGGCCCTCGTGGATCTGCAGGCGTTCGAACAGCAGCTCCCAGGCGGTGATCGCGGTCAGGGGCAGGGCCGCCGCCTCAGCAAAACCCAGGGTCTTGGGCATATGGCCGACAATCCGCTCATCGACCACGTGCAACTCGCTGTTGCCGCCGGCACGGGCGATGGAGCCGGCGTAAAACACCTTGTCGCCGGCCGTGAACAGGCTGACTTCACTGCCCACGGCCTTGACCACGCCGGCCACATCCCAGCCCAGGACCTTGGCCGCGCCCCCTTCGGGCTGGGCGTTCTGGCGCACCTTGGTGTCCACCGGGTTGACCGAGATGGCTTTGACTTCCACCAGCAGATCACGGGGGCCGGCGACGGGGTCGGGGAGTTCGATGTCGAGCAGGGACTTGGGGTCGTTGATCGGCAGGGCGTTGTAGTAGGCGATGGCTTTCATGTTGGGTTCCTGATGAAGGTGGGAAAGAGGGTCAGATAATCAACTGCAGGCGCTTGAGCTCGAAGTGCTCAATCGCTTCGCGGGTCCGGGCAAGGAAATGCTGGAAGTGCGCGGTGTTGTTGTGAAACTCCAGGGCCGCCTCATCGTCCCAGCGCTCCAGCACGTAGAAGGTGCCGGGCTGCGCGGCGTCCTGGTGCAGTTCGTAGTACTGGCAGCCGGCTTCGTCGCGGCTCGGTTGGACCAGGGCGCTGAGTTCGCGCTGCAACCTGGCCTGTTGCTCGGGCTTGGCAATCAGGGTGGCAATGGCGGTGAAGGACTGGGACATATGGGGTTCCTGAAGTAGGTGGCCGGGCGATGGGCAGATGATTGGCTATTTCTCTTGAAGATAAAACCGGCTAAAAGAGCAGGCTCTTTCAATATTTTTTTGATAATGCCGGGTGCAAGATGCTGCGATTCGACGACCTGCAATTGTTTGTGCGCGCAGCTGACTTGGGCAGCCTGTCGGCGGCGGCGCGGGTCATGGACATGTCGGCGGCCGTGGCCAGCGCCGCCCTCAAACGCATCGAACAGCAATTGGGCGCGCGTTTGCTGGCGCGCTCGACTCGTAGCCTGCGCCTGACGGCCGAGGGCGAGGGTTTTCTCGAATATGCCCGTGCGGCCCTGAGCAATCTCGACGAAGGGCGGCGCCTGTTGGCCAGTGGCCAGGATCAGGTCAGCGGGATTTTGCAGTTGTCTGCGCCCTCGGATTTTGGACGCAATCTGCTGCTGCCCTGGCTCGACGAATTCCAGCGCGAGCACCCCAAGCTGACCCTGCGCCTGCTGCTGGGGGATCGCATCGCCGATCTGTTTCGCCAACCGGTGGACATCGCCCTGCGCTACGGCGAACCCGAAGACTCAAGCCTGGTGGCGCTGCCGGTCGCCCCGCACAATCGCCGTGTGCTGTGCGCCGCCCCCAGCTACCTGGCCAGGCATGGCGAGCCGCGCCAACTGGAGCAACTGGCACAGCACAACTGCCTGCTTTATATGCTCGGCAGCCGAGTCCACGACCACTGGAGCTTCCATGACGGCAAGCGCGAAGTGGGCCTGACCGTCAGCGGCGACCGCTTCAGCGACGACGCCGATGTGGTGCGCCTGTGGGCGGTGGCCGGGGCAGGGATTGCCTACAAGTCCTGGCTCGATGTGGCCGCCGACGTTCTAGCCGGGCGGCTGAAAGTGTTGATGCCGGAATTGCTCTGCGAGCGTGCGCCGCTGAATCTGCTGTGCGCCCACCGCGCGCAGTTGAGCAAACCGGTCAATCTGTTGCGCGACATGCTCCAGTCGCGCTGCGCCGCGATTTCCGCCCACTACCCTGGCAACAGCACTTTGGATCAATGAATACGGGGCCCGCGCGTCGTTCTCGGACGCAGACGGGTCGCATCCAGCAATAGCCGCCCGCCTCGATCGCGCACACTCGATTGCAGACCATCAATCGGGGGACGGGCTATGAATATTCAGGGGTACAGCGCCGCAGAGCGCCTGGAGCGGTTGCCCATCAGTGGTTATCACCGGGTCATTTTCATCATCATTGCCCTGGCGTTTTTCTTCGACTCCATGGACCTGGCGATGATGACGTTTCTCCTGGGATCGATCAAAACCGAGTTCGGCCTGAGTTCGGCCCAGGCCGGGTTGCTCGCCAGTTCGAGCTTTTTCGGGATGGTGCTTGGTGCGTCGCTGTCGGGGATGCTCGCCGACCGTTTCGGGCGCAAACCGGTGTTCCAGTGGAGCATTGTGCTCTGGGGCATTGCCAGCTACCTGTGCTCCACGGCGCAGACCGTCGAGAGCCTGACGCTGTTCCGCATCCTGCTGGGGATCGGCATGGGCATGGAGTTTCCCATTGCCCAGTCGATGCTGTCGGAGATGATTCCGGCCAAGCGCCGCGGGCGGTATATCGCGCTGATGGACGGGTTCTGGCCCCTGGGGTTTGTTGCCGCCGGGGTGCTGTCGTACTTTCTGCTGCCGCTGATTGGCTGGCGCGATATCTTCCTGGTGCTGGCGATACCGGCGGTGTTTGTACTGGTGATCCGCTTTTTTATTCCCGAGTCGCCGCGCTGGCTGGAACAGGCCGGACGGCACGCCGATGCGGACCGGGTGCTGTGCGCCATCGAGGACAAAGTCCGCGCCTCGTTGCAGCGTGCCGACTTGCCCGAGCCGATTGCCTTGCCGCGGGTTGAAAGCACCCCGGGGACGTTTTTTTCGGCGTTGCGGGAAATCTGGTCGCCGCTCTATCGCCAGCGCACCCTGATGATCTGGAGTGTGTGGTTCTTCGCCCTGCTCGGGTTTTACGGGCTCACGTCCTGGCTCAGCGCCTTGCTGCAACAGTCGGGGTTTGCGGTGACGCAGTCGGTGTATTACACGGTGCTGATTTCCCTGGGCGGGATTCCTGGGTTCTTGATGGCGGCCTGGCTGGTGGAGCGCTGGGGACGCAAGCCGGTGTGTATCGTCACCTTGTTGGGCGGTGGGGTGATGGCGTTTCTCTACGGGCAAAGCGCGGTGTTTGGTGGCAACGTCAGCCTGCTGATCGGCTCCGGACTGTTGATGCAGTTTTTCCTGTTCGGCATGTGGGCAGTGCTTTACACCTACACCCCTGAGCTGTATCCGACATCGGCGCGGGCAACCGGCTCCGGGTTTGCTTCGGCGATCGGGCGAGTGGGCTCGCTGCTGGGGCCGCTGGTGACCGGGCTGGTGTTCCCGATCACCGGGCAGGGTGGGGTGTTCGCCCTGGGCGCGTTGTGCTTCGCGATTGCCGCGGCGGTGGTCTGGCTGTTCGGCACAGAAACCCGCGGCAAAACCCTTGAGGAATTAAGCGAAGCCACCTTGTAGCCGCTGCCGGCAGGCTGCGCTGGCCACGCCAGACACCGTCCACTCACCAGACACCCCCCGGCAATCTCCCGGGCCAGCGCACCCTCGCGGGCTCGGTAGCGGCTACAGACTTACGGTTTGACCAGGCGGGCGTCGAGGCTGTTCTGGGCCAGGCGTTTGGCTTGGTCCTGGGTCATGCCAAGGTGGGTGTACAACGCGTGGAAGTTTTCGGTGACGTAGCCGCCGAAGTACGCCGGGTCGTCCGAGTTCACGGTGACCTTCACTCCACGCTCGAGCATGTCGAGGATGTTGTGCTGGGACATGTGGTCGAACACGCAGAGTTTGGTGTTGGACAGCGGGCACACGGTCAGCGGGATCTGCTCGTCGATGATCCGCTGCATCAAGCGCTCGTCTTCGATGGCGCGCACGCCATGGTCGATGCGCTGGATTTTCAGCAGGTCGATGGCTTCCCAGATGTATTCCGGCGGCCCTTCTTCCCCGGCGTGGGCCACGGTCAGAAAGCCTTCGTGGCGGGCCCGGTCGAACACGCGCCGGAACTTGCTCGGCGGGTGGCCCATCTCCGAACTGTCCAGCCCTACGGCGACAAAGGCGTCGCGGAACGGAAGCGCCTGGTCGAGGGTTTTCTGTGCTTCGTCTTCGCTCAAGTGGCGCAGGAAGCTCAGGATCAAACCGCTGCTGATGCCCAGTTGCTGTTCGCCATCTTTCAACGCCGCAGCGATGCCGTTGAGCACCACTTCAAACGGCACGCCACGGTCGGTGTGGGTCTGCGGGTCGAAGAAGGGCTCGGTGTGGATCACGTTCTGCGCCTTGCAGCGCAGCAGGTAGGCCCAGGTCAGGTCGTAGAAATCCTGGGAGGTGCGCAGCACGTCCGCGCCCTGGTAATACAGGTCGAGAAACTCTTGCAGGTTGTTGAAGGCGTAGGCCTTGCGCAAGGTTTCGACGTCGCTCCACGGCAGGGCGATCTTGTTGCGTTCGGCCAGGGCGAACAGCAGCTCGGGCTCCAGCGAACCTTCGAGGTGCAAGTGCAGCTCGGCCTTGGGCAGGGCGTTTAGCCAGTCGTACATGGTTCAGTCTCATCAGGTGCAGTCGGGTGCTGCGAAAAGCTCGCCATTCTACAGGCGCCCGCTGAAATGTTCGGTAAAACCTGACCAAGCGGTTGCTCAGGCGCCTTCTTGTTCACGTCGGTAAGCATAGGTGTCGGCAAAGCGCGAGAGCAGGAATTCGGCGCAATGGGTGGCCGGGTATTTGGCCGGCTGTTCGGCACTCTGGCACCCGGGCAGGCACTCGATGCGGGTGTCGGGATGGGGCTCGGCGAAGAACGGCATCGAATAGCGGTCGACCCCCAGCGGGCTGATCACCCGGTGCGGCGTCGACAGGTAACGGTCGTTGCTCCAGCGCGCCATCATGTCCCCCAGGTTGACCACGAACGTACCCTCGATTGGCGGAGCGTCGATCCACTGGCCCTGGACATTGCGCACTTGCAGGCCACCGGCGGTGTCCTGATAGAGCAGGGTGATGCAACCGTAGTCGGTGTGCGCGCCGGCGCCTTGCTGTTCCTCGGAACTGGCGGTATGCCGGGGCGGATAGTGGATCATCCGCAGCACGCTTACCGGTTGCTCGAAGCGGCTGTCGAAGAAGTCGCGGTCGATGCCCAGGGCCAGGGTCATGGCCCGCAGCAGGGTCTGGGCCAGGGCCTGCATGTCCTGGTAGTGCTTTTCCATCAGGGTTTGCCAGCCGGGCAGGTCCGGATGGCGGTTGGGGCCACGCAGGGGTTTTTCCGCCAGTACTTCCGGGTGATCGGCCGGCAGGTGCAGGCCCATGTCGAAGGTTTCCTTCAGGTCGCTGGGGGTATTGGGGTCCAACTGCTCGGTGGCGATGGCGCCGTAGCCGCGGTGATGGCGGGTCTGGGTGATGTCGATCTTGAGCTTTTCGGCGGTGGGCAAGGCGAAGAATTGCCGGGCGCTGTCCAGCAGGTGTTCGATGCGCTGGGCGCTGATCGGGTGGCCCTTGATGTAGAAGAAGCCCCACTCGCGGCAGGCCTGGTCGATCTGTTGGGCGACGCTGTGCCAGCCTTGGGGGTGGTCTTGGTAGAGCGGGCTGATATCGATGATGGGCAGTGAGTTCATGAGAGGGTCTGCTCCTTGTTGCTCGCGGTGAAACTGTAGCCGCTGCCGAGCGTGCGAGGCTGCGCTGGCCCGCTGATACGCCGTGCACCGTCAGACGTATTTACGGTGCCCATTAAGGCTCGCGGCCAAACGCGCCCAGCGGCTACAGGTCAAGCGGGGTTATTTGGGGATGTCGGCTTTCATGCCTTCGACGTAGTAGTTCATCGAGGCCAGCTCGGTGTTGCTGGCGCTGACGCCGGGGGCAAGTTTTTCGACGCCGGCCTGGTCCTTGATCGGGCCGGTGAACGGGTGGAAGGCGCCGCTCTTGATGTCGGCGATGATCTGTTCGGCTTCGGTTTTGACCGGGGCCGGCACCAGGTCGCTGATGGGCAATTCAACCGTGCCTTCCTTCAGGCCGCCCCAGTAGTCCTGCGGTTTCCAGCTGTGGTCGAGCACGCCTTGGGTGGCTTGGATGTAATGCGGGCCCCAGTTGTTGACGATGGAGGTCAGCACGGCCTTGGGCCCGAAGTGCGCCATGTCCGAGGCATAACCCACGGCGTACACGCCACGCCGTTCGGCGGCCTGGATTGGTGCCGGGCTGTCGGTGTGCTGGAAGATCACATCGGCGCCCTGGTCGATCAGGGCGTTGGCGGCGTCCGCTTCCTTGCCCGGGTCGAACCAGGAGTTGACCCACACCACCTTGATCTCGGTGCCCGGGTTGTATTTGTTCAGGGCCAGCTGAATGGCGTTGATGTCGCGGATCACCTCCGGAATCGGGAAGGAGGCGACGTAGCCGATCTTCTTGGTCTTGGTCATCTTCGCCGCCAGGAAGCCACCGACGTAGCGCCCCTCATAGGTGCGCGCGAGGTAGGTGCCCAGGTTCTTGTCCTGCTTGTAGCCGGTGGCGTGCTCGAAGGTGACTTTGGGGAACTGCTTGGCCACCTTCAGCGTCGGGTTCATATAGCCGAAGGACGTGGTGAAGATCAGGTCGTACTTGTCCTTGGCCATGTTGCGGATCACGCGCTCGGCGTCGGCGCCCTCGGCGACGTTTTCCACGTAGTTGGTTTTGATCTGGTCGCCGAACTTTTCCACCAGCGCCTTGCGCCCTTGTTCATGCTGATAGGTCCAGCCGTGGTCGCCGATCGGGCCGATGTAGACGAAGCCGACTTTCAACGGATCGGCGGCGCTGGCATTTAGGCCGGCACTCAGGCCGATGGCCGCCGTCAGGGCGCACAGCAGCTTCTTCAACGGACGTTTATGCATGAAATGGAACTCCATTTTGTTGTGAGGGTGGGCTTGGCCTTCAGGCTTGAACAGCCCAATGCAAATAGCTGACCAACAAGACAACAAACCCCCCGGTGCAGGTTTTTGCCGGGCGTGAAGGCCCTGGCACTGCGATTCGCCTTCTCTGAAGGTGGGGGGCTTGAAGGCACCCCGGAACAGCGCCAGGAGTCAACCCAGTGCGCCGCCCGCCCGGCATGCCAACCCCTGGTGCACTAAGGTGCAACGAAGCGTTAGTGGCTCGCAGCAGTCTGTCGCTCATCCCTTGTCTTTGTTTCGAATGGAGTAAAGGACGGCATTGCTCAGGTCACTCAAGCAAGAAACCTTCCTGTTGCTGGTGCCGATGCTGATTGGCTTTATGGATGAACGGCGGGGTGTGCCGGTTGTCTAGTGACGTGCTTTGCGTAATCCCATGGTGATTGTCGATACGGCAGGGCCGTTCCAGGCCTGCAGAGTGAGCTTTGCAGGACACCGGCCTTGCCGTCTGCCAGGTGGGCCTTGGGGGAGCAGACACAGTCAACAATCGGAAGGAGCATGAGATGGCCGGCAGCAGCCTGTTCGCACTACTGGATGACATTGCCACCCTGCTAGATGACATCTCCCTCATGAGCAAGGTCGCTGCAAAGAAATCGGCCAGCGTCCTGAGTGACGACCTTGCGGTGAATGCCGAGCAGGTCACCGGGATGAAGGCTGATCGAGAGCTGCCGGTGGTATGGGCTGTGTTCAAGGGTTCGTTGAGAAACAAGGCAATCCTGGTGCCTTGCGCTTTGGTATTGAACGCTCTGTTACCTGCGGCAGTTCATTGGCTGCTCATGGTGGGGGGCGCTTATCTCTGTTACGAGGGATTTGAGGCTATCAAAGACAAGCTCACGACGAGCCGAGACGATGGCAAAGGCCAGCCAGCGAAAGCGAAACCCAAGTCACCAGAAGAACTCGCAGCTTATGAAAAACGCAAGATTGCCGGGGCGGTCCGCACGGACTTTATCCTGAGCGCGGAAATCATCGTGATCACCCTGAATATCGTGGCGGATGCCCCGATGCTCCAACAGGTTTTGACGTTAGTGCTGATTGCGGTGCTCATGACGGTGGGTGTTTACGGCTTGGTCGCGGGGATCGTTCGCTTGGATGATGCCGGCCTCATACTCCAGAAATCCAAGGCGACCGGTGCTTGGGGAACGGTGGTGAGAACGGTCGGGGGATGGCTGCTGTCGGTGGCCCCTAAGCTGATGAAAGCACTGTCCTGGATTGGGACTGTGGCGATGTTTCTAGTCGGTGGGGCGTTCATTACAGATGGCATCGAGCCGATGCAGCACTTTGCTGAACGGCTGGTTGACGGGCTAGGGGCTTGGGAAACCGTCGCCAGTCTAGGTATTCACTGCCTGGTAGGCGCGCTTGTAGGCATGGTTACGGTACTTATCGTTAAAGGCATCACCACCATCTCAGGTAAAGCATCGACGTAGTTCACCAGCGGAGCTGACTTGGGGGCTCGGCCCAGTCGCCCCCTGAGAAGAATCCCAAGCACCGAAGTGGGGATGCCGGCACTACGAACAGGTCGGCGGATTGCAATGCGGCGCGAAAATGCTGCCATCGCTCTCCGGTCATTCTCGTTGCCTGGATCATCCTCTCTCTATTCCTTCAACGCCTTGATACCCCGAACTCGGACAATGGTGGCCTAAACGGGGGACGCGATCATCGTATTCGCTTTAACGAATATTCGAAAAATCGTATATTCGTTTTTTCGTATGTTTAGAGGCCGTCAATGAGTTTCGCACGGAACGATTCGGCTACCTCATTACCCTTTGCGACAAGTCAGCAAGTGAGTGCCACTCAATGCCCGATGACTATTGAAGTCATCGCGTCGGGCTTTCCTGAGCCCGTGACCAGCGATGAGCCTGCTGCTGTTCGCCATACGCGCCATGACATCCACGAGCGCATCACGCTCTTCGTTTTGGTCAAGACCGAACACCTGGAGGATCAATGACAGAACCCATGAATCCCACCACGCTCTTCAAGTGCCTGGCAGACGACACCCGAACCAAAATTACGATGCTCGTCGTGAGTGAAGGCGAGTTATGTGTCTGCGAGCTGACCGCCGCTCTTGAGCTGAACCAGCCCAAAATTTCTCGTCACTTGGCGCTGCTTCGTTCAGCCGGTTTGCTGATGGATCGTCGCCAGGGTCAGTGGGTGTACTACCGACTGCATCCCGATTTGCCTGCGTGGGTGACTGCGGTTTTGAAAGAAGTCGTAGATGCCAATCAGCAGTGGTTGGAAAACGAGACCAAGCGCCTGTGCGCCCTCGCCTTACGCCTCAGTTTCTGAATCAAGGAATCTGCTAATGAAAGTCTTGTTCATGTGCACCCACAACAGCTGCCGCAGCATTCTGTCCGAAGCGCTTTTCAATCACTTGGCGCCAGCAGGCGTAGAGGCGGTCAGCTCGGGAAGCTTTCCCAGTGGTCGAGTGAATCAGCGAGCATTGCAAACCCTGGAGGCGGCGGGTATTTCCACTACGGGCTTGAGCAGCAAGGCTTCGGATGCTTTTGAAGGCTCGCCTCCAGACATCGTTATTACCGTCTGTGATCGGGCTGCGGGTGAAGCATGCCCCGTCTTTTTCGGGCCCGCTTTGAAGGCGCATTGGGGCTTGGCTGATCCGTCCGAAGCCAGCGGGTCAGAAGCCGAGATTACCGCTGCCTTTGAAAACACCCTCGCCAAAATTGGCGAACGCGTGTGTGCGTTTCTTGCCTTGCCACTGAAGACCATGAGCGCTGACCAGCTCAAAGCTGAACTGAACCGCATCGGTTCGCTTTAAAGATCAACCGAGGCGGCGCCTGACCTGGCACCGCCGTAGGAGTTTATATGCAAGACACATTGCCGAACGTACACGCTGACCTGATCGATATTCCGTCGTTGGAACAACTGGAGCCGCGTACACCGTCACTCCATAAGCCTCGAATTTTGCTTCTGTATGGATCGACGCGAGAGCGCTCTTTCAGCCGGTTGGTGACTCAGGAAGCAGCCCGCTTGCTGGAGGAACTCGGCGCCGAAACCAAAATCTTCGACCCCTCGGGTTTGCCGCTGCCGGACGATGCTCCGGATACACATCCCAAGGTCGCGCAGCTGCGCGAACTCATGCAATGGTCTGAAGGACAGGTGTGGTGCTCTCCTGAGCGACACGGTTCCATGAGCGCCGTTTTCAAGGCCCAGATCGACTGGGTTCCGCTGGCGATGGGGGCTGTTCGACCTACTCAAGGAAAGACCCTGGCAGTGATGCAGGTCTGCGGCGGCTCGCAATCTTTCAACGTGGTCAACCAACTACGGGTACTGGGACGGTGGATGCGCATGTTCACCATCCCCAACCAATCGTCAGTGGCCAAGGCATTCACCGAGTTCGACGAGGCAGGCCGTATGAAACCGTCCTCGTACTACGACCGCCTGGTGGACGTGATGGAAGAACTCATGAAGTTCACGCTGTTGTTGCGGGATCGCCAGGACTACCTGGTTGATCGCTACTCCGAGCGTAAAGAGTCCGCCGAAGAGCTGTCCAAGCGTGTCAACCAGCGCTCCATTTAACGACATTGCGAGGAGGCTATATGAGTCAGGTCGCGATCTATCGCAATCCGCAATGTGGCACCACCCGAGACTCCAGCCCACGTCGTGTCATGACCTGAGCGTGAAGCCTTGTGGATATGTGCCGATGCGGATAACGCCTGCGATCAGCTACCGGCAATCAACTGCCGTGCCGCCTGGCTGTGATCAGCGATCAAGCCTTTCAGATCGAGGCCCTCGACCTGGCCATCAATCACCCGCCACTGACCGCCGACCATCACCCGGTTCGCCCGATCAGCGCCGCACAACAGCAGCGCCGACAACGGATCATGGCTGCCGGAAAAGCGCAGCTCATCGAGTTTGAACAGGGCCAGGTCAGCCTGCTTGCCCACTGCCAGCTCACCGATATCGCTGCGCCCCAGCAGTTGTGCCGAGCCACGGGTGGCCCAGCCCAGGACCAACTCGGGGGTGATTTTCTCGGCGCCATAACGCAGGCGCTGCAGGTACAGGGCCTGGCGGGTTTCGAGGATCATGTTCGAGGCGTCGTTGGACGCCGAGCCATCCACCCCCAGGCCCACAGGGGCGCCGGCAGCGATCAGGTTCAGGGTTGGGGCGATGCCCGAGGCCAGGCGCATGTTGGAACTCGGGCAATGGCAGATGCCGGTGCCGGCGGCGCCGAGGCGGGCGATTTCATCGGGGTTGAAATGGATGCCATGGGCCAGCCAGGTGCGCGGACCGAGCCAGCCGACGCTGTCCAGGTAATCCACAGTGCGCAGGCCGAAACGCTGCAGGCAGAAGTCTTCTTCATCCAGGGTTTCCGCGAGGTGCGTGTGCAGGCGCACATCCAGGTGTTCAGCCATTTTCGCGCTAGCGCTCATGATTTCCGGCGTCACTGAAAACGGCGAGCAGGGCGCGAGGGCGATTTGGATCTGCGCCCCGTCTGCGCGCTCGTGGTACTGCGCGATCAGGCGTTGGCTGTCGTCGAGAATCACTTGCCCCTGTTGCACCGTCTGCTGCGGCGGCAGGCCGCCATCGGCCTCGCCCAGGCTCATGGAACCGCGCGTCAGCATGGCGCGCATACCTAATTCCCGGACACTGTCGACCTGCACATCGATGGCGTTTTCCAGCCCCTCGGGAAACAGGTAATGATGGTCCGCCGCCGTGGTGCAGCCCGACAGCAGCAGCTCGGCCAGGGCGACCTTGGTGGCCAGGGCCAGCTTCTGCGGGGTCAGCCGGGCCCAGACTGGGTACAGGGTTTTCAACCAGGGAAACAGCGGCTGGTTGACCACCGGCGCCCAGGCGCGGGTCAGGGTTTGATAGAAGTGATGGTGGGTGTTGATCAGCCCCGGCAGCAGCACATGCTCGCGGGCGTCGAAGACCTGCGTGCAGGGTGCGGACGGTTGCTGCCCGGCGCCGAGCACTTCGACGATCAGGCCGTCTTGCAGCACCAGGCCGCCACGGGCATCGAGGGCATTGCCGGTGAAAATGGCGAGGGGATTTTTTAACCAGGTACGGGTCGCAGGCATGGTGGCCGGCTCCTCTGAAAGTGGGTTCAGGTTAGCCAGCTCAGTGTTTTCCTGTCTGCTGATCCAGGTTCGTCGCGGGGGACGAGGTGCGCAGTCTAGCGAAAGATGGGGCGCTCGACAAAATTTCTCGGCGGCGCCTTGCAGCCGCAGCCAGGGGCCACGGCCACAGTCGCTGGTGGCTTACCAGGGAATGGTTTCGCCCTTGTAGTTCACGAAGTGGTGCCCACCCTTGCCGGTGTAGGCATTGACCTGGGCGATCAGGCCACGGGTGCTGGTTTCCACGTCGATATCGGCGCCTTCGCCACCCATGTCGGTTTTGACCCAGCCCGGGTGCAACGACAGCACGGTCAGTTTCTGTGGGCCCAGCTGGCTGATGAAACTGTTGGTCATGGAGTTGAGCGCCGCCTTGCTTGCCTTGTACAGCGCCAGGTCTGGCGCGTCGGGCATGGTCACGCTGCCCAGGACCGAACTCATGAACGCCAGTACGCCACTGCCGTCGCGGATCTGCCCGGCAAAGCGCTGGGCGAGGTTGATCGGGGCCACGGCATTGGTGAAGAACAGTTGGCCGACTTCGGCCAGGGTCGCCTTACCCGGGGTCTGGTCGTCCGGGCCCTTGACCCCAGCGTTCACGAACAGCAGGTCGAGCACCTGGTCCTTGAGCTTCTGGCTCAGGGCGATCACGGCCTGTTGGTCGTCCATGTCCAGTTGCTCGATGCGCACCGGGCCCAGAGCTTGCAAGGCCTCGGCCTTGTGCGGGTTGCGCACGGTGGCGGTGACCTGCCAGCCATCTTCCAGCAGGCGCTGGACCAGGCCCAGGCCGAGGCCGCGAGAGGCGCCGATGATCAGTGCGTGTTTAGGCGTAGACATGAGTGGCTTCCTTGATAAATGAATGTCACGGATTCAATGGACAGCGTTGCCCGAGCCGTTGTTGCAGCTCCTGGCGCAGCTCGCCCAGTTCATTGATGCGGGTTTCGATCAGGGTCAATTTGTCTTGCAGCAGTTGGGTCACGGCGCTGTCGGGATCGGCCGATTGCCACAGTGCGCCGACGCTGCTGCCGATCTCGCCCAGGCTGAAGCCCAGGCGCTGGGCGGTCTTGATGTAGAGCACCAGTTGCACCATGTCCGCCGGGTAGTGCCGATAACCGTTGGCGCTGCGTTGCGCGGCGATCAGCCCGCGTTCTTCATAGAAACGCAGGGTGTCGCGGCTGACGTCGCAGGCCTGGGCGAGTTCGCCGATGCGCATAGGGATCTCTCAAGAGCTTGACCCTGGAGCATACTCCAGGCTTTAGCCTGCGCGCTCCTTGAATATTCGGAGCGAGTTTTATGTGGACTGCACAGCATTACCGGACATTGGTCCGCGCCAGCGGTTGGTACGACCTGCTGGTGACCCTGGCGTTTGTCACCCCCTGGAGTTTCCTGGCCCTGCACGGGCTGCTGCAAGGGCTGGCCCAGAGCTTGAGCCTGCCCGGTGAGTTGCCGGCATTCGATCCCGTTCATATGTTGATGGCCAACCTGATGGGCTCGATTGTCTGCGTGTGGTCGGTGCTGCGCATCCGCGATCCGCAGCAAGCGTTCGGCCGCTATGACGCGGTGGGGCGCATCCTGTTCGCCACCTGGCAAATCTATGCCATCGCCCACGGTGCCACGGCGCTGCTGTGGGGCATTGTGTTTTTCGAACTGGCCTGGTGCATCGCGCAACTGCTGCCGGTCCAAAGTGGCCAGGGAGCTTGCTCGCGCTCGCCTGCGCAGCAGGCGTAAACCCTGAGTTCCCATGCGCCTTAGCTGAACGCAGTGGCCGGCTTCAATGCCCCGCCTGCCACGGCTGCCCCAGCGACACTGGGGCATACAGCCGGGTACGCAGTGCATCCCGCGACAACAGCACCAGCACCACGATGGTCGCCACATACGGCAGCATCGCCAGCAGGTTCGACGGGATCGCCAGCCCCAGCCCCTGGGCCACCAGGTGCAGGATGCTGGCGAGACCGAACAGGTAGGCGCCGAGCAGCAGGCGCCAGACCCGCCAACTGGCGAACACCACCAGGGCCAGGGCGATCCAGCCCCGCCCGGCGCTCATGTTTTCGGCCCACATCGGCGTATAGGCCAACGACAGATAGGCTCCGGCCAACCCGGCCATGGCCCCGCCAAACAGCACCGCCAGAGTCCGCACCCACAATACCGGCAGGCCCATGGCACTGGCGGCATCGGGGTTTTCGCCGACTGCCTGGATGATCAGGCCGACCCGGCTTTTGAGAATGACCCAGGCCACCAGGGCAAACAGAACGAATGACAGGTAGACCAACAGGTCCTGGGCGAACAGCATGCGTCCGATCAACGGAATCTCACTGAGCAGCGGAATCGCCAATGGCTCGAAACCGGCCAGGGGCTTGCCGACCCAGGCCGCGCCGACAAAACTCGACAGGCCCACGCCAAAGATGGTCAAGGCCAGGCCGGTGGCCACCTGGTTGGCGTTGAACACCAGCGCCACCAGGGCAAACAGCGCCGACAGCAGCATCCCGGCGAGCATCGCCAGCAGCACACCGAGCCACAGGTTGCCGCTGCTCAGGGCGACGATAAAACCGATCACCGCGCCGAACAGCATCATGCCTTCCTGGCCCAGGTTGAGAACGCCGCTTTTCTCGCAGATCAGCTCGCCCAGAGCCACCAGCAGCAACGGCGTGCCGCAACGGACCATGGCGTAGAAAATATTGCTCAGCAGATCGATATCCATTACAGGGCTCCTGCGTGCACGGAAGAGGGCGCGGCGCGGCGGGCCCAGCGCAGGTTCAGGCGTGGCCGATACAGAATCAGCACATCACTGGCCAGCAGAAAGAACAGCATCATGCCCTGGAACAATTGGGTGATGGCCTGAGGCAGGTTGAGGCTCATCTGCGCGCTTTCGCCGCCGATGTACAGCAAGGCCATCAGCAGGCTGGAGAACAGAATGCCGATCGGGTTCAAGCGCCCGAGAAAGGCCACGGTGATCGCCGCATAGCCGTAGCCCGGGGACACCTGCGGCACCAGTTGGCCGATCGGTCCGGTGACCTCGCAGACCCCGGCCAGCCCGGCCAGTCCGCCGCTGATCAACAGCGCGAGCCAGATCAGGCGCTTTTCGCGAAAACCGACAAAGCCGGCGGCGCGCTGGTCCAGGCCGAGCACCTTGATCTGAAACCCGACAAAGCTCTTTTGCAGCAGCACCCAGACCGCCACCAGGGCCAGCAGGGCGAAATACACCCCGGCGTGGACCCGGCCGTCTTCGAGCAACAGCGGCAGGCGGCTGGCGTCGCCGAACATCGCCGATTGCGGGAAGTTGAAGCCTTCCGGGTCCTTGAGCGGGCCGTGGACGAAGTACAGCAAGCTGTTCAGGGCGATGTAGTTGAGCATGATGCTGGTGAGGATTTCATTGGCATTGAAGCGCGTGCGCAACCAGGCCGTGAGCCCGGCCCAGGCGGCGCCGGCGAGGGTCCCGGTGATCAGGATCAGCACCAGCGCCCAGCGGCTTTGCAGGTCGATGATGTTCACCGCCAGGGCACTGCCGGCCAAGGCGCCGAGCAGCAATTGGCCTTCGGCGCCGATGTTCCAGATCCGTGCCTGGTAAGCCACGGCCAGGCCCAGGGCGCAGAGCAGAATCGGCAAGGCCTTGACCAGCAATTCCGAGACGCCGTAGAGGTCGCTGATGGGGGCGATCAACAGCGTGTGCAGGGTCAGTAGCGGGTCATGGCCCAGGGCGATAAACAGCAGCGAGCCGCAACCCAGGGTCAGGACCGCCGCCAGCAACGGCGAGCACCAGAGCATCAGGCGCGATTGCTGGCCACGGGGTTCGAGAGAAAGCAGCATGGGAAACTCCGTCAATGCGCCTGGGCGGTTGAGTGGCAAGGGGCGTCGAATTGGCCGGCCATCCAGCCGCCCATTTCCACCAGGGTGGTGTCGCCGGTGGCTTTGAGCGCCGACAGGCGACCGCTGCACAGGGCGCCGAGGCGGTCGCTGATCTGGAACAGTTCATCGAGGTCTTCGGAGATCACCAGGATCGCCGCCCCCGCATCGCGCAAGGCAATCAGCGCGCGGTGGATGGTGGCGGCGGCGCCGACGTCGACGCCCCAGGTCGGGTGCGCGGCAATCAGCAGCCGGGGTTGCTGGAGGATTTCCCGGCCGAGGATGAATTTTTGCAGGTTGCCCCCCGACAGGCTGCGCGCCAGGGTCTGGGCGTCCGGTGTTTTGACCCCGAAACGCTGGATGATCTGCTCGGCCAAGGCTTGTACCTTGTCATGCTGGATCAGGCCGTGGCTGACCAGGCCTTGCTGGAAGGCGGTCAACAGGGCGTTGTCCGCCAGGCTCAACTCCGGCACCGCACCATGGCCTAGGCGCTCGGCGGGGACGAATGCCAAGCCCAGGGCGCGGCGCGCATCGGGCCGCAGATGGGCCACGGCGTGCTCGGCAAAGCGGATGCTGGCGCTGTCTGCACGGGCCAGTGTCTGTTCGCCGCTGAGCAACGCCAGCAGTTCGTCCTGGCCATTGCCCGCGACCCCGGCTATGCCGACGATTTCACCGCTGCGCACTTCCAGGTCCAGGCCTTGCAGCGAACAGCCGAACGGATCGGGGTTGTGCCAGGCGAGGTTCTGCACCTGCAGAAAGGCAGGACCACCGCTGACTTTCCGGTAGTGGGCCAGCAACCCCGCTGCTTCGCCGACCATCAACTGCGCCAATTGCTGGTCCGAACACTCGGCCGGCACGCAATGCCCGGCCACCCGCCCGCCGCGCAGCACCGTGGCGCTGTGGCACAGGGCGCGTACCTCGCCGAGTTTGTGGCTGATAAACAAAATGCTGCAGCCTTCGCTGGCCAGGCGGCGCAAGGTCACGAACAACTCGTCGGCTTCCTGCGGGGTCAGCACCGAGGTCGGCTCGTCGAGAATCAACAGGCGGATGTCCTGCATCAGGCAGCGAATGATCTCCACCCGCTGGCGCTCGCCAATCGACAGGCTGTGTACCAGCCGCTCCGGTTCCAGGGCCATGCCGTAGCGTTGCGAGACCTCGCGGATCTTCGGTTCCAGCTGCTTGGGCGTACCCGCCTTGGCCCCCATGGCCAGGGCAATGTTCTGCGCCACGCTGAGGGTTTCGAACAGCGAGAAATGCTGGAATACCATGCCGATTCCCAGGCTCCGGGCCTGGGCCGGATTGCGCATGAGCTGGCGTTGTCCCTGCCACAGCAGTTCCCCAGAGTCGGCCTGGGTCACGCCGTAGATAATCTTCATCAGGGTGCTTTTACCGGCGCCGTTCTCACCCAGCAGGGCGTGGATTTCCCCAGGGTGGATGCTCAGGTCGATGGCGTCGTTGGCCAGGCAACCGGGGTAGCGCTTGCTGATTCGGCGCAGTTGCAGGCGAGGCGTTGGATCAGGGGTGGGCACGGGGTTTGGCATGACGGACTCGGGTCGCTTGGCGTTGTGCCTGTGGATAAAGCAATTTCCTGGCCAGTGAGTCAGGAAACCGCCAAAAGCGCAGCGGGCTGCGGTTGCCTGCACCTTGGCGGGAGGTATTGCAGGCCTCGGCGGCACCACTTCGGGGCAAGCGGCCGAAAAAAGACGGCGTGGCGCTGAAATGTTTCTGATCAAAAAACAGTCAGGCGTGTGCGGGCCAGGGGGGATAGGGGGTTGGCGCAGCGTTGCACGGGTTATCCACAGCTTGCTCCACAGTATTTGTGTGCAAGCGCAGCGCACGGGCATAAGCGTCGAGACGCTTTGTTCCAAAGGCGATAAACCGGCCTAAGTCGCTGTTTTTCTGTGGAAAACAACGTATCAGTCGCGGATTGGATAAAAATTGAACAACCGCCGCAAAGCCACGTTACAGAAGGGTTACAGCCGGATGTGCCCAGTTTATCCACAGCCAGGTGCACAGCAGATGTGGGCAAGTGCGGATCGGCGCAAAAGGTTGTGCACAGGTGGGCGAGGCGCGGGCGGGCGGTCTTGGTGCAGTCAGCGCTGCAAGAGGATGCGTCCGCGGCTCAAATCCGCCAGCTGGTTTTGCAGGGTATCGAGCTGCGCCTCGCCCAGGGCCAGCTGCAACTCCACGCCATTGGCGGTGAAGTCTTCAGCAACCACTAGGCCACCCAGTTCAGCGACCCGCAACTTGACCAGTGCCAGTTCGCTGAACGCGCAGGCGCAGTGCACCGGCACCCGTTTGATCAGCTCGATGCGCTCGGCGCCTTGCAGGCATTTGTTGGCGCCGCCGCCGTAGGCCCGGGCCAGGCCGCCGGTGCCGAGCTGGATGCCGCCGTACCAGCGGATGACCAGCACCACCACCTGGTCGCAATCCTGGGCCTCGATGGCCGCCAGGATCGGTCGCCCGGCGGTGCCGCCGGGTTCGCCGTCGTCACTGCTGCGGTACTGGTCGGCCAGCTTCCAGGCCCAGCAATTGTGTGAGGCGTTGAGGTCGCTGTGTTGCTCGATAAAGGCCTGGGCCTGGGCCGCACTGGTGATGGGTGCGGCGAGGGCGATAAAGCGGCTTTTGCGAATCTCTTCGCGGTACTCGCAAAGGCCGGCAAGGGTAAAGGGCATGCGCAGGTTTCTTAGATGACAGGCTTGAGGCCGCAGCCTTTGAGGATGATGCGGATCAGGTTGTTGCCGGCGTCTTCCATGTCTTGCTTGGTCAGCTTGCTGCGTCCGGTGACGCGGCAGATCTGGGTGGCGAAGTCGGCGTAGTGCTGGGTGCTGCCCCACAGCAGGAAAATCAGGTGCACCGGGTCGACCGGGTCCATCTTGCCGGCGTCGATCCAGGCCTGGAACACTGCGGCACGGCCCTGGAACCAGGCGCGATAGTCCTGGCTGAAGTATTCGCTCAGGCATTCGCCGCCGCTGATGATTTCCATGGCGAAGATCCGCGAGGCCTGGGGTTGGCGGCGCGAGAATTCCATCTTGGCGCGGATGTAGCGGGTCAGGGCTTCGGCGGGGTCGTCGTCGGCATTCAGGGCGTTGAAGGTGCTGTCCCACAGCTCGATGATGTTGCTCAGCACGGCGATGTACAGGCCAAGCTTGTTGGTGAAGTAGTAGTGCAGATTCGCCTTGGGCAGCCCGGCATTCTGGGCAATGGTGTTCATGCTGGTGCCTTTGAAACCATGACGGGCGAACTCGTCTTCGGCGGCCTTGATGATCGCCTCTTCGTTCTTTTGACGAATGCGGCTGGCGGGTTTTCCGGAGTGAGCACCGGCGTGGGCAGGGACTTCAAGGGTCATAGGCGTTTCCGAACGAGTCTGTGGGTGCAACCAGTGCGTTGATAGCGCACCCACAGGCATCAGACAAGCCTTATGGCCATAAAAGCCTCAAAGCGGTTCCAGGGTGTCGCTTTCCAGGGCCGGTTTTGCGTCACGGGCATCGCGGCTGGTTTCCGGTAGCAGCAGGCTCATGAGCAGCGCGGTCAGTCCGCCGCTGGTGATCGCCGAGTCGAACAGGTTTTGCACCAGTTTGGGCAGCAGGTGCAACAGGTTGGGCTGCGCGGCGATGCCCAGGCCCACGCCGAACGAGGTGGCGATAATCAGCATGCTGCGCCGGTCCAGCGGCGCCTGGGCCAGGATGCGCACGCCGGCGGCGGCGACGCTGCCGAACATCACCAGGGTCGCGCCGCCCAGCACCGGCTTGGGAATCTGCTGCAACACCGCGCCAATCAGCGGGAACAACCCCAGGCAAAACAGCACCAGGCCGATGTACAGACCGACGTAGCGGCTGGCGACTCCGGTCAGTTGGATCACCCCGTTGTTCTGGGCAAACGTGGTGTTGGGAAAGGCGCTGAAGGTGGCGGCGATCATGCAACTGACCCCGTCCCCCAGGACCCCACCCTTGAGCCGGCTTATATAAGAAGGGCCGCTGATGGGCTGGCGGGCGAGCATGCAGTTGGCCGTGAGGTCGCCCACGGTTTCAATGGTGCTGATCAGGTAGATCAGGGCCACCGGCACAAAGGCGCTCCAGTCGAAATTGAAACCGAACTTGAACGGGATCGGCAGGCTTACCAGCGGCAGGTCGGGCAAAGGCTGGGGCACCAGTTTGCCGCTGAACCAGGCGGCCACGTAGCCCAGGGCCAGGCCAATGATGATGGCTGAAAGGCGGATCCACGGCGTGTTGGAGCGGTTGAGCAGGATGATGCTCAGCAGCACGAACAGGCCCAGAGCCAGGTTGCCGGGCGCGCCAAAGTCCGTGGCATTGAAGCCGCCTCCCAGGTCGGTGATGCCGACCTTGATCAGGCTGATGCCGATCAGGGTGATGACGATACCGGTCACCAGGGGGGTGATCACCCGGCGCAACTGGCCAATGAAACGGCTGAGCACGATCTGCACCAGCGCGCCGAAAAAGCACACGCCGAAGATCATCGCCAGGATATCTTCCGGGCTACCGCCGCGTTGCTTGACCAGGAACCCGGCCGAGAGCACGGCGCCGAGGAAGGCGAAGCTGGTGCCTTGCAGGCAGATCATCCCGGCACCGATGCCGAACGGACGGCGCGCCTGAATAAAGGTCCCGACCCCGGACACCATCAGCGCCATGCTGATCAGGTAGGGCAGGTGGGCGGTCAGGCCCAGGGCCGAGCCGATCACCAGCGGCGGCGTGATGATGCCGACAAAACTCGCCAGCACATGCTGCAACGCGGCAAGCAGTGCGGCGGCAGGTTTGGGACGGTCATCAAGACCGTAGATCAGATCGTTGGGGGTGGACGATGGCTCTTGCATGGGCTTGGAACTCAGGGCTGACGGTTCAAGGTCCCCATGCCCTGCAAAAAGCTGTCCAGGTGCTCAGGTTATTTTCCCGTGTTGCTGCCTGTATCCAATGGATATGGGCTTTTCCCGGGGTTTCAGCGGGTGGCCGCCAGGCTCTCCAGAAAACTTTCAAGCACCAGATGGGGGCGTCGGCCCTTGCGGGTGACCGATGCCAGGCTCAGGTCATAGAAGCGCGAGGCAGGCTTGAGCGCACGCAACCGCCCCTGTTGCACCCAGAGTTGGGCGTAATGGTCCGGTAGGTAGCCGATATAACGCCCGGTGAGAATCAGGAACGCCATGCCTTCGCGGTCCGAAGCGCTGGCGGTGCAATTGAGTGCCTGGTAATGGGCCTGGATTTCCCCCGGCAGGCGGAAGGTCGGGGCGATCGCGTCCTGGTCGTTGAGACGCCCATCCTCAAGCTTTTTGTCGTCGACATAAAACAGCGGATGGCCGACCGCGCAGTAAAGCAGCGAACGCTCGCTGTACAGCGGTTGGTATTCGAGACCGGACAAGGCGCTGGCCTGGGGCACCACGCCGACGTGCAGGCGGCCGTCGAGGACGCCTTGTTCGACTTCGTTGGGAGCGATCATGCGGATCTGGATCTGCACGTCCGGCCCGCGCTCCTTCAACTGCGCCAGGGCGTGGGTGATGCGCATGTGGGGCAGGGTCACCAGGTTATCGGTCAGGCCGATGATCAGCTCACCGCGCAGGTGACGGTGCAGGCCATTGACCTCGGTGCGGAAACTTTCCAGGGCGCTCAGCAACTGCAAGGCGGACTGATAGACCTCGCGCCCCTCTTCGGTCAGCGAGAAACCGGCGCGCCCGCGTTGGCACAGGCGCAGGCCGAGACGTTGCTCCAGGTCGCTCATTTGCTGGCTGATGGCCGAGCGCCCGATGCCGAGGACCGTCTCGGCCGCAGAGAAGCCGCCACACTCGACCACGCTGCGAAAGATCCGTAGCAGGCGGATATCAAAGTCGCTGACCTGTGCCAGCGGATCGGCTCGACGGCTGCTCATAGTTTAGTGAAGGCCTGACTGAAGGTTATAAAAGTTGGATTTCACAGACTTTATAGCCGTGGCAACTTAGCTGCAACAACGCTTTTGGCTTCCTACGCCGCTTATTGCCCTGCGAGGTTTTGCTCATGAACATGCCTGAAAACGCTCCAGCTTCCCTGGCCAGCCAGCTCAAGCTCGATGCCCACTGGATGCCGTACACCGCCAACCGCAACTTCCAGCGCGATCCGCGGCTGATCGTCGCCGCCGAAGGCAGCTACTTGGTCGACGATAAGGGGCGCAAGGTTTACGACTCCCTGTCCGGTCTGTGGACCTGCGGCGCTGGCCACACGCGCAAGGAAATCCAGGAAGCCGTTTCCAAGCAACTGGGCACCCTCGATTACTCCCCGGGCTTCCAGTACGGCCACCCGCTGTCATTCCAGCTGGCCGAGAAAATCACCGACCTGACCCCGGGCAACCTGAACCACGTGTTCTTCACCGACTCCGGTTCGGAATGTGCTGATACCGCAGTGAAGATGGTGCGTGCCTACTGGCGCCTGAAAGGCCAGTCGACCAAGACCAAGATGATCGGCCGCGCCCGTGGCTATCACGGCGTGAACATCGCCGGCACCAGCCTCGGTGGGGTCAACGGCAACCGCAAGCTGTTCGGCCAGGCGATGATGGACGTCGACCACCTGCCGCACACCCTGTTGGCCAGCAACGCGTTTTCTCGTGGCATGCCGGAGCAGGGCGGCATCGCCCTGGCCGATGAGCTGCTGAAATTGATCGAACTGCACGACGCCTCGAATATCGCGGCGGTGTTCGTTGAGCCGATGGCCGGTTCCGCGGGTGTCCTGGTGCCGCCACAGGGTTACCTCAAGCGCCTGCGTGAGATCTGTGATCAGCACAGCATCCTGCTGGTGTTCGACGAAGTGATCACCGGCTTCGGTCGGACCGGCTCGATGTTCGGTGCCGACAGCTTCGGCGTGACCCCGGACTTGATGTGCATCGCCAAGCAAGTCACCAACGGCGCGATCCCGATGGGCGCGGTGATTGCCAGCTCCGAGATCTACCAGACCTTCATGAACCAAGCGACGCCCGAGTACGCGGTGGAATTCCCCCACGGCTATACCTATTCGGCCCACCCGGTGGCCTGCGCGGCTGGCCTGGCCGCACTCGATCTGTTGCAAAAAGAAAATCTGGTGCAGAGCGTGGCCGAGGTTGCACCGCATTTCGAGAATGCCCTGCACGGCATCAAGGGCTCAAAAAACGTGATCGACATCCGCAACTACGGCCTGGCCGGCGCGATCCAGATCGCCCCTCGCGATGGTGATGCGATTGTCCGTCCGTTCGAAGCCGGCATGGCCCTGTGGAAGGCCGGGTTCTACGTGCGCTTTGGCGGTGACACCCTGCAGTTCGGCCCAACCTTCAACAGTAAGCCGCAGGATCTGGATCGCCTGTTCGACGCGGTCGGTGAAGTGCTGAACAAGATCGACTGATTCGCCCTTCTATATAGAACACTGATCAGGCGCGCAGCGATGGGCGCCTGTGGACAACTTTTCAGGAGCCCTGCATGAGCCTTATCCCCCATTTGATCAACGGCGAACTGGTGACCGACAACGGTCGTAGCGCTGACGTCTTCAACCCGTCCACCGGCCAAGTGATCCACCAGGTGCCGCTGGCCAGCCGTGAAACCATGCAAACTGCCATCGACTCGGCCAAGGCTGCGTTCCCGGCCTGGCGCAACACTCCGCCGGCCAAGCGCGCCCAGGTGATGTTCCGCTTCAAGCAACTGCTGGAGCAGAACGAGGCGCGGATCTCGCAACTGATCAGCGAAGAACACGGCAAGACCCTGGAAGACGCCGCCGGTGAGCTGAAGCGCGGTATCGAGAACGTCGAGTACGCGTGCTCGGCTCCGGAGATTCTCAAGGGCGAGTACAGCCGTAACGTCGGCCCGAACATCGATGCCTGGTCCGACTTCCAGCCCCTGGGCGTGGTGGCCGGTATCACCCCGTTCAACTTCCCGGCCATGGTGCCGTTGTGGATGTACCCGCTGGCGATCGTCTGCGGCAACTGCTTTATCCTCAAGCCCTCGGAGCGTGACCCGAGCTCGACGCTGCTGATCGCCCAGTTACTGCTGGAAGCTGGTTTGCCCAAAGGTGTGCTGAGTGTGGTGCACGGCGACAAGGGCGCAGTGGATGCTCTGATCGAGGCGCCGGAAGTCAAAGCATTGAGCTTCGTGGGTTCGACGCCGATTGCCGAGTACATCTATTCCGAAGCCACCAAGCGTGGCAAACGCGTTCAGGCGCTGGGCGGGGCGAAGAACCATGCGGTGCTGATGCCGGATGCCGACCTGGATAACGCCGTGAGTGCGCTGATGGGGGCTGCTTATGGTTCCTGCGGCGAGCGTTGCATGGCGATCTCCGTGGCAGTGTGTGTCGGCGACCAGGTGGCGGATGCCCTGATCGCCAAGCTGGTGCCGCAGATCAAGGCGCTGAAGATCGGTGCCGGCACTTCGTGTGGCTTGGACATGGGGCCGCTGGTTTCCGCTCAGGCGCGGGACAAGGTCAGTGGCTATATAGAAGACGGCGTGTCGTCGGGCGCCAAACTGGTGGTCGATGGTCGCGGCCTGAGTGTCGCGGGTAACGAAGACGGTTTCTTCCTGGGGGGCTGTCTGTTTGATCGGGTGACCCCGCAGATGCGCATCTATAAAGAAGAGATCTTCGGCCCGGTGCTGTGCGTGGTCCGGGTCAACAGCCTGGAAGAGGCCATGCAACTGATCAACGATCACGAGTATGGCAACGGCACTTGTATCTTCACCCGTGACGGTGAAGCGGCGCGCCTGTTCTGCGATGAGATCGAGGTGGGCATGGTGGGCGTCAACGTACCGCTGCCGGTGCCGGTGGCTTACCACAGCTTTGGCGGCTGGAAGCGTTCGCTGTTCGGCGACCTGCACGCCTATGGCCCGGATGGTGTGCGCTTCTATACCCGTCGCAAGGCCATTACCCAGCGCTGGCCGCAACGCGCGAGCCACGAAGCCTCGCAATTCGCCTTTCCTAGCTTGTAAGTAGAAAGGTAAAAGGCCGGCCCCACAGCGGCCGGCCTTTGCTTTTAAGGGCTTTTTTGAACGATATGACAGAATTGTGAAATTAAGTGTTGACGGCAGATTCTGGAAGTCTATAATTCGCCCCACTTCCGGCGCAGTCGAAACGGAAAACTCCTTGGTAAACAAAGAGTTACGCAGTTTTCGACAGTGAGCTGCTTCAGATCATCGAAGCCCAGAAGAAGTTGATGGAGCGGTGTTGTTTGGCTCTATTAACGGTTCGATCTTCTCGGTCGAAAGCGGTGAAAAGAAGGTGTTGACAACAGCGAGTAACGCTGTAGAATTCGCCTCCCGCTAACGAGAGATCGGAAGCGCAAG
>Ga0302175_10000003_pt1 | contig 272428 bp, 238 predicted proteins | sample I_Fen_N3_3_FD_198791 | JGI IMG/M metagenome (GOLD analysis project Ga0302175, IMG submission 198791) | Peat permafrost microbial communities from Stordalen Mire near Abisko, Sweden - I_Fen_N3_3 | ecosystem: Environmental > Terrestrial > Soil > Wetlands > Permafrost | place: Sweden: Abisko... | reverse complement strand
CTTGCGCGCCTCGGTGTCGGCCTGGCCGGCTTCGTCGAAGGCCATCACCACCACGGCGGCGCCATAGCGCTTGCACAGTTTGGCGTGGTGAATGAACTGCTCGACGCCTTCTTTCATGCTGATGGAGTTGACTATACCCTTGCCCTGGATGCACTTCAGGCCGGCCTCGATCACTTCCCACTTCGAGGAGTCGATCATGATCGGCACCCGCGAGATGTCCGGTTCGCCGGCAATCAGGTTGAGGAAGGTGACCATCGCCTTCTTCGAGTCCAGCATCCCTTCGTCCATGTTGATGTCGATCACTTGGGCGCCGGCTTCGACCTGTTGCAGGGCGACTTCCAGGGCTTCGGTGTAGTTGTCTTCACGGATCAGGCGGGCAAATTTGGCGGAGCCGGTGATGTTGGTGCGCTCGCCGACGTTGACGAACAACGAGCTGCGATCGATGGTGAACGGCTCCAGGCCCGACAGGCGGCAGGCCTTGGGAATGTCCGGGATCACCCGTGGCGCGTAGCCGGCTACGGCCTTGGCGATGGCTTCGATGTGCCCCGGGGTGGTGCCGCAGCAGCCGCCGACGATGTTCAGGAAGCCGCTTTGGGCGAATTCCTCGATGACCTTGGCGGTGGCTTCCGGCAGTTCGTCGTATTCGCCGAATTCGTTGGGCAGGCCAGCGTTGGGGTGCGCCGAAACGTGGGTGTTGGCCTTGTTCGACAACTCTTCCAGGTACGGGCGCAGTTCGCTGGCGCCGAGGGCGCAGTTGAGGCCGACCGAGATCGGCTTGGCGTGGGCCACGGAGTTCCAGAAGGCTTCGGTGGTCTGGCCGGACAGCGTGCGGCCGGAGGCGTCGGTGATGGTGCCGGAGATCATGATCGGCAACTCGAAGCCCAGCTCGTCGAACACCCCTTGTACAGCGAAGATTGCTGCCTTGGCGTTGAGGGTGTCGAAGATGGTTTCGATCAGGATCAGGTCGACGCCGCCTTCGATCAGGCCTCGGGTGGCCTCGGTGTAGTTTTCCACCAGTTCATCGAAGGTCACGTTGCGGTAGCCGGGGTTGTTCACGTCTGGCGACAGCGAGCAGGTGCGGCTGGTCGGCCCGATCACGCCAGCGACGAAGCGTGGCTTCTCCGGGGTTTCCAGGGTCTTGGCGTCCGCCACCTTGCGTGCCAGGCGCGCACCTTCGAGGTTCAGCTCGTAGGCCAGGCCCTGCATGCCGTAATCGGCCAGGGATACCTGGGTGGCGTTGAAGGTATTGGTTTCAAGGATGTCGGCGCCGGCGTCGAGGTAGGCTTTCTCGATGGAGCCGATCACGTCCGGGCGCGTCAGCACCAGCAGGTCGTTGTTGCCCTTGACGTCGCTCGGCCAGTCGGCGAAGCGTTTGCCACGGTAGTCTTGCTCCTCGAGCTTGTAGCTCTGGATCATGGTGCCCATGCCGCCATCGAGAATCAGGATGCGCTCTTTGAGAGCTTGCTTGAGGGCTTGAAGGCGAGCACTGCGATCGGACATGGGAACTACCTGGTAAGGCCATTGCGAAGGGCGGCGATCATAGCAAACCTGTGCGCTATTGGGGCATGCATTGCTTTTGCATGAATATCGCTCATGTTGATATCAGCGTGACCTCGGTAGAATCGGGCGGTTTTCTACGCCCAGGACCAGCGACATGCCGTATCGCGTCAGTATCAGCGCGTTTGTATTACTGCTGATAAGCAGCACCACGCAGGCAGAGACTCCGGTTCCGGCGCTCTCCTACACCCGCGACATCCAGCCGATTTTCACTGAGAAGTGCGTGGCCTGCCATGCCTGCTATGACTCCGCCTGTCAGCTCAACCTGGGCAGTGCCGAGGGGGCAGCCCGGGGGGCGTCGAAAATCCCGGTCTACGACGGTGAGCGGCGCCAGGCCCAGGCGCCGACCCGGCTGTTCTACGACGCTTTCGGCAAGGCCGCCTGGCAGCGCAAGGACTTCTATTCGGTGCTCGACGCCCAGGGCAGCCAGGCGGCGCTGATGGCGCGCATGCTGGCGCTGGGGCACAAAACCCCGCTGCAACCCAATGCCAAGCTGCCGGAGGATATCGTCCTGGGTCTGAACCGGGAAAACATGTGCCCGCAGCCCGGCGAATTCGACGCCTATGCCGGCGCTCACCCCAAAGAAGGCATGCCGCTGGCGGTGACCGGCCTCACCGATCAGCAGTACCAGACCTTGCAGCGCTGGCTGGCATCCGGCGCCCCGATCGACCCGCAGAGCCTGGCCCCCAACGCCCGCGAAGCGATGCAAGTGCTGCAATGGGAGGCCCTGTTCAACGCCCCCGGCGCCCGGGAAAGCCTGGTGGCGCGCTGGCTGTTCGAACACTTGTTCCTGGCCCATATCCACTTCGAGGACGGCGAGCCGGGGCATTTCTTCCAATGGGTGCGCTCGCGCACGCCCAGCGGCCAGCCCATCGACCTGATCAACACCCGCCGCCCCAACGATGACCCCGGGACCCAGGTGTATTACCGCCTGTGGCCGGTGCAGGGGGTGATCGTGCATAAGACCCACATCACCTACCCGCTGAGCGCGGCGAAGATGGCCCGGGTCAAGAGCCTGTTCTACAGCGGCGACTGGCAGGTCACCGCCTTGCCCGGTTATGGGCCGGCGCGCCGGGCCAACCCGTTCGAGACCTTCGAGGCGATCCCGGCCCAGGCTCGCTACCAGTTCATGCTGGATAACGCCGAATACTTCGTGCGCACCTTTATCCGGGGGCCTGTGTGCCGTGGGCAGATCGCCACAGATGTGATCCGCGATAATTTCTGGGCGCTGTTCCAGGCCCCGGAGCATGACCTGTACATCACCGACCCGGCGTACCGTGGCCACGCCACGCCGTTGCTGGCGATGCCCGGGCAGAACGACGATGTCGGCAGTGTGCTGAGCCTGTGGCTGGCCTACCGCGACAAGCGCAATGACTACGAGGCCCTGCGACGCGACGCCTACGCCGACCTGCCGGCACCGAGCTGGTCGAGCCTGTGGGCCGGCAATGACAACGCCTTGCTCAGTATCTTTCGCCACTTCGACAGTGCCTCGGTGACCAAGGGCTTGATCGGCGAAGTGCCACAGACCCTGTGGCTGTTCGACTACCCGTTGCTGGAGCGCACCTACTATCAGTTGGCGGTGAATTTCGACGTGTTCGGTAACGTCTCGCACCAGGCCCAGACCCGGTTGTACTTCGATTTGATCCGCAATGGCGCGGAGCAGAACTTCCTGCGGCTGATGCCCGCCGGCACCCGCGAGGACTTCCTCGACGACTGGTACCAGAGCGGCGGAAAATTCAAGATGTGGCTGGACTACGAGTCCATTGACGACGACAAGCCCAGCGCCTTGAAACTCGACAAAAAAGACCCGAAACGCGATTTCGCCAAGCAATTGCTGGCGCGCTATGGCGAGCTCAATGCCAACCCTGACCCGATCAACCGCTGCGACAGCGCTTATTGTTCACGGCCCGGCATCGACACGCAGTTGCAGGATGCCGAGCAGGCCTTGAGCCGCCTGACCTCGCGCCCGGCGGCCGGGCTCAAGGTCATTGACCAGTTGCCCGAAGCAAGCATGCTGCGCATCCAGACCCAGAGCGGGCAGCGGGTGTTCTACAGCCTGTTGCGCAACCGGGCCCACAGTAATGTGGCGTTCATGCTGGGCGAGGCGCTGCGTTATCAGCCGGGGCTGGACACCTTGACGATCTACCCTGGGGTGCTCAGCAGCTACCCGAACTTTATCTTCAATATTCCCGCTGATCAGGTGCCGGAGTTCGTCGCCGCGATGGAACACGCCAAGGATGCCCATCGCTTCGAGAAGATTGTCGAACGCTGGGGGATTCGGCGCAGCCATCCGCAGTTTTGGCTGTATTTCCATGACCAGACCCGGTTTCTCGAACAAACCGACCCGATGGAAGCGGGCGTGCTGGACATGAATCGCTACGAGAATCTTTGATCGACCTTTGCCCGCGGCCTGCGGTCCCAAGCTTTAGGCGCCTGAGTGGTTCGGGCGCGGCCGGGGCTGGCTGGGGAGGACACGAGGATGTTGATTTCGGTACAGGCGCTGCGGGCGTTGGCGGCCTGGACGGTGGTCTGCCACCACTTTATGCAGATCTTTTTCGACTTCCAGGCCAGCAGCGCCCTGGGGCAATTGTTTATCGACAAGGGCGCGGTGGGGGTCGATGTCTTCTTTGTCATCAGCGGGCTGGTGATCTTCCTGTCGACGGAAAACAAGGACCTGGCCCCCGGGCGTTTCCTGATGTACCGGCTGTTTCGGATTGTCCCGGCCTACTGGCTGTACACGCTGCTGATGGGGCTGCTGGTGGTGTTTGCGCCGCCGGCGTTTGCCGATCAGAGCGTCGACGGGTGGCACCTGTTGCTGTCGCTGCTGTTTATCCCAACCCAGAACCCCGGCGGTTATGGCATCTACCCGACCCTAAATGTCGGCTGGACCCTGAACTACGAAATGCTGTTTTACCTGCTGTTCGCCTGGACCCTGTTGTTCCGCCTGCACCTGCGCCTGCTGATCGTCGCGGCGCTGCTGTTTGCCGTCAGCCAGGCCTGGACCGGGTTTGGCTGGGTCAGCGATTTTTATCGCTCGGATATTGTTTATGAGTTTTTGCTCGGCATGGGCCTGGGCATGCTCTATCGCCGGGGCTGGATCAAGCCCGGGCTGTGGCTGCCGCTGCTGATGATCGGCGGCGCGCTGCTGACCCTCTACCAACTGCCCCCGCAGCCGCGAGTGTTGGCCTGGGGCCTGCCGAGCGCCCTGATCGTGGCGGCGAGCATGGCGCTGGAGCGTTATTTCCAGCACAACCGCCTACTCAAGGTGCTCGGCGACAGCTCTTATTCGGTGTATCTGATGCATGTGCTGGTGCTGTCCCTGGGGGGGTATGCCGCACAACGCTATGGCCTGAACCCTTACGCGGTGTTTGCCGGGTGCGTGCTGGTCATCGGCCTGGCGGCCTGGGGCAGTTACGAATGGGTGGAGAAGCGCAGCTATCAGTGGCTCAAACGCTGGGCCGACGCCACGGGCACTGCCAGCGCGGCCCAGGCCTTAACCCGACAAAAACCCTAGGACTTTGTGCGGCGCGCCGATTGGCGTAAACTCCGCCCACGCCTGCGAGGAATTTCCATGACCGCTATTACCATTACCGACGCCGCCCACGATTATCTGGCTGATCTGCTCTCCAAGCAGAACACCCCGAATATCGGCATCCGCGTCTTTATCACCCAGCCAGGAACTCAGTACGCCGAGACCTGCATCGCCTATTGCAAGCCGGGCGAAGAAAAACCCGAAGACACGGCCATCGGCCTGAAGAGCTTCACCGCCTATATCGATTCGTTCAGCGAAGCCTTCCTCGATGATGCGGTGGTCGACTACGCCACCGACCGCATGGGCGGCCAACTGACCATCAAGGCGCCCAATGCCAAGGTGCCAATGGTCAACGCCGATAGCCCGGTCAACGAGCGTATCAACTACTACCTGCAGACCGAGATCAACCCGGGGCTGGCCAGCCACGGCGGCCAGGTCAGCCTGATCGACGTGGTTGACGACGGCATCGCCGTGCTGCAATTCGGCGGCGGTTGCCAGGGCTGCGGCCAGGCCGACGTGACCCTGAGGGAAGGCATCGAGCGCACCTTGCTCGAGCGCATTCCGGAACTCAAAGGGGTCCGTGACGTGACCGACCACACGCAGAAAGAAAACGCCTACTACTGAGTAAGGCGTTCACTGCACCCCAAAAAACGGCGCCCCGTGAGCGCCGTTTTTTTATGGGTCCAGGAAAACATCACCAGCCCTGTGGCCATGGCGCTTGCCGTGGTGAGGACGCCTCCGGTGGCCAGTGAGCCACTGTGGCGAGGGAGCTTGCTCCCCCTCGGCCGCGCAGCGGCCGTAAAAACAGTCACCGCACGCCCTCGGACAATCCCCTGTGCAAAAAAACGCACGCCTTACGGGCGATACAAATGCGCATGCCCCGCGCGATACAGCGACGACTCGCTGAAATGATCCGTCGCCAACACCCGGCCCACCAGAATCAACGCCGTGCGGCGAAAACCCTTGGCCGCCACTTTCTGCTCGATGTCGCTCAGGGTGCCCAGCGCCCAGTCCTGATCCGGCCAGGTGGCGCGATGGACTACCGCAATCGGGCAGTCGGCGCCGTAGTGGGGCAGCAGTTCGGCGACGATTTTCTGCAAGTGGTTGACCCCCAGGTGAATCGCCATGGTCGCGCCATGCTGGGCCAGGCTGGAAAATTCCTCGCCAGGGGGCATCGCAGTCTTGTCGGCGTAGCGGGTCAGGATCACGCTTTGCGACACATCCGGCAGGGTCAGCTCCGCCCCGAGCAGCGCGGCGCAGGCGGCGGTAGCGGTGACCCCTGGGATGATTTCAAAGGGGATCTGCAAGTGGCGCAGGTGGCGGATCTGCTCGCCAATGGCGCCATACAGGCTCGGGTCCCCGGAATGCACCCGGGCCACATCCTGGCCCTTGGCGTGGGCGCTTTTGATCAGGTCGATGATCTGCTCCAGGTGCAACTCGGCGCTGTTGACCAGCAGCTCGGCGCTATGTCCTGCCAGTACCGCCTCGGGCACCAGGGAGCCGGCGTAGATAATCACCGGGCAACGGTGGATCAGCCGCTGGCCCTTGACGGTGATCAGCTCCGGGTCGCCGGGGCCGGCGCCGATGAAAAAGACGGTCATGGCTGTTTCCTGTGAAAAAAGGGGGCAAGGCACGCCTGCAGATGAAGATTTCTCATGATCAAGGCGGGGGATTATCGGGGTTTTAGCCGCAGCAGGCGATGGCCAGGGTGGCCTGGGCGTATTTTTGTCGGCGGATCAGCAGTTTCGCCGGGCTTTGCATCAGGCGTTCGGCCAGGGCCAGGGCGGCGCTTTCGGCCACGCCATAACAGCCGGTGCGTTCGAAGGCGATTTCCGAGCGGTGGCTCAGTTGCAGCGCATAGGGCGTGAGCTGCGAGCTGCTAAAACAGGTCAGGGGCAAGACCAACTGCTCGGCCAGTTGCAGCAGGCCGGGCTCTTCGCGTTTCAAATCGATGCTGGCCAGACCCCGGACTTGATCCAGCCTCAAGCCGTGAGTCTCCAGGACCTGGTCGAGCAATGCGCGCAGTGTTTCCACCGGGCAGCCGCGCTGGCAACCCAGGCCGACCACCAGGGTCGGCGCTGCGTGCCGTTCACTCATGCCGGGGAGCTGTCCGCAGGTTTGCGCCGGAACAACCAGGCACTGATCAGGCCCAGGGCCAGCCAGAACGCGGCGTTGGTCAGTTGCGAGGCGATTTTGAACTGGGCTTCCAGGGCTTCGGGCGCCAGCATCGAATGCACGAGCGGTTGTGGCGCGCCGATGATATGCGGCACGGCAATGATGGCCACGCCGAGCACTTTCAGCAGCCAGTGCTGGGCAAACACAATCAGCGCGATGCCAACGGCGGTCGAGGCCGCCGTGCCGACCCACCAGGTCTGCCGTTGTACCAGGTCTGCCGCGGCAGTGCCCGGCAGCTCGGGCGGCAGGCCCAGGGTCGGCGCGAGGCAAAACGTGGCATAACCGGCCAGGCCCCACAGCAGGCCCTGGGAGGTGCGATTCGGCGCACGCAGGGTGTAGAGACCGGCGAGCATCAGGGCGAAGCCGACGGCCACCACCAAGTTGCCGCCGGTGGTCGCCAGCAGGCGCTGCCAGCCGTCCTCCGGCTCCCAGGCTTCGGCATCGTGAGTGTGGCCGGCCATGGCGCCTTCAGCGTGCTCATGGACTTCAGTGGCCGGTGCTTTTTCGTAGGTTTCGGCCTGCAGAATCAGCGGTGCGACCCAGAAACTTTGCAGCAGGGTCAGCAACAGGGCGGCCAGCAGCCCGCTGAAACCTGCGGTTTGCGCAATACGCTTGATCATGTCGGCAGGTCTCAATGGCACGGGAATGCGGCGCTGTGACGGGTGTCGTGGGCGGCGTTGTGCACCGCTTCGATATGAGAGAACCCGGCGAAATACACCAGGCACGCCCCGAGGATTGAGGCGCCGATGGCGGCGACCAGGCGTTGACTCAGGGTGGAGGTGCTGCTGGTGGACTGATGGGTGCTGCTGATGATCGACATGGCGCGTCCCTCTGGTTGTCAGTGGGTGGATCGAACGCAGCAAAGGCCCGCGCGCCGGGCGCACAGGCAATTAACAGCGCCCGCCCACCGCGGGTTTGTTAGGTGTCTATTGCGGGCCGGTCTCCGGGCTCGCGAGGGGCAGGGCTTGCGCCTGGCCTGCAAGAATCGCCTTCCCATGCCGGATGCCCGGCGCAGTGGATCTGATTCTTCGCTCGCTTACCGTTGCGGGGGCAGCACCGGACTGATCAAGGCTTTGAGTAAAGCACGTGACGCACCGGTTTCCCGTTTCACCCTGTGAAGGGCACCCGTAACAAGGCGCGTAGGAGAGCATGGGCGGGGGACGGCCGTCAATTGTCACTCGTTCGCAATTACGCGGGGGCCGGGCAATGGTTTCCCTGCGCGCAGGCTTCCCGACAATGCGCATTGACCGGCCCCTGCGCTCTGCGTAGCCTTGCGCACTCGAGGTTCTTCGGCGCAGTCGGCCGAAGCTAAGAAGGGAACGCGGTCCAAGCCGCGGCTGCCCCCGCAACTGTAAAGGGTCATGGTTGATGCACAGCCACTGCAGGCGCTTCAAGGCGTTGGCGGGAAGGCGCATCAATCGTCGGTCACACGACCGGCACACCCTCAGCCAGGAGACCTGCCTCGTGACGAATTCTCACTACAACCGGGCGGGGTGATCCGGTGGCGAACTCTTCCGCGCAGCCATTGCCGCGGTTTTCGTCCCGTATGCCCGCCACCTTGCCAAAGGGCATCCGATGAAAACACTGGCCAAACTTCCTGTCACCATCGTCACCGGCTTCCTTGGCTCGGGCAAAACCACCTTGCTCCGGCACATGCTCGACAACGCCCAGGGGCGCCGGATCGCGGTGATCGTCAACGAGTTTGGCGAGCTGGGCATCGACGGTGAAATCCTCAAGCAATGCTCCATCGGCTGCACCGAAGAAGAAGCCAACGGCCGGGTCTATGAGCTGGCCAACGGCTGCCTGTGCTGCACCGTGCAGGAAGAGTTCTTCCCGGTGATGCGCGAGCTGGTAGCCCGGCGCGGCGACCTTGACCACATCCTGATCGAAACCTCGGGCCTGGCCCTGCCAAAACCCCTGGTCCAGGCCTTCCAGTGGCCGGAAATTCGCAGTGCCTGCACCGTCGACGCGGTGATCACCGTGGTCGACAGCCCGGCCGTGGCCGCTGGCACCTTCGCCGCCTTCCCTGACCAGGTCGACGCCCAGCGCAAGCTTGATCCCAACCTGGACCACGAATCGCCGCTGCACGAGCTGTTCGCCGACCAACTCGCCAGCGCCGACCTGGTGATACTCAACAAGGCCGACCTGATCAGCGCCGAAGACCTGGCGAGAGTTCGCCTGGAAGTGGCCGAAGAACTGCCGCCAGCGGTCAAGGTCATCGAAGCCAGCAGCGGTCGCCTGCCGCTGGACGTGCTGCTGGGCCTGGGTGCCGGCTCCGAAGAGCACATCGACAGCCGTCACAGCCACCACGACCATCACCATGACGGCGACGATGCCGATCATGACGACCACGATCACGACGCCTTTGATTCGATCTCCATCGAACTGCCGCAAGCCGAGGAAAGCCTGCTGCTCGACGCCCTGACCCAACTGGTGGTCAAGCACGGGATCCTGCGGGTCAAGGGTTTTGCCGCGATTCCCAACAAGCCGATGCGCTTGCTGATCCAGGGCGTGGGCACCCGGTTCGACAAGCACTTCGACCGCCAGTGGGGCAGCGATGAGGCGCGGACCACGCGCCTGGTGCTGATCGGCCAGGAGCTGGACGCCGAGCAACTCGAAGCGCAACTGCGCGCCGCCCTCAGCGTTTAACCCATGCACCTGCTCAGGACCCAGCCCGGCGGTTTCGTCTCGGATGACAACATTGCCGACCTTGGACAGACCCCCGCCGAGCTGGTGATCCTGTGCAGCGGCGATTCCAGCCTGGCGCTGCTGGCGGAAGCGGCCCAGCAGTTGCCCGAGGACTTCCCCGGTTTTCGCCTGGCCAACCCGATGCAGGTGCAAAATCACGCCTCGGTCGACCTGTACGTGGACGAGGTGCTGCGCCATGCCAAGGTGATCCTGATTTCCCTGCACGGCGGCATCGGCTATTGGCGCTATGGCGTCGAACGCCTGGTGCAGTTGGCCGAGCGCGGGGTGCAGCTGATTCTGGTGCCGGGGGATGACCGACCCGACCCGGAGCTCAGCGACCTGAGCACGGTGCCGGCCGCCGCACGCGATCGCCTGTGGCACTTCTTGCGCCAGGGCGGGCGCGACAACGCATTGAATTTGTACCGCTGCCTGGCCGCCAGCCTGCTGGGCCGCGACTATGCCTGGGCCGAGCCGCAGACCCTGCCGCGCACGGCGATTTACCACCCCCATAAAAGCGCCGCCACCCTGGGCGATTGGCAGGCCGACTGGCACGCCGGGCAGCCGGTGGCGGCGGTGCTGTTTTACCGTTCCCATCTGCAGGCGGCCAATACCGGGTTTATCGATGTGTTTTGCCAGCGTTTGCAGGCGGCCGGGCTCAATCCGTTGCCGATTGCCCTGGCCAGCCTCAAGGAGCCCGGCTGCCTGACGGTGGTCGAAGACCTGCTGGACGACGTCGAGGCCGGGGTGATTCTGAACACCACCGGTTTTGCCCAGTCCAGCCCCGAGGCCCCGCACCTGCGGCCGTTCCGACGCAATATCCCGGTGATCCAGGCCATTTGCGCCCAGGACAACGAACCCGGTTGGCGCGCCAGCGAACAAGGCCTGGGCCCGCGCGACCTGGCGATGCACATCGCCTTGCCCGAACTGGACGGGCGCATCATCAGCCGGCCCATCAGCTTCAAGGACCTGGCCTGGCGCAGCGAGCGTAGCCAGTCGGACGTGGTCTGCTACCGGGCCCAGCCCGAGCGTATGGATTTCGTCGCCGAATTGGCGCGGCGTTGGGTCGAGTTGGCCCGGGTGCCCAACGGGCAAAAGCGTATCGCGCTGATCCTGGCCAACTACCCGACCCGTGACGGGCGCATCGGCAATGGTGTCGGCCTGGATACCCCGGCGGCGGCGCTGAATATTCTCCGCGCCTTGCAGGCCGAGGGTTACCCCCTGAGCGCCGAACTGCCGGCCAGTGGCACCGCGTTGATCCAGCAACTGCTCGGCGGGGTCAGCAATGACCTCGACAGCATTGACCTGCGACCCTGCGCGCAAAGCCTGGCGCTGGACGACTACGAGTTGATGTTCAACGCCTTGCCCGAGGCCAATCGCCTGGCCGTGCAAGCCCGCTGGGGCGGCCCGCAGCAGGACCCGATGTTTCGCGGTGGGCGGATGATGGTCGCCGGCCTGCGCTTTGGCCTGACCTTTGTCGGCATCCAGCCGGCCCGAGGCTATCAGGTCGACCCCAGCGCGGTGTATCACGACCCGGACCTGGTGCCGCCCCACGGCTACCTGGCGTTCTATTTCTGGTTGCGCCAGGCCTATGGCGCCCACGGGCTGATCCACGTCGGTAAGCACGGCAACCTGGAATGGCTGCCGGGCAAGGGTGTCGGCCTGTCCGAGAGCTGCTGGCCGGATGCGCTGCTGGGGCCGCTGCCCAATATCTATCCGTTTATCGTCAATGACCCGGGGGAGGGGGCCCAGGCCAAGCGCCGGACCCAGGCGGTGATCATCGACCACTTGATGCCGCCTCTAACCCGCGCCGAAACCTACGGTCCGCTGCGCGACCTGGAGCTGCTGGCCGACGAGTATTACGAAGCCCAGTTGCTCGACCCACGGCGTGCCCGCGAGTTGCAGCGCGACATTCTCAAACTGGTGCGGGAAACCCGCATCGATCGCGAATTGCAGCTCGACGAGAAACTCGACAGCGACGCCGATGCGGCGATCTGGCTGCCGCGCCTGGACACCTACCTGTGTGACCTCAAGGAATCGCAGATCCGTGACGGCCTGCACGTGTTCGGCGAATCGCCCACCGGACGCCTGCGTCTGGACACCCTGTTGGCCCTGTTGCGCATCCCCCGAGGCGATGGCCGGGGTGCACAGTCGAGCCTGCTGCGGGCGCTGGCCAAGGCCTTCGAACTGGGGTTCGACCCGCTGGATTGCGCCCTGGCCGAACCCTGGAGCGGACGCCGGCCGCTGCCTTTGCAGCAGGTCAGCACTGAGCTGTGGCGCACGGCTGGGGATACCCGCGAGCGTCTCGAACTGTTTGCCGGGCAGTTGATCGAAAGCGCCCTGCAAGGGCCGCTGGAGTCACTCGACGAACCGGGTTGGACGGAGGTCAAGGCGATTGTCGACGGCCTGCGTGAGGTGGTCGCGCCGCGTCTGGATGCCTGCGGCCCCGCAGAAATGCGCGGCCTGCTGGACGCTCTGGGCGGGCGCTTCGTGCCGGCCGGGCCGAGTGGTGCGCCGAGTCGCGGACGCCTGGACGTGCTGCCCACCGGGCGCAATTTTTTCTCGGTGGACGTGCGCAACCTGCCGACCACCACCGCCTGGCGCATCGGCTTTCAGTCGGCCAATTTGATTCTTGAGCGACACCTGCAGGATCACGGCGATCACCTGCGCCAGCTCGGGCTCTCGGTGTGGGGGACGGCGACCATGCGCACCGGTGGTGATGATATCGCCCAGGCCATGGCCCTGATGGGCGTGCGCCCGGTGTGGGCCACCGGCAGCCAGCGGGTCGATGACTTCGAAATTTTGCCCGTGAGCCTGCTGGACCGGCCTCGGGTCGACGTGACGTTGCGGGTCTCGGGGTTTTTCCGGGATGCCTTCGCCAACCTGATCCGCCTGTTCGATGCGGCGGTGCAGGCGGTGGCGGCGCTGGATGAACCCGATGACCTCAACCCGTTGGCGGCCAAGGTCCGTGCCGAGCGCCAGAGCCTGCTGGATGCCGGGCTGGATGCGGACGCGGCGGCGCGCCAGGCCGGCTGGCGGATTTTCGGGGCCAAGCCCGGAGCCTACGGGGCGGGGGTCCAGGGCGCCATCGACGGGCGCCTGTGGCAAAGCCGCGAAGACCTGGCCGAGGTCTACCTCAATTGGGGCGGTTATGCCTATGGCGGCAGTGATGAAGGCACGGCCGCCCGGGAGCAGTTCGCCCAGCGCCTGAGCCAGGTGCAGGCGGTGCTGCAAAACCAGGACAACCGCGAGCACGACCTGCTCGATTCCAACGACTACTACCAGTTCCAGGGCGGCATGCTGGCAGCCGTCGAGAGCCTGAGCGGGGCCAAGGCCGCCAGTTACCATGGCGACCACAGCCAGCCGGACCTGCCGAAAATCCGCAGCCTCAAGGAAGAGCTGAACCGGGTGATCCGTTCCCGGGCGGCCAACCCGAAGTGGATCGAGGGGGTCAAGCGCCATGGCTATAAAGGGGCCTTTGAAATGGCCGCCACCGTGGATAATCTGTTCGCCTTCGATGCCACCACCGAGCTGATCGATGACCACCAATACGCCTTGCTGGCAGACGCCTACGTGCTCGACCCGTCGACCCGCGAGTTTATCCAGCAGCACAATCCCCATGCCCTGCGCGACATGACCGAACGCCTGCTCGAAGCCCAGCAGCGCGGCCTGTGGCAGGAACCCGGCGAGTACCGCGAGGCCCTGGAAAACCTGCTGCTGGATATCGAAGAAAACTAGCAGCAGCTGTCTGCTACAGGCCCCACAAAACCCCAGCGCCCACCCCATTCTTTACACGCCCAGGCCCTGACCGAGACCCCCGATATGAGCGATACCCCACATTTTCCGCTGTCCGCCGTGGTCGGCGCCGATGACCTGAAACTGGCCCTGTGCCTGACTGCCATCGACCCGAAAATCGGCGGGGTGCTGATCGAAGGACCACGGGGCATGGCCAAGTCGACCCTGGCTCGGGGTCTGGCGGACCTGTTGGCCAGCGGGCAATTTGTCACCTTGCCCTTGGGCGCGACCGAAGAGCGGCTGGTGGGCACCCTGGACCTGGACGCTGCGCTGGGCGAGGGCCGGGCGCAGTTTTCCCCGGGGGTGCTGGCCAAGGCCGATGGCGGGGTGCTGTACGTCGATGAAGTCAACCTGTTGCCCGATCATCTGGTGGACCTGTTGCTGGACGTCGCTGCCAGCGGCACCAACCTTATCGAGCGCGACGGCATTTCCCATCGGCATTCGGCGAAGTTCGTGCTGATCGGCACCATGAACCCGGAGGAGGGCGAGTTGCGCCCGCAACTGCTCGATCGCTTCGGTCTGAATGTGGCGCTTGGCGGGCAGACGCAACCGAGCGAGCGCGGGCAGATCATCCGTCGGCGCCTGGATTTCGACAGTGATCCAGAGGCTTTCTGCGAGCAGTGGGCGCCGCAGCAAACGGCCTTGCGTGAGCGCTGCCAGGGCGCGCGGGAGTTGCTGGGGCAGATTGCCCTGGACGATGGGGCGTTGGCGCAGATCACCGAACGCTGTTTTGCCGCCGGGGTCGACGGCCTGCGCGCCGACCTGGTGTGGTTGCGCGCGGCTCGGGCCCATGCTGCCTGGCGCGGGGCAGCGGCAATTGCCGGGCAGGATATCGACGCCGTGGCCGAGTTTGCCTTGCGCCATCGCCGTCGCGAAACTCCAGCGGCGGCGGCAGACCAGTCCTCATCCTCCCAGGCACCGTCCGCGCCTGAGCCGCAAACCGCCACGGGCCAGGGCCAATGGGGCGACATGCCGGCCCAGGCGCAAGCCACCGGCGTACGCCGTGAAGTGCCGAGCTGGCCAAAAAAGCCCTAGGCATCCGCCCTCGCTCTGCCGCGGGGGCGGATGCCAGGCCCCGGGCAGGGAGGTTGGACCAGGGACGGCAGGGCCGTGGCCGGGCGGCGCGTGAGGGCACGATTAACTGGCCCGGGACCTTGCTCAATGGTCGGCCACGGGCGCGCGAGGATCTGTTGTTCCGCCTGCGCAGTCGGACTCCCCATGAGCTGTGGCTGGTGATCGTCGACGCCTCGGCCTCGACCCGCCGGCATTCGGCACTGAGCGATGCCAAGGGGCTGCTGGCGCAGCTGTTCGACGATGCCTACCGCCAGCGCGCCCGTTTGGCCCTGCTGACCGCCAGCGGCCGCACGCCGAGCTGGCAGGTCCAGGGCTTGAAGGCTTCGGCAGATTTGCGCCAGTGGCTGCAAGGGCTTGGCGCGGGCGGTGGCACGCCGTTGTTGCAGGCACTGGAAGAAGCCGCGCAATGGCTGGCCCAGCGCCAACGGCGTGTTCCGGCGGAGCAGCAGCGGGTGTTGCTCATCACCGACGGCCGCCTGAAAAGCCTGCCGCCGCTGTCCCCCCTCAACTGCCCAGCATTGCTGATCGACATTGAACGCGGCCCCATCCGCCTCGCCCGCGCCCAGCCGTTGGCCGCCGCCCTGGGCGCCGAATACCGTCATATCGACCACCTGCCTCCATCCGCCTGACACACCCTGTAGCCGCTGCCGATAGGCTGCGCGGTCCCTCACAAACACCGTGATTAACCTGACACGCTGCGGCGTGCCTGATAGCGGTCCAGGGTCTACCCTTGGTCCACTGTCACAGGAGTGAATGTATGCGGGTTCTGGTGTGTAACGACAAGGATGATTTTCGGGTCAAGGCGTATGCCGGGACCAACGGTGTGTTGCTGGCCATGGACCTGGACCCCACACGGCGCAAGGGTTTGCTGGGGTTCGCCATTGAAAAGCGCACGGCCACCAAGCCCTGGCTGTTTCTGTTCAACAGCCTGACTTTTCCCGGCAAGGCCCACAGTTTCCCTCAGTACAACGCCACGCCGAGCGATCAGGCGCCGCTGCAAAAATTTCGTTGGGCCGATTACGCGGTCAACCCTGGGGCGACCCTGGATTACCGGGTGCACCTGGCCTATGGCAGCCCGGATGCGCCGCAACTGGGGGAGTCGCTGCAGGTCACGGTCACGGCCGACAACGGCCTGCCGCCGGGGCAGCGGGTGATCTTCAATCGGGCGGTGGCCGCCAGCCAGGCATTTTCGCGCAAGTTTCCCGAGCTGGATGCCCTGATCAGTACCCACAAGAACCTGCCCATCGAAGCCTGGCCCGATGCGCCGCGCCAGTGGCTGGAAAACGGCCTGCTCGGCGAGCTGTTGGGGTTTATCGAACGTGCGGTGGATGCGCACTGGGCGCTGGACATCGCGATCTACGAATACCAACTGCAATCGATCATCGACGCCGTCAATGCCGCCTTCGACCGTGGCGCCAGGGTCCGAGTGCTGTACCACGCCCAGCCCGGCGATGCCGACACCGCCCTAAACCAGGCGAACCTGCAACACCTGCCGCCGGACACGGCGCGCGGGCGGGTGACCCACAGTATTTTCCACGACAAATTCATCGTCCTCAGCCAGCTCGACGGCAACGGCGCTGCGCAGCCGGCCGCCGTACTCTGCGGCAGCACCAACTTCACTGCCAACGGGGTCTACCGCCAGGCCAACGTGGTGCACGTGCTGGACCAGCCCAGCCTGGCCGCCAGCTACCTGGAGGTGTTCGAGCAGATCTGGGCGGCCCCGGCAGACGTCGGCGCGACGCGCACATGGCTGACCCAGCACAACCCGGTGCCGCTGGACGCGCCGCTGTTTACCGGGTTTTCCCCACGTTCGGGGCAGGGCGACCTGCAAGCCTTTGTCGAGATCATCAACGCTTCGAAAAAGGACCTGCTGTTCGTCACCGCATTCGCCCTGCCAGACATGATCCTCAACGCCTTGCTCGGCCAGCCCCACGACGATGTGCTGCGTTACGGCCTGCAAAACACCGCCAGCCGCATCACCGGCTTCCATGCCGATCGCAGCGCCGAATTTGCCGCCACGGCCTTGCTCAACAACGGCCTGGAAGGCTGGCTCAAGGAGGGGCTAAAGGGCCAGAAGGGCAATTTGCTGGTGCACACCAAAGCCATCGTCAGCGACTTCACCAGCGACGCGCCGGTGATCATCAGCGGCAGCCACAACCTCAGCGCCGCGGCCAGCAATGGCAATGACGAGAACTTCCTGATCATCCGTGGCGACACCGACCTGGCGGACCGTTATGGCCTGGAGCTGCTGCGTTTTTACGAGCATTACCGCTTTCGCTATTACGCCAAGCAGCTGGCACTCAAGCAGGTCCAGCCATTGGCGGTGGATGACCGCTGGAGTGACGATTATTACCGCGAAGGCGACTTGCGCCAGTTGTCCCGGCTGCGCTTCTCCGGCCGCTGAATGCGGTAATATCATTAAGCCATCATTTCGCAAGGACGCCCCTTATGTTGCCGCGCTCTGCTTTGCCGTCTGTGCTGATTGCTTTGATGCTGTTGCTGATCAGCAGCACGCTGCTGGCGGCCAATACGCCCTGTTCCGGTCGCAAGGGCGGGATTGCCGGGTGTGATGGTGACACTTTCTTGTGCAATGACGGCTCGATCAGTGCCTCGAAACGCTCCTGTTCGGCGCAGTTTGGGCAGCGTGGTGGCGGCCAGGCGCCACGTCCGCAGTCGTTGTTGCAAAGCAGCGATGGCTGCGCCTGTGGCAGTGGCAGTTATTGCACGGGCCCCCGGGGCGGTGTCTATTGCCTGACACCGGGGGGCAGTAAAAGCTACAAACGCAAGTAGCGACACGTCGGGCTGGGGCTCAGCGCTCAGATGTTAAATTGCCACCCCTGCGGCCTGAATCACAAATCCTTGATTGTCTTCAGATTCTTCCTGGCCGATGTGGTTATAAATCTGGCGCTGGGTCCGTGCATTCTGAATAATGCGGGTTTGGGTGCACCCTGGGTCCTGTGGACCGACAGGGCGCCGTCCCTCATCGTCAGGCAAGGATCGCAATGAATCTCACTCAGCAGGCCCGAGTGGTCAAGCTCATCAGCCCGTTGGGCGCCGATGTCCTGCAACTCGACCGAATGGATGGCAACGAAGCCCTGGGGCGTCCCTTCGAATATGAGCTGGCGCTGGTCTCCAAACACCATTCGTTGCCGTTGAACGCCTTGCTCGGCCAGCCAGTAAGCCTGTCCATCGAGCAATACGACGGCACCCTGCGCTACTTCCACGGCATTGTCAGCCGCTGCGGGCAGACCGCCGGCAGCGGGCAATTTGCCGGCTATCGGCTGTCGGTCCGGCCCTGGCTGTGGCTGCTGAGCCGCACCTCCGATTGCCGGATCTTCCAGAACCGCACGGTGCCGGACATCGTCATGCAGGTGTTTCGCGATCTGGGTTTCACCGACTTCGAAGACGCCCTGACCCGCACCTACCGCGAGTGGGAATACTGCGTGCAGTACCGCGAGACCGCCTTCGATTTCGTCAGCCGCCTGCTGGAGCAGGAGGGCATCTACTATTTCTTCCGTCACGAGGCGGGGCGCCATGTGCTGGTGCTGGCCGACGACTACGGCGCCCACAGCACGGCACCCGGTTACGCCAGCGTGCCGTACTACCCGCTCAAGGATCGGATCCGCGAGCGCGACCATATCTTCGACTGGCACCTGGACCACGAGGTGCAGCCCGGTTCCCTGGAACTCAGTGATTACGATTTCCAGCGCCCCAGCACCCGCCTGGAAGTGCGCTCCACGGTGCCGCGCCCCCACAGCAACGGCGACTACCCGCTGTACGACTACCCCGGCGAATACGTGCAGGCCGAAGACGGCGAGCAGTACGCGCGCAACCGCATCGAAGCGATCCAGACCCAGTACGAGCGCATCGTCATGCACGGCAACGCCCGGGGCATTGGCAGCGGGCATCTGTTCAGCCTCACCGGCTACCCGCGGCTCGATCAGAACCGCGAGTACCTGGTGGCCACCGCCCGTTACCGGATCAGCCAGGAGGCCTACGAATCGGGCGCCGCCGATGGCGATTTCCAGTTTGAAAGCACCCTGGACTGCATTGACGCCACCCAGGTCTTCCGCCCGCTGCCGCTGACCCCACAACCCCTGGTGCGCGGCCCGCAGACGGCAATGGTGGTGGGGCCTGCAGGCGAGGAAATCTGGACCGATAAATTCGGCCGGGTGAAGGTGCACTTCTACTGGGACCGCCACGACCGCTCGGATGAAAACAGCTCGTGCTGGATCCGCGTTTCACAAAGCTGGGCCGGCAAGAACTGGGGCGCGATGCACATTCCGCGCATTGGCCAGGAAGTGATTGTCAGCTTCCTCGAAGGCGACCCCGACCGGCCGATCATCACCGGCCGGGTGTACAACGCCGAGCAGACCGTGCCCTACGACCTTCCGGCCAACGCCACCCAGAGCGGGATCAAGAGCCGTTCGAGCAAGGGCGGCACGCCGGCCAACTTCAATGAAATCCGCATGGAGGACAAGAAGGGCGAAGAGCAGCTGTTTATCCACGCCGAGAAGAACCAGGACATCGAGGTCGAGAACGACGAAACCCACTGGGTGGGTCACGACCGTTCGAAAACCATCGACCGCGACGAGACCGTGCACGTCCACCGTGACCGGACCGAGACCGTGGACAACAACGAGACCATCACGGTCCACGCCAACCGCAAGAAGACCGTGGACCTGAACGAGACGGTGCTGATCGGCATGAACAAGTCTGAGACCATTCTCATGGCCTCGTTGCAGAACGTCGGTATGGGGCGCATGGAAAACGTCGGGCTCGGCTACAGCCTCAACGTCGGCATGATGATGAACACCTTTGTCGGCCTGAACCAGACCACCCAGATCGGCAAGAAAAACGTGATCTCGGCCGGTGAAAGCTATCACCTGGCGGTGGGCGGCAGCGACGACGGCTCGACCATCACCCTGGACGGCAAGAGCCTCAAGCTTGGCAGCCAGACCATCGAGCTCACGGCCGACAAGGAGATCCGCCTGACCTGCGGCCAGAGCACGATCCGCATCACGCCCTCGGAGATCGAGATTCTTTCGCCGAATGTCGATATCAACTGCTAGCAGCCTCACGCAAACGGTCCCACAGACCTCAAGGATGGACAGATAGATGAGCGGTCTTCCCGTTTCCCACGTTGGCGAAAAGGTTTCCGGCGGCGTGATCGCCACCGGCTCGCCAACGGTGCATGTCGGCGCGTCCGGGGTCGGCATCGCCGACCGGGTGTCGGCCTGTGTGCCCAATGTCGGCCAGCCGGTCAACCCGATGCTGGGCTGCAAGCTGCTGCCGGAGGAGGTCGACTTCGCCCTCGCGGCGCCGGACACCTTCACCTTCGGGCGCGGCTACCTGTCGAGCAACCCGCGCATCAGCCGGCTGGGCCAGGGCTGGTGGCTGCCGGGGGAGAGCATGCAACTGGAGCTGAGTCCGACGGCCTGTGTGCTGATCGATGCCCAGGGCCGGCGCATCAGCTTTCCGGCCCTGGAGCCGGGGGCGGTGTTTTACTCGGGCACCGAACGCCTGTGGCTGCGTCGCGGCGGCGTCCCGCAAGAGGGGCCTGCCGGGCAACCGTGGAAGGGGCGCTGGGCCGCGGTGCCGGAGGCGCTGGCCGCCGACGAGGGCGCGGTGCTGTTGTTGATCGACAGCAGCTACCTGCATTTTCAGCGCCAGGGCGACGGTGTCTGGCGCCTGCACGCCACGTTCGGTCGCAGTGGCTACCGCACTGAGTTCGGCTGGGGTCACAACGGCTTGCTGACCAGCATCCGCGACAGTGCCGGCCGCAGCTATGCCCTGGTCTACCAGGGCTGTTGCGAACCGTCGCCGGGGGATGACAGGGTGCGCCTAATGGGGGTGATCCTGGCCAATGTCGACGGCCCGGTGCCGGCCGATCTGGACCTGCAAAGCCGCCGCCTGGACTGGCTGGTGCGCTACCAGTTCAACGACAGCGGCGACCTGGTGGCGGTGCGCAACCGCCTCGGCGAAGTGGTGCGGGTGTTTGCCTGGCACAACCATATCCTGGTGGCCCACGGTGAGCCGGGCGGCCTGGAAGTGCGCTACACCTGGGACCTGCACCAGCCCCATGGGCGTGTGCTCAAGCAAAGTGAAACCGACGGCCTGACCCGTGAGTTCCGTTACCAGCGCGAGGCCACCGAGGTGGTCGACAGCCTGGGCCGCATCGAGCGCTACGAGTTCAGCGGCAGCGGCGGCCAGCAGCGCTGGACCGCCCTGGTGCGCGCCGATGGCAGTCGCACCGAATTCGAGTACGACATGTTCGGGCGCCTGGTGCTGATCCGCGATCCTCTGGGCCGCGAGTTTCGCCGGCGGCTTGACGGGCAGGGCCGGGTGCTGGAAGAGCAGACCCCGGGCAAGACTCGCTTTCGCAAAAGCATCGACGACGAAACCGGGCTGCTCAAGGAACTGATCGACAGCATGGGGCGCCAGTGGCTGCTCAAGCATGACGCCAGTGCCCGGTTGCTCAGCGTCCAGGGGCCGGCCGGTATCACCCGCTATGCCTATGACGACCCGGCGCTGCCGGACCGGCCCACCCAGGTGGTGGATGCCAAGGGTGGCATCAAACGCCTGACCTGGAACCGCCTGGGCCTGCTGGCCAGTGTCACCGACTGTTCGGGCCAGACCCGGACCTGTGAATACGATGGCGAAGGCCAGTTGCTGGCCGAAACCGATGCCCTGGGCCAGGTCACCCGACGTGGCTACGATCACCTGGGGCAGGTCACCGGCCTGTCCATGGCCGACGGCACCCAGCTCCACTACCGCTACGATGCCCAGGGTCGTCAGACCCATATGGCCGATGGCGACGGGCATTTCACCCAGTTCTTCTGGGACCGCGCCGAACGGCTGACCTGCGTCACCGATGCCGCCGGGCATGAGCAGCATTACCGTTACGACGAAGCCGGGCGCCTGGTCATGCTGACCAACGAAAACGGTGCCCAGGCACATTTTGCCTATGACCTGCTGGACCGTCTGGTGCAGGAAACCGGCTTCGACGGACGCTGCCAGCGCTACCGCTACAACGCCGCCGATGAGCTGGTGGCGCGGGTCGATGCCGAGGAGCGCGAGACCACCTACGCCTATAACCTCGACGGGCGCCTGCTGACTTGTCAGCTGCCGGCCACTGCCAGCGCCCCGGCCAGCAGCCAGCACTACAGCTGGCTGGCCGACGGGCGCCTGGCGGGGGTCAAGGGCGCGGATTGCGAGCTGCGTTTTGCCTATGACGCAGCTGGCAACCTGTGCCTGGAAAACCAGATCCATGCCGACGGCTGGGTCTACAGCGTCGCGCACCGCCATGACGAACTGGGCGTACGCCAGAGCAGCCGTTTCGGCGATGCCCCCGAGGTCAACTGGCTGACCTACGGCCCCGGCCATGTGCACGGGGTGCTGGTGGCCCAGGCCGAGCTGGCGTTCGAACGCGATGCCCTGCACCGCGAAACCCGCCGCGACGGCCGGCTCAAGGGCCAGCCTGAGGCCTTGTTCAACCTCGACCGCCGCTATGACCGCCTGGGGCGCCTGAGCCACAGCCAGCTGACCCTGGCGGCGGGCGAGGACTGGCGGCGCAGCTACCAATACGACGGCCTGGGGCAACTGACCGGCATCGATGAAAACCTGCGCCCGAACCGGCGCTATGACTACGATCGCAGCGGCCGCCTGGTGGCCAGCCGGCGCAGTGACGGCGCGCCCCAGCGCTACGGTTTCGACCCGGCGGGCAACCGTTTCGATATCGAGGCCCCGGCCCCGGTGGCGCAACAGAGCGCCAACAGCCTGCACAACGAGTTGTACCGTTCGGGTTATGTGCATAGCGACAGTGCCTCCCTGGCCGGGGCGCAGTCGAGTGCCGGCAGCCTGGGCAACCGGGTCGAAGCGTTCGGCGGCAGCCGCTATCGCTACGACGGTGCCGGCAACCTGCTGGAGCGCATCGACGCCGACGGCAGCCGCCTGCAACTGGCCTACGACGGTGCTCACCGTTTGGTCCACCTGGTGCGGTTGCGCGCCGATGGGGAGCGGGTCGAGGCGCGCTATCGCTATGACGGCCTGTCGCGGCGTATTGCCAAGACCGTGCGCGAAGGTGAGCAGGAATACACCGTGCGCTTCGGCTGGGACGGCGACCGCCAGTGCGCCGAAGCCTTTGGTCAACGCCTGCGCACCACGGTCTACGAGCCCGGGGCCAGTGTGCCGTGGCTGCGCCTGGAGCAAGACTGCGAGCCCGACAGCCCCGAACTGTTGCAGATTCGGCAAGCGATGGCGGCCGAAGACCAGCCGCTGCCGGCGCAGTGCTTCCCGGCGCTGGGCGCACCGCGTATCGGCTTCTTTCACACCGACCATATCGGCACCCCGCTGCGCCTGAGCGACGAGCAGGGCCGCACTCTGTGGCAGGCCGAGGCCGACGACTGGCGCGCGGTGACCGGGCAAAGCGGTTCCACCGACCAGCCGCTGCGTTTCCAGGGCCAGTATCACGACCCGGAAAGCGACCTCTACTACAACCGTTACCGCTACTACCTGCCGGAACTGGGGCGCTATGCGACCCAGGACCCGATCGGCCTGCGCGGCGGACCGAACCTCTACGTCTATGCGCTGAACGTGCCCTCGGTGGCCTACGACCCGACGGGTCTGTTCGTGCCCTTGCTGGTGATCGGCGCCTTTGCCTTGCGCGGGGTGATCGGTGCCGGCATCGAGCTGGGGGTGCAAGCGGGCAAGCAGGTGCTGGGGCAGGTCAAGGACAACTGGGACAACGACCGCGAACTCACCGACATCAAGTGGAAGTGCATCGACATCAACTGGAAGCATGTGGCTGTCTCAGGGGCGGTCAGCACCGTGGCCCCAGGTATGCTCACCACCGGCAAGAACGTGCTGACCTCGGCCAAGGCCCTCAAGACCCTGAATGGCCAGGCCGCCAACACCGTGAACCGCGCCGCCAAACTGGCGGCGCGCAAAGCGGCCCATTCCTCGAAAATCAAAAGTGCCGTCGGCACCCAGATTGCCTGGCAAGTCGCCAAGCAAGTGGTCAAGTGTCCGCTGAAAGATGAAGAAGAGGAGTGCCCGGAACAATGAAGCGCATGCTGCTGATGACGGCGATATTTATCCCGCTGGCTCTTTTATACAACGTACTGACCCTGTACTTCGGTGAGACCTGGCTGGTGGTCGGGGCCTTCTGCCTGCTGCTGGTGGCGCTGCGCGTGGGGCTGTACCTGTATCGCCGGTCCAAGGGCATCAAGGACAACTACCTGGATGAGTGAGCGCCAGCACCATGCAGTGCGACGGCACTTATGGCCACTCCCCTGCGGTGGTCTTGCCGGGGGAGAGCAGGTATGTGCTTCAAGGGGCTGCTGAGGCCGTGTTGCAGCGATTGTTGCGCTGAGTGCCTGCTCAGTCGGTGGCGGCGAGCAGTGCGTCGAACGCTTCCAGGCCTTGCTCGTCTTGGCATTTCAGGCCGGGTTCTGCGTTGAACTCAAAACCCGGGATATCAGCGAAGCGTTCGAACGCTCCAGGCCATTGGCCAACTCAGCGGCGGCATTGCCCATGACTTCAACAACCTGCTGACGGTGATCCTGGGCAACCTGGAGCTGCTGTAAAAACGCCTCGGTGGCGGAGTCCGGCGCAGGCATGGATGAACAGACCCTGGCGTGCGCCGCCGAACCCTTTTTCACCACCAAGGGCCACGGCTGTTCAAGCCCTACACCCAGTTGCAACTGCTGGAAGCGGTGACCCAGGCGCTGGAACAGACCCCGGCCCAGGGTCGCCCGGGATCAAAACGCTGAAGAGCGCCGCCTTGCTGTGGGCGGATATCAGGCCTGAGGTTTGGACCAGAGGCCCTTGAGCCAATTGGTCTTGGCCAGTTCGAGCACCTCATCGCCGCGCCCGCTCATCACCGCCTTGAGCATGTACAGGCTGAAGCCCTTGGCCTGTTCGAGCTTGATCGCTGGGGGCATGGCCAGTTCCTGCTTGGCGGTGACCACGTCCACCAGCACCGGACCGTCATGGGCCAGTGCGGTGCGCAGGGCGCCTTCCAGGTCTTCGCTGCGTTCCACCCGCAGGCCGAGGATACCCATGGCATTGGCCATGGCGCCGAAGTCCGGGTTGTGCAGGTCGGTGCCGGTGTCCAGGTAACCGGCGGACTTCATCTCCATGGCGACAAAACCCAGGGATGCGTTGTCGTAGACGATGACTTTCACCGGCAGCTTGAGCTGGGCCAGGGAAATGAAGTCGCCCATCAACATGCTGAAACCGCCGTCCCCCGACAGTGAAATCACCTGGCGCCCGGGGAATGCGGCCTGGGCGCCCATGGCCTGGGGCATGGCATTGGCCATTGAGCCGTGGTTGAACGAGCCCAGCAGGCGCCGCTTACCGTTCATTTTCAGGTAGCGCGCGGCCCACACCGTGGGGGTGCCGACGTCGGCGGTGAAAATCGCGTCCGCGTCCGCCAGTTCGCTCAGCACCCGGGTCAGGTACTGCGGGTGGATCGGCCGGTTGGCGGCGCTGGGTTGGGCCAGGTCATCCAGGCCCTTGCGGGCCTTGGCGTAATGCTTGAGGGACTCGTCGAGGAAGCTGCGGTCGCCCTTGTAGGGCAGGCGCGGCAGCAGGGCGGCCAGGGTTTCGCCGACGTCCGCGGCAATCCCCAGGTCGAGGGTTGCACGCCGGCCCAGGGCCTGAGGGTCGCGGTCGATCTGCACGATGCAGGCATCGCTGGGGTAGAACTGGCGGTACGGGAAGTCGGTGCCGAGCATGACCAGGGTGTCGCAGTTGAGCATGGCGTGGTAACCGGAGCTGAAGCCGATCAGCCCGGTCATGCCGACATCGAACGGGTTGTCCCACTCAATGTGTTCCTTGCCGCGCAGGGCATGCACCACCGGCGCGCCGAGGGCGTCGGCCAGGGCCACCACTTGGTCATGGGCGCCGGCGCAACCGCTGCCGCAGAGCAGGGTGGTGGCCTTGCTGTTGCTCAGCAGCTCGACCAGCCGGTCCAGGTCCTGGGGCGCGGGCAGGGTGCGCGGCGCATGCAGTGCGGGCCAGGGCTTGAGCTGCGCTTCGACCTCCTGCAGCGCCACGTCGCCGGGAATCACCACCACCGCCACGCCCCGATTGAGGATCGCGCTGCGCATGGCCCGGTGCAGCACCTGGGGCATCTGCGCCGGGTTGCTGACCAACTCGACGAAGTGGCTGCATTCCTTGAACAGTTCCTGGGGGTGGGTCTCCTGAAAGTAGTTGAGACCGATCTCCGAAGACGGGATCTGCGCGGCAATCGCCAGCACCGGCACATGGTTGCGATGGCAGTCGAACAAGCCATTGATCAGGTGCAGGTTGCCCGGCCCGCAACTGCCAGCACATACCGCCAGCTCGCCGGTGGCCGCAGCTTCGGCGCCGGCGGCAAAGGCCGCCACCTCCTCATGGCGTACGTGCATCCACTCAATGCTGTCCATGGTGCGCAAGGCGTCGGTCAGGCCGTTGAGGCTGTCGCCGGTCAGGCCCCAGATGCGTTTGACCCCGGCTTGCTCAAGGGTGGTTGCCAGTTGCTGGGCAATGGTGATTTTCGCCATGGAGTGCTCCCGTCGTCCGATTAAGAAGTCGTTGCAATCAAGAGAGGACAACAGGCGAGGGCGGATGATTCCACTGGGGCGCTTATCCGGCCCCAGGCGGCGCGGACGAGCCCTCAGCGAAAGCGGGAGGGGCGGCAGGGGGCGAGTGCGGTGCAGGTCTGGCCGTGGATCAGTTCCTCGCTGACCAGGCGCCCAACCGTGGCCGCGAGGATCACCCCGGGGTGCATCACCGCCAGATACAGCCCCGGGTGCCCGGCACTCGGGCCAATCACCGGCAAGCGGTCGCTGGGCATCGGGCGCTGGCCGACCTCGACGCTGCGCAAGGTGACGGCCTCGGCGCCGCGCAATGACTGGCGCACGCTGAGCAATGCCGCCTGGGCCAGGGCGTCTGGTCCTTGTGCGCCGCTGGCGGCGATGTAGTCCTCGGCCATCAGCAGGCTACCGTCCGCCGCTTCGCGGATTTCCATCTCGCTGTTGGAGATCAGGGTCTTGACCAGGCCTGGCGGGGCATCCAGACGGATCAGGATCGACGGCGAGGCTTGCACCGGCAACTGCAGGCCCAGCGGGGCCAGCAGGGCAGGGGTGGCACAGCCAGCGGCGAGCACCACGTTATCAGCAGGGTAGGCGCCGTTGGCGGTGTCGACGCCGATCACCCGGCCGCCATCGAGTCGCAGGCCCAGCACTGGGGTCTGTTCCAGCACTTCGGCGCCGTGGGCCCGGGCCCCGTCCAGCAGGGCATGGGTGGCGGCCACCGGATCCAGGCTGCCCTCCGCAGGGGCGTAGCGGGCGCGCTGCGGTGGGGTGATCAGGTTGGGTTCAAGTTGCGCGACCTGGGCCTGGTCGAGCCACTGCAGCGAAGGACCGGGGCTGAGGTTGTCGCGGGCGCTGGTCGCGGCCAGGGCGGCGGCGTTGTAGCACAGGGCTCCCGACCAATTGATGTGCAGGTCAGGCAGCTCGTGTTCGAGGCGCCGATAGTCCGTCAGGGCTAGGGCACGCAGGGCTTGGATGGCCCCGGGCTCTGCATCGGCGGTGTTGATCCAGGCAAACGAACGGCCGGTGACGCCGCCCGCTGCAATCGACTGCTCAAGCACAGTCACCTGTGCGCCCTGGCGTGCCAGGTGGTAAGCGATGGAAGCGCCGACAATGCCGGCGCCGACGACGATCACGGTTGAATGGGCCACCTGCACCTCTGGGGTTGTCGATGTTTCGGCTGGGCGCACCTTAGTGTTGGCGGGTTTCTTCGAGCAACGGCTTGAGTGTTGTGAAAGTGTAAGCAGGCCCCTGGCTCGGGTGTGAGCCAGGGGCGGTAGCAGAGGGGGAGGCCTATTCCAGCTTCAGGCTCAGCCCCTGGGCCTGGGGCAAGGGGTTGCGCATCAACCGACCGACCACCAGCGCCCCCAGCAGGGCCAGGATCCCGGCCACCGTCAGCACCCGGCCAAAGCCGCCGACAAACGCATGAACGGCCAGGGGGCCGACCACGGCCTGGGCGCTTTCCGGCAGACTGGCCAGGGCACCTTGTCTATCCCCGGCGACCACCCGCGAGGCGATGTCCGGTGCCTGCTCCAGCCATTGCGGTGCCAGTTGGCCCAGATCGACCTGCAACAGATGCTGGGTATGGCTGGACAGCAGCGCGCCGAACACGCCGATGGCCAGCATGATGGCGCTGAAGCGCATGGTGGTGCTCATGCCCGAGGCCATCCCGGTCCGCTCGCGGGGGACGCAGGCCATGATGTTTTTCTGCGTATCGCCATTGAGCAGCCCAGCGCCGGCGCCGGTGACGGCAATCGCCAGGGCAAAGCCCAGGTAGCCCCCGGCGTGCACCGCCCAGGCACTGAGCAGGTTACCGACCCCGACCAGGCTCAGGCCGGCGGCCATCAGGGTGGCCGGGGCATAACGCCCGGCCAGGCGTGCGCCGATGCGCGGGCAAATCAACATGGTCAGGGCAAATGGCAGCATGCCCAGGCCTGAGGCAATCGCGGAAAACTGCAGGCCGTTCTGCAAATAGAACGGCAGCAGGGTCATCATCACCTGGGCGCAACCGGCGTAGGCGAACATCCCCAGCAGGGCACCGATCAGCCGTGGGTGGCGCAGCAACTGCAAATCGACCATGGGCCGGCGCTGGGCTTTTTCGATCAGCACGAACAGCCCGAGCAAGGCCGCGCCGCCCAGCAGGCGGGCGTAGGTCAAGGGGTTGCTCCAGCCGATGCGGTTGGCTTCGATCAGGCCCCAGATCAGGCACAGCAGGCTGGCACTGAAGGCAAGGCTGCCCCAGGGGTCGAGGCGCGCGGCCTGGGTGTCGCGGGACTCGGGCACATGGCGCAGGACCATGGCCATCAGCACCAGGCCCACCGGCAGGTTGAGGTAAAAGATCCAGCGCCAGCCGATGTACTGGGTAATCAGCCCGCCGAGGGTCGGTGCGGCGGTCATCGCCACGCCCATGCAGGCGCCCCAGAAGGCCCAGGCCTTGGCCCGTTGCACATCATCGTGAAAGGTGTGGCCGATGGACGCCAGGGCCGAGGTCAGGAGCAAGGCTGCGCCCACGCCCTTGATCGCCCGGGCGATATCCAGCCACAGCGCCGTGGGCGCGGCGCCGCAGCCGAGGGAGGCAAGGATGAAAATCACCAGGCCGCAGAGCAGGGTTTTCCTGCGGCCGAAGCGGTCGGCAAGGCTGCCCGCGGGCAGCAGCAGGGCGGCGAAGGCCAGCATGTAGGCGCTGACCACCCATTCGATATCGACGAAGTTGGCCCCCAGGTCGCGGGCGATGCTCGGCAGGGTCACGGCGACGATATTGGTGTCGAGCACGATCAGCGAGCACACCCCGGACGCGGTGAGCAGGGTCCAGCGCGGGTTGGCTTGGCTCATGGCTGCCTCCGCTGGGGCAGGGCCGCGAGGGCGGCGAGGGCGATTTCATCGTCATGGGCCGGGGTGTCGGCGCTGACCCCGATGGCGCCGATCACCTGGCCGTCGACGATGATCGGCTGCGCGCCTTTCATCATCAGCAAACCGGCGGTAATCGCCGCCTGGCGCCCGCCATTGATGGCGTTTTCCAGATCGCCCGAAGGCCGTTTGAACAACGCCGAGGTGCGCGCCTTGCCCTGGGCCAGCTCGATCCCGGCGACCACCGGCGCGCCGTCCATGCGCGCACTGAGGATTGGCCAGCCGCCGTCGTCGACGATCACCACCGCGCACGGCCAGCCCTTGGCGTCGGCGGTCTGCTGGGCGGCCTGAAGCAACTGTTGGGCACTCTTCAGATCAAGGATTGCCTTGCGGGCAATGCTGGCGTCGGCCGCGTGTGCCGAAGCGAGTTGCAGGCTGCAGCAAGTGATCATCGCCAGAAACAGGGGTTTGACGCGCATGGCATAGGCTCTCTAGGGTGGAGGTCGAGCCAGCTTATCGCGACGCTTCGGGTGCCTTGTTAGGCGCAATGCGGGACTTCATTACCTTTGAGCTAACGCCTTTATGGAAATTCGTCATTTTCGCTACTTCCTGGCTGTGGCCCGGCAGCGCAATTTCACCCGCGCCGCCGAGCAGCTGGGCATTGCCCCGCCGACCTTGAGCCGGCAGATCCAGGACATGGAGCAGGCCCTGGGCACGCGCCTGTTCCTGCGCCAGCAGCGTGAGGTCAGCTTGACCGAGGCCGGCGCAGCCCTGGTGACGGAAGCCGAGGCCACGGTGCGCCAGTTCGAGTTTGCCCAGCGCAATGCCCAGCGCGCCGGGCGCGGTGAAATCGGCCATATCGAACTGGGCTATGTGGCCTCGGCGGTGTACTCGGGCCTGCTGCAAAAGCAGGTGCAAGGTTTTTGCCGGCAATACCCGGACGTCAGCCTGAGCGTGCGCGAAAAACCCATGGCCGCGCTGCCGGGGCTGGTGGCCGACGGGCGCTTCGATATCGGTTACATCCGCTCCCCCATGACCCTGCCCGAGGGGCTGGAAGCCATCGCCCTGGACGCCGAAGGGTTTGTGCTGGCATTGCCGGCGCAGTCCTGGCTGGCCCGCCTGGGGGAGATCAGCCCGGAACATCTGCGTGGCGAGACCTTTATCCTCCCCGAGCAAATCAGCGGCACCCTGCAAGTGGCCGCCCAGGGCGGCTACGCCCCGACCCTGGGGCCCCAGCCCGGCGGTTTGGTGGCCGTGCTGGCCCTGGTATCCCTGGGCCAGGGCGTCGCCGTGGTGCCTGAATCGGTGGTCGGTCATATCGGCTTGCCCAACGTCCTCTACCGGCCGATCAAGGACGGCGATGCCTCCTCGCGCCTGTCCCTGATCCACCGCCGCTTTGAACAGGCCCCGGCCGTGGTGCGCTACCTCGAACAGATCAAACGCGAGTATCGCAACGCTTCCTGATAACCCCGAACCCCGAACCCCGAACCCCGAACCCCGAACCCCGAACCCTGTAGCCGTTGCCGCTGGCTTGGGCCGCATTCGCACGCTGGCCATCCGCAGCAACGTGCATATACCGACACCAACACGGCGCCCAGCCGGGCCAGCGCAGCCTTGCGGAGCTCGGCAGCGGCTACAGGAGTCGGGGGCTGATGGAGTCGGCGAGGCGGGTCAGGATCAGGCAGCAGGACACCGCGCCGGCATCCAGTACGCCGAGCGAGCGTTCGCCCAAGCGACTGGCGCGGCCGATACGGGCCACCAGGTCGCGGGTTGAGTCCCTGCCCTGGGACGCCGCGCTTTTCATACGCTCCAGTGCCTCCTGGAACGAAGCCCCTGCCACGTGTGCCTGTTCGAACGCTTCCACTGCCGGGATCAGCGTGTCCATCAAGCACTTGTCGCCGACCCCCGCCTCGGTGATGTCCTGTAACGAGGTCAGTCCACCGCGCAGCAGGCGGGCGAAGGTCGCGATGTCGATCTGCTGTCGGTCGCGCACCTCATTGGCCATGCCGATAAACAGGCTGCCGTACAGCGGGCCCATGGAGCCGCCGATGCCTTCCATCAGGCTCAGGGTCAGTTCGTCGAGGGCGCCGGCGAGGTCCAGTTCACGCCATTCCAGGGCACGGCCGCAGTGGGCAAAACCCTTGGCCATATTGATGCCGTGGTCGCCGTCGCCGATGGCCCCGTCGATTTCGCTCAGGTATTCACGATTGGCGACTATCACCGCCACCAGGTCGGCGACGATGGCGCTGCCGTCACCGCTGGGAAAATGCTGGCTCATGGTTCACTCCGTCTGGGTCATGCCGATGGAGCGGCAAGGTTGGTCGATCAGGGTCTTGAGTTCGGCGTCCAGGCCCAGCAGGGTCAGGGTCACGCCCATCATTTCCAGCGAGGTGAAATAGTTGCCGACGTAACAGCGGTGCACCTTGAGCCCCTTGGCGCCGAGCTGCCGCGCGACTTCAGCGTAGAAAATATACAACTCCATCACCGGCGTGGCGCCGAGCCCGGAGACCAGCACCACCACGCTGTCGTCGGTGCTGAAATCGCGGTCGGCGAGGATCGGCGCCAGCATGCGTTCGGCCATGGCGGCGGCAGACTCGACTGGTATCACTTCAATCCCCGGCTCGCCGTGGTGGCCAATACCCAACTCCATGTGCCCGGGGGCGATCTGGAAGTTGGGCTTGCCCACCGCCGCAATAGTGCAGGGGGTGAGCCCGACGCCGATGGAGCGGCAGCGGTCGACGGCGTTTTGTGCAACCCGAATCACGGCGCCCAGGTCATAGCCCCTGGCTGCCGCCGCGCCGCCAACCTTCCACATGAAGATCTCGCCGGCCACGCCCCGGCGCTTGGCGATCTCGGCCTGGGGCGCGGAGGCCACGTCGTCGTTGGCGACCACGGTGCGCACTTGCAGGTCTTTGCTGGCGGCCATCTTCATCGCCAGTTTCACGTTCATATTGTCGCCGGCGTAGTTGCCGTACAGGCAGGCGACACCCGCGCCCTGGTCGGCAGCGCGAAAGGCGTCGAAGAAGCTTTTGGCGGTGGGCGAAGAAAAGATTTCTCCCACCGCCACCGCGTCCACCAGGCCCGGGCCGATATAGCCGAGAAAGGCCGGCTCATGCCCGGAGCCGCCGCCGGTGACGATGCCCACCTGGCCTGCTGGCGAGACGTCGCGTTTGCCGAGCACTCGCGGATTGGTCTCGAACTGAGCCAGCTCCGGGTGCGCCAGCAGGATGCCTTGCAGCATGTCCTCGACCACTTGGTCCGGGTCGTTGATCACTCGATTCATGACGGGGTTTCCTGTGTTCTTGTTGTTGGTATTGGCCGGCGTCCGAATACGGCCAGAATGGTGCTGTAGCCGCTGCCGAGCCTGCGAGGCTGCACTGGTCCTGATAGGCACCGCGCATGTGACTGACGCTTCACGGCGTTCTCGCTGGCCGGCGCAGCCTCGTGCCTCGGTAGCGGCTACAGAGGGCTAGGGTTTGAGCACCACTTTCAGGGAGCGGTCGCCGCGCTCCATGACGGCGAAGGCTTCCTTGAAGTCGGCCAGGGCAAAGGTGTGGGTGACCACATCGCGCATGTCGATCTTGCGGTTGCCGATAAAGTCGATGGCCCGGGGGTACATGTAGGGCCCCAGGTGCGAGCCGAGCACGTCCAGTTCCTTGCGGTCGCCGATGATTGACCAGTCCACCGTGGCTTCGTCGTTGAACACGCTGAACTCGACGAACCGCCCTAGTTTGCGCAGCATCGCCAGCCCCTGATTGACCGCCTTGTGATGGCCGGTGGCTTCGATGTAGATGTCGCAGCCGTAGCCCTCGGTGATTTCGCGAATCTTCGCCAGCACGTCGACCTCGGCCGGGTTCCACACTTCGTCGGCGCCCATGCGCAGGGCCAGTGCGGTGCGTTCGGGCTTCATGTCGAGGACGATCAGGCGCTTGGGGTTGCGCATGCGTACCGCACCGATGATGCCCAGGCCCAAGGTGCCGGCCCCGGCGACCACCACGATGTCGTCGAAACCGACGTCGGCCCGGTCGGCGGCGTGCAGCGAGCAGGCCAGGGGCTCGATCAGAATCGCTTCATCCGGTGCGATGCTGTCCGGCACTTTGTGCACGATGCCTTCCTTGGTGAAGATCATGTATTGCGCCATCGCGCCCTGGACGTTGTTCTGGAAGCCATACAAATCGTGCTTCTGGCACATCCAGTACTGGCCGTGATTGCAGAAGCGACAACCCCAGCACGGCACGATCTGTTCTGAAATCACCCGGTCTCCGACCTTGACCCCACGCTTCTCCGCGCCCGGGCCGAGAGCCACCACGCGGCACACGAACTCATGGCCGGGGATCATCGGCGGCTTGACGTAGCGCGGTTGCTCGGCGTCGCCCCAGAACGAGGGCGCACCACGATAGGTCTTGATATCGCCCATGCAGATCCCGCAGAGCTCGACCTTGGTCAGGATCTCCTCGGGGCCCGGGGTTGGCACCGGGACCTGCTCCAGGCGGTAGTCTTCCGGGCCATAACAGACCACAGCCTGCATGGTCGCCGGAATCGTTGGCGACAGGCGTTCGTACGGCGGAGTTTCGAGCAGCGTAGACATGGCAGCGGACCTCATCGACAGGATGTGAAAAGCGCGTACTTACTGAATGCTGTAGCCGCCATCGATCACCACGTTTTCCCCGGTGATCATCTTGGCCGCGTCGCTGAGCAGGTACAGCACCAGCCCGGCGATTTCCTCGGGCTGGGCGAAACGCCCGACCGGGATCTGCAATTTGGCCCGTTCACCCAGCTCGCCGGCCCAGGCTTTCTTGCCCAGGGCGGTTTCGACGATGGTCGGTGAAATGGCGTTGACGTTGATGCCGTGGGGGGCCCACTCCATGGCCAGGACCTTGGTCATGCCGACCACTGCCGCCTTGCTCGCACAGTACGCCACGTGCCGGTCGAGGCCGATGACGGCGGCCTGGGACGCGAGGTTGACGATGCGTCCGTGGCCTTGCTCGATCATGTGCCGGGCGCAGGTCTGGGCCACGAAGAAGCTGGCCTTGAGGTTGATGTCCAGGGTGGTGTCCCAGGCGTTTTCGCTGACTGCCATGGCCTTGTCCAACAGGGCGACCCCCGCGCTGTTGACCAGGTAATCCAGGCGTCCGAAGTGCGCGGCTATCAGGTCCACGGCGTCGCGCACTTGATCCAGTTGGCGCAGGTCGACAGCCAGCCCCAGCTGCCCGTCGCCGAGGCTGGCGGCGATATCGACTACCGCCGGGTCGCGGTCGAGCAGGGCGACTCTGGCTCCGCGCTCCACCAACAGGCTGGCGCAAGCCAGGCCGATCCCGGCGGCGCCACCAGTGATCACCGCGCAGCGGCCGCTCAGGTCGAAGGCCTGATCCCAGAATCCGGACATGTCATGACTCCTCTATAAAACGATGGGCTGTAAAACCGCTTACTCATCGATCACTGGCCTGCACCTTCCCTGTGGCGAGCGAGATTGCTCGCGCAGGACGGCGCTGCCACCTCAAAAACCTGGAGTTGCCGCTACTGCCGATACAACACAGGCTCCAGGCCCGGGGGCTACCGCAGCAGGCGCGACCTATTTACTGCCCGCCACTTGCTGATACAGCGCATCGGCATTGCCGTGGGTCACCGGCACCCAGGGCAGGATGTACAGCTTGTCGCTGCCGTCACCCCATTTCACGTCCTTGGCATAGCGCTCCCAGATCACCGATTGCGGTTTGTAGTCTTTGCCGGCCAGGGTTCTCAGGGCTACGTCCAGCGCACCCTGAGACTGGGCCTGGGCATCCTGGAGGAAGGTGGTGACTTCGCCTTTTTTAGCCGCCTGGATCGCATCCGGCATGCCGTCGATGGAGGTCACGGGGATGTCGCTCGGCGACAGGCCGCGGGACTTCACCGCTTGCAGGGCGCCCAGGGCCATATCGTCGTTCTGGGCGATGATCCCGGAGATGCCGCCGTTGGGGTGGGCGTTGAGCCAGTCTTCAGTCAGCGACAAGGCTTCGGCGCGGGACCAGTTGGCGGTCTTCATTTCGATGACCTTGATCTCCGGGTTTTTCTTGAGGATCTCCATTTCGCCTTTTTCCCGGTCAATCTGCGCTGACTGGCCAATCGGCCCCTGGATGATCACCACATTGCCCTTGCCCTTGAGCTTGTCGACCATGGCCTGGGCTTGCAGGCGGCCGCCCTCGACATCGTCGTTGCCGACATAGGGCACGTTGGCGCTGGCGACCTTGGTGTTGGAGGCGATCACCGGGATGTCGTTTTCCATGGCCCGGGCCACGGCGCCGACCCCGGCCTTGGTGTCGATCGGCACAAAGATGATCGCGTCATAGTGCTGGGTGACCATGGTCTCGATCTGGTTGTTCTGGGTCAGGGCGTCATAGTTGCCGTCGAACACCGTGATTTGCACCGTGCCGTCCTTGACCGCCGGGTGCTGCTTGAGCTCACGCACCCAGTTCTGCATGAACTGGCCCTTGAGCCCGTACACCGCTGCGCCGATCTTGTAGGTTTTGTCTGCAGCGAAGGCAACGCTGCTGCTGAGCAGGGAGACAGCCGCCAACGCGGCCAGGGACGTGCCGAGCTTTTTCGGTGAACGCTTCATGGGGAACTCCTTATTGTTGGGGTCGTGCCGTGCAATAAACGGGGTTAGCGTTTTTTCTTACGCCAGACATCGATGAGCACCGCAAACACGATGATCAGGCCCTTGGCGACTTGTTGGTAATAGGAGGACACCCCGAGCAGGTTCAGGCCGTTGTTGATCACGCCGATCAACAAGGCGCCGAACAGAGTGCCGACAATGCTGCCGGTGCCGCCGGATAGGCTGGTGCCGCCGATCACCACGGCGGCGATGGCGTCCAGTTCGTAGGAGGTACCGGCCTGGGGCAGGGCGGAGGTGGTGCGCGCCGAGAGCACCACGCCGGCCAGCCCCGCCAGCAGCCCGGAGACCACATACACCGAGAACATCACCTTGCGCACGCCGATGCCGGAGGTGCGGGCGCTTTTTTCGTTGCCGCCCACGGCATACACGTAGCGCCCGTAGGTGGTGTAGCGCAGGACCATCCAGAAAATCAGCGCGACCACGGCGAAGATCACCACCGGCACGCCCACCGGGCCGATCTTGCCGATGCCCAGGGCCAGGTAGTTTTCCGGCAGGTCGGTGACCGGGCTGCCGTCATTGAGAATAAAGGTCATGCCACGGGCAATGCTGAGCATGCCGAGGGTCGCGACAAAGGGGGGGATCGACAGGTTGGCCACCATGAAGCCGTTGACCACGCCCAGCATGGCCCCGGCAAACATCCCGGCGCTGACCGCCGCCAGCAGGCCGTAGCCCTGGGTTGCCACCAGCGCGCTGCATAGGCCAGCGAATGCGAGGATCGAGCCCACCGAGAGGTCGATGCCTTTGGTCAGGATCACGTAGGTCATGCCCACGGCGAGGATCCCGTTGATCGAGGTCTGGCGCAGGATGTCCATCCAGTTGCGCCAGGTCATGAAGTATTCGCTGGCAAACGCCATGACCAGGCACAGCAGGATAAACACCAGCGGCAGGCCGAAGCGGTCCAGGGCCAGGCGCAGCTGGCTGCGTGGCGCGGGGTGGGTCGAGGCGGGCAGGGTCGGGGTGGCAAGGGTCTTGGCGTTCATGAGGCGAGACTCAACAAGGCTTCCTGGGAAAGGGCGGTATCGGTGCTGATGGTGACCAGTCGACCGCTCTTGAATACCGCGATGCGATCACTCAGGTGCAGCAGTTCCTGGGCCTCGGAAGACACCACGATAGCCGCGCCGCCGGCACGCACGAACTCGTCCAGCAGGTGGTAGATCTCCTGCTTGGCGCCTTCGTCGATGCCCCGGGTCGGCTCGTCGCACAGCAGGCAGATCGGCGTGGTCGACAGGCACTTGGCGAGCACCACTTTTTGCTGGTTGCCACCGCTCATGGATTCCACCGGCAGGTCCAGGGAGCTGGTCTTGATTTGCAGGCGCTGGACCATGTCCCGGGCCAGCTGCAGTTCTTTGCGCGCGCTGATCAGCGACCAGCTCGACAGTTGCCTGTAGGCGCTGAGGGCGATGTTGGAAAGGATGCTGCTGCTCAATACCAGCCCGCTGTCCTTGCGGTCTTCGGTGACCAGCGACATGCCGGCGCGAATGGTCGCTGCCGGCACGCCCACCGGCAGCGGCTGGCCTTGCAGGGTGACGCTGCCGGCATGGGGTTCGGTCAGGCCATAGATGCAATTGAGGAATTCGCTGCGCCCCGAGCCCATCAGCCCGTAGATGCCGAGGATCTCGCCCTGGCGCAGTTGCAGGCTGATGTCCTGAAACTCGCCATCGCGGCTCAGGCCTTGGATGTCGAGGCAGTTTTGCGCGGCGCATTGGCGCCCGACCTTGTGATCGATGCGTGTCAATTCCTGGCCGACGATGCCGCGTACCAAATGCGCGCGGTCGATGTCGGCCATGCGCCCGCTTTCAACAAAGGCACCGTCGCGAAATATGCTGTAGTCGTCGGCGATCTGCGCCAATTCGCTGAGGCGATGGGACACGTAAATGATGCCGGCGCCACGGGCGGTGAGGCGGCGGATGGCCTTGAACAGGGTCTCGGCCTCGCGCTCGCCGATGGCCGAGGTCGGCTCGTCCATGATCATTACCTGGCAGTCATGGCTGAAGGCCTTGGCAATTTCCACCAGCTGGATTTGCGCCACGCTCAAGCGGTGCATGGGGCTCTTGGCGTCGACCTCGAATTCCAGGCTGGCCAGCAACTCGCGGGTGCGCCGGTTGAGTTCCTTGCTGTCGACGATGCAGCCGGCGCGGCGCGGTTCGCGGCCGAGCCAGATGTTCTCGGCGACGGTCATGTAGGGGATCGGTTCCAGCTCCTGGGTGATCATCGCCACCCCGGCCGCCAGGGCGGCGCTCGGACGGTCGAACTGCACCGGCTGGCCGTTGAGCAGGATGCTGCCGGCATCGCGCTGGGTGATGCCCATCAGAATGCCGAGGAACGTGGACTTGCCGGCGCCATTGCCGCCGCACAGGGCATGCACGCTGCCGGCGCGCAGGGAGAGGCGACCGTCACGCAGGGCAGGGATTCCGGCGTAGGCCTTGGCGACATGTTCAGCCTGGAGCAGTAATGGCGTGGCCATCGGCGTGTCCTCGTGCTGTGAATTCTTATTAGATCGCATAACCATGTTTTACGCTGATCATATGTGTAACAAATGAAATTCTGATCAGTCAATCTCTTTCGCTTTAAATCTACCTTGATGGTGGGTAGGGCTTTTTACCGCCCTGTGTAGGGGTTTATACCCAGTTCAGGGTAAATCACGCTTGACAGTTGGGGGGCGAATGCCCGAAAAATGGCTGATCAAAAATTCACAGACTGATCATATGATCAGCTATGCTCTTTCCCAGTCAGTGGAGCGAAATGCGATGAATAGAGCCTTTTCAGTGGCCATTGGATGCGATGAGGCAGGGTTTGAGCTCAAGGAGCTGCTCAAGCGGCACATTGAGGCGCTGGGGCATCCGGTCGAGGATTTCGGCACCCATTCCCTGGAGCCGGTGCTGTATCCGGACATCGCCTTGGCGGTGGCCACGGCCATAAACGCCGGACATCACCGGCTGGGGGTGCTGGTTTGCGGCACGGGCATCGGCATGGCCATTTCGGCAAACAAGGTGTTGGGGATTCGCGCGGCCCAGGCCCATGACACCTATTCCGCCGAGCGCGCACGCAAGAGCAACGATGCGCAAATTCTCTCGGTTGGCGCGCGGGTGGTGGGGGTGGAGCTGGCCAAGAGCATCGTCAAGGCGTTCCTGGAGTCGGAGTTCGAGGCGGCGCGCTCGGGGGCCAAGGTCGAGCGGATCAATGCCATCGAGCGTGATGGTCATCAGTGAAGGGTGCAGGGTCTGTGCGGATCGCGCGCAAGGCACTTGTAGACGTACCCCGCATCCACTAGAGAGAATGCGCCTTTGACGCCAAGACGGAAGCCAGTCCACATGAGTGACAGTACCCTGCGCGGGGCCAGCGATATCGATCTGATGACCGAAGTCGCCATGCTCTATTACCTTGAGAACGTCACTCAGGAAGCCATTGCCAAACGCTTCGATCTGTCGCGGGCCAAGGTCAGTCGCCTGCTCAAGCGGGCGCGCGATGAAGGGATCGTCGAGGTCCGGGTGCTGCAGCATCCGGCGATGAACAATGAGCTGGAGCAGGCGCTGGTGGAGCGCTTCCGGTTGGATCGGGCGTTGATTGCGGTCGATCACAGTGACCCGGATACCCAGCGTTCGGCGGTTGCAAGCCTGGTGGCCAATTACCTGAACAAGACCCTGAGCGATGGCATGATCGTCGCCGTCGGCATGGGGCGCAATGTGGGGGCGGTGGCCGATAACGTGTTTTTGCCCGTGACCCGCAACTGCACGTTCGTTTGCGCTATCGGTGGTTCGCTGCGGGCGGGCGAATATATGAACCCGGACCATATCTGCCGCCGCCTGGCCCTGCGTTTTGGGGCTGAAAGCGAAACCCTGTATGCCCCGGCACTGGTGGCTAACCCGGAGTTGCGCAGTGTGCTAATCAGCAACGACACCGTGCGTTCGACCCTGGACCGCGCCCGTCGCGCCGATATCGCCCTGATTGGCATCGGCGATATGAGTGAAAACAGCAATATGGTGCGCATGGGCTGGTTCTCGCCCCAGGAAATCGCCCAGGCGCGATTGTCCGGCACGGTGGGCGACATGATGGGCTACGACTTTATCGACATTCACGGCCAGCCTGCGGTCAACGCGATCCAGGGGCGGGTGATCGGTTTGAGTGTGCAGGAGTTGGTACGCATCCCCGATGTGGTGGCCATCGCCAGTGAAAACACCAAGGCTGCCGCGACCCTGGGGGCCTTGCGTTCCGGGGTGATCAACACCCTGGCGACCACCGTCACCAATGCCCACACCATCCTCGCCCTGGATGATGCGACCCGTAAGAGCTAAGGGTTGCAGGTGCGGCTTTCAGGTTGCACATAGCGCCTGTAGGCGCTGCCGCCAGGCTGCGCTGGCCTTTGAGATCGTCGTGTTCTGTCGGATACGCCGCGGCGGCAGTGCCGGCCAGCGCCGCCTGCGGCTACGGGGTTGATAAAGTTTTGTAATGATTTCCTGCTGTGGGAAATGTGACTTGGCGCTGTAATCTCCAAATCCGTTTTTTACATCAGGACTTGCATGAACACCCTGTCGGAGCCTCCCAGTCATCCTTCCCCCTGGACGCCACACTTCTCCCTTGTTCCCTTCGCCTCGCGCCATTCGGCCGCTCTGAGGCGTTGCCGTCGCACTAAGTTCCCGGTTTTTTGATTCTCGCCAAAGGTTGCCCTGGTCGGTCGGCGCGTGCGCCTAACTCCTGTTTCAACCCGTTGTGCGGGCGTTTTTTTGCGCCCGGCTGCCTGAATTCAATTAGAGAGATCGCGTCGTTTTTATGGAATGGATAGTGGACCCCACGGCCTGGCTTGGCCTGTTGACCCTGATCGTGCTCGAGCTGGTGCTGGGTATCGACAACCTGGTGTTTATTGCAATTTTGGCGGACAAGCTGCCGCCCCATCAGCGCGACCGGGCGCGGATCATTGGTCTGTCCCTGGCGCTGTTGATGCGCCTGGGTCTGTTGGCCAGTATTTCGTGGCTGGTCACCCTGACTCAGCCGCTGTTCGAGGTGTTCGACAAGAGCTTCTCCGGGCGTGACCTGATCATGCTGTTCGGCGGTGTGTTCCTGCTGTTCAAGGCCACCATGGAGTTGCACGAGCGGCTTGAGGGCCATATCAGCCAGCGTGCCGGCAACGCCGCCTACGCCATGTTCTGGCCGATTGTTGCGCAGATCGTGGTGCTCGACGCGGTGTTCTCCCTGGATGCGGTGATCACGGCCGTGGGTATGGTCGAAGAGCTGGCGGTGATGATGATCGCGGTGATCATTTCCATCGGCCTGATGATCGTTGCCAGCAAGCCCTTGACCCGCTTCGTCAATGAGCACCCGACGGTGATCATGCTGTGCCTGGGCTTCTTGATGATGATCGGTTTTGCCTTGACCGCCGAAGGCCTGGGCTTCCACATTCCCAAGGGTTACCTGTATGCCGCCATCGGTTTCTCGATCCTGATCGAGGTGTTCAACCAGATCGCCCGTGCCCGGCGCAAGAAGTCGATGCAGGGCCTGCGGCCGATGCGCGAGCGTACGGCCCATGCGGTGATGCGCCTGCTGGGCGGGCGCAAGCTTGCGCTGGAGGAAGTGGGTGAGGAGATCGCCGACCTGCTGGACAACGGCCAGGAACCCACTGCCGAGCTGTTCGACCGCCGCGAGCGGGTGATGATCAGCGGCGTGCTGCAACTGGCCGAGCGGCCGATCCGCAGCATCATGACCGCGCGTGCCGATGTCGATCATATCGACCTGGCGGACAGCCCCGAGGTCATCCGCACCAAGCTCATGCATTCGTCTTATTCGCGCCTGCCGCTGATCCGCAACGGTGCGGTGGATGAGCCCCTGGGCTTCGTGCACAAAAAGGAGTTGCTCAAGGAATACCTGGCCGGCAACCCGCCGAACCTGGAGCACCTGGCGCGCAAGACGCCGAACTTGCTGGAGAGTTTTTCGATCCTCAATGCCCTGGAGCAGATGCGCAAGGCCTCGACCCACATCGCCTTTGTGATCAACGAATTTGGCGATTTCATGGGGCTGTTGACCATGACCGATATTCTCGAGTCCATCGCTGGCGAGTTGCCGGATGCCAGCGAAATCGAAGGCCCGGACATTGTCGAGACTGACGATGGGCTGTTGGTCGGCGGCGCGTTGAACCTGACGCAGATCCGCCAGCGCACCGGCTTCAGCGCCGAGCCGACCGAGGACTATCAAACCCTGGCCGGGCTGGTGATCAGCCTGCTGGACCGCTTGCCGGTGATCGGTGATCGCCTGGAGTGGCAGGGCTGGAGCCTTGAGGTGATAGCCGTGGAGGAGCGCCGGGTCACCCGGGTCTTGCTCAAGCGCCTGGCGTAGCCGGCAGGCCCGCAGCCCCTGGATGAATGGCGGCAAGGCCAACTGAATCTCCCTGCACGCCGTTGACGGGGCTACCGAGCTAGGCGATCAGGGGTCGACCTGGGCCATCAGCTCGGGGATGGATTCGGGGCGTTTGGCGTAGCGTTGGGCCAGCACCGCGCAGACCATCAACTGGATCTGGTGAAACAGCATCAACGGCAGGATCAGCACGCCGATGGTGCTGCCAGCGAACAGCACCTGGGCCATGGGTACGCCGGTGGCCAGGCTCTTTTTCGAACCGCAGAACAAAATGGTGATGCGGTCTTCCTGGTTAAAGCCAAACGCCTTGCTCAGCACGGTGGACGCCACCAGCACCAGCGCCAGCAGAATGCAGCAGACCACCACCAGCCCCGCCAGCTCCCACAATGGGATCTGGTGCCAGAGGCCTTCGTTCACGGCTTCGCTGAACGCGCCGTAGACCACCAGCAAAATCGACCCCTGGTCGACAAACTTCAGCCAGTTCTTGTTGCGGCCGACCCAGGCGCCGATCCAGCGGCGGGCGATCTGCCCGAGGATAAACGGCAGCAGCAATTGCAGGCTGATCTTGAGGATGGCATCCAGGGTCGAGCCGCCTTCGCCGTGCACATTCAGCAGCAGGGTCACCAGCAATGGGGTGAGGAAAATCCCGAACAGGCTCGATGCCGCCGCACTGCAGATCGCCGCCGGGATATTGCCCCTGGCCAGGGAGGTGAAGGCAATCGCCGACTGCACCGTGGCGGGCAGGGCGCACAGGTAAAGCATGCCCATGTACAGGTCGTTGCCGATCAGCGGCGAGAGCAACGGCTTGAGCGCCAGGCCTAGCAGCGGGAACAGGATAAAGGTCAGGCTGAATACCAGCAGGTGCAGGCGCCAGTGGCCGGCGCCGGTGATGATCGCCTCGCGCGAGAGCTTGGCGCCATGCAGGAAAAACAACAGGGCGATGGCGGCGTTGGTCAGCCAGCCAAAGCCCACCGCCACCTGGCCGCTGGCGGGCAGAAAACTGGCGAGCAGCACCACGCCAATCAGGGTCAGGGTGAAGTTGTCGGGCAAAAGACGTGAGCGAGTCATAGCGGGATCATCCGGGGGTTGCCAAGAGCGATTGCCCGACTCTAACGTGACGGCTGTTTGCCGACTAACGCCAATGAGCCAGTTAATGCCGCCTAAAGGACATGAAAAGATCGTCCGGCGTAGTATTCCCGGTCTTCCCAGCCTGCCTCGACCGGTTTACGGCCGCACCGAATCACTGCCCAATCGTGCCCTGACCCGGCGTCACAGCCACCCTTGGGTGCAATTGTCCTACGCCATCGCCGGAGTGCTGGAGGTGCAGACCAGCGCCGGACGCTTCGTCGCGCCACCCCAGCGCGCGGTGTGGATCCCCGCCGGCATGCCGCACAAGGTGTTCAGCTCGCCGCGCACCGAAATGCGCAGCCTGTACCTGGATTGCAGTGTCACCGCCTGGGCGCCCGATGCCTGTCAGGTACTGGCGGTCAGCAGCCTGTTGCGCGAGCTGATCCGCAGCTTCAGCCGGTTGCCGGTGGAATATGTTGAAGACGGCGCCGACGGGCGCTTGGCCCAGGTGCTGCTGGACCAACTGGCCGCCGCGCCGCAACTCGACCTGATGCTGCCGCTGCCCCACGACCCGCGCCTGCGGCAGATCTACCGCAGCCTGCAACTGCACCCCGAGCAAGCCACCACCCTGAGCCAGTGGAGTCAGAAACTCGGGGTCGCGGAAAAAACCCTCAGCCGCCTGTTCGTGCACGACACCGGCCTGACCTTCCGCGCTTGGCGCCAACGCCTGCGCCTGCTCGGCGCCCTGACCCCGCTGGAGCAGGGCGAGCGTGTGACCGATGTGGCGCTGGCCTGCGGCTATGACTCGACCTCGGCGTTTATTGCCGCGTTTCGCCAGCAGTTTGATTCCACGCCAGGGGAGTTTTTTCGCTAATGGCTGAGCGAACCTTCCTTAATAGTTTTTGGCTTGCGGCCGGCAGCGGATAAGATCCGACCCTGACTTTTCATGGATCGAATCCGGTGCGCCCATGACCGACAAGCAGGCATCGCCCCAACAGCCGCGATTGTTCCCAACCAACAACGAACACCTGACCCTGGAGTTCGACGCCTACGGCAGCGAACTCAGGTGTGCGGTCTGCGCCTACCTGGTCGAGGAACTGGGGTTTGAGCGAAGAGGTGAGCTTGTCGATGGCTGGGACGAGGGCATCTCGCCGTCTTTCGTGCGTGACGGCCTGGAACTCCAGGCGGGCTGGAGCCATTGGGCCGATGGTGACTACCTGCTCGCGGTCTGCCCCCGTGGCGATCAGTTGCTGCACGACATATTCGCGGCGATTCGCCCGGATCTGAGTTTTCACCCGCGAGATGACCTATCAATTGCGTAGGGGCCGCGCGGCGAAAGCAGACGTCTGTTGGAACGGCGTGATGAAATTTGCGCCGGGGCAGGGGGGGGAGTAACAGCCGCGAATAACCTTCAACCCGCCGCCAAATGGCTCAGGGGTAAGGTATTGGTCACCTTTATTTCCCGCAGGGAAATATTCGAGCAGATGCTCAGTACCCCGGGCAACTTCCTCAGGACCTGTTCCACGAAGCGGCTGTAGTCGTCCAGGTCCCGGGCCACCACCTGCAACAGAAAGTCGGCCGCACCAGTGGTGTTGTGGCAGGCGAGCACGTTGGGGCAGGCGCGGATGATGCGCTCGAATTCGGCGGTGACCTCTTCCCCATGCTGGGTGCAGGCAATCTGCACAAAGGCCATGACCCCCATGCCGAGCTTTCGCCGATTGAGTACTGCCTGGTAGCCCTCGATCACGCCCGCGTCTTCCAGGCGTTTCTGTCGGCGCCAGCAGGAGGCTTCGCTCATGCCCAGGTGCTCGGCCAGTTTGGCGTTGGACAGCTTGCCGTCCTGCTGCAGGCGATCGGCGATGGCGGCGTCCAGTTTGTCGAATTTTTCCACCTGCAAGATCCTTTCATTCAGTGCTGGAGATCTGTAAGGCTATTTCGGACTTTTCAGTTATTCAAGGGAAAATAGAAAGGTAAATTCAGTGATCGTCTTCATACTGATGAAATGTTTCAGATAGGGAGTCGTTCATGAAAGCAGTAGTCTTCGAAGCATTCTCCGCACCGCCTACGATCCAGACCGTCGCCGACCCTACGCCTGAAAATCATGGGGTGGTGGTCAAGGTCATGGCCACCGGTGTCTGTCGCAGCGACTGGCACGGCTGGGTCGGGCATGACACGGACATCGAACTGCCCCACGTGCCCGGGCATGAACTGGCCGGGATCGTTGAGGCGGTCGGCAAGGACGTGACCCGCTGGAAAGTCGGCGATCGCATCACCGTGCCCTTTGTCGGCGGTTGCGGTGCCTGCTCGGAATGCAGCGCCGGCCAGCACCAGGTGTGCGATCGGCAGTTCCAGCCGGGCTTTACCCACTGGGGTTCGTTCGCCGAATACGTGTCGCTGCACCAGGCCGATATCAACCTGGTGGCGTTGCCCGAGAGCCTCGATTTCACCACCGCCGCGAGCCTGGGGTGCCGCTTCGTCACCTCGTTTCGCGCAGTGGTCGATCAGGGCCAGACCCGTGCCGGGCAATGGGTGGCGGTCCACGGCTGCGGCGGGGTGGGGCTGTCGGCCGTGATGATTGCCAGCGCCGTCGGTGCCAACGTCGTGGCCATCGACATCGCCGAAGACAAGCTTGAACTCGCCCGCAGCCTGGGCGCGGTGGCCACCGTCAACGCCAGCCGCGTGGCGAATGTGGTGGAGGCGGTCAGGGACATCACCCAGGGCGGCGCCCATGTGTCGCTGGATGCCCTGGGCCACCCCACGACCTGTTTCAACTCCATCAGCAACCTGCGCAAACGCGGCAAGCATGTGCAGGTCGGGTTGATGCTCGGCGAACACAGCACACCGATCATTCCCATGAGCACGGTGATCGCCAAGGAGCTGGAAATCCTCGGCAGCCACGGTATGCAGGCGCACCGCTATGACGCGATGTTCGCCATGATGCAGTCCGGCAAGCTGGCGCCGCAGAAGTTGATTGGCCGCACCATCAGCCTGGAACAGTCGATTGAGGCGTTGATGAATATGGATAAGTTCGAGGTGGCGGGGGTGACGGTGGTCGATCGCTTTTAAGGTTGAGGCCGCCGCGCTTGCTACCACCGGGAGGATGAGGTGCAGGTGGTGGCGGTTGCCATGGGTAAGCACGAGCGTGGTAGGGTTTTGCAGGTTCACAGGCTTAAGCGAGGCAGGCTGTTATGTTCACCCCGGAATTTGTTTCGCAGGAACGCGGCGAATACATACTCGTCGCCAACCACAGTCTTGAAACCTCCCTGAGCGTTGACTTGAGTATCAAGTACAACCGGGCACGCGTCCTGTTCTCGCGTCAGCATTTGCCTCAGGGCTTGAAGGTTTGCAGGCTTATTTATGACATTCGCGGGCAGGCGGTCGCCGCGTCGGATCTCGACAGAATTGTTGGAAGCTTGTCGTCAATGTGCCGGGTGGAGTTCAAGCGCTGATGGGTATTCAGATCATTATCAAGTCCAACGACTTGGGCAGTATCCGCGCGGCGCTGGAGGCGTTTGCGCCTGGCTGTGAGGTGTTTGCGATTGACGATGAGGTTTCTGGTGTGTCGATCCCGAGCCGGTTGTTGGAGGCCCATGGCGAACCGGCTCTCCAAGCCACGCTGGCTGCTTTTGAGTATTTTGATCTGTGGGCGGGCCGCTGGCTGATGTAGGAGCCTGGTTGCCGGGGCCCGCTGGTCGGTGATGCAGTCGCCGATCCCCCGCCAAAAAATCTGCCAGCCAGTCTTTACATCCAACCTCCGACTCCTCATCATCCGCGCCGTCTAAGTTTCGCTGCTGACCAGACAATTCCAGCCACCAACAGGGTGGTTGTTTTGTTGCGTCCAAGAAAAGCAGTTGAAAATGACCAAGACTCCTCTGAAAAGAATTCAGCACAAGCTCGCCCGTTCCGGGGTGGCCATCGAACGCCTGAATTCCAATTCCCTCTCTATCTCTTCGATCAATGACGCCGGGCTCAAGGTGGATCTGCTGCTGCCTGACAGCTTTGCCATCGAAGAAAAAGCCATCTTGCAGTTGATGGATTTCGCCAAGGTCGCTCACCCCCATGGCGGCGAAGTGAAGTGCGCCTGCGCCACGCCGGACTTCCACACCGGCAGCCCGATTCCGGTGGGCACTGTGATCGTCACCAGCCACGACATGGTGGTGCCGCAAGCCATTGGCACCGACATCAATTGCGGCATGCGCCTGCACAAGCTGGGGCTGAACTACGAGCAGTTCATGGGGCAAAAGGCCAAGTGGACTGCATTGGTGCGCGGCGATCTGCTGGAAGGCACGCGCAACATCCCCACCAGCCCCCTTGCCATGAGCGCGCTGTTTGATTCGGGGTTGGGAGATTTCTGGGCCCAGGTGCAGCAGCAGGAGCCGATCGGGCTGTTTGCCGGGGCGGATTTTGCCCAGTTGCAGCGTGAGCTTTCGGGCTTGCATGAGTCGTCCTTTGCCCGTGGCAGCGCTGACTATGCGCCGGAAGCCTTGCAAGATTTTTCGCGGAAAATCCTCCGCGACCCGGGCCTGGGTTCCCTGGGGGGCGGTAATCATTTTGTCGAGATTCAGGTGGTCACCGAGCTGGTGGACCGTCAGGCGTGTTTCGCCCAGGGGCTGTCGGTGGGGCAGGTGGTGATGATGATCCACACCGGCTCCCGAGACGTGGGCTTTTATGTGGGGCGGCGTTGGATGGATAAGGCCAAGGCCCTGTGGCCGCAGGGGATCAAGCACCCCGAGTCGAAGATTTTTGCCCTGCTTGGTGATATGGCCGACGAGTACTTGCTGGCCATGCACAGCGCCGCGCATTACGCCGATGCCAATCGCGCGCTGATCGCCGAGATGGTGCGCCAGCGCACCCGGCAGGTGTTTGGGGCCGGCATCGAGGCGCCGCTGATTGTTGATGTTCCGCACAACATTGTGCTGCGCGAAGAGGGCGGCAACGTGCACCGCAAGGGCGCGACGCCGGCCTACGCTGGGCAGCCGCTGCTAATTCCGGGGAGTATGGGGCATGATTCCTACCTGCTCACCGGGTTGGGCAATGAGCGCTGGCTGCGCTCGGCCAGCCACGGCGCCGGGCGCTCCATGTCGCGCAGTGAGGTGGTGTTCAAGGCCAAGAAGGACAAGGCCTTCCTCGGCTTGCAGGGGGTGGAGTGCATCACCACCAAGGAGGAGCGGATGATCGAAGAAGCACCAGGGGCCTACAAGGAGATTGGCCAGGTGATTCAGTCCCAGGTGGAAGAGGGGGCGGTGTCGGTGATGGCGCGGTTTTCGCCGATTTTGACCTTTAAGGCGTAAGGGCGAGGTGGGCTATGGGGGCGGCGCTTGGGTTTGCTGTTCAAGTGGGCGGCCGATACATTGTCGTCCCCCCGGCCTTTTCGTTTTGAGCGGTGCCGTTGAAGTTATCTGTGGAAGGGATGTCGTCAGATCGTGAAGCTATTCAAGAAAGCTGTTTGGTTTGTGTTGTGTATTGCTTCTGGGCTGACGATGGGGGCTGGTCTTTATCAGTTCATGCTGCCTAAAGGTGATCCGAGCCTGGCGTTGATGCTGGTTTTGATTGCGCTTATTTCTGGCTTCTACCTGCGGCCGCAAAAGCCGAGAGTGCGGTAGCTGCTGTCGAAGGCTCGGGCCGCGTTGGGGGCTGACCTTGCACCTGTCGCCGCTGCCGCAGGCTGCGCTGGCCGGCCAAAACGCCGTAGATATCCCTGATGAAATGGTGCTTGGCGAAGTTTGTTGGGGTGGGGGCCTAGCCATTGCTGCGGTAACGGCCGCTTAGGGTTTCGCCCTGACGGCGCTTATTTTTTTTCAGACGCCCTCCGTACGGCCTGCGGGAAAGGGGCGGGTGGATCAAGATCAAGGGCAGGATCAAAAGCCAGAGCCAGAGCCAGAGCACAGCAAGAGCAATGGCTTTGGCTGGCGCTACGGCTTAACGCTTTGGTAGGTCCATCGCTTGTTGTTCGGCCACACGCAACACGTCGCATCCGTCCTGTAGCAACAGGGTTGCCACGCTGGAGAAGCGCATCAGGTCGAGGTCGTCGGTGTTGCGGCTGGTCATGCTGGAGGCGGTGTCGAGCATGTCGCGCGGCGCGGATGCGCAGGCCGTTGTAATTCCTCATTCTTCATTCCTCGTTTCCGGAAAGTTTTTCCACCCCTCTGTTATCTCCTTCGCTCTCCGTGGCACACTCATGCGTCTTTTCCGCTATTCCATACTGTATTCCGTTATAGCGGATTTGTTGTCTCGGGCCTGTGCGTTTCCAGATCATCGTTGGTTTCTGCAGATGGTGAGCTGGATAGCGCTCTCGGGTATTGGCCTTTAGATGGCCACCTTCAATTAGGAGAACCTCTCATGAGCATCACCCGTTACGGCACCGGTAGCACCGCAGGCGGTGGCCAACCTCGTCCTTTCGCTCGCGCCGTCGAAGCCGATGGTTGGCTGCATGTGTCTGGCCAAGTGCCGGCGCTGGATGGCGAAATCATTCACGGTGGGATCGTTGAGCAGACTCACCAGACGCTGCGCAATCTGGTGGCCATTCTCGAGGAGGCCGGTTACAGCCTGGAGGATGTGGTGCGGGTGGGTGTGTGGCTGGAAGACCCGCGGGATTTCTGGAGTTTCAACAAGGTGTTCGGCGAGTATTTCAAGCCGGAACACGCGCCGGCCCGGGCCTGTGTGCAGGCCAATATGATGGTGGATTGCAAGGTTGAGATCGACTGCGTGGCGTACAAAAAGAAGGGATGAAGGGTGCGGATGGTACGTGCCGAGCGTTGTCAGTTTTTCGGGAAGACCAGATAGATGACTGAAGACACCATCAAGCGCCGGGCCAAGGGCCTGGATCGGGCATTCGATATTCTCGATTTCCTCAAGGAGATCGGCCAGCCGTTGCGCCCCAACGATATCGCCAACGGCATCGGCAGCCCCAAGTCCACGGTCTACGAGCTGGTGGCGTCTTTGCTCGAACGGCGGATTCTGGAGCCGGTGGGCAAGGACGGGCATGTGTATCTGGGCCGCCAGTTGTACTTTCTCGGCCAGGCCCATTTGCGCCATTTCGACTTGAGCCGCGAGGCCGACCAGGCCTTGCAGGAAATCGTCAGCCAGACCCATGAAACCGCGCAGATGTGCCTGCTCAACGGGCGCAAATACACGGTGGCGCTGATGAAGGAGGGCGAGCGGCACTTTCGGATTTCCTCGAACATCGGCGAGAACGCGCCGATTCCCTGGACCGCCTCCGGGCGCTTGCTATTGGGGCATTTGAGCAATGAGCAAATCGTCGAGTTGATCGATGAGCATGACTTTATCCTTCCCGATGGCCAGCGCCTGCCGCTGGAGACGTTCCTGCAACAGATTCGCACGGCCAGCGCCGAAGGTTTCTTTTCCTTCGACAGCGTGGCCGACACCTTTACCCATTGCTTCGCCGCCCCGGTGCGGGATGAGCTCGGGGTGTGCATCTGCACCCTGTGCATCGTCGCGCCCCGGGCCGACGCCCAGACCCATTACCAGGAATACCGCCGGGTGCTGATCGACAGCGCCAACCGTCTGGCCCGGCGCATCAACGATTAATGCTGTCCTGCGGCTGTGCGCAGCCGCGTTGAATAAGGAGTGCCACATGTCTTCCGTTTTTGATCTGCCACGGGTGGAAAAGGGTGCCGCTGCCAAGGGCGCGAGCCTGTTGCAAGACGTCAGCCTGCCGGCCCTGGTGCTGCACCGCGAGGCCTTGGAACACAACATCCGCTGGATGCAGAGCTTCGTCAGCGACAGTGGCGCCGAGCTGGCGCCCCACGGCAAGACCAGCATGATGCCGGGGCTTTTTCAGCGGCAGCTGGAGGCCGGTGCCTGGGGCATCACCCTGGCCACCGCAGTGCAGACCCGCGCCGCCTACGCCCATGGCGTACGCCGGGTGTTGATGGCCAACCAGCTTGTTGGTGCGCCGAACATGGCGCTGATCGCCGAGTTGCTGGCGGACCCGGATTTCGACTTTTATTGCATGGTGGATCACCCGGACAGCGTGGCCGATCTGGGAGCGTTTTTCGCTCAACGCGGGGTTCGGCTCCAGGTGATGATCGAGTACGGCGTGGTCGGCGGTCGTTGCGGCTGCCGCAGCGAGCAGGAGGTGCTGGACCTGGCGCGGGCGATCCAGGCACAGCCGGCCCTGGCCCTGTGCGGGATCGAGGGCTATGAAGGGGTGATCCATGGCGATCAGGCCATCAGTGGCATTCGCGCATTTGCCGGGTCTTTGGTGCGCCTGGCGGTGGACTTGCAGGGCGATGGGTTGTTCGCCATCGACAAGCCGATCATCACGGCGTCGGGTTCGGCCTGGTATGACCTGATTGCCGAGTCCTTCGAGGCGCACAACGCTCAAGGGCGTTTCCTCAGTGTGCTGCGCCCGGGCAGTTATGTGGCACACGACCATGGCATCTACAAAGAGGCGCAATGCTGCGTGCTGGATCGACGCAGTGATCTGGACGAGGGCCTGCGCCCGGCCATGGAGGTCTGGGCCCATGTGCAGTCGCTGCCGGAGCCGGGCTTTGCGGTGATCGCCCTGGGCAAGCGCGACGTGGCCTATGACGCCGGTTTGCCGGTGCCGTTGCGCCGGTATCGCGCCGGGGCCGAGGCCCGTGCCGGGGATGATGTGGGCGCGTGCAAGGTCACGGCGGTGATGGATCAGCATGCGTTTCTCACTGTGGCGCCGGGGGTGGAGCTGCGCATTGGCGACATTATTTCTTTTGGCACCTCGCACCCATGCCTGACCTTCGATAAATGGCGCACCGGGTTGCTGGTGGATGAGCGCCTGCAAGTGATCGAGAGCCTGGACACCTGTTTCTAGAGGCGGATGGCAACGGTGCGCTCCCCGGGGCGCACCCTTATCACTTCAGGCATAGAGGTCCCAAGCATGAACCACACTCCCCGCATCGCCTGTATCGGCGAATGCATGATCGAGTTGCAACAACGTCGCGACGGCAGTCTGCTACAGAGCTTTGGCGGCGACACCCTGAACAGCGCGGTGTATTTGTCCCGGGAGTTGCAGGGCCGGGGCCGGGTGGATTACGTCACGGCTCTGGGCGATGACAGTTTCAGCGAGGCCATGTGCCAGAGCTGGGCCGCCGAGGGTATTGGCCTGGAGCGGGTGCAGCGCCTGCCGGGGCGTTTGCCTGGTCTGTACTGCATCCAGACCGACGCCCAGGGCGAGCGGCGTTTTTTGTACTGGCGCAACGAGGCGGCGGTACGCGACTGCTTCACAACCCCGGCGGCGGAGCCGATTCTCGCGGCGTTACCGGGGTATGACGTGCTGTATTTCAGCGGCATCACCCTGGCGGTGCTGGGTGAGGTGGGGCGCGAAAAGTTGCTGGAGACCTTGCTCGAGGCGCGTCAGCGTGGGGCGAAGATTGTCTTCGATAACAACTACCGGCCTCGGTTGTGGGCTTCGGTTGAGCAGGCGCGGGTGGCGTACCGTGCGGTATTGCAGCACGTGGACCTGGCGCTGTTGACCCTGGATGACGAGCAGGCGTTGTTTGGCTTTGCCGACAGTGCGACGGTGTTTGCGGCCTATGGGCATATTGCGGAAGTGGTGCTCAAGCGCGGTGCCGAACCTTGCCTGATGCGCTGCGCCGGGGAGTCTTACGAGGTGCCCGGGCAGCGTGTGGACAAAGTCGTGGACACCACGGCGGCAGGGGATTCCTTCAGCGCCGCGTATTTGGCTAGGCGCTTGTTGGGCGGTAGCCCGCTGGAGGCAGCCGAGGCGGGGCACCGCCTGGCCAGCCAAGTCATCCAATTCCCCGGGGCGCTGATTCCTCGAAATTAACCTTGTAGCCCCGTCGCCCTGTAGCCTAGCGGCAGCGGCGACAGGGGCGGCGGGGTTAATCGCGGTAGAAGACTTGCACCAGGTGGTAGCCGAATTTGCTTTTGATCGGGCCGTGCACGGTGCGCAGGGGCTTTTTGAAGATGACCTGGTCGATGGCGCCGACCATCTGCCCCGGCCGAACTTCGCCCAGGTCGCCGCCGCGTTTGCCAGAGGGGCAGGTGGAGAACTTCTTGGCCAGCACATCGAAGGCTTCGCCCTTGGCGATGCGTTGCTTGAGTTGTTCGGCCTCTTCGGCTGTTTTCACCAGGATATGGCGGGCTTGGGCTTTCATCGGGCAGTTACCTTGGAACGGTGCGGACGGCGGCCGCGGATTATGCCTGAAATCAATCGGGCTGACTGATCATCTGGCGAATCTTCTGGGCCAGGTCATCGATGGAAAACGGCTTGGCCATCAGGTCCATGCCGGCGTCGAGAAAACCCTGGCGCTCGGCGGCTTTTTCCGCGTAGCCAGTCATGAACAGCACCTTGAGCTGTGGCCGCTGTTGCCGGGCGATCTCCGCCAACTGACGGCCGTTCATCCCCGGCAGGCCGACGTCGGTCACCAGCAAGTCAACGCGCATCGCCGACTCCAGCAGGGGCAGCGCGCTCTTGGCGTCTTCGGCCTCGAACGCGGTGTAGCCCAGTTCCCCGAGCACATTGAGTACCAGCATGCGCACCGCCGGGTCGTCCTCGACCACCACCACGGTTTCGCCGGCCATGGCGCACGGCGCCTCGGCGTTGCTGTCGGGCACGGGGTGTACCTCGGGGGCGGCATACAGCCGAGGCAGGTACAGGCGCACGGTTGTGCCCTGGTTGGGTTCGCTGGTGATGGTCACGTGGCCGCCCGACTGCTGGGCAAAGCCGTAGATCATCGACAGCCCCAGGCCCGTGCCCTGGCCAATGGGTTTGGTGGTGAAAAACGGGTCGAAGGCCTTGGCCAGTATCCGCGGGGTCATGCCGGCACCGTTGTCGCTGACGCCGAGCATCACGTAGTCGCCGGCCTTGACCGGTTCCAGGGTGCGGATGTCGCTGCCGTCGAGGTAGCTGTTGGCGGTTTCGATCAGCAATTCGCCGCCGTAGGGCATGGCGTCGCGGGCGTTGATCACCAGGTTGAGCAGAGCGTTTTCCAGCTGGCTGGCATCGGTGTTGACCGGCCACACACCTTCGCCCAGCGCCAGCTTGAGCTCGATGTGCTCGCCCTTGGTGTGGTTGAACAGTTCCTGTAGCGACTGCACCAGTTGGTTCGGGTCCAGGGGCTGGCGGTCCAGGGACTGGCGCCGGGAGAACGCCAGCAGGCGATGGGTGAGGGCAGCGGCACGCTTGGCCGAGGACACGGCGGCTTCGGTAAAGCGCCCGATCTCGGCGCTGCGGCCGTCGTCGATATAACGCTGCATCAGGTCGAGACTGCCGATGATGCCGGTCAGCATGTTGTTGAAGTCATGGGCGATGCCGCCGGTGAGCTGGCCCAGGGCTTCCATCTTCTGCGCGTGGCGCAACGCTTCTTCGGCGCGCTCACGTTCGAACATCTCGCTCTGCAAGCGCTGGTTGGCGGTGGCCAGGGCCTGGGTGCGTTCGTTGACCCGCTCTTCGAGGGTCTCGTTGAGGTTGCGCAGGGCCTCTTCGGTCTGCCGCCGCTCGGTCTCGTCGATCACGAAAATATAAAACCCGTTGATCGTTCCGTCGGCGCTGTAGCGCGGCAGGTATTTCATCAGCGCATGCCGTGGGCGGCCGTCGCGGTGTGGCGAGTCGGCCTCGAAACTGCAGGGGGTGCCCGCAAGTGCAGCGCTGATTTGCTCGACGCGGGTGGCGTAGAGGTCATCGCCGATTACCTCGCGGATGCTCTTGCCGTACAGCTCTTGCGGGGTCAGGCCGTACCAGTCGAGGTAGGCACTGTTGTTCAGGCGAAAGCGCTCCTCGCGGTCGACATAGCCGATCAGCACCGGCATGGCGTTGATGATCAGTTGCAGCTCGGTCTGGCTCTGGCGTAGCGCCTGTTCCATCTGCTTGCGTTCGGTCAAGTCCAGGGCGGCGCCGAGAAAACGCGTGGGCCGGCCGTGGTGGTCCTTGTAGCAGCGCCCCCGGGCAAACACCCAGCGCACCTGGCCGTCGGCCAGTTGCAGGCGGTATTCCTCGGCGTATTCGGTGCCGTGGGTAATGCAGTGCTTGATGCTGCGCGCGACCATGCCGCGGTCTTCGGGGTGCACGCCGTTGAGGTAGTCGCTGATGGGCAGTTGCCCGGCCTGCAACGGATTGATGCTGTGCATCTGGGCGAAGTGCGCATCGGCGATAAAGCGGTCGTCAGCGATGTTCCAGTCCCAGGTGCCAACCGCGTCGGTGGCGGCCAGGGCCAGTTGCAGGCGTTCTTCGGTTTCGTGCTGGGCCTTGAGGCTGGCCTCGGAGCGCTGTTTGAGTTCGAGGGCGATGCGCCGGCGCTCGCTGGTTTCGATGGCAGTGATCAGCACCCCGGCCACTTCGCCGCGCTCGTCGCGGATCGGGCTGTAGGTCAGGTCGAGCCACAGGTCGGACTCGCGCCCGCCGCTGTGCAGGGTGAAGCGTTGCTCATTGAAGCTGCGCACCTGGCCCTTGAGCACGGCGCTCTAGATGGGCGCGGTGAACTCCTTGAGTTCCGGCCAGGCCAGGTCCACCGGTTTGCCGAAGGCCTGGGGGTGCTTGTTGCCCGCCAGCAGGGCAAAGCCGTCATTGTAGATTTGCGTCAGGTGTTGGCCCCACAACAGCATCATTGGCATCGGCGAGTGGATCACGATGTCCACCGCGGTGCGCAGGCTTTGCGGCCATTGACCGGCGGCACCCAGTGGGGTGGTGGTCCAGTCCAGCCGAGCGATCAGGGTTTCGGCTTCGCGGGCATTGGGGGAGACGTTCATGTCGAGGGTCCTGGGGTGAAGCTCGATTCTAGAGCCGCGTCAGCAGAGGCATACAAGCAGTAGACGGCTGGCACTTCAAAAAGTCCCATGCTCGAGAATATCTATTCAAACGGGTGGTGCGGGGCGACGGCAAGTGGCGTATTTCACCCGGTTTTGCCACGGATGACCAGTCTAGAGAGGTTGCGGGAAATGACGTCGCCGGCAGCAGGCGCGCAGGGTGGCGTGGGTTTCAACGGCTCGGGCCTGGGTGGCATGCACTTCCCTGGCCCGGCTTTTAGCGAGGGTTGATGGGGTCAGGTGGTCAGTTCCGCGCGGTCGCGAAACTGCTCCAGGGCCTCGGGGTTGGCCAGGGCGTCGGTGTTTTTCACCGGCATGCCATGCACCACGTTGCGCACGGCCAACTCGACGATCTTGCCACTGATGGTGCGCGGGATGTCGCTGACCTGGAGGATCTTCGCCGGTACATGGCGCGGCGTGGTGTTGGCCCGGATCACCTGGCGGATCTGTTCTTGCAGGGCGTCGTCGAGCTGCGCGCCGTCTTGCAGGCGCACAAACAGCACCACTCGCACGTCGCCGTCCCACTGCTGGCCGATAGCCAGGCTTTCGCTGACCTGTTGCACCTTTTCCACTTGGCGGTAGATCTCCGCCGTGCCGATGCGCACGCCGCCGGGGTTGAGCACTGCATCCGAGCGGCCATGAATCAGCCAACTGCCGTGGGCCAGTTGTTCGGCGTAGTCGCCCTGGGCCCAGACCCCGGGGAACTGGCTGAAATACGAGGCGCGCAGCTTTTCCTGCTGCGGGTCGTTCCACAGGCCGATGGGCATGGCCGGGAAGTGCCGGGTGCACACCAGCTCGCCCTTTTCGCCGATCACCGGCTGGCCCTGGTCATTCCACACTTCGATGGCCATGCCCAGGCTCTTGCCTTGCATCTCGCCACGGCGCACTGGCTGCAACGGGTTGCCGATGACAAAGCAGGACACGATATCGGTGCCGCCCGACATCGAGGCCAGGCACAGCTCCTGTTTCAGCTCGCGGTACACGTAGTCGTAGCTGTGGGGTGACAGCGGCGAGCCGGTGCAGAGCAGGGTCTTGAGGCTGCCCAGGTCATGGCTGAGGCGCGGTTGCAGGCCGGCCTTTTCCAGGGCGGCCAGGTATTTGGGGCTGGTGCCGAACACGCTGATGGCTTCCTGATCGATCAGGTCCAGCAGGTGCTCGGGGCCGGGGTGGAACGGCGAGCCGTCATACAGCACCAGGCTTGCGCCCACGGCCAGTGCCGAGACCAGCCAGTTCCACATCATCCAGCCGCAGGTGGTGTAGTAGAACAGCACGTCGCCGGGGCCCAGGTCGGTGTTCAGGCCGTGTTCCTTGGCGTGTTGCAGGAGCACGCCGCCGGTGCTGTGGACGATGCACTTGGGCACCCCGGTGGTACCGCTGGAATAGAGGATATACAGCGGGTGGGCGAAGGGCACGGCGACGAATTCGGGCTCGCCGCCGGGGCGGTAGAAGCTGTCCCACAGCGCGACCTTGGCCGGGGTGTGGAAGTCTTCGACCCGGACTTCGGGGCGCGCGTAGGGCACGATGATCAGCTGTTGCAGGGACGGCAGGCGTTCGAGGATCTCGTTGAGTTTGGCGCTCTGGTTGATGTCCTTGCCGGCATAGCGGTAACCGGCGCAGGTGATCAGTACCTTGGGTTCGATCTGGCCAAAACGGTCGATCACCCCCTGGGTGCCGAAGTCCGGCGAGGAGCAGGACCAGATCGCTCCGAGGCTGGTGGTGGCGAGCATGCCGACCAGGGTTTGCCAGGTATTGGGCATGCACGCCGCCACCCGGTCGCCCATCACCACCCCGGCCGCCCGCAGGCTCTGTTGCAGGCCGGCGACATGGGCCGCCAGTTCGGCGAAGGTCAGCTGTTCGCGTTGGCCGTTTTCGTTGATCGCCACCACGGCGACCCCGTTATCCCGGCGCTTGAGCAGGTGTTCGGCAAAGTTCAGCGTGGCTCCGAGAAACCACTCGGCGCTGGGCATTTGTGGGCCTTCGCGCAGCACGTACTCGGGCGGGTGCTCAAAGCGTACTTCGAAGAAGTCGACAATGGCCTGCCAGAAGTCCTGGCGCTGGTCGATGCTCCACTGGTGCAGGGCCGGGTAATCGTCGAGGGCCAGGTCGTGGCGTTGATTGATAAAGCGGCGAAAGGCGTCGATGCGCGTCTTGCCGATGCGCTCGGCGCTGGGTTGCCAGAGAATGTCGGACATGCAAGGCCTCTACTTCTTCTTATATTGGGTGGTGCTCTGTCGCTGTTTGTGGCGAGGGAGCAAGCTCCCTCGCCACAGGCATTACTGCGCCAGCCACCCTCCGTCGATATTCCACGCCGCGCCGCGTACCTGGCTGCCGGCTTCGCTGCACAAAAATAGCACCAACTCACCCAGGTGAGCCGGGGTCACGAACTCCAGGGACGGCTGTTTTTCCGCCAGCAGGTCATGCTGCGCCTGTTGCGGGTCGACGCCGCTGGCGGCGCGGTCGTCGATCTGTTTTTGCACCAAAGGCGTCAGCACCCAGCCGGGGCAGATGGCGTTGCAGGTGACGTTGCTGGTGGCGGTTTCCAGGCCCACCACCTTGGTCAGGCCGATCACCCCGTGCTTGGCCGCTACATAGGCGGCCTTGCCCACTGAGCCCACCTGACCGTGCACCGAGGCGATGTTGATGATTCGCCCCCAACCCTTGGCGCGCATCCCCGGCAACCCCAGACGCGTGCTGTGGAACACCGAGGACAGGTTGATGGCGATGATCGAGTCCCAGCGCTCCACCGGGAATTCTTCCACCGCCGCCACGTGCTGGATCCCGGCGTTGTTGACCAGAATGTCGACGCCGCCGAACTCACGCTCGGCGTAGGCGAACATCTCGGCGATCTGTGCCGGGTCGCTGACGTCCGCCGGGTGGTGGCCGACCCGGGTGCCGAACTGCGCCACGTCAGCGATCACCTTCGACGCATCGCCGAAGCCGTTGAGGATCAGGTTGGCCCCGGCCTTGGCCAGGCTCAGGGCAATCCCCAGGCCGATGCCGCTGGTGGAGCCGGTCACGAGGGCGGTCTTGCCGGAAAGAGTGGTCATCAATACCTCACACAATGCCTGTGGCGTAGAAAGTGGCGATCACGACAAACACCGCCAGCGTCTTGATCAGCGTAATGCAGAAAATGTCTTTGTAGGCTTCGCGGTGGGTCAGCCCGGTCACCGCCAGCAGGGTAATCACCGCGCCGTTGTGGGGCAGGGTGTCCATGCCGCCGCTGGCCATGGCGGCCACCCGGTGCAGCACTTCCAGCGGGATGTTGGCGGCGTGGGCCGCGCTGATAAAGCTCTCGGACATGGCCGCCAGAGCGATGCTCATGCCGCCCGATGCCGAACCGGTGATGCCGGCCAGCAGGGTCACGGTAATGGCTTCGTTGACCAGGGGGTTGGGGATGCTTTTCAGCCAGTCCGCCAGTACCAGGAAGCCCGGCAGGGAGGCGATCACCGCGCCAAAACCGTATTCCGAAGCGGTGTTCATGGCCGCCAGCAGCGCGCCGCTGACTGCGCTTTTACTGCCTTCAGCCAGCTTGCTGCGAATCGCCGAAAAGCCGAATGCCAGCACCATCAGGATGCCGATCAACAACGCTGCCTGCACCGCCCAGATCGCCGTGAGCTTGGCGATTTCGGTGGTCACCGGCGCCGTCATGCCCGGCAGCGCCAGGCTGTGGGTCTTGCCGTACCACAGCGGGATCCAATGGGTGAACAGCAGGTTCATGACGCCCACCATCAACAGCGGCGAGACGGCGACCCAGGGGTTGGGCAGTTGGATGTCTTCGGCGGTTTCCGGCTCGTTGCGCAGTTCGGTGCCATAACCTTCACCGGCTGTCTGTGCCTTGTTGCGCTGGCGTTGCAAAAACAGCATGCCGGCGCAGAACACGAAGAGGGTGCCGATCACACCCAGCCACGGCGCGGCCCAGGCGGTGGTATTGAAGAAGGTGCTGGGGATGATGTTCTGGATCTGCGGCGTGCCGGGCAAGGCGTCCATGGTGAAGGAAAACGCGCCCAGGGCGATGGTGGCCGGGATCAGGCGCTTGGGGATGTTGCTCTGGCGGAACATCTCGGCGGCAAACGGGTAGACCGCAAACACCACCACAAACAGCGAAACGCCGCCGTAGGTCAGCAGGGCGCACACCAGCACAATCACCAGCATCGCCTGGCGGGTGCCCAGCAGGCGGATGGCGGCGGCGACAATCGAGCGCGAAAAACCCGACAGTTCGATCAGCTTGCCGAACACCGCGCCCAGCAGAAATACCGGGAAGTACAGCTTGATAAAGCCGACCATCTTCTCCATGAACACCCCGGTAAAGGCGGGCGCCACGGCGGACGGGTCAGTCAGCAGCACCGCACCGAGGGCGGCAATGGGGGCAAACAGGATGACGCTGTAGCCACGGTAGGCAGCCAGCATCAGCAGCGCCAGGGCTGCCAGGGCAATGATCACACTCATGGTGTGTCTCTCCAGGATTGTTATTTTTGTGGGGTATTGCGTGTGGAGAGGCGTATAGCGAAAACTGTGCCATTTTCATAACTTATTGAAATACAAGGGTATTTTAAAATATGCGAATGGCGAGTGGTGAATGATTCTCTGATTGGAGACAGCGTGGCGAGGGAGGGAGCTTGCTCCCGTTGGATCGGGCTGGCGCTCCGGTGCGCAGCGCTCCCAGACCAGCCCCCGGGTTGGGTCAAAAATACCGAAGTCTTGGGGTTTGGGGCCGCGTTGCGGCCCAGCGGGAGCAAGCCCCCTCGCCACGGATTGGGTTGTCTCTATACGGAGATGATTGTCTCGTTATTGAGATTCTGAAATCCCCAGCGCTGCCATTTTCTTGTACAAGGTCGAGCGCCCCAACCCCAGGCGCCGAGCGGCTTCGTCCACCTTGCCGGCGCACTGCGCCAGGGTGCTGCTGATCAGCTGCCGATCGAATCGCTCCCGGGCGGCGGCGAAGGTTTCAGGGTGGGGCGCTTCGGTCATCAGCGGGGCGGCATCGGTTGGTAGCGGGCTGAAGTTGCCGATGGCCGCCCGAATATCCTCGGCATTGAGTATCAGCTTGTCGCTCAGCAGCGCCGCCCGTTCCAGCACATTGCGCAGCTCGCGAATGTTGCCCGGCCAACCATGCTGAGCCAGCAGGGCTAACGCCTCGCGGTCCAGTTCGTGTTGGCTGCGCAGTTCTTCGAGTATGCCTTCGCTCAGGGCCGGCAGGTCGTCCAGGCGCTCGCGCAGCGCTGGCACCTGGATTGGCAGCACATTGAGCCGGTAATAGAGGTCGGCGCGAAATTCGCCACGCTTGATGGCGGCCTCAAGGTCGGTGGAGGTGGCGGCGATGATCCGTACATCACTCTGGATCACCTCATTGGAGCCCACCGGTTCGAATTCCTTTTCCTGCAACACCCGCAGCAGCTTGCTTTGCAGGGGCAGGGGCATGTCGCCGATTTCGTCGAGGAACAGGGTGCCGCCCTGGGCGATCTGCAATTTGCCGGAGCGGCCTTTGCGGTCGGCGCCGGTGAAGGCGCCGGGGGCGGTGCCGAAGAACTCCGCTTCCAGCAGGGCTTCGGGGATGGCGGCGCTGTTGATGCTGACAAAGGCTTTGTGCGCCCGCGGCGAGGCGGCATGGATGGCCTGGGCCAGCAGTTCTTTGCCAGTGCCGGTTTCTCCCAGCAGCAACACCGGGGAGTCGGCGCTGGCGCTGCGGCGGGCGCGGCGCTTGACCTCGAGGCTAGCGGCGCTGGTGCCGATAAAGTGGGCGAAGTTGTATTTGGTCTGCCGCGCTCGGAGCAGGGAGCGGGTCGAGGCCAGTTCCTCCTGCATGCTCAGGTAGCGCTTGAGCATGGGCGACAGGCTGCGCAGTTCATCGAACAGGGCAAAGCCGATGGCGCCGATCACCGTGCCGGCGGCATCGTGGATCGGCAGGCGCATCACCACCAGTGGCTCTTTGGGGGTGTCTTGCATGTCCAGCAGGATCGGGCGCCCGGTGCGCACCACCTCCCGCAGCAGGCTGCCGGGGATCACGCTTTCGCAGGCCTTGCCGATGGCGAAGGCGGCTGATTCCAGGCCAAAACGCCGGGCATAGCGCTCGTTCATCCACACGATATTGGCGTCGCGGTCGACAATCACTGTGCCCTCGCTGGACTGCTCGATGATCTCGAACAGCGAACGGATCGCCAATTGGCGCACCCGCTGATAATCCTTGAGGTTTTCGCTGTCGTTCATGCTGGCATCCAGAAAATGTGCGCCCGGGATTATGCCCGATGATTCAAACCCTGTAGCCGCAGCCTCGTGCCTCGGCAGCGGCTACAGCAACACTCTTGTAGTTGTGGGGGCAACTATCCGGGCTGCGCAGCGGCCAGCAGTTCTTGGGTGTAGGGGTGCTGAGGGGCTTCGAACACGTCGTGGCTGGGGCCTTGTTCGACGACTTTGCCGTCCTTGATCACGATCATGTCGTGAGCCAGGGCGCGGACCACCGCCAGGTCGTGGCTGATAAACAGGTAGGTCAGTCCGTGTTTTTCCTGCAGTTGGCGCAGCAGCGCCACGACTTGCTTTTGCACCGTGCGATCCAGGGCCGAGGTTGGTTCGTCGAGCAGGATCAGCGCCGGTTTCAGCACCAGGGCGCGGGCGATGGCGATGCGCTGGCGCTGGCCACCGGAGAATTCGTGAGGGTAGCGATGGCGACTGGCGGGGTCCAGGCCGACCTCTTGCAGCACCTGGATCACCTGCGCCTCGCATTGCCTGGTGGTCGACTGGCTGTGCACCTCCAGCCCTTCGCTGATGATCTGCGCTACCGACATGCGTGGGCTCAGGCTGCCAAACGGATCCTGGAACACCACCTGCATCTGCTTGCGCCACGGCCGCAGTTGCTTTTGGGTTAGGCCATCCAGGGCCTGGCCCTGGAAGCGAATGCCGCCCTGGGAGTCCAGCAGCCGCAGAATCGCCTGGCCCAGGGTGGATTTGCCCGAGCCCGATTCGCCGACAATCCCCAGGGTCTTGCCTTGCTGCACGCTAAGGCTGATGCCATCCACCGCCCGCAGGTAGCGCTTGCGCCGCAGCAGGCCACCGCCGATCTGGAAATCGACCCTCAGGTTGTCCACCTCCAGCACCGTTTCCCGAACATCGCGGCACAGCGCTTCGCCCTCGGGTTCGGCGTTGAGCAGTTCGCAGCTGTAAGGATGAGTCGGTGCGCTGAACAGGGTTTCGCAGTCGGCCTGTTCGACGATTTCCCCGGCCTTCATCACGCACACCCGCTGGGCGATGCGCCGCACCAGGTTGAGGTCGTGGCTGATCAGCAGCAGCGACATGCCCAGGCGCTGTTGCAGAGACTTGAGCAGCAGCAGGATCTTGCGCTGCACGGTTACGTCGAGGGCGGTGGTGGGTTCGTCGGCGATCAGCAGTTCCGGCTCGCACGCCAGGGCCATGGCGATCATCACCCGCTGGCGCTGGCCGCCGGAAAGCTGGTGCGGGTAGGCCTTGAGCCGTTCCCTGGGCTGCTGGATGCCCACCAGTTCCAGCAGTTCGAGGATCCGCGCCTGGGCCTGTTTGCCACCCAGGCCCTTGTGCAGCAGCAGGGTTTCGCCGATCTGTTTTTCGATGCTGTGCAGCGGGTTGAGGGAGGTCATGGGCTCCTGGAAGATCATCGCAATGCGATTGCCCCGCAGCTTTTGCAAGGTCGCAGGCTCGGCGCCCAGCAGCTCCTGGCCGCGGTAACGCACGCTGCCGGAGCTGCTGCAACCGGTCTGTGGCAGCAGTTGCAGGATCGAGTGGGCGGTCACTGACTTGCCCGAGCCGGACTCGCCCACCAGGGCCAGGCACTCACCGGGGCGGATGTCCAGGCTCAGGTCGCGGACCACTGTCTGTGCGCCGAAGGCGACATTGAGCTGGCGGATTTCGATCAGGTTTTCAGTCATTTCTACAGTCCGCTTCAAGATCGAGGATCAAAGGCATCGCGCAACGCTTCGCCGATAAACACCAGCAGCGACAGAATCAGCGCCAGGGTGAAAAACGCCGTCAGACCGAGCCACGGCGCTTGCAGGTTCTGCTTGCCCTGGCCGATCAGCTCGCCCAGGGAGGCGCTGCCGGCCGGCATGCCGAAACCGAGGAAGTCCAGGGCGGTGAGGGTGGAGATGGCGCCGGTCAGGATAAAGGGCAGGTAGCTCAAGGTAGCGTTCATGGCGTTGGGCAGGATGTGTCGCATGATCACCTTGCGATCGGTCAGGCCCAGGGCCCGCGCGGCCTTGACGTACTCCAGGTTGCGTCCACGCAGAAACTCGGCGCGCACCACGTCCACCAGGGCCAGCCAGGAGAACAGCGCCATGATCCCCAGCAGCCACCAGAAGTTGGGCTCGACGAACCCCGAGAGGATGATCAGCAGGTACAGCACCGGCAGCCCCGACCAGACCTCCAGCAAGCGCTGGCCAAGAAGGTCGACCCAGCCGCCGTAATAGCCTTGCAGGGCGCCGGCGGCGATGCCGATCAGGGCACTGATGGCGGTCAGGGCCAGGGCGAACAGGATCGACACCCGGGCCCCGTAGATCACCCGCGCCAGCACGTCGCGGGCCTGGTCGTCGGTGCCCAGCCAGTTGACCTTGCTTGGTGGGCTCGGGGCCGGCTGGGCCAGGTCGTAGTTGGGGGTGTCTTCGCTGAACGGGATTGGCGGAAACAGCATCCAGCCGCCGTCCTTGCGGATCAGTTGCTGCACGTAGTCGCTGCGGTAGTCGGCCTGGAACGGCAACTGGCCGCCAAACTCCTGCTCGGTGTAGCGCTTGAACACGGGGAAGTGCAACGAGCCCTGGTAGCTGACCACCAGCGGCTTGTCATTGGCGATCAGTTCGCCGCCCAGGGTCAGGATAAACAGGCCGATAAACAGCCACAGTGACCACCAGCCACGGCGGTTTTTCTTGAAGCGGTCGAAGCGTCGGCGCGCCAGGGGCGAGAGCTTGAGCATCAGGCGTTCCTCGCGGCGAAGTCGATACGCGGGTCGACCAGGGTGTAGCACAGGTCGCCGATGAGTTTTATCAGCAGGCCGAAGAGGGTGAAGATAAACAGCGAGCCGAACACCACCGGGTAGTCCCGGGACACTGCTGCCTCATAGCTCATGCGGCCCAGGCCATCGAGGGAGAAGATCACTTCGATCAGCAAGGAGCCGGCGAAGAACACGCTGATAAACGCCTGGGGAATACCCGAGACCACCAGCAGCATGGCGTTGCGGAACACATGGCCGTACAGCACCCGGCGTTCGCTGAGACCCTTGGCCCGGGCGGTAACCACGTACTGACGGGTGATTTCGTTGAGGAACGAGTTCTTGGTGAGGATGGTCAGGGTGGCGAAGCCGCCGATCACCAGGGAGGTCACTGGTAGTACCAAGTGCCAGAAGTAGTCGGCGATCTTGCCCAGGGTGCTCAGTTGCTCGAAGTTGTCCGACACCAGGCCGCGCACCGGGAACCAGTTCAGCGAGGTGCCGCCGGCGAACAGCACGATCAGGAACATGGCGAACAGGAACGCCGGCATCGCGTAGCCGATGATGATCGCGGTGCTGCTCCAGATGTCGAAATGGCTGCCGTGGTGCACCGCCTTGCGAATCCCCAGGGGGATCGACACCAGGTAGGTGATCAGGGTCGCCCAGAGGCCGAGAGAGATGGTCACCGGCATCTTTTCCAGGATCAGGTCAGTGACCGTGGCACCACGGAAAAAGCTCTTGCCGAAATCCAGGTGCGCGTAGTTCGTGAGCATCAACCACAGGCGTTCGTGGGCCGGTTTGTCGAAGCCGTATTGTTTCTCGATGTCCTGGATCAGTTTCGGGTCGAGGCCGCGACTGGCCCGGGAGCTGGCGCTGCTCATGTCGCCGGAACCGCCGACGCTGCCACCGCCGATCCCTTGCATACGGGCGATGGCCTGTTCCACCGGGCCGCCCGGCGCGGCCTGGATGATGACGAAATTCACCAGGAGGATGATCAGCAGGGTCGGAATGATCAGCAGCAGGCGCCGCAGAATGTAGCCCAGCATCAGTGTCGCCCTCCGGGTTGGCCGCGGCGGATACGCTCGGCGGCCATCTGCTCATTGGTCAGTGCGCTGCTGCTGACTTCCCACCAGCTTTCGATGGCTTCGTCGTTGCTGGCGGGCACGGCCGGAATACCGAAGCGGTTCCACCACACGGTGGAGGTTCCCGGCGGGTAGTAGTTGGGGATCCAGTAGTAGTTCCATTGCAGGACCCGGTCCAGGGCATGGGCGTAGCGCAGCATTTCCGGCTGGCTGTTAGCCTTCACCAGGCCATGGACCAGGGTGTCGACGGCCGGGTTCTTGAGCACCATGTAGTTGTTGGAGCCCGGGTCCTTGGCCGCCGCCGAGCCGAAATAGTTGAACAGCTCCATGCCCGGCGAAGTGGTCACCGGGTAGCCGGTGACGATCATGTCGTAGTCGCGGGCCATCAGGCGGTTGACGTATTGCGAAGGGTCGATGCGGCGGATGTTCAAGGTGATGCCGATCTGCGCCAGGTTGCGTTTGTAGGGCAGCAGCAGGCGTTCGATGGAGTTTTGGGTGATGAGGAAGGTGAAGCTCAAGGGCTCGCCGCCGGCGTTGACCAAGGTGTCGCCTTCGGCCTTCCAGCCCGCCTGTTCGAGCAGGGCCAGGGCTTGCAGCTGTTTGTCGCGGATAACCCCGCTGCCATCGGTCTTGGGCGCTTCGAAGACCTGGGTGAAGACTTCATCGGGGATCTGCCCGCGCAGCGGTTCGAGGACTTTCAGTTCCTCGGCATCCGGTAGGCTGCGGGCGGCGAGCGGGGTGTTGGAGAAGAAGCTCTGCTGGCGGATGTACATGTTGCGCATCATCTGCCGGTTGCTCCATTCAAAGTCCCAGAGCATGGCCAGGGCCTGGCGTACGCGACGGTCCTGGAACATTGGTTTGTCCAGGTTGAACACATAGCCCTGGGCCGTTTGCGGGGCCGATTGGGCCAGGTGGGCCTTTTGCAGGCGGCCGTCGCTCAGGGGCGGGCTTTGGTAGCCGATGGAATAACCGGTGGCGGAGAATTCGCGGTTGTAGTCATAGGCGCCGCCGCGCAGGACTTGGCGCGCGACGTCGATGTCGCCGAAGTACTCGACGCTGAAGCGGTCGAAGTTGTACAGGCCGCGGCTCACCGGCAGGTCCTTGCCCCACCAGTCGGGGTTGCGGGCGAAGGTGATGCTGCGTCCGGAGTCGACCTTGTCGACCCGATACGGGCCGCTGCCCAGGGGCACGTCATAGCCGCCGCCGTTGGCGAAGTCGCGACTCTTCCACCAGTGTTTGGGGAACACCGGCAGGGTCGCGATATCCAGGGGCAGGGTGCGGTTTTCGTTGCTCTTGAAATCAAAACGGATCACGCGCGGCGATTCCACTTCGACGTTTTTGACGTCTTCGAACTGGCTGCGGTAGCGCAGGCTGCCCTGGGTCATCAGCAGGTCGTAGCTGTAGCGCACGTCTTCGGCGGTGATCGGCGTGTTGTCGGCAAAGCGTGCCTTGGGGTTGAGGTAGAAGCGCAGCCACAGGCCATCTTCGGCGCGCTCCATCTTCTCGGCCACCAAGCCATATACGGTGTAGGGCTCATCCAGCGAGCGCTGAGCCAGGGGCGAATAGACCAGGCCGTCGAGCTGGGACACGCCGATGCCTTTGTCTATATAAGGCAGGACATGGTCGAAACGGCCGATCTCCACCGCCGAGCGGCGCATGCTGCCACCCTTGGGGGCCTGCGGATTGGCGTAGGCGAAGTGGCTGAAACCTTCGGGGTACTTGGCCGGTTCGCCGTAGACGGTCAGCGCGTGTTGCGGTGCGGCACTGGCACCTGCGGCGCCCAGCATCAACGTCAGGGCGGTGAACATCACGGTGGGGAAAAACAGTCGCATTGTCAGCCTTACGAGCCGGGTGATCGAAGAGCATGATTTGTACGCTAGCGGCGCCTCGCTTGCCAGCCGCAAGCCCTTTCCCAAACACAACGGCCCACCAAAAGGCGGGCCGTCATGGGTACAAAATGCGACAGGATCAGTCCTGGCGGCTGGTCACTTCCAGCAGGTGGTAACCGAACTGGGTTTTCACCGGGCCTTGCACGACATTGATCGGGGCGCTGAACACCACGGTGTCGAATTCCTTGACCATCTGGCCAGGGCCGAACGAGCCCAGGTTGCCGCCATCACGGCTGGATGGGCAGGTGGAGTTCTTTTTCGCGACTTCGGCGAAGTCTGCGCCAGCTTCGATTTCGGATTTCAGTTCGTTGCACTTGGCTTCGTCGGCAACGAGGATGTGACGGGCAGTGGCTTTGGCCATGGGGAGTTGCTCCTTTCAAGAAAGTGCAGAGCCTACCGGATTCAGGTGGCTATTTCTCGTCAAAGTTCCTTCAACTCGTTACCGCCGCGACGGCTGGCCAGCCTTTGTAGCCGAGCCAGCCGGCAGCGAAGACACCAAGCCGCTGCGCAGTCTGTCAGGCAGACGCCGGCAGCGCCCGCAGTTGTTGCGCGGCGTTGCGCAGCAAGTGTTCGGTGGCGTCCCAGCCCAGGCAGCCGTCGGTCACTGATACGCCGTAGCGCATCGAGGGGCTCAGGGGTTGGCAGCCTTCGAACAGGTGGCTTTCCAGCATCACCCCGACCAGCGAGCGGTCGCCGTCCAGGCGCTGTTGCAGCACGTCATTGAACACCGCCGGTTGGCGCAGCGGGTCTTTGCCGCTGTTGGCGTGGCTGCAATCGACCATGATCCGCGCCGGGATCTTCAGCTTCTGCAGTTCGTGCTGCACCTGGGCCATGTGCGGGCGGTCGTAGTTCGGCCCACGGTGGCCGCCGCGCAGCACCAGGTGGGTGTCCGGGTTGCCTGGGGTCTGGATGATCGCCGGGTGGCCCTGGCTGTCGACACCGAAATGGCGATGGGGGTGCGCTGCAGAACGCATGGCGTCGCAGGCGATGCCGACACCGCCGTCGGTACCATTCTTGAAGCCCACCGGCATTGCCAGGCCGCTGGCCATCTCGCGGTGGATCTGCGATTCGGTGGTGCGTGCGCCAATCGCCACCCAGCTCAGCAAATCATCGAAGTAGCCCGCGGCCATCGGTTGCAACAGTTCGGTAGCAATCGGCAGGCCCAACTCGAGCATCTGTCGCATCAGTTCGCGGGACAGGGTCAGGCCGCCGGCCATGTCGTCGCTGCCGTCCAGGAGCGGGTCGTAGGCCAGGCCTTTCCAGCCGACCGTAGTCCGGGGTTTTTCGACGTAGGCGCGCATCACCAGCAGCAGGTCGTCGCTGACCTCGGCCGCCAGGCGAGCCAGGTGGGTGGCATATTCAATAGCGGACTGTGGGTCATGGATCGAGCAAGGCCCGACGACCACCAGCAAACGGGAGTCTTCACCGTTGAGAATGTTGCGCACCGCTTGACGATGGGTGGCGACTTGCTGTTGCAATGCAGCGCTGAGGGGCAATTGCTGCTTGAGGGCGAGCGAGCTGGGCAGGCGCTGGGTCAGGGCTTCATTGGCAGAAGTCAGGGTGGACAGCGGCAGGGCAGAGACGGACGAATTCATGTTCAAGGCTTCCTGGGCAGGCGGCGGGACGGTTCCCGCGCGCGGCCCTACTGGGGTGTTCGACAATTGGCCGAATTGGCGTTTGATGTTGGGTTGCCACCAGTCGGTGACCGATCGGAGGCGGCAGGCTGTCCCGAACGGAGGTTGCTAAATCGCCAGGCGAAGGATGGGTAACGGTAATAAGTGGCGTAGTTCATGGGTCAATCCTCAGTAAGTTCGGTGTTTTGCTAAAAGTGTGAAGCCCTAAAAAAACAAAACCCCCGGTCGGGAAGCCGACCGGGGGTGAGAAGTTCTCTGGTGGGCGACCCGTGAAGTGGGCGCCGTTTGGGTATTAGGCGCGCCAGTGGCTAAACCAATACCCAAAATAAAAGCTTGCCGGAGCGCAGACGTTGTTCACCCAGGCAGCCGCCACCGAGCGCGAGGCGCTGGCAGTGTGACGATGCGTGGAAGGGGTGAGGGGCAACATGCTGTTTCTCCGTGAAGTGGGGCGAGCTTACTTGAGGCGGGGGGCGTGATTCAATCACTAATTTCTATCGTGCTTGGGGCTGGGATCTATGAATTAAGCGCTCCTGGGTTTTATGACACACTCGCCGCTCGCGAGCGTTGCCGTCCTTCAGGATCACCCATGCCGACACTGACCATTGCTGCTGCCCAATCGATTTCCGTCGCGGGCGACCTGCCTGGCAATATCGTCCGGCACCTCGACTTCATGGCACTGGCCGCCGAGCAGGGCGTGCAGTTACTGGTATTCCCCGAGTTGTCATTGACGGGCTACGAACCTGAACTGGCGGCCGCTCTTGCCGTGGCGCCCGAGGCGGCGGTCTTGCAGCCACTGCGCGATGGCGCCCGTAAGTTGGGATTGACCGCGGTGGTCGGTATACCGCTGCGCATGGCTCCGGAGGGCAGGGTGCTGATCGGCGCGCTGGTCCTGGCTGCCGATGGCTCGCTGGCGGTCTACAGCAAGCAGCATCTGCACCCTGGTGAGGAGCAGGCCTTCGCCTCGGGTTCTGGGGGTGACAACCTGAAGTTCGGCGACGATGCCGTGGCCCTCGCGGTGTGCGCCGATTTTTCTCAGGCCAGCCATGCCCGGGCGGCGGCGCAGTCGGGCGCCAGTGTATATGCCGCCGGTGTGCTGGTCGGTGAAAGCGGCTATGGGGTCGACAGCGCCTTGCTCCAGGGCTATGCCCGGGAGCACCGTATGCTGGTGCTGATGGCCAACCATGGTGGGCCCGCGGGGGGCTGGGTGTCGGCCGGGCGCAGCGCCATCTGGGGCTCGCACGGTGAGTTGATTGCCGCAGCAAGTGGTGCCGGCGACCAGTTGGTGATCGCCCGGTGCACGGGACAGGCCTGGGGCGGGCGGGTTGTGGAGGTCGTAGGCTCTTGAGCGCACTTGAATTGCGCCCGGCCAGTGGCGCGGACCTGGCGTTCGCGCGCGACCTCACCCGCGAAACAATGCTTGGCTATTATATTCGCCACGACCTACTGTGGTTGGATCAGGCGTTCGACGTCGCCTGGGCCGGGCGCGAGAACTGGTTGATCTGCCGTGGCGTCGAGCGGGTGGGTTTTATCAGCCTGAGCCGGGATCTCAAAGCGCTCTATATTCGCGAACTGCATGTGCAGGCCCGCTGCCGAGGGCAGGGCGCCGGCGCCTGGGTGATCGAACAGATGCTGGCGAAGGCGCGCCATGAACGGCGCGGTCTATTGCGCCTGACCGTTTTCAAGGACAACCCGGCGCAGGGGCTCTATCGGCGGATGGGGCTTGAGGTGGTGGGCGAAGACGAGTGTTTTCTACGTATGGAGCGGCACTGTGTCGCGCCTCGGTAGCCAGCTCTGTTCCCGAGTCGCTGTCAAGGTTCGACGGTGGGGGAGGGAGCGAGGACTTCGTCCGCCAGAATAATCCCGTCCTTCATGCCCAGCAGCACGGCGACTTTATGCGCTTCTCCGCGCCGACCTTTCTTGCGCCCGGCCAGCACCTGATAGGTGGTCGCTGGGTCGACACCGTGTTCACGTGCGAACTGTTGTACGGATTTACCTTGGTGTTCTAGCCAGGCCTTGGCTTGTGCGGCAGTGCGGATACCGGGCATAGTTCAAAACCGTTCAAATTTGTTCAATGCGTGAAAAGTGTAACACCCCTAGGGGTGTATAAAATGGGATCATACATCCAAATGAGTGGAATCGGTTCGCGGTTACGACGGGAGCGTGAGCGCCTGGGCATGTCGCAGAAAGTTTTTGGTGAAATAGGTGGCGTTGAAGCCAACGCGCAGGGCAAGTACGAAAGTGGCGACCGCGCGCCTAAGGCGGATTATCTGTCACGGGTCGCCGCCCAAGGGGTGGATGTGCTGTATGTGCTGACCGGCCGCCGCATTCCGGTGCATGTGGGCCATCTGAGCCAGACCGAAGAGAAGGTGTTGGACAGTTATCGATCGCTGTTCAAGGAGGATCAGGATGCGATCCGGCGCCTGACCATGACCCTCGCGGAGCTTTCGGCCTCCACGATGCCCCACAGAAAGGTCGGGGCGCGCGAGACCTGAGGGCGGAGTATTTACCGGGGTCATACCCCGGCTATCTCGGATAGTTGTGAATAGATGCGCTTTATGTCGCGCTGTCATTAGGTCTGGGCGCTGCTTTTTTGCTAAGGTGTCCGGCAACCTATAAGACCATTTCGCGAGGTGTCTGCTTGATTAGGGTGCTAGTAGTCGATGACCATGATCTCGTTCGTACAGGCATTACACGAATGCTGGCTGACATCGATGGCCTGCAAGTAGTCGGACAGGCCGAGTCGGGGGAAGAATCCCTGATCAAGGCTCGGGAGCTGAAACCCGATGTGGTCCTGATGGACGTCAAGATGCCCGGTATCGGTGGTCTGGAAGCGACGCGCAAATTGCTGCGCAGCCATCCGGATATCAAAGTCGTGGCCGTGACGGTCTGTGAAGAGGACCCGTTCCCAACCCGCTTGCTGCAAGCCGGTGCGGCCGGGTACCTGACCAAGGGCGCCGGCCTCAATGAAATGGTCCAGGCGATCCGTCTGGTGTTTGCCGGTCAGCGCTACATCAGCCCGCAGATTGCCCAGCAACTGGTGTTCAAGTCGTTCCAGCCTTCCAGTGATTCGCCGTTCGACGCGTTGTCGGAGCGTGAAATCCAGATCGCGCTGATGATTGTCGGTTGCCAGAAAGTGCAGATCATTTCCGACAAGCTGTGCCTGTCGCCGAAAACCGTAAACACCTACCGTTACCGTATTTTCGAGAAGCTCTCGATCAGCAGTGATGTCGAGTTGACGTTGCTCGCGGTTCGCCACGGCATGGTCGATGCCAGCGCCTGATAATGACTGACCAGTTTGATCCCAGTGCTTTCCTTTCTACCTGCAGTGGCCGTCCCGGCGTGTATCGCATGTTCGACAGCGAATCGCGCCTGCTCTACGTCGGTAAAGCCAAGAACCTGAAAAACCGCCTGGCCAGCTACTTTCGCAAGACCGGCCTGGCGCCCAAGACCGCAGCCCTGGTGGGGCGCATCGCGCAGATTGAAACCACCATCACCGCCAACGAAACCGAGGCCCTGCTGCTCGAGCAGACGCTGATCAAGGAATGGCGGCCGCCCTACAACATCCTGCTGCGTGACGATAAGTCCTATCCCTATGTGTTTTTGTCCGATGGCGACTTTCCGCGTTTCAGCATCCATCGCGGGGCTAAGAAGCAGAAGGGCAAGTACTTCGGTCCGTACCCCAGCGCCGGGGCGATTCGCGAGAGCCTGAGCCTGTTGCAGAAGACCTTCATGGTCCGCCAGTGCGAAGACAGCTACTACAAGAACCGCACCCGTCCCTGCTTGCAGTACCAGATCAAGCGTTGCAAGGCGCCTTGCGTCGGCCTGGTCGAAGCGCCGGTGTATGCCGAAGATGTGCGGCACTCAGTGATGTTCCTCGAAGGGCGTAGCAATGCCCTGACCGACGAGCTTTCCAGCGCCATGGAAGCCGCCGCCAGCACCTTGGACTTTGAAAAGGCCGCCGAACTGCGGGACCAGATCTCTCTGCTGCGCCGGGTCCAGGACCAGCAGAGCATGGAAGGCGGCACTGGCGACGTCGATGTGGTGGCAGCTTTCGTCAACCCGGGCGGTGCCTGTGTGCACCTGATCAGTGTGCGCGGCGGGCGAGTCCTGGGCAGCAAGAACTTCTTTCCCCAGGTCGGTATCGAGGAGGAGGTGGCCGAGGTGATGCTGGCGTTCCTGGGCCAGTATTTTATCAGCAGCCCCGAGCGCGATTTGCCGGCTGAGTTGATCGTCAACGTGGTCCACGAAGACTTCCCGACCCTGATCGCCGCCATCGACGAACAGCGCGGGCGTGAGCTGAGTATCAGCCACCGCGTGCGTGGAACCCGGGCCCGCTGGCAACAACTGGCCGTGACCAACGCCGAGCAGGCCCTGAGCGCCCGCCTGGCCAACCGGCAGCACGTGGCGGCGCGGTTCGATGCTCTGGCCGAAGTGCTCAACCTCGACGAGCCACCGCAGCGCCTGGAGTGCTATGACATCAGTCACTCCAGTGGTGAGGCCACGGTGGCGTCCTGCGTGGTGTTCGGTCCCGAGGGGCCGATCAAGTCCGACTATCGGCGCTACAACATCGAAGGCGTGACCGCCGGCGATGACTACGCGGCGATGCATCAGGCCTTGACCCGACGCTTCAGCAAGCTCAAGGACGGCGAGGGCAAGTTGCCGGACATCCTGCTGGTGGACGGCGGCAAGGGTCAGTTGTCCATGGCCCGGGATGTGCTCAACGAGCTGGCGGTGCCGGACCTGATCCTGCTCGGCGTGGCCAAGGGCGCCACGCGCAAGGCCGGTTTCGAAACCCTGTACCTGAATGACGCGGCCCACGAGTTCACCCTGAAAGGCGACTCGCCGGCGCTGCACCTGATCCAGCAGATCCGCGATGAGGCTCACCGTTTCGCGATCACCGGGCACCGTGCCCGACGTGGCAAGACCCGGCGTACCTCGACCCTGGAAGGGGTGGCGGGCGTGGGGCCGAAGCGGCGGCGGGAACTTCTCAAACATTTTGGTGGATTGCAGGAGCTGTCTCGTGCAAGCATCGAAGAGATCGCCAAAGCACCGGGGATCAGTAAAAAGCTCGCAGAGTCGATTTATGCAAGCCTGCATAGCGAGTAGAATGCCACTTCACCTCGTAGCCAGTTGTGCCGATGAATATCCCTAATCTGATCACCGTTCTACGCGTCCTGCTTATCCCGATTTTCATTTTGCTGTTTTACCTGCCGTACAGCTGGAGCTATATGGCGTCCAGTTCGGTATTTGCCTTCGCCGCTGCAACCGACTGGCTGGACGGCTACCTGGCGCGCCGCCTGGAGCAAAGCACGCCATTCGGTGCCTTTCTCGATCCGGTGGCCGACAAGCTGATGGTGGCGGTGGCCCTGGTGCTGCTGGTGCAGGAACACGGCAACCTGTGGCTGACCTTGCCGGCGGCGGTGATCATCGGTCGTGAAATCGTTGTCTCGGCGCTGCGCGAGTGGATGGCCGAACTCGGCGCCCGAGCCCATGTTGCCGTGTCCAATATGGGCAAATGGAAAACCGCGGCGCAGATGCTGGCCCTGGTGATCCTGCTGGCCAACCCGTCGGATTTCAGCTTCTGGGTCCTGGTCGGCTATGCATTGCTGCTGATCGCCGCAGGCCTGACCTTGTGGTCGATGCTGCAGTATTTGCGCGCCGCGTGGCCGCACCTGAAGACCAATGCAGAAAAGAAATAAAACTTTTTTGAATCAAGGGCTTGACGCCGCTTCTGATTTCTATAAAATGCGCACCACCAAGACGCGGGAATAGCTCAGTTGGTAGAGCACGACCTTGCCAAGGTCGGGGTCGCGAGTTCGAGTCTCGTTTCCCGCTCCAAACATAGCGTTGCATATTTCAACTGAAGTATGCAGCGATCGCAAAAAGGACCTTCGGGTCCTTTTTCCGTTTCTGCGGGTGCCACTGAAATCCAGCACCATCCAGTGTTTTTAAGTCCTGAATGAGAGTCTTGAATTCGGATGCGCACTGAATCGGTTTGTTGCTGGAGCAGTTTGGATCGCGAGGTGAGCATCTGGCCCTGACTCTGTTCAGGAGCTCGCTATGGCACTCTCAGATACCACTGTTCGGCAAGCCAAAATTACCGACAACGATTGCTTCCTCGACAACACGGACGGGCTTGCGCTCAATGTGACGGCCCGAGGGGGGAGGATCTGGTATTTCAGGTAATACCGGGATGGTAAGCAGAAGCGCATGTCCCTGGGTGGTTACCGCAGATTAGTCTCACACGAGCGCGTGGACGCCGTGCTGAGGCGCGAGTCTTGGTTGCTCAAGGCATTAATCCTTATTGAGCATCGTAAACAGCGGCGTCGTTCTGTTCGTAATGCAGCAGAGCACACCTTTGAAGCGGTGTTTGAACAATGGGGCGCGTTCCGCAGGCTGAGTCTGAGGGAGGGGCACCAGAGCACGCTGTCGCAGATCTTCAGGATCTTCAAAGAAGACGTTCTTCCAACGCTGGGCCGGCGCTTTATCTACGGCATTAATCGCCATGACTTGATGCACCTACTGAGTGGAATCGAACAGCGTAAGGCGTTAACCACGGCGGGAAAATGTCTACGGTGCCGGGGGGAGTCCAGGTACCTGCGCGTGCCTACAGCGTAGAGATGCGCCCGGCCCCATGAAGAGGGGGGGCGCTTTCGCTTAAGGAGATTTTTCACCTGGCGGGTTGCCAGGCCGTGCGCGACTTCAAGTTGATTCCTGGTCTAGGCGGTGAGCGTCTAACGAATCAGACGGTGAATCGGCTGATCAGCACGCCAAAGGAGGTCGCCAGTCGCGACAACTCGGCGCTCGAAGCGCTGGTTTGATGTGCGCCCGTGGCTGTTTGCGCGGAAAGATCCTGGATGTTCACCAGATTACGATCAACCTCACGTGCAACCTGGGCCTGCTCTTCAGCGGCACTTGCGATCACCATGTTCTTTTCATTGATGATGGAAACACCCTCGGTGATGCTATCAAGGGCCTGGCCAGCCTCAATGGACTGCGCCCGCGTATCGGCGGCCAGCTCTTTACTTTTGTTCATTGCGAGGACGGCTTCTTCAGCGCCCGAACGGACCTGTTGCATCATCGATTCGATGTCCGCCGTCGACGCCTGGGTCCTATGGGCAAGCGCGCGCACTTCATCGGCCACAACCGCGAACCCGCGACCCTGTTCGCCGGCCCTGGCTGCTTCGATGGCCGCGTTCAGGGCCAGGAGGTTGGTTTGCTCCGCAATGGCCCTGATCACTTCAAGTACTTTTGTGATCTCGTTGACGCGGGTTGCAAGCACCTCAACCTTGCCGGTTGAGTTTGCAATCTCATCCGCCATCGCCCCTACAGAATTGACGGCTCTGCGCACTTGATCGCGCCCTTGCACGGCACTACGACTGGTTTGCTCAGAGGCTTCAGAGGCGCCTGTGGCATTTCGGGCAACTTCTTCCACTGCCGCGGTCATTTCGTTCACCGCCGTTGCCGCTTGCTGAATCTCATCATTCTGGCGCGTCAGGCCGCGTGAGCTTTCCTCGGTGACGGCGTTCAGCTCTTCAGAGGCCGAGGCCAGTTGGTCAGCAGCACTGCCAATCTCTTTGACCGTGGCCCGCAGGTTTTTCTGCATTTTATCCAGCGCACCCAGCAGGGCACTGACCTCATCCTGCCCGCTGATTTGAATGCTTTTGGAAAGGTCACCTTCCGCGACTTCCTCTGCGCTGCGTACAGCGAGGGAAAGCGGTCGCGTGATCGAGCGGGTGATGGTCATTCCCAGCGCGATGGCCGTCAGGAACGCTATCAGCACCCCTACACCCAATGTCCAGTAGGCACTCGCAGTAGCGGCCTCTGCCTCGTCGGCGGCCTCACCGCTTTGGCGGTAGTTGGACGCAACAATGACTTGAAGCTGATCAGTAATCCCCTTGAAGATCGGCGAAACTTGCTGCTGGAATAGCTGCGTGGCGCCATCAAGGTCACCCGCTGTCGCCAAGGCGATGACTTTATTCGCCCCCTGAACATAGGTAGGCCAGTCTTTTTCGAACTGATCGCCCGCGACGCGCTCGTCATCGGCGAGAGGTGTCTGGCGGTATTCCTTGAACAGCCGCTCAACTTCCTTCTGATTTTCGGACATGGATTGCACGGCCGCGTCAAACTTTGCCGAATCTGCCTTGGTGTACTTAAACAACAGGGCTGCATGCAGATCCTTGGAATAGGCAAAAGCACCCGCACGGGCATTACCCGTGTTGTTGACAGACACCAGGTTGTTGCTAACGATTGCGTTTAACGTTGACTTTATCGATGCGATGCCCGAACGCGCTAAGAGCCCCACTCCCAGTGTGATGATGGCGCACACTACAAATGCAGAAATTAATCGTGTGGAAAGCTTGATGTTGCGTAATGCGTCCATAGGACCCCCGACGAACTCTTAGTTGGCTGACCCAAGCAGGCTTGGGTTTCCATATATCCGACGAGGTATCTATTAACTTTAATGGTGATCTCATTTTTTTTGAGTATATGCGTCAGCCCGCTAAAGACTTCCGCAGTTATCGCCAGATATTTGATTTGGGACGAATGTGCAGTTTTAACAATAAGAGCGCTGAATTGCCTCTGGCTTTAAATGACGAACTATTAACCATGATTTGCTACCAGCGCAGCCAGCGCTGTCCGAGTAGCGCGCCCATCGCCGTGGGTACCAACATGCCTAGAAGGTACCAAGTACCCCAAAATGGAACTTCCATTTCAGGGCAATGCAGGCAATAGGCAAGGGTTGCCATCGCACCTGCCAGCAATCCTCCGCAGGCCCCGGTCAGCCTCAGGCGAGTCGGTGCCAGGCCGCGTAGCGCCCAGAAAACAGCAATGAACCCCGGCACTGAGAGGAAGGCGATGTTCAGTGCACACACCCGCCAAGTCTTGCCGAGCATGATGGCGACGCGCTCATCGGGAGCTGTGCCGGTGAGGACATAAATGGCCCCCATCCATACGGCGGCGACTGCTGCAAAGATCAAAAGCTTTCCGGACCCAGGGGTCACCCCAGGCCTTGCCAAGCGCATCACCACACTCAGCGCACCGATCATCAAGCACAGCGGTAGGGCGATCTTGGCCCAGAAGATCGGCGTTGCCGCCACTGTGGACAGGTCTGAGCGAACACCCAATATGAGCATTACCAAGACAGTGGACGTCGCAAGGCCGACCAAAACCGCGATACAGAAACGCTTGGCGAGTGCATGCCGGTCAACCGGAGTGGCTCCTGACGCAAGCATGGTAATGAGATCATCGGTTTTCATCGTGTACCTCTAATTCTCGCCGCCAACGCTTTAAGCCCGCGATGTACGCCTATCTTCACGGCTGACTCCGACAGCCCCGTTATCACTGCGGTTTCAGAGACCGACAGTCCTTCAAGCTTCACATGGACGATGGGTAGACGCTGACGCTCGGGTAATTGCTCCAGCAATTTGCCGAGGTCGCGATTGGCCTGTGCAGGTTCCAGGTGGGGCTCGGCAAATAGCTCAACGCTATCGTCCAGCGAGTCGTTGAGCACCTCATGTCGCGACCGGCTTCGGAAAAAATCTGTGAGCTTGTAGCGCGCGATGGCAAACACCCATGCGGTCAGTGGTTGATCGGCCCGGTAGGTCAGTCGCCCGTTATGCACCGCCAGCAAGATCTCTTGCAGCAAGTCCTCTACTTCATCGGGATTGCGCTGAAGTTTCGCCCGCAAAAAACCGCGCAAATGACCACTTAACTGCGACAGGAATACACGATAAGACTGTTCATCACCTTTTAAGCCGGCTAGGAACAGGGCCTGAAGGTGGATCTCCCGGCTGCGCAAAGCGTCGTTATCTGTAGTTCGTTCCATCGTCTGCTCTGGTTACACGAAGGGAAAAATATTTCGCACCTGCATGATGCCAGCGCTAATGACGGGCAACGGATCATGCGTGCGTTCAAGGGCATAAGGCAACCAGCAGGTTTATTTTGCGGCGCTGAAAATTATTTTGCGATGGCTGTAACCGGATATGAAAACTCACCGAACTACCTTTCGGATCGCAAGCACAGTGCACTCCTGCACTGTTGCAACGACCGCTTACCATGACCCCGGAGAATGACCATGAACACTCTGAAACTCGCTGCCCTCGCTGTTGCTTTCTCTTCCTTTGCCGCTGGTGCCATCGCTGCCGAGACCCCTGTCGCCGCAGGCACCATGGAAAAATGCTACGGCGTCGCCATGGCCGGCCACAACGATTGCAAAGCCGGTGCAGGCACCACCTGTGCGGGCACCGCCAAAATGGACTACCAGCCTAACGCCTGGAAAAACGTCCCGGTCGGTACCTGCACCTCCATCAAGACCCCTAAAGGCACGGGCACTCTGGCACCTATGTAATCTCAACATCACGGGGCGCACGCCAATCATGAAGACTCAATTCCAGATAGGGGCCGGCCTGGGCCTGAAATCGAATCACTATCAGGACGCTCTGGACTGCACAGTCCAAGGGCTCTGGTTCGAAGTCCATCCGGAAAACTACATGGTGGGTGGTGGCCCCCGTTTGGCATGGCTGGAGGCGATTGGCAGCCGACACCCAGTGTCGCTGCACGGTGTATCACTCTCGCTGGCGGCCGACTGTGCCCCGGACGCGGAGCACTTGAAGCGCTTGAAAGCTCTCGCCGATCGTATCCAACCGGCCTTGGTTTCCGAACACCTGGCGTGGTCGACCTGGCGCGGCCAGTACCATCCCGACCTGCTGCCATTTCCCCGCACGAGTGAGGCCTTGCGGCGCATCACTGGCAACATCCAACGTACACAAGAGGCTCTCGGGCGTCTTATTGCAGTTGAAAACCCGACCCATTATTTGCACCTCGATGGCCACGACTACAGTGAACTCGATTTTTTGACCGAGTTAACCCAGAGGACAGGCTGCGGGTTGTTGCTGGATGTCAATAACGTCCATATCAGCGCCCATAACCTGGGCTTCGATGCGGCAACGTACCTGGATGCCTTTCCGGCTGCGGCGATCATGGAGATTCATCTGGCGGGACACGCCCCGGACCCTGGCAATTCAACGCTGCTGATCGATACCCACGATGCACCGGTCGCTGACGATGTCTGGTCGTTGTATGAGCGTTTGATCGACCGGGTCGGCGGGCGTCCGACCTTGATTGAGCGCGACGATCACATCCCCACTTTCGATATCTTGCTCGCCGAACGTGATAGGGCGCAGACACTGTTGAATCGTGAGTACCACCAGCGGTTGCAGGAGGTGATATGAGTCTGTCCCTGAGAGGATTTCAGGATGCATTTGCCGATGCCCTCTACGGTGTCGAATCATCCGAGATGCTCACGCTTACCCACCAGCCTGGCTTCGCGGTTTACCGCAATACCGTGTTTAAAGGTGCAACTGATTCGCTGGTCGCCAATTTTCCGACCCTGGAGCGCTTGGTAGGCACCGATTGGCTTCGCAGCGCCGCCGCAATCCACGCCAGGCTTTCGCCGCCAAGGGATGCCCGCTTGTTGTTCTACGGCGCCGACTTCCCGGATTTTCTCGAGGGTTTTGAACATGCCCGGGAAATGCCCTATCTAGGCGATGTGGCGCGTCTGGATCTGCTCTGGACGCAAGTCCATTGCGCCGACGAAGAACCCGGTATCGAGATCAGCGCTCTGGCGCACTTGTCCCCGGCTCATCTCCTTAGCCTACGATTCATGCCAAGGGCGAGTAGTCGCTGGGCCTGGTCAAGCGACTGTCCCGCCTACACGATCTGGCGCTGTAACCGTGAGCAGTTGCCAATGCCTGATGAGCTCAACTGGCAGGGCGAGGGCGCGCTGCTGACGCGTCATGCTGGTCGAGTGCAGTGGCAAGCCGCCAGCGCTGCCGATTGTGCCTTTCTCGACGCTTGCGCGACCCATCTACCCCTTGATCAGGCGCTAGATAAGGCCGTGGCAATTGAGCCGAGTCTGAATCTGGAAAACTGCCTCGTCCGTCTGGTGAGTGCTGGAGCCTTAACAATGGCGAACCCAGGTCGATCTTCTTGAATGGCCCTATCACCAATGGAGCACACCATGGACGTATCTCGAATTCCCCCATCCGTCGCTGACAAATCGCTGCTTGGAATGTGGAACCGCGTGGCCAACCGATTGGGTCAGCTTATTGGCGATTCATTCCTGGTGTTGGTGGCCCGACTCTCAGTCGCAGCCATTTTCTTTATGTCCGGGCGTACCAAAGTCAGTGGCCTGCTAACGATCACACCGAGCACCTACGAGCTGTTCCGTACGGAGTACGCGTTGCCCTTGATTTCGCCAGAACTGGCTGCGCACCTTTCGGCCTACAGCGAACACCTGTTTCCAGTGCTTCTGGTAATGGGGCTGTTTGCCCGGTTATCAGCCATGGCGCTGCTGGGTATGACCTTTGTCATCGAGGTGTTTGTTTACCCGGACGCCTGGCCAACCCATCTTTCCTGGGCAGGCTTGCTGCTGCTGATTATTGCCCGGGGAGCGGGGTGGTTTTCTCTGGATCGACGCCTAGGCATCCGATGAACCATCACCGTGGCGAAACCTCAACGAGCGTCCCGATTTGTATTCATTGATCTTTCAACCCATGACCAAGTTGAGGGCAAGGTGCTACTACCGCGCGAAACAACCGTTGGCTTCTTATAGGGCGCTACTTTGCTGGTGCGCTGTAGGCTCCTTGCCCCATCCAGGCTTGCAGTTCCGTTGCGCTCATAGGCCTTGCTATCAAGTAGCCCTGCGCTTCGGAACATCCCCACTGTATTAAAAGGTCCAGGATTTCTTCGTTTTCAACGCCTTCGGCAACGACTCGATAGCCGAGTCCCTTCGCCAGGCCTATGAGGGTTTTAACCAGTTGCTTGTCATTTCGATTAGTGCACAGCCCGCTGATCAGTGATTGATCAAGCTTGACGGTATTGGCCGGAAGTTCTTTCAAATAGGCCCAGTTACTGTAGCCCGTGCCGAAATCATCAACGGCAACCTCGATGCCCATTTGACGAACACGCTCCAGTTGCCGGATGACCTCTTCAGGGTTGGTCATCAGCATGCTTTCGGTAAATTCAAGTTCAAAGTCGGCCGGGTCCAGGTCGTACTTTTGAACTTCATAAATCATCGCGTCTACGAACTCGGTGCTTTCCAGATCGCTGACGGTAATATTCATGGCTATCCGCAGGCGCAAACCTTGCGCTTTCCAAATAATGGCTTGCTGGATAATTGCGTTGAGCACCCATAATCCAACGGAGGGTATCAGCGCCGTTTTTTCAGCCAACGGTATGAACTCAGCGGGGCTGATGGTTCCGAGTTGCGGATGAGTCCAGCGGATTAATGCTTCTACCGAGTGACACGTTCCTGAGGGCAGTTTGATTTTGGGTTGATACATCAGGCTGAACTGTTTGTCGGAGTTGACCGCCTCCGGCAACGAACTCAACAACATGAAAGCGCGCTGTTGAGCAGCATCAAAATGGGGTTTATAGAGCGACCATCCCAGCTTGCGGTCGCGCGCCTCATCCGCCGCGCTGACCACCAGGCGTAGCCAATCCTGCTGCCCGGAGTGATCAATAGGCAGGACGCCAATCCCCACCTGCATGAGTATCGGGATCCCGTGGCATTCGACGGGCTTTTTGAAGTCCTTGAGAATGCTTTCGCAAATGTGCTCGGCCGTTTCATCTTCCTCAAGGAGGAAGCCAAATCGCGTCGGACTTATTTTATAAAGTAAGCAGTGTGGGGGTAACAGTGTGTGCAGGCGGTCTTTGATCGCCAGGACCAAGTCTCCGGCAAAACGATAACCTAGCGCCTTTACGATATCGTTGAGGAACTTTGGCGAGACGACGTCAACTGCATACACTTGGTAGGCGCGCTTGGTCTTTATTGCTTGGCGTATGTCTTCCTCAAGCCGCAGTCGATTAAACAGCCCTGTGGGCTGATCTACAAAGTTTCGAGAGCGCATGCTTTGTATGCGCATCATCACCAAGTCAGCGAAGCCGTTGAGCATCGCCCTATCAGGCTTACTCATAGGGGGGCGTGGGACAGTATCAATGATGCAGAGACTTCCCAGGGTAAAACCATCTTCGGTGATCAATGGCTCGCCCGCGTAATAACGAATATGCGGTGGCCCTGTTACCAAGGGATTGTCTTTGAAACGGGTATCCAGCGTTGCGTCCACGACCTCCAGCCGGGAATTGTCCAGCGTAGAGTAGGCGCAAAAGGACACTTCTCGTGGGGTCTGCGTTTCTTTAAGCCCTACGCGCGCTTTGAACCATTGTCGGTGTTTATCGACGATTGAAATCAGTGCTATTGGGGCGTTGTGGTAGGCAGAGGCCATTGCGACGATTTTATCGAAGACATCATCGTAGTCGCTGTCAGTTGGACAAAATTTCGCGACCTCTTTTAGTCGTTCAATTTCATTTGGCGGAATAGGAGCACCTTCGTCCATGATCATCCTCGCAATGGCGGTGTTCTTTCGACAAGGTATCAGACAGTGCCATTACTATGATGTTGTTTTTTCTATTCCCCGGACAGTTCAACGGTATACAAGTGGGCGGTCTCTCCCGGCACACTTTGGTTGCCGGGAGAGGTGCGTGTTAAGGCATCAGTACCGCGTCGACCACCTGGATCACACCGTTTGATTGCATGACATCCGCAATGCTGATGGCGGTCTTGCCGCCTTTGGCGTCGATCACCCAGAGTTTGCCCTCGTGCAGTTTGATCGTGAGGGACTCACCTTGAACCGTTTTCAACATCTGCGTGCCGCCGTTCTTTTTCGCCTCGGCCATCAGTTGTGCCGACGTGTGCGTGCCCGGTACCACATGATAAGTGAGGATTTTCGTCAGGTCGGCCTTGTGCTCGGGTTTCACCAGAGTATCGACAGTGCCGGCCGGTAATTTTGCAAAGGCTTCGTTGGTCGGCGCAAACACGGTGAACGGGCCTTTACTGCTCAGCGTATCTACCAGCCCGGCCGCCTTGACGGCTGCAACGAGCGTGGTGTGGTCTTTTGAGTTGGCCGCGTTTTCCACAATGGTCTTGCTGGGGTACATCGCGGCACCGCCGACCATCACACTATCGGCGGCAAAACTGGTGGTGGCGGTTACGCAAAGAGTGGCGAAGCAGGCTGCTGCAGCGATTCGTTGAAGAAAGGTTTGCATGATGCATCTCCTGGGGTCTTCTGCCCTCCGGATGAGGGTACTGAATGTACGGGCAGGGCCGCGAAGTAGATGCACAGCAGCGTTAAAAAAATCGGGTGACCGCCGAGTGCCTTAGGCGGGGGGAGGGCGCAAGGGGCCAAGCGCTTGGTCAGGGCGTGCAGAATTGGCCTACCAGGGCAGGCGCTCCCCGTCATATGCAAAGAAGCTTCCGCTGTCGGCAGGCGCCAATCGGTCAATCAAGGACAAGAGTTCGCGCGCTGCAACGCTGGCCGGCCTGGCGGCGGCAGCGCCACTAAAGGGTTTCGACAAGTCCGAAATCACGGTGCCCGGATGAAGGCTGAGCAAACGGCATTGGGGGCGAGTACGTGTCAGTTCAATGGCAGCCGTTTTGATCAGCATGTTCAGCGCAGCTTTGGAGGCGCGATAGGCGTACCAACCCCCCAAGCGGTTATCGCCGATGCTACCGACCTTGGCGGAGAGCATCGCCATCGCACCGTCGCTGGCCAGCATTGGTAGAAAGTGACGTAAAACCAGGGCCGGCCCAAGCGTATTGACCTGGAACACCGCCTGGAACGCTTCCTCTTCAATCGCGCTGTAGCTCTTTTCAGGCTTGATTACGCCTCGATGGAGTAGGCCTGCGGCATGCACGATCAGTTGATAAGGCGCCTCGCCCGCTAATTCGGCAGCGGCTTTGGCGATGCTCTCGGGTTTCTCCAGGTCCAACTCAGGAACACTCCGGCGCCCCAGCTCACGCACACCCCCACAGCGCGGGTCCTGATTCAGCCAATCACAAAATGCTGAGCCGAGGGCTCCGGTTGAGCCTATTACCAATGCGCGGTAACCCTCGCCAAGGGAGTTCATCTGAAAGGGAGTGTTCATTGAGTCTCTCCTGCGCACGTGGGATGGAAAACTTCAACGCTTGAGGCCTGTACCGCTGTTAACTGCGCCGCTCAATCAGTTGCAGCAACTCTTGGCGCGTAGAAGCGTGAATCACGCACCTGCGCTTTGCTTCAATGGCCACTGCAACGCCGGCTGCCCCTGATCCGCTTCATCGTTTTGTGAATCGATGCGCTGAGGCACTGTCGGGCTGCGATACCGTGCAGCGGTTGTCGCGACACCGACGACTGCCATCGGGATGAGGCAACCACCCCAAATGGGGGCGTATGCGACAGAACAGGCGATAACCCAGGGCAAGAAACGGCCTGATCGGTCGCCAGCTCAATGGGGCGGCCCACCCCCCCAAACCGGCTGCGCGCCAGCTCCACAGCGTGGCGTCCAGGCCAGTCACCCAGCTTCCATCGTCGAACCGGGCATGCAAAGACCCTTGCATTTGATCGAGCGTGAAGCCCAATGCCTTCGCATCAAACCCACCGTGGCTGATGTCGACCAAAACCAGGCGGGTTTCCAAGGCGCTCCGTTTCAGGATCTGGACTTCGCGCGCGCAGAGCGGGCATTGACCGTCATAGTAAAGCGTCAGGGGCCACTGCTTTTTCTTGTACATATTCTTATGTCTTGTATAGGTTTTATGGAGGATAGGCTGAAAAAAACTGACTGACAATGGGCGCTATGAATCGCCTCGGGTTTCGTCGACACCTCTGATTGCCAAGCCATTGGCCTCCAACCGACGCGTGTTCTGTGCCAGCCCGAGCCAGCTCGAGGCGCATGCTGCCCATCAAACTCTGGACGGTTTGGGCCATCACGATTGTCTGGTGATCAACGAGCGCACCCATCCCTTCGATGCCTGGGAGTTGACGAGACTCAGAGGTGACGAGACGGTAAAAGTGACGGGAAGCTTCTCGACAAACAGTGACGAGATCGCCCGACATTAGTGCCTGAATGGTTGATCATCGGCGGTCGCTTGCGCCGGTATGAACTCGATGAGAGAGCAGGTGGGAAGCGGTTCAGTTATAAAAAAGTTATGAATTTACGCCATATGCAGGATTGATATACGACATTGATAGTGCGTGCTCGGTCTATGTCAGCTATACCGACGTATTTAATCCGCAAACATCCTGCCGAAACAGTAACGGCAATGTATTCGTGCCTGCCGAAGACGCCAGGCTCAATGCTCAGGGACCACGCACTACCGCTCAGATGTTCACGAGCTAACAGTTGTCCGGCATGTTGGAAGCTGGCGCTAGGAGGGGGGCGTCAAATGACAAAGTCTTTTCTTAGGCTGTAGTACCTGTGCACAGATTGCTGTGCAAGATGCTTATGCGCGAACTTCACTGGTGACGCATTACGCACTGAGGAACAAGGTAGGCGTGCTAATTAATTTGAACAACGTATTTGATAAGAAATGCATAATGCAGAACGTGGACTTCGACACGGTCGGTTATGGCACTCGGCGCAATGCGTTGATGACATTGAACGATGGACTGTAGATTTCTGGGAATTAAGACAGGTGTTAGCGGGTAGACGGCTGAAGGTTTTCACAGGGTAAGTTGGCACAAAATTTATAGTCAATAATGACCGGCGCTGCAGGTGTCTTAACGCTTAAGCCACTCTGACGCAGCAGGGCGTCGATGGTGGGTGTGCGCTCGCGAAAATCCTCGGAAAACCTCGTTGCAGGCTGCGAACTACGGCGGATGAGTGCCGAGTCGCGAAAGTGCTGGCCGGTGTTCGCGTTGAAGACGCCGTCTTCTTCGAAACGGGAAAACACCTCGGCGGAAAGTACTTCGGCCCATTTGTAATTGTAATCATCTGCCGTGTAATCCCTTGCGAAAATATGACTGGAGGCCTTGGGGAAATGATTGCAGGCTGGAGAGGGCGCCGCTTGGCGAAAGTGTGTGGATGTTCCGAATCTTGAACGCACTTTAAAACAGCATAGATCGTCATAACTATTACAGGTGCGCAGAATGCCCCATTGGGTTTTATGTGGTGTTGGCGTGGATTGAACACTGCCCAAAACGGCCCATTAACAATGGCCAGCCCTTTGCAGTTGCGCTCAAATCTGATCAGCAATGGAGGCGCTCTGGGTCAGTCGATAGACGCCAGGAGAGTCTCTGCCGAATCTGCCGACAGTCACCGGAAACAACCAGTGGAAGGGCAGTCTGGTTATAAACAGCTGTCGCGATGGTGGATTTTCCTATAAGCCTATCGTTGCACCAGCGGTATAAGGCGGCGTTGCTTCAGTCCATATCTTGGAGAGGCCTATATGTTGAGTAAATACGTCAACTATTCGCAGTCGAGCGAAAGCTTAGCCAACTATCGAAAACGCCTTAAAAATAAAATTTGCTAACTAAATTCACTTTTGTTTATTGTCCACTTGCGTGCTTACTGCCCTTGGCAGGGAATGGATTATTGGCGCCAATATTTTGTTCAAGGAGAGAAGAATATGGATCCCTTTGTCGGTGAAATTCGCCTGTTCCCTTGGGGCTGGGCACCTGAAGGCTGGCTGCCTTGCGAGGGCCAGACCCTGCAAATCAACACCAACGTCGCGCTGGCTTCCCTGTTGGGCAAAACCTATGGCGGCAATGGCACCACGACCTTCGGTCTGCCGGATCTGCGTGGCCGGGTGGCCCTGGGACAAAACTTCAGAGCCTCCACTGTCGATCCGATCATGGACGTGCACGCTCTGGGCACCATGGGCGGCAGCGAAACCGTTGTGCTGCCGCAAAGCTCGGTGGCGCTACACAACCATTCCGCCCATGTCTCGACCGCCCCAGGCACCGCTGGCCCCTCCGGCAACATTCCCGCCGTCAGCTCGAACTCCGTGGGCGCCGTTGCAAAATCGACCTACGTGTCGGCGACAGGCGCCCAGATCAACCTCAACAGCGCCACTGTGACCCCAACGCCAGGCGCGCCCATGCCGAACATGCAGCCTTCCGTCGTCGGCTATTTCTGCATCGCTACGACGGGCATCTACCCGCCGCGCCAGTAACGGCTGCCTACAGACCCTCAAGCAAGGAAACTGACATGTCTGAAGCTTTCGTCGGAGAAATCCGCATGTTCGCCGGTAACTATGCGCCAGAGAATTGGGCGTTCTGTGACGGTACGCTGCGCTCAATCAGCAATTTCCAGGTCCTCTACTCGTTGCTGGGCACCCTTTACGGTGGCAACGGCAGCACCAACTTCGGCCTCCCGGACTACCGTGGTCGGCTCGTCGTGGGCCAGGGCAACGGAACGGGGCTGACCCCAAGGACGCTGACCCAGACCTTTGGCGCGGAGACCGTGACCATGAGGTCGGAAAACACCGCGGCCCATACCCATCCGTTTTGGGTGAGCAGCAAAGATGCCGAATCAGCCAGTCCATCCCCCGCCGCAACTCCCAACAGCATGACCTTTGGCAAATTCCCAGGCGTGGGGATCGTCACCGGGCTGTACAGCGCAGGAACCGGCACGTCCCCCACTGTCCCGATGGACCCGGCTTTTCTCGACTCGGCACTGACCCCGTCCACCGGAGCCGTAACCCCCCATAGCAACCTGATGGGCTCATTGGCGATCAACTACATCATTTGCCTGGTCGGTCTGTACCCGATCCGAAACCAGTGACTCCACTCACTCAATCTGGAATGACCGATCATGGATGCTTTTACCGGTGAAATCAGACTGTTCCCCTACAACTACGTCCCGCAAAACTGGGCGTACTGCGACGGCTCGCTCATCACGGTCCAGCAGAATCCAGCGCTCTATTCGGTGATTGGCAACCTGTATGGCGGCACCCCCGGCCAGAACTTCCAGCTGCCCAATCTGAGCGGGCGCGTGGCCATGGGGGCCGGCCAAGGGGCCGGGCTGACCGATAGGCCAGTTGGCAAGGCCCTTGGCGCCGACCGGATAGCCATGAAGTCCAACAATTTTGCCCCGCATACCCATCAGGTGGTGGCAAGGGACGGCACCGAATCGGCGGCCGCCCTGGATACCCCCAACAGCACCGCTTACCTGGCGCAGCCCCGTAACACTCGCCTGTACAACAACACCGTACCGATCGAGACAGATCCAAGGCTGGCGGCCACAACAGTGGGGAACGCCGGCAGCGACGCCGCTTCGACGGCCCTGCGCAACACCATGCAGCCCTTCCAGACGCTGTCCTACTGCATCTGCCTGGATGGCGAGTACCCGATCAGAGCTTCATGACGCACGTTGCCAATCTAGAGCTGCCGGTAGGCAGCGTGGCCGTACTGCGCCAGCAGCACCGCCGCGACCTGGGGTTTCTCCAGGAGCTGTACGTCGAACGCCGCTGGGCCGAGGTCAGCGCAGTCCCGGGCTGGAGTGACGCCCAGCGCCGAGCCTTCCTGAACGCCCAGGCCGAGCTGCAACGTCAGCACTATGAGAAGCACTTCCCTGGGGCGGACTTTCTGATCGTCGAGCAGGCGGGCAACCCGATCGGTCGCCTGTGCGTGCATCGCGAGGCTGGCGATGTGCGCATTGTCGACATCGCGCTGCTGCCGCCCTGGCATGGCCGGGGTATCGGCACGGGATTGCTGCAGGCCGTACTGGCTGGAGCCGATGCCGGGCGCCAGTCCTGCAGCCTGAGTGTCGAGCAAGGCAGTCGGGCCCGCCTGCTCTATGAGCGACTGGGCTTCCAGCCCGGCGCGATAATCGGCCTGTACACCCAGATGCACCGGCCCGCGCGGCTTGCTGCCCGGGAAGATTTCGACAGTCCCTGAGCGTCACGTAAAACCTGCCCCAAGGGGCCGGCCGTAGCCGTGCTGTAACTGCTGGACCTTTATCAACATTACCTTTGGATACGACCCTTAAATCGGTCGCAAGGCAGGAAGCCCTCATGAGAACACCGCTTAGCGCGCTAGGTACCCGGCTGACACGTCCGCTGATTTCACTGTTTCTGCTCCTGGTCATGCTGAGCATGGCCAGCCAGGCCATGGCGGTCGCCCCAGTGATCACCAACCCGGCCTCCGGCAGCACCTTGCCCACCGTGGCCGTGGGCCAGAGCATGAGCATCACCATCACGTCCATCGGCGGCACGATGCCCCTGGACCAGTGGGTACAGTGCGACGGCAATGACCCGGACTACGATCCAGGTGTTACCTGCCTGCCGCCGGGCCTGACCCTCGACGCATCCCCCGGCAGCGCGACGACGGTGTTGCACGGCACTCCGACCACCGCGGGCAACTACACGTTCAGCATTACCCTCAATGACGGCCACAACGATGGCGGGGTCGCCACCTACAACCTGCTGGTCACCAGTTCCGCGACCCCGAGCCTGACTTCGGTCACCCCGAACAGCGGCAGCACCGCAGGCGCCACCTCCGTCACCCTCAGCGGTACCAACTTCACCGGCGCCACGGCGGTGAGCTTCGGCGGGACAGCCGCCACCGGTTACATCGTCAACAATGCCACCACCATCACCGCCACCACCCCGGCCCACGCCGCAGGCGCAGTGAATGTGGCGGTCACCACGCCGGGGGGCAGTGCGACCCTGACCAATAGCTATACCTACACCGTGCCGGCCCCCACGGTCGGCTCGGTCAGCGCCACAGTGGCCGCCAACAGCAGCGCCAACCCGATCACCCTGAGCCTCAGCGGCGGCGCCGCCACCAGCGTCGCCGTGGCCAGCGCCGCCAGCCATGGCACTGCCACCGCCAGTGGCACCAACATCACTTACACCCCGACCGCCGGTTTCTCCGGCTCCGACAGCTTTACCTACACCGCCACCAACACCAGCGGCACCTCCAGCCCAGCCACGGTGACCATTACCGTCAGCGCGCCCACTCTGGCGATAACGCCGACGACTCTGCCCGACGGCACTCAGGGCACGGCCTATAGCCAGACCGTCAGCGCAACCGGCGGAACCGCGCCCTACACCTACGGCCTCAGCGCCGGCAGCCTGCCGGCCGGCCTTATCCTGAACACCAGCACCGGCTCGATCAGTGGCACACCGAGCGCCAGCGGAACCTTCAACCTGACCGTCACTGCCACCGACGCCAACAGCGCCACCGGTTCCCGCGCCTACAGCCTGCTGATCAACGGTCTGGCGCCGCCCGCGGCCGGTGCCGTCAGCGCCACCGTCGCCGCCAACAGCAGCGCCAACCCGATCACCCTGAACCTCAGCGGCGGCGCCGCCAGCAGCGTCGCCGTGGCCAGCGCGGCCAGCCACGGCACCGCCACCGCCAGCGGCACCAGCATCACCTACACCCCGACCCTCGGCTTCTCAGGTTCCGACAGTTTTACTTACACCGCCACCAACGCCGGCGGCACGTCCAGCCCAGCCACAGTGACCATTACCGTCAGCGCACCGAGCATTAGCCTGAACCCCGGCTCCCTGAGCAACGGCAGCGTCGGCACAGCCTACAGCGCGACCCTCAGCGCTTCCGGCGGTACCGCGCCCTACAGCTACGCCCTCAGCGCCGGCAGCCTGCCGGCCGGCCTGAGCTTGAACACCAGCACCGGCTCGATCAGTGGCACACCGAGCGCCAGCGGTACCTTCAACCTGACCGTCACCGCCACCGACGCCAACAGCGCCACCGGTTCCCAGGCTTACAGCCTGATGATCAACGGCCTGCCGCCCGTTGCCAGCGCCGTCAGCGCCACCGTCGCCGCCAACAGCAGCGCCAACCCGATCACCCTGAACATCACGGGCGGCGCCGCCAGCAGCGTCGCCGTGGCCAGCGCGGCCAGCCACGGCACCGCCACCGCTAGCGGCACCAGCATCACCTACACCCCGACCCTCGGCTTCTCAGGTTCCGACAGTTTTACCTACACCGCCACCAACGCCGGCGGCACGTCTAGCCCAGCCACAGTGACCATTACCGTCAGCGCACCGAGCATTAGCCTGGACCCCGGCTCCCTGAGCAACGGCACCGTCGGCACGGCCTACAGCGCTAGCATCAGCGCTTCCGGTGGTACCGCGCCCTACAGCTACTCGATCACCGCCGGCAGCCTGCCGGCCGGCCTGAGCTTGAACACCAACACCGGCTCGATCAGTGGCACACCGAGCGCCAGCGGCACCTTCAACCTGACCGTCAGCGCCACCGACGCCAACAGCGCCACCGGTTCCCAGGCTTACAGCCTGCTGATCAACGGTGTGCCGCCCGTGGTCAGCGCCGTCAGCGCCACCGTCGCTGCCAACAGCAGCGCCAACCCGATCACCCTGAACATCACGGGCGGCGCCGCCAGCAGCGTCGCCGTGGCCAGCGCCGCCAGCCATGGCACCGCCACCGCCAGCGGCACCAGCATCAGCTACACCCCGACCGCTGGTTTCTCCGGCGCCGACAGCTTCACCTACACCGCCACCAACGCCAGTGGCACCTCCAGCCCGGCCACGGTGAGCATCACCGTCAACGCACCAACCCTGGTGCTGACCCCGGCGTCCTTGGGCGCCGGTACGACGGGTAGCGCCTACAGCGCGACCCTCAGCGTCTCCGGCGGTGCCGCGCCCTACAGCTACAGCGTCAGCAGCGGCACCCTGCCAGTGGGCCTGAGCCTGAACACCTCTAGCGGTCTGATCAGCGGCACACCCAGCGCCAGCGGCACTGCCACCCTGACCATCACCGCCACCGATGCCAACGGCGCCACGGGCTCCCAGGCCTATTCGATCACCATTGCCGCCGTGGCGATTACCGTGCCGGCCTCCAGCCAGATCCTGGCGGCGGGTGAGTCTGCCACCGTCGACCTGACCCAAGGCGCCACCGGCGGCCCGTTCACCCAGGCCACCCTGGGCACGGTGACCCCGGCATCGGCTGGCCGGGCCATGATGATGGGCCAGTTCTCGATGCGCTTCGTCCCCTCGGCCGCCTTCGCCGGCACCGCGATCGTCAGCTTCAGCCTGCAGAACGGCAGCGGTTCCAGCGCTGCGAGCACTGTCAGCTTCATCATCCAGGAGCGCCCTGACCCGACCAAGGACGCGGAGGTCATTGGCCTACTCAATGCCCAGACCCGCGCAGCGGAGCGCTTTGCCAGCACCCAACTGGACAACTTCAACCGGCGTCTGGAGCAGCTGCACCAGATGAGTTGCGACCGCAATTCGTTCAATGCCAGCTTGCGCAAGGAGGGCCGCGATGTGCCGCTGGGTGAGATCGCCAAAGCCGTCCAGAGCCAGCTGGGGGACTCGGCCAATCAGACCGAGCAAGAGCAACGCGAGGCCGCTGCCGCCCGGCAAGACACGTGCAAACAGGACGCCGTGGCGTTTTGGAGCGACGGCTTCGTCAACGTCGGCTCGACCCATGCGCGGGGCGCGCGGGACAACAGCTTCACCACCCTGGGCCTGAGCGTCGGTGTTGACTATCGCCTGTCGCCGACCGCTATTGCCGGTGTGGGTTTCGGCTACGGCAACGATCGCAGTGACATCGGCAAGAACCACACCCGCAGTGATGGGGACGCTATCGGTATCGCCACCTACCTGAGCTTGAACCTGGCCCCGCAGGTGTTTATCGACGGTCTGCTGGGCTACAACCGCATCAGCTTCGATTCACGCCGCTACATCACCGGCAGTGCCGATGACTTTGCCCGTGGCTCGCGTGATGCCGATCAGTTGTTCGCCTCCTTGACCGCCAGTTACGAGTACCGCCAGGGCCCGCTGTCGCTGACGCCATACAGCCGCTTGAATGCCAGCACCACCCGCATGGACGCTTACCGTGAAAGTGGTGGCGGCATTTACGGCTTGTCCTACGACGAGCAGCGCCAGCAGAACTTTACCTCCTACCTCGGCGTGCGCTCGGGCTACGACCTGATGACCCGGATCGGTGTGGTCACGCCCAAAGTCGGCCTGGCTTGGGGTCACAACTTCAGTAGCAGCAGCGACTACAAAATGCGCTACACCGACCAGGGTGACGAAGGTACTTTGTACCGGCTCAAACCCGACTCCCTGGACAGCGATTTCGCCAGCCTGGACATGGGCGTGGACTTCAACCTCGGACGCGCCTGGCAACTGGGTGTCTCGTACAAGACCGCCCTGGGCTCTGACGAACGTAACGACACCTTCCGCCTGGGGCTCAATGGCAAGTTCTAAACCCTGCTGAATGGAAATGGCTCCCTCTGAGCCCTAGCCACACAACAACACCCCGCCAGAGTCCGACTCTGGCGGGGTGTTGTGGTGTGGCGCTGGCGACAACGGCTCACGCTCGCGGCGGTTTGGTCGCGTCAGCGCTCAGCCCATCGCTAACGGACGGGCCGTGATCTCCAGGCGAGGCTAAATTGTTCGCGGTACTTGTTAGTTGTACTCGATCTCGTTTTTTTGTGACTTGCGGGTGGAAGTTTGGTGGCGGCCCGGAGGGTGATTTGAATGGCGTTTGAGTTTTTGGGCTCAAGCGTGCGTCCTGCAATCACCCGTTGCGGAGTTGAAAAAAGCATTGCTTCAACCGTCGCGCACAAAACGCACCGTTTAGTCCCAGGGCCCCGCGAACTAAACCACCGCCCCGAACAGCGATCCCACCGCCGCCGTGATCCCCATGGCCAGCACCCCCCAAAGCGTGACGCGCCAGGCGCCGATCAAGACCTTGGCTCCGCCAGCTTTGGCGGCGACAGCCCCAAGACTGGCCAGGAAGACCAGGGACATGCCGCAGATCCAGGGGATAACGCTGTGTTCTGGAGCGATGAAGATCACCGCCAGCGGCAGCGCCGCGCCGACCACGAAACTGGCGGCCGAGGCGAGGGCGGCCTGCAGCGGTTTGGCGGTGAGGGCTTCGCTGATGCCCAGTTCGTCCCGGGCGTGAGAGCCGAGGGCGTCGTGGGCCATCAATTGATCGGCGACCTGCTGGGCCAGTTCTGCTGATACACCGCGATGCCGGTAAATATTCGCCAGCTCGATGTGTTCGGCTTTTGGGTCGCTGGCCAGCTCGGCCCGTTCCCGGGACAGGTCCGCCCGTTCGGTATCGGCCTGGGAGTGCACGGATACATATTCACCCGCGGCCATGGACATGGCGCCCGCCACCAGCCCGGCCATCCCGGTCACCAGCAAGGTGGCGTGGCTGGCGTTGGCGGCGGCGACGCCGATCAACAGGCTGGCGGTGGAGACGATCCCGTCGTTGGCCCCCAGCACGGCGGCACGCAGCCAGCCGATGCGATCGCTGCGGTGGGACTCGGTGTGCCTGCGCATGAACTTCATGGTTTGAGGGGGCTCGCTGTCATGGGTGGGTTCCTATCGGACGGGTTTCAATCTGCGCTTGCAACTGGCCGCCGACAATGGAAATTTCCTTGAATTGCTCACCGTCGCGCAGCACGAACAATGCATCCATCCCGCGTTCGCGAGCCAGGCGCGGGCCTTCGACCTCGCCCAGGACCATCAGCGCCGTGGCCCAGGCATCGGCGAGCATGCACGAGGCGGCCACCACGGTGACCGCCGCAAGCGGGTTGCACAGGGGCGTGCCGGTCAGCGGGTTCATGGTGTGGGCGTATGAGCGGCCACGCACATCCACCCAGTGCCGGTAGTCGCCGGACGTCGCAATGGCGGCGTCATTGAGGTCCATCACACCCATGACTTCACGCACGCCACGGCGCGGTTTTTCAATGGCGACCACCCAGGGTTGTGCGTCCGGCTTGACCCCGCGGCCGCGCATCTCGCCGTCGATACCGACCAGGTAGCGCGTGATGCCAAAACCCTCGAGGCAGCGGGCCAGCTCATCGACGCCGAAGCCCTTGGCGATGCCATTCAAATCAAGTTGCAGCGGTGCTCGCTTGAGCACCCGATTGCGCTGCGGGTCAACCACCAGCGCGGTACGGGCCGACAGTCGCGTACGCGCCGGTGCAGTCTCGAGGGGGGACTCGGTGAACGATGGCGTGCCCGGACCGAAGCCCCAGGCATCCACCAGGTCACCGACCGCGATGTCGAAGGCGCCGGCCGATTGCTGACTGACCCGCACGGCCGCGTACAGCACGCTGGCCAGTTCCTGGGGAACCGACAGCCATTGCTGCTCGGGGGCGGCGTTGAGGCGATTGAGGTCGGAGTCGGGTTTCCAGGTGGACATTTGCTGGTCCACCCGGTCCACGGCCCGGGCCAGGGCGAGGCCTATTTCATCGGTGTCGAGCCCCGTTTCGGCATAGAACAACGCGCTGTAGCGCGTGCCCATGGTCTGGCCGTTCAAGCTGTAGCGTTGCGCCTCAGTAGACATCTTCACGGTAGCGTCCTTGTGCCTTGAGGGTCAGTACACTCAGGTTCAGCGGGGCCAATACCTGATCCAGGGCCTGGATCACGCCTTGGGCCATTTCCCGGCTGCCACACACCAACACCTGGGCGCCTTTTTCAATCAGCCGGCGCAAGGCCAGGGCATCGCTGATCAGTCGGTCTTGCACGTAACTGCGGTCTTGAACCTGGGAAAATACCGCGCGCAACTCAGTGAGGCGCTGGTCGGCCAGGTAGCGGTTGAGTTCCGGTTCGTAGAGAAAGTCCGAGGCCGGATTGCGCCCGCCCCAATACAAATGCATCGGATGGCGGGCCTTGTTGTTGCGGATAAACCCGGCCAGCGGACCGATGCCGGTGCCCGCGCCGATCAGGATCACCGGGTGGGTGCCCGACGCCGGGCGAAACTGCGGGTTGGGCTGGATAAAGGCATCGATCGACGCACCGATCTCCAGGCCATGCAGGAACTGCGAGCACACGCCGCCCTGGTGTTTGCGCACGCAGATTTCCAGCACGCCGTCCTCTGAGCTGCTGGCCAGCGAGTAAAAGCGCGGGAGTGGACTGTCCGGGGCAAAGATCCCCACCAGGTCGCCGGCCTGGAAGCCCGGCAACCCGGCCGGTGCCTTGAAACGCAGAACGTGAGTCGGTGCCTGCACTTGCTCGCCATAGACGGTGCGCGTGCTCAGCACCCATTGATGGGAACGCGGGCGCTCGGGGGTGTGGACCAGCGTCAGCGGCTGCTCCAGTTCCAGCACCTCACCCAGTGCCAGGCCCCAGCGTGCAAATTCCTGGGAGGACTGGCGGTTGACGGTTTCCAGCCCCAGTAAGGGCGAGCCGCCGGCCTGTAGCAGCGCGTCCTGCACCTGATGGGCGTACTGACAGAACTGCGCGAACTGGCGATCCCCCAGGCCCAGTACCGCGAAGGGCAGGCCGGGTTTGACGCCGAGGTGTTTCAGCCGTGCCAGGAACTGCGAGGCCGAGGCGGGGGCGTCGCCATCACCGTGGGTCGCAGTGAGGATGAACAGGCGCTGCGCAGCGTGGTACTCGCCTGCCCAGTCATTCATCGGCGCGCTGTGGACCCGGTGCCCGGCCTGGTGCAAGGCATCGTGCAAGGTGTTGGCGAAGCCCCAGGTGCTGTTGTTTTCGCTGCCCACCAGAATCACGCTGTCAGCGCTGTGGGCCGGGCTGTTGTAGCGCAGGTTCGGGCCGGCCTTGCGGCGCCGCCACCAGAGCAGAATCCCGGTCACGCTCATCAGCGGTACGCCGAGTGCGCACAGCCCCAGCAGCAGGCCCAGCCACCACAGGCCTTCACCGGTGTGCAACTGGTAGATCAATTGGTAAATGTTGTGCATCGGGTCATGGGCTTGCCAGGACAACAGCGTGCCACTGACCGGGTCGACGTAGCCGTCGCCCTGGGTTGTGCGCAGGGAGAACACGTCTTGCGGGTTGCCAGGGCTGGGGTAGACCAGTTCGCGCAGGTCATTCAGGTCGGTGCTTTGCAAGGCTTGCAGATGCGCCACCGGCAACGCCGGGCCGGCACTGATGTGGGTGGGGAAGGCTGGCTCGTTCTGACTGCCGTCGGCAATCAGACCGAAGGTGGTGGCGGACATGTAGAGCCCGCTCAAGGCCGAGAGCAATAGCCCGAGCAAGACCAGGCGCCCGATTTGGGCGTGCCAGCGTTGGCTGAATGTGCCGCGCAGCGGGCGCCATAGGTTGCGCCAGCCGCCCAGGCGCCGGGCCAGCAGCAAGGCGCCGGACACCGACAGGATCAACATGAACAGTGCACCTGCGCCCGCCACTCCGTGGCCCGGTGTGCCCATGAACAGCGAGCGGTGCAGGTCTTTCATCCAGCGTGTGAAGGCGGACGGCTCATAGGGGGCGAGGCCCTGGCCGGTCAGTGGGTCGACCTTCTCGGCCCCGGACTGACCGTCCTGGTTGTAGTAGACGATGACCGTGCCGGACGCCGTGCGCTGGATTTGCTCCACGCCGGGAAAGTGGCTGGCGACACGCCCGGCCAACTGGCCGACGTTGAGCTGCCCGGCAGCGGTGGACGTGCTGTGCAGGCGTTCCAGGGCCGGATCGACGGACAATACCGCGCCGCTGATGGCCAATAACATGACCAGCAGGGCGGCGATCAGACCGGGCAGTGAATGGAACTGGCGAAGCATATTCAGCCTCCAGAAATCGCAGGTGCTACAGGTCGTAAGTGAACGAGTCGACGTAAGTGCTGCCGGTCGCCGGCTTGCCTGAACCCTTGGAGGTCAGGGGCACGCTGACGTCGGCCCGGCCTTCGCGTTTGTTTTCCACGGCGCTGTCGATACGGATCTGATACCCGGCGTCGATCAGGGTGTCTGCCAGTTCAACACTGACTTTGAGGGTGTTCCCGCTGCCGACGCTGGCGCCGCTGACCCCGTCGAATTCGCTTGGGTTCAGGCCGCTACCGCGGGCCCAGTCGGTCAAGTGCCGGTAGTACTTGGCCTTCTTGCCGGCGACCCAGAGGGTTTTCTGGTATTGGCCGTTGGCATCGGTGACATAGATCGCCAGGTAGGCATCGTTACCGCTGTAGTCCTTGAGCTGGGTGGTCAGGGTCACTTCACGGGCCTGGGCCAAACCCGGCAGGGCAATGGCGCTGGCGAGGCAGGTTGCAGCGATGATTTTTTTCATGAGGGTGTCCTGTTTGAGCGTTGTGGCGAGAGCCTGGACCTGTTGGCTGACAACAACCTGAAAGCCCTGGGATAAATCCAAATGATCAGTCTGCGACGGGCCGAGCGAGGTAATCCCGGGCATCGCCGTCGTCGCCGAAATTGACCTGCAACGTGCGCAGGCGCAGGGAGGCCGGTGCGTAGCGGGCTTCGATGGCATTGCCCTTGCGGTCGGCACCCTTGAGCTTGTAGCAACCATCGTCGACCTTGATGCGCTGCACGCTCCAGCCGTATTGCTGCTCCACGTGCTGGCGCAAGGTTTCCCGTGGTTGCCAGTCGCTGACCGGGTCGTTGCAGTCGTCATCGGCCAGGGCGTAACCGCTGAGCAATAGGCCCAACAGGGCGGTATGGGCAATAAAAGCTGATTTCATGATCTGTCTCCTGCTGGATCGGCGTCTGTGGCATACCCTAAGGTGCATTCCTGACAACCAGCTGAATCTTCAGATTCACGTCAGGTAAGGCGGTTAAGGTGCTGCACGACAACCCATACAGGAGGTGCCAGATGCGGGTTTTATTGGTCGAGGATGCTCCCGTGCTGGGGGAGGCGGTGCGTGAGCAGATCGCCGATGACGGCCACGCCGTCGATTGGGTGCAACGCCTGGACCATGCGCGCAACAGCGTGCGGACCACGCCGTACGACCTGATCCTGCTGGACTTGATGCTGCCGGACGGTCGCGGCCTGGATTTTCTGCGTCAGCAGCGTTCAGCCGGCGATGTGACCCCAGTGATCATCCTCACCGCCCAGGACCAGATATCCGAGCGCATTGCCGGCCTGAATGCCGGGGCCGACGACTACCTGGTCAAACCGTTCGACCTGTTCGAGCTCTCGGCCCGCGTGGCGGCCGTGGCCCGGCGGTACAGCGGCAACCCCAACCCGCAGATCCGGCTCGGCGAACTGCAGATCGACATGAACGCCCGCACGGTGCAGCGCGCCGGCACCTGCGTGGACCTGACGGCCCGTGAGTGGGCGCTGTTCGAGGCCTTTGTCCAGCGCCCCAGCGCCCTGTTGTCCAAGTCCCAGCTCGAAGAGCGCTTGTATGCCTTTGGCGCGGAAATCGAGAGCAACACCATTGAGGTCTACATCAGTCGGCTGCGTAAAAAACTTGGGCGCGACCTGATCGAGACCGTGCGTGGCATGGGTTACCGGTTGATGTCCGCATGACGTCGTCCTCAAGCCTGCAAAAACGCCTCGGCCTGGGGCTGACCCTGGGCATGACCTTGCTCTGGCTGGGGGCGACCGTCGGCGCCTGGCTGGTGGTGCAGCATGAGTTGAACGAAGCGTTCGACAGCGCCCTGGAGGAAACCGCGCAACGCATCCTGCCCCTGGCCGTGCTGGAAATCAGCAATCGCGAAGCCCCCCGCGAGGCCCAACATGTCGCCACCCTGAAAATGCACCAGGAGTACCTGACGTACCTGGTGCGCGATGCCAAGGGCGAGATCCTGATGCAGTCCCACGATGCCAACCCCAAGATCTTCAGCAAGCAGCCCGGTGAAGGTTTTTCCACCACTGAGAAATACCGTCTGTATGGCGCGAGTGCCTTGCGTGGGACGTTGTTTATCGAAATTGCCGAACCCCTGGGGCATCGCCGGGAAGCCGCGCGCGAAGCCCTGGTTGCGCTATTGATACCGTTATTGGCGCTGATCCCCATCAGCCTGTTGGGCACCTGGTTGTTTGTGCGGATCAGCTTGCGCAGCGTGCTGGCCTATCGGCGAGCCGTGGAGTTGCGGGGCGTGGGCGACCTGTCGCCGATCAACGTGGCACGCTTGCCGGCGGAAATCGACCCGCTGGCCGATGCGGTCAATCACCTGCTGGAGCGTTTGCGCAAGGCGTTGGAGGCCGAGCGCAGCTTTACCGCCAACAGCGCCCATGAACTGCGTACTCCGTTGGCCGCCACCTTGGCGCAGATCCAGCGGTTGCGCCATGAAGCACCGGCAGGCCCCTTGCAGGCGCGGGTGGCGAAGATCGAAAGCTCGCTACGGGACCTGGCGCGCCTCTGCGAAAAACTCATGCAACTGGCCAAGGCTGAAGGTGGCGGGCTGCTGTCTGAAACGCCCCAGGACCTGATTCCGCTGCTGGCGCACGGGGTGGATGAGTGGCGGCGTAGCAGCCTCCATCCCATTGACGTGCAACTGCCCAGGCAGGCGAGCCTGTATTCGGCCATCGACCCCGACGCCTTCGGCATCCTGTTGCGGAACCTGATGGAAAACGCGCTGAAGTACGGCGCCGCAAACCAGCCGGTGCAAGTCAGCCTTAACAATCAAGCGCTGCTGCGGGTCATCAACGGCGGCCCCGTGGTGCCGGAGCCGGTGTTGCAGCACCTGACTGAGCGCTTTGTCCGCGCTCAGAGCGACGTGGGCGGTTCAGGGCTGGGTTTGGCGATTGTCCAAGCCATCGTGCTGGGGGTGAACGCGAAAATGAAGTTGATCTCTCCTGCCACAGGTCGGCCGGACGGATTCGAAGTGTGCATCTGGTTGCCACTTGCGTCGGCTGTCGACGGATAAGGGCGGGGGTTGCAAGGGGCCGTCCAGTCGGCAGTTTCCAACTCAGGTGATCGCCGCGTGTCAGGGATCAGAGAAAATCAGCCAGCACCAGCGCGCTGTCCGTCGCAAACATTGATTCGTATATGGCTTCATGGGGGACGTCACGCGCCAACCAGGCGCTTGCGCTGTAGACCCGTGCCTTGTTGAAAAACGACAGGTGCATCGTGTCTGCGCGCTCAAACAGTCGGAATTGCTGCTCTTCCATTTCCGCACAGAGCGCGTCGAACAGCGCGGGGTCTTTTTTTGCCAGCGCACCCAGCAGATCGTCTCTGTTGAGGCCGGCTTCGCGTGCGGCCCACAACACGATGCGAGTGGCCACCTGGCGATTTTTGCTGGGGGGGCGGGCGTCCAATGCCTGTTGCACCTCGGGGTAACGGGAGGCCAGGCGCGAAGGCAGGGTCTTTTGCTGGGGATTGCTCATCACAGACTCCTGGTGGGTTCTCCACTCCGACCCTTACAAAGGCCCAGGCTGGCGGCTTGGATGTGCCTCGACGACCTGGCTGGCAAGCGTCTGCGCGGCGATGTAGCCAAAGGTCATGCCGGGACCCAGGGTGATGCCGCCGCTGGGGTAGTGGCCATTCATGATGCTGCTCATGTCATTGCCCACGGCGAACAGCCCCGGAATCGGCGCGCCATGGGGGTCCAGGGCGCGGGCGCAGGCATCGGTGTGCAGGCCGGCGAAGGTGCCGAGGCTGCCGGGCACCAGCTTCACTGCGTAGAACGGTGCTTGGCTTAGGCTGCCAAGGGACGGGTTTGGCCCGTGCCGGGCTTCGCCCTGGGCTTGGTTGTACAGCGATTCCCCACGCTGGAAGAGCGGGTCGCGGCCCTGTTCCGCGCCCAGGTTGAACACGCTGACGGTGGCTTCCAATTGTTGTGCATCGATGCCGCATTGACGGGCCAGTTCGCTCAAGGTCGAGGCCTTGAACAGGTAGCCCGCGCGCACGTACCGCGCCGTCGGAAACGGAAAGGGCTTGGACCAGCCCAGGCCATAGCGACGTTGGGCGCGGTGATCGCAGATCAGCCAGGATATCGGGGTTTCTCCCGGCCCGGTGGCGTCAAACAGCGCGCACATATAGTCGTGGTAGGAGTTGGCCTCGTTGACGAAGCGCCGGCCATCCTGGCGCACGGCAATGAATCCGGGTTTGGCGCGTTCCATCAGGTGCGCAAAACCACTGAAACCACCGTCTTCGCGCGGCACCCGGGACACCGGTGCCCAGGCGGCTGCATGGGCCAGGTCAGACGCCACGCACGCCCCGACGCGTTCACCCAGGCGCAGGCCATCGCCGGTGTTGCCCTTGGGGGCCGCGCTCAGGTGTTCGCGGCCATGGGCGACCGGCTTGAACAGGTGCGCGATGCGCTGCGGGTCGTGAGGAAAACCACCACAGGCGAGTACCACGCCACGCCGGGCACGGACCTCGATCAGGCGTCCGGCGGATTCGACGTGCGCCCCGACCACGCGTCCGCCGTCACGCAACAGGTCCCGTACCGGGGTCTCCGACAGCAGGCGAACCTTGCGATCCAGTGCACTTTTAAGCAGGCGCGCCACCAGGGCGTTGCCGTTCACCAGGTGCATGCCGCGCCCATGGCGCAGCAGGTCGCGGGCGTGACGCAGCAGGCGCTTGGCGGTATAGAGCATAGAGGCGGGCGACTGGCGGGCATTGAGCAAATGATTGAGGTCGGCCCCGCCGGCAATCCCCATTCCAGCCGGACTGATCAGGTCGAGCGGGCGTCTCAGCCTTGTGATCCAGGGGCCTAGACGCCGACCGTCGAAGGGCAGCGCGCAGACCGAACGGCCACCTGTTGCGCAGCCTTCGGTGGCGTGAAAATCAGGCATTTTGCTGCCGGAAAAAAACTGCACCTCGGTTTTGCGTTGAAAAAACTCGACCATGTTCGGGCCCTGTTCGAGAAACGTCTCCACGCGCGGGTCGAGCACTGCGCTGCGCAGTTCATGGCGCAGGTACACCCGCGCCTGTTCCAGGTCCTCCACGATACCGTCGGCGATGGCCAGAGGGTTACGTGGAATCCACAGCCAGCCACCCGACCAGGCACTGGTGCCGCCGAACTGCGGCTCCTTCTCCACCAGCACGACGTCGAGGCCCAGCTCCGCCGCCGTCACTGCCGCCGCCAGGCCAGAGGCGCCGGAGCCGACGACCAGAACATCACATAACAGGGGATCGCTGATGGACATAGGAATTACCGCGAGAAGGAATAGGAGGTTGGCCGCTCCCGACTGGAAACGGCGCAACGTGGCGACGGGGGTTACTTGAGCGGGGAAAAGTCGGTAGGGCGCAGCAGGCGTGATTCCAGGGTCACCACTGCGTTCAGCTCCTTGTTCTGTCGCGCGAACTCCTGCCAGCGCGGATCGGCGGCCATGGCATTGCGCCGGGTGATACGTTCGTCAAGGCTGGCGTAGGCCCAGATGTGCACCACTTGATTGACCTCGCCGATTTCGGTGGTGAAGAAGCCGACAAGGTTGCCCAAGTGTTCCTGCTGTACGGCCAAGGCGGCGCTTTTGTACAGGGCCAGCCAGTCGCCGAGCTTGGTGGGGTTAAGGGTGTAGGTGCGCAGTTCGTAGTACATGCTGTTCTCCAGTGGGGGATGGTGATGCTGTGCTGTGGTTGAGCCGGCGAGCGATATCGCTGGCGGCGAGGTAGCCGAAGGTGAGGCCGGGGCCGAGGGTGATGCCCGGGCCAGGGTAGGTGCCGTCCATGATCGAGTTCATTTCGTTGCCGGCGGCGTAGAGCCCGGGGATCGGCGCGTTGTGGCGATCAAGAACGTTGGCCTGGCCATTGGTGACCAGCCCTCGGGCGGAACCCAGGTCGCCGGTAAACAAACGCACGGCGTAGAAGGGCGCCTTGCGCAGAGGCTTCAGGCACGGATTGGGCTGATGCAGCGGGTCGCCCATGTAGCGGTTGTAAGCCGTACTGCCCTTGCCGAACTGCGGGTCGATGCCTTGTTCGGCATCGGCGTTGTACTGCGCCAGGGTCTCCTCCAGAGACGCGGGGTCGATGCCAGCGCCAAGCGCCAGCTCGGCGAGGCTGTTGGCGCGCAACAGGTAACCGGCTTCGATCAATGCGCTGTTGTCGACGGGGCGCGGTCGTGCCAGCCCCAGGCCGTAGTTGTTCAGGGCGTCGCTGTCACAGATCAGCCAGCAGGGCGCATTGGCACCGCCCTGGGCGAACATCCCTTCAACGAAACAGTGGTAGGAGTCGGACTCATTGACGAAGCGCTTTGCGGCACGATTGACGGCGATCACCCCGGGTTTGGCGCGGTCGGTGACCAGGTGGGGAAAGCGCTCCACGCTGCCGTCGGCCTTGTGCAAGACCGAGACCGGGGCCCAGAAGAAATTCGCCGACAGGTTGTCGCCGATGGCTGCGTTGACCGACGCCGCCAACCGTTGCCCGTCACCGACGTTGGCGGGCGGTGACATACTCCAGTGCTCCGAGTCGGTGGCGGGCCGCTGTTGTGCCGCTTGCGCACCCGCCGCAAAACCGCCCATGGCCAGCACCACACCGCCACGAGCGAATACCGGACGGGTGACGCCACCTCGGGAAATCTGCACCCCGCGGACCCGGCCATGTTCGACGATCAACGCCTCGGGTGTGGCTTGCAGCCACAGATCGACGCCATTGGCCAGGGCCGTGGTGGCCAGGCGCGCGATCAAGGCGTTGCCCACGGTCAGGCGCGTGCCGCGTGGATGGCTGAGGCGGTCGACGGCGTAACGCGCCATCAGTTTCAGGCAGTGCCAGAGGGATTTGGGCGAGCGCTTGATACTGAGAAAGTGCTGGATGTCGACGCGATTGACCATCATGCCGCCGAACAGCAGCATGCCGTCCGGAGGTCGTTTCAGGTCTTTGAAATGCTCGCCGAGGCGGCGCCCGTCGTACTCGTCGATTTCCAGTGCGCGGCCAGTGTGCGTGCCACCTGGCAAGTCCGGGTAATAGTCGGGTGAAAGCGGCCGCAAGCTGTACTTGAGCTCGCTGTGGGTTTCCAGGTAATGCAGGGCTTCACGGCCGTGTTCGATGAACGCATCGATCAATGGCGGGTTGTAGCCGGCGCCGATCACCTCTTTCAGGTAACAGCGCATCTGTTCGGCGGCCAGATGGTGCCCGGCGGCCCGGGCCTGATCGGTATCGTGCAGCCACACAGCGCCACCGGAAATGGCCGAGGTGCCGCCGAAGGCCTCGGTCTTTTCCACCAGCAAAACTTTGAGACCGCGGCAACTGGCCGTCACCGCTGCGGCGAAACCGGCCGCGCCGCTGCCCAGGACAATGACGTCGTAGGTCTGGCCAGCATTGGCCGACGGCAGGGAAGTCGTAGTGTTCATGGTTATCACCTGTTGAGGACGTTGCCGGAACGTCAGATTTCCAGCGGCGTCACGCCCATGAAGTGCCCCAGGTTGCCCAGTTGCGCCAGGGCCATTTGCGGCCCGGTCTGAATCGGGCAACCGAGGCGCCGGGCAAAGGCGAGAAAGGGCGTCACCGCCGGTGAGGTCACGACATCGGCCACCAGGGTTGTCGCCTTCAGGGTTGCCAGCAGTACGCCGGGCAACGGCATCGGGCCCTCATCGCTGGCTGCGCTCATACCCACTGGCGAGGCGTTGACCACCAGGTCGAAGGGCTCCAGCGAGGTCGGGCTGGCGCTGATCGCAATCGTCGGGAAGGCGCTGCGCAAGAGCTTGCCGAGCGCCTCGACACGTTCGGGGCTGATGTCGCTGATCACCAGGCGACTGACCCCGGCTTGGCACAACGAATAGGCAATGGCGCTGCCCACGCCGCCGGTGCCGATCACCAAGGCCTGTTTGTCCTGGGGGTCAAACCCGTGCTTGCGCGCCGCGTTGAGAAAGCCTTCGCCGTCGACGATATCGCCCACCAGCCGGCCGTCGGCCTCGCGGCGGATCACATTGATCGAGCGCAGCGCCGCCGAGCGTTCACTGACGCTGTCCAGGCACCCGGCCAACAGCTGTTTGTAAGGCACGGTCACCACGCATCCGCGCAGGTTCTGCCAGCCGCGCAGGGTCTGGACGAAATCACCCAGGGCGGTTTGCGCAAGGTCGATGGCGATCATCGCGACGTTTTGCTGCTGGTCGGCGAACCAGCGGTTGAAGTTTTCCGGCGACTTCACCTGGGCAATAGGTGAGCCGACGATAGCGACCAGTTCAGTTGAACCCTGGATCATGGGGTAGTCCCGCTTATTGGCTGTGTTGTGGGGCCAATACTGCAAGCGAGGTACAGGGCGGACAACGAACCCTATGGCGCAATACGTTGATAATCGCGGCGTCACTGCGATAATCGCAGTATTTGCCCCTCGAGGAGCCGAACCGATGAAGCAACCCACCATCCACCAGCGGGATTTGATCGTCGGCCTGCAAAAGGGCCTGGCGCTGTTGCAGCTGTTTTCCCAGGATTATCCGCGCTTGAGCGTACCCGAGGTCGCGCGCATGGCTGAGATGACCCACAGCGCGGCCCGGCGTTTTTTACTGACCTTGGTGCATGACGACTTTGCCCAGACCGATGGCCGTTATTACTGGCTGACCGCCAAAACCTTGCGCATCGGCCAGGCCTATGTCGATTCCGCAGTATTGCCTCGCATGCTGCGCCCGATCGTCGAGCAGGTGGCGCGAACCACTCAAGAGCACGTCTCGGTGGGTGTGCGTGACGGGGATGACATTGTGCATGTGGTGCGTAGCCGCTATAGCCACATCACCTCGATGTCGATCCGCCCCGGTTCCCGGGTGCCGATGTATTGCACCGGCAGTGGACGGCTGTGGCTGGCGAGCCTTTCGCAGGAGGCACTTGAGGCTTACTTCCAGCGCAACCCGCCACGGGCCATTACGCCGTATACGCTCACTGACGAAGCACTGATCGGCCGTGAAATCGCCCTGGCGGGAGAGCGTGGCTACGTGATGGTGGACCAGGAGTATGAAGTCGGCATGCGCGTGCTGAGCGTGCCGCTGATTGATCGCGAGGGGCAATTGCAGGCAACGCTGACGCTGACGACTCATGCCTCGCGCATGACCCTGGAGACCATGCGCGAACGCTACCTGTCGGCGCTGTACGAAGGGCAGGCGCTGCTGCGGCCGATCATGACCCTTTGACGTTCACGTTTGGCGATGACTGATGAGGGTTGGCCCGCACCCGGCCTAAGAAAATCCCTACCCCGGTGTCGGTGATTCCTAGTTCTGAATAGGAATCCCCTGATTACCCGAGGTGATGGCCTCGAGCCATGATTTGTTGCGCCAGGGTGGCATCCTCAATCCAGGCCGAGCCATGCAACCCATGGCTCAGGGCGCATTGGAAACGCCAGGGAGGGTTCTTGTTACCGGAGTGGGATCGACTTCGTGCTGAAATATATCGCTGTGACCGACCTTTGCGTCGGGATGTATATCCAGGAATTGTCCGGTTCCGAGGCTGACTGTCCGTTTTGGAAGCACAGCTTCCTGCTGGAGGACGAGCACGCTCTGGCGAAAATCCGCGCTTCAAGCATTGCCGGTCTTTGGATCGACTCATCCAGGGGGGTGGAGGCGACGGCCGTGCCACAGGAGACCTTCTGCGCACCTGCTGCTGGGCTCCCTGAGCATGACAGCGACTTGGCCCCTTCGTCCGCAGTACCCAGACCACGCCCGCGCGTGGCGATGAGCGAAGAGCTGTTGAGGGCGGTCAACCTCTGCTCCAGATCCAAGAAGGCAGTCATGGCGATGTTTGCTGACTTGCGGATGGGGCGGGTGGTGCACCTGGATCGAATCACCGACATGGTCGGAGAAATTTCCGATTCGTTGTTACGTCATCCGGATGCGCTGATCAACCTGGTTCGGCTCAAGGACGCCGACGAATACACCTACATGCACTCGGTGGCAGTGTGTGGGTTGATGATTGGCTTAGCGCGCCAACTGGGCTTGCCGACGGTATTGGTGCAGGAGGCTGGACTTGCAGGCTTGCTGCACGACATTGGCAAGATGGCGATCCCCGCGGCCATCCTCGGCAAGCCATCGGCGTTGAGTGAGAACGAATACACGACGATGTGCTCACATCCCGAGTCGGGTGCCAAGATGCTGCGCGATAGCAAGCATTTCAGCTCGCGGGTGCTGGATGTCTGTCTGCATCACCACGAGAAGGTCGACGGCAGCGGATACCCTCATAAGCTGTGTGGCACCCAGATCAGTTTGTTCGCTCGCATGGCGGCCATCTGCGATGTGTATGACGCCCTGACCTCGGACCGACCTTATCGTGATCGCTGGGGCGCCGCAGAATGGCGGAGTGGACCGGGCATTTCGATCAGAAAGTATTTCACGCCTTCGTCAAATGCATTGGCATTTACCCGGTTGGCGCTTTGGTACGCCTTCAAAGCGGCAGGCTTGCGGTGGTTTTGGAACAGCATGCCGAATCGTTGCTCACGCCCAAGGTCAAGGTCTTCTATTCGGCGTCACGGCGTATGCCGCTGGTCCCGGAGTGTGTCGACCTGTCCCGTGCAGAGGACCGGGTGGTCAGTATCGAGTCCGAGAAAACCTGGGGCTTCAAGAACCTGGAAGTGCTTTGGGCGGATGTAAAGAGAGGTCACGAGTCGCTGTTTGGCTAATGGGTTTGCTTTGCCGTTTGATCTTTGATGCCAGCGATGGGAGTACTCACGCTGGTTTTTTTTCGTTTTTTGTGGGGCACGGGAGTAGGGATTTTCCTACATCCAAACTGCAATCCCTATTGGCAAATAGGGATGCTCCGATAGGTGCATCAATATCATTTAGCCATTATCTCTCCAGGCAACGGAAAAGCTCAGCGTCCCTCCCAGGGTGCAAGCAGATTCCGACCCATCCGACTTGCGCTGAAGTGGAGAGACGAAGGTGAAAGGACAGACGATTTCCCCCCCCGCTGTCTTGACTCTGCTGCCTGCGGGCTTAAGTGGCGTCCTCGGTTGTGCGGCCCTGCTGATCAATGGCGGCCTGAACCCCATGAGCATGGCCAGCGGCGCCGTGCTAGTGCTCGGCTCGTGCCTGGCAGGCGGCCTTGCCCAGCGTGCATTGAGTGCCCAACGGCGTGCTCAGCAACAGATTCATGAGCACCTGAGCCGGCCACCGCTTGTTTCTCCGGATGAAGGGCTGGGTGAAGTGTGTATCCAGGTGCTGCCGATCTGGGGGCAGCAGATCGAAGCGGCTCGCACCCTCAGCGAAGACGCGATTTTAAAACTGAGCAATCGTTTTGCGACGCTGTCCGGCGATATCAGCGCTTCCGCGTTTGAGGGTGCCGGGCAGAGCTCCGGGGCCCGCTTGCTGGAGATCCTCGAAGTGGGCCAGCGCGATCTGGATTCGATCATGGTGGCCCTGCGCAGCGCGCTGTTGCGCAAGGAGTCGGAGCTCAAAGAGGTGCTGATGCTGTCCGACTTCACCTCGCAGTTACAGGAAATGGCCAAGTTTGTCGGCGATATTGCCAAGCAGACCAACCTGCTGGCACTTAACGCCGCCATTGAGGCGGCCCGGGCCGGAGAGGCCGGTCGCGGATTCGCGGTGGTGGCAGACGAAGTGCGCAAACTCTCCAGTCTGTCGGGGGAGACGGGCCTGAAAATCAGCGAGACCGTGAACACGGTCAATGCGGCGATTTCTCGCACCGTCGAGCTGTCCCGGCAGCAAGCGCAGCAGGATTCACAGACCCTGGCTCATTCGGAGCAACTGGTGTCCCAGGTGATCGAGCATTTTCGGCACAACGCCCAGGCCATCGTCGATACCAGCAGCAACCTTCAGCAGCAGAGCGAAAGCGTGGCGAGCGAGATCGCGGGTGTGCTGGTGGCCCTGCAGTTCCAGGATCGTGTCAGCCAGATGCTCAACTTGGTCAACAACGACTTGTGCAAGCTTCGCGAGCATATCGCCGAGCGCCAGCAGCTCACTCATGCCGGCGTCAGCGCTGAACCCATCATTGCCCACACCTGGCTTGAGCAGTTGGCCAGCACTTACACCATGCCAGAGCAGCACGCGATCCATCACGGCAAGCCGTTGGTGAGCAGCAGTTCATCCGATGTCACTTTTTTCTAGGGAGTACCCCCATGAGCAAAACCATTTTGATTGTCGATGACTCTGCCTCCATACGTCAGGTAGTGAGCATCACCCTGAAGGGCGCCGGGTACGAAGTCATCGAAGGCGTCGATGGTCGCGACGCACTGAGCAAACTCGATGGCCGCAAGATTCACCTGATCGTCAGTGACGTGAACATGCCGAACATGGATGGCCTCAGCTTCGTCAAGGCCGCCAAACAGTTGCCGGCCTACAAATTCACACCGGTGATCATGCTGACCACTGAAGCCGGCGACGCGATGAAGCAGCAGGGGCAGGCCATTGGTGCCAAGGCCTGGATGGTCAAGCCGTTCCAACCGGCACAGATGCTCAACGCTGTTTCCAAATTGATCATGCCCTAGCTGACCAGGGTCCCTGGAATAGAGGTTGTCATGTCAAACACCATGCCTTGCCTACGTCGGATTCTGGTCCTTGAAGGACCTCTGACCATCTACACGGCCGCTGAACGCAAAGAACTGTTACTGGAGTTGTTTCCCCTGGCCCAGGAAGTGGAAATGGACCTGGGCGGCGTCGACGAACTGGACACTGCCGGCTTGCAACTGCTGGTGATGATCAAGCAGGAGTCGCAGCGCCAAGGCTCCAGCTTGATTCTGAGCAACCCCAGCGCCGCGGTGCTTAACGCCCTCGACTTGAGTGGGTTGCACAGCCTGTTCGATGAGTCGGCCTCGGCCCGTCATCACAGAGGATAAAGCCATGAGCTCGCCCATGAACCTGGATGACGTCCTGCAGACTTTCATCGCTGAAAGCCAGGAGCTCCTGCTCCTGATGGAAGATGCATTGCTGCAGATCGAGCAGGTGCCGGATGACATCGACACCATCAACGCTCTGTTTCGCGTCGCCCATACCATCAAGGGTTCCGCAGGCCTGTTCGGACTGACCCCGATCGTTGCGTTTACCCACGTGGCGGAAAGTGTCCTGGACCGGGTGCGCGGCAATGAACTGCAGGTGGATGAGGCGCTGAGCGCCTTGTTCTTGCAAGTGCGGGACCACTTGTGCGAGTTGATCAATCTGCTGGCCATCCATGGCGACCTGCAAGGTATGACCGCCGAGCACGAGCGCCAAGGCGCGGCGCTGGTGGCACGGCTGGATGGCTACCTTGTGCATCACCCTGACGCCGCTCAAACCGAGGCAGCGGGCGAGTACCAGGAGCCGGGTTTTCCGGGCAATTGGCACCTCTCGCTGCGTTTCTGTGCCGATGTGCTGCGTAACGGTATGGACCCTTTGTCCTTCCTGCGTTACCTCAACAGCTTCGGGCGGATCAGTGCGGTTGTCTGCATCACCGACCACCTGCCGGACGTCGCGGCGATGGACCCGGAAGTCTGCTACCTGGGTTTTGAGCTGGGTTTTATTACGGATGTCGATCAGGCAACCATTGAAAGCGCCTTCGACTTTGTTCGTGAAGGCAGCCAAATCAGCGTGCTGCCGCCCGACAGCGAACCGGCAGACTTCCAAGCGCTGATCGCACGCCTTGGCGCTGACCCCGAGGTCATGCTTGAAGCGCTGATCACCTGTGGTTCGGTGTGCCGTGAGGACTGGATCGCAAGTTTGGTCCCGATGCCGTCAGCGGCCGTTCCGACTCCGACTCCGACCCCGGAGCCGGCAGCGGATCAGCCACCTGCGCGCAACGACGAACCCAAGGCCCGTGGCGCCAAAGAGGCGCGTCCGGCCGAAGGCAACTTGATTCGGGTCGATGCCGGCAAGCTGGACCAACTGATCAATCTGGTGGGCGAGCTGATCATCGCCGGTGCGGGCGCCAATCTGGGGGCGATCCAGAGTGGTATCGGCACCTTGATCGAAGCGACCAGCTCCCTGTCGCGCCTTGTCGAAGAAGTGCGCGATTGTGCCCTGACCCTGCGCATGGTGCAGATCGGCGGCACGTTCAACCGCTTCCAGCGGGTGGTGCGGGATGTGTCCAAGGAGCTGGGCAAGGACATTGTCTTGCAGGTGCTCGGTGCAGAAACCGAGCTGGACAAGACTGTGGTCGAACGTATTGGCGACCCCTTGACCCACTTGGTACGCAATGCCATGGATCACGGTATCGAACCGCTGCAACTGCGCCGCGAGCGTGGCAAGCCGGAGCAGGGCACCGTTCGCCTGAATGCCTATCACGAGGCAAGCAGCATCGTGATCGAAGTCAGCGATGACGGTGGCGGCCTTAACAAACAACGGATCCTGGCCAAAGCCAAGGAGCGTGGTTTGTTGGCCGAAGGGCAGGTGCTGGCGGACAGCGACATTCTCAATCTGATTTTCGAGCCTGGCTTCTCCACTGCCGATCAGGTCAGCAACCTGTCCGGCCGAGGGGTGGGCATGGATGTGGTGAAGCGCAACATTCTTGCCCTGCGAGGCAGCGTCAACCTGGAGAGCGAGGAGGGGGTGGGCACCACGGTGCGTATCCGTCTGCCGCTGACGCTGGCCATCATCGACGGCTTTCTGATCGGTGTGGGCAACGCTTCCTATGTCGTGCCCCTGGACATGGTCGAGGAGTGCATCGAGCTGACGCCGCAAGACCTCGACGCTAAAGAGTTTCTGGACCTCAGGGGCGATGTGCTGCCGGTCGTGCGTTTGCGCGAGATGTTTGCCATCAACGAGCCCAACCATGGGCGCGAAAACATCGTTGTCGTGCATTACGCGGGGGTTCGGGTGGGGCTGGTGGTTGATCAGTTGCTGGGTGAATTCCAGACCGTGATCAAGCCATTGGGCAAGCTTTTCGGTACGGCTCAAGGATTGGGCGGCTTCACCATCCTGGGGAACGGAGCAGTAGCGTTGATCCTGGATATTCCCAAACTTCTCGGGCACGTCGCCAGCCAGCAAAGACACGGCGCGACGCTCAGCCCTGAATTGACTCAATAGTTCGCTCCCTGGAGTACACCATCATGACGGTCAAAAAGAATATCTCGCTGTTGGTCGCATTCGCCCTGCTGGGCATCCTCACGCTGGGTGCTATCAGTCTGTATCTGATGGGCGGGGTCAGGGCGACTGCCAGTTATGCCCAATACAACTCGGTGCCCAGTCTGTTACTGCTGGATCAGGTGGCCCTCAACCTGGCGGAAAGCCGCAGCCGCGTATGGCAGAGCCTGTCCGCAACAACCGGCAGCCGAGCGCCACAAAGTGAAAAGGAAACGGTGAGCCAAGCCCTGGATCGCTATCAGAAGGAGCTGCTATCCGATGAGCATGATGCGTTGCTGCTCAATAACCTGCGCAGCAGCGTCGCTGACTACAGCCGTGGCATGGAGCGTTTTGACAGTGCGCTCAAAAGCGCCGACCCGGCGGCACGCAGCATGTTGCAGGACCTTGAAGGTGCGTGGGACAAAGTCGCCTTGGCGTTGAGTGAAATACGTCAGTACAACGTCGACCTGGGCCAGAAAAATGCACTGATTGCGACCGCCACCGAACAGACCGCGTTCTACACCGTGATCCTGGTGGGGGGCGCTACCTTGTTGGTCATCACGCTATTCGGGGTGTTCATGACCCGCAGCCTGTTGCGCACCTTGGGCGGTGAGCCTGAAGAAGTCCGGGCTCTGACCGCGCGTATCGTCGCCGGGAAACTGGACATTGCGGCCTCCGGCCACGGCCCTGCGCATTCGGGCTTGCTGGGTTCTGTCGAGGAACTGAGCGGCACCCTCAATCAGTTGATCACTGAAATGAACCACATGTCTGCAGAGCACGACAAAGGCGACATCGATGTCCAGATCGATGCCGCGCGCTTTGCCGGAAGCTACGGGCTGATGGCGCAAGGCATCAACGACATGGTCAACGGCCACATCAGCGTCAAAAAACAAGCCATGGCCTGCATCCGGGCCTTTGGTGAAGGCGATCTGTCGGCGCCCCTGGCCCGCTTCCCTGGCAAAAAGGCCTTTATCAACGACAACATCGAGCAACTGCGGTGCAACATCCAGGCGCTGGTCGAAGACAGCCAGATGCTCAGCGCGGACGCCACCATCGGCAAGCTTGATACCCGTGCCGACAGCGCCCGTCACCAAGGTGATTTCCGCCGCATCGTGGCGGGCATCAACAGCACGCTGGACGCGATTGTCGCTCCGCTCAACGAGGCGATGGAGGTCATGGTGGCGTTGTCGAGTGGCGACCTGACCCGCAGCGTCAAGGGTGATTACCAGGGCAGCCTGCAAGACTTGAAAAATGCGGTCAACGAAACGGTGAGCAAGCTCTCGCAGATCATTGGCGAGGTGCGCAGCTCGGCCGATTCATTGTCCAGCGCCTCGGAAGAAATCTCCGCCACCGCGCAAAGCATCAGCCAGTCGGCGTCGGTACAGGCCGCGTCGGTTGAGGAAACATCCGCCTCCATGGAGCAGATGTCGGCGTCCATCGCACAGAACACCGAGAACGCCAAAGTGACCGATGGCATGGCGGGCAAGGCAACCAAGGAGGCGAGCGAAGGCGGGCAGGCGGTGAAAGACACCGTTTCAGCAATGAAAACCATCGCCGAGAAAATTGGCATCGTCGACTCGATTGCCTACCAGACCAATCTGCTGGCGCTCAACGCTGCCATCGAAGCCGCCCGCGCCGGTGAACATGGCAAGGGTTTCGCGGTGGTCGCTGCCGAGGTTCGCAAACTGGCTGAGCGCAGCCAGATCGCAGCCCAGGAGATCGGCCAGGTGGCAAAAAACAGCGTCGCCCTGGCTGAGCGGGCCGGCAACCTGTTGGATGAAATCGTCCCGTCGATTACCAAGACATCCGACTTGGTGCAGGAAATTGCCGCCGCGTCCGAAGAACAATCCATTGGTTCGGAGCAAATCAACTCGGCCATGTCCCAGATGAGCCAGATTACTCAGCAAAACGCTTCCGCCTCTGAAGAGCTGGCGGCGACCGCCGAGGAAATGAGTAGCCAGGCCGAGCAACTGCAAGAACTGATGGGCTTTTTCACCCTCAGCGGTCGGGGGGCGATTTCTGCCGTACCCCGTGCCTCGCTTTCGAGCCACAGTGGCCTGCAGAGCGCTGAGCAGGCCCACGAGGGCGGTTTCATTCGCTTTGGGAGTTAAGCCATGGAACCTGCAGCCCTGATCACCAGCGAGTTCACCTCGCAGAGCCAGAATGACGACCCGTTCTTGCAGTTCCTGACGTTCATGTCCGCCAGGGAGGTCTACGCCATCGACACCTTGTGTGTGCGCGAGATCATCGAGTACGGGCAGGTCACCACCGTGCCGATGATGCCGGACTTTATCCGGGGCGTGATCAACCTGCGTGGCTCGGTGGTGCCGGTTATCGATCTGCAGGCGCGCTTTTGCAAAGGCGCCACGCAGCAGGGCATCAGGACCTGCATTGTGATCCTGGAGATGGTGCAGGCAGGGGAGTCTCAAGTGCTGGGCATCGTCGTCGACTCGGTGAGTGAGGTGATCGAGATCGAACTGGCCGAGATTAAACCGGCTCCGGCAATCGGCAACCGGATCCGCGAAGACTTCATCCGCGGCATGGTCAAGGTACGAGGCGAGTTTCTGACGGTGCTTCAAATCGAGCAGGTGTTGTCGGTCAGTGAAATCTCCAGTCAGTTGCACTGAGCGCTGCCAATCACCCGGTACCTACGTTGAGTCTTGAGAGGGATGCTGCCGTTCACCGCGCATCCCAAGGAGTGAGCCATGTCTGTTTCCACCTCGCGTCTACCCGTCTGCCGGTCGGCAGTGCCAACCCAGTACCTGACGTTCAGCGTCGGCCAGGAGATGTTTGCCGTGGGCACCCTGAGCGTGCGGGAAATCGTCGAGTACGGTCCGATCACGGCGCTGCCTATGGCGCCGCCGAGCATTCGCGGGATCACCAGCTTGCGCGGTGCGGCGATCCCCGTACTCGACCTGGGGCTGTGTTTCGGTAGCGGCCTGACCCAGGTAAGCGCCCGCACCTGCATCGTCATGTTGGAAGTGCGCGGGGCCGGTGGCGCGGGCTTGGTGGGGATCATTGTCGATGCGGTCAGCGAAGTCCTGGAGATCCCTGCGGAGCAGATCGAGCCGGCGCCCAGGCTCCAGGGGCGCCTGAGCCCGACCTTCATGGTCGGCATCGGCAAGCTCAATGACCGTTTCGTCCTGTTGCTGGACATTGAACAGCTGCTGAGCACAGATGACTGGTCGGCGTTGCTGCCGCTGGACCTCCATGGACAGGAGCTTGCGTCATGAACGTCATTCTTTCCGAAAACGAGTTCCAGCAGTTTCGCGGCCTGATTCACCAGGTGGCCGGCATCAGCATGTCCGACGCCAAAAAGCAGCTGATCAGTGGCCGCCTGGCCAAGCGCCTGCAATTTTTCAATTTGACCACGTACGGCAGCTATTACCGCTTGTTGATGAAGGACAAGACCGAGTTGCAGATGGCGGTGGATCTGCTGACCACCAACGAGACTTATTTTTTTCGCGAGCCCAAGCATTTCGAGTTTCTGCGGGACGTGATTCTGCCCGAACTGCGGGGTAACTCAGCGGTGCGTATCTGGAGTGGCGCCTGCTCCAGTGGCGAGGAACCTTACACCCTGGCCATGGTGCTGGCCGACAGCCTGGGTGCCAGGCCGTGGGAAATCCTTGCCTCTGATATCAGCAGCCGAGTGCTGGAAAAAGCCCAGTGCGGGCGCTATCCACTCGACGCAATCAGGGGCATTCCCGAAGCCCTGCTGAATAAGTACTGCCTCAAGGGGGTCGGCAGCAATAACGGCATTTTCATGATTGAACCGACCTTGGCGTCGCGTATCACCTTCAACCCGATCAACCTCAACAACCCACTGCCGGCGGTGGGCCAGTTCGACGTGATTTTCCTGCGTAACGTGATGATTTATTTCGATAACCAAACCAAGTCCGAGGTGGTGACACGTCTGTTGAAACACCTGAAGCCGGGCGGCTACTTCATTGTCAGCCATTCGGAAAGCCTGAATGGAATCAGCGACGATGTGCAGTTGGTCAAACCGTCCATCTATCGCAAGCCGGCGGTGTGACATGCCTCGGCTGATCGAACACTACCTGCAACCCGGTGACGTCGCGTTTGGCGACCGACACCTGCGGTTGCGTACCGTGCTGGGATCCTGTGTCGCGCTGGTGTTCTGGCATCCACAACGACTATTGGGCGGGATGTGTCATTACATGTTGCCTCGTCGACGCAGGCAGTGCGCAGGTGGTCTCAATGGCCGCTATGCGGCCGAAGCGTTGGCGCTGCTGTTCACATTCATGGGGCGGGCACAGGTTCCACCCGAGCAGTTTTGCGTCAGCGTGTTTGGCGGTGGTGACATGTTTCCCGGAGTGAGGCGCTCCGATGGCCTGGGCATTGGCCAGCAGAACGTCAATGCCGCCATAAGCTTGATCAAGGCCCATGGGTTGGTGTGTGAGGTCTATCACGTGGGTGGCCAAGGTTATCGCAGCCTGGTGTTCGATGTGGGCACCGGTCGCGTTCAACTCAAGCATGCCGACGGCACACTGAACCCATTCGAGTCGCCCAGGAGTAACGCAAGATGACGGATATCAAAGTATTAATCGTCGATGATTCCGCAGTCGTACGTCAGGTGCTGAGTGCGAGCTTGAGCCAGGCCAGCGGAATCGAGGTCATCGGTGTCGCGGTCGATCCGGTGTTCGCCATGGAAAAGATGAGCAAGCAGTGGCCGGATGTGATCGTGCTCGACGTAGAGATGCCGCGCATGGACGGCATCACCTTTCTGAAAAAGTTGATGGCCGAACGCCCCACGCCGGTGGTGATCTGTTCGACGTTGACCGAGAAGGGCGCCAAGACCACCTTACAGGCGCTGGCGGCGGGGGCGGTGAGTATTGTCACCAAGCCGCAGTCCAACCTGCGGCAGTTCCTGACCGAAAGCGCGGATGAGCTGGTGCAGGCGGTCAAGGCCGCCGCCAAGGCCAACATGAAACGGGTGCTGAGTACCCGAACGGCTGTCGAGGCCGCCCCTCGTCTCAGTGCCGACTCGATCTTGCCGGCCGGCGCGGCGGCGATGGCCCGCACCACGGAAAGCATCGTCGCCATCGGCACCTCCACTGGCGGTACGCAAGCGTTGGAGCAGGTGCTGCGCGGGTTGCCCCGGGTTTGCCCAGGCATTGTCATTGTTCAGCACATGCCGGAAAAATTTACCGCCGCCTTTGCCGAGCGCCTCAACCAAGTGTGTGAGATTGAAGTCCGCGAGGCGGTGCAGGGCGATCGGGTGATTCCGGGGCGCGCGTTGATTGCGCCCGGGGGCCGCCACATGCTGTTGAAACGCAATGGCGCGCAGTATCAAGTGGATATCGTGGACGGTCCCGCGGTCAGCCGCCATCGCCCCTCGGTGGACGTGCTGTTTCGTTCGGTGGCGCGCAGTGCGGGCAGCAATGCCCTGGGCATTATCATGACCGGCATGGGCGATGACGGCGCCCGTGGCTTGAAGGAAATGCGCGATGCCGGGGCCAAGACCCTGGGGCAGGATGAGGACACTTGTGTGGTTTATGGAATGCCGCGCGAGGCATTAAAACTCGGTGCGGTAGAGCGGGAGTTGCCGCTGGAGCAGATCGCTGCGGCGATCCTCGGTGTTCGTGGGCATCATCGCTAGGGGCGACGGCTGTTTCAGACCAGGCCCTCCTTCAAGGCGTAGCGCACCAGGTCGGTACTGTTGGTAAAGCACATTTTCTCCATCAGCCGAGTCTTGTGGGTACTGACCGTTTTATTGCTGATGACCAGTTGCTCGGCGATCTGGTTGACACTCATGCCCTGGGCCAGCATGCGCAGGATCTGGAACTCCCTGGCCGAGAGGCTCTGAGACGGGCTCTCGGGGGACAGGCCGGTGCTTTGCAGTGCGATCTGTTCGGCCAACTGCGGGTCAAGGTAGCGACCACCGATGCTGACCTTGCGAATCGCCGCCAGCAGGGTTTCCGGATCCCGGTCTTTGGTCATGTAGCCCGAGGCACCGGCGCGCAGGGCGCGCTGGGCGATATGGGCTTCGTTGTGCATGCTCAGGATCAGCATCGGCAGTTTGGGGTAGTGGGCGTGAATGCGCCCAATCAGGTCCTCGCCGCTGGTCCCGGGCATGGTCATATCAAGCAGTAACACGTCGATTTCGGTGTTACGCAGCAGGTCCAGGACTTGCGCGCCATTTTCCGCTTCCGCCACCACGGAGAAATCCTTGACCAGGGCAAACAATTGCTTGAGCCCTTCACGCATTATCCTGTGATCGTCGGCCACCATCAGTCGGATCATGTGCTGTGTTTCCTTGAGTTGGGCACACGCAGTTGCACGGTGGTGCCGCTGCCAATGTGACTGGAGATGCTGGTGGTGCCGCCCAAGGTCAGGCCACGCTCGCGCATGCCCAGCAGGCCGAGGGTCGTTGTCGGTTGTCCACGTTGGTCGAAACCTTTGCCATTGTCGGTGATCTCCAACGTCCAGCCACTGGCGGTTTGCTCAAAGGTGACGCTGACCCGTGTCGCCTCGGCATGTCGCGCGATGTTGGTCAGCGATTCCTGGGCGATGCGAAACGCCGCCGTGGCACTGGCGTCGTCCAGTTCGACTTTTTCCGGGTGAATGTGCAATTCGCAGGCGATGGCCCATTGCTGTTTGAAGGTGTCGGTCAGCCACTCTAATGACGCAGCGATTCCCATATTGAGAATCGAAGGGCGCAGGCTGGTCGATATGTTTCTGACGACCTGCACCGTCTGGTCAATCAGCGACAGTAGGCGCGCCACCTGCTCACTCAGGAGGGGCAGCTGTTCGCCGTACTGAAAGCGCAGCAGCGATGTGCCCATACGGATCGCGGTCAAATGCTGCCCCAGTTCATCGTGTATTTCCTGGGCGATCAGCTTGCGCTCCTCTTCCCGGGCGCTTTCACGGCTGGACATCAAGTGCCGCAACTGACTGTTGAGCGATGCCAGCCTTTGTTCTGCCACTCGCAGTGCCGATATGTCGCGAACAACCGCCAGTACAGTGGTGATTTGCCCCTGGATGTTGTGTTCCGGCACGAGACTGATGTGATAGACCCGTTGCAAGCGACGGCGGTCAGTGAGCACATATTCATGCTCCAGGGGTTGACCATTCTCCGCCGCCTCGATCACCGCCGCGTGAAACAGCTGGCTTTGAAGGGTGCTGGGTAGAACCTGAAGAAGATCTTTATGCAGCAGCTCCACTTGAGGTCGATCAAGCCAGGTTTCCAGGGCGGGATTGATAAACAGCAACGCTCCCGAGGGGGTCAGGCGGGCGATCCCGTCGGGGGAGTTTTCCACCAGCGTGCCAATTTCTTGTTGGCGGGCCCGTTCGTTGCGCTGGGCTTCGCGTATATCGGTAATGTCGCGGGCAATGCACACCATGCGGTGCAAGCGACCATTGATATCGGCCACGGGTACCAGATTGAAGTGAATGACGAGTGAGCGCTTACCGCAGGGCACCTGGGCGTCCAGCTCAATGGGCGCGCCGACCGCGATGCAATGTTGGCAGATGGCCTCGACGACATTCGCAGCCTCACTCTCCAGGCACTGGCTCAATGTTTTGCCAATCAACTGCGCGTGGGGTTTGGCCAGTACCTGGCACAGCGTGGGGTTGGCTTCCAGGCATATCAGTTGCTGGTCGGCATCGATGGCCATCAGGCTGAGCATATCCTGCGAATGGTCGAAGACTTCGCGATAGCGGCGTTCACTTTCGGCGAGGGTGTTCAGGGTTGAATAGCGTTCCCAGGCAATCGCGCCGATGTTGCTGGCCATTTGGGCATGCTTGCGATCCTGATCGCTCAATGCGGCGTCACCGCTGATAAACAAAACAATCCCCCCCACCGTGTGGCCGGCACTATTGACCACGGGTTCCAGCCAACAACTTCGGTAGCCTGCCTGCAAGGCGGGCAAGGTGAATGTCTGGTGCTCGGCTTCTGTCTGCAAATGGCCAATTAACCGACGCTGCTCGAAAAACTCGGGATGGCACTCAATGTCTGCTGCAAGGCAGTCTTCGATCGAGATCGGCCCTATCGTGGGTAGCCCCAGGTTTTCGTCGCCCGGTACCGCCTTGAAGGCGATGGCGCTGTGGAACTCGGGTATCAGGACTTTCAGGTATGCGCTGAGCAGCGGGCGAAGGTCCGCCAAGGCACCGTCGGTGATCATTCCTTGGAAAATTGCGGAGCGCGCATTTTCGGCGCGCTCTTGCCGGCGCAAGGCGCTGATATCTTGCGCCATGACCAGCACCCCGGAGAGCTCGCCTGCTTCATCGTGCTCGGCGGTCAGGCTGCACAGGAAGTCGATGGAGCGGCCAGAGTAGGGATCTTTGCTTTCCAGCAGGAAGGTATTCGCGATGCCGGTGGACAAGGTGTGCTGCAGTTCTGCGCGATAGCGCTCGTCGATCTGATTGAGAGGGGCCGGGTGGGTCGAGCTGTGTTCAATGATGTGAGTGTTTGGGAAGCCTCGAGCTCGTTCGCACTCGGGGTTGGCGTAAATGTGTTGGCCCAGGCGGTTGTACCTCAGAATGATATTGGCCGAGTTCTGCGCCAGGGAGCGGTACTTCTTTTCGTTGTTCAGCAACGCTTGGCGTAAGGCCAGGTGCTCGCTGATGTCCTCAAGTTGCGAAACGTAATACAGCGCCTCGCCCTTGTTGTTGCGTGCGATGCCCATTGTCAAGCGCGCCGACAGCGTGCTGCCGTCCTTGCGGATGTAGCGTTTTTCCAGGGTCAGGCTGGCGCGCTGCCCTTGAATGAGCCTGTGCAATTCGTCGCTGTGCAGGTGTGCATCAGCGGGGTGGGTCAATTGCTGGAACGAGGTCGTACGAAGTTCAGTTTCGGTGTAACCGAGCATCTGGCAGAGCATCTGGTTGGCGGCGATCCATTCGCCGCTCATTCGCAGTAAGGCCAGGCCCGTTCCTGCGGAGTCGAACGCCAGGCGGTAATCCTCCTCGGCGAGCCTGATCGGGGCGGCGAGGCGGATTTTGACGATGAACAATGCTCGCTGAACCCGGAAGTCGAGCTTGACGCTCAGGGCGCAGCCCCGGGTTGAAATGATTTCAAAGTGATTGCACCCATGAAGCCTTGCGAGGTTCAGATGATTGTCGAAAATCGAGGGCGAGAGGGAAAGAAAAACGGCTGGGGAGTGGTTGGCAGATGGCTCGCTCACGCCCAGCAGCGCACTGGCGCACTCATCAATCGCGAGTAGCTGTCCGTGGCTGTCCAGCAGTAAAACACCGGTTTCTTCAGCGTCTTCTGTGAATGCCTCCACTGTCGCCATGGCCGTATCCATTAGCCTTACTCCTTCTGAGCCAGTGCGCAGCATAGCGTAAGGCTCACGTGACAGTACGTGATGTTCGACTATGGTCATAGGGCTTCCTGGGCGCTGTTGAAAGGCGCTAGATCCCGTACGTATTGTCGAGCGCTCAAGCCGACGGAAGGTGCGAGGACTGCTTGGACAAGCGGCTGAAATGAGCGCAGTCTAATATCATATTGATATCATTGCGTTCGATTGACGTCACTGAGGGTGTTGATGAAAGAAGCCTCAACCAAAAGGACCAGCCTGCGTAGATGGATTTGGCGTGCTTTTGTCAGTACCAGTCTGTTGCCGCTCATCTTGGTTGAGGGCGTGCTGATCGCCACCTACTTCATCACCAACTATTCCATCCGCAATTCCCAGGTCGAGCATCTTCATCAAAGTGCGACGCGAGATATCCAGGCGTCAGCCGAGCAGAACGCGCTATTGATTCAAGGGCAACTGGAGCAGATCTCCAAGGCGGTCAGTCTTTTCGCCAAGTCGACGGAATATGAACTTGTCGAAACCTACACCCCCAGGGAGGCGACGCTTGCGGTCAGCCCGGAGGGGGTGCGCTATAGCGCGCAGGATGACGGCGGGCCTGCGTCCTTTTACTCAAACATCACCCCCCTGGAAAAACAGGACCTGCGCAAGGTTTCACGGCTGGCTAATCAGGACTTCATGATGAAGCAGTTGAAGGATGCAGATCCTTTGATTACCAGCATCTATTTCAATGGGGCGGACAGTTACAACCGCATCTACCCCTGGTTCAACACGTTGCAGCAATATCCCCATGACATGGATATCACGCAATACAATTTCTATTATCTGGCAGATGCGCAACACAACCCCTCGCGCAAAACGACCTGGACCGATGTGTACCTGGACCCTGCCGGCAATGGTTGGATGATGTCAGCCATTGCACCGGCCTATAACGGGCAGAAGCTGGAAGGCGTGGTCGGTGTGGACGTCACGGTTGATGGCATCTTGAAGCAGATTGAAAAGCTGAGGGTGCCTTGGGGCGGTTATCTGATGCTGGTCAGCGATAAATTCAACGTCATGGCCGTCCCCCAGGCCGGGGAACGCGATTTTTCCTTATCGGCCGCCAACCTGGCGTCCGCCGAGGCAGTGGGCCGGGAGCGCCTGCAATCGCAGGACTTCAACCTCGCGAGCCGTCCAGACCTGGATGTTCTTAATCGGAGCCTGCGCAATTCCGAAAAGGGCACCGTTGCACTGACATTGAATGGTCGCCCCCATTTGGTCGCCTGGAGCGATATCCCTTCCACCGGCTGGCACTTGCTGGCCGTGGTGGACGAGGCGGCGGTGATGCATGAAACCAATATGCTGGCCAATTATTACCGTGAAGTCGGGTATTTGATGATTGCCGGGCTTGTCCTGTTCTATGCCGCGTTCTTTGCTTTTATGTGGTGGCGCACGCGTGCGCTCAGCCACCAGTTGCACTCCCCGGTGCTCGGTGTGTCCCGAATGATGCGTGAGATCGGCCAAGGCAACTGGCAGCCGGCCGGCACCCCGTCCGACATCACTGAATTGTGGTCCATGTCCAACCAGGCATTGGGCATGGGCCGGCAGTTGGCCGAGATCGAGTCCATTCGCAGCTCTACACAGCAGCGCCTGGAGTTGGTCATGGAGAGCATTGCCGAGGGGCTTTGGGAGTATGCCCCCCATTGCCGGCGATTTCTGCTCAAGGGCGCGTTGTGCTTGCGTTTCGGTTTTTCGTCGAACGACGTGCCGATAGAGTCGCTACTGGAGAAAATCCATCTTGAAGATCGAGAGCCCTTCGCCCAGTTTTTGCTGGCGGCTCAAGGCAGCAGCAGCGTAGCGCGTGAAATTGAGTTTCGGATCAAGGATGTCCAGGGTGAATTGATCTGGATCCTTTGCCGTGGACGCATGCTGGAAACCTCCCAGTCCGAAGTGTTCAAGAGGGTGGTCGTGGCTTGTGTGGATATCACGACCCTCAAGCGAACCCAACTGGATCTGCGGGAGAAGACACTGGAGGCCGAGTCGGCGAGCAGCGCCAAATCCAAGTTCATTTCCAGCATGAGTCATGAACTGCGCACGCCGTTGAATGCCATTTATGGTTTTGCCCAATTGGGTCTTATGCAGCTCCCCGCCGAAGCGTCGCAGCATACCGCCAACCTGCATGAAATCATCGAAGCCAGTGAGCATCTGATGCAGTTGGTTGACGATCTTCTCGACCTCTCCAGCTTGCAGGCTGAAAAACCCTTGCTGGGCCTGAAGCCGATACCTGTGCTGGCCTTGTTGCGTAATTGTGCCGATATGGTTCAACAGCAAGTGTTGGACCATGGCCAGACCCTGCACATTGAAGAGGTACCAGGTTCCTGGGAAGTGTGGGCGGATAAGCGACGCCTCAAGCAAGTGCTGATAAACCTGTTGTCCAATGCCATTAAATACAATCGGCCCCATGGAAGTATCACGCTCGGCGCGCGTACGGTTGATGGCGGAGCCTGGTTGCAGCTTTACGTAACAGACACCGGCATGGGGATCAGTGAGGTTTTGCAGCGTGAACTCTTCACTCCGTTCCAGCGACTGGGCAAGGAAAACTCGTCGATACAGGGCACCGGCATCGGCTTGGCACTGTGCCGCGATCTGGCACACCTGATGCACGGCCGCATGGGCTTCAAAAGCGAATTGGAACGGGGCAGCACGTTTTGGATTGAGCTGTGTTCGGCAGAGCATTCGGTGCCAGTCGATGCCACGCGCGTTTCGCAGTCTGCCTTGCCCAAGGTGTTGTTGGTGAGCGATGACCCTGAGCAGGCCGAGTTGATCGATAAGGCGTTGGCCGACCATACAGAACTGGAGCAGGTCGACACACTGCTGCAAGCAGAACTCAATCTTCAGTATTCGTCGGTGAAGGTGTTGATCCTGGCGACCCAGGATTCACACGATGTATTGAGTGCGTTTATCCAAAGCCTGCGAACAAACAGTGGGCCAAGGTCCATGTCAATCGTGGTGGTGGATTCATCTGGCGCTAAAGAACTAAAGAGGCAGTTGGACTGTCAGGCCATGCTGGCGACTCCATTGGAGTTGCAGAGCGTTCGTAGCGTGGTTCTGGCGATCACAATGGGAGTGACGGATTTATGTTTTCCAAAATAAAAGCTGAAAGCAAGATCGTCATTATTGATGATGTGGCCACCAATCTGCGGCTGTTGGATTCGTGTTTGCGAGCCTTTGGTCTTCATAACATCAGCACATTTTCCAACTCCGCCGAAGGGCTCGATTGGTTGCTCTCAAATACCTGGGACTTGGTGTTGCTGGATCTGGATATGCCAGCCCCCGATGGTTTTGAAATTCTCGAGCGCCTCAAGGACCGCAACCGTACCGAGTCGCCGATCATTATCGTGACGGCCCTGAATGACCCGCAACACAGGCGCAAAGGTCTGGAGCGAGGCGCCAATGACTTCATTTCAAAACCCATCGATCTGCCCGAGGTGTTGCTGAGAGTGCGCAGTTGCCTGGAGCTGGCGCAGGCAGCGCGACTGCTGCGCGATGCCAATGGTGAACTGGAGCGCAAGGTGGAGTTGCGCACGGCCCAATTGGCGTCCAGCTACCAGGCAATCATCAGCAGCCTGAGCCGCGCAGCCAGTTATCGCGACGACGACACCGGCAGTCATATTCGACGTATCGGAAATTCTGCCGCCATGCTGGCCAAGGCCATCGGCATGCCCGCGCAATGGTGTGAACTGATTCGCATGGCGGCGCCGATGCACGATGTGGGAAAAATCGGTATCGAAGATGCCATCTTGCAAAAGCCTGGAATGCTCACGCCTGAAGAGCGAACAGTCATGCAGGAGCACTCGCGTATTGGTTACGAGATTTTGAATGATCCGAACGGTTCTCCGGTTACAGATCTAGCTGCAGAGATTGCCTTGGCGCATCACGAGCGGTGGGATGGCACCGGTTATCCTAATAAGTTGCAGCACGAGGAGATCCCGTTGTCTGCACGAATCGTCGCCATCTGTGATGTCTACGACGCCCTGCGAATGCCCCGACCCTACAAGCAGGCGTGGGATATCGAGCGGGCCAGGCGTTACATCATTGACCAGGCGGGCAGCCATTTTGACCCGCTGCTGGTGGATATCTTCTGTAATTTATTTGATGACGTGGAACAGTTGCGCCTGTCTATTCATGACGATTGAAACGCCCCGAGTTTCGTAGGCAGCGCCTTGCCTGAACCAGAAGGGCCCTGTGCCGACACAAGGCCCTGACGTCTTCAATGAGCCTGATGCCCTTGCTCTTTATCGACCTGCATCACCCCTTTGAACAGCGCGAACTGCTTGACCCGTTCAGGTGCAATCGATTGTTCGGCCTTGGCCACCGCAGCGCTCAAGGCATCGGCCTGGTTACCCGCGACGCCTGAGTTACGCAGTGTGGTGGTTTCAAGCAATGCATCCCCTGCGCACAGCACCACGCGCCATTCGTCATGGCTTTTTCTCAACAGGGCCCTGCCGCCGCGGTCGCCTTGGGTCCAGCCGGCTACGGCATGGTTACCCTCGACGGTGACTGGGCCAATATCCAGCGGCGCCTCCGGGCGCTCCCAGGTGTGGCGCATCATCTGTTCGATGTGTTGCCGGTCGGAGGCGGTGTCGGCGAATACACCGCCGCTGACGGTGGCCACTAGCATAAAAAACGCTGCGATTTTCATAGTCTCTCCTTGGGTCAAGACGGCCACCGAGCGGGTGGCCGCCAATAAGGTCCGTGGGTTTAGAAGCCCATTTTTACGCCCAACTGGGCCGATGTGCCTGGCATCGGGTAACCGGTGCGGTAGGCGTAGTCACGGTCGAAAAGGTTCTCGACGGCGACGAACACTTCTCCGACCTTGCCCAGCGCCGGCACGGCATAACCCACTCGGGCGTTGACCACGGTAAAGCTGTCCACTTTGGCGAAGTTGGTCGTGCCTGCGCTGCGCTCTTCAGCCAAGACGTACATGTCTTTCTGGTACTGGGCGTCTGCACTGAAACGCCAAGGTCCGGTTTCGTAAGTGGTGCCCAGCGAGAGCGACTGTTTTGGAGCGTAGGGCAGGGTTTTCAGGGAAGGGTCGAGCCAGGTGAAACCGACGAAGCTGCTCCAGTTATCGGTCCAGCGCTGCTGCCACGTGGCTTCGGCACCTTTGATGGCATAGTCGCCCAGGTTGATGTAGGACGGTTGTGAAACCGCTGGCGGGAAGGCGAACAGGTAGCGGTCCTGGAGTTTGTCCTTGAACACCGCCAGGTCCAGGGTGGCACTGTCGATCGGGTTGAATTTGACGCCCAGTTCCTGGTGATCGAGTTTCTCCGGCTTGAGGTCCTTCCAGCTTTCACCCAATGCCGGGATCAGGTTCGACATCACCGAGGCCTCCAGCCCCGGATAGTTGATACCCCGGGACATGTTGGCGCGCAACTCTACATTAGAGGTCGACAGCAGCACCCCCGCATGGGGCGCCGTGGCGCTCTCGAAGACATTGTGATCGTAGCTGCGTATTCCGGCGGACGGCGTCAGCGTCCAGCGGTCGTTGAGTTCGAAGGCATGGCTGAGGGCCACGTGCGGCGAGACCACTCGCAGGGTCGGGGCGTCAAAGTCGCCGCGAGGGGCCGGGGCGACGCGTTGGTATTTCACGCTGCCCTGGCTTTCATCGATGTCCAGACCCAGGGCCACTTCACCGTTGTGCCAGGGGCGTAGGTTTTCTTCCCAGCGCAGGCCTTGCAACGTGAAGTCGCTGATGGTGTCGCCGTCCAGGCCTTGTTGTTCCAGGGCACTGCCACGGCCTTGGTTGTGGTAGAGCTTGACGCTGCCGTTGCCCCACTCGTAGTCGTGGCTGAGGGAGGCCGAGGCCAGGGTGCCGCGTGTATTGAACTTGCCGGTCTTGGTCTCCGGCAGGCCTTCCTGGCCCGGGTCCGAGGCCTGGTTGTTGGCGTGCAGGAGCAACACGCCGGCACTCCAGTTGTCATTCAAGCGATAGCCAATACGGGCCAGGCCGTTGTTCAGGCGCCCCTCGCCATCAGGGCGATCGCCATCCGAGCGTGCCGCGCCTTGGGCCAACAGGTAGTCCCAATCACCACTGCGGCCAAGCAGCGAGGCCTGATCGGTCGCGGTGCGAAAGCTGCCAGCGGTGAGTTGCAGTTCGCCGTGCTGGTTGTCACCGGCTTCAGCAACTCGGGGGGTAAGATCAATGGCGGCAAAGGTGTTGCCGAACTTCTGTGGCTGCGGGCCTTTGTAGACGCTGATGCTTTGCATCGCACTGATCGGCAGCAGGTCGAGCAAGGGGTGGCCCCAGACGCCCATGTAGAACGGCACGCCATCGACGTAGGTCTTGATCTCGCTGCCGGGTCGGCTGGCGCCCATGCCTCGGATATACACCGCGCCGCCTTCGGCACCGCCAAAGGAACCGACCGGGTTGAAGCGCGACACGGTCACCCCGGGCGTACGGCGCAGAGCCGAGGACAAGTCCAGGGCGTTCAGGTCGCGGATCTGGTCCTGGCCGACCACGGTGCTGAGACTGCCGAAGCTGTCGACTTTGTTCTGGTCGATCACCGACGAGCCGATCACCGAGGTTTGCGGCAACTCAACGGGCGGGGTATCGGCGTGGGCCAGGGCCGTGGCGCCCAGCAACGATAGCGATACTCCGTACCAAACCTTTTTGTGCGTCATTCCATGTACTCCTTGTTGTGCAGTCAGCGCATGCTTTTGAAACCGTCCGAGCGCTGTTTTTTGTCAGTCAGAGGACAGGCCCGCGTGGCATCCCGAGGTACCGCAGGCGTGTTGGTAAAGCCGGCAAAACAATCAACGGCTCGCCCAGGAGGGCAGCCGATCGCTGATGTCCCCCACCAGATGCGGTGCTCAGCACGAAAAAAAGACGTGACAGCGCCGCGCAGCCTGAGGCGAGCGTCAGCTGTGTGCGATCAGAAAGGGGAGGCGCGGGGGTTGGCCGAAGGCCATGAATCGCGGGGTGGGGCTTTGCAACGGCGTTCCAGGTTTCGGTGTTGAAACCCCAGGCTCCTCGCCAACCAGGCGAGGCAAAACAGATAGCTCAGGCTTAAGGTAATCGACGAGCAGACAGGGCAATTGAAATGGCTGGCCCAACGGCTCTGCGAGGGGGCGACAGGGTCGCCCGCTGTATCGGGGAGCGGCTCATTGGACAGCGAGCAGAATTGACCGCCCACGGCGTTCAGGCTCAGCCCCGTCATCTGCCCATGGGCAATGCCGCACGCCAATAGATTGAACCAGACGCAGGCGTAGAGCATCCAGGTAATCAGCGAGCGGTCATTGCGGGCTCGGTCCATGGGGCGAGGTCAATTCCATTGGGGGTCTATGGACAGCTCAATGCATCATGCTGTGTTCGGGGGCGTTCAAGGCCCGGGCCGGTGCCTCGACCTGGATTGACTGCTTATCACCCTTGGCATCTTCGACGGTCAGGGTCAGCGGTATTGTGTCGCCTTCCTTAACTTGGGCCACCAGATCGATCAGCATCACATGGTAGCCGTGAGGGGTCAGGCTGACCGCCTTGCCCGCCGGCAGGGCCACCGATTCGACCTGCTGCATGCTCATCACATCGTTTTTCATGCTCGACTCATGAATCTGTACGGTTTTGGCCGCGGGCGACACCACGTTGATCAGCTTGCTATCGCTGGTGGCGGTGAGCGTCATGAATGCCCCGGTGGCTTGTTGGCCGGCAACGGTGGCTCGCACCCAGGGCTCGCTGACCTGGGGCTGCGCTGAAACCTGCCCGGCCAGCGTCAGCAATGACAAACCCATGGCCAGCTGTTTGAGGCCACGGGTGTTGAGTTTTTTCGTAAGCATCAGGTTCATTAACAAACCTCCATAACGGTGAGTAAGTCTTCCGCACATTCCTGCGCGTTCAGTGAGGCGGGCAAACCCAGGCGCAATATGCCCAGGGAATCGTAGACGTAGCTGGTGGCGGTGTGAGACAGGGTGTAGGTGTTGCCACTCGGGATTTTTTCATAAAACACCCCGAACTCCTTGGCCGTGGCCGCTGTTTGCTCCAGGGTCCCGTAGAGCGCTTGAAAGCTGGAGTCGAAGGCTTTGACGTAAGCGTCCAGTACCTGGGGCGTATCCCGTTCGGGGTCCAGGGTGATGAAGATCACTTGCAGCCGGTCACCGTCGCGGCCCATCAGTTTCTTGATGTGCACCGCCCTGGCCAAGGCCGTGGGGCACACCGCCGGGCACTGGGTAAAGCCGAAGAAGATCATCGGCATCAGGCCTCGGTAGCTGGTGAGCATCCGCGTTTCGCCTTGCGGATCCTTGAGCTTGAAAGAGCGGCCCAGGATCTTGTTGCTCAGATCCTTTCCGTATTTGAAGGACAAACGGTTGCCGTCACATCCCGCCAGCAGGCCCAGGCCCAGCACGCTCAGGCTGCCAAGCACTGTGCGCCGTGAAAATAGCGTTTCCATAGGGGCGTCCTTTCTACAACGAGTTCAAGAAACTGATCAATGCTTCGCGTTGTGCCTGGTCAAACTGCAGCACGGCGTTACGTGAGCCTCTTGCCTCCCCGCCGTGCCAGATGATGGCTTCCATCAGATTGCGGGCGCGTCCGTCATGCAGGAACAAGGTGTGCCCGCTGACCTGTTGCGTCAGGCCAATGCCCCACAGTGGAGGGGTGCGCCACTCATTACCGTTGGCCAGGTACTCGCCGCGTCCATCGCCCAACTCATCGCCCATGTCGTGCAGCAACAGGTCGGTGTACGGGAAAATTTTCTGTTGGCTCAACTCGGGCTCTGCCGCCGTGGCGGTGACATAGGAGGGGACATGGCAGGTCGCGCATCCCGCCTGCTGGAACAGGGCTTTGCCCCTCAGGGTCTGTGGTGCATCGACGTCCCGGCGCATGGGCACCGCAAGGTTGCGTGTATAGAACAGGATGCTGGCCAAGATACTGTCACTGACTTCAGGAGCGCCACCGTTCCTGGCTTGCTGGCAGGCGGTCTGCTGCTTCGTGCAGTCGTCCCGGGGCAAAACGCGGCTGGTGAGCCCCATGTCGCCGGCGAACGCGTGGGCATTCTGCTGGTTGAGGTTGGGTTGGCCGGCTTTCCAGCCAAAACGTCCGATAACGGTTTTGCCCTGGACGTCATCCCACACCAGGTTGACCTTGCCGCTCACGCGCCGTGAATGTTCAGCTTGCCGCACGGCATTGGCGCGGATGTCATCGTCGCTAATGGCCTCCAACAAGCCCAGGCCGATCATCGGTGGGGCGATGCGTGCCGAGAACTGGGTCTCGGGGTGCATCGGGCCATAGCCGAGCGAGTCGATGTATAGGTGCGGTTTTCGCAGGCTGATCGGGCTGCGGTCGGAAAAAACCATAGGGATCTCGGTGTATTCGACTCGCACGCTGCCTTCAGGTCGGTGGCCCGCTAGGGCCGCATCCTGCAGTTGCCCGCCGTAGGTGGGCTCCGGTACTACGCCGCCACGCTCCAGCTGCTGGGTATCCGCAGCGCCGGGCTGGATCGAGAGCCGGACCAACATCGACACCGCCGGCCCGCTGGCACCGGTCGGTGGGTGGCCGCGTCCATCCTTGATGTGGCAGCTCTGACAGGTGTCGGTATTGAACAGTGGGCCCAGGCCATCACGCGCGTTCGGTTGAGTGGACGCCACCTTCCAGGGATTACGGAAAAAGCCATTACCAACAAAAAAATCCATCCGCCTGAGGGGCGACAGGTTGGCCGCGGGCATGGAAAACCCATTGCTGTCGGTCTTGGCAACGCTGGTCGAGCCCCCCGAGAGTTTTTCACCAGGCTCCAGGGTGGCGAACTCCTCTGTCGGTTTGCAGCCGCCAAGGGCGGTCAACAGTGCACAAGCGAGAAACAGGCCGACGGTGGAGTCTCGCCAGCGTTGTTGAGTGGCCAGCGGAGCTGTTGGAAACGTTTGCCAGACATGCCTTTCGAGCATTGCTTCAGACCGGGCCGCAGGAGGGGGCGTCAGTCTAACGATGCTATTAATTCTTAATAACCTGCGACATTCTGGCGCACCCTGGGTGTATCGCTCGCGAGTGATTGCCCGATTGTCGGCCTGTGGCAGCTTGTCGCAGGTGGGTTTTGCCGATGGGGTTGTGGATTGATGGGGTTTGCAGTGCGCGAGGTTTAAAAACGCCTTAATCTATCCGCGCTTTGTGGTTTCACCCAGAGGTGAAGCAATAGGGAAGCAGGTGCGCCGTCCGGTTATTCCTGCGCTGCCCCCGCAACTGTGAAAGGTTAGCTCTCTTGCATACGCCACTGGCCAACGTTGGCTGGGAAGGCGCGAGAGGGTGTCGAGCCTTGAGCCAGGAGACCTGCCACAAGTACTGCTGATCATGATTGGCAGTTTCCTGACTCGCATCCCTCGGAGGGAGAACCGATGCATATCGAACCCGGCGTACTCAACGCCGCCAAAGTGCTGTACGCCAATGCCGCCGCCATAGCCACCCTGGTGGCGTTTTCACCCAAGCTGCTGCGTCCCGACAATCTGATCAAGACCGTGCTCGCCGCAGCGTTCTTCTCGGTGTTCATGGAGGTCTTTCACCTGCCGGTGGGCGCCTCGGAGTTGCACTTTGTCGGCGCGTCCGCGGTGTACATCATCTTCGGCTTCATCCCCACGTTGTTCGGCTTCGCCATCGGCCTGCTGCTGCAGGGGGTGTTGTTCGAACCCCAGGACTTGCTGCACCTGGGGGTCAACTCGCTGTCGCTGATGCTGCCGCTGATTGCTGCCCACGGGTTGCTTGGCCGGCGCTTCTTCGATGTCAGCGGACGGCGTATTCGCTGGGCCGAAGTGGTCAAGTTCGATGCGCTGTATTACACCGGCGTGGTGGCGATGGTGGGTTTCTGGCTGTCCATAGGCGAAGAACCGACCCCTCTGAGCAACTGGGCCTTGTTCGCCGTTTCGTATTTGCCATTGGTGATCTGCGAGCCGCTATTCACCTGCCTGGTGGCCCGCACGTTGAAACGCTATGCCGACAACACCTTTGTTGCACGATTTACCTGTGTCAATGCCCTGAAAGTTGCCTGATTCAATGCCGTAACGGTTGCCCGGTGCCGCTGGGTAGCCGTTTTGCGCGACGTTGGTCGCGCTTCAATCGACCTGCTGTTCGGTGTTAAAGTCGCCGCCATGAAACTGATCCGCTCAGACCGCTCGCTCATTGCCTGGACGTTGTATTTTTGCGTCCTGTTCAATGTGTTCGCCTGCGGTTTGGCCCACGGACAGATGATGGGCTTGGAGCTCAATGGCGTAGGCGGGCAGTTCTGCTCGTCTCTGGGCAGTCCTGCGCCGGCATCGAAAACCGATTTCACCGACCTGTCCGCCAGTGGCTGGGCCGGGAGTTTTTCTTGTCCCATCTGCTCGGCGGTGACCCTGAGCATCGCCTTGCTGTTTTGCCTGGGCTGGTTGCTGCGCATCAGGCCGGTACGCCGGCCTGACCGCGAACAGCGCTGCAAGGCCCCCCCTCGCTATTCCTGGCCCTCGGCCAACCCCCGCGCATCGCCTCTGATCTGACGTTGGTAAGCGGCCGGCTTTATTAGCTGGACACCGCTGGCGTGCTGTCGTCCGCTTTTTACGCTTGCCAGGCAGGCGGGTGCGGACAGATGCCACTCAATCGTCATCCTTCAGAGCATCGTCGTATGCCTTATTCGTGTTGCCTGCTGACACTGCGCCCGCGCGCCGTGCGTTATCTGAACGGGTCGACCTGATGCCCTGGGTCGGAATGCGTCGCGTCCATCACCACAACGCCTGGGTCGCGGCGTTCCTGGCGATGGTGCTCAAGCTCATGGCACTGCCGATGGCCAGTGCCTTTGGCACATTGAGCCTGGAGCAGTTGCTGGCGGGCAGTTTTTGCTCGTCAGGTGGCGTGCAGCAAGTCGCGCTTGCGCTGGATAAAGACGAACCGGCGTCTCCCGCTCAGTCGGATCAATACCATTGCTGTTGTTCCCAGTCGGTCGGGGCTGCGCCGATTCCGGTTCAGGCGTTCGCCGTGCCGGACTTTATCGCGGTGGCCCAGGCGCTGCCCACCGAACCCTGGTGCCGGGTATCACCCCGCAGCCGCTGGCCGTCGATCAACCCCAGAGCCTCTCCTGCACGCTGTGCATGACCGCGTTTGTCTAAGCCCCCTTGTGCCTGGTAATGCAGATTCGCCAAGGTGTTTCGGGGGCTCCACGGTTAAAGGTGACACTGGAAGGAGCACACAATGGCTCATGTATTTGACCGCCTGAATCGCCTCTCACGGCCAGGATCCACTGCGTCCGTTTGCGCAGAACAACAGTCCAAACGTGCAACCGCACCGATCAGCCGGAGGTCGCCATGCGCGCGCTAGCCGTTCCCTCAGGGGCTTCCCGATTGGTCAGCAAAGCTTCGCGGCTACGCACTCAGGGTGAGTTCCTGCTGCCGTTTCCGGACTACCCGGGCAATGCGCGCAGCTTCGTGCATCTGGATGCGCGGCTGCTGCCTTACTGGCACACCTTGTTCGATGTGTGCCCGGGCTTGCTCAAGCTCGATCCGCCCGATGGCCTGAATATATTTCGCGGCTTTATGATCTGGGCCTATCGCAATCATCCACCGTTGAACTGGACCTATTACTTGAGCGTGTGTCGCTGGCTCCTGAGCTCCACGTATCAGGCGCGGATTAACGAAGAGCACATCGAGTCCTTTATGAGTGCTGCCGCGGCACGCTGGATCAATAGCGACGACAGCCAGGCACGAGGGCTGGTGCTGGCCTGGCAGGGCGCGCCAGATAGGGTGTTCGATTGGAAGCAGGCGCCTCGGCTTGTGCCCGGGCTTGAAACTGATCTGGAGGAGTTTCCGCCTGTGCCCTGGGACTTTGCCTGGTGCCCTTTGACCGGCAAGGGAGGGGTGGGCTTTCGCCGATGGCTGCCGATTCCCTGATCAGGGATCGAGTACGGTTTGCAAGTCATAGGTGATGACGCAAAGCCCCTGGGGTGCCTGTCGGTTCCCAGGGGCTTTTTCAGCTGTTTGGAGGGCGCAGCCGATCCCTTATCACTCAGGCTTTAGGCGATACGCCCTTGGCTTTAAGCCATTTTTGCAAGCGCCCGCGTGCATTGTCATAGGGGGACGCGGTGTTGAACTGGATCATTCGCCCCATCGTCCAGCGCTCATACCACGGGCACTCATAGAGGTCGGCATTGTCGTGGCTCTGGATGAAAGACACGATCTGCTGTTTCGCTGTGTCCAGTCGTTGGAGCAACTGCGCAAAAGCGATGCCTTCGTAGTCGCGGTAGAACTTCTGCGCCAGCTCGCCCAGCTGGTTCCACTTGAAGCCGGTTTCCGGGAAGTCGATGACTTGCCCGCGAGCATCCATTTGCAACCACTTCAACACCAATTCGTTCCAGCCCACGAGGTAGGCGACGAGATGGGCGACGCTCATCTGAGTCCCTTTGGCGTGCCCCTCCAGGGTGCGCTCGTCGAGCCATTGCGTCGGCACCCGGTGGATGCTGCCGAGCAGTTTTTCATACTGGGTCTCTATGGCCTGGAGCAGTTGCTCTTTGTTTTGAGGGACCGCCATGGCTCACCTATACCGTGCAAAGACCTGATCCTACCTCAGCACGAAGGAGGGGCTGTACTCCAATAGGCGCCGTGCCGCTGCTGCGGCCTGCGACGTAACACCACACCCACACCACGTCTTTGGCGTGCGCCGCCAGGCGTGGGCAGCCAGTTGCCCAGGGGCGATTGTGTGCCCGATTGTCGCAGTTGTTGCCCTGGGGCTGCCCTCATAAAGTGTGCGGGCTTAGAGCGGAGGCAGACACTTCCACGGTGCTCAAGGCGCAGCATTTGAACCAGTGCACGTTCTGGTTGCTCGGCCCTCTTCCCTGGGGGCTTTTTTTTACCTGATAAACCAGGTCATCACTCCAGGGTCAACCCTGGTTCTCACGAAATGACCGGCTTGCCTTGTGTGCCTCGCAGGGGCTGGCAGGTAGGTGCCGCAGACAGGGGGTACATGATGTTCAAGGGCTCGTTGAGCAAGGAAATCGCCATCATCCTGGTGATCAAGCTGCTCGTGCTTTTACTCATCAAGTTCATCTGGTTTGCCCAGCCGACCGTTCCAGACCTCGATCCCCAACCCATCGTCGAGCATGTGTTGGGCTCTGGTGAAAAACCATTTGAAGGAGAGCCGAGATGATCTCGGAAAGCGTTGTTGATCTATCGCGCCTGCAATTTGCAATGACCGCGCTCTACCACTTTCTATTTGTGCCGCTGACCCTGGGTTTATCCGTGATTCTGGCGATCATGGAGTCGGTTTATGTGATGACTGACAAAGAAGTCTACAAAGACATGGTCAAATTCTGGGGCAAGTTGTTCGGTATCAACTTTGCCCTGGGGGTGACCACGGGCCTGACCATGGAGTTTCAGTTCGGCACCAACTGGGCTTATTACTCGCATTACGTCGGCGATATTTTTGGTGCGCCACTGGCCATTGAAGGCTTGATGGCGTTCTTTCTGGAGTCGACCTTTATCGGTTTGTTCTTCTTTGGCTGGGATCGGCTTTCCAAGCGCCAGCACCTGGGCGTGACCTGGTTGGTGGCCCTGGGTTCCAACCTCTCGGCGTTGTGGATTCTCATCGCCAACGGCTGGATGCAAAACCCGGTGGGTGCTGAATTCAACATCGAAACCATGCGCATGGAGCTGGTGAGCTTCAGCGCACTGCTGTTCAACCCGGTGGCTCAGGTCAAGTTTGTGCACACCGTGGCCTCGGGGTATGTCACGGGTGCGGTATTCGTGCTGGCCATTTCCAGTTTCTACCTGCTGAAAAGGCGCGACCTGGGGTTTGCCCGGCGTTCATTCGCCATTGCGTCAGCCTTTGGCCTGGCGGCCATCGCCTCGGTGATCGTGCTGGGTGACGAGTCCGGTTACGAGATCGGCGACGTGCAAAAAACCAAGTTGGCCGCCATCGAGGCGCAGTGGCACACCGAGCCGGCCCCAGCGGCATTCACCCTGTTCGGGCTGCCTAACCGCGAAACCATGCAAACGGATTACGCAGTCAAGGTGCCTTATCTGTTGGGGCTGATTGCGACGCGCTCTTTGGATAAGCAGGTCACCGGCATCAGCGATCTGTTGGTGCTGCACGAGGCGCGGATTCGCAACGGCATGATCGCTTACGGATTGCTGGAGCAGGTTCGTGCTGGCGACAAGTCGGCGGCCACTCTGGCGGCGTTTGATGCGGTCAAGCAGGACCTGGGTTACGGCCTGCTGCTGAAGAAGTACACCGCCCGCGTGACGGATGCCAATGCCGAACAGATCCGGCAGGCAGCGCAGGACACCATCCCCAATGTATTCAGCCTGTTCTGGAGTTTCCGCCTGATGGTGCTCTCCGGCGTACTGATGCTGGGGCTGTTTATCTGTGCGTTCTGGGCCTCGGCGCGCAAAAACGAAGAGCGCAAACCCTGGTTGCTCAAGTGGGCCCTGTGGAGCCTGCCGCTGCCGTGGGTGGCGACTCAGACCGGCTGGTTCGTGGCTGAGCACGGTCGGCAACCCTGGTCGATTGGTGAAGTGCTGCCCACCCACCTGTCAGCCTCCAGCGTGTCCAGTTCCGATGTCTGGGGTTCGCTGCTGGCCCTGGTGGCGTTCTACAGCGTGCTGCTGGTGATCGAGATGTACCTGATGATCAAGTTTGCCCGGATTGGCCCGAGCAGTTTGCACACCGGTCGCTACCACTTTGAACAGACGCTGATCCCACAGCCTGCCCACGCTTGAGGAAATGAGCATGTTTGATTACGAAACACTGAAGCTGATCTGGTGGGTGCTGATCGGCGTGCTGCTGATCGGCTTCGCCCTCACTGACGGTTTTGATCTGGGCGCTGCCGCCCTCATGCCTTTTGTGGGCAAGAGCGACGACGAGCGGCGCGTGGTCATCAATACCATCGCACCGCACTGGGACGGCAACCAGGTGTGGTTTATCACGGCAGGCGGGGCCTTGTTCGCCGCCTGGCCCATGGTCTATGCCACGGCATTCTCGGGCTTTTACTGGGCGATGCTGTTGGTGTTGTTTGCGCTTTTCGTACGCCCTGTGGGGTTCGATTACCGCAGCAAACTGCAAAGCCCGCGCTGGCGCAGCAGTTGGGATTGGGCTTTGTGCCTTGGGGCGATCGTCCCGTCGCTGGTCTTCGGCGTGGCGTTTGGCAACTTGTTTCTGGGCGTGCCGTTTCACTTCGATGGCGACTTGCGTTTAGCGTTTCAAGGCACCTTCTGGCAGTTGCTCAGCCCCTTCGCGTTGCTCTGCGGCGTGGTCAGTTTGAGCATGCTGTGCTTGCACGGCGGTACCTGGCTAATGATGCGCACCGAGCAGGACGTGGCCCAGCGGGCAAGACGGGTCGTGCAGTGGGCGCTGCTGGTTTACCTGGTGGCCTTTATAGCCGCTGGCATCTGGCTGGCCGTTGGCAACCTTGAGGGGTTTGCCATCCGCTCGGCGTTTGATCCGGGGGCGGCTCTCAATCCCCTGGCGAAAACGGTGGACCAGAGCAATCACGGCTGGCTGGCCAACTATGCGCAGTACCCGCTGACCCAACTCGCGCCAGGTGTGGCCTTGTTGGGCGCCGCACTGGCCTTTGCCGCTGCGACGGCGCGGCGTTCCGGGGTGGCCTTTCTCGGTTCCAGCCTGGTCATCGTCGGCACCCTGTGTACCGCCGGGTTTGCCTTGTTCCCGTTTATCCTGCCGTCCAGCCTGGACCCGGCCTCCAGCCTGACTGTATGGGACGCGGTGTCGAGTCAAAAAACGCTGGGGATCATGTTGGTGGCCGCGAGCATCTTTGTGCCGTTGATCCTCTGCTACACGCTGTGGGGCTACATCAAAATGTGGGGCACGCTCAACGCCGGCCACATCAAAGCCAATGAACACGGCCTTTATTGAGCCGCACAGGAGACGATTGTCATGTGGTATTTCGCTTGGATTCTCGGTGTGTTGCTGGCGTGCAGTGTGGGCATCATTAACGCGTTGTGGTTGGAAAGCTTCCTGGACCTGGACGCGGAGCCCGAGGCCGATGCCTGACCTCCACGGCTGGACACAGCACGGCGCCTGCCGGGCGGTGTCCCTGGCGCTGGCGGCGCCGATGGGGTTGTTGCTGCTGATTCATCCGGGCGCGATGGTTGGACCTGATGGGCATTACAGCCATGGCCTGCTGATGCTGGTGATGGCGGGGATTTGCGCGGGGTTCGTGCATGGCGTGGGGTTCAGCGTCATGTCGCGTTGGGGGCGCTGGCTGACCTTTCCGCTGCTGAGTTGGTGCTTGCTGGTCGGCGGTTACCTGATGCTGCTGCAGGTGCAGTGGCTGGCGACCGGTCTATAGCTTCAATCCTTGTACACGCCTGCCCGGGGCTTATTTGCGGCCGCCGGGCAGGCCTTGAAGCGGATGGGTACAGGGTCTTACTTGGACATCCAGCCGATCACTGCTTTGTAATCCTCTGCGCTGCAATCCATGCACAGCCCCCTTGCCGGCATGGCGTTGAAGCCTTCAGTCACGTGTTTTATCAGCACCTCTTCGCCTTGCGCCAGACGCGGTTTCCAGGCTGCCTGGTCGCCTTTTTTCGGCGCCATGGGCAACTGGCCGCTGTGGCAGGCCGTGCAGGCCCGGTTGAACACGGCTTCAGGGTCTTGCGCCGCCTGAGCGTTGGAAAAGGCGAGCAAACAGATAGCAGCAGCCAGTAACGTCTTCATGATGTTCCTCATCGTTTTTTTATAATCATCGGTGCCGCGGGTTTGAGTCGGCCCCTCCTTGGCGCGCCACCTCAGGTTGCCATGAACCAGGGTTCATGGGTTTGGCGGTGCGGTCGTTGCAGTTTAGTGAGGCCGGTTTCGCCGCCCCAGTGCGACAGCCCGCCACAGTCAGCAGGGGAGAGCGCTCGGGCGTGGATCTTCAGGGGGGGATGAGGTTCTGTCTGTGGTGGTTTGTCGCAGGTTAGGCCAGGTGTAGCGCCATGTTAGATTCTGTGGCGACGCGGCATTTTCCCTTGGCAGGGTTTTGGTCGCGTCACTAGGTGCCAGGAATCGCAAGGTTCCTGGCATTCTTTTAAGGATTTTTTCGAGCCTCAACTGACGGTTGCCGGCTCAGCAGAACACGGGTTAAGCACGGAACATGTCCTGACCACAGGCATCGCTGGCGACATAACCATTGCAGGGATTCTTGCATGACCCCCACTAGGTACCCGCGACACGCTCAGCCCCGGCATGGCCTTCTGGTCTGCCTCTTGGCATGCCTGTTTCAAGCCCTGACCTGGGCCAGCATGCCCGTGCCGATTGCGGCCTCCCTTGGCGAGCGGGTGGTCATTTGCACGGCCAACGGCATGCAGAGCCTGTCCCTTGCTGACTTCAAGGCGCGTGCAGGCCAGAGCCAGGATGACCGGGAAGGCCCGGATGCCTCGCCCGGCTGTGCGCTGTGTCCCTTTGTCGGCGGGCTGGCCCTGACTCCTGCGGTGGCTGTTCTGCCGCTGTTCGCTGCTGGCCACTACCTTTATCCCGCGGTCTCGAACACAGGCCCGATCATGGCCGCTACCTTCGAGACTTCTCAGGCCAGGGCGCCTCCCAGCATCGGTTGATTGCCACTTTCCTCGCCGTTCCTGAGTGCTCAGGGCTCGGCGCTTTTCGTGATGACCTTTGGATGTCCTGTCATGCCTGCTATGACCCCGGTTGCGGCCGCCTTGTGCGTTGCCGAACCTTATACTGCGCGCCGTTTTCCTCTGACTCTGCCTGGCACCAGGGGCGGGCCGGACATCGGCCGCTTGCCGCTGTCACTGTTAGCCGTTGCATGTGCGTTGTCTGTCACTGGCGCCTATGCGCAGCCCACCGCTGCTGCTGAAAAGGCATCGCCTTACGAGCTGGACAGCACGACGATTACCGCCACCCGCACCCCCAACAGCCGCTTTGCTTTACCTGCTTCGGTATCCACCGTCGATCGCCAGCAACTGGAGGACGCACAAGCCAATACGCTGTCCACCGTGTTGCGCACGTTGCCCAACGTGAATTACGGCGGCGGCCCCCGGGCCGCGGCGCAAAGCCCGGCAATCCGTGGCCTGCAAGGGCCAAGGATCATTCTGACGGTAGACGGTGCGCGGCGTAACAATGACGGCGGGGTGAATACGCCCTTGCTGATCGACCCTGACTTGATCAAGCAGATCGACGTGGTGCGTGGCCCGATGTCTGCCGCCTATGGCAGTGGTGGGCTGGGCGGGGTGATGGCGATCGAGACGCTGGGCGTCGAGGATGTGCTTGACCCGGGCAAAACCCTGGGCGGCCGGATCAAGGCCGGTTATCACAGTGCCAACGAAGAACTGTCCAGTAACCTGACCGTGGCTGCTCGCGGCGAGCGGGCCGATATTCTCGCCAGTGCCACGTACCGCGACTACGGCACTATTCACACCGGGGCCAACGGCGATGACGCGAAGTACCCGAATGACGGGCAACTCAAAAGCGGCCTGCTCAAAACCAGCTTTTCGCCCAATGAATTGAACCGTTTTGAGTTGGGCTACCAGCGCTTTTCGGATGAAATGGTCGGCCCCACCAACCCCGGGGGCAACCTGCTGTTTCCGTTTTCGCAGAAGCTTCAGCGCGAGCAGGAGCAGTACAACGCCAGTTGGGCGTTCCAGGACGCCGAGCAGCAACTGCTGGACGGTAAACTGGCGCTCTACCAGACCCGCTTCACCCTCGATGGCGACAGCCGTTCGGTGCCCCGTCAACCCACCACCGCGACCCAGACCAAGACCCTGGGGGCCAGCCTGCAGAACAGCAGTCGTTTTGATGCGGGGTCCTGGTCGTCCCATCGTTTGACCTATGGCGTGGACGGCTACCGGGACACCAACGAGAACGCTTCCGACGGACAGTCCAACAGCGTCCTGCCCAACGGGCAGATGCGGGCCCTGGGCGGCTTCCTGCAGGATGAAATGGCGTTCCTGGACGACTGGACCCTGATCGCGGCCCTGCGCCACGACGACTACCGCCTGACGTCTCCCGGCCAGGAGGCGTCCAGCCATAATCGGCTCTCACCCAAAGTGGCCTTGAAGTACCAGCCTTGGCAGTTCCTGGGAGTGTTTGTCAGCTATGGCGAGGCCTTCCGGGCGCCGACCATGACCGAGATGTTCGGCAACCTGAACACCCGGCGGGCGCTGTTCAACTTCCGCCCGAACCCCGGGCTCAAACCGGAAACCAGCAAGACCAAGGAAGTGGGGGCGACCTTGTCCTTCGACGACCTGGTGGCCGGTGGCGACAGCCTGCGGGCGAAGGTCACTTACTTCAGCGAGGACGTTGAAGACCTGATCGATCAGAAAGTGGTGGGCTTCTACAGCCGTCAGGCACCGTTTGCCGGCACCGGCATGGTCTTTCAGCGAGTCAACGTGGCGCAGGCCGAGCGCCATGGCGGTGAGTTCGAATTGGCCTATCACTGGCAGCGCCTGTCGTTGGGCGCCGGCTACTCGCGGTTGCGCTCCAGGAACGCCGAGACGGGGGCCCAGCTGTACGCGCCGCCCGACAAGTTTGTGTTGGGCAGCCAGTACCGGCTGGATGACAACTGGTCGCTGAGTTACCAGGGGCAGTACGTCTGGGCGCAGGACTATGACTCCACCGAGCTGCGGCGGCGCAAGGGGTACGTGATCCACGATATCGGTGGGAGCTATGAGTACAAGCAATACCGGGTCGATCTGGGGGTAAGCAACCTGTTCGACAAGGTCTACAGCACCTACCAACAGTCCCTGGCCAATACCTTTACCTATGAGGAAGGCCGCAGCGTGAACCTCGCCTTGAGTGCACGTTTCTGACCCGGAGCCCCATCATGCGTTCATTACCTATAAGCCTGGCCCTGATCACTGTGGCGTGCCTGGCGGGCTGTGCGACTCAACCTCCCGCGGCTGCCCCGGAACAACCGGTGAGCCTGAGCTTTGCGCTGGTGGCCGGTGAGCAGCTGGTGCGCTGCGGCAGCGCCTTCGGGCCTGTGGGGCGCGACCAGAAAAAGGTCTCGCTGCGCGATGCGCGGTTCTACGTGCAGGACGTGACGTTGATCGACGACAGCGGCAAGCCCGTGCCCCTGCGCTTGCAGCTCAATGACTGGCAGGACGCCCAGATGGCGTTGCTCGACTTTGAGGACGGCAGCGGCCAGTGCGTCGGCGGCACGCCAGCGACCAACACCCAGGTCACCGGCAGCGTACCGGCCGGACACTACCGTGGCGTGAGCCTGACCCTGGGCGTTGCGCAGTCCTTGAATCACACCAGTACCGAGCTGCAAGGGGCGCCGCTGGACCTGGCGGCCATGGGGTGGAGCTGGCAGGCCGGTCGCAAGTTCATCAAGCTTGAAGTCGACCCCGAAGGCGGGGTGGGCAAAGCCGATGGTTCACGGGCCAACACCTGGTACCTGCACCTGGGCTCCACCGGCTGTACCGGCAACCCGGTGACCGGTGACACGGTGGCGTGTCTGCGGGCTAACCGCATTCCTTTGCGCCTGGAAGGGTTTGATCCGGCAACGCAGGCGGTGGCGCTGGATGTGGCTTCGTTGTTTCGCGACAGTCGCCTGGCAGTGGACGAGGGCGCCGCACTGGGTTGCATGAGCGGGCCGACCGACCCTGAGTGTGTCGCGGTGTTCAAGCGCCTGGGCCTGTCATTGAGCAGCGGCTTGCCCCTTGAACCCGGTTATTGCCCCGCGTTCTCGGCGCGTCCCAAGCCATGAGTCGAGACTACTGGCGCCTGAGCCTAGGCCTGCTTTTGGGCGTGGCGCTGGCCTGGCCCGTGGCCGCCCAGGACTGGGCCTGGGCGTTGCCGTCCCATGTGCCGGCGCCCCGGGTGCCCGAGGACAACCCGATGTCGGCGGTCAAAGTCGAATTGGGCCGGCGCTTGTTTTATGACCCGCGGTTGTCCGCTGGCGGCAATCGTTCTTGCGCCTCCTGTCACCAGCAGGAACGGGCCTTCACCGACGCCAAGGCGCTGTCCGAGGGCGGTACCGGGCAGTTGACTCACCGCAACGCGCCCGGCCTGGCCAACAGCGCCTGGAATGCCACCTACAACTGGGCGGCGCCGGCGGTGGTGACCCTGGAGCGGCAGATGGAAATCCCGCTGTTCGGCGATGACCCGATCGAAATGGGCGTTAACGACGGCAATCGCCAACAGATCCTCGAACGCCTGCGGGCCGAGCCCTTGTACCCGCCGCTGTTCCAGCAAGCCTTCGCCGATCAGGCACAGCCGCTGAACATGGGGTCGGTGATCAAGGCCATCGCGGCTTTCCAGCGCTCGATTGTGTCGGTGGACAGTCGTTATGACCGCTACCTGCAGGGCAGGGCGACCTTGAGTGCTGCCGAGCAACGGGGCATGACGCTGTTCTTTGGCGAGCGGGCAGAGTGTCACCACTGTCACGGCAGTTTCAACTTCAACGACCAGGTGGTGCACGCCAAGAGCCGGGTGGTGGAAACCCTGTTTCACAACACCGGGCTCTACAACATCGACGGGGCTGGCGGCTTTCCCTTTCCCAATCGCGGGCTCTACGAGAGCACTGGCAAGCCCCAGGACATGGGGGCGTTTCGCGCTCCCAGCCTGCGCAATGTCGAGGTCACCGGGCCTTACCTGCATGACGGCAGTCTCGCCACCCTGGAGCAGGTGATCGACGTTTACTCCGACGGCGGGCGAGTGATCGGCCGCGGCCCTCATCAGGGAGATGGGCGACTGAATCCGTACAAAAGCGGGCTGATTGCCAGGATCGACTTCAGTGCGCAGGAAAAGCAGGACCTGCTGGCTTTCCTCAAGTCCCTGACCGATCAGTCCCTGCTCAAGGACCCACGTTTCAGCGATCCCTGGAAACACCAGCGCTGAGATGACCCACCACGGATGTTCCCGTTGGGAGCAAGGAGGCTGCCTGCCGTCAAACCGAAACCGTGACACCCCGCTGTTGTACATCACCGGCGAACTCGCCAAACCGCGGACATCGACGCATTGCGCTGGATGCCGCTTATTGAAAAGGAGCACCACCCCATGAGTATCAAAATCGCCAAGAAACACACCCTGCAAATCGCCGGCCGTGCCGGTGCCTGCTGCGCGTCGTGCTGCGCCCCTGTTGGCGTGAACTGAAGCATTCCCTCCACGGGGGCTAGCGTGTCCGTGGAGGGTCTTGACCAAGGAGGTGCAGGACCATGCTGATCGGCTTCAACTACACCCTGGGGGACACCGCGCCGCTGGTGCGAAAACTCCTGGCCGGCAGGCACATCGACTATGTCGAACTGCTGATCGACAATTTTCTGGCCGTACCCATCGAAGAACTCATGGACGGTTTTGCCGCCCCGGTGGGCTTTCACATCATGTTTTCCAAGTTCATCGAAGACGACACCGCTACGCTTGAGCGCCTGGCCTATCGCCTGCGTGAACTGATCGGCCGGCTGCGGCCGTTGTATGTTTCCGACCACGTGGCGCGCTTCAGCCACGAGGGTCGCCAGCTCTATCACCTGGCCGAGATCGACTACATCAACGATTACTCGCGGGTGCGTGAACGGGTCGACTGGTGGCAACAGGCACTGGGCTGCCAACTGTTGCTGGAGAACTACCCCTCGATCATGGAGGGCGGCCACGATGCGCCAGCCTTTCATGAACGGCTTTACCGCGATACCGGGGCCGGGGTGCTGTTCGATGCCTCTAACGCGGTCTGCGCGCACCTCAACTGCGGGGTGCCGCTGGAGGCCTGGGAGGGCGTCATCGAGTCGTCATCGCACTTTCATACCGCCGGCTACAACCTGTCGATCCTGCAGCCCCATCTGATTCTCGACACCCACGATCAGGCGCTGTCCGATGCCACCCTGGCCTTTCTCCAGCGTTACCGAACACAGTTCGACACGCCGCACGCGACCCTGACCTACGAGCGCGACGACCGCTTTGACGAGGACGAGATCGTGGCTGATCTGCAACGTTTGCGCGGCGTCTTTGCGCCGCCGTCACAGGGGCTTGGGTCATGAGCCGGCGGGGCTTGTCTCCCCGAACCGACTCGGACCTACTGGGCGCGTTAAGCGTGCCTGAACGCCAGGGCGATTACCCTCGCGACTCACGGGCGTTTGTGCGCATCGACAGCAGCCTGCGGGTGTACTGGCACACGTTGTTCGACATCTGCCCCGGCCTGCTGGAGCTCACTGGCCCCGATGGGCTGGCGATATTCCGGCCGTTCTTGAGCTGGGCCGCCGAACAGCGCTTGTCGCTCAACTGGACCTATTACCTGTGGGTCGACGTCTGGTTGCAACAATCGCCGTTCCGGCAGCGCCTGACACCGGCCTTGCGCTACAGCCTGATGGGCGCCTCGGCCGCGCGCTGGGCCACCGGTGATCGTTCTGAGTCGAACGGCATCATTCTGGCTGCCGCGGACCTGCCCGACCTGGTCTGCGCCTGGAAAACCCAGTCCCTGGAAGGCGCCCGGGAGGTCGAACAGATTGAACTGTCCGAGCCGCTGCCAATGCCGACGGCGGCTTTCGGCTTTTTCACGGTGACCAGTCGCAACCTTGACGAGGGATTTCCCGGCTGGACCGATGTCCCTCGTTGAAGGATCGCTGACGTCCGCCATGAGTGTCCGGGGGCGGGCGTTCTGGCTGGGGTTTCCGGCACTGGTGCTGGCGTTTGTGGTGGCCCAGGTCCTGGCGCAAATCGACCTGATGATGCTTGGCCGGCAGGCGCCGGGGATGCCCGCCGCCTACGTCATGTTGACCCGCCTGGCGCTTGTCGATTTGCTCGCCGTGATGGCCCTGGGCTCGGTGGTCTCGGTGTGGGTGGCCCGGGCCGTGCGCAACGCCGACGCGGCGCCGGTGATCCGCTGGGCGCTGACCTTGGCTGCGGGCGTGGGGCTGGTCTTGTCTGGACTGGCCTGGGCGGTCTACCCCCATCTGATTCCCTACCTGGCCGGTGATGATGCTGAACTGCGGCAGATGATACGCAGCGCCATCCCCTGGTTCGCGGCGGCGGCGCCCTTGCGCCTGCTCAACGGCTGCGGGGCGTTTGTCCTGCATGCTACGCAACAGGGCCGCCGAGTGGTGCGCTGGAAACTCTGGGAACTGCTGGCCAAGGTGTTGCTCAACCTGCTGTTGATAGAGGTTCTGGGGTATGGCTTCGCGGGGTGCTTCATGGCGTCGCTGCTGATGCAGCTGGGCTCCGCGGCTTGGCTCCTGCATCACCTGCGGCGCCAAGTGGGCGCCGGTCCGTGGCTGCCGTCCTGGCCCTGGGCCCGTTCGGTGCTGGCCCAGAGTGCCTGGGAAGGGCAACGGCTGTTGTCCATGCAGTTGCTTGGGCTGGTGACGCTGGCGCTGTTTGCCTCACCGCGCATTGCCCAGGTGGACGCGCAGCGGCTTGATGGGTTTGCCGCCGGTACCGTTCTGGCGTTGCTGGTGTTTTCGCCCCTGGTAGCGCTGATCCGGTTTTTGGCGATGCGCTTCGCCGGTCTGGGTGCAACTGAAGTGAGGAGGCTGCTGGGAGAGTTGTGGCGTCTGGGCGTACCGATCATGGCACTGCTGGCTGTGCTGCTGAGCGTCGTTGCGCCTGGGCTTGGGTTACTTGTCTACGGGCAGCAAGGCACATGGTGGACGACCTTCGTGGTCATGCTGGCCTTGTCGCTGCCACTTCGGCTGGTGACCAATACGCTGCGCGCAGCCTTGCAAAGTCAGGGCGCATTCGTCGGCCTGGCGAAGGTGGACTCGCTACTGGGCTGGGGCGTTGGCCTGCCGCTGCTGGTACTCGGGTTGCATCTTCAAGCCCCCGCCATTGCTTACAGTTATCTCCTGGTTCCGGAAGGGCTGGCGCTGTTGTGGCTGGCTGCGAGTTTTCGTCGACTCGGGTCAGGGCGCCCGCAAAAGCGTGAGCACCCCGACGCGTGAGTCTTGGCCGTGACGAGCGATCAGTTGCCGACCGTGAAGCTGTAGGCACCTTCGCTTTTATGGGTGTCAACCGAGACCGCGTGCCATTCCACCTTGTACGTGCCGGCGGTCAGGGGTTGTTTGGGAGTGACGATCAATGTCTTCTGGTCGCCCGGCGCCGTGGCGATGCTATTGATCTCCACGGCTGCCGCGCCGTTGCTGACCTTGACCTGAGTGAACTGGGCTTCGACGCCTTCGGAAAACACCAGACGCAGCTCCTTGGGTGCGCTGACGGTGGAGTCCGCGGCCGGCAGTTCGCTTTTCAAATGGGCGTGGGCAAACGCCGAGTTGGCAGCGCTCAAGGATGCCAGCAACGCTACGGTGGTCAGTACTTTCTTCGCAAAATAAGCAGACATCAGTGTTACCTCTGGTAGGTGAGGGTGTTGCAGTGTGTTCCATAGCGCTGGAGCCCATTGAGCCCCAGCGACTCGTCAACTCAGAAATCCAGGGTCACCCCGGTGTACAGCGCTCGCCCGTCACCCGGTGAGTGCAACGAGGCCTTGGCGCCGTCCGGGTCATACCAGACGTATTCATAGTAGCGATTGGTGAGGTTTTTCAATTGCAGGTCGACACTGACGGACTTGGTCACTTGATAGGTGGCGCCGAGGTTCATCAAGACGTAGCCGCCGTAGGTGCCCTTGGTGTTCTCGCGTTCCAGGTAGTAATTGGTCTGGCCGTTCATCCACGCCGTCAGTTGCAGCGCCGGTGTGGCCTTGTAGCTCACGCCGGCGTTGTACAGGTGATGCGGAATGTGGTCGATTTCCTGGCCTTTGCTGTTGGGCAAGGTCGAGCTGGGCTGGAGGATTTTCGAGTACTGCCAGGAGTAGGCCATCCAGATGTCGGTGCGCTCGTTCGGGTGCAGGTTCAACTGCGCGTCATAGCCCCAGCGCCGGGTTTCGCCGACGTTATCCGACTCGCCGCTCGGGTCGTTGAGCCGGCGACTGACTTCACCACTGGCCTCTTGCTGCCAATAGGCCACGCGGCCATCGAGCCAATCCGCGGGGGTGAACTTGATCCCGGTTTCCCAGCCTTCGTTGATGGACGGTGCGAGGTCGGTGTCGCGCGGTGGAATCTTGTAGGCCGCCGCGCCGGTGCCGACCTGGAAGGTGCGTCCCCAGTTGGCGTAGAAACTGGCCACATCCCACGGCGAATACACCACGCTGAGCTTGGGTTGTTTGATCAACCCGTAGTCGTTGATGTCGTAGTCCTGGCCGGTCATTTCATTGGTGAAATCGCCCTGGATTTTGTCGACGCGATAGGCCGGAATGATTTTCAGCGACTCAAACGGTTTGATCTCTGCCTGTACGTAGGCGCCGTAGGTGTCGAAGTTGAACTGCTGATCGCGGGTGGTCGCCAGGCGCGCGCGGTCCTTGGTGCGGTAGCGTTCGCTCTTGTTCTGTTGCTGTTGCACGTCCGCGCCGCCTTCCAGGGCGAAGTCGTAAAGCCAGCTGACCTCCGGGCGCCAGGTCAGGGAGGTGAGGGCGCCATACTGGGTTTCGTAGGCGTCGCGTTCTTGCTGGGAGCTGGTGCGCCAGTATTGCGTCCAGCGCCGATCGTCGAAGGTGTTGACGTAGGTTTTCGCCGACCAGGCCAGGGTATCGGCCAGGTCGGTGTCGAAGTGCACGCTGACTTGGTTCATACGCCGCGTGCCTTTGTCGGTGGCGTTGTAGCTGTTGGTCATGGTGGGGTGCTGGTGGGCATCCTCTTCACTCAAGTAGCCGGGCTCCTGCGCCTCGGTTTCGTAGTGTCGGGCGATCAGGCCGATGCGGTAGCTATTGTCGTCTGGGGTGTAGAACCATTTGCCGGACATCGAAAACTTGTCCGCCTCGGCGTGATCGCGGTAGCCGTCGGATTTCTGGTAGGCGAAGAAGTAGTTCTGTGTCCAGTTGCTGCCTTCGATGCCTTTGGCCAGTTGAGTTTCCTGGGTGTTGTAACTGCCGTAGCGAATTCGCGCCTTGGTGTAGTCGCCGCCGGTGCGGGTCAGCATATTGACGTTGCCGGCGATGTTGTTCAGGCCATAGCGCGCATCGCTGGTGCCGCGCACCACCTCGATGCTGTCCAGCTCCATGGGGAAAATCATGTCCATGAACGGCATGTTGCCGTCGTTGCTGTTGCTCGGGATGCCATCAATCAGCAGCTTCACCGCGTTGACTTCGCCTTCGCCGTTGAAGCCGCGAAAGGAGATCTTGCCGGAGGTGGTGCCCTGGTTGAATTCGGTGAGTATCACCCCCGGCGCTCGGCTGAACAGCTCCCAGCTGTAGTTGACCGGCATTTTTTCCAGGATGTCAGCGCCCAGAATGTCCACCGAGCTCAACACGCTGCTGGTGCTCAGAGGGCCGCTGCTGCCGGTGGCGCCCTGGACCGTCACGGTGCCCAGGGTCAGGATCGAGTCTTCGACCTTGGCCGTTTGGGCCAAGGCGCACGGCAACGGTGCGATGGCGAACAGGCCGCACGTCAGCAGCGACCATTTGAAAGGAGAGACGGGCACAGCCTTTGCGCGAAGCAAAGTCGTAAAAGCAGGCATAACACAAACTTCCTGATAACCAAGGGCTTTCCCGGGGGAGCACGTTGGTGTGCACAACGCCCAGGCAATAGAGGCCGTACCGTGCAGACCACGGCGGGCAAGGGAGGGGGTATCAGGCGTTGGGGGAGGCGCGAGGTGTCAGGCTTGGCCAGCGGACCCGGGGATGCAGGTGGGGCAGGGGCGGGTTGTCGAAGGCCACATTGGCGCTGTAGCGCGGCAAATAATGGCGGTAGTAATCTCCCGGCACGGCTGCCAGTCCTGCATGCCCACAGCAGCAATCGCCATGTTGCATGAGGCTTTGGTCCGGGGTCGACGGCAGCGCGTCCAGGCGCTGGCTGAACGAAGTCGGCAGCGCCTTTGAGCTGCTGCCCGAGCAGAAGCCGCCCCAGAGCATCAACTGCAGGTCTGGGGTTTGCATCGCGCTGCTCATGGGCATGGCCAGCATGTTCAGGAGCAAGGCCAGGCAGGCGATCCAGGGGCCCAGGCGCTTGAGTGTGAGCATCGATGAGTCCGGCGGGTGGGGGCTGTTTGGCGGTATTCGGTGTTGTTGGGCAGCGTTTAATGCGGCGCTATCTTGCCTGATTTTTCAGCCGTCCAGCATCAGAAGTGGCGGTTTTTTCCAGACCCGCTGTGCGACAGGCTGACGCAGCGTGTCGAGGACAGAGGTTAAAACCAAGGGAAGGCTTGGAGGGTTAGGGCGGGCAAGGGCACGCCTGCGGGCGAAGGCATAAGGTGTGGCAGACTGTCGCAGTTCCGGGTGGCCAATCGGCACTTAGCGTCTTCCCAAGTTGATTAATGTTCGCCATCGCTGCTGCGACTATCTGCAAATGGGCTTAAATCACAGGTAGCAAAAGGCGCCGACGAGTTTCTACGACAGCAACTTACAGGTCGCTTTATTCCATAACTGCAAAAGGCTTAAGTATGTCCATAAGACTGCGTCTGTTGTTGCTGATCGGCACCAGTGTGTTCACGGTCCTTATCATCGGCCTGGTGAACTACCTGGGTAATACCCGGATGGAGGCCGCGATGATTGACAGTGAGGTCAGCATGAGCGCCCTGAGCAATCATCTTGAAGCCGACATGATGCACGATGCGCTACGCGCCGATGTGCTGTCGGCGATGCTGGTGGGGCTGGGTAAGGGGGTCAGCAGCCGGGACGATGTACTGACGGCACTCAATGAACATGCGGCGCATTTTCGCAAGGCGCTGGGGGATAACCTCGAGCTTCCCCTCAACGATAATCTCAAGGCAGCACTGAGCAGCATCAAGCCCAGCCTCGACAATTACATTGCCTCCGGCGAACGGATTGTCGGTGTGGCGATGAACGACCCGGCAGAGGCGCAAGTGGAGTTGGGTACGTTTATCAGCGCCTTCACCCAGTTGGAGGGCCAGATGTCGAGTTTGAGCGAGCTGATCGAGAGCAACGCCAAGGCCAGTGGCGAACATACTCGGCAGGCGATCGGCAGCGCCAATCTCACGCTCTGCGTTGTACTGGTGCTGTGTTTGCTGCTGCTGGTCGCCCAAGGGTACTGGGTGACCAGAAGCATCATGACCCCCTTGTATGTTGCCAGGCAGATTGCCGAGCGCATCGCTCATGGCAACCTCAGCGAATCCATCCCTGAACCTGCTAATCGCGATGAGGCCAGCATGCTGATTCGCAGTCTGGCCGTCATGCAGCGTGACTTGCGAGGCATGATTGAGGTCGTGCGCAGCAATGCCCAGGGAGTCACCCGGATGAGCCAGCAGCTGAGCCACGGCTGTCATGAAGTTGCCAACAGCAGCCAGCAACAGAGTTCGGCGGCCGGTACGATGTCGGCCGCCACCAGTGAAATGACGGCGAGTATCGAGGAGATAACCCGGCATGCCGGGCACGCGTTGGAAATGGCCAATCAGGCCGAGACGCTGGCCAAGAACGGCGGGCGGGTGATTCACCAAGTGGTGAGCGATATGGACGACATTGCCCGTTCGGCTCAACAGTCCGCGCAGGTGATTCGCACGCTGGATAAGGAGTCCGAAGGGATTTTCAGCATTATTCAAGTCATCAAGGGTATCGCTGACCAGACCAACCTGCTCGCGCTCAATGCTGCTATCGAAGCGGCTCGCGCCGGTGAGCAGGGTCGCGGGTTTGCCGTGGTGGCCGACGAAGTGCGGAGCTTGGCGGGGCGTACCAGCGCATCCACCCAGGAAATTGCCAGCATGGTGGCCCGCATCCAACAAAGTACGCGCGAGGCCGTGACAAGCATGGAAGCAGGCGTGGCCCAAGTGGATAAAGGCATGGCCGTCACGGCCGATGTGGAGCGTGCGATCCGGGAGATTCTTGATGCGACGTTGAGCACGACCCAGTTGGTCAACGACATTACCCGGACCATCGGCGAGCAGGGGCTGGCCAGCAACGAAATTGCTCATCAGGTGGAGATGATTGCCGGTATGTCTGTGGCGAATACCCAGATTATCGGCCAGACGGCTGGCACCACCGATGAACTGTCGACGCTAGCCGGACAGCTCGCACAATCGGTGGATCGTTTCCGCCTTTGAGTGAACGGCCTTGGCTCGGAGTGAGCGCACCTAACATCGGCGGCGGCAACTCGATGTTAAGTGCGAACTCGGGTGGTCGCGCCACCGCATTTAATTCACGGGCGCCATGAGCCGCAACCTCCTGCATAAGGGGTGCCATGAGCGTGACACCGGTTCAGTCGGCCACCTCTTCAGGCGCAACCACCCAGACACTGCAGGGCATTTTGTACAACAGGTGTTCCACGGTGCTGCCGACCAGGCGGCCGACACCGCGATGGGCCACGCGCCCCATGACAATGACGTCAACCTCATAGGCATCTGCATAGCTGGCCAGCACCTTGGCAGGATCCCCCATGATCATGTGTTGCCGTTGCGCGGGGATGCCGTTGCGTTCGGTCAGCTCACGGAAGGCCTCGCCCTGAGCATCGAACTGGGCCTTGGCGGCATTTGAAGAGAAGAACGCGGAGGCGTTGTTGAAGCCGAACTCGGCGGCGCTGATCGAGGACAGGTCGTGGGCGTAGATGACGTCGAGCTCGGCGTTGCAGGCACTCGCCAGTTTTGTCGCTTCGCGCAGAATCCTGTCGTTGAGGTCCACGTAGCGCTCACTGCGATGGAAAGGGTCGACTGCCGCAACGATTCGGCGGGGCAGGGCGTGCTGCACATGGTGGACAAAGTGCAGGGGGACCGGGCATTCGCGCAGCAGATGGATGTCCAGCGGTGTAAACATCAGGCGTGACAGGAGCGACTCGTGATCCAGGGCCTTGATCAGCGCCACCATGGGTTGTTCCCGGAGATGGATGAGAATCTCCTGCAAGGGGCTTTCCACCCACACCACTTCAGTGGTGACATTCAGGCCGAGCTTGCGCAAGGGACGGGCCTGATCCTCGAGCCATTGATGATGGCGTTCGACATAGCCCAGGCGCATTTGCTCAAGGGCTTGCTCATTGACCAGACCGGCTGTCGCCAGCCCCTCCAGATAATCGAATGCCACGATGTGCAACGCCGCGTCCGATGCCTTGGCCAGAGCGGCAGCGCGCTCGAAGGCCGGACTGCTTTTCATCAGGGGCGAGACGACGAGCATGAAACGTGATTGCGCGGACATGACAAATCTCCCGTAGGTGATCGCCCAAACGTTCGCCAGTCGAACGTCCAAGCAGTAAGCCTTAGGCCTATCCTGGCCCCGGCTACGGTAACCGGCTTGATTTTTGTCAAACACAAGCGTGAGCACGTCGGCCAAGGGATGAGCGACCGGCGTGAAGACTCACGGATTGTTGACCATTATCAACCTCCGCTCAGTGATCCCGGCGCAATCTCGGGTCAGCGCTGGATCTGCGCAGGGGAGTCGATCACGGCCACTTGAAAGCCGCTGTGGCCGTTGAGAAGTACCGTACCCTGCGCGGCGGGCGTTGATCACTGTTTGTCGGAGGTGTTCGTGAACATTGGGATCACGCAAACACGCACCCCCCATGGCTGGGTGGTACAGATGGATGATCTGGCCGTGAACTTCAACAGTCTGGAACAGGCGAACGCTTTCGTCGGCCAGCTCAAGGCGCGTATCGCGGCGCCGCATGTGTGGCCGGGTGCGGCCGGACGGGAGTTGTTTGCACGCGCGCTGCCGCCGCGCCAGGCGGCGATCAAGTGACCAACGGTCGGAGCCACAATGAATGAAACCTTTGGCATGGCAGGGGCGGCGGCCGCACTGGGGATCGGCATGCTGATCGGCCTTGAGCGTGAACGCCACAAGGGGACTGGCGCTAGCCGCGATTGTGCTGGATTGCGTACGTTCGCGATCAGCGCGCTGTTGGGGTATGTGGCGATGCGGGCGGGGGGCGGGTTGCTGGTCGGGTTGGTCGCAATCAGTCTAACGGCGCTGCTGGCCGTCGCTTACTGGCGAAGCCTGAGTGACGACCCCGGTGTGACCAGCGAAGTGGCGCTGCTCACCGTGCTGGTCCTGGGCGCGCTGTGCAGCACGGCGCCCGAGTTGGCGGTTGCCATCGGTGTGGTGGTGGCGGGATTGCTGGCTTATCGGGACAAACTGCATTATTTCGCCAACAGCCAGTTGAGCGAGCCTGAAATGCGCGATGGCCTGGTCTTGCTGATTGCCGCGCTGGTGGTGTTGCCGTTGGCACCGGATCGTTACATCGGCCCTTATGCAGCCCTCAATTTGCGCACCCTCTGCAGCCTGACCGTGCTGTTGATGCTGGTGGGCGCCATCGGGCATATCGCCGTGCGTGCTCTGGGAACTCGCTACGGCTATGCCATCAGCGCGATCGCCTCCGGATTCGCCTCCAGTACCGTGACCATCGCGGCGATGGGGCATCGCGTCGTCAAGGAGCCGGGTAATACCCGCCTTTTGAGCGCTGCGGCGATTTTGTCCAATCTGGCCACCCTCATTCAGGTCGGGCTGATCCTGGGCTTGGTGGATCCCGCCCTGTTGCGCAGCATGTGGGGGCCTTTGGCCTGCGGACTGGCTGCCACGGCGTTATATGGCGCCTGCCTGATGTTTCCCGACCCGACCCGGGGCGCCCACGAGCCGATCGAGGTCGGTGGCGCGTTCGATCTCAAGCTGGCGTTGATTGTGACGCTGACCATGACCGGAATGACCCTGGTTTCATCGGCAATGCTCAGTCACTTCGGTCAGGTCGGGATAATGTTGACCGCGACCTTGACCGGTTTTGCCGATGCACATTCCTCGACAGCGTCCATCGCCTCCCTGGCCAAGGCCGGTCTGCTGCCGTTCGATGCCATTGCCGGCCCCGCGCTGATCGCGGTCAGCAGCAACTCGTTGAGCAAGTGCCTGATGGCCTGGGTCAGCGGTGGCAAACGGTTTGCCGCCTATGTTATTCCGGGGCAGGTGTTGCTGACGCTGGCCATGTGGGCGGGCACCTGGTTGCATTGAGTTCGATCGGCCTGTCCACCAGGCTCATGCGGCACGCGTTGCCACCGTTTCTTTTGGCCAGGTACATCGCCCTGTCGGCTTGGGCGAGCAACTCTTCCATACTGCCGCCCTCGTCGGGGAACAGGCTGATACCGATGCTGATGGCGGTTTCGATCCGATGGCCGTCCATCATGAACGGCTGCTGGATAGCGGCGAGCAGTTTGTTGGCCAAGGACTCGAGTTGGTCAATCTGGTCCATGCCGGTGATCAGGATCGCGAATTCATCACCGCTCAGGCGGGCGACCACGTCTGAGCGGCGCACCGATTGCCCCAGGCGTTCAGCCACCGCGACCAACAGCTTGTCGCCGCAGGCGTGGCCCAGGGTGTCGTTGATGGATTTGAAGTGATCCAGATCGATAAACATCAATGCCAATGGTTGTTGATGTTTGAGCGCGCCATTGATTGCCTGGTTGAGCAGGTTCAGGAACAGCAGGCGGTTGGGCAACCCGGTCAGCGCGTCGTGGAATGCCAGGTGCTGCATGGCGGCGCGCTCATCGTCCATCAGGCTGAAGTTGTGCAGGATGGCGATGAAATGCGTGACGACACCGTAGTGGTCGAGCACCGGGGTGATGATCTGATTGACGGTGCAGGTGCCACCGTCCTTGCGCCGTTCGACCATTTCGCCCTGCCAGGTCAGCCCCGCCATGACCGTCATCCACAGATTGCGATAGAACGTGGTGCTTTGTCGGCCCGAGGACAACAGATGCGGGGTCTTGCCCACCAGTTCGGGCTTGGAATAGCCGCTCATCAGGCAAAACGCTCTGTTGATCCAGACGATGCATCCACTGCGCTCGGTGATCAGTACCGGATTTGCCGCGGCGTCCCATGCCCTTGCCAACACTTGCTGGTCATTTTCGATCATTGCCATTCTCGCTCTAGACACAGGACGCGTGGGTTCAGGCTAAGAGTGGGCAAGGGGAGACTTGTTGACCCATATCAATTTTCTTCGCCGTGATGTGCAGCATCAGGAGGGGCATACCTGACAAAGATCAAACAGCTCAAGCCGGTAACGCTCAATCTTGGGCTGTATTCATCCAGACGGCCGTGTGCCGAGGTGTCCCATGTCACAGACTCAGCGTTTGTTATTGATCGCCCCCCCCGCCATGACCCGTACGCCGGCCTTCGACCGCGCCACGGCTCTGGCGCGGGCGATGCAATTGCCGTTGCACATCGTCGCGTTCGATTATCTGCAGGCGCTGGCGGTGGCAGGCCTGTTCGCCCCCGAACAGATCCGCGTGGCCCGGGAAGGGTATCTGCAGACGCATCGCCAGTGGCTCGCGGAGCAGGCGGGGCTGATGAGCAAGCAGGGAGTCGAGGTCTCCAGTGAAGTGGTGTGGGTACAGCATCCTTATGAAGAAATCCTGCGCTTTGTCAGCGAGCTGCCACTGGCACTGATCATCAAGGATGCCCACGAAGAATCGGCGTTGAAACGGGTGTTTTTTACCCCTCTGGACTGGCAGTTACTGCGCGATTGTCCAGTGCCGGTGCACCTGGTGACCAACGACCTGCATGCTCGCCCCCGGCATATCCTGGTGATTGTCGATGTCTTGCGCAGCGAAGAGCAGGACTTGGTATTCAACGACCAGATTATCGACGCGGCAGTGAAACTGGCCGAGCAGTGCGATGCCACGCTGGAGCTGGTGCATGTCTATGACTGGACGGCGGTGTATGCGACGGACATGGGTATTGGTGCGTTGCCGCTGGCCACAGGCCTCTATCAGGCGTTGGGCAGGGCCGAACATGAAGCGTTCGCTGCGCTGGCCGAGCGCCATGGAGTCGCACCGCAAAGACGTCATTTTATCGAGGGCGTGCCGGTTCCGGGCATTTGTGAGTTCGCGGCCAAGCACGACACGGACGTGATCGTTATGGGCACGGTGCAGCACAATGGCTTGAACAAACTGTTAGGCACCACCGCCGAGCAGCTTTTGCATCGGGCGCCTTGCAGTGTGTACGCCATCAAGCCGGACAAGCGCTGAACTCATGGGCAATGGGCGCCCCGCGATGAACCGTTGGCCAGAACACCGCGGGGCATGTTTTTACAAATAAAGGCGGTGGATGACCTGGCGACTATCGTCAGGGTCATTGTGTGTTTCGAAACCCAGCGCTTTGGCCAGGTCGCGCATCGGCGCATTGTTGGCGGCATCGATCGAATACATCTGCTGGAAACCGTTTTTGTGGGCTGCCTTGATCAGATGGTCCATCAATAAGGTGCCCAGCCCCAGGTGCTGCCATTCATCGGCCACCGTTACGGCGCACTCGCACTGATGATCGCCGGTGGCCGCATAACGACTGACGCCGATCTCGATCAGTTGACCGTCATCGTGAACCAGCGCGATGTAGGCCGTGCGTTGTTTGTTATCGGTGTCCATCAACTGGTCGAGCATCGCGGCGCCAGGCTCACTGATTTGCGCAAGAAAACGCATGTGCCGGGACTCGGGGGAGAGCCGCTTGATGAAGGCATGTTCACGCGCGCGGTCCTTCTGCGCCAACGGACGAATCAATATATGACGCCCATCCTTGAGCGCCTCGATCCAGTACTGCCCGGACACTGCGGCATAGGCCGCAACAGCCCGGTCATTGTGGTCTTTGACCGTGAGCATGGGGTGATCCTCCGTCGGCGTTGATAAGGTCGGCGCGCGGTGATGAGCCTCGCGGTTGAGTCCTTTCTACGCCGCTGGCGATGGCTGTATCTGATCTGGATCAGAGACTGTCGATGGACTGTGCGGATTCGCGCGTTTCTGATGTAAATCAACCCGCAAGGGGAGGTTGCAGGCGCAGTCTTGGGCATACCGGCACGTGTTGGCCGGGTCGAGCCGAGGTGTGTGATGGGTCAATACCAACGTTTGTTGCTGATCGCCGAGCCCAACCTGCATCCGTCGCCGGCGATGTCGCGAGCGGTGGCGCTGGCGCAGACCTGCGAGGCGGTCTTGCATGTGCGGGTGTTTGCCGAGCCTGCGCCAGTCGTTCATGTATGGGAAGAAAAAACCGATGACGCCAGTTATCAGCGCTACTTGCGCCGCTATCGTCGCTGGGTCGCAGACGAAGTCCAGCGGCTGAGCGGCTTGGGCATCATGGCTACGGTGGAAGTGGTGTTCACGGTGCACCCCCTGCTGGATATTCTACGGGCGGTTGAAGACCTGAAACCGGATGTGCTGATCAAGGACGTCACGCTGGAACCGCTGCTCAAGCGTGTGTTCATTACCCCGCTCGATTGCCACCTGTTGCGCGAGTGCCCGGTTCCCGTGCATCTGGTCAATCAGGCCCGCTACGGCAGGCCGCACCGGGTGGTGGCAGCTGTCGATCCGTTCGACCCAGCGACGCAGATCAGCGGCCTCAACGACACCATCATTCAGGCCGCCAATGCCCTGGCGCTGCAATGCGATGCGCCGCTGCATCTGCTTTACGCCTACGACCTGTCTGCCGCATTCAACGGCGCCGCGCCGCTGGTCAGTGACGGTTGGGGCGTGGATTTTGTCGAGGAGCTTCGGGAGTCGCTGCACCAGGCCTTCGTCAATCTGGCCGACCGCTACGGCGTACCGCCGGAGCGGCGGCACTTTGTCCTGGGCCTGCCGGTGCCGGTGATCAGTGAGTTTGTCGAGCAGTATCAGGCGGATGTGGTGGTCATGGGCACGCTGCATCGGGTGGGCATCGATCGCTTGATCGGCAGCAACACCGAACGGGCCCTGTACTCGGTGCCGGGCAGTATTCTCGCTGTCCGGCAGTAAGTCAGGGGGTCAGTACGATAGCGCCGTTGAACTTGCCGTCGCGTAAATAAGCCAAGGCCTGATTGGCGTCATCCAGGGCAAAACGGGTGACGTCGCAGTGCACCGGCGTGTGCTGCAACTGCGAAAAAAAAGCGATACCGTCTGCGCGGGTCAGATTGGCCACCGAGCGCACACTGCGCTCGCCCCACAGCAGCCGATAGGGGAAGGCAGGGATGTCGCTCATGTGAATCCCGGCGCAAATCACGCAGCCACCTTTGACGGTCGAGGAAAGCGCCAACGGCACCAGCGCCCCGACGGGGGCGAAAATCAGGCTGGCATCCAGCGCGTGGGGCGGCGGCTGGTCCGAAGGCCCGGCCCATTCGGCGCCCAGGGTGCGAGCATAGGATTGGCCTTCGTGATCGCCCGGCCGGGTGAAGGCGTATACCTGTTGCTGGCGGCCCCGGGCAACCTGGATCGCCAGATGCGCCGCCGCGCCGAAGCCGTAGAGTCCCAGGTGCTGCGCGCCCTGGGCCATTTGCAAGGCGCGAAAGCCGATCAGCCCGGCGCATAACAGTGGCGCGGCCTGGATGTCGCTGAGCGCGTCGGGGATCGGGAAGCAGAAACGCGGGTCGGCAACGGTGTATTCAGCGTAACCGCCGTCCAGGTGGCAGCCGGTGAACTGAGCCTGATCGCAGAGATTCTCGCGGCCCGAACGGCAGAACGCGCATTCGCCACAAGTCCAGCCCAGCCACGGAACGCCAACCCGCCGACCGGTCCAATGAGGTGCGATGTCGGCGCCCACGGCCATGACCTCGCCCACGATTTCATGGCCGGGTACGCGTGGCAGCACAGCCTGGGGCAGTTCTCCGTCGAGCAGGTGCAAATCCGTGCGGCACACGCCGCAAGCAAGGACTTTGATCAACAGTTGCTGCGCGGAGGGTGTCGGGACGGGACGCTCTTCGCGTTGCAGCTGCTGCCCAGGCGTATGCAGGACCATGGCGCGCACAATGATGCTCCAAGTCGTCGGGAATCAGCACAAAGGCGGGCGATGACAACCGGCGATCATCTGCTTGAGCCCTTCCATGTTCTGGATGTTGACGTTGCGTCCGGAAATTTCCACGAGCCCCTGATCGCGCAGATGGGCAATGCCGCGGCAGATGGTTTCCAGGCGCAACCCCAAATAAGAACCCATTTCCTCGCGGCGCATTTTCAGCACAAAGTTTTTCGCTGAATAACCCCGCATGCTCAAGCGCTTCGACAGGTTCAGTAAAAACGCTGCCAGGCGCTCATCCGAATTCATGTTCCCCAGCAACATCAGCATGTCGTGGTCGCGGACGATTTCCCGGCTCAATAGCTTGTTCAGATTGTGTTGCAGAGACGGGAGTTGATGAGCGAGTTTTTCCAGATTGGAAAAGTGGATCGGGCAGACTTCACTGTCCTCGAGGGCAAAGGCGTTGCAGGCGTGATAGTCACTGCTGATCGCATCCAGTCCGAGCATTTCCCCGGACATCTGAAACCCGGTGACCTGCTCGCGGCCATCGATAGAAAGCATATTGGTCTTGAACGAGCCCAGGCGCACGGCGTACAGCGAACGCAGCGGATCGCCCTCGCGATAGAGCGCCGCACCTTTTTTGACTTTGTAGCGTTGCACGATAAGCGTATCCAGGCGTTCGACTTCCTCGTCAGACAGGCCGATCGGCAAACACAGCTCCAGCACACTGCAGGTTGAGCAGGCTGACTTGAGCTGGCGAAAGTGCAGCGGGCGGGTTTCAGGCACGGGATATATCCCCAGTGGGAGGTGTAAGCATAGGTGCTGATCCATAGGACGCCGAACTATTCCCGGTATTCGATCAAATAAACGATCAGTGGAGAGAGCCGTTATTACGCAGGGTCAAGTGGCTCATGACGGCATCCTCCGAGCCCGTTCGCAAGTCCCCGATTAGTTGATAAAAATCAGAGCCGTGAGCGGATAACGCCAGATACTCGGATCATTGCTTTCAGCCGTGATCATCAAGGGGGAACCATGAACAAGCACCTGTCCATCGTGTTGCTGAGCATGTTTCTGGCGACGATGAGCGCTTGCACCCATCGGCATGCCGATGAGCTCAACGCGCGACTGGAGTCGGCTGAAGATAATGCTGCGACCGCCAGGCTGCGCGCCGATGAGGCCCTGCTGAAAGCGGAACAGGCCCAGCGTGCGGCCGAAGAAGCGAATGAACGCGCCAAGCGGATAAGTGAAAAAGCGCTGCGCAAGTAATCGGCAATTGCACTGAATCTGCACAAGGACGTCAGGCTGGCGGTCGCGCCGGCCAAGTAGTGCCAGGAGGAGTCACGTGATGCTCAAGATCAAACGCATTCTGTTGATTGCGCCAACGGAGATGACCCGCTCGCCGGCGTTTGAGCGCGCCCAGGCGCTGGTCAGGGCCACCGGTGCATTGCTGCACATCGTGGCATTCGATTATGTCCAGGCACTTGCGGTGGCCGGCTTATTTGACCCGGCCGCGATGGCGCAGGCACGTGAAGGCTATCTGCAAGTGCATCGGCATTGGCTGGAACAGCAAGCCCGGTTTCTGCGAAGCCCGCAGATACAGGTCAGCACTGAAGTGGTTTGGGCCAAGGCCACGCCAGCCCACGTACTTGAGTACGTAAACGACTTCCATGCCGATCTGGTGATCAAGGACACTCAGCATGTGCCTGCACTGGAGCGTGCCTTTCATCGTCCTTTGGACTGGGTATTGTTGCGTGACTGTCCGGCCCATCTGCACCTGGTGAGCGAGGCCAGAAATGCGGCTCCGCTGAAAATACTCGCAGCCGTCGACCTGTCGCATCTGGAGAAACTGACCCTGGGGCTCAATGACCGAATTCTCGACCTGGCCACGATAGTGGCGAACGCGTGCGGCGCGGTGTTGCACGTATTGAACGTCAGTCATTGGTCGGTGGTGGGGGACGCCGCAATGAGTGTGCCGACACTCAGTCTGGACCCCAGCTTGCGCGATGCGATCACCGACACCCAGGAAGAGGCCTTTGACGCGCTGGCCGAGCGCTATGGCATCGAGAAAACGCGCCGACACCCAATGACCGGTATCCCCCACAAGGTGATCGAACTGTTTGCCCGGCAGAACGGGTTCGACATGCTGGTATTGGGCTCGTCCTATCACCCCGGGACTGAGACTTTTATCGGCGGTACTGCAGAGACGCTGCTCAATCGTGCGCCGTGCAGCCTGATGATCGTCAAGCCCCTCTGCGATGTCCAGTGAGTGTCGTACCCGTCACGGTTGAGCTTGATAAAAGTCAACCAGTGCCGAGGCCAAAAGAGCGATCAATGGCACTTTCATCATGAACAGGAGACGGCCATGCGAATCACTTTTCTGGGGGCGGCAGGCACGGTGACCGGCAGCAAGTATCTGTTGGATCACCGGGACCGGCATGTGCTGATCGACTGCGGCCTGTTTCAGGGCTACAAGCAGCTACGCCTGCATAACTGGGATCCTTTCCACCTGCCGGTCCGTGATCTGGATGCGATTGTCCTGACCCACGCCCATCTCGATCACAGCGGCTATCTGCCGGTTCTGGTGCGCAATGGCTACCGCGGGCCGATCTATGCGACGCCGGCCACCTGTGAGCTGGTGAAAATCCTGCTGCTCGACAGCGGTCGCTTGCAAGAAGAAGAGGCCGGGTTTGCCAATCGCCATGGTTTCTCCAAACACGCTCCGGCATTGCCGCTTTACACCGAACAGGACGCCAAGCAGGCGTTGAAGCTGTTGCAGCCGGTGGAATTGCATCACCGGGTCGAGATTGTTCCCGGCCTTAGCATCTTGTTGCGCGGGGCTGGGCATATTCTCGGCGCCGCCAGTGTCGAAGTCGTTGCCGACGGTGTCACGCTGGTTTGTTCTGGCGATCTCGGAAGGCCGAATGATCCGTTGATGCTGGCGCCTGAAACCATCGAGCAAACGGATTACCTGCTGGTGGAGTCGACATACGGCGATCGCAAGCACCCTGAGGAAGATCCGGAACAACAACTGGTCGACGTCATCAATCGCACGGCGCTGCGCCATGGCATTACCTTGGTGCCGTCCTTTGCGGTCGGCCGGGCGCAACTGCTGATGTATCACTTGTATCGGTTGAAGCAGAAGCACACGATCCCGGATCTGCCGATCTACCTCAACAGCCCGATGGCGACCGATGTCACGCGTCTGTATCAGCGATTTCGCAGCGAGCACCGTCTGTCGCTGGAGGCGTGCGAGGGCATGTGCCAGGGCACGCGTTTTATACGCTCGACCCAGGAATCGATCGATCTGGATCGGCAGCGCATTCCCGCAGTGATCATCGCCGCCAGCGGCATGGCCACCGGCGGACGGGTGCTGCATCACCTCAAGGCGTTGGCGCCCAACCCGGCCAACTCGCTGCTGATGCCCGGTTTCCAGGCGGGCGGTACGCGAGGCGCACAGATTGTCGCGGGCGCGCCGTCGGTGCGTATCCACGGTCAAGAGGTGCCGATCCGCGCTGAAGTGGTGCCGATGCAGACCCTGTCCGCGCATGCCGATGCCGATGAAATCATCCAGTGGCTGCGTGGCTTTAAGCGTGCACCGAAACACACCTACGTGGTGCATGGCGAACCCAATGCCTCGGACGTGTTGCGTCGGCGTATCAGCCTGGAGCTGGGCTGGTCGGTGTCGGTGCCGGAATATCGGGACAGCGTCGATCTTGAAGCGGTTGGCGACGTACAGCAAACCGGCACAGGCGAGTGATTCCAACCCGGCCCACCTGATGGGCACAGCAACCGGCGCTCAGGGAAAGGCAGCGGCCGCTGCGTTTGACATTTATCAACGTCTGACCCGACAGCGGCGCAGTCTGCTTGCAGCACAGCTGCGCATATAAAATGGGCGCTGGAACCTACTCCGGCGTCGACGTTCTGGCCGGCCCTCGCGGTCTACCTGTCTGGAGACAGATCATGAGCCAGTATCAACGCCTCTTGCTGGTCATCAATCCGGCCATGCGACTATCCACAGCGATCAGCCAGGCCACTGCCCTGGCCAAGGCCAGTGGCGCGGCGTTACACATCCTCGCGCGCGTCAAGTCACTGAACAGCCTGCGGATACTTGAGGAAGCGGATCGAGAAAGGCCCCGGCAGAACTATTTGCAGGACCACTGTGACGGGCTCACGTGCCAGGCCGCCAACGGTCGGTGCTCATTGGGTGCTGGCCGGATTGGTCTTCAGTGGTGACCGGCATCCTCTTTACGGAGTTGCTCATTTTCGGTACTCCTCTTTGGATGGAAGGCGGCCGATGAACATCTTGTCTACGAGCCGGCAGGGCGGGTCAGGCTTCCTTACAGAGTCAGCGTCCCGGACCACAGCATCCAGCCGGCGTAAGCCGCTGCGGCCCAGATAATGATCAACAGGCCTGTCTCGGGACCGCTGAGCGGCTGGCCCTGACGGGCTTTCAGCGTGCCCAGGTAGATCAATGAGCCGGGGGCGTACAGCAAAGCGCTGAGCAACATGTATTTGGGTCCGGCGGCATACAGGAGCCAGACGCAATACAAGCTGGCAACCAGAGCTATCGCCATGTCGCGCACTTGCAGCGCACGGTGATCGGCGTAGGTTTCGCCTTGCCAGGTCAGCTTCAGCGCATACAGGCCGCTGAAAAGATACGGGAGCAGGATCATCGACGTGGCGAGGGAAATCAGGGCCAGGTACGTGGCGCTTGAGTACAGCGTCAGCAGCAGAAACAGCTGAATGCAACCGTTGGTGAGCCACAGCGCATTGGCGGGCACGCCCCGGGCGGTTTCCTCACCGAGCGACAGCGGCATGACCTTTTCCTTGGCCGGCGTGAACACCGATTCGGCAGCCAGCAGCGTCCAGGCGAGCAGGGCGCCGCCCACCGAAATGACCAAGCCAATGCTGATCAGCACCGCGCCCCATGGCCCGGCGGCTGCCTGTAGCACACCTGCCATCGACGGGTTCTTCAAGGCGGCCAGCTCCGGTTGCCTGAGAATGCCCAGCGACAGCAGGGACACGGCAATCAGCAGCAACAGCGTGATGACAAAACCGACGACCGTGGCGCGGCCGACGTTGGCACGTTCAGCGGCGCGGGCGGAGAACACATTGGCGCCCTCAATGCCGATGAACACCCAGACCGTCACCAGCATTGTGCTTTTGACTTGATCAAGCGTGCTGCCCAGCGCGGGTGCTCCCCAGAAATCCACCATGAAGGTTTCACGCCGGAATGCCGCGATTACCAGGGCGATGAACAACAGCAACGGCACGACCTTGGCCACGGTTGTCAGGGCGTTGGCCCGCGCCGCCGTGCGCATGCCGCGCAGGATCATCCAGTGCAACGACCACAGCACCACGGACGCCCCGGCAATTGCCGCTTTATTGTTGCCTTCACCAAACAGCGGGAAGAAGTAGCTCAGGGCAGCGAACAGAATCACCAGGTAGCTGACGTTGCCGATCCAGGCGCTGATCCAGTAGCCCCAGGCTGAGTTGAAACCGAGGAACTCACCACCCAGCGCTCGGGCATAGGCAAAAACGCCGTTATCCAGCGCCGGTTGGCGGTTGGACAAGGTCTGATAGACCAGGGCCAGCGACAGCATGCCGACGCCGGTGACCAGCCAGCCAATCAGAATCGCCCCCGCGCCGGCACTGGCGGCCATGTTTTGCGGCAAGCTGAAGATACCGCTGCCGATCATCGAACCCACCACCAGCGCAATCAACAGGCTTAGGGTCAGACGCTTGGGTTCCACCTTCTGTGAACTGGCGGTAAGGGAATGAGCAGAAGGCGGGATGATTGATGGGGTGCTTTGCGGATGAATGGCCATGGACGCCTCCAAAAACAGTGTTCCTGCATCCATCGAACTCGACGGTGCGACTCAGATCACCAATTTCCTAGTGATTGCCTAGGGGCTGTTTGATTTAAATCAGAAACAGGGCAATGGCGAGAGTTGCCTCTTATGTCGAGTCTGGACCCGCAGCGGTGCAGCCGCAGACACCGGTACTTACACCCGCCTAGCCCCTCAATAACGTGCTCGCGCAGATCAGCTGGCGTCTGCCGCGATCGGAAAAAGCGGCTTTGAGGAACGTTGGAACGTCGGCCGCCATTCGCTTGTCAAACCACCTTTAGCGGTCTGCTGTTCAACCCTGCCGTGGCCCCTTCGGGCCCGGGCACCTGACCCGACTCTGCGACAAGACAATGAGGAATATGGGATGAAAGTTTTGATGGTTCTCACGTCACACGATCAGTTGGGAAACACCGGTTTGAAAACCGGGTTCTGGCTTGAAGAGTTCGCCGCGCCTTACTACGTCTTCAAGGATGCCGGTGCCGAGGTGGTGCTGGCGTCGCCGGCGGGCGGCCAGCCACCGTTGGACCCGAAGAGCGAACTGCCCGATTTCCAGACCGCAATGACCCAGCGCTTCAACGCCGATCCGGCGGCGCAGAAGGCCCTGGCCACCACCGTCAAGCTGGATACGGTGAGCCAGCAAGACTTCGACACGGTGTTCTACCCAGGTGGGCATGGCCCGCTGTGGGACCTGGCCGAGTCCAGGGCGTCCATCAGCCTGATCGAGTCGTTCGAGCGTGCCGGCAAGCCCATCGGCTTTGTCTGCCACGCGCCGGGGGCGCTGCGTCATGTGCAGGCGGCGGATGGCTCGCCGCTGATCAAGGGCCGTCGCGTCACCGGCTTCACCAACGGAGAGGAGGCGGCGGTGGAGCTGACCGATGTCGTGCCGTTCCTGATCGAAGATGAGTTCCAGCGCCTGGGCGGGCTGTATGAGAAAGGGCCGGACTGGGCTCCGTTCGTGATCGAGGATGACAAGCTGATCACCGGCCAGAACCCGGCCAGCTCGGAGGCTGTGGCCAAGGCCTTGCTGGCTCGGTTGAGCTAGAGGCCGCGCAGCTTCACCGACAGGAATCAACACTCACTTGTGGCGAGGGCGCTTGCTCCCGCTGGGCCACGCAGCGGCCCCGAAAATAAAGCGCTGGAATACCCACACGTCCGGTGCCAGCAAGCTTCCTCGTCGTGGGTGACTTATGGCTGGCCTGAGCGCGACCTCTTAAGCTCCGCGCTGCTGATACACCGTGGCGCTCCAGTAGCGGCTGCCGTTGCGTGTTTGGCGGATCCATCCATCTGCCAGCAGTTGTTTGGCGATCAGGCGATTCATCACGCCATGCCCGAGCAGCAGCACCGGTCCTTCGTCGGCCAGCGACTGCAGGCGTTGAGCGGCGCTGTTGGCGCGGGTCCGCGCATGGGCGGCGGATTCGACGTTAGGCGAGTAACCGCACAACCATAAGACCCGCAGGATAAATGCCCAGGTAAACGGCGAGAGCCGTGGCCGTTTCCAATGGGCATAAGGCAGTTGCGCTTCGCAGAACATCCCGTCGACCAGCACCGGCTCCAGGCCGAGCGCCTGGACCGAGGACAGTGCACGGGGCGCGTTGCTTGAAACGATCACCGTTGCGCTCGCCGCAAGTTGCCTGCTGGCATCGGGGGCAGGTTGCCGGGTGATTTCGGATTGGTTGTAGTGTTCGATCCACTCTTTCATGCCCAGTGCCGACACTTTGCCGGTTGCCGCCAGCTCTGGCTGGCCGTGACGCATCAGGATTATTTCTTTGCTCACAGTAGGTTTACGTCCTTGTAGTCGGGGGGGCGCGGGACTAATGCCCGTCAGTTCGAACCTTGTACCTGTGGCCAGGAAGCCTGCTCCCTGGCCACCGAAGAATTTTCGCTCGTGCGATCGGTATCAGGGCGCGAGATTAACGGTTTTTACACTGACGAATGGGGATTTATCGCGCACGGCACGGGGTTAGGGTTTGAACCCTCCATGCTCCCGATACCAATCAACCGTGTCGCCGATGGTCTGCTCCAGCCCCCGAAAACTCAGGTCCAGTTCCTGTTCGCTCTTGTGGTGGTTGAAACAGGTGCGGTGCTCCTCCCTGATCAACAGGCGTAACGTCGCCATGCTCAGCAAAATGGGCTTGCCGGTCAGGCGCGCATAGACCTCCTGGACAGCGGCCAGAGCATAGAGAAAGGGCAGTGGCAGCTGTCGAACCGGGGTCTGGACCCCTGCTATACGCCCCAGGACAGGCACCAACTGTTTCATGGTCAAACTCCGTCCTGCCGCCAGATAACGCTCTCCTCGCCGCCCATGCTTGGCGGCGGCAATCAGCGCCCAGGCCACATCTCGGGCATCGACCACGGAGAAGGTGCCGGGGATCAGCCCGGGCAACTTGCCGTTGACCACATCCTTGATCAATTGCCCCGATGAAGTCGGACCCATATCGCCAGGTCCCCACATCCAGCCCGGCAGCACCATGCAGGCGTGCAGGTCGGGGTGGGTTTCAAGAAACCCCAAGACCACGCGGTCAGCGAGCATCTTGCTGCGGTAGTAGTCATCCGCATCGGCCTCGGCCCGTAGGCAGGTCTCATCGATGGCGCTGCCCGGTGCGCCGTCGAGCACGGCAATCGAAGAGGTATGGACGAAGCGGCGTATGCCGGCACGATAAGCCTGGTCCAGCAGCGCTTGGGTGCCGGCGACATTGATTTTTTCCAGGGCTTCCCGGTGACTGCCGCCCTTGTAGTTATCGCGAAAGAAGGCGGCGGTATGAAACACCGTATCGCAGCCTTGCAGTGCCGCTGCGAACGCCTGGACATCGGCCATGTCCCCCACCACCAACTCCACGCTCGGCAGGTCGTGGAACTGTTGTTCCCCTTTGCTTCTTGAGCGGACCAGGGCCTTGACCGCATAGCCCCGCGCGACCAATTCACGCACCAGGTTGTTGCCCAGCAGGCCGGTTGCGCCGGTAACGAACGTGTTGCGCATGGCCGCCTGCGCATCAGGCGGATAGAAGACAGGTGTGGTGTGTTGCGCAGAGTCGTTGTGGCCGATCGTCATACAGTCCAATCCAGTGGTTTCCAGGGCCGATAGATATACCGGTGAGATCACTCATGAAAAACAGCGACTGCTGCATAATGGCTTTGCATATATGCAAAGCAAGGAGGATGGGACGTATGGCTGTGCAAGCAAATTGGGACGATCTTCGTCTGCTGTTGGCCGTCTCGCGCCGTGGCAGCTTTCTTCAGGCCGGCCAGTTACTGGGTGTGGCGGCCTCTACCGTATCCCGCCGCCTGACCCAACTTGAGGCCGCCCTGGGCGAACCTCTTGTCGAACGGGGCGTTGAGGGATGCTGGTTGACCGCGCGCGGCCAATCCCTGGTGGAGGTCGCCCAGGCGGCGGAAGCGGGGTTGAGGCGTCAGGCGGCGACTGAGCTGTCGGGGTTGCATCCAGAGCTGCACGGCAGCGTCCTGGTCAGTGCAGGGGAGGGGTTCTCCTCGAGTGTGCTGGAGGCGGCGAGTCGCTTTACCGCCTTGCACCCGGGTTGTTCGGTGGAGCTGCAGGTCAGCGCCGACTTTCAGAAAATTGTTCGCGGTGTGGCTGACATCGCCGTGCGCACCACTCACCTGGGGGAGCCCTCGCTGATTTATCGACCCCTGGGCCAGCTTTTCTTTGGTGTGTTCGCCGATGCCGGCTACCTGAAGCGCTGTCCCGAGGTGACCCTGGCCTCGGCGCTCACCATCGCCTTGCTGCCGCCGCTGGACATGCTGCCGCACATGCGTGCCGCCAAAGCTGCGGGCCTGGGGCGGGGACAGATCAGCGTCAACTCGTTCGCCGTGCAATTGGAGTCGGTGAAGCGCGGCATGGGGGTGGCGGTCCTGCCGCGTATCCTGGCGCAGGACCTGGTCGAGCTGTTCCCGGAGCTGGAGCTTCCAGCCATGGAGGTCTACCTGGTGACCCGGCCCCAGGCACTGAAGCAGCCCCATATAAAGTGTTTCTTTGCCTTCCTTGAGCAGGTGTTGCACGAAGCCCTTTGCATGGCGCCTGTTGAAGGTTGCGCCGGGTGACCCCCAGGTTCGCCCTCAACACACTCATGGTTTTTACAGCGATGCTCTGACCACCAATGGACAATCAACCGGCTGGGCTCCCGATACCTCGAGGGTTTCGATCAAGTGCCGGGCGGCATTGCGACCGATTTCGTAGTACGGCAGTTGCACCGTGGTCAGGGGCGGGATGAACAGCTCGGCGATACCGATCATGTTGTCGTAGCCCAGCACCGCGACGTCGGTGGGGATTTTCAGGCCACGGCCCAGCAGCAGTTGATAGGCGCAAAAAGCAATGCGGTCGTTGCCGCAGATCAGAATATCGAACTGCGGACGGCCCTCGATGATGTGCCGTTCGAGGATCGCAGCAGTTTCACCGTAGGCGTCATGTTCGGACAGGTCGTACTGCAACAGTCCGTCAGGGGCCAGGCCGAACGCCTGGCAGGCCCGCTGCATGCCTTTTTGTCGCAGTTCCCAGGCCAGGCTCTGTTTGGGCAGGTTGATAAACAGCGGGCGCCGGTAGCCTTGGCTCAATGCGTGATGCACCGCTCGGTATTGACCCATTTCGTCGTCGGGCACATAGCTGACCAGACGGCTGTCATCGGCCAGGCAATTGGCGAGGACCAGGGGTTTGCTTTTCAAACGCTCGGGTATGCACACCTCGCGCAGCCCCATGGCGCTGAAGATCAAACCGTCGGGGCGGTGAGACAGCATCAGGTCAATGTTCTGGTCGGTGGGCGGGTTGCTGAGCAGGTTGAGGATAAAGACGTTCCAGCCGGCTTGTTGCGCGGTCTGCTCGATGGACAGCAGCAGCTCGACCGCGAACGGTGTGGTCGCGGTGTCCAGGGCAAACACGCCGATGGTGCGGGTCTGCAGGTTGTCTCCGCGAATCCTGCGCGCCGACAGGCTCGGTACGAACTGCAGTTCATCAATGGCGCGGCGTACCCGTTGATAGGTCTCGGGGCTCAGTTTTTCCGGATTGTTGAGCGCGCGCGAGACGGTCATCAGGGACACACCGGCCAGCTGTGCAACGTCTTTCACTGAAGTCATGCTGGGCGGGGCCTGTCAGGTTGACGGGCGATCATGACACAGGGGCCGGACTTGTCGCGACTGCAATGACACCCCTCATAGCCAGCCCGAGGCCAGTGGCCATGCATCGGCAATCGCTACCCGACCGCCCTGTGCATTGGCCAGCAGCTTGACTCCCAGGCTGTCGGTTTGCGGGTAGAGGCGGCTGCTGAGGGTGAAGCGGCCGTCGCTGTCGAACACCTCGATGGAGGACCGATCGAGGAACACTCGCAGTTCAATCCGCCCCGAGGCCGGGTCTAGTGCCACGCTGCGCTGGCCGCTGACATGGCTTCCCGAGTGGCTTCGGTCCAGCACCAGGCGCTGCAGCGCCGCATCGTAGTAGAGCAGGGTGCGTTCATGGCCGTCCGCGCTGCAGCGCAAGGCCACGCCCAACTGGCCTTCGGTGCTGCCGAGCAGGTCCAGCAACAGGTGGATTTCTAGCCTGTCGCCCCGGATATGCGGCACCCATTGACTGTCCGAATCGCTCAACCAGGGCGTGCCGGTCAATGGCGCCTGGCGCAGCGCGATGAGTTCGCGGGCGGGAAACACCCGCAGCCGATCGGCGTGCAGTTCAAGTTCGCGCGGCAGGCCGAGCATCCCGCGCCAGTGGTGGGCGGCGCAGGGCGTCGGGCTTTCCCACATGTCGAGCCAGGCCCATACCAGGCGCCGGCCATCGGCCGCCTCCAGGGTCTGCGCCGCATAGAAATCGTGGCCGTTATCCAACTCAATAAAAGGCCCGCCCGTGAACTGCCACTGGCTGTCGAGGCAACCCACGCGATAACCGGTGTGGTACTTGTTGAGTTGTGCGTAACCCTGGGCTGGCATGCCTTGGGGCGAATACAGCAGCACATCGCGCCCGTCGAGGCGAAACAGGTCCGGGCATTCCCACATATAGCCATCGCCGTCGCTGCCGCTGGCCACATAGTCGAGGAACTCCCAGGTGTGCAGGTCCGCAGAGCGGTATAGCGGCAGTAGCGGTTGGTCCTCCAGGCGCGCGCCGGCAATCAGGTACCAGTGCTCATCCTGCCGCCAGACCTTGGGGTCACGAAAATGCATGATGCTGGCGTGCGGCGCCGCCTCGATCACCGCGCCGTGCTTGACGAAGTGGATGCCGTCGACACTGGTGGCGAGGCACTGGACCTGGCGGATAAAACGCTCGTCGCCCACTTCCCCGAGCCAGGCATGTCCGGTGTAGATCAGGGCCAGGGTGTCGCCGTGCACCACCGCGCTCCCGGAAAAACAGCCGTCGCGGTCGACGTCATCACCGGGCGCCAGGGCGATGGGCAAGTGCTGCCAATGCACCAGGTCAGCGCTCTTGGCGTGCCCCCAATACATCGGGCCCCACTTCGCATCAAAGGGGTAGTGTTGATAGAACACGTGATATTCGCCGCGAAAGTACACCACGCCGTTAGGGTCGTTCATCCAGCCTGCCGGGGGGGCCAGGTGATAACCCGGGCGATAGTCGTCGACAACCCGCGCCCTGCCGGTATTCAGCGCCTGTTGCGCCTGCTCGATAGCGGCGGACATCGGATCGTTCAGTGCATTCAAGGACAACGTCATAGGGCGCCTGCTTTGACCGAGCGCAACGCAGCGCCTTCAGCCAGGTGTTGATTGGCCGGTGGCTGGCGTTTCAAGGCGCGGCCATCTGCGTTGAACAGGTGCAGGTGCTCGACCGGTAGGTGCAGCTCGACCCGGTCACCCGCCTGCCATCCGGCGTTGGCCTCGCAACGGCAGATCAGCGGCTCCTCTTGGCCGGTGTCGAGGTGCACATAGGTTTCACTGCCCAGGTATTCGACCCCGGTCACGAGCACGCCCGCACCGCCGTCCGCGGCTTTGAGTGACACCTGCTCCGGGCGGATGCCCAGGGTCACTGGCATGTCCGCGTCCAGGTCCGAGCTGTCGAAGGGCAGGGCAGTCATGCCCAATATCGGGCTGTCGATCAGGCTGCTCAGGCCTGGAGCATGCAGGCGCGCTTCCAGGAAGTTCATCCGTGGCGAGCCGAGAAAACCGGCGACAAAGCGGCTGGCCGGGCGTTCGTAGAGGTCGCGTGCGGAGCCGACCTGTTCGACTCGGCCACCATTGAGCACGACGATTTTGTCGGCCAGGGTCATGGCTTCGACCTGGTCGTGGGTGACGTAGATCATGGTCGAGCCCAGGCGCTTATGCAGTCGGGCGATTTCATTGCGCATCTGCACCCGCAATGAGGCGTCCAGGTTAGACAACGGCTCATCGAACAACAAAATGTCCGGCTCCCGCGCCATGGCCCTGCCCATTGCCACGCGTTGACGCTGTCCGCCCGAGAGCTCCTTGGGCTTGCGTTGCAGCAGGGTGTCCAATTGCAGGATCTTCGCGGTTTTCAGCACGCGTTCGCGCAGGCTGATCTTTTCGGTCTTGGCCAGCTTGAGGCCGAAACTGATGTTGTCGTAGACGCTCATGTGCGGGTACAGCGCATAAGACTGAAACACCATGCCGACCCCGCGCTCGCGCGGCTCTAGGTCGTTGACCCGGCGCCCATCGATCAGCAGGTCGCCGTCGCAGATCGAGTCCAGTCCGGCGATCAGTCGCAGCAAGGTTGACTTGCCGCAGCCCGAAGGACCGACGAAAACCACGAACTCACCTGCTGCGATCTCGAGGCTGACGTCACGCAGAATCCGCATGCCGCCCAATTGTTTGTTGACGTTGGCTAACTTCAGTTTGATCACGATGCTGTTCCTTGTAGTTGTTGGGCATCAACCCTTTAACGCGCCGGTAGTGAGGCCGGAGACGATACGGCGCTGGAAAACCAGTACCAGAATCACCAGCGGCACGGTCACCAGCACCGATGCCGCCATCAGCAGTCCCCAGGGCAGCTCATGGGAGCTGCCGCCGGAAATCAGGGCGATGGCAACCGGGACCGTGCGTTGTGTATCGGTGAGGGTGAAGGTCAGGGCGAACAGGAATTCGTTCCACGCGGCGATAAAGGCCAGCAAGCCGGTGGTTACCAGGGCTGGCCACAGCAGTGGCAGCAGCACGCGGGTCAGCGTGACCCAGGGCGAGGCGCCATCCATGATGGCCGCCTCCTCCAGTTCGTGGGGCAGTTGCCCCATAAAGGTGGTCAGCACCCAGACGGTAAAGGGCAGGGTGAAAATCGTGTAGCTGAGGATCAACGCCCAGGAGGTGTTGTACAGCCCCAGGGCGCGGATCACTTCAAACAGGCCCGACAGCACCGCCACCTGGGGAAACATTGAGACCCCCAGCACCAACATCAACACCACACCACGCCCGCGAAACTTGACCCGACCCAAGGCATAGGCGGCGGTCAGGCTGAGAAACAGCGCCAGCACCACCACGCTCAACGCGACCAGCAGCGAATTGCCGATGGCCTGCAGAAACGAGGGCTGGTTGAGGACCGCCGCGTAGTTGGAGAAGTCCGGTTTATCGATCCAGTAGTTCACCTCGAACAAGGCGCTGGAGGGCTTGAGTGAGGTGATGATGGCGTAATAGAAAGGGAACACCGCATACAGCAGCAGAATCCCGATCAGACACCAGAGTCCGAAGCGCAGCAGCGCTCTTTTCAGTAGGCGCAGGTTCATGTGCGAACCTCCATTTGTCGGCGTCCAAGATAGAGATAGAGCAGGGCGATAACCGCCACTACCAGAAACAGCAGGGTCGAGGCCGCGCTGCCGTAGCCCACGTCCTGGAATTCCACCAGGTGCTGACGGGCATAGACCGACATGCTCATGGTGCTCGAGGAGTTCGAGGTCAGTACGTAGATCACGTCGAACACTCGCAGTGAGTCGAGGATGCGGAAGATCGCCGCCACCAGCAGTGCCGGCATCAGCAGCGGCACCGTGACCCGCCAGAACACCCGTAGGGGATGGATGCCGTCGACCCGTGCGGCTTCGTAGCAATCACCGGGCAGCATCTGCAAGGCCGCCAGCATCAGCAGTGTGACGAAGGGCACGGTCTTCCAGACGTCGACGATGATCACCGCCCACATTGACAGCGCCGCATCAGCGGTCCAGGCCAGGGGCGCGTCGATCAGGCCCAGGCTCAGCATCAGGTGATTGATGACGCCGAACTGGTCGTTGAGCATCCAGGACCAGATCTTGGCCGAGACAATGGTCGGGATCGCCCATGGGATCAGAATCAATGCTCGCACCAGGGAACGGCCGGTGAACTTGAGGTTCAGCAGCAACGCCACCAGCAGCCCCAGGACCATTTCCAGGCCCACCGAGATCACGGTGAAGTGCAGGGTGTTGCGCACCGCGTTCCACCATTGCGGATCGACCAGGATCCCCGACCAACCGGAGCCGTTATGGAACAGGTAATTGCTCAGGCCGACAAAGGCCCCGCCGGTGGTGTCCGCCAGGTTGGCGTCGGTCAGGCTGAACCAGAAGGTGCGCAACAGCGGCCAGGCCGCGACCAGTGCCAGGCACAGCAGCATTGGCGCGAGAAACAGCCAGGCTGAGCGTACGCGTCGGCGCTGAACAGGGGTTTCCCGAGTGGCGAGAGGCTCGTCACAGGAGAGCGCGGTAGAAGAGACAGGCATGAGAGATTCCTTTCTTGTGGCTTACCAGTTCCGGTGCTTGATGCGCGTCAGTTCGCCTTCCAGCTCGAGCAGTGCCTGGTCCACCGGCAGTTCGCCTGCCAGTACGCCATGCACCCGATCAAAGAACGCGTTGGAGACTCGCGGATAGCGGCTGGCGGTGATTGCGGCGGGGCGCATCACCCCATCGTTGAGAATCTCGCGCAACTGGCTGTAGTAAGGCATTGCTGCGAGCAGGTCGGCGTCTTGGTAGAGCGACTCGATAACCGGGTTGTAGGCACCGGCCAGGGCCCGGCGTTTTTGCTGTTCGGCGCTGCTCAGGTAGGCCACCAGTTCGGCGGCAAGTTTCGGGTTGGCGCTGTAACGGGAGACCGCCAGGCCCCATCCGCCCAGCGTCGAGGCATGGCTGCCGGCGGTGCCGCCGCGGGGTAGGGGAGCGACCCCCACCTGATCCTTGACCGCGCTATCCGGGCTTTGTACCAAGGCCCAGACATACGGCCAGTTGCGCATGAACAGCGCGTTGCCCGACTGGAATACCCCACGTCCTTCCTCCTCGGTGTAATTGAGTACGCCACGCGGGGAAATGTCGCCGACCCAGCTTTTGGCCAGGGTCAGGGCTGCCCGTGAGGCCTGGCTGTTGACCACGATCTCTCCCTGCGGGTTGATCAACCCGCCCTGCGGCTGGCTGCTGATCCACTCCAGGGCATTACAGGTCAAACCCTCGTAGGCGCGGCCCTGGAATATGTAGCCCCAGGCATTGGGGTTGCCGGCACTGCGCTCGGCGTTCTGCACCTCTCGGGCGGTGGTGGTCATCTCTTCCCAGGTCTGGGGAACCGGCTTGTGGTACTTCTCGAGCAGATCCTTGCGGTAATACAACAAGCCCGAATCCGTGAACCACGGCATTGTCACCAGCCGTCCATTGACCGTGGCGTTATCGACCTGGGCCTGGAAGTAGCCTTGGGTCACATCGCCCGGCAGCACTTCGCGCAGGTCCATCAAGTGCTTGGCCAGCATTCCCGGCCACACCATGTCGATTTGAATGATGTCTATGTCGGCGGACTGGGCACTGAGGATCTGTTGGTAGAACGACAAACGCTCAGTGGCCGAGTTCGGTGTGGAAACCACATCGACCCGGTTGCCAGTCTGTTTCGACCAGGCATCGACGGCCTCTTTGCACAGTTGCAGTTCGGCACCTACGGCACCGCATGAGATCGTCAAGTTGGCTGCGTTCGAGAGCAATGGAAACCCGGCGCAGAGGGTGAAAAAAGCGGCTGGAAGAAGCGATTTAAGCTGTTTCATGAAGCCCTCTTTATTTTTGTTTTTATAAAAGTTAACGTTAACATCGCCAAATGTAGCAGCGTATCTGCGATGAGGCACCCTTTTTTTCGCTGATTTTGACAATTCGCTCATCAGCAGAAAAAAGACCGACCACGTAAAGAAAACAATAAAAACAAACAGGGAAAACCATATGCAGAAAGCATCAAGCTGGCTCTTCGCAGGGGTGCTCGGCACCTCATTGGCGAACGCTCAGGCCGCGACTCTGGAAGAGCGCATGGCGGCATTCGAAGCCCGCGCCAGCGCCGCGGAAACTCGTGCGGCCAGGGCCGAACAGCAAACCCAGGCGCTGGCCAAGGAACTGCAACAACTCAAGCTCGCCACGCCTGCCTTGCCGCCGGCAGCCTCTACCACAACCCCCACCGCCAATGCCGGCGCCGCGCCGACGCTGGACACGCGGGTGGCCACCCTCGAAGCCCGTCAGCAGAGCCTGGAAAAACGACGCAGCACCTCTGAGCACCTCACCGACGGGTTCAGTTTCAAGGGCTACGCTCGCTCCGGATTGCTGATCAACGACAGCTTGGGTGGCGGTCGCGGCGGCCCTTACACCACCCCTGCCGGTTCGGTCGGCGGGGCAGTGGGGCGGCTGGGCAACGAAGACGACACCTACATGCGCATCGACCTGTCGAAAGAGGCGTATGCGCAGAACGGCACCCATTCCAAGTTCACCGTGTCGATCGCCGATGGCGTTGAAAGCTCCAATGACTGGACCGCTCAAGAGAGCAACCTGAACGTGCGCCAGGTGTTTACCGAACTCGACCATCTCGCCGCCTTCAAGGGCAATTCGGTGTTTGAAAACGCCACCCTGTGGGCCGGCAAGCGCTTTGACCGGGACAACTTCGATATCCATTGGCTGGACTCGGATGTGGTCTTCCTGGCCGGCACCGGCGGAGGTATCTACGACCTGCAGATGAACAGGAATTGGCGCTCCAATTACTCGTTGATCGGGCGTACCTACGGGGACTTCAGCGAGGGCGGGGTGGATGCCGAGGTCGAAAGCTACATCCTGACCTCCAATCAATTCTTCAACGACGGTCAGTGGCAGTGGATGTTCAATGCCATCGGCGCCAAGCAAAACGACATCGATAGCCGCACGAATAAAGCCGGCCTGGCCCCCGCCGACTCCGGCCTGCACAGTATGCTGGCCAACCATCAGAAGAACTTTTTCGGTCGTGAAGGCTTCTTCAAGACGGCGCTGCTCTATGGCCAAGGCTTGGGAGCAGAGGTCAAAAACATCGGCTCGGATGGTGAACTGATCGAAGATGCCCGTGCTTTGCGCCTGGCGGTGTACGGCGAGACGCCACTGGCCCCGGGCTGGCGCATTGGTCCCAGCGTGTTGGCCGAGCGCAGCACCGATCGCTACGTCAAAGGTGACGACTACCGTTGGATGACCCTCAACCTACGCCTGGCCAATGAGATCAACAGCAATTTCGAGATGGCCTACGAAGTAAGCTGGCAGACCATGGACCTGGACCCCAAGGGCTACCTGCAACGCAATGCGGTCGACGGCAATTTCTGGAAATTCACCGTTGCTCCGACCTTCAAGCCGGATTTCGGCGACTTGCTGACCCGGCCCCAACTTCGCGTATTCGCGAGCGTTATGGACTGGTCGTCGGACCTGGACCGCTACAGTGCCGCGGATGCGTTCGGCAAGAGCGACTTCAGCGCCGGTGGCACATGGCAATACGGCATACAGATGGAAACGTGGTTTTAATGAATCAACGGGCGCGCCGCGTACGCTGAGGTCCGTCCATTGGCGCTGTTGGCCATGGGGGCATCTGGCACTACAGCTCTGGACCCAGGGCGCGTTCTTCCTGTTCAACGGGCGCGGGGCATAAAGCGCAATCTCGCGCCCCGCACCCTTGATCGCGCCTGCGGCTCAAGCCCGATCTATACGCCATCTTAATACCGACCCGGGCAATCAGTGTCCGTCCTTGATACCGCCTCTCTTATGCTTTTGCGCAGGGGAGGTCAGGTCAATCTGTCCCTCGATCATCCCCCTGTTGGCGCCCGGTTTCGGGGGCCATCTTCGAATAATGGCTGCAAGTCTTAGGCTGCGAATGCAAAGCGGCGATGACTTTTTTCGACTTCATCAAGGGGAGCTGTCTTGTTAACACTGGAATTCATCTACGCCGCCAGCGGCGTGTGCGCTGTCTCTCTGTTCGCCTACCTGGGGTACGCCCTGATTCGTGCAGAAAAGTTCTGATGGCCCGGCCATAGAGTTTTTCATTCGCCCTGCGGGGCTATCCCAAGCAAGGAAATCGGCAATGTACGACCTGACGTTCGTGGGGTTGACCCTGTTGTTTTTTGGCGTGACAGCCTGGGCCATCTACGCCTTGGGCAAGATTTGAACGGAGCATCGACATGTTGAGCACTCTGCTGGAATTTGCGGTGATTCTCGGTCTGATGACCGGGCTTGCCGTGCTGATGGGGAAATGGCTGACCCGGGTGTTCACCGCACCGGGGCATGCCTTGATGGAACGCGGAACCTACCGCCTGCTGGGAGTTGATCCACAGGAGTCCATGGGCTGGGCGCGCTATGGCTCGGCGCTGCTGTTGTCGAATTTGGCGATGATGCTGCTGGGCTACATCCTGTTGCGGGTACAGGGCAGCATGCCCCTCAATCCGCTGGAGTTGGTGGCGCAGACGCCAGACCTGGCGTTCAACACCGCGGCATCCTTTATCACCAATACCAACTGGCAGGCCTACTCGGGCGAAACCAGCCTGTCGAACTTCAGCCAGATGGCGGTGATTACCTTCCTGATGTTTGTCGGGGCCACCTCCGGCGTGGTGGCGGCGGCGGGTTTCATCCGCGGCCTGAGCCGTTCCAACGCCACGGGTATCGGCAACTTCTGGGTCGACTTCACCCGCATCCTGTACCGGGTGATGTTGCCGCTGTGCTTTGCCATGGCGCTGGTCTATGTCTGGCAGGGCATGCCGCAAACCCTGTACTCCCAGGCGCTGGCCACCACCCTGGAGGGCGCGCAGCAGCAGTTGATCGTCGGCGCGGTGGCGAGCTTCGAGTCGATCAAGCACATCGGCACCAACGGCGGCGGCTTCTTCAGCATGAACGCCGCGCACCCGTTCGAAAACCCCACGCCGTTGACCAATGCCTTGCACATCCTGAGCATGTTGCTGATCCCTTCGGCACTGACCTACACCTTTGGCAGCATGCTGTTGCGTCGGCGCCAGGGCTGGGTGTTTTTCGGTACGTTCCTGGTGATGTTCATTGGCTTCCTGAGCGTTGTCTACGTCGCCGAGCAGAGCGGTAATCCGTTGCTGACCCAGGCCGGCGCCGACCAGATGCTGTCGTCGACCCAGAGCGGCGGCAACATGGAAGGCAAGGAGCTGCGATTCGGGATTGCCGACACCAGCCTGTTTGTCACCACCACCACCGGCGCGACGACCGGCTCGGTGAATGCGATGCACGACTCGCTGACTCCGATGGGTGGCTTCGTGCCCCTGGCGCAGATGATGCTCAACTGCGTGTTTGGCGGCGACGGCGTGGGCTTTATCAACCTGATCCAGTACGCGCTGCTGACGGTGTTCCTGGTGGGTATGATGATCGGTCGCAGTCCCGAGTTCCTGGGCAAGAAGATCGAGGCCAGGGAAATCAAGCTGGTCATGCTCTCGGTTCTCGCGCACCCCATCAGCATCCTCGGCTTCACTGCCCTGGCGGCGCTGTGGCCGGACACCCTGAAAAGTCTCAACAACATCGGCCCCCATGGCTTCAGCGAGGTGCTGTACGCGTACACCTCGGGCACGGCCAACAACGGTTCGGCATTCGCCGGGCTCAATGCCAACACGCCATTTTTCAACACCACCATTGGCCTGGCGATGCTGATCGGGCGCTTCTTCACCATGCTGCCGATGCTGGCCGTGGCCGGTTCTTTGGCGCTGAAGAAAAACATCCCGGCCGGTGCCGGCACCATCCCGACCGCGACGCCGCTGTTCATGGTGCTGGTGGTGTTCGTGGTGTTGGTGGTGGGTGGCCTGACTTTCCTGCCGGCGCTTGCGCTCGGCCCGCTGGTTGAGCAATTGCAATTGCTGTCCGGCCAGACGTATCCATAAGGGGCTGTGTGATGACCACTCAAACTCAAATCAAGACCCAACCCCTGCTCAAAGGGCTGCTGCGCCCGGTGCTGGTGTCGGCGGGGTTTTTCATGCTGTTGACCGGCCTCGGCTACCCGCTGGCGACCACCTTGGTGGCCAACGTGATGTTTCCCCACCAGGCCCAGGGCAGCCTGATCGAGCGCGACGGGCAGGTGATCGGCTCGGCGCTGATCGGCCAGCAGTTTTCCCGGCCCGAGTACTTTCAGGGCCGCCCGAGCATGACCGCCGACCAGCCCTATAACGCCGGCTCCAGCGGTGCGAGCAACCTCGGGCCGACTAGCCAGAAGCTGATCGATCAGGTGACGCAGCGGGTTCAGGCCTATCGCCAACTCAACGGCCTGGCGGCGGACAGCCAGGTGCCGGTGGACGCCGTGACGGCCTCGGCCTCAGGCCTGGATCCGCACATCTCCCTGGCCAACGCCCAGCTCCAGGTGGCGCGGGTGGCGCGCCTGCGCCAGTTGCCCGAGGCCGAACTGCTGAAGGTGGTTCAAGCCCATACCGAGCAGCGCACCCTGGGCCTGCTGGGCGAGCCCCGGGTCAATGTGCTGCAACTCAACCTCGCGCTCGATGCCTTGCATCAGCAACCCCTCGCGGCCAGTGAGTAAGAGAAACAACCATGCGTAACAAGAAACCGTTGTTCGATCGCGCCATCGTGCTGACTGCCTGCCTGGATGCGTTCAAGAAGCTGGCGCCGCAGGCCCAGTGGAAAAATCCGGTGATGTTTGTGGTCTACCTGGGCAGCATTCTCACCACCTTGTTGTGGGTGCAGTCCCTGGGGGGAGCGGGCGAAGCCCCCAGCGGCTTTATCCTGAGCATCACCCTGTGGTTGTGGTTCACCGTGTTGTTCGCCAACTTTGCCGAAGCCCTGGCCGAAGGCCGTAGCCGGGCCCAGGCTGCGAGCCTGCGCAGCATGAAACGCCAGACCCTGGCCAAGCTGCTCAAACAGCCCAAGCACGGTGCCGCCTGGGCGCCGACCGAGGCCAGCCTGCTGCGCAAGGGCGCGGTGGTGCTGATCGAGGCCGGCGATCTGGTGCCCCTGGACGGCGAGGTGATCGAAGGGGTGGCGTCGGTGGATGAAAGTGCGATCACTGGCGAATCGGCGCCGGTGATTCGCGAGGCTGGCGGCGACTTCTCTTCGGTCACCGGCGGTACCCGGGTGCTGTCGGACTGGCTGGTGGTGCGCATCAGCGTTAACCCCGGTGAGTCGTTCCTGGACCGCATGATCTCCATGGTCGAGTCCGCCAAGCGGCAGAAAACCCCCAACGAGGTGGCCCTGACCATCTTGCTGGTGGGCCTGACGTTCCTGTTCCTGCTGGTGATCGTCACCCTCAGCCCGTACTCGATCTTTGCCGTGGCCATGGGCGGCAGTGGCAGCGTGGTCAGCGCCACGGTGCTGGTGGCGTTGCTGGTGTGCCTGATTCCCACCACCATCGGTGGCCTGTTGTCAGCCATTGGCGTTGCGGGCATGAGCCGGATGATGTCGGCCAATGTCATCGCCACCTCAGGGCGTGCGGTCGAAGCGGCCGGTGATGTGGACGTGCTGTTGCTGGACAAGACCGGCACCATCACCCTGGGCAACCGCCAGGCCTGCGCCTTCCTGCCCGCGCCGGGAGTCCAGGAAGCGCAGTTGGCCGATGCGGCGCAATTGGCCTCCCTGGCCGATGAGACCCCGGAAGGGCGCAGCATCGTGGTGCTGGCCAAGCAGAAGTTCGACCTGCGTGCCCGCGATCTTGCGCAACTGCAGGCGAGTTTCGTGCACTTCACCGCGCAAACCCGCATGAGTGGGGTCGACTTGCCCGCTGGCCGACAGTTGCGCAAGGGCGCGGCGGATGCGATTCGTGCCCATGTCGAAGCCCTGGGGGGCAGCTTTCCCCAGGCGTTGCAGGCCCGGGTGGACGAAGTGGCGCGCCGTGGCAGCACGCCGTTGGTGGTGTCTGACGGGCCGCAGGTGCTGGGGGTGATCGAACTCAAGGACGTGGTCAAGGGCGGAATGAAGGAGCGATTTGCCGAGTTGCGGCGCATGGGCATCAAGACCGTGATGATTACCGGCGACAACCGTCTCACCGCCGCCGCCATTGCGGTGGAGGCCGGAGTCGATGACTTCCTGGCCGAGGCGCGCCCCGAGGACAAGCTGCAACTGATCCGCGACTACCAGGCCCAGGGCAAGCTCGTGGCGATGACCGGCGACGGCACCAACGACGCCCCGGCGCTGGCCCAGGCCGATGTGGCCGTGGCGATGAACAGCGGCACCCAGGCGGCCAAGGAAGCGGGCAATATGGTCGATCTCGACAGCAACCCGACCAAGTTGATCGAGGTGGTGGAAGTCGGCAAACAGATGCTGATGACCCGCGGCGCATTGACCACTTTCAGCGTGGCCAACGATGTGGCCAAGTATTTTGCTATCGTACCGGCCGCCTTCGTCGCGACTTACCCGCAACTGGGTGCATTGAACGTGATGCAACTGAGCAGCCCGAACTCGGCGATCCTCAGTGCGGTGATCTTCAATGCGCTGATCATCGTGTTCCTGATCCCCCTGGCGCTCAAGGGTGTGACCTACCGGGCGATCGGCGCGGCGGCATTGCTCAACCGCAACCTGCTGATCTACGGGGTGGGCGGGGTGCTGGTGCCGTTTGCCGGGATCAAGATCATCGACATGCTGTTGACCGGGCTCGGCCTGGTCTGAAAGGACTGACTGCACGGCGCCGCCCCTGGCGCCGCGCAGCTCACAAGGATTGCCATGGCTGTCATCGACACCGTTACTGCTACATCGGATGGGCGCCCCGACCCGGACGCGCTGCTGGAAAAACTGCAACAGCAGGAGCAGGCCGCGCAACAGGGCAAACTGCGGATCTACTTCGGCTCCAATGCCGGGGTGGGCAAGACCTGCGCGATGCTCAGCGCCGCGCGCCACGAACAGAGCCAGGGCCGGGATGTGGTGGCCGGCGTCGTCGAAACCCACGGCCGACGCGACACCGCCGAGGGCCTCAAGGGCCTGGAGATCCTGCCCCGCAGCAGCCTCCTGCATCGCGACACGACCCTGACCGAGTTCGACCTGGATGCCGCCCTCGAGCGCCATCCCTCAGTGCTGCTGGTGGACGAGTTGGCCCACAGCAACATCCACGGCTCACGCCACCCCAAGCGCTGGCAGGATGTGGAAGAACTGCTGCGCGCCGGGATCGACGTGTGGACCACGCTCAACGTCCAGCACCTGGAAAGCCTCAACGACATCATCAGCGGGATCATTGGTATTCGCGTGCGCGAGACGGTGCCCGACCATGTGTTCGACAACGCCCATGAAGTGCTGGTGATCGACCTGCCGCCTGACGACCTGCTGCGCCGCCTCAAGGACGGCAAGGTCTACCAGGCGCCCCAGGCGGAGCGCGCTTCACGCAACTTTTTTCGCAAGGGTAACCTGCTGGCCCTGCGCGAGCTGACCCTGCGCCGCACCGCCGACCGGGTTGATGCGCAAATGCGCGACTACCGCCGCGAACGCTCGATCATTACCCTGTGGCCGGCGCGCGAGCGCTTGCTGGTGGGCGTGGCGGGGCACCCGTCCGACGAGCGCCTGGTGCGCGAAGCGGCGCGCCTGGCACATAAGCTCGAGGCGGACTGGATCGTGGTTCATGTCAGCGGCCCGCAGCGCCGGGGCAAGGCGGCCAACCGCTACGCCAGCGCTATGAAAAGCCTGGCCCTGGCGGCCGAGTTCGGCGGCGACACCCTGACCCTGAGTGGCATGGACGTCGCCGAGACCCTGGTGGCCTGCGCCCGCGAGCACAATGCCAATCGCCTGGTGTTGGGGCATTGCCCGCGCAAGGTCTGGCAGTTCTGGCAGCCGTCGGTCAGCGACCACATCAGCCGCCACCACCCGCAAATCGATCAGATTGTCATCGCCCACGGCTCGCTGCCGCGTGTGGCAGCGCCGGTGGCCAAGGTCGAAGGCGCGTTGCCGCCGAGCCGGCTCCCGGCTTATCTGTGGGCCAGCCTGGCGTGTTTTGGCGCGACCGCCCTGGCGGCGCTGTTGCTGCAAGTGTTCGACCTGGCCAACGTGGTGATGCTGTTCCTGCTCACCGTGGTCCTGGTCGCCTTGCGTTACGGACGGGGCCCCGGGGTGTGGGCGGCGATGCTGGCGGTACTGTGTTTTGACTTTTTTTTCGTCCAGCCGCGCTGGTCATTTACCGTCAACGACACTCAGTACTTCTTTACCTTCGCCCTGATGCTGGGCATTGCCCTGATTACTGGGCAGCTCACCGCCCGCCTGCGCTTCGAGGCCCGCAGTGCCGCCGCCCGGGAGCGCCGTGCAACGTCCCTGGCGCGGTTGGCGCGGGACTTGTCGGCGGCGCTGACCGTGGAACAGATCAGCGAGGTGGCGTTACGCACCTTCAGTGGCGTGTTCGACGCGCGGGTCGGCCTGGCCCTGCCGGACCTGGCGGGCAGTGTGCATGGCGTTGGCAGCGGCGCTTCTGCCCTGGATGAAAGCATTGCGCAATGGGCCTATGACCATAACCAGCCTGCGGGCCAGGGCACCGACACCCTGGCCGCCGCCAAGGGCCGCTACCTGCCGCTCAAGGCCCCGATGCGGGTGCGCGGTGTGTTGGTCCTGGAGCTGGTCGCCGCCGAGCGCCTGGCCGACCCCCAGGAGCAAGGCTTGCTGGAGGCCTGCATGAGCCAGTTGGCAATCGCCCTGGAGCGGGTGCATTACGTCGAAGTGGCGCAGAGCACCCTGGTGCAGATGGAAGGCGAACGCATGCGCAACACCTTGCTCGCCGCCATCTCCCACGACCTGCGCACCCCGTTGACCACCATTATCGGCGCGGCGGACGCAGCGGGGCCCCACGCACCACCGGGCCCGTTACAGGACCTGCTGGGCGGTATCCACGAGCAGGCCAGCTCCATGCAGCGTCTGATCGAAAACCTGCTGGACATGGCGCGCATGCAGGAGGGCGGTGTGCGCCTGAATCGGCAGTGGCATTCCCTGGAGGAAATCGTCGGCAGCGCCCTGCGCCAACTGCGCGAGCCCCTGGCCCGGCATCTGGTGCGCACGGCCATGGCCCCCGAGTTGCCCCTGGTGGAGGTCGACGCCCTGTTGCTCGAGCGGGTGCTGGTGAACTTGCTGGATAACGCTGCCAAGTACACGCCCGCGGGCACCCTGATCCAGGTCAAGGCCCGCGAGGAGCAGCGCAGCATTATTCTGCAGGTCAGCGATGCCGGGCCGGGCTGCCCCGATGGCAGCTCCCTGCACACTTTGTTCGAACCTTTCACCCGAGGCCGGCAGGAATCTCCGGTGGCCGGCATCGGCCTGGGGCTGGCCTTGAGCCGGCGCATTATCGAAGCCCACGGCGGGCGCATCGAGGCCCAGCCTCACGCCGGTCCGGGCATCAGTTTCGTCATCACCTTACCCGCGGGGCAGCCGCCCTCCATGGAATCCCTATGACCAGTGCTCGCATCCTTATCGTCGAAGACGAGGCCAATATTCGCCGTTTTGTCGGCATCGCCTTGCAGGATGAGGGCTTTCAGGTGTTCGAAGCCGACAGCGTGAAACGCGCGCTGATCCACGCCGCCAGCCGCCAGCCGGACCTGGTGATCGTCGACCTGGGCCTGCCGGACGGTGATGGTAAACAGCTGATCACCGAACTGCGGGGCTGGCTGGCGGTGCCGATCCTGGTGTTGTCGGCCCGGGATCGGGAGGACGAGAAAGTGGCGGCGCTGGATGCCGGCGCCGACGACTACCTGGTCAAGCCCTTCGGCGTGCCGGAACTCCTGGCGCGCATCCGCGCCCAACTGCGACGCCATGTGCAAGCCAGTACGGCGGCGGCCACCAGCAAGGTGGCCTTCGGCAGCATCGAGGTCGACCTGGCCACCCACGAAGTGCACCGAGAGGGCGCGCCGGTGCATCTGACGCCCATTGAATACCGCTTGCTCTGCGCCCTGATTCGCGGCCAGAGCCGAGTCCTGACTCATCGCCAATTGCTGCTGGAAGTGTGGGGCCTGGACTACGTGGAGCGCTTTCACTACCTGCGGGTACACATGGCTCACCTGCGCCAGAAACTGGAAGCCGACCCGGCCCAGCCGGCGCACTTCATTACCGAGTTGCAAGTGGGGTATCGGTTGATGGGGCTGTAGCGGTCAATCGCAGCCCCCTGCGCGCAGGGTGGAGGAGGGCAGTCAGCCAACACCGTTCTTTGCAGGGGGCATCAAGCGTCTAGAAACTGAAGAACTGATCTCTGCCCCGTTGTTTAGCCCTGTAAAGCGCTTTGTCGGCTTGTGCCACTAAGACACTGGACGGCTGCAACGGGCCGAAGGTCTGCACCGAAAAACCGATGCTGATGGTCAAATAGCCCGAGGTGGACGCGGAGTGCGGTATTTTCAGATCCCGTACACGCTGGCACAGCGATTCGACATACAACTTGGCCTGGTCGTGCGTCATGCCGTTGGAGAGGATGACAAACTCTTCGCCGCCATAGCGGGCTGCAAAGTCAGAGCCGCGCTGGAAGGTATGACTCAAGCTGTCCGCGATACGTATCAACGCCTTATCGCCCGCGGGATGCCCATAAAGATCGTTGAAGGATTTGAAGTGATCGACATCGATCATGGCCAGTGTCAACGAGTCGCCGTTGCGGCAGGCAATTTTGCATTGGATTTCCAACTGCGTATCAAAGAAGCGGCGGTTGTAAATGCCGGTCAGCCCGTCTTTTATCGAGAGCTGTTCGAAGTGCACTTTCATTTCTTCGAGTGACTGATGCTCATCGCGTAACTGTTGCTGGATCAGGACTCGAGAGGTGACGTCTTTTTGAATGCCGATAAAGTTAGTGACAGCCCCAGTCTCATCGTGGATGGGCGAGATGCTTAGTTCATTCCAGAACATGGCGCCGTCCTTGCGGTAGTTGCGCAAGGTGACCAGGCAGTATTCACCCTGGCTGATGGCATTGTGAACAATGTCCAGTTCTGGTTGTTCTCGGTCGTTGCCTTGCAGGTACCGACAGTTAATGTGGGTTATTTCTTCGGCTGAGTAGCCGGTCATACGCTCAAAGGCTGGGTTTACAAAGATTAATGGATTGTCATCCAGGCTGTTGTCGGAAATGGTAATGCCATCTCGTGAGTCCATGACGGCCTGTTTAAGAATTTCAATATTCATACGAAATTCACTGTTTTCAAGGGGGATCGAATCCGTTTCGGAACCGTTTGAACTACTTTTTTTGCAGTGTAGTTGCCGCTGGAGCGCACTGTTTTTTTTTGCGCTTTCAGCGCAGCAGGTGCACCGCCAATCCGACGAGTGCGCACGCCATCAGCACCTGAATGATTCCCCGCTTGAACCGGAACAAGGCAATGGCCGCTGCAATCGCGATCAGTGCCGACGGCCAATCGAGGCGGCCGCTGAATCCCTGTGGCCAAAGCACGTGATAACCGAAGAAACACGCCAGATTGAGAATCACCCCGACCACGGCTGCGGTAATGGCGGTGAGAGGGGCGGTGAACGTGAGTTCGTTGTGGGTCGACTCCACCAACGGTCCGCCGGCGAGGATGAATAGAAACGAGGGCAGGAAGGTGAACCAGGTCACCAGGGCGGCGGCGACGGCTCCGGCCAGAAACACATGTTCGCTACCGAACACTTGCGTGACATACGCCCCGATGAAGCCGACGAAGGCCACGACCATGATCAGTGGCCCAGGCGTCGTCTCGCCCAATGCCAGGCCATCGATCATTTGTGCCGGTGTCAGCCAGCCGTAGTGAACGACCGCGCCCTGGTAGACATACGGAAGCACCGCGTAAGCTCCGCCAAACGTCAGTAAGGCCGCTTTGGTAAAGAACCAGCCCATTTGGGTCAAGGTGCCTTCCCAGCCAAAGAGTGCGGTCAGAATTCCCATCGGCACGGCCCAGAGGGTGGCGCCAATCAGGGCCAGCGATACCAGTTTCATCCAGCTGAACCGCGCATGCTCCGGGGGCTGGGTGTTGTCATCGATCAAGGCCGGCCCGAAGGATCTTTTGTTCGTGGCATGGCCACCTGCTCTGAACTTCTCGGGCGCCAGGCGTCCGCCGACATAGCCGATCAGCGCGGCGCCGGCAACGATCAGCGGGAACGGAATATTGAACGCGAAGAGGGCGGTGAACGAGGCCGCGGCTATTGCCCAGAGCCAAGTGTTTTTCAAGGCCCGAGAGCCGATCCGCTGGGCTGCCTGGAGGACGATCGCGGTCACGGCAGGCTTGATGCCATAGAACAACCCGGCCATCACAGGGACTTCACCCAAGGCGATGTACATCCACGACAACACGATCAGGATGAACAATGAGGGCAGCACGAACAGCACGCCCGCGATGACCCCGCCCCAGGTTCGATGCATCAGCCAGCCAATGTAGGTTGCCAACTGCTGCGCCTCCGGCCCGGGCAGCAACATGCAGTAGTTGAGGGCATGCAGAAAACGTCGCTCGGAGATCCAGCGTCGCCGCTCCACCAACTCCTGGTACATGGTGGAAATCTGCCCCGCGGGCCCGCCGAAGCTGATGAACCCGAGCCGCAACCAAAACCAGAATGCCTCGCGAAGGCTGACGGCTTCCGGCCTCGACGGTTCGTGCTCAGCGGTGGGTGCCAAAACCTTGCTCATCGGGTTGCTCCTCTTCTGCACACACACACATTTGGTGAGCACACCGTCGAACATAGCGCCGGCAGCCAATACGGGGTGGTCGTCGATGCCTGGATTAAGTGAGTGACATTTCGAGGGTGGCGCGCAGCCCCGCGGGTTGGATGTTTTCCAGCCTGATCTGGCCGCCGAGGCGAAAGGCAATCGCTTGCACAATGGTCAGCCCCAATCCTGCGCCCTGGTCATTGCCACGGCTGTAGAAGCGCTCGAAGAGCCGCTCTCTTTGCGATTCGTCGATGCCGGGTCCCTGGTCCTCCACCGACAGCTCGATATGGTGCGCCTGGCGCTTGAGTCGTACGGTGATCACCCCGTGCTCGGGGGAGAAATTCGCGGCGTTGGTCACCAGGTTGTTCAGGGCGATGTTGATGGTTGCCGCCTCGACCCGGGCCGGACACGCCTCGTCATCGGCTTCGAACACCAACTCCAGTCCCTTGTTGAGCAACCAGGGCGTCATTTGCACCAGGCTTTCGCGAATGGTGCTCAGCAGATCGATGAGCGGCAGCTCCTTGACCACGGACTGGGGCTCAAGGCGGGCCATGGTCAGCAGTTGGTTGACCAGGCGACTGGTGCGATCTACCCCATTGATCAGGTGCATGAGCGATTCGCGACGCTCTTGCTCGGTCCCGGCCTCCAACAGGTTTTGTGCATGAACCCTGAGTACTGCCAGGGGCGTGCGCATCTCATGAGCCGCGTCGGCAATGAACCGTCGTTCACGCCCCAGCACCTGCTGGATCTGCGCCAGCATTCGGTTCAAGGCCGCCTGCATCGGCTCCAGTTCGCTGGGCAAGGGCTGGAGTTGCAACGGCTCCAATGAGCCTGAGTGCCGTGCACGCAAGGTCGCTGCCATGTTCGCCAGGGGCTTGAGCCCCCAGCCGATGGCCAGCCAGACCATGGTTGCCAGAATCAGGCTGCCCAGCACGTTGGGCCAGAGGGTATGGCGCACGATGCGCTCCACCAGGTCCGAACGCACGTCGTCCCGTTCGCCGACCCAGATTCGCAGGTTGTTGGCTGAGTCTTCGAGGATAAAGGCGCGCCATTGACGGTTGTGCAGGTCCAGTACATCACTGAAACCGGGCGCCGTCGGCGGGGTGGTGAAGGAGGGGGCGCTGGCGGTATGCACCAGCACTTCACCCTGGTTGTTCCAGACCTGGAAGGCGATCTTGCTTTCGTAAGGGTGCCCGTCGACCTTGGGCATCGCGCCGCCCAGGGCCTTGTTGAACGCCTGGTACAGATCCTCTCGCTCCTTGCTGGCCAGGGGCATGTGCATCACCCCCAGTAGCAGGCGCGCGTTCTGCGCCAGTTGGGCGTCATACACCTCGGCAATTTCGTGGTTGCTGTCGTGCAGGTTGAACAGGCTGAGAACAAGCAGGCCGGTGAGGAGCAGGCCAATGATCAAGGTCAGGGTGCGGCGCCGGATCGAACTCATCGACGCTCCTCCACCAGATAGCCGACCCCGCGGATGGTGCGGATCAGGTCACTGCTGAATTTTTTACGCAGGTGGTGGATGTGCACCTCCAGGGTGTTGCTTTCGGCTTCTTCGTTCCAGCCGTAGAGCAGTTGCATCAGGCGCTCGCGGGTCATGACCCGTCCCGGTGGCGACAGCAACTCATAGAGCAGTTGGTACTCCTTGGGGGTCAGGGCCACGGCCTCGCCCTGGTAGGAGACCAACTGGGTGCTGGGGTCCAGGCTGATGCCGGCGTGTTCAATCAACACCCGGGCGCGCCCGGCACTGCGTCGCAGCAGTGCCCGCAGCCGGGCTTTCAATTCATCGAGGTCAAAGGGTTTGATCAGGTAGTCATCGGCGCCGGCATCGAGCCCGGCGATTCGGTCCTCGGTGGCGTCGCGTGCGGTGAGGATCAGCACCGGCAGGGTCGAGCCGCTCTGACGCAAGCGGCGCAACACTTCAAGGCCGTCCAGGCGCGGCAAGCCCAGGTCGAGCACGGCCAGGTCAAAGGTTTCGCTGAGCAGCGAGTGCAGGGCGCTGCTGCCGTCCTGCAACCAGTCGACGGTGTACCCCTCGCGCCCCAGGGCTTGGTGAATACCCTCACCCAGGGCCACGTCATCTTCGATGAGTAATAAACGCACTCTGACTCCTGTCAGTTGAGTTTTTGATTGACGTCCAGTAGCAACGCCTCGATTTCCTTGCGCCGGCCGCTGTCGGCTATTTCTCGGCCGGGACGCGGCGCGGCGAGCAGGGCTTGTTGCAGCGCCTGCTTGGCCTCGGCGTAGCGTTTTTGACGGTAAAGATGATCGCCCCAGAAGTACAGGCTGTCGATCCCGTTGGGGTTGAGTTGCAAGGCCTGTTTCAGCAGTTGTTCTGCCTTGTCGGCATCACCGAAACCAATGGGCCAGCCGGGTACGCGATCATACAATGCCGCCAGGCTGGTGTACGCCGAGCCTTGCAGGGCTTTGGGGTCCAGGGCCAGGGCCTTTTCCAGGTCGACCTTGGCCTGTTTGGCTTTGCTCAGTGCCCCGAGCCCGCCTTGGGCGCCGGCCCAACTGCTGGTGACAATACCCGACCAGATCCAGGCTTCGGCCAGCGACTGGCGCTCGCTGGTAAACGTCGAGGCCTGGCTCGCCAGCTGTTCAAAGGCGGCTGTGCGCTGTGCGGCCGGCAGTTCGTACTGGATCTGCGCCCAACGTTGCTGGATGCCGCTCAGGCGTTGCTGGTCGGCGTTGTCCAGGGCCCAGGTACTCTGGCTCAAGGCACCCAGGAGCAGGCAGGTGATCAGTTTTTTCATGGTTGGGGGTTCTCGTTGTCGGGCTTTTGGCTGAGGCGGCGAATCAACGGCAATTGCTTGCGCAAGCCGCGGTCCACCAGGTTTGGCAGCAGGCTGTTGAGGCGCACGAAAAAGCGCTCCGGCCAGCCCAGGTACAAATCCCGTCGGTCGCCGGCAATGGCGTGGATCACCGCATTGGCCACGGTCTGCGGGTCATCGACATTGGCCTTGAGGGCGTCGTTCAAGGCCTGGGCCTCCGGGCTGTTCATGCTGGTGCGGGTGGCCCGTGGAGCGACATACAGCACGCTGACCCGGGTATCGGCCAGCTCGCGGCGCAAGGCTTCGGAGAACCCGCGCAGGGCGAATTTAGTGGCGCAGTAGCTGGCAAAGCCGGCGTAGCCGATCGAGCCATAGGTGGAGCCGACATTGACCACCATGGCGCTTTCGGCCTCCTTGAGCAGCGGCAGCAAGGTCTTGGTCAGGCAGATGGGCGCGCTGATGTTCACCGCCAGCATGGCGTTGATCTCGCTGTCATCGAGCTGTTCGAGCATGGCGAAGTGGTTGACCCCGGCGGCATTGATCAGCAGGTTGATGCCGCCAATGGCCTGGGCTGCAACCAGCACCTTGCGCCGGTCGGCGAGAAACGTCAGGTCCGCGGCGACCCAGCACAGATGCTGCGGGTATAGCTCCAGCAGATGGGCCAGGGGGTCACCGTGGCGGGCCACGGCCAGCACCTTGGCACCCTGGGCACACAGGGCGCCCGCGATGGCCAGGCCGATGCCGCCGCTGGCGCCGGTCAGCACCACTCGCGCTTCAGATAGACGCATGCTGCTGCTCCTCGTCCCGCGGCAGGCCGCGGAACATGTCGGCATAAAGCCGGTACACCACCTTCGAGGCGTGAATCACCGCCGCCTGGTCCTGCGGGTCCTCCAGGGTGTTCATCAGCCGGCGATAGGTCTGCATGTGTTCGATGTCCAGCGAGCCGTGGGAGCTGAGGTAGCTGAACGCGCTTTCCGGCAGGGCCAGGCGCTCGCGAATACTGCCAGCGGCGTGGGTGGCCAGGGCAATGCTGGTGCCTTCCAGTACATTGACCATGCCGAACAGACCCACCGGGTTGCCCCGGGCGATCAGGTCGTAGAGGAAGCTGACCATCAGTTCGATGGGCAGTGAGGGCGTGCCGTCACGTACCCCATCCTTGTCGCCACCGCAGGCGGCAATGTCATTGAGAATCCACTGCTCGTGGCCGTATTCGTCCTCGATGTATTCGCAGACGGCTTTGCGCAGCCATTCCAGGCGCGAGGGCAGGCGCGCGCCACAGGCCATCATCAGGGGCACCGTATGGCGCACGTGGTAGTAAGCCTGTGCGAGGAAGGCGCGGTAGCTTTCCAGGCTGACCCGGCCCTGTAGGGCGTCGGTGATGATCGGCAGGTTGAACAGCGCCTGGCGCTCGGCCTGGGTGGCTTCTTGCAGGGTGTCGAAAAAACTCATGATGGGGCTTCCTCGGAGGACATAAAGGTGTCGAGCTGTGCTCGGTAGCGCTCGGCGATGGCATCGCGGCGCGGCCGACCGTTGGCGGTCAGCAGGCTGTTGGCGGTGGTAAAGGGTTGATCCAGGCGGCTCCAGTGATGAACCCGGGCGTACTCGGGCAGGGCCTGGTTGGCCTGGGCGACGGCGGCGGCCAGTTCCTCGTCGCTGCAATCGGGATGACGGGGCCAGAGCAGGGCGTGGTTCTGCGGCAGCGCCTCGCCATGCACAAATGCCTGGGCGATATGGCTGCGTTGGGTCAATTCGGCCTCGACCCATTCGGGGTTGACGTTGCGCCCGTAGCTGGTGACGAACTGATGCTTCTTGCGCCCCTTGAGGTAGAGAAAACCGTCGGCATCGAACTCGCCGAGATCACCGCTGGGCCACCAGGGATCGCGGCGCGGCGCGTCCCCCAGATACCCCAGCAGCGCGCTGCTCTTGATCATGACTTCGCCGTCTTCGGCCAGGCGGATCTGAACGTGGGGCAGGGGTTTGCCGACACTGCCCGGGCGTGCGGCCTGGGGCCGGTTGAGGCTGACCACCGAGGCGCATTCCGACAAGCCATAACCTTCATAGATCGGCATCCCCAGGCGTTGCGCACGCTCCAGCAAGCCGAGGCTGACCCGGGCCCCGCCCACCGCGGCGAAACGCAAGGTGCGCGGGTCGAAGGCGTGTTGCTCGGCGGCGCTGATCAGCAGCAACAGCAACTGCGGCACCAGGATCAGGCTATGGGGCTTGCGGGTTGCCAGGCAGCCCAGCAGGCGCGGCACGTCGACCCCGCTGGCACCTTGGATGCCCAGGCTTTTCTGGCTGGGCAGGCTCACGGTGGCGCCAGCGTACAGCGCGGCATAACAACCGAGGTTTTCCAGAAGAATAGCCACCGGCAGCAGGGTCAAATGATGCTGCGCGAAGCTGGGGCGACTGGCGTGCTCCAGCTCGCGGGCCACCTGCAGCAGGCTGTCGGCACTCAGGCAAACGCCCTTGGGCGTGCCGGTGGTGCCTGAGGTGAACGTGAGTTTTGCGGTGCCTGGGGGCAGTGGGCTCGGACCGCTGAACGAGCGTCGCCAGAACGCGCCGCTTTTGAGGTAGCCGGCGCTTTGCAGTTCTTCGTCCAGCTGTGACTCGGCGATCACCCATTGCGCCTGGCTCTGTTCCAGGCAATGGCGGCGTTGTGCGGGGCTGAAGAAGGTCGGCAGGGTCAGGCAGGTCAACCCTTCGAACAGAATGGCCAGGTCCCAGAGCATGGCTTCGGCGCCATTGTCCAGGGCCAGGGCGACCACGCTGACCGACTCTTCGCGCAGGCATTCCTGGCGATACAGCACTTCGGCATACAGCGTGGCGTAGTCGATCCGCAAGTGGTCGTCCCACAGGGCGATATCGAAGCCCCGGGTCTCGGCATGCTCGCGCAAGGTCTGTTGGAACCGTTCCACTTCAAGCGACATGACTGGACTCCTCAAGGTCACAGGGCAATCCGAGACGGGCGAACATGCCCATGTTGCGCAGATGGATAAAGCCAGCGCGGATATTGCCGACGTGTACCCAGGGTTGGCTTTCGTAGTAACTGCCCCAGTGATGGCGCTCGTCACCCAGGCGTTGCGGGTCGGCGGCGCACAGGGTGACTGGCTTCAGGCCCAGGCGGTGGAAGCTGTTGACCAGGCCGATATTGCCGGTGAACGCCACCCATTCCAGTCCACCCATGGCCAGCAGATAGGTGATGGCGATGATGCTCAGGCGGGCGCTGCCGGTGTCACTGGCTGCCAGGTTGCCAACCTCGACAATGCCTTCGCGGTCGACCGGCTGGTCGGCGGCGGCACTGATCAGTGGGCCGATCGACTCGTCCAGGTAACGTTCCAGGAACAGCGGTTCCTCACTGGCCACGCGCACGCCGGCCACCGCACACAGCTGCCCGCCGTCATTGCTCAGGCCGAACAGCTGCGGCATGAAATGGCGGATATCAGCGCCATGGGCCTTGCGGAAACGTTGCTGGATAAAGGATTCGAAGGCGGGACGCGAGCCCTCGTCGGCCAAGGCCCGGGTCAGGGTCATCGGTGCGCTGTCGGCTTTGCCAAAGCGCAGGGGCAGGGGGATGTTCCAGTTGAAATCGGGCATTGGCAGCGCGCCTCCCTAATTGAGTGAGGAGGAGTATCGGATCGGTTTCTTAAGCGAATCTGAAGGTGGCCAAAAGAGTTTTTGCGACCATCTTCAGACTCCCTTAAGGCTGGCCATGCAGGGTGCGCGCGTAACATCGGCGTGAAGCCGAACTGCGGTTGCACGAACGATTGGGCAATCGCCCCTCATCCTGACGGAGCCTGTGATGACTAACGTTTCAGAAACACAGCGGTACACAAAACTGTCGATGACCTTGCACTGGCTGATGTTGGCGCTGTTTGTCGGGGTTTACGGCTGCATCGAGATCAAGGGCCTGTTGCCGCGCGGGCATGCCCTGAAGGCGCCGTTGCTGGGCATGCATGCTTTGCTGGGGATCGGTATCTTCGCCCTGGTCTGGGTCCGCTTGCTGGGACGCTTGACGCCGCGCCCAGCGATCGTGCCGAAGCCACCGGCCTGGCAGAACGGCCTGGCGCGGGCGACCCACCTGGCCCTGTACCTGTTGATGATCGTGACCCCGGCCCTGGCCTGGCTGATGCTCAGCGCCGCAGGCAAACCGGTGCCGTACTTCGGCTTTATGCTGCCGTCGCCGCTGGCAGTGGACCCCGACCTGGCGAAGCAATTCAAGGAATGGCATGAGCTGGTCGGCAGCGCCGGCTACTGGCTGATCGCTCTGCATGCCGGTGCAGGCCTGTTCCATCATTACTGGGTACGTGACAACACCCTGGCGCGGATGCTGCCAAGGCGCTCGTAGGCAATATCCAGCAGACGCCAGGTACGGGCGTCGGGCCTGGCGCTGATGCCGCCGCCAGTGCCCACGCCCGGTCGGTGTCGGACAACCCGGCGTCTGCTGCGCAGATGCAGGGGGCCGGTATCCAGCAGTGGAGCAGCAATCCCCATCACAACGCAGCCCCCTTGGGCTGCGTTTTTGTTTCTGCGATCTGCCCGGACGTCGGTCAGATTTTTGCGTGACAATAAGAAAAAGGTTGAATAGTCACATCATTTGTTATTTAAATAACAAAAATAATAACGCAGTGGTGCTTGCCACGACGTGCACAAGGTAAAGATATCCATGAATAAGATCGCGGTCATCGGCAGCAATATGGTGGATTTGATTACCTATATCGACCGAATGCCCCAGCAGGGGGAGACCCTCGAGGCCCCGGGGTTTGCCATGGGCTGTGGCGGCAAGGGCGCAAATCAGGCGGTGGCGGCGGCGAAGCTGGGCAGCGGGGTGTTGATGCTGACCAAGCTGGGTGATGACATGTTCGCCGATAACACCCTGGCCAATTTTCAGCGCCATGCCATCGACTCGCGCTATGTCACGCGGGTGCCGGGGGTATCCAGTGGTGTGGCGCCGATCTTCGTGCAGAGCGATTCCCATAACAGCATTCTTATCGTCAAAGGCGCCAACGCGCATTTGAAGCCGGCCGATATCGACGCCGCAGAAGTGGCGTTGCGTGAATGCAGGCTGATGGTGCTGCAACTGGAAATCGACCTGGCGACCGTCTATTACGCCATCGAATTTGCCAAGCGCCACGGCATCTCGGTGTTACTCAACCCGGCCCCCGCAGTCCCCGGGCTAAGCCGCGAACATCTGGCGCAGCTGGACTTTTTCATCCCCAACGAAAGCGAACTGGCGCTGATCACCGGCAAGCCGGTCGAAGGCCCCGAGAGTGCGTTGCTTGCCGCACGGGAGTTGGCCGCCCAGGGCATTCGCCACGTCATCGTCACCCTTGGAGAACAGGGCGCGTTGTATGTGGGCGAGGAGGGTGAGTTTCACGTGCCGGGGCGCAAGGTCGTGGCCCGGGACACCACCGGTGCCGGTGACGCCTTTATCGGCTGCTTCGCCCACTACTGGACCCAGCAGGGCGACATGCGTGCAGCCATGAGCCGCGCGGTGGCGTATTCCGCCTGCTCGGTCACCGCCCTGGGCACCCAGAGTTCCTATCCCGACGCGGCCAGGTTCGCCGCGTTTTTTGACGAGCCTTGATCCCACGCCTACCGCAGTTGGTCAGACCCGCGTGGCGCTGATGCGCCCTGAATCCCACGGAGAATAACAATGACAAAAGTCCCGCTCCAACAGACCCCCGATGGCTTTTACCTCAACCGCACGCCCTGGTTCGCGTTCTTGCTGCTGTGCAGTATTTTCGCCCTGTGGGCCGCTGCGGCCAGCATGAATGACGTGCTGATCGCGCATTTCAAGAAGGCCTTTCTGCTCAGCGATTTCCAGACTGCCTTCGTGCAATCGGCGTTTTACCTGGGCTACTTCTTCGTCGCGATCCCGGCGGCCATGGTGGTGCGCCGCTTCGGCTACAAAAGCACGATCCTGGTGGGACTGATGCTCTATATGGCGGGCTGCGCGCTGTTCTTTCCGGCGGCATCCACCGCCACCTACGGCATGTTTCTGATGGCGCTGTTTGTGATCGCGTGCGGGCTGTCGTTTCTCGAAACCGCCTGCAACACCTACTCGACCTTGATGGGCCCGCGTGAAACCGGCACCCGGCGTTTGAATATCTCGCAAACCTTCCACCCGTTCGGCGCCATGGCTGGGGTGTATGTCGGCAGCTTTGTGATGTTCAAGGACACCGATGCCACCCACGAACAGCTGACCCAGATGAGCGCCTCGGAGGCGGCCATCCAGCAGTTGGAAATGATCCAGTCGACCTTGCTGCCGTACAAATGGATGATCGCCGTGCTGGTGCTGATGTTCATCCTGATTGCCATCACCCGCTTCCCCGCCTGCCGTGGCAACGCCAAGGCCGACGTGAAGCGACCCAGCCTCGGCCAGAGCCTAGCGCGCCTGTCGCGCAACCCGCGTTTTACCTTCGGAGTGCTGGCGCAGTTTCTGTATGTGGGCGCCCAGGTCGGGGTGTGGAGCTTCACCATTCGCCTGGCGATGCAGATGGGCGGGATGAATGAGCGCAGCGCGTCATGGTTCCTGCTGACCACCTTTGCCGCCTATTTCGTAGGCAAGATGATCGCCAACCTGCTGATGCGCAAACTGCACCCGGCCAAGGTCCTGGCGATCTACGGCGTGCTGACCATTGTCCTGCTGGCCTACACCATCCTGGTACCGAATATCAGCGCGGTGTACGCGGCGGTGGCGGTGAGTATTTTCCTCGGGCCGTGCTGGCCGACCATCTATGGCCTGACGATTGAAGGGCTGGGTGAAGACACCAGCGTCGGCGGTTCGCTGCTGGTGATGAGCATCGTTGGCGGCGGGGTGATTCCGGTGTTCCAGGGCCTGCTGTCAGACGCCACCCACGGCAATATGCAACTGGCCTACAGCGTGCCCCTGCTGTGCTTCGTGGTGATTGTCGCCTACGCCTATTCCTGCATGCGCCACAATCGCGCCACACAGCCTCGGGCAGGCGCGGTGGTGGCCTCATGAAAACCTTCACCCTGGCCTTGTCACCCGAGCAGTTCAGCGGGGCTGAAAAGACCCTGCTGCACTCAGCCGATTTCCGCGTGCTGGCCTGGACCTACCCCAGTGGGGTCAAGGCCCTGGCGCTGGAAAACGCCCGTGGCCGCGTGGTGGCCCTGCCTTATCAGGGGCAGATGATCTGGTCCGCGACCTTCGATGGTTGCGATTTGACCATGCGCAATATGTTCAGCCAGCCCAGACCCAGCCCGACGGTGATCGGCACCTACGGCTGCTTTATGTTCCACGCCGGACTGCTGCGCAACGGTTGTCCGGCCCCGGCTGATGACCATCCGCTGCATGGTGAAATGCCTTGCGCGCCAATGGACGCGGCCTGGCTGGAAATCGGCGAGGACGCTGCGGGCGCGTACCTGCGCCTGGGTGGGGGCTACGAATACGTGCAGGGGTTCGGCGATCACTACCGGGCCACACCCACGCTGACCCTGCGCGCCGGCTCGGGGCTATTTGAGATCGGCATGGCGGTCACCAACCTGGCAGGCAAAGCTATGGAGCTGATGTACATGGCCCACATGAACTACGCCTATATTCCTGGCGGCAGGATGGTCGAGCCTATGGCCGGAGCAAGGGTGCGGGTTCGCAGCAGCGTGCCGGCCCACGTCAGGCCGACCCCCGAGTGGTCGGCCTACATGGCGCAGCTGAGCCTGGATCCCTCGCGCCTGAACACCCTGGACAGCCCCGCACTGCATGATCCGGAAATCGTCTGTTTCTTCGAGGCGGTTCCCGCCGACGCCGCAGGCAATGCGCATTTTCTGCTGGACCACCCAGCGGGCCCGGCGTTTTACACCCGCTACCGGCCCGATCAGTTCTCCCATGCCACCCGCTGGGTCCTGCACAACGCGGACCAGGGCGTGGCCGCGTTTGTCTTGCCCGCCACCTGTGAACCCGAAGGCTACCTGGCGGAAAAAACCAAAGGCCATGTGCGCTCGTTGGCGGGCGGGAAAAGCGCAGTATTCAACGTGACCACCGGCTACCTGTCGGCTGAAGAGCGGCGCCGCCTGCGGGATGAGTTGGGCGCCTGATGCGTGGCGGCGAGGGCGGTCAGACCACCCATTGCGCGCCGTAGTGGGTGATCAGTTCACGGTAAGGCTTGGGTAACTTCTTGTCGGAGACCACCACATTGAATTGTTCCAGGGTGGCGAAATGCGCGGTGCGCACGACGTCGAACTTGCTGTGATCGGCCAGCAGCATGCTGTGCTGGGCCTGGCGCAAGACTTTCTGTTTGACCGCAACTTCATTGAAGTTGAAACAGGTCACGCCGAAGGCTTCGCTGACACCCGCGGCCGAGATGAACGCCCAGGTCAAGCGCACGCTGTCGAGGATACTGCTCTCGTCGGCATGCTCGAAGACCTGGTTCTTGCGATGGAAGGTGCCGCCACACAGAACGATATTGCAGTTGGGCTTCTGTTGCAGCTTGAGCAACACGTTGAGCGAGTTGCAGACTGCGGTGAACTCCAGTTCATCGGCAATGAAATCAATCACGAAGGGCACCGTGGTGCCGCAGTCGAAGAACACCGTGTCGCCACTTTTGATAAACGCAGCCGCGAGCTTGCCGATGCGGCGTTTCTCTTCCACGTGCCGGGTGCCCTGTTCCGTGACCTTGTAGTCGGGCGCGTCGGCCGGGTCGAAGGCGAGGGTGATATGCCCGCCGAGCAGATGGAATTTGTCCGGGTAACGGTTGAGATCCCGGCGCAGGGTCATTTCCGAGACTTCCAGCAACGCGGCCATCTCCCGCAGATGGATCGCCTTTTGGTCCTGCAGGGCTTGCTGGATCAGTTTGACGCGTTCTGATTGTTTGCTTTCCACAGGCATTCCGATCGGCTAGTTATGTTGTAATTATATCATTAATTGGTATTATACTAACATCTGTTGGGCGAGCTTTCTAACGCATTACGCCCATCGTGCTCCTTCACCAGGAACGGATTTCATGACCTCAATCACACCCGCAGCACTTGCACAGTTTATCGACCACACCTTGCTGGCGCCTGACGCGACGCGGCAGCAGATCGCCGTGTTATGCAAAGAGGCGCAGGAGTACGGGTTCTATTCCGTCTGCGTGAACTCGGGCCAGGTTCCGTATGCCGCCCAATTGCTCTGCGGGCAAAAGGTCAAGGTCTGCGCGGTGGTCGGGTTTCCGCTGGGCGCCGGGCTGAGCGAGAGTAAAGCCTTCGAAGCCCAACAGGCAATTGCCGCAGGTGCGGGCGAGATCGACATGGTGCTCAATATCGGCGCGCTGCGCGAGGGGCTGCTGGATACGGTGCGCGACGACATCGCCACCGTGCATCAAGCCTGCGGCTCGGTGCCGCTGAAAGTGATCCTCGAAACCTGCCTGTTGGACGAGGAGCAAAAGATCCGTGCCTGCGAAATCTGCCGCGAGCTGGGCGTGGCCTTCGTCAAGACCTCGACCGGCTTCAGCCGCAGCGGCGCCACCGCAGAAGACATCGCCCTGATGCGCCGCGTCGTTGGCCCGCAGATGGGGGTCAAGGCGTCGGGCGGGGTGCGCGATTATGCGACGGCAGTGGCCATGATCGAAGCCGGCGCCACCCGTTTGGGCAGCAGTTCGGGGGTGAGCATTGTCAGCGGCAAACCGGAGGATGGGGTGGGTTACTGATCTCGCCATTGCGCCCGAGGTCTGTCGAAGCTTGCAAAAAGGCGCTTCGCAGATGCCGATCAGTTAAGCGATAGAGCATGCACCCTCGCCACAGGTGAAATGTTCGCTCTTGACTGACGGCTGGGCCAGCAGGCGGAGACTGCCTTTGGCGGGGAAGGGCGGCGGTCCTGTGAAGCGTCGCTTATCGACAGGTTGAAAATCGTAAAACGGCCCCCGGCGTTTCGGCCGGGGGGCGCAGCGTGTCGAGGCGATTTTGAACGCCGGCGACCCGCTTCAGCGTCGTCCTTCGAACGCCATGCGCACCGCCAGGCCCGCCAGCACCGTGCCCATCAGCCAGCGCTGTACCCGTTGCCACACCGGCTTGCTGGCGAGAAAGGCGGCGATGGAACCGGCCATGACTGCAATCAGCGCATTGACGCTCACGCTGATGGCGATCTGGGTAAAGCCCAGCACCAGGGATTGGGCCAGCACTGAGCCGTGCCCGGTGGGGTCGATGAACTGCGGCAGCAGCGATAGATACAGGACGGCGACCTTGGGGTTCAGCAGGTTGGTGACAAAGCCCATCGTAAACAGCTTGCGCGGGCTGTCCTGGGGCAGATCCCGCACCTGGAACGCGGAGCGTCCGCCTGGCTTGAGCGCCTGCCAGGCCAGGTACAGCAGGTAGAGCGCGCCGCCCAGGCGCAGGGCGTCATATGCATAGGGCACCGTCAGCAGCAAGGCGGTGATGCCCAATGCCGCGCACATCATATAGACCACAAAACCCAGCGCCACGCCGCCCAGGGAAATCAGCCCGGCCATTCGTCCCTGGCAGATCGAACGTGAGATCAGGTAAATCATGTTCGGCCCCGGGGTCAGCACCATGCCGAGTGAAATCAGGCCGTAGGCGATGAGGTTGGACAGTTCGGGCATGGCGTGACTCCTGAAGGCTGAGAATGGACATCGGGCATTGCGCCAGACCCGTACACGACGGGATGGGCCTGCTCTGTGGCAGTCGACTCGATGATGCGGCCGATAGTAGGGCGCACGGCGCGCGCGCGTTAGATACAGATCGGTCAACAAAACGACATACAGCCTTGCGATCAGGCTCGGCCGGCCGCGCGGCCAGGTTGTGTCCGGCGGTTCTCGCCACTAAAAAACCATCCCTATAGACTCGCCGGTTCGGGCGCGAGGACGGCGCCTTTCATCGAGGACATGACCCATGGCAAAACAGATGCCGGTACCTGGCGACGTGCTGGGTTTTCCCATCGAGCGCATTGGCCGTTTCGGCGCGTGCCAGATCGTGGCGGTCGACCGCGACAAGCAACAGGTCACGGTGGCCTTGTTGGACTGGACAGGCGAGCAGCTGCCGACCCTGGATGAGGTGATGCACGCCCCGCGTTTCGTGAAGAACTTCATGTTCTGGAATGATCAGGAAATCGTCATGCACCTGGCCCTGCCCGCGCCCGCGTCATACCGCAGCATCGGCACCCTGCCGGTGCTGGGCAGCTGCGAATCCCACAGCTACGGCGGCTGGGACTTCGACGATCTCATCGCCCGCCAATATGCCTGGAACACGCTGCCCGGCGAGCTGACGCAAGCGTTCAAGGCCAGCCTGGACAGCGACGCCGTGGTGTCTGCCCCGGGGCTTTTGCACGAGGGCAACGACCAGCCGATGCAGATGCGCGTCAGGGCACGCTCAAGCGCTTCGACTCTACGGATGGCCTGGTTGATGAACTCAGCCAGCCGGCGCCTGATGTACAGCCAAAATTGAGCGTGGTGGCCGCGCAGAACGGGCGCTGGATCTCGTTGCAGGCCAACGGCGTGGTGCCGGCGTTGCACGGGCTCGATCAGGTCCGTGGGCTGCGGGTGAGTAAGGTGAGCGCGCTTGATCTGGTGGAGGTCGTCGACACCTCCCCAACATCCAATACCTGCACCTGTTCGGCGCCCCCGGCAGCCTGAGCAGGCTGGGGGCGTTGACCGCGCTGCCGAAGCTCGAAGCGTTGTGGTTCTGTGACCTGTTCGGCTACACCGCTGATGATTTCCCCGCACCCGAGGCGTTGCCGGGCCTGACCAGCCTGAGCCTGGACAGCCTGCCGGCAGATGTCGCGACGGCGGTGCGAAAGGCATACAGGAAAGCGCCCCAGGTGGACCTCACAGTGAGCAAGCCGCGCAAGCCCGAATGGCTGGCGGAGAACCTCGACAACCCGCTACGGCATTGGGAGGCCGCGAAGGCTTTGCCCCGGCCCTGGTCAAGAAGGTGCACGCGGCCTACGTGATGGCGTTGCGGCAGGTGCGCGAGGCGGAAGCCGTGCGGGTCGACGATGGGGCCTGCGGCCAGCAGGTCACCCGGGTCATCGCCGCGTTCCTCGAGGTGATCGGCGGGCTCAACCGCAAGCATGGCTTCCTCTACACCCTGGAACGCGACGAGGTGATCGACGCGGTCAACATCCTCGCCGCCCCCCTCACTGCCCAGGCGCGTGTCGCACTGGACCCCTTGATCGAGGAAGCCCTGGACGATTGAACCGGTCCTTTGCGGCCGACAACCGCTCAAGCCTATTGATCGACGGCTGGGTAACGCCACTCTTGCAGTGGCTTTATCGGTTGTTTTGTATCTTGTATCGACAGGAAACAATCGTGTTAAGCTGCGCCGCAACACGCTGGAGCGGCGTTCGAGGACCTTTTAATCGTTTTGTGCGGGCGACATCACGTCGCCTTCGGGCACGCCATCCGGCTGAGTCTTGAGCCGCCCGACGTGGTCCAGATGCCTCCAGAGAAATTGCGCTGCTTCTTCACGCCGATCGGATTCGATGAGGTCGAGCAAATGGATATGTTCCCGGCATTGCGCGGCAAGACGCGTGCGATCGACGTTGGCCTTGTAGCCCATAAAGCGTCGCAGCTGGTTTTGCTGGCGGATGGCGTCGATGAAAAACGCATTGGCCGAGCCTTGCACGATCAGTTCGTGAAACTGTGCGCCGATCTCGAACAGTTGGGCGCGAGACAAGCTCTGGATCTCTCCGTCGAGCAGGGCCTGTTGTTGCTGCCGGGCCTGGGCAAACGCGCTGTGATTGACCTGATAGCCAGGCTCTCGCAGCGCTGCTGGCTCAATGGCCATGCGGAAGCGGTAGCTCTGGATGTAGGTCTGGGTGTTGTGCACAAAGTCCTTGAGGCTCCAGCCTTGCCCGGGATTGCGCTCGACCATGGCTTCGCTGGCCAGCCGGTTCAGCACTTTAAGCAGTTGTCCGCGTGGCACTGCATAGCGGCGCAGCAGTTGTGCTTCAAAAAAATGGGCGGGTATTTCGCCGCTCAGAATGTCGTCGACCACGCGCAGGTAAAAGTCTTCGAAAGGGTCGCTGGCAAGGGGGAACGCTGCTTGTTTAATCTGCGCGGCGTCCTGTTTCAGAAAGTAGCCGCGATTGGGCTCGTGGAGCGCCAGGTTCCACTCGGCGAGCAAGGCAAACACCCGCCGCACAGGCGAGCGCGAAACCCCCAGGGCCTGGGCGAAGGTCTGCTCGCGCAAGGGCTCCCCGGCTTGCATCGATCGGGCGCGAACCAGGTCGATGACGCGGGGGGCCAGTTGCAAGGCGAGGTCTTTCTTGATCACGGGTTCTTTCTCGAAGGGGTGGCCTCAGTCCTAAAGTGGTGGCCCTGGGGGGCCGGCGGACTGGAGGTGGAAAATACCATACGCAGCGAATGCGGGTGGGCTGGCGGGCAGGTCGCGCTACAGGCCCTTGTTGAATACGCCGCTGGCGCGGCGCACGCCGCCCCAGGCGGATGATGTGTTTTTCCCAGGATGGAGATTTACCCCGTGCTCAAGTTCAATGCTCACCTTGGTTTCCAGTTCAATGAATGGCCGTTTCTGCAACGCATCGAAGCGGCCGCGGCCGCTGGCTTTCGCGCGGTGGAGTTCCCGTCGCCCTATGAGTTCGACGCCAGTCTCCTGGCCGATCACCTGGCCCAGCATGGGTTGCCACTGATTCAGTTCGCCGCGCCGGCCGGTGTCAGCAAGGGCCTTGCCGCCCAGCACGATCAGGAACAAGCGTTTCGCGCGGGCCTGGTGCAGGCGGTGCGCTATGCCAGGACATTGGGGTGCTCGGATGTGCACATCATGTCCGGCGTTACCACCCGGGACGATGCGGCGTCGACCTTCGGCGGCAACCTGGAGTATGCGGTCAAGTACTTCGAAGACCAGGGGTTGCGGCCGCTGATCGAAGTGATCAGTGCCCAGGAGGTCCCCGGCTATTACCTGTCTGACTTCGACAAGGCGCAGCAGGTGCTGGAGGACTTCCCGAGTGTCGGGCTGATTCTCGATCTGTACCATGCCCAGTTGCTGACCACAGACGCCGCCGAGGTGCTGGCGCGGTTTTATCAGCGAACCGTGCATGTGCAAATTGCCGACTGCCCGGGGCGCCATCAGCCAGGAACCGGTGGCATGGATTTCCCTGCCTTGTTCGCGGCACTGGAACAGCGTGGCTACACCGGCTGGATCGGTTGTGAGTACCGGCCTTCGGGCCCGACCATGACCACCCTCGAATGGCTCAAGCACCTGGGCGCCTAGAGCGCGCAATGCACCAACCCGACCCTGATCCTGGAGCAAATCATGTGTGCAATCACCCCTGCAGTCCTTCAAGACCTGGCCCCCGGCGGCTTGCTGCGCGCGGCCATCAACCTCGGCAATCCGGTACTGGCGCAGCAGGCCCGGGACGGTTCGCTACAAGGGGTGTCCGTGGCCCTGGCCAAGGCCTTGGCCGAGGAGTTGGGGGTGCGCCTGGAAATGCTGACATTCGACGCCGCCGGCAAAGTGTTTGCCGCGCTGGAGGAGGGCGGTTGGACCCTGGCCTTCCTCGCCATCGAGCCGGTGCGCGAGCAGCAGATCGCGTTCAGTGAGCCCTACGTGATGATCGAGGGCACCTACCTGGTTGCGACCGACGCGGCCTACCTTAAGGTCGATGATCTGGATCAGCCCGGGCTGCGCCTCGCCGTTGGCCGGGGCGCGGCGTATGACCTGTTCCTGAGCCGGACCTTGCAGCACGCACAACTGGAGCGGGCTGAGACATCCGCTGCGGCGGTGCAGCTGTTCTTCGACCAGGGTCTGGATGCCGCCGCCGGTGTACGCCAGCCCCTGCAACAGGTGGCTGCTGCCGATCGGCGTTACCGGGTGCTTGAAGGCGCGTTTACCACGATCCGCCAGGCGCTGGCCGTGCCTCGCCAGCGAGCGGCAGGTGCCGCCTATGTGAGGGCCTTCGTCGAGCGCAAAAAGGCCGAAGGGTTTGTCCACGCCGCACTGGCGGAGAGCGGCCAAGCCGATGTCACGGTGCCGCTGTAGGCCATTGCCTCGTAGTGTGATCGCTCCCCCTCAGGCAATCGCCTCCCCGCGCTGCAATGGCCAGGTCAATCACGACTAGGCCAGTTGCAGCCGCATATGCCCCCTCCAGCTCGGCGAGCCTGCGACGTTTTTGGTGCATCTATCGGCGCCAACGTTCGGGTTGTTTGACGTCAAATAAAAAGTCCATCGGGTTGCGTTTAGTTTCACAACTGCCAGCCGATAGCGCCTTTAAGTCCGCTGCATTCTCGCAAGATTGAGGGTACGTCATGTTCAATAAAGCACTTAGAACGGAACTGGCGGCCAGGACGGCCAATGTCGCGGAATACAAGGGACTGATCGCCGCACTTGAACGCTCCATGGCCGTGGTCGAATTCGACTTGAACGGTAAAGTGCTGCGCGCCAACGACAACTTTCTGCAGGCCATGGGCTATCGCGCCGATCAGTTGGCCGGCAAATCCCATCGGGACTTTTGCTTGCCCGCATTGGTCAACAGCGCGGCCTACAGCGAGTTCTGGGCCGAACTGCGGGCAGGGAAATATGTGTCCGGCACGTTTCAACGGCTCACTGGCAGCGGCAAGACGATCTGGCTGGAGGCCAGTTACAACCCGGTGCTGGATGAGCGCGGCGCGGTCCTGAAGGTGGTCAAGTACGCGCTAGAGGTGACGGACAAAGTGGCCCAGGAAGCCGCAACCCGAAGCAAGCTGGCGGCCCTTGATCGGGCGATGGCGGTGATCGAGTTCGACCTGGCCGGCAATGTGCTGGCAGCCAACGCGAACTTTCTGCAGGTCATGGGCTACGGGCTGGCGGAGCTCAAGGGCAAACATCACCGCCTGTTCTGCGACCCCGCGCACGTCAACAGCAGCGAGTACGCGGACTTCTGGCGTCGGCTGAATGCGGGGGAGTTTTTCACTGGGCAATTCAAGCGCATTGCCAAGCACGGGCGGGTGGTGTGGCTGGAGGCCAGCTACAACCCGGTGTATGACGCCGACGGCAAGTTGACCAAGATCGTCAAGTTCGCCAGCGATATCACCGAGCGCGTGGAGAAGTTCGAGGCCGATTCGCGGGGCGCGTCCCGGGCATACCATATCTCCGCCGAGACCGAAAAATTTGCCGAGCAGGGCACCCAGGTCATCCAGGAGACCGCTGCCGAGATGCGGCGCATTGCCGATAACATTGGCGAATCGGCGCGCCTGGTGGGGCAGTTGGGCGATCGCTCCGAGCAGATCACTGCCATCGTCAACACCATTCGCGGCATTGCCGACCAGACCAACTTGTTGGCACTCAACGCCGCCATCGAGGCCGCTCGCGCGGGGGATCAGGGGCGCGGGTTTGCCGTGGTGGCCGATGAGGTCAGGCAACTGGCGGGGCGCACCAGCCGCTCGACCGAGGAAATCGCCGAGATGATCGGCAGAATCCTCGCCGAGACCCAGGAGGCGGTGCAGAGCATGAACACCACCCGTGAAGGCGCGCAACGCGGGGTGACCCTGGCCGATCAGGCCGGGGCGGTGATCTTGCACATACGCACCGGCACCAGCGATGCGGTGGAAGCGGTCAGTATGTTCGCCTCCAGGCTCGATGAGTCTGAAGTGATGCCCAAGACCGCTGTCGGTTGGGTAGGGTAACGTCGGCGTCCAGCGTCGAGGGGGCGCCGCAACGGCGAAGCCCCCTTAATGCCTACCGGGTCACGAAAGCGTCACTGTCTGCGCCTCGGCAGGCAGTGACGCGCAGGCGCTCGACGAGCTTGGAGCAGGGGCGGCGTCGAGCGTTTCCATCCGGACCTCCCTGATGCCATTGGCCTCGACCATCTTTTTCACGGCATGGGAGAGCATGGTGTACCCCTCTGAATTGCAGTAGCAGAGCCCCAGGCGATCGGCTATGTGCTTCCACACATCTGCCGGATGCAGGCTGCTGGCCGCGACGTGCAGGACATTTTTGTGACCGTGATGCAAGAAGCTGATGGTGTAGTGATTAAGCGCGGGCATGAGTTCACCGTCCATGGGGGCAGGAGGATTCCAGAAAGCGGCCAAAAACCTCACGGCCGCTACGCCCTTTTAACCTTGAAGCGACTCAACCCGCGCTGCATCACCGATGCTCGCTCCGACAGGTTTTTGGCCGCCACTGCGCACTCCTGCGAGTTCGATTGGTTTTGCTGCGTCACTTCATCGATCTGCTCCAGGCCGATGCTGGCCTGATTCAGGCCGGACGCCTGTTCGCTGGAGGCCTGGTAAATCAGCGAGACCAGGCTGGAGACGGCGCTGGTGCCGCTGACGATGTTTTTCAAAGACTCGGCGGTGCGGCCCGCGATGATCATGCCGCGCTGGGTCTTGGTCGACGAATCGGCGATCAGGGCGGCGGTCTGCTGGGCGGCTTCGGCGCTGCGGGCGGCGAGGCTGCGCACCTCGTCGGCCACTACGGCAAAACCGCGTCCCAGCTCACCGGCCCTGGCCGCCTCGATGGCCGCGTTGAGTGCCAGCAGGTTGGTTTGCGCGGCGATGTTATCGATGGTGGTGATGATCGCCGTAATGTCTTTGCCCGAATTGTCGATTTCGGCCATGGCGGCAATCAGTTCGCTCATCAGCTTGTCGCTTGCACCTGCGTCGGCGCGCGATGCCTGGGACTGCTCATCGGCTTTTTTCGCGTTGGCGGCGTTGTCGGAAGTCTGCGCCGCCATTTGCGTCATCACCGCGCTGATTTCAGTGATCGACGATGCAGAATTGGACGCACCATCGGACAGCGACTGGCTCAACTCCGTGACCTGCGCCGAACTGCCGGTGATCTGGGTGGCGCTGACCTGCACCTCGGAGATCAGGTTGTTCAGGTTGCTGACCATTTTCTCCAGGGACTTGCCCAGGGTGTCGTGGGGCGACGACAACCGGACCTCCAGGTCCAGGTCGCCTTCGGAAATGCGCTCGGCCACTCGCACCTGGCGTTGCAGGCTTTCCGACATATCGTTCAGTGCCAGCGACAGTTGCCCCACTTCATCTTCTGATTGCTGCACCAGGCGCCGAGAGAAATCCCCCAGGCTGATGTTGGCGGCCAGTGCGGCAGCCTCACGGATCGGCCCGACGATTTTCGCCGCGGCCAGCCACAGGGCCACCAAGGCCAGCAATGAAATCGCCAGCCCCACCGACACTTGCCAGACGCTGTTGCTGACACTGCGTGATTGCAACTCCTGCTCCAGGGCAAGGGCCTGGCTCATGACCACCGCCTTCGGCAGGCTGATCAGCACCGCCCAGGGTTTACCGGTGCGGCCCAGTTGAATCGGCATCAGCACTTCGATGTTCTGCGTGGTCGGATTGAGCTTGCCGTCACCGCGCCCGCCCTGTATGTCGCTGAGGACTTTTTCCCAGGCGTCGGGCAGCAAGGTCTTGATCGGTTGGCCAATCAGCTCCGTGCGTTGGCTGTTCGCCACGATCAGCCCCTGGTTGCTCATGATGGTCACCGAGCCTTTGCCGTTGTAGAGATCGGCGGACATCTGCTCGCTGAGCTTCTGAATAAAGGAGATATCAAAGTCGGCGCCGACCACGCCGTAAAATTTGCCGTCGGCAATGATCGGAACCGACAGGGTGGTCAGCCAGACCTGTTTGCCCTGCACCACATAGGGAATCGGATCCAGCACACTTTCTTTCAGGGTTGAGCGCGGGCCGCTGTACCAGCCGCCTTTAAGCACGCCATTGGGGTGGCGCTCCAGGGAGTCATATTCCACCAGCGGTTGCACCGCGACATGGCCGTCCGCGCTGCGGGTCCAGTACGGGGTGAAGCGCCCGGTGGTTGGGTTGCTGCCATCTTGGGCGTTACGGAACTGGGGATCCTGGCCGTCCAATGCCTCGGGTTCCCAGCATGAATAGGTGCCATTGAAATCGGGGTTATCTTTCAGGACGCCGAGCAGCACGCTATTGATCTGTTCGCGGCCCAATGCCAGGGGGCTTTGCGAAGTCTTGCTGGCGGCAAAGGTGTTGGCGAGGGTGCGTGCCGCATCCAGGGCCGTCTGCAACTTGGCCTGGATAGCGTTCGCCCTGGATTCGGCGAGGTTTTGAATTTCACGGATGGTTGACTGCTGCACCAGGGCCGACACTTGCGTTGACACGTATTGCTCATTGGCTCGAGCAGTGAACAGCCCATACACCACCAGGCTGGCCGATGAAACAAACAGGCATACGCCTGCTGTTACGCAAATGCGCGCCTGCAATGATTTGAATTTCATAATGTCCCCTGCCCACTGTATTGTTTGCCAGCGTCAAAAACGCCAGCCTTATTATTTATGCACGACGCGGCGTATAAAGGGTGCTATCAGCTGCAGTTATGTCCGTCTCATGTCTGTGCCTCACGGCATTAACAAAGACGGGGGCGATACCGCTATTTTTTTTACAGGCTAGCGTGTGGCAGGTGGGCCAATCCATAGCACTTAGGTCGCGTTATATCCGTATTGCCTGACCAGACTTTGCAGTCAAGGTTGCGGAGCAAGAGTTGCGCCGCTTGCGGTTATTTGAATCCTGATAGTTGCTTGAGTCTCCTGGGCATTAAATAGGCAGTCCTGACACTTTAGTGCCCTGTTGTGGTGCGAATACGCTCTACCACTCGCCCGGCTAAATCGTCAGGGCGGAACTTGGCCAGAAAATCACTGGCGCCGACTTTTTTAACCATGGATTGGTTAAAACTGCCCGACAACGAGGTGTGCAGCACAATGTGCAAGTCTTTCATTCGCGGGTCGTTGCGAATCTCGGCGGTCAGCGTGTAGCCATCCATTTCCGGCATCTCGATGTCCGAGATCATCATCAGAAACTCTTCTTCGGGTTTGCGTCCTTCATCCAGCATTGCCCGCAGGTATTCCAGAGCCTGTCGTCCATCATTCAATGCGACCACCTCAACCCCGACGGTTTCCAGGCAACGCGTGACTTGCTTGCGCGCCACCGCCGAGTCGTCCACGGTCAGTACCCGGAGCTTGAGCGCCCGATCATTGATGTCGGCGTCCACCACACCGGCTGAGATGTCTTCCGAGGTGGGGGATATCTGCGCGAGCACTTTCTCCACATCAATGATTTCGACCAGTTGATCACCCAGGCGCGTGACTGCCGTTAAATAATTGTCATCGCCACTGCCCTTGGGCGGTGGATGGATATCCTCCCAATTCAAGTTGACGATCTGCTCCACCGCGTACACCAGAAAACCCAGGGTGCGGGTGTTGTACTCGGTAATGATCACGAAGGCTGAGGCTTTGTCCTCGACCCCCGGCAAGCCGGTGGCCATTGCCAGGTCAAGAATAGGAATCGAGGTGCCCCGGATATTGGCCACGCCACAGATATTGGGATTAGACATCGGCATGATAGACAGCCGCGGGCAGCGAATAACCTCCTTCACTTTGAAGACATTGATTCCATACAACTGATTCGCATTAAACCTGAAAAGCAGGAGCTCCAACCGGTTTTGGCCGACCAGTTGTGTGCGGCTGTTAATTGACGCCATCACTCCAGTCATACTTCCCCCTGACTTACAGTCAACTCAATAAAGGCGGCTAATCCGAGGCGGATCATAGTTGTCAATATGTGTAAAAAATGTGAAGAATCCTGATCCATACAAGCGCCTTATTAAGACTTATAAACTTGACTCAGATCAATAGCGAGACAAATTAATAAGTGCGTAGCTAGCTAAGAAACTGGCTGATTGCCATTATTCGGCCTGGTGCAGTTGTCTGTAAGACTTTAGTGCGATTTTTTAAACTTTCAGTGAATGTGGTGTTCGCTCTATTGATTAAAAAAACGTCCAATATCAGAGTGTTAAGAAGCGTGTTTCAGGGGCGGAGCCTCCGTGCAGAAACTGCACTATCACACCTGTTTGAGTTTCGACATTCACTTGCTTTTTTGCCGCCGACAGCGCTCCGAGCAATAGCGCACCTGATCCCAGCATCGCGCCCATTTCTTGCGCCAGGTAAAGGGCAGTCCACAACTCGCGCACGTCTTGATCGGCAGCTCGCTCTTTTTCAAAGCGCCTCCCCGGCGTCCAGGGTGGCCAGCAAGTTCTGGCCACGTTGCCAGAGTGCTTGCTGCCTGGCTTGCGGCATGCGGTCGAGGTTTTTATAGAGCATGGCCATGCGTGGGTTGCCCCGCAGCAGCTCGCCATGACGCATCAGGAAATGCCAATACAGCGCATTGAAGGGGCAGGCATTGTCGGCCGTGCTTTCAGTGACCTTGTACGCGCAGTCGCGGCAGTAATCCGACATGCGCTTGATGTACTGGCCACTGGCGCAATAGGGCTTGGAGCCCAGGTAGCCACCATCGGCATGCATGACCATGCCCAGGGTATTGGGCAGTTCGACCCAGTCGAAGGCGTCCATGTAGATGGCCAGGTACCAGTCGCAGATCTGGCTCGGCGCGATCCCGGCGAGCAAGGCAAAATTGCCGGTGACCATCAGTCGCTGGATGTGATGGGCGTAAGCATGCTCCAGGCTTTGGCCGATGGCCTGGCGCATGCAGTTCATCCTTGTGGCGCCGGTCCAGTAGAACTCGGGCAGCGGCCGCTGGTTACCGAAGGCATTGCCATGGGCGTAGTCGGGCATCTTCAGCCAGTACACGCCGCGTACGTATTCACGCCAGCCGATCAGTTGGCGGATAAAGCCTTCGGCTGCATTCAGGGCAATCCTGCCCGACCAGTACGCAGCCTCCACATCGCTGCACACCTGGCGGACATCCAACAGGCCGATATTGAGTGCGGCGCTGATCCGTGCGTGAAACAGAAACGGTTCGTTGCTGGCCATGGCGTCCTGGTAGTCGCCAAACCCGGCCAAGCCGTAATCCAGAAAATACGCCCACAGCGCCTGAGCCTCGGCGTGGGTCACCGGGTAGTCGAAGTGTTCCAGGGAGCCGTAGTGGCTGGAGAAGCGCGCGGCCACCAACTCCAGCACCTCTCGGGTTATCGCGTCGGCACCAAACCGCGCCGGGTAGGGCGCCTTCACCCCCTTGGGCAGCGCCTTGCGATTGTCCGCGTCAAAGTTCCAGGCGCCGCCCACCGGGCTGCCGTCGCCATTGAGCAACAGCCCGCACTTGCGCCGCATCTCACGGTAGAAGAACTCCATGCGCAGCTGTTTCTTGCCCTGGGCCCAGGCCGCAAACTCGCTGCGGGAACAGATAAAACGCGTATCGGCCTGCCACTCCAGGGTTAAACCGCATTCCTTGATCGACTGCTCGAGGCGCCAGTCCCCACACTCGGTCAGGTACACGGTCTGTGCCTGCAACAACGCCTGCCAGCGCCGCAACTCCCCCGGCACTGAGCCAGTGTTGTGCGGATCATCCAGGGTCACGTACTGCACCCGCCAACCTCGCTCGCGCAACGCCTGGGCAAAATGGCGCATGGCACTGAAGATCAGCGCGATCTTCTGCGGGTGGTGAGGCACATGGCTGGCTTCCTCCATCACCTCCACCAGCAACACCGTATCGCGCTGCGCATCCAGCCCCTGCAACGAAGCCAGGTCAAAGGACAACTGGTCGCCCAGAACCAGGCATAGCCGGCGAGTCGGGTTCATGAGGGGTATCCAGCGAAAAGTCTGGGGAGCAAGGGTTTATCCGGCATCACCCAAGGGGGGATACGGCGGATGCATGAGGCTATCAGGTATTAAAACTTATACAAATATATATTTATGTATAGGTTGTTGGTGGAGGGGCTTGCACTGGACTGGGGTATTTTCTGCAATGCCTGGAGGGGCCACCCCTCAGCCAAGTCTTTGGTCAGCGCAGCCAGTCGATGAGCTACTAATGCTTGCCTTGCAAACTGAAAAGACCAGGCTATTCTGATGGCAGAATGCCCTATCTGAAATAAGAGCATCTCTATAACTGCTTGTATGGCTTGCCTTATTCATCCGGAATGTAGAAGGCCCGGAATGCACTTAATGCTCAGGTGGCTACTTATACTTTCCATCTCGCTGACGTGTTCTTGTACGGTGGTTCATATTATCGGCGAGAGCGGGAATGTCGAAACCCGCTGGATGCCGGGCATCTCCTATATCCACATTGACGCCACTGAGCGTCCCTTGTACGTGCAAAGTGAAACCCTGGGCCTTGGTCTTTCCAATAAATCACTGACGCTGGGTTACGGGGTGTTTGAACAAGTAGTGGTAGAGGATATCAGCGGCGGCACTTGCCTCCTGATATCTATTGCTGGCGGCCCCGCCAATCGAGACTTCTCATTTCAGAAAAAGGATCCTGAATATGTTTGTACAAACAAGGAAGTCAGCGTTCGTTAATACCAGGGCCATGCTCCTGGTGGTGGTTGGGGCAGTAGCGGGGTGTGCCCCCTTGCAGCAAGCACCCTTGGTCTATACCTCTTCCCACGTGATTGGAGTGAAGCTTGGAGTCGCCCCTACGCAACCGGAATCCATGGAAGCCGTGATTGGCTATAAGGACCTGGACGCAGCCTATGCGCCTGTTGCGGTCTCTAATCCGCATTTGGACAAGGCCATGCAGGCCGGAAATAAATACGATAAGGATCTCTATGAAATCAAGGAGATCTACGGGATCTATGGAACTCAGGCGAGTGCGGCGGGTGCCACTCAGTTGTTGACGCCGGAAGAGTCGGTGGATATGCGGACTTACTTCGAAGCGTTCTCATTGAAGGAGGACAGTGTCAAGACAACAAGTAAGGCCAAGGCCGATTGGGCTGAAGTGCAAAGTTTGCAGGCGATGATTGAGCAATTTAAAGTAGAGTCAACGACGGGCGTGTGCAGTACGTTCAAGGCAAATGAGTCTATGAAGAATAATTATAAAAGCTTCTTCGAGTGCACCCCGTCAGATGCCCAGAATGAAGTGGTGAGGAAGTACATTACGTTGAGCAGTAATGTTAAGGATTATAGTCAACTGATTCGCGATGAAAGTAATGCCAAAGCGCTGTATGACAAGGCAAATGCCGCCTCCCAGATCGCCCTGACAAATTTTGCCCGCATCACTGACAAAGTTAAGGGCGCCCTCGAGAAGTTGGCCAGCATCCAGAAAAGAGATGCCATTTCGGTCTATGGCTCATTCGACGCTGATACCGGTGCCGAGACTGCCAAAGTTCAGGGCGTCGCCTCCGACGGAAATAATGGTGTGAAAGTTAAAGTCGGGAAGGTTTTTTCGACCGGTGTGGCTGCGCAGAACGTGTCCGAGGCACAAAAAATTGTCGCTTCATCGGTGGTGGTCAGTGCCTGTATTAATGCCCTTGGTGATCAGGCTACGAAGCTGTACGCAGGTAATGACGCTGCTGCGGCTAGACAAGAATTTATCCGGAACTTGATGCCCGAGTGCTTCAAGGTGGCGCAGGAGAAATAGCCCCCTTCACCCCCAAAACTCCGGGTGCCGACCGTCGCTGTAGCGCCATTTTTTTCCGGCCATGAATGCGTCTTCGCCAAAGTGCCTGCGGATCGCCAGTCGGACCTCATCCGGCACTGGGTCGGTGATCTGTGTGGTGGCCTCCAGCCAATAGAGATCGTCGCCAAGCTGCTCCACACGCTGGAATGGCGCACGTTCTATGGCTTGCCTGCCGAACAGCTCGATATAGGGCTTGCCGTAGAGCGAGATATTGGGGATTTCCGGCAGGCGCAGGTGGAGGTTGAACGGGGTGTCCCAGCCGGCGAATTCCATGCTGCGGATGTCGCCATACAGGGTGTGGCTACAGGCCGCCAGCTGCTTGATCAAGGCCAGGAAGTCGTCAAGCATTGCGGGCTTTTTGCTGAAGGCTTTGCGCATCAGGAAACCACTGACAAAGGGAAACGATGGCGGGGTCGAGCGGTTCCACTGCACTTGGTAGCCAAGGTGGCTGCCTGTCTCCAGCACCAGGCTGCCCGCCGTGGCCGAGGTGCCCGGCTGCGCCAGAAAGCGCATCGGTTCTTCCACATTGACCAATGGCTGGCGCCCCTCGAAGGCGCCGAAGCGGGTGGGTCGGACACTGGCGGCGGCGGTGTCGAGGCACTGGATGATTGCCCGGGCCTGGGATGGTATCGAGAAGTCGCCCATTGAGCTCAATGAAAAAGTGACGCCCGGAACTGGATGACTCATGAAACTTCTCCTGGTTGGCCGTGGACAGGCTGCGACGCGCAGTCTAGCAAGGCCCGACGGATTGGCGTGGTGCCTTGCAGGGAAGCGCGTGCGTCAGGGGGCCTGGGCTGCTACCCGGGACTTCAGGTGGATGCCCCTTCACTTTGCCAACAGATTGGCCAGCAGGCGTGCCGCCCCCGGCACGCCTGCCGGCAGTTGGCGGAAGAACGACAGCGGCGCGTAAATGAAGCGGCCCCGGCCCACCTGCGCGCTGATCAGTGCGCCGCTCAGTTCCTGTTCGCCACGGTCGTGCATGCCCAGCAGGCGTTGATAGCGCGGGTCGATGTCGCTGGCAAAGTACAGCCCGCGCTCCTGCACCCAGCCGTCGAAGTCATGCTCGGTGATGGGATTGGGGTGATTGAGCAGCGGATGATCGGGCAGCAGCAGGCGTACCGGGGCGCCCTCTTCGGTGACCCGGTCGCGGGTGATCGTGAAGGGGTAGGGGCCCAGTGGTTCGGCGGGCAGGGGCGCCAGCGTGTTGTATTGCACCAGCAACACGCCGCCGTGTTCGACGTACTGCAGCAACTGGGTGCGAGCTGCGGCGAGTGCCGGGTTGACGTTGTAGGCGCGGACCCCGGTGACGATGGCGTCGTACTCGGCAAGGGATTGCCGGGAGAGGGTTTCGGCCTTGAGTTCATCAACCTGATAACCCAGTTGGCGCAACATCTTTGGCAGCTGGTCGCCGGCCCCGGGCAGGTAGCCGATGCGCTCACCACCGCGCTTGAGGTCGAACTTGACCAGGGTCGCCGTGGCCGGGGGGAACCAGTCGAACGCCGGGATATGCCCGTAGTCGATGCTGGCCAGGGCCTTGTTCAGCAACTGGCCGTCGACCCGGGCCTGAAAGCGCAGCTCGCCGTTCTGCGGATTTGCCTCGGGCTTGAGATCGAAGCCCAGGGTCAGCTCGTCGTCCTTGCGCCGCAGGCTGAACGGCTGCTGCTCGGGGGTGATGCGCCAGCCCGTCGGAGCCTGCGGTTGCAGCACGCCATTGAGTCCGTCCGCGAAAGCGTGCACCCGGACTTCGATGCGTCGGCTGTGATCGTCACCAAACAGGTAGGCCGTGCTCGACGGGGTCAGGGTCAGCGGCGGCGTGAACTGCACGGGGCGATAGACTTCGCCACGGATCGGGTCGACGCGCTTGAACTGGATCTCGCGCTGCACCTCCAGCACCTGCCCGGCGATCACCAACGGCGTGCTGACTTGCAGGCTGTGGGCCGTATCGTTCAACCACAGCGGCTGGTCAATGTGCAGTGGACGGTGCTCGCCGGCACTGACCAGTGACACCTCCACCGCGCGGCGCAGGAGGATTTCGGTGCGCACGGGAATCGCGCTGCCAACCGGGAATCGCGCGGCGCCGGCCGTGGTTTCGACCCACACGCCTGCCGCCGCCAGCATCAGCGTCTGCACCTCTTGCAGCTTGCGCTCGCGCCACACACTGGCGGGTAACCCCAGCAATTGCTGGTGCAGTTGGGCCAGCCCCGGCACGGACCTGGCCGGCGCGGCGCTGTCGTATTCCCGTCGCAGACGCTCGACCTGCCGAGCGATGGCCCGGGTCCGGGGCAGGCGGCTCCAGGCACTGTCCACGCCGTCGAACAGATCCTGCTTCGGCGCTTCGCCGTCGAGCAGGGCGAAGGATTCCATGAGTCGACCGCGCTGTGCAGCGTTGCCGAAGCCCTGGCTCTTGTGGTGGTTGCGGCTCAGGGCGGCTATTTCGCCATAGCTCAGGCCGAGCCTAGGGTTGAAACCGCCGATATTGACCTGCAGTTGGCCGGGGCCGGTGGTGTCGCCGCTGCCCAGGAACGATTTCCAGGTGTTCCACAGCAGGCGCTTGGCTTGCCAGGGCTGAACCTCGCTTAACTGCTGGGGAAAACGCCGTGGGTCGGCCGCCGCGCGAAAGGCCTCCTGGGCCAGCAGCGAAGACGCCTGGTGATGACCGTGACCGGCGCGGCTGTCGCCAGGGAAGCGAGTGATGATGACGTCGGGCTGGAATTTGCGAATGGCCCAGACCAGGTCGCCGAGGACCTGTTCCTTGTCCCACACGCGCAGGGTTTCTGCCGAGGTCTTGCTGAAGCCGAAGTCCCTGGCCTGGCCGAACAGTTGCTCGGCGCCATCTTCCTGGCGGGCTTCGAGCAATTCCCGGGAGCGGATCAGGCCCAGGGCGTTGCCCTGTTCGTTACCCAGCAGGTTTTGCCCGCCATCGCCACGGGTCAGCGACAGGTAGGCGGTGCGGTAATGGCGCTGCTGCGCCAGCCAGGCGAGCAGCTGGGTGTTCTCATCGTCGGGGTGGGCGGCGATGTACAGCACGCTGCCCAGGACTGCCAGGCGATCCAGGCCCTGGCCGATCCGGGCGGCATCCAGTACCTGGGGTTGGGCCTGGGCCAGGCTGGCGGCGAGCAGCCCGGCGCAGAGCAGGGCGCCGATCCGTGTCAGCCGGCGCCAAGGCTTGAGAGAGGCGCGCATCAGAACGCGTAGCTCAGGTTGGTGTAGTAGAACGCGCCCTGATGGCCTTCCGGCGACACCGTGGAGTACTTGGCAATGCCATAGGGGCCGCTGCCGGTGGCGTCCAGTTTGTCGGGGTGGCTGTCGAACAGATTCTGTGCGCCGACCGCCACCCGCAGCCCTGCGGCAAAGCGATAGCTCAGGTCGAGGTCGCTGATCCATTGCGCGGAGAAGGTCTGATCGGTGCTGGCGGTGGTGCCCCGGGTGGTGTATTCGCCGTAGCGGCGCTGGTTGAAGTTGGCTTCGAAGCCGTTGAACGCGTAGTGCAGGCCCCAGATCAACTTGTTCTCCGGCACGTTGTCTTCCAGTACGCCGATGGCGGTGCGGCCCATGATCCGGCTTGAGGTGAAGCGCCCCACATCCCGCGCGTTGGTGACTTCGGTTTCGGTATGGGCAAAGCCCGCAGTCAGGTCCAGGGTGCCTCGGGGCAGGGTGAAGCGGTACTTGCCCGCCAACTCCACACCGTTGGTGCGGGTATCGAGGACGTTGGTGAAGAAGGTGGCGCTGTTGACACCGGTGATGCCCGCCGCCGCCAGGGCTGCCACCACATCGGCACCGGTCAGGTTCTCGGAAGGGGTGATGCGGTCGTTGATGTCAATGCGATAGGCATCCAGGGTGATGCTGGCTTCGGGCAGCGGGCGCAGCACCAGGCCGAGGGAGATGTTCTTCGACTGTTCCGGCTTCAGCGCCTTGCCGCCCAGGGCCGCGGCGATCGGCCCGTCGGCCCGCAGCGTGCGCTGCAACACCGAGTCGTACACCGCGCCGGTCTGCACGATCTGGATACCGGAGGCCTGATACCCGGCCTGCACCAGGGAGGGCGCGCGGTAGCCGGTGCTCAGGCTGCCCCGTAGCGCGACCTTGGGCGTGAAGTCGTAGCGCAGGGACAGCTTGCCGTTGGTGGTGTCGCCGAAGTCCGAATAGTGCTCGGAGCGCAGGGCCACCCCGGCGTTGAATTTCTCGGTGACCTGGGCTTCGACATCGACATAGCCGCCGAACACATTGCGCGACAGGCGGCCGGCGTCCACCGGGGTAATCCCGGAGCTGGCGGGGGTGTAGAAGCCGCCCGCCGGGTGCGGGTACCAGCGGTTTTCCGAGGCGGCGGCTTCACCGGCTTGCAGTTCGTATTGTTCCCAGCGATAGGCCAGGCCGCTGGACAGGGTCAGCGGGCCGTGTAGGCCATCGACCTCGACGTCCTTGACCCAGTCCAGCCCCAGGTTGGCCTGGGAGTTGATGCGGCTGCCGGTGTCGAAACGGGTCGGCGAGGTGGGGCCCCAACTGGCATTCAGGGTGTCGTAGTAGGTGGAGTCGACTTCGTTGCGTCCGTAGTTGGCCGAGAGGTCGAACTTGCCCAGGCCCGGGTCTTCGAAGCGCAGGCCGGTGGTGGCGGCGTAGTCTTCGAGGCGATAGCGGGTCACCGGCCAGTAGCCGTTAGGGTAGACCGAGGCAATGTTGCGCCGGTCCCCCGGCAGCACCAGCGAGGCCTCGGCGTCGCTGTTCTTGTGCGACCAGGTGGCGAAGCCGTAGGCGCTCAGCCGCTCATTCAGGGACGCCTCGCTGTTGATCAGCAGGTTGTACTGGTCGGACACCTTGCCGACGCCGAAGCGCCAGTCACGCAGAGGGTTGCTGGCCGGCACGCGATTGTCCGGGTTGGTGTCGTTGGCCGGGTCGGACTCGCCGGCATCGAAGCTTACGGTCAGGAAACCATCCCCCGGCAGCGCGAACCCCTTCCAGCCGCTGAGCTTGCGCGACAGCCCATCGCCCTTTTTGTATTCACCTAGGCGATAGCCGAGCTTGCCGCCCTGGTCGGCTTCCTTGAGCACGATATTGATCACCCCGGCGATGGCGTCCGAGCCGTACTGGGCCGAGGCGCCGTCACGCAGCACTTCCACCCGCTCGATGGCGTCCAGCGGGAATAGGCTGATGTCTACCGGCACGCCGCCCTTGGCCGCGTAGTTCTGCCGGGTCACCGTCGAACCGGTGTGCCGGCGCTTGCCGTTGACCAGCACCAGCACCTGATCGGAACCCAAGCCCCGCAGGGACACCCCCGGTGGCACCTCCTGGGCAAAGGCCCCGTTGACGTTCTGCGGGAAGCTGAACGAGGGCAACAGGCTGGCCAGCGCCTGGCCCAGGTTGGCGGCGCCGGAGTCTTGCAATTGGGCGGCGGAAATCACATCCACCGGCGCCGAACTCTGCAGTGCCGTCACATCGCTGCGGCGGGTGCCGATGACCACCACACTGTCGAGCTGATCGTCTTCGGCGCGGGTTTCGCGACTGTCCTGGGCGAACGCTAGGGAGGACGGGTTGAGGGTGGCGAGTGCAACGGCACCGGCTAATACATTGGACTTGAACAAGGCGCTGATCCTGCGTGAGAAAGGGAAGGTATCGGCGCTAGAGCAAGGGCGGTGCCAAGGGGTTCGGCGGGAGGGGGGAGGCGTTGACTACGCCCCAGGAAAGCCTTTCAAAACAATCGACTACGGACGCTTTTTTTTCACCCGGCAGGGCCAGGAAAACAGCCAAGGCCCCCGTTGTAGAGGGTCTGCTGCTGCTTGGTAAGCACTATGCCAGCAACGTATCTGCAGCCGGGTTGCCCAAGCCTTGGGCCGTGAGCTTGGACAGGTCGGGGGTGATGTTCTGGGGGCGTGGTTGAGTGCTGCCCAGTAGGCCGGTGAGCACCAGCAACAGGGCGAACAGCAATGAGATAAGCCAAGGGGTGAAGCGCAGCGCGGTTGTCATGGGTGAGATCCTGACCGTTACCAGAAAGAGGGGTTTGCCTCCACCTGGCAGGGGTCGGTCAGGAGCGAACTTAAGCGGCTGGCTCAGCCGTGTGAAATCATTTTTTGATCTAAGTTGCGTATCAAACACGCTAGCCCGGCCGCAGTATCGCGCCGGCCAGCCCGTCGCCTCAGGGCGTCGGTGACACCAGGGTGCGTTCGCCCGACATCGACAGCTCATAGATGCTCAGGGTGTAGCCGTCGGCGAGCACGGTTTCGATGAGGTAGGTCTGCAACGGCTTGGGCGTGAAGACCTGCACCGGCGGCTGCTTGCTGGCGCCCAGGGGGATGGGGATGCCGTTAAGGACGAAGGTGGACTCCTTGACCTTGGCGCGGACCTTGAGCGGCTGACCGGCGCTGACCAACTGGTCGATCACATCGGTCCCGGGGGCCAGGCGGCGCAGGTAGGCGGGGATTTTCTTGAGGTAGGTGGCATCGAACACCGGCTCGCCGGCCACGGTCATGAGGTCGTTCGGTACTTCTGGGCTGCTGAAGTAGAACGTGACCGGGTTGTTGCCGGCGCCGCCGATGTGACGGTAGGTCAGGCTGGCGTGCTTGTCGTCAGGCACCAGGGTGACATGGGGCGCGGGGGGCGGCTTGACCGCCTTGGCGGCCGGAGCGCGGTGGGAGCAGGCGCTGATCAGCAGGGCGGCGGCGATGGCGGTGGACAGCGTCAGTGCTTTGTTCATGGGTATTCCTTAATAAAACTCACCGCCCTACGACTGCCCGACCGGCTTTAGGTTCAAAGGGCGTTGCCTGATGGGCAGACGAGGTTCCTGGCGCCGGGCAATGACCCACTGCCGAAGGTGCAGCCCTGTGCCAGGTGTGACCCAGGTGTAGCGGCCGATGCGACACCTGTCGCACCCTGGAGCAAGCCCAGGCTCGGGCGCAAAGCCTTGCCCCATGGGGCTTGCAGGGGTGTGTCGGCGGGCTGGCATGGCGGTTGCTCCTCTCTAGTCGCGCAGCGCAATGGCTTCGCTACTAATAAGAATCAGGAGTCTTTCCCCATGACACAGATTGGCCTCGCCGTGCCTCCCCCTTCGCCGACCGCGTCCCTTGGCGCTCCATTCACGACCCTGTTTATCGCCCTGGCCCTGGCCTTGGGTGGCGCGCCGGCCTGGGCCCAGGGCCTGCCGGCCAACGTCGATGGCCCGCGGATTATCGCCGCCGACAAGGAGCCCGGTAACTGGATGAGCACCGGGCGTACCTACGACGAACAGCGCTACAGCCCGCTGAATAAAATCAGCGACCAGAACGTCGGCCAGCTCGGCCTGGCCTGGAGCTACAAACTCGATCTGGATCGCGGGGTCGAGGCCACGCCGATAGTGGTCGACGGTGTGATGTACACCACCGGGCCATTTTCGGTGGTCTACGCCCTGGACGCGCGCGACGGCAAGCTGCTCTGGAAGTACGACCCCAAGTCCGACCGCAACCGCGCGGGCGAGGCCTGCTGCGATGCGGTCAACCGCGGCGTGGCGGTGTGGAAGGGCAAGGTCTATGTGGGGGTGCTCGACGGCCGCCTGGAGGCCATCGACGCCAAGACCGGGCAGCGCGCCTGGTCGGTGGATACCCGCGCCGACCACAAGCGCAGCTACACCATCACCGGCGCGCCACGGGTGGTCAACGGCAAGGTGGTGATCGGCAACGGCGGCGCTGAGTTCGGCGTGCGCGGCTATGTCACCGCCTACGACGCCGAAACCGGCAAGCAGGCCTGGCGCTTCTTCACCGTGCCGGGGGACCCCAAGCTGCCACCGGAAGACAAAGCCATGGAAATTGCCGCCAAGACCTGGCACGGCGACGCATTCGTCGAGCAGGGCGGAGGCGGCACCGCTTGGGATTCCTTCGCCTTCGATCCCGACCTCAACCTGCTGTACATCGGCGTGGGCAACGGTTCGATGTGGGACCCGAAATGGCGCAGCCAGGCCAAGGGCGACAACCTGTTTCTGTCCTCCATCGTCGCGGTCAACGCCGACACCGGCGAGTACGCCTGGCACTACCAGACCACCCCGGGCGACGCTTGGGACTACACCGCGACCCAGCACATGATCCTCGCCGAGCTGCCAATTGACGGAAAGCCGCGCAAGGTACTGATGCAGGCACCGAAGAACGGCTTCTTCTACGTGATCGACCGCGCCACCGGCGAGCTGCTGTCGGCCAAGGGCATCGTGCCCCAGAGCTGGACCAAGGGCATGGACATGAAGACCGGCCGGCCGATTCTGGATGAGGAGAACGCCGCCTACTGGAAGAACGGCAAGCGCAACCTGGTGACCCCGGCGTTCTGGGGCGCCCACGACTGGCAGCCGATGTCCTACAACCCCAACACCGGGTTGGTGTACATCCCGGCGCACATCATGTCCGCCTACTACGAGCACATCCCTGAGGCACCCAAGCGCAACCCGTTCAAGAGCATGTACCAACTGGGGCTGCGCACCGGGATGATGCCGGAAAGCGCCGATGGCCTGCTGGAAATGGCCAAAGGCTGGTCCGGCAAGCTGATCGCCTGGGACCCGGTGAAGCAGAAGGCGGCCTGGGAAGTGCCCTACGTCACCATCTTCAACGGCGGCACCCTGAGCACTGCCGGCAACCTGGTGTTTGAAGGCAGCGCCGATGGCCGGGTGATTGCCTACGCGGCCGACAGCGGCAAGAAACTCTGGGAACAACCAGCCGCCAGTGGGGTGATGGCGGCGCCCATTACCTACAGCGTCGACGGTGAGCAATACGTGACCTTCATGGCCGGCTGGGGTGGCGCCTTTTCGACCTTCGCCGGGGCCTTGTCGTTGCGGGCCGGGGTCCAACCGTTTTCCCAGGTGCTGACCTACAAGCTTGGAGGCAGCGCCAAGCTCAACGAGCCGGCACCGCCCGCCGACACCCCGAAACCACCGGCCTTGAGCCCTGACACTGCCGCCATCGAAGCCGGCGCCAAGCTGTATGACGGCTACTGCTCGCAGTGCCACGGCATCCATGCGGTCAGCGGCGGCGTGTTGCCGGACCTGCGCAAGCTGACGCCGGAAAAACACCAGATGTTCCTCGGCATTCTCTTTGGCGGCCGGGTGCCCGATGGCATGCCGTCCTTTGCCGACGCCTTCACCCCGCAACAGGTGGACCAGATCCATCAGTACCTGATCAAGCGCAGCCACGACCTGCAACAGGAAGGCGGCATCTGGAAAACCTTCAGCGCTCAGTAACGACCCGCGACGCAGGCGCCCCCGGTGGCGCCTGCAGCCTTTTTTGACCCTGTCTGCGAGAGAACCACCATGACCGAGCTGATGCATTACCAGAACTTCATTGGCAACGCCTTTGTCGCCAGCGACCAGCACATCGAGGTGCACAACCCGGCCAATGCCCGCCTGCTGGCGCGGGTGCCCCAGGCCAGCAGCGACCAGGTCGAGGCCGCCATCACCGCCGCGCGCCAGGCGCAAAAGGGCTGGGCCGCGCGTCCGGCCATCGAGCGCGCCGGCTACCTGCGCAAGATTGCGAGCAAGGTGCGCGAGCACGCCGAACGCCTGGCCCAGATCATCACCGCCGAGCAGGGCAAGGTCCTGGGACTGGCGCGGGTCGAGGTCAACTTCACTGCCGATTACCTGGACTACATGGCCGAATGGGCGCGGCGCCTGGAGGGCGAAGTGCTGACCAGCGACCGGGTCGGCGAAAGCATCTTTCTGCTGCGCAAACCCCTGGGGGTGGTGGCCGGGATCCTGCCGTGGAATTTCCCGTTCTTTCTTATCGCGCGCAAGCTGGCGCCGGCGCTGATCACCGGCAACACCATCGTCATCAAGCCCAGCGAAGAAACCCCGATCAATTGCTTCGAATTCGCCCGCCTGGTGGCTGAAACCGACCTGCCGCCCGGGGTGTTCAACGTGGTCAGCGGCACCGGGGCTACGGTCGGCCACAGCTTGACCAGCCATGGCGGCATCGACCTGATCAGCTTTACCGGCAGCGTCGGCACCGGCTCGCGAATCATGGCCGCCGCCGCGCCGAACATTACCAAGCTCAACCTGGAACTGGGGGGCAAGGCCCCGGCCATTGTCCTCGCGGACGCCGATCTCGGGTTGGCGGTCAAGGCCATCACCGCGTCGCGGGTGATCAACACCGGCCAGGTGTGCAACTGCGCCGAGCGGGTGTATGTCGAGCGCAAGGTCGCCGAGCCCTTTATCGAGCAGATTGCCGCCTCGATGGCGGCGACTCGCTATGGCGACCCCCTGGCCGAGGACAACCTGGACATGGGCCCGCTGATCAACCAGGCGGCCCTGGACAAGGTGGCGAAGATGGTTGAGACCGCTCGCGGCCAGGGGGCGGACGTGGTGACCGGCGGCGCGGTGGCGGACAAGGGCCAGGGCTTCCATTACCAGCCCACGGTGTTGGCCGGCTGTGGCAGCGAAATGCCGATTATGCGCCAGGAGATTTTCGGTCCGGTGCTGCCGATCCAGATCGTCGATAACTTGGAACAAGCCATTGCCCTGGCCAACGACAGCGAGTACGGCCTGACCTCATCGATCTACACCCGCAGCCTGAGCGCGGCCATGCGCGCCAGCAACGGCCTGGACTTCGGCGAAACCTACATCAACCGCGAGAACTTCGAGGCGATGCAGGGCTTCCATGCCGGGACGCGCAAGTCCGGGATCGGCGGCGCCGACGGCAAGCACGGCCTGTACGAGTACACCCACACCCATGTGGTGTACATCCAGATCTGATGCTGGGCCCGAGGTAAAAAATGCCGGCTCCCGTCAAGGGTGCCGGCATTTTTCACGGCGGCGACGGCGTCTTACAGGCGGTCGTTGGGCGCGATCAGCCCGTGCTTGTTCATCTTGCGGTACAGGGTGGAGCGGGAGATGCCCAGCTCGCTGGCGGTGGCGCTGATGTTCCAGCGCTGACGGCGCAGGCTGTCGTGCAGGCGCCGGGATTCATCGTCGCCCAGTTGCGTGGCGAGGTGCGCGGTCGGTGGCGGCTCGCGGCTGATCAGGGGCAGGGGCGCTAGCAGTTCGCCGGGCAGGCAGTCGAGGTCGATCACCCCGCCTTCGGCCAGGGCCACGGCGTAACGCAGGCTGTTGAGCAGTTGGCGGATATTGCCCGGCCAGGGGTAGTCGAACAGGCACTGCCGGGCCCGGGTGTCCAGGCGCAGCCCGTGGGCATCGGTTTGCGCCCGCAGCAGGCTGTCGATCAGTTCGGCGCGGTCGCTGCGCTCACGCAAGGCCGGGAGCGCCAGGTTCATGCCGGCCAGGCGGTAGAACAGGTCCTGGCGAAACTGTTTGGCAGCGATCATCCCGTGCAGGTCCTGGTGGGTGGCGGAGACCACCTGCACATCCAGCGCCACCGGCACTTCGGCCCCCAGGGGCGAGATTTCCCGCTCCGCCAGAACCCGCAGCAAACGGGTTTGCAGGTGTGCCGGCATGTCGCCGATCTCGTCGAGAAACAGGGTGCCGCCGTTGGCCAGTTCCAGCTTGCCCTTCATGCCTTTCTTGTTGGCGCCGGTGAAGCTGCCGGCGCGGTAGCCGAACAGCTCGCTTTCGATCAGGGTTTCCGGGATCGCCGCGCAGTTGAGGGCGATAAACGGCCCGGCGCGACGGCTGCTGGCCTGGTGGATGGCGCGGGCGAAGGCCTCCTTGCCGGTGCCGGTCTCGCCGGTGATCAGGATCGGGATGCCCTTGTCGATCACCTTGCGCACCCGGCGTACGTTCTGTTGCAGGCGCGGGTCAGCTCCGGCCAGTTGTTGCAGGTCCGGGTGCGGCTGGCTCGGCGGACGCACCACGGCGGGTGGCCGGTGCTGCTCCGAGGGGATGCGCAGGCCGACATCGAGCAGGGCTTCATCCTGCAGGCCGCGCAGGCGCACACCGCGCGCGCCGCCATTGGTGAACTGCAACAGTTCGTCCACCGTGGCCGGTAGCAGGCTGTGGATCGGCGCGCCCAATAGCCGCGCTCCGCTTGCCTGCTCCAGGGCCACAAAGGCCGCGCGGTTGGCGCCCATCACCCGTCCGTTGTCATCCAGGGCCAGCAACTGTTCATTGGCCAGGTCGGCGATTTCATCGATGGGCTTGAGGGACAGGGTCAAGCGATCGCGGTGGCTCTGGCGAAAGTGCGCGTTCTCGATTAGGCGCGCGTACATGATCACCAGTTGCAGGGTCAGGTACTGGCTTTCCCGCGGGCCGTCGCTGTTCAGGCAAGTGGCGTTGAGGCAGCCGCGCAACAGGCCCTGGGCGTCGAAGATCGGCGCCACCGAGCAACTGAGGCGGAAGTTGGAGGCCAGGAAGTGTTCTTCGCGGTGGATGATCAACGGCTGGGCCGCTGCCAGGGTGGTACCGATGCCGTTGGTACCGACCATCGATTCGTCCCAGCGCGCGCCCACCACCAGCCCCGATTGGGTATAGGCGTCGTCGTGGCTCGGCAGCCGCGAGTCGAGGGTGATGCCGTTTTCGTCGCTGAGCAGCACCGCGAAGCCGGCCGGCACCACGCGCTTGGCCAGGCCACTGACGCCCTGGCTGGCAATCGACAGGTACTGTTGATGTTGCTGCTGATGGCGGCGGATGTCCTCGGCGCACAGGATGTTCTTGCGGCTGGCGGCGCCCGGGTCGAGGCGGTGCTCGACCACGCTGCGGTACCAGGACTGGGCGATCAGCCCGTCGGGGCGGATGCCGCGTGCGGAAAAGTGATCGTTGACGAAGGCCGCGAGTTCGCTGGGGCTGGTCTGCGCGCTGTGCCGAGTCATGGAGTGCTCCCATCAGGCGTGACACCGGGGGCGGTGCGCACGGCGATCTTATTGTTGTTGACGCTTAGCCGGGGCTGACAGCTGTGTACCTTAGTCGCTGACGGATCTTTTTTCAGCTCCTGATCGACCGGCACCGGGTCTTGCGCGCTGCAAGGTCTAGTCCCACGGCCCGCTGCCGCCGCCCTTCGACTGCCTCTGGTGCTGCGCCGTGGAAACACCGCAAACTGTGTGCCCGTTAACGCAACAGAGTGCGCGCCTTGATCGAACGACGGCAATTCAGCACAGGGATGAAGGGCAAAAACCTGCGCTACCTGAATGAGCAACCCAGCCAGGGCCAGCGGCCGCTGCACGCGGGGTTTGTGCTGCTCGAGCATTTTTCCCTGCCGGCGTTCACCCAGGCGCTGGACACCATCATCACCGCCAATCTGCTGCGGCCCAACCTGTTCTGTTCGCGAACCTTTGGTTTGCACGAAGGGGAGGTGACCAGCGACCTGGGCCTGGTGATCCGGCCGGACGCCCGGCTCGAGTGCTCCATGCTCAAGGACCTCGACCTGTTGGTGGTGTGCGGTGGCTACCGCACCGAACTCAGGGCATCGGAGGCGTTCATTCAACTGCTCAAGGCCGCGGCCGAGCAGGGCGTGACCCTGGCCGGACTGTGGAATGGGGCGTGGTTCCTCGGCCGGGCCGGGCTCTTGGGGGGCTACCGCTGCGCCATCCACCCTGAGCATCGCCCGGCCCTGGCGGAATTCTGTAAGGCGACCCAGGTCAGCAGCGAACCCTACGTGATCGACCGCGACCGGCTCACCGCGGCAAGCCCTTCGGGGGCGTTCCATATGGCCCTGGACTGGATCAAGGGCCTGCACGACAAGGCCCTGGTCGAGGGCATCGAAGACATCCTGGCCTTTGAAGAGTCGCGCTACCGACGCATCAAACCGACCGAAAATATCTGCCTCAGTGCGCCGCTGCGCGAGGTGGTCAAGCTGATGGCCGCCAACCTCGAAGAACCCCTGGAACTGGAACAACTGGCGGTCTACGCCGGCCGCTCGCGGCGTCAGCTCGAACGCTTGTTCAAGGAGCAACTGGGCACCACGCCGCAACGTTACTACCTGGAGTTGCGCATCACCGAAGCGCGCCGCCTGTTGCAGCACACCGAACTGTCCCAGGTCGATGTGCTGGTGGCCTGCGGCTTTGTCTCGCCCAGCCATTTCAGCAAGTGCTACAGCGCGTACTTCGGTTACCGACCGTCGAAGGAAACCCGGCTGGTGAAGTAGCTCGTACTTCACCGATTGCCCGCTCAACACAGGCCGTTACGGCGCGGCCTTTAACCCGCGCGAAACCCAGAACCTGCGCTGCCGGGCCTGATCGTTTAACGCCAACTCAAGGCGTGCGCCGTTGCGCTTCAGACGTTAAAAAGTACGAGGGTCTGTTCCCGTTTGGCACGCAACCCGACGGGACGGAGTCCATGAACACCCCGCGGGTGCTACTGCTGATCACTGTGATTGTGATGGTGTCCGGGCTGGGCTTGTACCTGGTGGTGATCGAGACGTTCGAGCGCAGGAACGAGCCGTGGTGGGTTGTCCTGGGAATACTGGCACCGGTTTTGGGATGCCGTTGGATTGGCTTCAAACTCAAGGATTGACGCGCACTTGCTGCCAAGGACCCGCCAGGACGGCGGGCCCGGCAGGTGCATCAGAGTTTCGGCAACTGGCCGATACGGCCCATCATCTCGGTCACGATCTGCAGGTCCAGCAGGAACTGCTCGACCGTCTTGAACTCGTTGTCGTTGTGACCGGTGTACTTGACCTCCGGCCGAGCCAGGCCGAATTGCACGCCGTTGGGCAGTTCATGCACCGAGGTGGCGCCGGCAGACGTGCCGAACTTGTGTTCCATGCCCAGGTTTTCGGTGGCCACGGCCAACAGCGCCTTGACCCATTCGCCCTTGGGGTTGCGGTACATCGGCTCGGCGATCGAGTAGTCGAAGGCCACCGCGACCTTGGCCTTCTTGCTCCAGGCGTCGAGTTTGTCGGCGATTTCGCGCTTGAGCACCGCTGGCGACTTGCCTTTTGGCACCCGCAGGTTGACCGCCAGCTGGAAGGCGTTGTCCTTGACCCCGACGTAGGTCAAGGAGGTGGTCAAAGGGCCCATGAAGTCGTCGGAGAAACCGACCCCAAGCGTGCCACCCAGGTAATCCAGGCCCCAGTTATCGGCGGCGTAGCGCGCGGCATCGGTGATCTGGTTGTGCTTGAGTGCGACCTTGCCGTCGAGGCTGTTAAGGAAGTCGAGCATCCGCGCCACCGGGTTGACCCCGGACTCGGGCTCGGAGGAGTGGGCAGACACACCCGTGACCGTGAGCTTGACGTTCTGGCCGTCAACCTTGGCACTGATCTCGAACTTGCCACCGTTGCCGGCATGGCGCCGGGCATACTCGCTGCCGGCCTTTTGCAGGCTGGCAGCCAGTTTGGCCGGCTGGTCGGTGACCAGGGTGGCGACCGAGGTCGAGGGGATCTGGTTGGTGGCCAGGCCGCCGGTCAGCGTGGTGATTTCCGCGCCTTTGCCCTGGGCTTTGCGCTGCGGGAAGTTGGCCATCACCGTGCCGTAGCCTTTCTCGGCGATCACCACGGGGTAGCCGCCATCCAGCGCCAGGTTGTAGTTGGGCGTGGGGTTGCGTTCGAAGTAGTAGGGGATGGCGTCGCCGCTGGTTTCCTCGGTGGTGTCCACCAGCAGCTTGAAGTTGCGCGCCAGGGGCAGCTTCTCTTCCTTGATCACCTTCATCGCGTACAGGGTGACGACGATGCCGTTCTTGTCATCCTCGGTGCCGCGGCCATACAGGCGGTCGCCCACCAGGGTGACCTTGAACGGGTCGAGGCGGGTGCCGTCCTGCAACACCCAGTTTTCCGGGGTAACCGGCACGACGTCGGCATGGGCGTGGATCCCCACCACTTCATCGCCCGTGCCATCCAGGGTGATCTCGTAGACCCGGCCGTCGACGTTGCGATAGGCGAGGTTGAAGGACTGGGCCAGGTTTTTGATCGTGTCGGCGATCTTGATGAACTCGGGGTTCTCATGGGCCGGCACGCCGTCGACGCTGAAGGTGGGGATCGCCACCAGCTCACGCAGTGTCTCGGTGGCGGCCTTGCCGTACTTGATCCGCGTGTACAGGCCCAGCAGGCGATGGATCTCGTTCTGCTGCTCGGCAGACAACGGTTTGTTATCGAGGAAGGCGCCGATGCTCTGACCCAGGTCGTCGGTCTTGCCCAGCTCGCTCTTGGCCAGGGCGCCCAGGAACTGCCTGAAATCCGTGGCCGAGGCCTCGTTGAAGTGTTTCAGGATGGCGGCGTTCTGTTGCGGGGTGAGATTGGCCTGGGCCGAGCTGGTGAACAATGACAGGCCCGCCGCCATCAGGGTCGCAGCGGCCAGGTGCTTCAGGGAAAAATCCATGGTGTGAGGCATTCCTTTGCAGAGTTAGGAAGTATCTGAACTGAAAGTCAGAAAGGTCCACAACCTAACACCACCTGGTAGCGGAACGGGAGTCCCAGAAGTGGGATCTGTCGCACATAACTGCAAAAACGGCGCACCTGTGACAAAGCCGGGGGCAGGCTCCGGGCGGCGTTTCACCGCCCGTCACGCGTGCTCGGCGCTACTGAGACGGCAGCGTCTGCCTGATCGGCAGTTCGACACGGAAAGTGGTGCCGATTCCCAGTTCGCTGCGCACGCTGATCTCGCCACGGTGTTTCTTGATGATGCCGTAGGACAGGGACAGACCCAGGCCCGTGCCCTGGCCCACCGGCTTGGTGGTGTAGAAGGGGTCGAAGATTTTCTGCAGGCTGTCCGGCGCAATCCCTGAGCCGGTGTCGCTGACCTCGATCCAGACCCGTTCTCCTTCCACACCGTCGCTCAGGGTGATGGTGCCCCGTTCCGGGCCCATGGCCTGGGCAGCGTTGACGATCAGGTTCATCAGCACCTGGTTGATCTGCGACGGCAGGCACTCGACCTCCGGCAGCGGGCTGTAGCACTTGACCAGGTCGGCCTTGTACTTGATCTCGGCGGCGACGATGTTCAGGGTCGAATCCAGGCCCTGTTGCAAGTCCGCCCACTGCCATTCCTGGCTTGAGTCGACGCGGGAGAAGTCCTTGAGGTCCTTGACGATCTGGCTGACCCGGCCAATGCCCTCCTTGGACTCCTTGATCAGCAGCGGGATGTCCTCCAGGAGGAAGTCCAGCTCGATCGACGTGCGCAGTTGCACCAGGGATTCGCGCGCCGATTCCTGGCTGATGGCCTGCTCCGTATGGCGATAGGCGTCGAGCATGTCCTGCAAGCGCCTGAAGTAGTTGTCCAGGGTGCCGAGGTTGGAGGAAATGAAGCCAATCGGGTTGTTGATTTCATGGGCAACGCCGGCGGCCAGTTGACCCAGGGATGCGAGTTTTTCGGACTGCACCAGCTGGCTTTCCAGCAACTTGCGCTCGTCGATCTCCCGTTGCAGGTCGGCGCTGGTCTGCCTGAAGGCCAGGGTGCGTTGCTCCACCAGCTTTTCCAGCTGGCTCATCTGCAAATGAGCACGGGTGGTCATTTCCCATTTGGTGGTGAGGGTTTCGGCCATCTGCTGGGCTTCGATGTTGTCGAAGGGCTTTTTCAGGATCAGCAGGCGGTCATGGCCGTCCAGGCGATCGAGCAACTCGTCCCAGGAGTAATCGGAGTAGGCGGTGCACACCACCACTTGCAGTTGCGGGTCGTGTTTCCACAGCTGCTCGATGGTGAGTGCGCCGTCCCAGCCATCGGGCATGCGCATGTCGACAAAGGCCAGGGCGTAGGGCCGCTCCCGGCTCGCGGCATCCAGCAGTTTGGCCAGACCTTCCTGGCCGCCGTAGGCCGAATCCAGTTCGAACACGGTGGCGGCGGTCTTCGGTGTGCTGCCGAACAGTGCGTTTTCCATGGCGTCCAGCTCGGCACTGTCGCCGGTCTGGGGCGTGAGGATCTTGCGGAAGTCGACGTGGATCGCCGGGGTATCGTCGATCAGCAGAATGCGCCGGTTGATGGGATTGCTCATGACTCACCTTCGGCGATTTTCAGGGGGATTTGCAGGACGAACAGCGCGCCGGTGCCAGGCCCGTCGCTGTAGGCATTCAAGTGGCCGCTCATCTCGATGGCGGCCAGCGCACAGCTGTGCAGGCCAAAACCGTGGCCTTCCTTGCGCGTGGTGAAGCCATGGACAAAGATGCGCGCCATGTTTTCCGGGGTGATGCCTTCGCCTTCGTCGCGGACGCTGATCTGCAGGGTCTCGCCGTCGACGATGCTGGTTGTCAGGGTCATGTTGCGCTGGTTGTTTGACAGGTCGGACATGGCGTACTTAGCGTTGCTGATCAGGTTGATCAGGATCAGCAGCAGGCGGTGTTTGTCGCCCATGATGCGCGGGATATCGCCGTACACCTTGAGCACCTTCACGTGGTGCCGGGTCAGGGCGCCGGAGTTCATGCGCAGCGCGTCTTCGAGCAGCTCGCTGATCGACAGCGGCTCCAGCAACCGGCTGGCCCCGGCGTAGGATTGCTGGGTGGAAACGATGTCCTTGATGTGATCGACGCTCTTGCTCAGCTGGGTCAGTTCCTCGGCCATGCCTTGCTGCTCGAGGTCGATGGCTTGCACCAACTGGTTCAGGTAGCCGGGGAGCAATTTGCCTTTCTCGTCCTCACTGAGGAACTGCCCCAGGTCCTCCGGGTGCTGATTGATCAGCTGCATTGCCTTGCCCAGGCCCTGGGCCTTGCTGTTACGCAGTTTGCGGGTCACCAGTTCGGCAGAGATGTTCACGCTGTTGAGAACATTGCCGACATTGTGCAAGACGTTGGTCGCGATCTCCGCCATACCGGCCTGGCGTGCGCTGTCGAGCAGTTCGCTCTGGGTATCCTTGAGCTGGCGGGTACGCTCCTCGACCCGTTGTTCCAGTTCGTCGTTGACCGCCACCAGGGCGCGGTTCATCTGGTTGATCTGGGCAAAGCTGCGGATCAGGCGCACCGCCAGCCAGATCAGGAGCAACACCAGCAGCGCGGAAAACAGTAGCAGGTAGAAGTGGTAGCGCTGGTCGACGATTTCGGCCGCTTGCTGGTCACGGTTGAGCAGGTTGGTGATGTCATCCAGGCGCTCGCTGACCTGCACCATTTCGATCTGCTCAAGCAGGCTGTTGACCAGGGGCTGTTCACGCAGGATCAGTGAAATGTGGTTGCTGAGTACGTCGATGGGCTCATGAAAAGCCTGGGGCAACCGCTCCTTGTTCACTTGCAGTTTATTCAGGCCCACCAGGATGTCGGCGGCATGCTCGGCGGAGGTGACCTGGGCGAACTCCAGGCTGGTGAGCAGCAGGTCGTAGGTGTCGATGGCGATATTCTGCAATTGCTGTTTGTCGGCATCGGTGAGCTGCGCCAGTTGGGCCTGGATGTCGTCCTCGGCCGTCGGCAGGAAGGCCAGGGAGTTGCGCAGCACGGCATTGTGCGACTTGAACTGCTCCACCAGCCGGGTCTTCTCCTTCATCGCGCTCAGGTACGCGTCGCGGGTGGCACGCCAGGTTGGCGAGTCGTTGCGCCGGTGCTGGGAGGCCATCGAGTCGAAGTTTTGCCACAGCCGGGTCATTTCGCTCAAGGGGGAGACCAGGGGGTCGTAGTTGTGGATGAGGGCGACCCGGGCCTTGAGGACCTCGTTTTCCCATTGCGAGTTCTGCTGCTTGATCTGACGGATCAGGTCCCGCGACTCGGTGTAGGAGACGGTCTGGTCCGACTTCGAATTGACATACAGAAACAGCAGGATCGACGCGAGCACGACGGCGACCCCGGCCAGCAGGAAGAGGCTGGTGCGACGGGATACTTTCATAGGGGTTTGCCTTGCCATTCGCCGGTCAGGGTCTTGAGGAACAGGACGATCAGGGCCGTGTCTTCCTTGGTCGGAATGCGCCCCAGCTGGTACTTGAACATGATCGCCACGGCGCCCTCGAGGGTCGGCTCCGAAGCGTCATGGAAGTAGGGCGCGGTGACTGCGACGTTACGCAGGCTCGGCACCTTGAACACATGGCGGTCATCTTCATCGCCGGTGATGTTGAACCGCCCCAGGTCGGCCACGGTCGGGTTGCCCCGGGCCTTGAAGTAATCCCCGAGCACGCCGAACTTCTGGTACATGTTGCCGCCGATATTCACCCCCTGGTGGCAAGCGATGCAGCCATAGTCCTGGAAACGCTGGTAGCCGTACTTTTCCTCCAGGGTCAGCATCGCGGTATCCCCCGCCAGGTACCGGTCGAAGCGCGAGTTGCTGCTGAGCAGGGTCCGTTCATAGTCGGCCAGGGCGCTGCGGATATTGGCCTGGGTGACGGCATCCGGGTAGGCCTCGGCGAATGCGCTGCCATAGGCCGGGTCGGCGCCGATACGCTGGACCACGGTCGTCCAGTCACTGCCCATCTCGCTGGAGCTCTGGACCACCAGGTGCACCTGTTCTTCCAGGGTTTCGGCGCGGCCATCCCAGAACTGACGGAAGTTCAAGCTGGCGTTGAACACGCTCGGTGTATTGACCGCCACGGGTTTGCCGTCAAACCCCAGCGACAGTGGTTTGTCATCGGCGCCGCCATGCTCCAGGCGATGGCAACTGGCACAGGACAGGCTGTTGTTCACCGAAAGGCGTGGGTCGTTGAACAGTTGGCGTCCCAGTTCGACGCGCCTGCCATCCAGGGCCGGCACCGGCGGCAAGGACTTGAGCGGCCCTTCAAGCGGCGCGGCCTCGGCGACGGCAGCGAGCAGCAAGCTGGCGCAGAGCAGTGAGGCGAGTGACGTCATGGTCGGTATCCTTACCCGGCGATCGTTTATGAACGGCTTGAATGGGGCTGGAGCGAGGCCTTCAGGAACAGGGCAAACGCCTCGGGTTCCACGGCTTTGCTGAAGTAGAAACCCTGGCCTTCCTCGCATCGGTGGCGCTTGAGAAAGTCCAGTTGCTCGGCGGTCTCGATACCTTCGGCGATGATACGCAGATTGAGGTTTTTTCCCAGGTCAATGATGCTGCTGACCAACTTGGCGTCGTTGCTGTCGATACTCAGGTCGCGCACGAACGATTGATCGATTTTCAGCACATCGACCGGAAACCTCTGCAAGTAGCTCAGGCTGGAATAGCCGGTTCCGAAGTCGTCCACGGCCAGCCGCACCCCGAGCAGCTTGAGCGCGTGCAGGGTGGTGATGGTGGCGGTGACGTTCTGCATCAGTACGCTTTCGGTGATCTCCAGTTCCAGTTGCGTCGAATCGAGCCCGGTCTCGGCCAGTGTCCGGGTCAGGCGCTCAACGAAGTCCGGTTGGCGAAAATCGATGGCCGACACGTTTACTGACATGCAGATCGGCGGCAGGCCTTGGGCCTGCCAGGCCCGCGACTGAAGGCAGGCGCTGCGCAGCACCCACTGGCTGAGGGCGACGATCAGCCCGCAGTCTTCGGCCACCGGAATGAACACCGCGGGGCTGACCAGGCCATGGCCGGGCCGGGCCCAGCGCACCAGGGCTTCGGCGCCGACCACGGCGCCGCTGGCCAGGTCCAGTTTGGGCTGGTAGTGCAGGACCAGCTCCTGGCGTTGCAAGGCCAGGCGCAGCCCGGTTTCCAGGGTTTGCCGGTGCCGGGCGTGGAGGTTCATGTCTTCGGTGAAAAAGCTGAAGCCGTTGGGGCCGCTGTCCTTGATGTTGCGCATGGCGGTCTCGGCTTTTTTGATCAGGGTTACTGCATCGAAACCATCGTCGGGGGAGAGGCTGATGCCCAGGCTGGCGGTCACCGCCAGGTCGTGCCCGGCCACACAGTGCGGGGTGTTGACGGCGGCCAGCAGTTTTTCCGCCACGCCGCGGGTCTGCTGTGGATGCAGGATGTCGCCCAGGATCACCACGAACTCGTCCGAACCGTAGCGGAACACCGAGTCGGACTGGCGCAGCACCTTCGTCAGGCTCTGGGCAACGTGTTTGAGCATTTCGTCCCCGGCGGGATGGCCGAGGGCATTGTTGATCCGTTTGAAGCGGTCCAGGCCGATGAACATCACGGCAATCTGCCGGTCATGGCGCCGGGACTGGGACAGGTACTGAGTCAGTCGATCGCCCAGCAGCGTGCTGTTGGGCAGTTTGGTGAGCGGATCGTAGTGCAGCAGGTGGGACACGCTCAGCAGTTCCTGGACCCGTTGCTCAATGGTGTGCTCCAGGTCGCGCATCTTGATCGCGGCGTCTTGTGCCAATTGCCATTTCCAGGTCAGGGCACTGGCCATCTGGCGGATTTCCAGGCTGTCGAACGGTTTTTTCAGGATTAGCAACTGATCGCCGAACTCGATGCGCTCGGCCATGGCCTCCCAGGAATAGTCGGAGTACGCGGTGCACAGGGCTATTTGCAGGCGGGGGTCGGTCTTCCAGAGCTGCTCGATCGTTTGCAGACCGTCCCAACCCGGCGGCATGCGCATATCGATAAAGGCCAGGGCGTAGGGCCGGCCTTCGGCCAAGGCCTGCTTGACTCGCTCCACGCCTTCTTCGCCCTGGTAGGTGGAATCCAGCTCGAAGTGCCGCTGATGCACATGGGGCGTGGCAAACAGTAAGGCTTCGGTATCGACCAGGGGGCCGCCGTCGTCCGGGCAAAGAATCTTGCGAAAGTCCAGGTGGATCGCCGGCGTATCGTCAACGATCAGGATGCGGCGGTTGGTATGACCCAGCGCCGGCTTCATTGGCGTACCCCGGCCCGGTGCAGCGACCTTGCGTATAGGCTCATCAGGCTTCCTTTCTCAATCTGTCGCGGGCGATCCATCCTGAGCCTGAGCATAGTTGCGCGTGGATCTACGCGCGAACTCATCGATATTCAGTTCGTACGCCGCATGCCTAACTGATCTAATCTGTCCCGCAAGATGGGCCTGGCCAACGTCAAACGGAAGGGGAAAGCATGGAAGAACATAAAAACGACGTGACTCAGAAGCGGCCGACGATTCTGTTGGTCGACGACGAAGAACCGATTCTTAATAGCCTGCGCCGCTTGTTGCGCAGCCAGCCTTACGAGGTCCTGCTGGCAGACAGCGGCGCCAAGGCCCTGGAAATCCTGAAACAGCGGCCGGTGGATGTGGTCATGAGCGATGCGCGCATGCCGGGCATGGATGGCGCGACGCTGCTGGCGCATATCCATCGGCTTCACCCCTCGACGCTGCGTATCTTGCTGACCGGCTACGCCGACATGACGATGATCGCCAAGGCCATCAATGAAGGGCAGATTCATCGCTATATCAGCAAACCCTGGAACGACGAGGACATGTTGGTGACCTTGCGCCAGGCCATGGTGTATCAGCACTCCGAAAGTGAACGCCAGCGCCTGGAAGCCTTGACCCAGCACCAGAACGAACAGCTTCGCAGCCTCAACGCGACCCTGGAAAAACACGTGGTGGCCCGCACCGCCGAGTTGCAACAGACCGCTGATATGCTCGATCTGGCCTATGAAGAGCTCAAGCGCAGCTATGTGACTGGAACCGAGGTCTTTTCACTGCTGGCCAACCTGCGCTTGCCCAAGGCCAAGCAGACCAATCGCCAGATCATCGAACTGATTCGTGTCTACTGCGCCAGCCATGGCCTGGATGAAGCCGAAAGCCGCGACATGACCATGGCCGCCGCGCTGTACAACATCGGCAAGCTGAGCTGGACCGACAGCATGATGACCGCCCCGGCCGACCTGCTTTATCACACTGAGCGCGAGCTGTACCGGGCCTATCCGAAACAGAGCGAGTCGCTGTTGATGACCCTGGAGCCGATGAAGGACGCGGCGCGGATTATCCTCCATCACCAGGAACGCTGGGACGGTACTGGCTTTCCCGATCACCTCAAGGGCACGGCGATCCCCCTGGGCTCGCGCTGGCTGAAGATGGCGGTGGACTTTATCGAGTTGCAGCGCGGACTGGTTCTCGAACGGCAGATGAACAGCGACGAAGCGCTGCTGTTCATTCGCAAATACGCCGGCAAATTGTATGACCCGGGCCTGGTGGAAGACTTCGTCAACGTCTGCGCCACCTTCCTCAGTGACGTGACCCTGGCCGATCCGAACGTCAAGGACCTGAGCACCCGGGAGCTGGCGCCCGGGATGATCCTGGCGCGCAACCTGAATGCCGACAACGGCATGCTGCTGCTCAATGCGGGCAAGGTCTTGAGCATGGCACTGGTGGACAAGCTGATCGCCTTCGAAACCATGGAGGGCGGCAAATACACGGTCTTTGTCAAAGTCCCGCAGGAGCCCGCCGAGACCGCGCTCCTGACGTCGTGACCCGCCCTTGAGCGCCTGACGTCGAGCGCACCCCTCAGCGCTGCGGTACCGCCTCGAGTTGCGGGCCCTGAAGGGCAGGCTTTGCTCGGGGCGCCCGAACACCCTGGCGCCGGCGGGTGTGTTGGGCCTGGGCTCAGGACGCGCTGCGATAGCGCTCGGCGTAAGTGGCGCCGATACCGGAGGAGGCGCCAGTGGTCAGAACCGTCGAACGAGTGATCATGGGAGTGCTCTCTGGGTCAAAAGAGGGGGTAGGCGCGAAATGCGGCTCCGGGTTTTATGGTGACCATGATCTTAATCGCCAATGGTTTTGATGACGGTCGACATCAATGTATAGTGGGCGCCTGACGGTCAACGAGGCATCCAGCTATGAGGGTCACCAAGGCGCAGGCACAGGCCAATCGGGCGCACATCGTCGAGACGGCGTCGGTGTTGTTTCGGCAACGCGGATATGACGGCGTCAGCGTGGCGGACCTGATGGCCGCCGCCGGCTTCACCCATGGTGGGTTCTACAAGCACTTCGCTTCCAAGGCCGATCTGATGGCCGAAGCGGCCGCGTGCGGGTTTGCCCAGAGCCTGGAAAACCGCGACCAGGTCGATATCGGCGAATTCATTACCCGCTACCTGTCCCGTGAGCATCGCGATGCTCGAGGTGTGGGCTGCACCATGGCGGCGCTGTGCGGTGACGCGGCGCGGCAACCGCAGGAGATCAAGGCCACCTTCGCCAGCGGTATCGAAAACATGCTGGCCGCCCTTGAGCCCGGGGAGGGGGCCCTGGATGAAATGAGCCAACAGGCGCGAGCCGCGATCCTCAGCCGGGTGGCCCATGCGGTCGGCGCCCTGGTGCTGTCCCGGGCGTGCCCGGATGACTCGCCGCTGGCCGATGAGATTCTTGAGGTGTGCCGGACCCAGATCCTGGCGTCGCTGCCGCCTTCACCGGCCGACTAGCCGGCCAGTCCAGGGCCACGGCAGGCAGTCGGCAGGGTGGCTGCACTGTCCGGCTCGCGGCTAGTGATCGTCCTCGGGGCCGTCGTGCAGCAGGTGGAAGATGTTGCGTTTCATGCGGATAAAGTCCGGGTCCATGACCATGTCCAGGTTGCGCGGACGGCCGATGGGCACGTCGAGCACTTCCTTGATCCGCCCCGGGCGCGCGCCCATGACGAAAATCCGGTCGCCGAGCAGGATCGCCTCGTCGATATCGTGGGTCACGAACAGCACGGTTTTCTTGCTGTGTTCCCAGACCTTGAGCAGCAGTTGTTGCATGTGCAGCCGGGTCTGGCTGTCGAGGGCGCCGAAGGGTTCGTCCATCAGCAGGATCTGCGGGTCGTTGGCCAAGGCCCGGGCGATGGCCACGCGTTGCATCATCCCGCCCGAGAGTTGCTTGGAATAGTTATCGGCAAAGCGCAGCAGGCCGACTTCATTCAAGTAATGCTCCACGGTCTCTTTGCGCTCCGCCGCCGGCACGCCACGGCGCTTGAGGCCGAACTCGATGTTTTTGCGCACCGTCAGCCATGGAAACAGGGTGTAGCCCTGGAACACCATGCCCCGATCGGCGCCGGGCCCGTCCACTTGCTGGCCACCGACGTAGATCTCGCCCGAGGTCGGCTCGGCCAGGCCCGCCGTCAGGTACAGCAGGCTCGACTTGCCGCAGCCCGAAGGGCCGACCAGTACCGCAAATTGCTGGTCGGGGACCTCGAACGACACCTGTTCCAGGGCAGTGAAGGTGCTGCCCGATGGGGTCTTGTATTGCAGGGTGACTTTGTCGACCCGCAGTTGCGGTGCGGGCTGCGGGGCGATGCGGGCCTGGATGAGTTGGGTGGGTGAAGTTGCGGTTACTGAGCCCATGCGGCCACCTTTAAACGGAGGAATCTGAACAGTTGATCGGTGATCAGGCCCAGCAGGCCGATCACGGCGATCGCCAGGAAAATCACATCGACCTGGAACCCGCGCATGGCCTTGAGGCTGAGGTAGCCCAGGCCGCTGGAGGCCGCCACCAGTTCGGCCACCACCAGGTAGGTCCAGGCCCAGCCCATGGTCACGCGCAAGGTGTCGAGTACCCCCGGCAGCGAAGCCGGGGCAATCACATGCAGCACCGCGTCGGCGCGGCTCGAACCCAGGGTGTAGGAGGCGTTGATCAGGTCCTTGGAGATGCCCTTGGACACGTCGGCGATCATCACCAACTGCTGGAAGAACACGCCGAAAATGATGATCGACACCCGCTGTTCGAGGCCGATGCCGATCCACAGGATGAACAGCGGCACAAACGAGGTCACCGGCAGGTAGCGGATGAAGTTCACCAGGGGCTCGAGAAACGCCTGCACCACCCGGAAGCTGCCCATCAGTAGGCCGATGGGCACCGCCACCAGGGATGAGATCACAAAGCCGATCATCACCACCTCGACGCTGGCCCAGACGTGGGGCCCGAGGGTGCCGTCGCGCGCCAGGCGCAGGGCGGCGTCGAACACCGCCCCCGGGGTCGGCAGGAACATCGCCGGCACCACGCCGCCGTAGGACAGAAACGCCCACAAGCCGATCAGCAGGCCCCAGGCCAGGGCGCTGGCGCTCCAGACCACCTGGATCGGCAAGCCGGTCTTGGGCGTCAGGCAGCGGTTCAGCCATGAATTGCGCTTGGACATGGCGGGCTCCTATTTCGGGCTGATAAAGCGGTTGTCGATCAGGTCGCTGTAGCTGACGTTGAACGCTTTGCCCTGCAGCTCGCTGGCGGTTTCATTGGCCAGCTTGATCACCGTGGCCGCATCGCCGGTGCTGCCATTGCTGCCCAGCAGCTTCTCGCTCATGGCCTGGTCGTAGAAGCGCACGCCCTTGGCCGCGGCTTCCAGTTCGGCCGGGTCCGCCAGGTAGCCGCCGACGCCTTTGGCCATGATCGCGTAGGCCTCTTTCGGGTGCTCCTGGGTGTACTTCACCGCCTTGTACAGGCCGGCCACCAGGGCCTTGATGTCGTCTGGCTGCTTGTCGATCACGTCGCAGCTCAGGGCCACCACATCGACGATTACCCCCGGGGTACTGCTGCTGTCCACCAGCACCTTGCCCTGTTGCTTGTTGCGCACGGTGGTCAGGTGCGGCTCCCAGGTCACGGCAGCCGGCACGCGCCCGGAAATAAAGGCGGTGGCGGCGTCGTCGGCGGTCATGTTCTGGATGTTCAGGTCGCTCATTTTCATGCCGGCATTTTTCAGCAAGTAGTTGAGCCAGAACTGCGACACCGACCCCTCGTTGACCGCCACCGACTGGCCCTTGAGGTCTTGCAGGCGGTTGACCTCCTTGCCCACCAGCACGCCATCGCCACCATGGCTTTCATCGAGGGCGGCCACGGCCTTGAAGCAGAACTGCGGTCGGTACTTGAGGATCTCATCCAGGGTCGAGGCCGAGCCGGACAACTTGCCCGAGGCCTGGGCCGCCATGTACATCGAGGCTTCCTCGATGGTCGGCAGGTCGACGGTGAGCCCGCCTTCCTTGAAGTAGCCCAGGTCCTTGGCCAGGTACAGGGTGCCGTAGCCGACCCAGGTGGTGTGGCCGATGGACAGGGTGCCGGCCTGGGCGCCGCTGGCAACGCCGGCAGCGATAGCGGTGAAGGCCAGGGGACGTATGCAGCGCGAGACGAAAGACTTGATCATTGAGCACTCCCGGAACGATGGTTTTTAGTTCGTATATCTCGGGGCAGTGGGGCTAGACGCCAAAAACTGGAACATCCTGCGGGTCTCTGACGGACCTTATGCCGCTGTGGGGCGAGGTTGATGTTGGCTGATGTCGAGGGGCAGGAAAATTAGTAAATATGTCGTCGCTAACGAGGAAAAAGATGGGCTGTTTTTGTGGCGAGGGAGCAAGCTCCCTCGCCACAAATCGTCAGCTGGTCAGCGCCTGGTTTAGGCGGGTGGCACTGGCAGGCTGGGGCGTGCCGTGCAGGATCAGGTCGGCGGCTTTTTCACCGATCATGATGCACGGCGCGTTGGTGTTGCCGCTGATCAGGCTTGGCATGATCGAGGCATCCACCACCCTTAGCCCCCGAACCCCATGCACCTTCAAGTCCGGGCCGACCACGCTCATGGGGTCGAGCCCCATCTTGCAGGTGCCCACCGGGTGGAACACCGTGGCCGCGTACTCACGCACATAGGCCAGCCACTGTTCATCGGTCTGCACTGCCTTGCCGGGCAGCATCTCTTCGCCGCGAATGGCGTCGAACTGGCTGTCGGCCAGAATCCGTCGGGCCAGCTTCAGGCCCTCGATCAGCACCTGGGCGTCACTCGGGTCGCAGAGGAAATTGAAGTCGATCAGCAACTGGCCATTTCGATCCAGACGCAGCTCGCCGATGCTTTTGGGCCGCAGCACGCAGGTGTGCACCGCATAGCCATGGCCCCATTCGAACAGCCGCCCGCGATGGCTGCGATAGCCCGGCACGAAGTGGAACTGCACATCGGGCACCGCCTCGGCCAGGGGCGTGCGGGCAAAGCCACCGGCCTCCACGTAGTTGGTGGTCAGCCAGCCCTTGCGGGCCAACAGGTAGCGCAGGGGCGCGGCGAGGATGCTGGGCAGCGAGCCCAGGGAGAAACCCAGCGTCAGCGGGCTTTTCGAACGGATGGTGATCAGCCCGTCGAGGTGGTCCTGCAGGTTTTTGCCGACCCCGGGCAGGTCATGGCGGACCTCGACCCCGGCCTGTTGCAGCTCGGCGGCCGGGCCGATACCGGACGCCAGCAGCAGTTGCGGGCTGCCCAGGGAACCGGCGCACAGCAGCACTTCACGGCGGGCGTGCAAGGCCTGGGGCTGACCCTGGATATCCACTTGCACACCGCGAGCCACCCGCTGTTCGAGGATCAACGAGCGCACCGAGCAGTCGGTGATGACGGTGAGGTTGGGACGCTCCAGGACCGGCGCGACAAAGGCGCGGTAGCTCGACAGGCGCCGGGCATTTTTCTGCGTGAGGTTGTAAATCCCGCAGCCTTCGAGCCGCTCGCCGTTGAAGTCATCGTTGCGCGCCAGGCCCAGGCGTTGCGCGGCCCTGACGAACAATGCCGACACCGGGTTGGGGTCACGCGCGGCCTCGACATTGAGCTCGCCGCCCGTGCCGTGCAGGCGCGGGTCCTGGCCCAGTTGGTTGTTCTCCGACTTTTTGAAGTAGGGCAGCACGCTGTTCCAGTCCCAACCCGGGCAACCGGCCTCGGCCCAGCGGTCGTAGTCGCTGGCATGGCCTCGGATGTAGATCATGCTGTTCATCGAGCTGGAGCCGCCCAGGGCCTTGCCCCGTGGCGTGTGCAGGCGGCGCCCGTTGAGATTTTTCTGCGGTGCGCTGAAGAAGTTCCAGCTGTAGGTCTTGCTCTTGTACAGGGTGATGGTGCCCGCCGGGGTCTGGATGCGCTGGCTGTTGTCGTGGCCGCCGGCTTCGATCAGGCACACGCTGACACTGGGGTCGGCGCTTAGGCGGTTGGCCAGGACGCAGCCGGACGAGCCGGCGCCGACAATGATGTAGTCGTAGTCAGTGTTCATGCGTTTTTCCCTGCGGGTTTGAGTGCTTGCTGGCGGCTGCGACGGCGGCTGGCCAGGTAGTAGACCGGCGAGATCACCAGCAGCCCGACGATCCAGGAGATATCGGCGCCGCCCATGGCCTGGGCGATGACGCCGGTGTACAGCTCGGTGGCCATGAACGGAATCTGTACCAGCACCCCGAGTACGTAGCAGCCCACCGCCGTCCAGTTGAAGTAGCCGTAGATCCCGCCGTCGCGCCGGAAGAACGAATCGACGTCGTAGTTGCCATGGGCGATCAGGTAGTAGTCCACCAGGTTGATCGCGGTCCAGGGCACCAGCACGTACAGCAGCAACAGAATGAAGTTGGTGTAGTTGGCCATGAAGTCATCCTGGCCCAGCAACGCCAGGGCCAGGGCAATGGAAAACAGCAGCAGTGCGGTCACCGTCCGCGACAGGGCACCGGCCGACCATGTGGGCACCAGGGTCTGACCCACAGTGATCGCCGAGAGGGTGCCGCAGTACAGGTTCATGGCGTTGGTGGCGGCGATGCCGATGGAGAACACCGCCACCACCAGGGTTGCGATGCTGCCGGTCATCTCGATCAGGCCGCTGATGATGTCGCCTTCCACGCTCAGGCCAACCACCACCCCCAGGGTCATGGGCAGGATCGAGCCGAGGCAGCAGCCCCAGTAGCTGGACCAGAACGCGGCGCGGCCGCCGGTGTCGGCCGGCATGTAGCGGGAGTAATCCGAAACATAGGGCGCATACGCCAGTTGCCACAGGGCGGCGATCGACAGGGTGCCGAGAAAACCCTGGAGGCTGGTCTGGTTGCGTTGCAGGAAGTCCGCCGGCAGCCCGTGCACGCCGATGATCCAGGCAAAGCACAGGAGCAGGATCGCCCCCGACACATAGGACATGAGCCGGGTGTAGGCGTGGATCAGGCGATAGCCGAACACCGTCGCCACCACGCTGATCAGGCCTACCAGGACGATGCCCTGGTTGGTGCTGAACAGCGGGTAGCGGCTGTGCAGCGATTGCCCGCCGAGTACCAGGTTGGAGGCGAAAAACCCCAGGTACATGATCACCACCAGGGCCACCACCAGCAGCGAGCCATAGGAGCCGAACTGGCCCCGGGTCTGCACCATCTGCGGCACGCCCAGTTGCGGGCCCTGGGCTGAGTGCAGGGCCATGAAGATGCCGCCGATCAGGTTGCCGGCAATCAAGGCGGCCATGGCCGCCAGGAACGGCAGCTTGAACACCGTGACCGCCAGCGCGCCGGTGACCACCGTCAGCAACATGATGTTGGAGCCGAACCAGATGGTGAACAGGTCGCGGGCGCGGCCATGGCGCAGGTGCCGGGCGATGGGCTGGATGGTGCTCAGTTCAAGGGTTGCCGCTCTGTTGTCGTTATTATTCATCGGTCATTCACTCTGGTATCGCCCAGGCAAACACCCGGGCATGAGTTGCAGGCAAGGAGGATCAAGCAGGTCAAGTGCCCGGCCGGTGTTGTGGCCACGGCCGGGTCGTGCGTCACAGCAGCCAAGCACGAACCGGGCCGCTGTTGCGATGGGGCTCAGCGCAGCTGGAACCAGGTGGTTTTGAGCTGGGTGTATTTGTCGAACGAGTGCAGCGACAGGTCGCGGCCAAAGCCCGATTGCTTGCCACCGCCAAAGGGCACGCAGACGTCCAGCGCATCCACGGTGTTGACCGACACGGTCCCGGCATTCAGCCGGCTGGCGACGCGGTGGGCGCGGTTCAAGTCATCGCTCCAGACTGAGGCGGCCAGGGCATAGATATGGTCGTTGGCCATCTGCACCGCCTGGTCTTCATCGTCGAAGGCGGTGATCGCCAGCACCGGTCCGAACACTTCCTCGCGGGACAGGCGCATCTGGGGCGTGACCTGAGTGAAGAGGGTGGGCTGGATGAAGTTGTTCGAGCCGTTGAGCGTCACTTGCTGACCGCCCGCCGCCCGCTCTGCGCCGTCGCTGCCGGCCTGGGCGATGCAGTCCATGACCCGTGCGGTCTGCCGTGCATCGACCATCGCCCCCATTTTGCTGGTCGGGTCCAACGGGTCGCCGGGCTGCCAATGGCGGGTCTGGCCGATCAGGCGTTCGACGAACTCATCATGGATCGAGCGCTGCACCAGCAGCCGCGAGTTGGCCGAGCACACTTCTCCCTGGTTGAAGAAAATCCCGAACGCGGCTTTTTGCGCGGCCAGATCCAGGTCCTGGCAATCGGCGAACACCAGGTTCGGGCTCTTGCCGCCGCATTCGAGCCACACCTGCTTGAGGTTGGATTGCGCTGAGTACTGCATGAAATGCTTGCCGACCTGGGTCGAACCGGTGAACGCCAGTGCGTCGATATCCGGGTGCAGGCCCAGGGCGCGCCCGGCGTGCTGGCCAAGCCCGGTCACCACGTTGAACACGCCTTCGGGCACCCCGGCTTGCAGCGCCAGCTCGGCCAGGCGCAGGGCCGAGAACGGCGACTGCTCGGCGGGCTTGAGGATCACGCTGTTGCCGGCGGCCAGGGCCGGGGCGAGCTTCCAGGCGGCCATGTCCAGCGGGAAGTTCCACGGCACCACGGCGGCGATCACGCCCAGGGGCTCGCGGGTGATGGTGGCCAGGGCACCGCGACCGGTGGGGGCTACCTGGTCATACAGCTTGTCGAGGCTTTCGGCGTACCAGGCAAAGACGTGGGCGGCGCCGGGAACATCGATGTTCCAGGCGTCCATCACCGGCTTGCCCATGCTCATGCTGTCGAGGAGGGCCAGCTCCTCGCGGTGGGCCAGGATCAGCTCCGCCAGCCGCAGCAGCACGGCCTTGCGCTCCCGGGGCAACAGGCGGGCCCAGGGGCCGTTGGCAAAACTCTTGCGGGCGGCGCTGACGGCCAGGTCGATATCGGCATCGCCGCAGGCGGCGACGTTGGCCAGCAGGGCATTGGTCGCCGGATTGCGTACGGCGAAGGTCTCGCCGCTCAACGCAGCATGCGTGCGTCCGGCGATCAGTGCGTTGTCGATAAAGGATTGCTTGGCCGCCAGCGTTTGCCAGGTATTGAGGTCAGTCACTGCACACTCCCAGTTGGCCCCTCGGGGCTACGTCCACGATCAGTGGGGCCGATAGTGGGCCAAGCGCCGGGGGTGGGAAATTAGTAAAAATGTGTTCCGTATCGATAAAAAACCTCGGCTGGCATGCTTCATCGTGGCGCACGCGGCCCGTAGCCGCTGCCGAGGCACGAGGCTGTTCAACCACTGATATGCCTCGACGTTCCGCCCTGTAGCCGCTGCCTACCAGACAACCCTTCAGCCACTGACACTACTCGGCGTCCTTAAGGGCCAACGCAGCCTCGTGCCTCGGCAGCGGCAACAGGGGCTGGTCCTGCCTGGCAACCTCGTGCCTGGGCGGCTAAGGGTTGAGCAGCTTTTTTAAGTTCAGGCCTTAGGAAATTGCTGGTTTCACCCGGGGCGTGCTGGTTGCAGAATCGGAGGTGTGTGCGCGTTGGCGCAACGGCCCGATTCTTGATTGACCTGGCCCAGTACCGCGCATCATTTCGTCAAGGTCACGATGGCTCGTTCAGGTCTGCAGCGGCGACGCCCAACTAGGCTGCACGCTGTGCACGAGCGCCGTGATCGCGCCCCGTTTTGATGCGTTCGACCCATCTCTTTCGAGGTAGCCATGGCCGCTTACAACTTGCGACAACTCAAATACTTCGTCACCACCGTCGAATGCGGCAGCGTGGCCGAGGCGTCGCGCAAGCTTTACATCGCCCAACCTTCGGTCTCGACCGCGATCAAGCACTTGGAAGAAAGCTTCGGCGTGCAGTTGTTTATCCGTCACCACGCCCAGGGTGTGTCCTTGACCCCCAGCGGCGCGCGCTTCTACCGCAAGGCCCAGGAGCTGCTGCGGGTGGCCCATGAGTTCGAACAAAACGCCCTGGCCGATAACGACGTGGTGGCCGGGCAGATCGACATTGGCTGTTTTGAAACCGTCGCGCCGCTGTACCTGCCACGGCTGATCGCCGGCTTTCGCGATCGCTGGCCAGGGGTGGAAATCCGCATCCGTGACGGTGAGCAGCAGGAATTGGTGCAGGCCCTGACCTCGGGCAGCATCGACCTGGCGATTCTCTATGAGCATGACCTGGACAGCACCATCGACACCGCGCCATTGATGGCGCCGCAGCAACCTTACGCGCTGTTGCCCGAAGGCCATCGCTTCGCCCATCAGGCCAGGGTGTCACTCAATGACCTGGTGCTCGAACCCATGGTGCTGCTGGATGTGCAGCCCAGCCGCACCTACTTCGTCAGCATCTTCGAAGAGCGCGGCCTGACCCCGCACATCCTGTTCAGCTCGCCCTCGATCGAGATGGTGCGGGGCATGGTCGGGCGTGGTTTCGGTTTTTCGATTCTGGTGACCCGGCCCAAGTCCGACTACACCTACGACGGCCAGAAGCTGGTGTGCGTGCCGTTGGTGGAGCAGGTCACCGGCTCCGGGCTGTCGGCGGCCTGGTTGCGCCGCTCGCAACTGACCAAGCCGGCGCAATTGTTTGTCGATCATTGCCGCGAAGTGTTGGCGCCCAGGGACGAAGGCTAGGATCAGTCCTGCAGGGCCGATGCCAGGCGTTCAAGCATGGCATCGCAGCCTGCAAGCTGGGCGAGGCTGACAAACTCGTCGGGCTTGTGGCCCTGGTCCATGCTGCCTGGCCCGCAAATCACCGTGGGGACGCCCATGGCGTCGAACAGCCCGCCCTCGGTGCCAAACGCCACGGTGCCAAACTCACTGGAACCACAGAACTGCGCAATCCAGCGCGCCGCCTGGCTGTCGGCGTCGGTGGCCAGGCCCGGGTAGGCCGAGAGCTCGGAAAAACCAATGCCACTGCGGGCATCCACCGCCTGCATCCGCGGCACCAACTGCTGTTGCGCGTAGTGCTGCAATTGCTCGGCGACCTGGCGCGGATTCTGGTCGGGCAGGGCGCGGACTTCGAAGTCGAAACGACACTCGGCCGGAACGATATTCAGCGCCTTGCCGCCGCTGATCACGCCGGTCTGCACCGTGCTGTACGGCGGGTCGAAACGCCGGTCGTGCAGCTCGGGGTGGCGCAGCCGGGCGCCGATGCGGCCCAGTTCGCCAATCAGTTCGGCGGCGTATTCGATGGCATTCACCCCTTGCGGGGCGTAGGCCGAATGGCAGGCCGCACCGTGCACATCGCAGCGCATCGCCAGCTTGCCCTTGTGCCCGAGCACCGGCTTGAGTTCGGTGGGTTCGCCAATGATGCACAGCAGCGGTTTGTGTGGTCGCCGCTCAAGTTCGGCCAGCAGCGAGCGCACCCCCAGGCAGCCGACTTCTTCGTCATAGGACAGGGCAATATGCAGCGGCATGCGCAACGGCGCCGCCAGAAACCTGGGCACCGCCGCCAGCACGCAGGCGATGTAGCCTTTCATATCGGCAGTGCCGCGCCCGTAGAGCTTGCCGTCATGTTCGCTCAGTTCGAAGGGGGCGACGCTCCACGCCTGGCCGTCCACCGGCACCACATCGGTGTGGCCGGACAGCACAATGCCCGGCACCTGTGCCGGGCCCAGGGTGGCGAACAGATTGGCCTTGTTGCGCGGCTCGTTGAAGATCAGTTCGCAGGGCACCCCGAACCCCGCCAGGTAGTCACGCACGAACTCGATCAGTTGCAGGTTGGATTCGCGGCTGGTGGTGTCGAAGCCGACCAGGGTGGCCAGCAACTCGCGGCTGTTCATTTATTCATCCCCGGGCACACCGTAGCTTGGGGCTTTGGTCGGGTCCAGAGCCCGTACGATGTAGTCCTGCATCTGCGGGCTGTAGGCTTGCCACAGCTGGGCCAGTTGGCCGATGGGGTCATGCTCGGCCCAGTCGACCCGCAGGTCGACGATGGGCCAGGTCAACTCGCCGACCACCACCATCGCCGCCGAATGCACCGGTCCGGCTTCGCCCCCGACCGCCACTGCGGCCTGCATCGCGGCTAGCAGCCGGTCGGCCAGTTGCCCGCCGCTGGTTTCAAAGGTCTGCACCAGGGTCTCGATCACCCGGGGGGCGGCCAGCATATTGCCGGCGCCGACGCATTGCTCGCCGGCCAGCGCGTGGTGGGTGCCCAGGGTCTGGCTGCCGCTGAAGTGCGCGGTCTGGCCCAGGTGGTCGATGGCGGTGATTTGTCGGTACTGGCTGTAGCCATTGCTGGTCAGGGCCTTGTCCAGTGCTTGCGCGGGCGACAGGCCGGCCTCCATCTGCTCCAGCACCTGGGGCCCGAGGGCGGGCAGGGTGATGTTCTGCGTGGCGACCGCCCCAACCCCCGGGCGCAGCCAGGGGCAACGGGCGCCCACGGCAATGCTCGAAGAACTGATGGCGATCCCCAGTTGACCGGTTTCGGCGCAGCGGCCGACGATGGAAAAAGTCATGGCGTGGTGCTCCTGTTTCGTCTGGCCAGGTGTCCGCACCCCAGGTGATCCGGGGGCGCGGACTGGATATGAATCCATTCTGGCCAGGCGCTGCTGTTGGCGAAACGAGGTTTTTTGTGGTGCTTGCTTAAGTAAAACCTTGCCAGGCCGGTGCTCCGTTACAGCCGCCCGTACTCGCGGGCCGTGCGGTCGACGGCGATCCGAGTCTTGTCCACCAGCTCATCGAGCTCGGCGCGGGTCGCCACCAGGGCCGGGGCCATGATCATGCGGCCCAGTGTCGAGCGGATGATCAGGCCCTCTTCGAAGCCGATGGTGCGGCAGCGCCAGGCGATATCGTTCTCGTTGGCAAAGCGTTTGCGGGTGGCCTTGTCTTCAGCGAATTGCAGCGCCGCCACCAGGCCGATGCCCTGGACTTCACCCACCAGCGGGTGGTCGCTGAACACTTCCCGCAGGCAGTTCTGCAAGTACGGGCCGGTGTCGGTGCGGACCTGGGTCACCACTCCCTCATCGCGCAATGCCTTGAGGTTGGCGATGGCCACGGCAGCGGCCACCGGGTGCCCGGAGTAGGTCAGGCCGTGGGCGAATACGCCGCCTTTTTCCACCAGGGCCTCGGCCATGCGCCGCGACAGAATCAGCCCGCCCATGGGGATGTAGCCCGAGGTCAGGCCCTTGGCGATGGACAGGGTGTCAGGCTCGAAGCCCATGGTCTGGTGGGCGAACCATTCGCCGGTGCGACCAAAGCCGCCGATCACTTCGTCGGCGCATAGCAGCACGTCGTACTGGCGGCAGATGCGCTGGATTTCCGGCCAATAGCTGGCCGGTGGAATGATCATCCCGCCCGCGCCTTGGAACGGCTCGGCAACGAAGGCGGCGACCTTGTCGGCCCCCAGTTCGAGGATCTTCTGCTCCAGTTGCCGCGCCGCCTGCAGGCCGAACGCCTCGGGGCTCAGGTTGCCTTCGTGGGCGTACCAGTAGGGTTCGTCGATATGCGCCACATCGGGCACGGTGCCGCCCATGTCATGCATGAACTTCATACCGCCCAGGGCCGTCGCCGCCAGGGTCGAGCCGTGGTAGCCGTTCCAGCGGCCGATCATGATTTTTTTCTCCGGCTGGCCCATGACCTGCCAGAACTTGCGCACGGTGCGGATCAGCACCTCGTTGGCCTCGGAGCCGGAGTTGGTGTAGATCGCGTGGCTGTAGTGGGCCGGCAGCAGGCTGAACAGCAGCTCGGACAGCTCGATCACCGCCGGGTGGGTGGTGTGGAAGAACATGTTGTAGTACGGCAGTTGCTGCAATTGCGCGTAGGCCGCGTCGGCCAGGTCCTTGCGCCCATAACCGAGGTTGGTGCACCACAGGCCGGACATGCCGTCCAGGTAGCGTTTGCCGTCGTTGTCCCACAGCGCCAGGCGTTCGCCGCCGACCATCACCCGCGGGCCTTCGGCGTTGAGTGCTTTCTGGTCGACGAAGGCGTGGATGTGGTGCGCGGCGTCGGCGTGTTGATAGTCGAGGGTGCTGCGGAGGGGGTCGCGGTCGGCGGTCATGGCGTGCTCCAGGTGTGAGGCGCAGTGGGCGATTGGGCTGGCTGCCGACAGAGGCCGGGCAGCGCGGGGATAATATTTGTCACCTAAAAATATTTTTGTAAAGAAAATATTTGTCCTTGAAAAGTGATCTCCGTAGGCTGGCGGACATCGTCAGCGCATCTCAGGGGAACCATGTCCGGACTACGAGAGAGGCAAAAGGAGCAACGCCGCCAGGTGATTGCCGAGGCCGCGTTGCAGCTGTTCAAGCGCAATGGTTTTGGCGCCACCACCCTGGAGCAGATCGCCCAGCAGGCCGGGGTGTCGTCGCCGACCGTGGTCAATTATTTCGGCGGCAAGCAGGAGATTCTCCTGGCCCTGCTCAAGGCCCCTGACGAGCAGGCCATGGGCGAGGCCCGCGCCCATCTGGACGAGCGCAGCGATCCGCTGGAGGCCCTGTGCGAGTTCGAAGGCCTGATGACCCGCTACCAGCTCCAGGCCATGCCGGCGTCGCTGTGGCGCGAGCTGGCGCCGTTTCTGTTCACCGGTGAGCTGTCCCAGGCCCTGCAACCCTGGAACGCGGCGGTGATCGAGGAAACCAAAGCCCTGCTGATGCATTTCCAGCGCCTGGGCAAAGTGCGCGCCAGCGTCGATATCGAGGTCGCCGCCACCGTCTTCAACCAGTACGCCAACATGGCGTTCATCCGCCTGGCCACCGAGCCCACCCCGGACCGTGCCGCCCATGCGGCGCATATGCGCAGCTTCCTCGGCCTGTTGTGCCACGGCATGCTCGGCGCCGAGTAGGTCAGCTGCAGGGCCGTGCAGGCGTCGCTGCCGGCCCTAGTTTTTTCCTGCCTTGCGACGACAAAAATCATAATTTCGCTATGCCCTGTATCTGCACAGAATGCGACCACACCCGCCTTCGAGAAGGACACAGGCATGACAGCTGGAAAAATACAGACAGATACGCTGGTTGTGGGCGCCGGTCAGGCAGGCGTGGCCATGAGCGAACACCTGAGCAAACTGGGGGTGCCGCACCTGGTGCTGGAGCGCAACCGGATCGCCGAGGCCTGGCGCACCGGGCGCTGGGATTCCCTGGTGGCCAATGGCCCGGCCTGGCACGATCGCTTTCCGGGGCTGGAGTTCGATGACCTGAGCCCGGACAGCTTTGCCTCCAAGGAGCGGGTGGCGGAATACTTCGAGGCCTACGCCCGGACCTTCAACGCGCCGATCCGCACCGGGGTCGAGGTGTACAAGGTGCGGCGCAATATCGGGCGTCCGGGTTTCACGGTGGACACCTCCGAGGGCGTGATCGAAGCCAACCGTGTGGTGGCGGCGACCGGGCCGTTCCAGCAACCGGTGATCCCGGCCATCGCGCCCCAGGACCCACGGCTGACCCAATTGCACTCGGCGCACTACCGCAACCCCGGACAACTGCCCGAAGGCGCGGTGCTGGTGGTTGGCGCCGGTTCGTCGGGCACGCAGATTGCCGATGAACTGCAACGCGCCGGCAAGACCGTCTACCTCTCCATTGGCCAGCACGACCGGCCGCCACGGGCCTACCGAAACCGGGATTTCTGCTGGTGGCTGGGGGTGCTGGGCGAGTGGGACGCGGCCGCAATGAAGCCTGGGCGCGAGCACGTGACCATCGCCGTCAGCGGTGCCCACGGCGGGCGTACCGTGGACTTTCGCGAGCTGGCCCAGCGCGGCTTGAACCTGGTGGGCCTGACCCAATCCTTCAAGGACGGGGTGGTGACCTTTCGCCCGGACCTGGTCGACAACCTGGCGCGCGGCGACGAGAACTACCTGGCGCTGTTGAATGCCGCCGATGCCTATATCGAGCGCAACGGCCTGGACCTGCCCCTCGACCCTGAAGCCCGTCGAGTGTTCCCCGATCCGCAGTGCGTGACCCAGCCGATCCTCGAACTCGACCTGGCGGCGGCGGGCATCAGCACCATTATCTGGGCCACCGGTTTTGCCGTGGATTACAGCTGGATGGAAGTCGATGCCTTTGACGCCAACGGCAAGCCGCAGCACCAGCGCGGGGTGTCCACGGAGTCGGGGATCTATTTCCTCGGCCTACCGTGGCAGTCACGCCGTGGTTCGTCGTTTATCTGGGGCGTTTGGCATGACGCCAAATACGTCGCCGACCACATCGCCACCCAGCGCCAGTACCTGGCCTATCGCGATGCTACCCAGCGCCAGGCGGACAGCACCGTCGCGCCGGTCACGCTGCTGGAAAAGCCGGCGGTCAGTGCCTGACCGCCAGGGCTCGAACCGGCACTCGCCGTGCCGGCTTGGCGTTGTATTTCTTTATTCAGGAGTTCCCGATGTCTCAGCCCACCCACACCCGCATCCGCATGTTCAACACTAAGGAAACCTACCCCAACCAGGCCCTGGACAACGACCTGTGCCAGGCCGTGCGGGCCGGCAACACGGTGTATGTGCGCGGCCAGATCGGCACTGATTTCGACGGCAACCTGGTCGGCCTCGGCGACCCCCGGGCCCAGGCCGAGCAGGCGATGAAAAACGTCAAGCAGTTGCTGGAAGAGGCGGGGTCGGACCTGTCCCATATCGTCAAGACCACCACCTACATCATCGACCCGCGCTACCGCGAGCCGGTCTATCAAGAGATCGGCAAGTGGCTCAAGGGTGTGTTCCCGATCTCCACCGGCTTGGTGATCTCGGGCCTGGGCCAGCCGCAATGGCTGATGGAAATCGATGTGATCGCGGTGATTCCCGATGACTGGCAGACCGGTGCCACAACCCTGTAGCCGCTGCTGAAGCACGAGGCCGCGCTGGCCAGGGGTATGGATATCGCCCTTGAGGGCCAGCGCAGCCTCGTGGAGCTCGGCAGCGGCTACCTGTCTTGCGGCCGCGTAAAAACGCCATGGCCTCGGGGAGGGCATGGCGTTTTTTTGGGGCTGGGCGGGGGCTAGAAATCCCAGCGGGTGTTGAGCATTACGTTGCGCGGGTCGCCGTAGTAGGCGGTGTTGTAGAAGCCGATGTTGGTGTAGTAGCGCTTGTCGAAGGCGTTATTGAGGTTAAGGGTGGTGGACAGGTGTTCGGTGATTTGGTACTTCGCCATCAGGTCCACCAGCCAGTAGGCCTCCTGGGAGAAGTCCTGGTATTGGTTCTTCGGCCGAATGTACAGGTTCTGCCAGGCCTTGCTCTGCCAGCGCGCGCCGCCGCCGACGGTCAGTCGGTCCAGGGCACCCTGGAATTTGTATGAGGTGTCGAAGCTGACCTGGTCTTCAGGCTCCCAGGTCGAGAGTTTCTTGCCCTGGTGGTCGCGGATGATCTTGTGGGTGTAGCCGGCCTGGAGCTGCCAGCCCGGGGCCAGTTCGCCGGAAATCTCCGCTTCATAACCCCGGGTCTTGGCGTCGGTGCCGACTGAGGCGTAGCCCAGCGCCGGGTTGGTCGGCGCGGCGTTGTATTCGGCGTCGGCTTCGGCGCGGTTGCTTTCGTGCACCTCGAAGTACGCCAGGCTGGTGTTGAGCCGTCCGTCAAAGAACTCACCTTTGACCCCGACCTCGTAGTTCTTTCCTTCATCCGGCTCCAGCACCTTGTTATCGCGGTCGCGGCTGTAGGTCTGGGGCATGAAGATTTCGGTGTAGCTGGCGTAGGCGGTGAAGTTGTCGTTGAGGTCGTAGGTGACGCCGACGTAGGGCACCAGCCGCCCGGTTTCCGTGGAGTGTTCGTCGCCGGTCAGTTTGTAGTTGGCGACGCGGGTGCCGAGGAACAGGTTCAGGTCCTCGCTGAGGTTGAAGCGGGCGCTGATGTAGCCCGCGCTCTGGCGGGTGGTCAGGTCGTTGTACTGGGTCGGTTCGCCCCAGTCCGGCTCGACGCCATCGCCGTTGAAACTCCAGAAGTCGAAGCTGTTGCCGTTGGCGTAGACGGGGGCGCCGTAGTCCTTGCCGGTCCAGTGGGAATTGGACGCCGAGGCGCCCACCACCAGTTCATGCTCGCGACCCAAGAGGCTGAAGGGGCCGTTGACGTACAGGTCGGCCGAATCCGCGCGGGTCTTGCCGGTGAACTTGTTGGACCACAGCGACGACAGTCCGGTGGCCGGGAACGGTCCGCTCTGCACCGAACCCAGCGGCGCGTTGTAGCCGTTTTGCAGATGGGTCAGTTGCGCCTTGGCCACCCAGCCATTGGCGAAGCTGTGTTCCAGGGTCGAGAACACGCTCTGGGTGTACTGTTCCCAGCGGCTCCACTTGGCGCCGTTGTTGTAGGAGCGCTTGACGTCGATGCGGTCGCCATTGCGGTCGAACAGCGGGCGGCTGCCGGACCAGCCCGAGCCCTGAGGGTCGTTTTCCTGGGCGTCGAAGCCCACCGTCAGCAGGGTGTCCTCGCCGAGGTCGGCTTCCAGACTGGCGAAGTAGACGCTGGTCTTGCGCTGGTAGTGGTCCATGAACGAGTGCTTGTCCTGGTACACCGCCACGGCCCGGCCGCGCAGGTTGCCGCTGTCGGTCAGGGGGCCGCTGACATCGATCTGCGAGCGGTAGTTGTCCCAGCTGCCGGCGCCCAGTTCGATGCTGGCCTTGAAGTCGCGGGTCGGCTTTTTGCGGATCAGGTTGATCGTCGCCCCGGGCGCTCCGGCGCCGTTCAGCAGGCCGGTGGCGCCCTTGAGCACTTCCACCCGGTCGTAGATCGCCATGTCGCTCAGGGTCTGCCCCGACGAATAGGCCGAGTTGCGCAGGGTCGGGATGCCGTCGTATTGGAAGTTCTCGACCGAGAACCCGCGCGCGAAGTAGTTGGTACGTTCGCTGTCATAGGTCGACACGGTGATGCCAGGGGTGTGGCGCATCACATCGTCGATGGAACTGAGGGCGAAATCGTCCATGTGCTGGCGGGTGATCACGGTGATCGACTGCGGCGTCTCTCGCGGGGTGAGCACCATGCGCGTGGAGGTGGCGAGGGTGCCCGGGGTGTAGGAGCCGCTGCCTTCGGTGATGGTGCCCAACAGGTTGGCGTTGATCTGGGTCGCGCCCAGCGCCAGCGCACCTTGCACCGGGGCACTGTCGAGCTGGTAGCCATCGGCGCTGGCCCGGGCACTGAAGCCGCTGCCGCCGAGCACTTGGGCAAACCCGTCCGCCACGCTGTAGGTGCCGCGCACGCCGGGGCTGGTCAAGCCGGCCACCTGCTCGGACTGGAAGGAGATCGGCGTACCGGCGGCCTGGGCAAAACGGCTCAGCACATCACCCAGGGGACCGGGGGCAATGTCGAAGGCCTGGACCTGCTCCTGGGCATAGGACAGGGCCGGCAACGCCAGCGGCAGGCAGCCAAGCAACAGGTGGCCGGCCAGCAGCAGGCCGCCACGGGTGGACGGGGTCGAAGACATGTTATCGGTGCTCCTTTGGATGTTGGCCAAGGGAAGGACGGAGCAAAACCGCAAACACGCAACGCCCGGGTTAATTATTTTTCCGCGGAGGTGAGCGTCACCCGGGTCAGCCATGGGGTGTAGTGGCTGACTTCAATCGGCAAGGTGCGCTGCAGCAGGCGCAGGGCCTTGTCGCTGTCGTCGGTCGGCAACATCACCGTCACGCGCAGGCCTTGCAAGGCCTGGCGATCGAACAGCAGCAGGCCCGGTCGATGCCGCGCCAGGCGTTCAAGCACGTCTGCCAGGGGCTGGTCGTTGGCCAGCAATTGATGGTGGGCCCAGGCTTGCTGGAGGGCGTCGGCATCGACCTGTTCCACCGTCCCCGGGCCCTGGGCGTCGAAACGCAGGCGCTGGCCGGGACCGAGCACCTGCTGTTGCCCGGCGCTGTCGATGCGGGTGGAGGACTCGAGCATGGTGACCTGGGTGGCATCGCCGCTGCGCTGGACGATAAACCGCGTGCCCAGAGCGCGGATGCTGCCTTGGGGGGTGTCGACATAAAACGGCCGCTGGGCATCCTTGGCCACGTTCACCAGGATTTCGCCACGCAGCAACTGCACCCGACGCTGGCTGGGGTCAAAGTGCAGGTCCACCGCCGAGCCGCCTTCGAGTTGCAGGTCGCTGCCATCGTCCAGGCGTTGCTGGCGCCACTGGCCGCTGCCGGTGCTCAGGTCGGCCAGCAGGTAACCCTGCTGCCCGTACTGGTAGGCCGGCACCGCAGCCAGCCCCAGCAGCACAGCCAGGGCCAGGCATTTGGCCGCTGTGGCCGCGGCTCGTGGTTGTCGGGCCCGGCGCAATGCGGCACGGGCCGGGGCCTGTTGCAGGGGCAGCAGGTGGCCTTGCAGGCGCGTGATGCTGTGCCGGTGTTGCGGATCGGCGGCCAGCCAGGCCTGGAACGCCTGTTCGGTGGCGGCATCGGCCTGGTGGTCGAGGCGCACTAGCCATTCGGCGGCCTGCCGCAATACCTCGGGTGGCAGCGATGACTTCATGCCTGGGCGCACCGGTCGCAGGCCAGCAGGGCCTCCACCAGATCGTGCTGCACGGTGCGCACCGAAACCCCCAGGCGCTGGGCGATCTGCGTCTGGTCCAGGCCTTCGAGGTGACGCAGGATAAAACTCTCGCGCACCCGGGGCTTCATCTGGGCCAGGGCCCGATCGATGGCTTCCAGCACTTGCACCGCTTGCAGGATCTGCTCCGGCGAAGGCGCGTGGTCCATGCAGGCGGCGCAGAGTTTGAGTTCTTCCAGGTAGGCCTGCTCCAGGCGCTGGCGCCGGCCCTTGTCCATCAACAGGCGACGCGCCACGGTCGCGAGGTAGGCCTGGGGTTCGCACGGGGCCACATAGGGGCCGGTGGCGAGCAGGCGGATAAAGGTGTCCTGCGCCACGTCCGCCGCGTAGTGAGAACACTGCACGCGGCGTCGCAGCCAACTCAGCAACCAGCCGTGGTAGCCGCGATACAGGGCTTCGAGCGTTGCGGCCTCGGCGGGTGGAGTGGGCTTCATGAGAAAAAGTCGTAAGTGGGAATTAATCCTATTTTAGGGTGCGGCGGCTCGGGCCTGCAATGGGCGCAAGCTCGCAGGTTATTTGTCGGTGTTGAGAGGCGAGGGCAGGGCGGCCCTCAGCGCAAGCTCCACGACACGCCGAAATACACCCCCAGCCCCTCGCCCGGCGTCGAGCGCGCCGCGTCCAGGCCTTTGTCGTCGTAGCCCGGTGTCACGGTGGCGGCGTAGTGCTGGTTGGTCAGGTTGCGCATGTCGACCCAGGCCTGCCAGTCGTCCTTGGGCGCGTTGTAGCCCAGGGTGGCGCCGAACAGTGCGTAAGGGTCGGCGTAGTAGCTGTTGGCGTAATCCACCGCAGCCTTGGACACCAGTTGCGTATTGAACGCGGCGAAGAAGCCCAGGGGCCAGTCGTAGCGCAGCTCGCCCTGGTAGTAGTGCATCGGCAGGCCCGGCAGGCGGTTGTCGCCAAAGCGCTGATCGTCGCGGTAGTGGAAGTCGCTGAAGGTGTAGGCCTGACGCAGGCTCAATCGGCCGACGCCGTCCCGCGACCACAAGGTGCTCTGCAAACTGGCTTCCAGCCCCTGATGCACCGTGGGGCTGGCGTTGAGTTCATAGGGCGTGGTGGCGTTGGCGTCGGGCAGGACCGAGAGCAGTTCATGGCGCACCTGGGCGTAGTACCAGGCCAGGCTCCACAGGCCCAGAGCGCTGTCGCCACGCCCGCCGAGTTCCAGGGTGGTAGCGGTCTGATTACGCAGCTCAATCGGCTCGCGCTGGGCACCGGTGGCGACCCCGCTGTCGGGCCCGAACACCCGGTTGGAGCTGTAGATCAACGACCAGGGGTGCGGCCCTTCCACCGAACGGCTGAGGTTGCCGAACAGTTGCACGTCTTTGTTCAACTGGTAGCGCAGGCCCAGGCGCGGCGCGTAGTCCCAGTCGTGGAGGCTGGTCTTGCCGCCGCCGTCGGGGTAGGTCACCGCGCTTTCACGGCGGGTGTAGATGGCTGCCAGGCCCGTGGTCAGCCACAGGTCGTCGGCGATCTCCAGGTCATTGCCCAGGTGCAGCACGCTGTCCGAGCCCTGGTAGGTGAAGTTGCGGATCCGCGTGCCCGGCGCATAGTTGGCGGTTTTATTGACGGGGATGCGCACAAACTCGCTGGCGCCGGCATTGGGCAGGTGCTGGGTCACGCGCAGGCCCAGGGTGCTGTGGCTTTCCAGGCCCCACAGGGTGTCGCGACGCTTGTAGTCGAAGGTGCCGCTGACGTCGGTATAGGCCACCTTCAGGCGATTGGGGCCTTCGCGCAGGTCCATGGGGTAGTCGTGGTAGACCAGCCCGGTCTGGAGGCTCGAATCGTCATCGATGTAGTAGGTGGTCTTGTTGCCGATAAAGGTGCTGCCCGGTTGGTCGCGGTTGTAGTCGCGGGCGACGTAGGTGGGGTTGGCCGCCCGTGGGTCATGTTCGATGGAGCGCCGGGTCACGCGTCCGGCCAGGTCGTTTTCGGTTTCGCGGTGGCGCAGGTAGAAGCGCGTCTCCAGGTTCGGGGTGAAGCGATAGCCGAAGTTGGCCACCACCCCCTGGCTGCTGCTGGAGGTGTGGTCCTGGTAGCCGTCGGAGCGGGCGTCGGTCAGGGACAGGTAGTAATCGAAGTCGCCCAGCACCTGGCCCGAACTGACCTGGCGCTGGCGATAGCCGTGGCTGCCCATGCCGTAGCGCACCTGCAACAGCGGCGCGTCGTAGCCGGTGTGGCTGACGTAATCGATGGCCCCGCCCAGGGCCAGGGCGCCACGGTCGAAGCCGTTGGCGCCGCGCAACACTTCCACGTGATCGAGCCACAGTGGCTCCAGCAACTCATAGGGCTTACCGCCGGGGCCGGTCAGGGGCAGGCCGTCGAGCATCGCATACAGCCCAGAGGCATGGGCGCCTGGGGCGCGGTTGATGCCCGAGCCGCGGATCGAAATCTTCACCCCTTCATTGCCCGCCGATTGCGCGTACACCCCCGGTTGATACGCCAGCACATCCTGGTTACTGGCCACCCGGCCCTGCAGCGGGCGACGCATATCGACCACATTGCTCGCCCCCGGCACCTGGGCCAGCCGAGTCTCGGCGTCTTCCAGCGTCTGTTCCTCGTTGCCCTGTTCCTGGGCCTGGATCAGCACCTGGCCCAGCTCCATGCCCTGGGCCTCGGCCAGGGCCGGGCAGGCAAGAGCCAGGCCCAACAGCGCAGTGGGCAGGGATTTGGGCGAGGGCATCGAGAAACTCCAGGCAGGGGGAAACGGGGCAATGAAAGGTGCGACGCAAGAAAGGACGAAGGAAACACATGGCCATTTGGCTTTTTTGCGGGCCAACTCAAACAGCCAACGGCAAGCGCGACTAGGCGTCGCCGCTCAAGGCCTTGGCCAGTCGGTTATTCTCCACCCGCTGAATCCGTCCCGACAGAGGTGATGAATGACCCCCTTTAGCATTCGCGAACTCAGACGTTCCGACGCGCAAGCCTTGCTGGCATTCGAAACCCGCAATCGCCAGTGGTTCGAGTCCCATATCGAGGCGCGCGATCCTGCTTTTTACTCCTTGCAGGGCGTCGCCGAGCATATTCAAGGCTACTTGTCCGACTTTGCCGAGGGCGTCTGGCACCCGTTCGTGGTCGAAGATGCCAGCGGCAAAATCCTCGGCCGGGCGAACTTGAAAAACATCGACGCCGCCCAGCGTTCTGCAGAAATCGGCTATCGGATCGCTCAAGGCGTCTGCGGGCAGGGGCTGGCCACGCAGGCGGTGCGGCACTTGATCCAGGAGGCGCGCGGGCGTTGGCAGCTTAAGCAGTTGGTGGCGTTTGTCTTCAAGGAAAACCTGGGCTCCAGCAAGGTCCTGGAGCACTGTGGGTTCAGCCTGGAGCCGGCCTCGGCCAAGGGGCTGGCCGGGCGTGAGAATCGCTGGGCACTGGCGCTTTAGCCGCGCGCCGGCTGCGCCGCTTGCAACTGATGAAACAGGTCCATCAAGGCATCGCTGGGGACGCCTGTTGCCTGCAAGCGTGTGGTCAGCCAGTGCAGCCATTGCTGTTCGTCCGTCTGTGGCTGGTGGAGCAGGTACTCAATCGCGGCCCCGGTGTTTGCAGGTGGGCAGAGCTGGACAAGGCGCTGGAGCGTGGCGCGGGTGACGCAGAACGACTGTGGAGTGCGCAGGATCTGTTCGGCTGTTTGTGGGGCGAGGTCCCAGAGTTTTTGCGCCGCATCGGGCAACGTATCCAGCACCTGCACCAGGGTGTCGATATCGTCGAGCGTCTGGGTAATGGCGACCTGGTTCTCGGGTGTCAGGTGCTGGATGATGACGGGTGCTTGCAGCAACTGCTGGCGCAAAATCGGCGGCAGCGATTGGGGGTAGTGCAATAGAAAGGCCATTTCCGCCTCCCTCAGGCACGGCAGGAAATGCTCCACCTTGATGCTGGAAAAAAGCCACTGAAGCGGTCCGTCCGCGAAAACTTTCATGAGCGCCAGGGCGCTGTCTTTGGACGACAACTGTTGCTGGCAATACCTGAGTGCCGAGGGCAATAGCACCGCTGGCCATTGAGCGTCGTCAGCCGAGGACAGGCGGGTCTTCAAGTGGCGGATCGCCCACGGCCGATCAATCACCTCGTGCCACCATTTGTCCTCGATAGGCCATGTCCCAAGGGCTGCCTCACGCAGCATCAATGGACGACAGAATGCCGGAGTAAACCCGGGCGGAACCGTGATTGAGGCGACCCAGTGTCCAGCGACCTCAAGCATGCGCGTCCACTGTGCATCCAGGGTGGGCTCGTAGTCGGAGGCTGATCTGGGCTGCATGTTCAGGCACCAGGGAGAGTGCTCGTCCAGCACCTTGCACCACCCCGGAAATAGCCAGGCCAGCGCCTCTGAGTGGTTCGGTGCCGGGGGGATGACCAGGCTCCATGCCCAGCACGCCGCTTGCCATTGCACCTGTTGCTGCGGCGAATTCAGCTGGCGTGAGAGGGGCTCGCCGTGGGTGGCGTCCAGTCGTGCCGACACCGACCACCCGATAGAGCGCAATGCTGTTGGTAAAGGCGAGCCTTTGCCCAGCCGCGCGCCGAGTGTCAGGAACAGTGTTTCAGCCAGGCCGATGGCGCGCGGATCGTTGCCTGGCAGTTGCGCGAGGGTGTGGGCCATTGGCAGGAGTTGGCCGAGGCTCAACTGTGCCAGCGCAGCGTCGACGATGGGCTGGCGTTCAGCGTCAAAACAGAGCAATGCCCAGTCTGTTGCCGAGTGCTTGCGCGCGGTCTCGAGCATCTGGTCGCGGGCAATCAGGTTTGCCAGAAACGGCGGTTGCAAGCGGTACAGGCCATCGTGGGTGGCGCTGAGCAGTCCGCAGTCGATCAAGCCTTCCACACGCCGACCTTGCAGCTGTTTTTCCAGTGCCAGCACCGCCTGCTTGCGCGCCGCCGCACTGCCCGCGTCGGCGATGGCCTCCAGCTCGGCAAGGTCGGGCAGCGCGGCTTGGCCGGGGGCCAGGGTGGCCCAGTCGAGCAGGCTCAGGGGCTGGCCCCACGCTCGGCTGCGGTCGTGGAAATGCCGTTCTATCAACGTCGCGGCCAGCGCCGTTTGCGGCGCGTTGGCCTGCAGCAAATGCTTGAGCAGCTTGGCCCCGGCCTGGGTGTCCTCAGGCTTGGGCAGTTGGGTTTCCGGCAGGTGATGGCAGAACCGACACAGGCCTAACAGGTCGCGGGGGGTATCGAGGGTTCGTTGAACCTCGGTGAACCGTTGCAGCCAGCGCTTCAGGCCCTGGGCGGTAAAGAGACTGTCCACGCCATGGGCGCGTAATCGGGCTTCGACCCAGTTCAGCAACAGGTCTTGCCAGTCATCCACCAGGCGCCAGCGCAGTCTTTGCAAGCTGTTGAAGATGGCGCGGGGATGAGTCAGCAGCATTTGCCTGCGCTCTATCCTCGTGGCCTGGTGAAAGGCCCAGGACGTATATAACTCGGACGCTTGCGGTTGGCTGGTGGGCGCAGGGTGGCCGGTAATGATCAGCAGCGGGGTGTCTTGATGGATGCCGGCCAGGGCGATCAGGTCCTGCTGGGACAGGGGCTGGTTCAGGTGTATTGCCAGGGGTTGCGGTTGCTGCAAACGCGGGGCGAGTTCCGCCAGGGTTTCTGCGCGTCGAAACTCAAAACGCCCATTCGCTTGCAGGCCGGCCGCCAGAAAACTGGCCCCGGTGCCGCTTTCGACTTCCACCCAACTGACCCCGGCCGACGGATTGCGGACGTAGCCGCCCGGGTAGCCGCTCATCCAAGTGTTGAGGATCTCGACCTCGGCGTGCTTGCGGTCGACGATTGTGCCGATCGGGCACGCTGCTTCGCTGCCCAGGGCCAGGGGGGGCAACTCGGGAAACTCGGCAAAGTGCAGGAGCGTGCCGGCCTTGTGGGTTTCGAGCCCAAGGTCGGCCAGGGGCAGGTCCAGCTGCTGGGCCAGTGCACGGCTGAGCTCGGGCCGTTGCAGCCACCACTTATTCAGCCCGCGATCAATTTCGCCGATCTTGGTCCCCAGGGAGCGAGCGGCCGGCCAATCAAGCTCCGGGAAGGCCGCGAGCAACTGCCTGGCAAGGCTGTCGTTGGAGTCGCGCAGCCCTCGGCTGCGTGCAGCGGCAATCGGTTTGTGCATGGTCCCTGCTCGTGTTTGCTGATCGGTCAGGAATGCAATTTTATGCACTATTGCGTTGCAGTGCACCTGAAATTGCAGGCTGGTCATACGCCCAATTAGCCTGTGAGGGTAAACACCACTTGGGAGTGAGTCGCAATGGAAATCAGATTTTTAGGGCCGCTGGGTAAAGTGACGGGCTCCTGTACCTGGATGAGGGACGAAGCGCGTGGTTGGAATTTTCTGATCGATTGCGGCATGCAGCAGGGAGAAATGAGCGCCGCGCAGTGGAACGCCTGCGATTGGCCATTTAACCCGTGCGAACTGCAATTCGTGGTGCTGACCCACGCGCACATTGACCATTGCGGCCTATTGCCGATGCTCTATCAACGCGGCTTCAGCGGCACGGTCTATTGCCCTCGGGAGACCCGGGAGCTGGCCACGGCGCTGCTCAAGGACGCGGCCAGACTCAGCGGCCTGTATCGCCCACAAGAGGTGGACCGTATCAACTGGCACGAGCACAAGGCGGGTCCGTTGCTGGGCGGTTACCACCCGGTCGCCAGAGACTTGTTTCTGCGTTACTTCCGAACTGGGCATGTATTGGGCGCAGTGTCGGTGGTGGTGTGCTGGGGCGACAAAGAGGCCGGACAACGCCGGATCGCCTTTTCCGGCGACCTGGGGCCTGGCAGGGAAGACCATGAATACCTGCCATTCCTGCGCCACAGGATGTGGGTCGGCGCTTGCCATTACGCGGTTGTCGAATCGACCTATGGCGCCACCCTCAGGTTGCCGGAGCAACAATGCCCGGAGCACCGACGCCAGCAATTGCGCCGATTGCTCGAGCGTGCGCTGCAACAGGACGGCACGCTGCTGATTCCGGCTTTTGCATTGGGCCGGACCCAGGATGTGCTGTTTGATCTGCACTGGATCGTGGCCGAGTCGCCGGAGCGCTATGGCGCCATCGACTTCTACCTCGACGCGCCGACGGCCAGTCGTTTGCATCCGATGATGCTTGAGGCCTTGGCTCGTACGGAGTCGAACGGCAAGCACCAGAAGGTCCGCCCGCTCTGGCTCGGTAAACAGATGTTCCGCTGGTTCGGTCTGGACGACACCGACCCGCTGCATATTCAGCGGGTCCTCGACCTGTGTGCGATGGCCCTGACCGACAAAAGCCAGGGCTCGTATTCAGGGACGGCCACAGGTAATCACCTGGCACGGGCCTGGCGGCCGTTGTTCAGCCATGTCAGCAACCGCGCGTTGGCCCTGAAAACATCGCGCAAGCGCGCGTCGGTGGTGGTGGCCAGCGCTGGCAGTTGCGAGGGCGGGCCGGCGGCGACCTGGGCGCAACAGGTCTTGCGTAGCGAGCGGGGTGTGCTGGCCTTCGCCGGTTACTGCTCGGCCGATACGGTTGGCGGGCAACTGCTTGAGCTCGGAGCCTTGCCCGCCAGCGAGCGGCGGCGTCATGCCGGCCTGCTGGTTTGGCCACAGGGTGGCAGCCTTGCCTACCGCGAAGTCAAGGCCGGGATCGAAGCGCTGCAGGGGTACTCGGCCCATGCCGATCAGGCTGGGTTACTGGCATGGTTGTTCGAGCACCGTGCCGGCGCCGTGGCGCCCCTGGCCGAGCAGGTCTTTATTCAGCATGGCGGCGATCATCAACGTCGCGCGTTGGCCGAGGCGATCAGCCACTGTGCGGCCGAGCATCAGCTTGAAGTGGGCGTCTGCCTGCCCTGCGACCCTCAGCAATGGTTCGATCTGGAGCCCTCGGGCAGTGATGCTCAACGGCAACAACAAGCCTTGGAGTTGAACGCGCAGATCGCAGCGTTACAGAGCCAGCTGACGCAGCTGGGCGCTGGCGCGCAGGCAGGAAGTGCGACAGCTCTTCTTTCTACAGTCGGGTGAACGGCTCTTGCTCAAGGTCCGCAATGTCGATGGAGAAGGCATGCGGCAGGGGAGGGGCTGTTTCACTGGCCAGGTCCCGCGCCCATGACCGCACATGGAGGGAGTGGCGCCTACCCCGCACCACTCCCACCATGCTCAGTTTTTGGCGTCTGCCAACGCCGGGGTACGTGGTGGGATCACCCGCTTGTTGGCGGTGGATTCAAAGGCCGAGGCCAGGCGCAGCAGGGCCGAGTCGTCGTAGGCACGGCCGGCGAAGGTCAGGCCCACGGGCATGCCGATGTCGGCCATCAGGCCCATGGGCACGGTGACGGTGGGCACGCCCAGGTGGCGGATGGCGAGGTTGCCGTTGGCCACCCAGACCCCGTTGCTCCAGGCGATGTCCGCCGCTGCCGGGTCGACATCGGCATTGGCCGGGGCCACGTCGGCCACGGTCGGGAACAGCACCGCATCCAGGCCCAGGCGATCCATCCACTCCTCGAGGTCGATGCGCCGGGTGTGCTCCAGGCCGCGCAGGCCGTCGGGCACGCTGCTGATCTGGTCCCAGGGGGTGATGCCGCGCTCGGCCATTTTCACGTATTCGTCCATGCCGGCGGCAAGGTCGCCTTCGCGGTTGGGCAGGGTGCCCGGATCGTGGGGAAAAATTTTAGGGCCGTCGACGTCCACCAAGCGCTTGAGTTTGGGGTCGCCGTTGGCTTGCAGGAAATCATCGAACGCCCAGGCCGTCAGGTCCCACAGTTCGTGGTGCAGGAACTCCTTGGACACCAGACCGCGGTTGTACACGGTCGGCGCGCCCGGGCGATCGCCCTCGCAGTTGGAGACCAGCGGGAAGTCCACTTCCAGCACTTCGGCGCCGGCCGCTTCCAGGGCCTGGCGCGCCTGTTGCCAGAGCTCGATTACCGAGGGCCGGGTGTGGATGCGCTGACCGGTCGGGCCACCGATGCCCGGTGCTTCGCTGGTGCCGGCCTCGGGGTCGGCGTTGATGTACATGCGTGGCACGCCCAGGCGCTGGCCCTTGAGGGCCGTGGCGGTGGCGGCCAGTTGCGGATAGGACGCCGGGCGCACCGAGGCCACGCTGGGGATCGGCACCCAGGGTTGCAGGCGCCACAGGTCGCCGCGGGTGTCCGGGTCTTCGGCTACCACCACGTCCAGCACTTCCAGCAGGTCGGCCATGGTCCGGGCGAACGGCACCACCACGTCCATGGTCGGGGTCAGCGGCCAGTTGCCGCGCACCGAGATCACCCCGCGCGACGGGGTGTAGGCGCACAGGCCGTTGTTCGAGGCCGGGCCGCGCCCGCTGGACCAGGTTTCCTCGGCCAGGCCGAAGGCGGCGAAGCTGGCCGCCGTGGCCGTACCGGCGCCATTGGACGAACCCGAGGCGAAGGGCGCCGTCAGGTAGTCCGCGTTGTACGGGCTCTCGGCCCGGCCATAGACCCCACGCTGCATGCCGCCGTTGGCCATGGGCGGCATATTGGTCTTGCCCAGGCAGATAGCCCCGGCGCCGCGCAGGCGTTCGATGGTGAAGGCATCGCGGTAAGCCACCAGTTCGGCAAAGGCCGGGCTGCCCGAGGCAGCGGTCAGGCCCTTGACCAGGTAGCTGTCCTTGGCGGTGTAGGGGATGCCATCCAGCGGCCCCAGGGCCTGGCCCCGGGCACGACGGGCGTCGCTGGCCTCGGCTTCCTTCAAGGCGTCGGGATTGCGCACCACCACGGCATTGAGGGCGGTCGGCGTAGCGGGGCCGTCATAGGCGTCGATCCGCGCCAGGTACGCCTGGACCAGCGCCACGCACGTGACCTGGCCGGACTCGAGGGCGGCGCGCAGTTGGGCGATGGAGACCTCGGTGACGTCGAACGGGGTCTTGGGCTCAGGCACATCACTTCTCAAAATGGATTCTCCTCGATTCTTATGGCGCGGTAGGGGGCTGGGCTCACCCTTGAGGGGGGCTATTTTGCACCAAGTCGGCGTTCAAGGAATCGCTATCAGCGTCGTTCTTGGTTATCCCCCTGGGATGGGGCGGTTGGTAGTCGGCAGGCCGAGCAAGGGGCAACCCACTGGCGAAGGCTGCGTGCTGTATCTGGCGTATGGGCGGAGTTGCGTAGGGGCGGCGCAGCCTGGCGGCAGCGGTTACCGTTTGTCTTGCCTTGTCAGTGCAGCACTCACTCTCATTTAACAAATTTACAAATACTTGCGCTGCTTCTGTTCATTGCGGCACTTGGCCAGAAAAGAACACTCCGGGCACCGATGCTTTTATTCGGTGGTTCGGTCATGGCGTCGTGGGAGTTGAGCGGATCCGGAGTTTAAACACCCTTGCTGCTCACAGAGACCCCATTCTGAAATAAAGAAAAGTCTTCTGAATTTAAGGAATTCTCCTAAATCAA